>MKWU01000003.1_pt1 | contig 530895 bp, 493 predicted proteins | sample 809101 | NCBI WGS metagenome assembly MKWU01 (sample SAMN05860141, study PRJNA318959) | sponge metagenome | host: Aplysina aerophoba | place: Slovenia: Piran, Adriatic Sea, Gulf of Piran | collected 2013-05-07 | reverse complement strand
CGGCGCCCCCACCAAGATCGCCTTCGTCGGGATCCTGGGCGAGGGTGACCACCCCGAGGAAGGGCACGATGACCACGATGACGATGATGGTCACGGCCACGGCGAGGGCGACCCGCACTTCTGGCAGGATCCCCGCCTGGTGGTCCACTACGTGCAACAGATCACCAACGGGTTGGTCGAGGCGGACCCGGACAACGCGGCAACCTACCTGGACAACTCGGCGGCGTACATTGAGGAACTGGAGGCCCTGGACGCCTACATCGTCGACAAGTTGGCTTCGATCCCCGCCGAACGCCGCGTGATGGTGACCTTCCACGACGCTTTCGGGTACTTCGGCGCGCGTTATGACATGGATGTGCAGGCTTTCGTCGGCGGCCACGGCGGAGATGTTTCTCCTGATGACATCACCAACGTCCTGAACCTGGTGGTGGACAAGGGCTTGCCCGCCGTCTTTGCGGAGACCCAATTCTCCGATGATGCCCTCGAACAGGTTGCCCGGGACGCCGGCATCCAGGTCGGCATCGTCCGTTCGTTGCCCGACGACGAATTTCCGGATTACATCGGCATGATGCGGTCCAACGCCGATCAGTTGGCCCAATTCCTGCGGTAGCCCGATCCGGCGACACGCCGTAATCATCCGCATTGCGAACCGGGGACTGTCCACAGTCCCCGGTTTTTCGTACGCCGCCACCCGCACCCCGGCCAAGGACACCGGCGCCAACTGCCCGTCGTTCCGGATCAGCGGGTGATTTGGGTCAGTGAAATCTCGGGCGTTTCACAATAGTGGGTTAGATAACCCTCGCCGCCCGCAGCAGTCCCAGGTCCCGGACCGTGAGTCCCAGCTCGCCACACAGAATTTCGACGTTGTGTTCGCCCAGGCGCGGCGCCGGCCGGGCCGATGCCATGGCGTTTTCGCCGTCGATAAAGAACCCCGAACCGGGGTATTTCAATGTGCCGGCCTCGGCGTGGTCCATCTCGACGAAGAACCCGCGCTCTTCCAGGTGCGGCGATTCCACTACCTGCTGCGGCGTCTGAACCAGCCCTACGACCAGACCCCGGGCCATGGTCTCTCGCATCAAGTCCAAGTTCGCCCACTGGGCCAGCTTGGGGGCCACCAGTCCATGAAGCTCCTCCCAGTGTTCCATCCGGCCGGCGCGTGACGCGAACTTGGAGTCCAGCAGCCCCGGTTCCTCCAGGAACTCGGCCCACGCCTGCATGGGACGGCCGCCGGTGCCAGCCGTGGTGAGCGTTACTTCTCCGTCCAGGGTGGGCAGGTGCATCCCGTCCATTACGTTGCCATCACTGCCGCCCCGGTGGGGGTTGCGTCCAGTGTAGGTATAGGGGTGGATCAGGCCGGAAGGGGTGCTGACGGCGGCCTCCATGGTCGAGACATCGATGTGGGTGCCATTTCCCGACTGCTCCCGCCGCAACAGCGCCGCCATTACCGCCACTGCCCCGTTGCGGGCAGCGGTAATCTCCATCTGCTGCAGGGTCGTGCCCATAGGCGGTTGGCTGGCCGAGCCGGTTACCGCGTAGAGGTAGCCCCCCATGGCCTGCGCCACCAGATCATCGCCCTGGTAGCTGGCATAGGGCCCGTCCTGGCCAAAGTAGGTGATGGAAACCAGGATCAGGCCGGGGTTGGATTGGGAAAGCTGTTCATAGCCCAGCCCCAATTCCGCCAGCCGGCCCGGCGGGTAGCTCTCAAGAATGATATCCGCGGTGGTGGCCAATCGCTCGAAAAGCTCCCGACCTTCCGCCTGCTCCACATCCAGCGTGATGCCCCGTTTGTTGGTATTGAAGGCTAGGTACGAGGTGCCCCGGTCGGGATGGGGAACGTCGTCAATAAAGGGCGGCTCGTGGCGGGCCTGGTCGCCCCAGCCCGGCGGCTCAACCTTGATGGTGTCCGCGCCCTGGTCGGCCAACTGCTTGGCGCAATATGCGCCCGAGGGCCGGTGGGTCAGTTCCAGTACGCGCAATTCTGAAAGTATTCCGGGCATGGCCTCTCCAACGGTTGCTTGTCCATGAATGCCAGGTACTCACGCGTACCCATTTTGTCTTTTACACCGATGGACAGGATGAACAGGATTTGGTTGATTATTGTGTGCGCCCCGGCATCAGGGCCGCCGCTGTGAACGGAATGCGGCGACGGTATCGCCAGCATCCCGTCCATCCTGTGCATCGATGTAAAACCCGCCCGGGCGCGTGAATTACGGTCTCGGTTCGTCGGGCCGGGGCGCGCCAAAGACCACGCCTTCGGATTCCATCTCCCCTATTTCCGCCGGTAAGAGCCCGGCCAGTTCTGCCAAGATCGCCTCGTTGTCCTGTCCCAATCCCGCGACCTTCGCGATTGACATGGGATTGCCGGGATCTCTGAAGGGGCGCCCGGCGAAAACACGGGATCCAACGGCGGGAGCCTGAGGGTTGGAAAACTCCCACATATAGCCGCGTTCCCGCAGATGAGAGTCGTTTACCAAGTCCTCGGCGGTCATCGCCGAACCGGCGGCGATGCCCAGTCCCTGCAACCTCCGCGCCAGCTCCAGGTCGTCGTGCTGGGAAGTCCAGTCGCCGATCAACTCGTCCAGTTCATGGCGGTTGCGCCAGCGAGCCAAGGCGGCGCCGAATTTGGCTCCCTCGGCCCACTGGGGCCGGCCCATTGCTTCCTTCAGCGATTCCCATTCCGCGTCGGACGACAGGACAATGACTATCCAACGGTCGTCGCCCTTGGCCGGATACACGTTGTGCGGCGCCTTCCACCAGTGGGCGCAGCCCAAACGATCGCGGGTTATGCCCCGCTGCGCCTCCAGGATGGCCGGTCCCACTGACGAGACACCGGTCTCCAGCATGGTCAGGTCAACCCGCATGCCCTTGCCCGTCTTGTTGCGCTGGTACAGGGCCAGCAGCAAGGCGTAGGCCACGTTGTTGCCCACGGAATGATCCATGTAATTGGGGCTGGCCCGCATGGAAGGGCCGCCCTCGTAGCCGGTCAGGTAGGACAAACCACAGGCGGCATCAACGGTGCGGGCCCGGGAGCCGGCCCGCCGCCAGGGTCCGGTGTACCCGTAAGCGGTGCCGCTGAGGGTAATGATGCGGGGGTTGATTGCGGAGAGGCTATCATGGTCGAACCCGAACCGCTGCATGGTGCCGGGACGGAAGTTGTCGGTGACGATGTCCGCCTTCTCCACCAGCTTGAGAAAGACTTCCTTGCCCCGCGGGTTGGTCACATCCATGCACAGGCTGCGCTTGTTGCGGGCGCCGTAATAGACCATGTTGCCGGCTTCGTTCCACCACTCTTCACCCGCAGTTCCTTCAGGAAAGGGGCCGGCTTTGCGGTCCTGCAGGTGGTCAGGGCTTTCGACTCGGATGACATCGGCGCCGAGATCTGCAAGGAATCCCGTGCCCCACGGCAGCGCATGCACCTGCTCCAGGGTGAGGACTCTAATCCCGTCGAGAATTCCCTTCTCCACCATTGCCCCTGGACCTCCATCTGGCGCTGCAGCGCCGAAGCGTTTGACAGGCCCAATGATAGTCCAGGCCCGGGACCAAGTCCACTTGGTTCGTCACGCCCAGGGCAATCGCGTCTTAATCAGCGGTGGCGCCGGAGTCGCAATTTGCAGCAGTGAACGGTGAATCTTGCAGGGATAAACAGGATGGACAGGATATTTCGACGCGAGTTTTTTTGAGTAACGGGAGGCGAATTGATCGAGACTGATATGATTCGGCAGGATTGGAAGGGAACTATCGCAGAACGGTTCAGACCCGGGCAATCCATATCCGGCGAATCCTGATGCTGACGTTTTCCGGCCGCCAAACTGGGGACGCATGACTCATAGCCCCGTGCAAAAATGACGGGGATCAAGATGGCCGGGTGATCAAGCTACGGAATCCGAGCGGCCCGGTGGAGGGGTTGAGATTGCAGACCTGGTGGTCGGTTGGCTGGGGTGTTGCGGTGGGTTTCTCCTTTGGTTGGCGGTTCGGACTTTGTGATGGTGGTTTGGATTTGACGGTCAGGCTTTGCGGTTTCGGGTCGGTGTCGGAGCACGGCCAACACTGTATTTGCGCATGGTTTTTGAGTCCCAAGCTTCCGTGACCCGCGGGGAGCCGGCTGATGAGCCGACGCGGCACGGCACGGGGCGGAGGTGACACCCGCCGGGTCGCCACGCGGCCGCCCCGGGGAGTAGATCGGGTAGCGGCCGCTGGCGACCATGATGCGAAGAACCGACTGGGGCCGTTGCCGACCCGAAACCGTATCGCCCATCTATTCGGATGTAGGTTAGGCGAAGCCGCTGGCCTGGCGGCGGAACCGGCGTAGCTCGCGAAGCGGCGCCGGAATTACCTGACGAGACCATGATAGAACATTAGTGCGTCAAATGCAAGAGGCGGATGCCAGAGAAACGAGATCGCGACGTCGCTGCGCGTAACGTTCAGAATTCCGGAGGTTGTCATTGCGAGGCGTTTGCGCCGTGGCAATCTCGATATCGTAGCGGCCACGCTTGTCTCGAAGGACCCCCTTGCGCCAACGGGATTGCCGCGCTGCGCTCGCAATGACAGGAGGGAGGCGCTTGCAATGACACACCCCGCAAATCCGATTTCGTAGCGGCAACGTCTGCTCTGAAGGACTCCCCGGCGCCGACGAGATTGCCGCGCTGCGCTCGCAATGACAAGAGGGAGGCGCTCGCGATGACAGGAGGGAGGCGCTTGCAATGACACACCCCGCAAATCCGATTTCGTAGCGGCGACGTCTGCCCTGGAGGCCCCCCGGCGTCAACGAGATTGCCGCGCTGCGCTCGCAATGACAGGAGGGAGGCGCTCGCGATGACAAACCGGGTACGCATGAGGGATGCTTCGCTGCTGCCCTGCCGCAGATACCGGCGTTTGCCGGCGTCGCTCGATGCTGTATCTTGTTACTCCTTCCCTGATCTCCAGCCCTCACGGACAATCGTATGAATCAATCTGGAAACCCCGACCGGTCACGCCTTTTCGTTGAACGATTGTCTTCGCGATTGCCCCGCGAACTTTGGCGGCTCATCGCAGAAGAGAAGCAAGGCGATGCGCTTGCTCCGGTGACCGTGATCACACCTACGCGGTACGCCGGCTTGTCGTTGCGCCAGGAGTTGGGACGCGACGGGTTCGCCAACGTCCGCTTCATGCCGGTGTCCTTCCTGTCGGAACTGCTCGGCGCGGCCGCGCTGGATGAGCAGGGTCGCAAGCCGCTGACGGCCGTGCTGGAGAACCTGGTGGTGCGGCAGGTGTTGGCGCAAACTGACGGCCCATTGCAGAGTGTATCCGGGCACCCCAGCACTCAATCCAGTGTCCGCTCCGCGTTCCGTCAGCTCCGCAACTCTGACGATACCTTGCGGTCCGCGCTGGCAGCCCGCGGCGGAGTGGCGGGCGAAATGGCGCGCCTGTACGACGGTTTTTGCCAGATCACCGCCGACGAATGGTACGACCCTGAGGACCTGGCGGAGGCGGCGACGGCCACGGTTAACGCCGGCGCCGCGCCGGGATTGGGCGACCTGGGACTGATAATTTTCTACCTCCCGCACGGGCTTTCACCGGGCGAAGTCAGGTTGATGGAATCCATCACCGAGCACCACCGATGCGCCGCGCTCCTGGGCGCCACCGGTGACGGAATCGCCGACGAGTCGACCCTCGCGTTGGCAGACGGTCTGCGCCGCAAGATGCGACCGGCCGCCGGAGCTCCGGCCACCGTCGAGGACACCCCCATCCTCGCTGGCTCCGCCCGACTGCACGTCGCGCCCACGGCACACGACGAACTGCGCTGGGTCATCCGGCAAATCGTCCGGGAACTCAACGAGAACCGCACCCCGCTGCACCGGATGGCAATCCTCTATCGGATGGCCGATCCGTACGCTTCATTGATTCGCGACGAACTGCGCATGGCCGGCATCCGGATGGCGGGGCCCGACCGCGAGCCGCTGGCAAACACCGGCGCCGGTCGCGCGTTGAGCGGTCTTCTCGAGATGTGCGGAAGCCAGTTCCCACGATCCGAGGTGATGGCCTGGCTGAGCGGTTGCCCAGTGCGGATCCCGGTCGGCGCGGGCCCTGGTTTCAGTCCCAGCCTATGGGACGTGGTCACCAGGAAAGCTGGCATCGTCGGCGGCCGGCAGCAATGGCGTGACCGGCTGGATGCCCACGCGCAGCGCCTGACCACGGATGCTGACCGGAGGGAAACCGACGGGGAAATCAGCGCGTCCCGCGCCCGCGGCATGCGATCCGAAGCGTTGGTCGCACAAAACGTCCGAACCTTTATCGACAAACTCGCCGATGACCTGGAGTCGCCTGCTGATGGCAGTTCCTGGAGAGATTTCGCAGCGTGGGCCAAGGGCCTGTTGGACAATTACCTGGCAATCGACGCGGGTGGGCCGGAAGACGATGCCCGGGAGCGCATCGAGAGACTGCTGGACGAATTTGCCGCTGCCGACAGCGTGCATAACCGCACCACCCTGACCGAATTCCGCCAGATGGTTGCGGAGTTGATGCAGGCTCCTTTCGGGCACCTGGGACCAACCGGCCAGGGAGTGTTCGTTTCGTCCTTCGCCGGCGCGGCCGGGATGACCTTCGATGCCGTCTGGATGGTCGGCATGATCGAGGGAGCGGTTCCCCCGTCCCCCCGTCGCGACCCATTGTTGACCGAGCCGGACTGGCTGGCCGCCGGCGGGCAGGACCGCATCCACGTGCGTATGGCGGAAGAACGCTACGAGTACCTCGCTGCCGTCGCATCGGCGCCCCGTCGCACGCTCACCCACCCGGTGGCCGACGCGGCATCCCAAAGGCAAGCCTACCCGTCGCGCTGGTTCCTGGAACAGGCGTCAGAGTTGGCCGGCGTTCCGATAAGGAGCGGTGATGTGCCCGGGCTGCGTGATCACGATTGGTTCACCACGGACGACTCGCCCGAACGCGCCCTCGCCAATGCGCACGCAATCGCTCCCGCGGACGAACGGGATTACCGGCTGAATCGGTTGCTGCAATGGCGAAACCATGGGCAAAACCTGCGCGACCATCCCTACGCGCGGAGGGATCCTCTGGCCCGAGCCGTGCGGCTGGCGCAGCAAAGATCCCAGCGCCGGCTGACCGAGTTTGACGGTGACCTTTCTGGCATCGAGGCCAGCCATCGGTTCGACATCGGCCCGGGTGGGTCGCCGATATCGCCGACCGCCCTGGAATCGTGGGCAACCTGCCCGTACCGGTACTTCCTGGGTTACGTCCTCAGGCTCGGCTCGCTGGACACTCCCGAGGAAATCTTCTCCATCAGCGCCCTGGACCGCGGCACGCTGAGCCACGAGATACTGGAACGGTTCATCGACGAAAGAGTCCAAAGCGGCAACCTGCCGCCACCTGGCGAGCCGTGGGGCGAAAGCGACCGGGAGCGCCTGATGATCATCGCGGCGCAGAGCTTCGGCGATGCCGAGGCCCGGGGCGTGACCGGCAAACGATTGCTGTGGGACATGGCCAAAACCGAAATCCTGTCCGACCTTGAGGCCTTCCTGGAAACCGACTCCGGGTTGCGCAGGGCGAACGAAACCGCCGACGTCAAGGTGGAGACCCGGTTTGGTTTCGGCGGTGACACCATCGAAGTTGCGGAACCGGAAACCGGGATCAACTTCAGGGGCATGATCGACCGCATGGACATCAGCAGCGATGGTCAAAGGGTCCTGGTGGTCGACTACAAGACTGGTAGCGCAGAGCCATACCGGGGACTGGAGGTTGACCCGATCGATCAGGGCCGTCGCCTCCAGTTGGGTGTCTATTCGCTGGCGGCGCGCGCGCTGTTCCCCGACGCCACAACCGTGTCCGCCGCCTATTGGTTCAGCACCAATCGGGGCAGATTTCAACTCGTCCCCGCCGCGCACTTCAACATCACCGACGAATCCGTGGCGGAACGGTTCCGGGAGGGTGTCGCCAGCATCGTCAACGGCATCAACGCCGGGCTCTTCCCGGCCAATCCGGGTCCCCCCGGCCGATATGGACCATCCAACTGCCAGTACTGCGATTTCGATGCGATCTGCCCCACGCGGCGCAGCGACCTTTGGGAGCGGAAGAAGTCCGACAACGTCCTGTCGGGCTATCTGCAACTGGCAGAACCCGACGGGGAGGGTGACTGATGACATCCACGCAAGCGGCGACTCCGGATAGCGAGCCGGCAGGCTTCGTCCCGGTCGATGAGGATGCCAGGAAAACCATCGGCGCAGATCTGGGCGCGACGCTGTTTGTGGAAGCCAGCGCGGGCACCGGCAAAACGACCAGCCTCGTCCAGCGAGTCACCAACCTGGTTGCTACCGGGACCACCACCCTGGACCGTGTGGCCGCCATCACCTTCACGGAAGCCGCCGCCGCCGAGTTGCGCGACCGCGTCCGGTCTAATCTGGAGGCGGCCTCTGTAGATGACCAGCGCGACCCGACCGAGCGTGAGCGCTGTTACCAGGGGATCGCCGACCTGGACCGGGCAGACATTTGCACCCTCCACGCTTTCGCCGGGAACCTGCTGCGCGAGCGTCCTCTGGAGGCTGGCCTGCCACCGTCCTTCGAGACCAGCGACGAGATCCTCGCCAGCATCAAGTTCGAAGAGGAGTGGAGCGCGTGGCTTGACCGCCATCTCGATGGCGAGACCGACCTGGAGCCCCACCTGGCGTTGGCCCTGACCCTGGGCTTGACCCTGAACCATTTGCGAACCATCGCGCGAGCGTTCCACCAAAACTACAGCGACTTGTCGGAGGTCACTTTCGTCGACGCGGACGTTCCGCAGCCTTCTGTCATCGGGGCGCTCCGTGACGTTGCGCCCGAATTGGAAAGGTTGTGCTCCTTCTCGAAAAAGGGCACGGGCGACCCGCTGTACGACCACGTCGTGGACCGGTTGGATTTGCTCCACCGTTGGCCGGCCGCAACGTCCGGCACGACAGACGATTACCGGCTGCTGCTCGGCACACTGCCCCTGCGTCAAGGCCGGGGCCACCAGGGAGACTGGAACACCGACCCGGACAGCGGCAGGAATGCCTGTACTCTGCTGAAGGACATCCTGGGTGAACTGGACCAGCAGGCGAACGAGGCGATCGAAAACGCCCGCCGTTCGGTCCTGGCGCCCATTCTCGAGGACCTGCGCCAGATGGTGCTGGAATACGGGCGCAAACGCCGCTCCGAGGGTCGGGCGGAGTTTCACGATCTGCTGGTGTGGGCCCGCGAACTATTGCGGGACAGCGCGCCGGTTCGCGGCTACTTTCGCGACCGTTACACCCATTTGCTGATCGACGAGGCCCAGGACACCGACCCGATCCAGGCCGAAATCGCAATGCTCTTGGCCGAGCCCGCGCGCGCCGAAAGCTTGGAACCTGACCAAGCAATACCGTGGGACCGGATCAGCCCCGAACCGGGAAAGCTTTTCGTGGTCGGCGATCCCAAGCAATCGATTTACCGTTTCCGCCGCGCCGACGTCGGCCAGATGAAGCGTCTGCAAGGGAGTATGGAACAGTCGGGCGGCCGCACCCTCAAGCTCGTGCAGAATTTCCGGTCTCAAACACCCGTTATCGGTTGGGTCAACCACCTGTTCCAGCAGTGGATGCAGGATACACCGGGCACAGAGGGCGATGACGGAAGCCTCCAGGCTGGGTACGACGCGATGTCCGCCCTGTGGGTCGGCGATACCGGAAACCCGCATCGGCCCCGGGTGTGGCGGCTGTGCGATGAAGCCGTCGACGCGCCGATAGGTCAAATCCGGCAGCAAGAATCAACCGACATCGGCCTCCTGCTCCGGCAAATGGTTGCCGAGCAGTGGGAAACGCTGGACCAGGCCGCAACCGAGAGCAACGGATACGAGACCTACCGCCAGGTGCGCTACTCGGACGTGTGTATCCTCATGCCCCGCCGGACCGGTCTGGCGGCGTTGGAACGCGGATTGGAGGCGGCGGACCTGCCCTTCCGTTTGGAAAGCGCATCCCTGGTGTTTGAGACCCAGGAAATCCGCGACCTGCTGAATTGCCTGAAAGCGATCGACGATCCGGCCGACCAGGTGGCCACGGTGGCCGCGCTCCGCTCCCCCGCCTTCGGATGCAGCGATGTTGACCTGCTGCGTCACCGCACCAGCGGAGGCAGCTTTGACTACCTGGCCAACGCCGCCCAAAACCGTGGGGATGAAGTGGCGCTCGGCGCGTTCGAGGTGTTGCGGTCATTCCACCGCGCTCGACTGGTTGAGGTCACCGGCGCCCTGATCGACCGGTTCGTTCGCGAACGCGGGTTGATGGAAACGGCTGTCGGCTACCCGAGGATGCGCGAGCAGTGGCGCCGCTACCGGTTCCTCGTGGAACAGGCGGGACGCTTCAACCGGGCCGGCGGTTCCACGCTGCGAGCGTTCCTGCAGTGGGTGGACGATCAGATCAGCGAGGGCGCGCGGGTTACCGAGGCTCCGGTTCCGGAATCGGACGAGGACGCCGTGCGGGTCATGACCATCCACGGCTCCAAGGGGCTGGAGTTCCCCGTGGTAATCCTCACCGGCATCAATTCGGCTCCGGCAAGGGGTGGCAATCCCGTCATCGTGGACCGGGCCAGCGGCCGGGTCGAAGTGGGCATTGGTTCGGCCGGCGCGCGGTTCGCCACGCCGGGTTTCGAGGAGTTGGCCGAACTGGACAACCGGATGTCCGCGGAAGAGCACATCCGCCTGATGTACGTGGCAACAACCCGGGCGCGGGACCACCTGATATTGAGCATGCGTCGCCCGGCAAAGGGCCAAAAAACCACCGCCGCCGTAATCTCGGAATACCTGCAGGGTCACGAAGACCTGTGGGAAACGGTGGAACTCAACGGATTGGCCGCGTTGCTTGAGCCCCAACCCACCGGTAGCCCGGACGAACCTGATGTGATCGATGAAGGGCTTCATTCGACAGAGCATTTGGATCGATGGGTGAAGGATCGGAAACGCGCCATTGACGAATCCAGCCGCCCGCAGTTCATCGCTGCCACCGCTCTTTCCCGGGCATACAAGGACGACGAGGAAGAGCCGGACAGCCCCGAACCCTGGCGTCGCGGCCGCGCGGGTACGTCAGTCGGACGCGCCGTTCACGCCGTGTTGCAGTCCATCGACCTCGCCACCGGCGAAGGTCTGGAACACCGGGCGCGCGCGCAGGCCGTCGCGGAGGGCGTCCCCGACCGCGAAACCGAGATCGTTCGCCTGGCCCAAGTCGCGGTGGACAGCGATATCGTCCGCCGCGCCGTGGCGTCGGAACGGATCTGGCGCGAAGTGCCGGTGGCAGCGCCCGTCGGCGACGGTTCGCTGCACGGATTCATCGACCTGCTCTTCGAAGAGGAAAACGGCCTGGTGGTGGTGGACTACAAGACTGACGCCGTTACCGAGGTTCAGCTGCCGCAGGTTGTGGACCGCTATCGTCTCCAGGGCGGCGCCTATGCTCACGCCATAAACCGGATCACCGGCAAGCGGGTCAAGGAGGTGGTGTTCCTCTACCTCCAGCCCAATCACGAATTCATCCTGCCTGATCTTCCCGAAGCGATGGCTGATGCCCGGGCAGCCGCCCAATCGCTGTTGGACTGACCCTCGGCCGGCGCAACGCCATAGACCTCACGCGTACCAGTTTTGCCATCGCGAGGATCGAAGCGATGTGGCGATCGCGTTCCTGTAGTAGCGTTCCTTGCCCCAACGAGATTGCCGCGCTTCGCTCGCAATGACGGTTCCGTTGAAACTGGGTACGCATGAGCCCCAAAGACCGGTTGCGGGCTGCGTCCCGGTCTCTCCTCACCGATCCTACGGTACGAGGTCAGTCAAACGCGCCGGCGATGGCGCAGTCTTCCACCTCGTCGTCTGACATCCCCAGCAACTCTCGCAGCACGTAGGTCATGTCGGCCGCAAACGCCGGCGCTCCCCTGGTAACCGTTCCCGGGGTGCGTGACAGCTTGTAGGGCGCGCTCTCGATGATCCGGACCTCGCCCTGGTGGTCGGGGACACGCCGGAAGAACGCGCGCTCCTTCAGCTGGGGATCGCGGGACAAATCCGCGCCGCTCTGCACCACGCCGGCCGCGATGCCCGCCGCCTGCAGCAGGGTCATCGCCTCCTCCGCCGTGCGTTCCACGGTCCAGGTTTCCACGCAGGCGTCCAGGGCGTCGGCGTTACGCTCCCGCGCGTCGCCGCTGGCGAACCGTGGGTCGTCAGCCCATTGGGGATCGCCCAGGGCCCCCACGAAAGCGCGCCATTCCTCGTCGGTGAAAACGGAGATGGCCACCCATCGGTCATCTCCCTGGCACCGGTACGCGCCATGGGGAGCGCCACCGCCGTGCGGCAGGCGGTTGCCGGTACGGGTCGAGACCGCAGCGGAGCGGTTGACGCTCATGTCCAGAACCAGGGTCTCCAGCAGGGACGACAGTGACTCGAACTGGGAAACGTCCAGCCATTGCCCGCGTCCCGTCCTGGAGCGATGGATCAGGGCGAGCAGCACCGCCTGCGCCCCGGCCATGCCTCCCACGGCGTCGCTGTAGGCGCTGGCCGGCCCGCTGGGGTCGGTGTCCGGAAATCCGGTCAGCTCGGTGAACCCCGACCAGGCCTGGAGCGTCTGGCCGTAGCTCACCCGGTCTTTCCATGGCCCGGTGCGGCCCAGGCCGGACATACTGAGCATGATGATGCCGGGGTTGATTGGTCGTATGGAATGGTAATCCAGGCCCCAGGAGGGCATGACCCGCCCGCTGAAGTTTTCCGCCACAACGTCGGACACCGCGACCAGCCGCTTGGCGATGTCAATGCCCTGGGGGGTTTTCATGTTCAGCGAAATGGACAGTTTGCCGGCGTTCCAGTTGTGGCGCTGGCCCAACCCCCGGGCCGTGGCGGATGCCGGCCCGCCCACCACCGACAGGGCGTTGTTGGACTCGACCTTGATGACCTCCGCGCCTTGATCGGAGAGGATCCGCGTGGCCGACGGCCCGGCGTGTATCCAGGTGAAGTCCAGCACCCGGATGCCCTTCAGGGCAAGGCCGGTCTGTTTCGCGTCGTCGTTCAAGTCAGTGTTACCTCAGCCGGAGATGCGTCCGATCTCGTCCGGCGCAAGACCCAGGATGCTGCCAAGTACCTCAGCGTTGTGTTCTCCGGGGACTGGAGCCGTCCGTTGCATCGGCTGCGAAAACTCGGTCAGCCGGTAAGGGTCACCCGGATACACCATGGACGGACCGCCGTCCGCAGACTCGACCGTCGTCAGGTATCCGCGGCCCCACAGTTGCTCGTTCTCGAGGATTTCATCGGCCGTGGTCGCAGGGCCCCACGGGTGGTGGTTGGACTGGCCGAAATCGGTTATCTCCTGCCGGGTGTGACGCAGCGCCCAGGCCTGGATCAGTTCTTCGATGTGGGCAGAATGTTCGCCCCGCAGGACGAAGTGATCGTTATACGTCTCGTCCATCAGGTCGCCGGCCATGCCGTCCCGGTCCATCCAGGCCCGCAGGTCGTCCCACGCCTTGCGGGTATTGGTGGTGATGCTGGCGTAGCCGTCCTTGCACTTCCAGGTGGCGACGAACTGGCCGCCGTGTCGGAACCCGCAGCGCACCGCCGACTCGCCGGTGTAGTTGAAGGTGGTGTTGACATGCTCGGTGGTGGCCGCCACCGCCTCCTGCATGGACACGTCGATGTACTGACCCTCGCCGGTCGCCATGCGGTGATAGAGAGACAGCAGTATGGCGACGTAGGCCCGGTTCGAGGCGGTGTGGTACGCCTGCGACCCCCACAACCGGGTTGGCGGCGTATCCGGCCAGCCGGTGACGTACATGTACCCGCCCATGGCCAGTCCCACCAGGTCCGACGCCTTGAAATCGCGGTAGGGCCCGGTCTGTCCGAAGGGGGTGATCGACGCATAAACCAACTCTGGCGACTCCGCCGCCAGGCTCTCGTATCCCAAACCCAGCGAGTCCATGTGCCCGGGTGGCCTCGTTTCCAGCACCACGTCGGAAGCCAGGGCGAGTTTTCGGAGCGTCGCTGCCCCTGCCGGCGTGCGCATATCCAGGGTCACGCTGCGCTTGTTGGTGTTGAAGTGGAGCCAGTACAGGCTGCGGCCGGGTCCGGATTGGCCGTCGATGAAGGGGCCGATCTCCCGCATGGGATCGCCGCCGGGCGGCTCGACCTTGATGACGTCCGCGCCCATGTCGGCCATCAGCTTGCCGCAGTAAACGCCCATAGGGCCGGCCAGATCCACGACCCGGTAGCCGCTCAGCGGGAGAGCCGGTCGCATATCCGATTGTTCGCTGCGGGCAGTCATCCGGCGGCATTGTAGCACCGGCCGGGAGTTGCCGGCTGGTATAATGCGGCCGACAGCCGGCCACTCCGCCAGGTGCGCGATGACTACCCACGCCAGGAAACCAGCCTCCCCAACCTCCCTGTCCCCGGGCCGCTTCCGCCTGCCCGACATACCCGAACGCGAGCCCGACGAAGTGACCCAATTCGACGAGCTATTCAAGACCGGACGTTCCCATGCCCTGGCGGTTCACCTGGGCAATCCCGAGACCACCCTGGTGGAGGCCGACCGCTGGATCATCGCGGAACCGGGCACTTACCGGGATCTGGGGCGCTATCCCGACCTGCTGGTGGCCTTCGGTGTGGACCCGTCAGCTTACGAGGCGAGCAACGGCTACGTCATCTCCGAGCAGGGCAAGCCGCCGGACTTCGTGCTGGAGGTGGCGTCGGTAAGCACAGCGGACACCGATACGGGCGCGAAGCGTGATGACTATGCCCGCCTGGGAATCCCGGAGTACTGGCGGTTCGACAAGACGGGCCAGCATCACGGGACGCGTCTGGCAGGGGACCGGCTGGAAAACGGGGTGTATGTGCCCATCGACATCGATGAGTTGTCGGCGGACGTGTTGCAGGGATACAGCGAGGCGTTGGGCTTGTACCTGCGGTGGGAGCGCGGCGAATTGGGCTGGCATGACCCGGCCACGGGACGGCACATAGCAACCTTTGACACCGAGCGCGCCCGCGCCGATGCCGAACGGGCCGCTCGGATGCAGGCCGAAGAACGGATCCGCGAACTGGAAGCGCGGCTTTCCCAGCAAGACAACTGACAAGTAGGGCCGTGCAAAATTCCGCCTGGGGTTCAGATTGTCATTGCGAGGAGCGTAGCGACGTGGCAATCTCGTTCCCTAAGAAATAGCCGTTGCCACAACGAGATTGCCACGCTGCGCTCGCAATGACCCTTTTGCACGAGCCTACTGACAAGGAGCCGACATGACCACAACTATCTACGACGCCGAGCGCCGCGATATCTCCATCGCCGTGGGCGGCGACGCCATGATCACCCGCCGGATGCGGGCCTTCGAGGAACCTCGCTTCCTCAGGCTCGTGGACATTCTTCGCGCAGCCGACGTGTCCCTGGTCAACCTGGAGATGCTTTTCCACGACTACGAGAGCACGTGGCAGTGGAGCCGCAATACCTATACCAGGTCTGACCCCCGCAACCTGGACGAGCTCAAGTGGATGGGCATCGACGCCGTGACCACCGCCAACAACCACTCGTTCGACTTTTCCGAGGGTGGTTTCCTGACCACCCTGGAACACTGCCGGGAGTTCGACCTCCCCCACGCCGGGGGCGGGCGCAACCTGGACGAAGCCCGCGCTCCCGCCTACGTGGACTCGGCACGAGGCCGCGTGGCGGTGATGAGCGCCACCAGCACCTTCAGTGACTCCTCCCGGGCCGGCCCCGGCCGACCCGACTTCCCCGGCCGCCCCGGCGTCAATGCCCTGCGCCATGACATCGCCCACCACGTGCAGCAGGACGTGTTCGACGCCCTGCACAAAGCCAACCTGGAACTTGGGTACGAAGAAGAGCATGCCTTCATGCGCCACTTCGGCTTCCGGGGCATCGAGGAAACTCCAGACCAGGGCACCGAGTTGGAGTTCCTGGAGCATAAGTTCATCCTGGACGAAGAGTTCGCCGTCCGCACCGCCCTGAACGAGGATGACCGGCTGGGCATCGGCAACTGGATCAGGGGAGCGCAGACCCAATCGGACTGGCAGGTCTATGGAGTTCACTGCCACGAGAGCGGGGCCGATGGCGACTTCCACGGACACTCCCGCCTGTCGCCGCCCAGCTTCCTGGTGGACTTTGCCCACTGGGCCATCGACCAGGGATGCGCCGCCTTTGTGGGTCACGGCCCCCACTTCCTGCGGGGTATCGAGATTTACAACAACCGGCCCATTTTCTACAGCCTGGGCAACTTCATTTTCCAGAACGAGAGCGTTCTGTGGCTGCCCCCCGAGGCCTACCGCCGTTTCGGGCTGGACTTCAACAGCACCCCCGGCGATTACCTGGACACCCGCTCCGGCGGAGGCACCCGCGCCTTTGCCGCGGACCCCGTGTTCTGGCAGAGCGTGGTGGCGGTGTGCAACTACGCCGGCGGCAATCTGAAAGAAGTCATCCTGCACCCCATCGACATGGGCTTCGGTCGCCCCATCCCCCAGCGTGGCCGTCCGGTGCTGGCGGAAGAGCCCATCGCCCGCGAAACCCTGCAATGGTTGCAGGAAGTCTCAAAGCCCTTCGGCACCGAGATCTCCATCGAGGAATCCGAAGGCGATCTGGTGGGCGTGATTCGCCTCTAATACGCTGGAACAATCGAAACCGTTCGCGCCCGGGAAAGCTCTCCCGGGCGCTTTTTCGATTCAGGGCGCCTGGCCGCCTAATGCGGGGTGTTGAACTGCACCAGGATGCCGTCGGGATCGTGCACGTAGATGCTGCGGATGCCTCCGTCGGCGTCGGTGAAGGACTCGATGGGGCCGGCCAGATCCACGCCCTTGCTGAGCAGCTCCTCGGTCAGCGCCTTCACGTCGGCCACGCCGAAGGAGATGTGGCTGATGCCGACCATGTCCAACTTGATGGGTTCGCCATCGGGGTCGTCGCCGGGATGGCTGGTGAGCGTCAGCGTGGGCGTGGCGCCGTCTCCGTAGGCCAGGCTGACCCAGCGGCGGGCCTGGCGCTGGTGCAGATAGTTGTGCGACCGCCCGCTTTCGGTGGGATCGGTCATGCGGTCGCCCAGGACCGTCATGCCCAGTGTGTCCCGGTAAAACGCCAGGGACCGGTCCATGTCGCTCACGCAGATTCCGATGTGGGTAACGCAGGTTGCGTCCATGATTTTTCGCCTCGTTCCGGTTGACTGTGGAGGTTGCCTAGTCCATGGGCAGTTTGTGGAGCCACCCCGGCTCGGAGATGTCCAGGACCTGCCCGTTGGGACCGGACCACTTCTCCTCGGCCCGGGGCGGACGCGGTGAACCGTCGGGGGCCACATCCCGCCGGACGATTTCCTCTCCGTCAATCTCCCGCAGTTTCGATCCGGTATCCTCCAGGCTGTCCACCTGGAAGCCGATGTGGTGGATGCCGCTGTAGTTTTCGCCGTTGGGGCCAACATCGGCGTCCTCGTCGGTCTTCCACTTGAGGATGGTCAGGTTGATGTCGCCGTCGGAAAGCTGTATCTGGCGGGCGTTGCGGGCAACTTCGAACAGGTCGAATCCTTCCTTGTAAAACTTTGCCACCGCATCGGGATCCTCGCAGGTGATGGCAATGTGCTTGATCTTGGCCACAGGGGCACCCCCAATGATGGTTTGCGGGGCATTATAGCCCGCATCCCGCCAACGCAGAATCGTCAAAATCAGGATTATCGGGATTTTGGAATTTACCGGATTGAGAGTAACTGTTCAGACTTGCGGGGAAAATGTCATTGCGAGCGAAGCGCGGCAATCCCGTTGGCGCCGGGGTGTCCTTCAGGACAGACGTTGCTGCTACGCCGTCGAGATTGCCACGGCGCAAGCGCCTCGCAATGACAACTTCCTGAATTCTGAACAGTTACGATTGAAACCATGTGCGGTAAACCGGTCCCAATCCTGATAATCTTCAAGTCCGGCAAATCCTGATTCTGACTATCTGCACCTGTGAGGTAAACAGCCCATGAGCGCAACCCGAACCCTGGCCGAGTTTATCGCCGACACCGACTATGCAAACCTGCCGCCTCCCGTGGTGGACGCGGCCAAGACCGCCATCCTGGACGGCGTGGCCAACGTGGTCGCAGGATCAGTACAGGAACTGGCCGACATCATCGGCCGTTACGTGCGGGACGCCGGCGGCTCGCCCCAATCCTCGGTGGTGGGCTGGGGATACAAGACCAACCCGCCGGCGGCCGCATTCGCCAACGGCGTTTTCGGGCACTGCCTGGACTACGAGATCCAGGGGTTTCCGCCCACCCACGGCACCTCATCATGCCTGCCGGCAGCCCTGGCGCTGGCAGAGCAGCACAACGTTTCGGGTGACCGCGTCATCACCGCCTACGTTTTGGGTTGGGAAATTCAGGGGCGCTTGCGGGCTGCATCGGCGCCGGCCACGGCACCAGGCTATCACCCGCCGGGCCTGGTGGGCCCCCTCGGCGGCGCGGCGGCATCGGCCAAGACCCTGGGCCTGGACGCTGATCAAACTCTGATGGCGCTGGGCATCGCCGCCTCCCGTACCGGCGGCCTGACCGCTAACACCGGTACCATGGTCAAGTCCACCCACCCGGGCAACGCCGCCCGCATGGGCGCAGAGGCTGGCATCCTCGCCGGCATGGGCTACACCGCCAGCGACGCGGTCCTGGAGTCACCGGTGGGTTATGCGGCCGCATTGTTCAGGGGCGAATTCGATTGGGAAGTGGCCACCGGCGGTCTGGGCGCGTCGTGGCGGCTGGTTGACCCGGGCTTTGACATCAAGCGGTTCCCGGCGCAGGTCTACATGCAGAACGCCATCGAGGCCGCGCTGAACCTGCGCGAGCAGAACGACCTCGACCCCAATGACATCGAGCAGGTGACCATTCGCCGCCAGGGTCGCGGCCACTCCGGGCCGGTGCCACGCAGCGGCCTGGACGGGAAGTTCAGCGTGGAATACTGCGCCGCCGCCGCCCTGCTGGACGGGCAGGTTGGCATCGACACCTTCACCGACGCCCGCCGCTTTGCTCCCGACATGGAGGCAATGCTGGGGCGCATGCGAGTGGAACCGGAAGGGCCGGAATCGGGCGCGACGCTGGCCATCGCCGTGCTCAAGGACGGCACCACCGTCAGCGCCGAATGCTCCGCGTTCACCGGCTCGGCGAGGAATCCCATGTCTCGGGACCAGTTGCTGGCCAAGGTTCGGGACTGCTTCCGCCGCGCCTTGTCCGAAGCCGATACGGAGCGCGCGGTAGAGATGCTGCAGAACCTGGAAAGCCAAGACGACGTGGCGCAGTTGATGGGCGTGTTGGGCCAGGCTTCTGCCAGCCGAGGCTGAGCCGATGGGCGGACGCCGGCGCACGGACTACCGTCGCCGGTTTCGCTTGCTCTCCAAACAATCGCGCTATAATCGCGGCCAATCTGGGCGATACACGTAACGATAGCCGTCGTCAATGCTCACAACACGCAAGTCGAGGAGGGAATCATGCTGGACTTGATCATCAAGGGCGGGACCGTGGTCACACCGGACGGCGTTGGCCTGAGGGACGTCGGCGTGCAGGGCGAGCAGATCGCGGCGGTGGCCGCCCCGGGTGTGCTGGACGATATCGGCGCCGGCGAGACCATCGACGCCACCGGCATGATCGTGCTGCCGGGAGGTATCGAGCCCCACGCGCACATCAACGTGCCGGTGCCCGACTACTGGGCCGGCGGCGACGACGGCGTGTTCACGCAACCGCCGGAAGCGGCCAGCCGCGCCGCGGCCTTCGGCGGGGTGACCACCTACGTGGACTTCGCCGGAGCGTTGCCGCTTACCCCCGGCGCGGTGCCGCCGTCCGACCCCATCATGGCCCAGATCGAGACCCGTCGGGACACCTTCCGCGGGCACTCCTACACCGACTATACCTTCCACTACATCCTCGCCGGAGCCATCCCGCCCAGCACCATGGGCGAGATCGGCGAGGCGATCCAGTCGGGCGTGGCCAGCTTCAAGATCTTCACCACCTTCCACGCCCGCGTTCCCATGGGGCACCTGTGGGAGATCTTCCAGGAGGTCGGCAAGCACGGCGGGATCATGGCCGTGCACGCCGAGGAAGACGACATCGTCACCTACATGGAGGAGAAGCTGGAGCGGGAGGGCCGGGACCACGGTTCCAACCTGCACCTGGCGCACAACAACATCTCCGAGGACATCTCCTTCCGCAAGGTGGTGCGGCTGGCCCAGAAGACCGAGACCGGCATCTACTTCGTTCACACCACGGCCCGGGAGGGCGTCGCCGCCATCGCCGAGGCCCGGGCCGCGCAACTGCCGGTGTACGGCGAGGCCTTGCATAACTACCTGGAGTTCACCTGCGACGATTACCTGAAGCCCGACGGCCTGGCCATCCACACCTACCCGGCCATCAAATTCTCCGACGACCGGGACGCACTGCAGCAGGGCCTGGTGGATGGACCCATCTGCACCACGGCCACCGACGAGTGGACCACCTACAAGAACATCAAGCTGGCCGGCGAAACCATCCGCACGCTGTGCGGCGGGCACAACGGCATCGAGACCCGCATGCCAGTGACCTACACCAAGCTGGCCGCCAACGGGCGCATCGACCTGGAACGGTTCGCCGCCATCACCTCCACCAACGCCGCCAAGATCCTGGGCATGTACCCGCAGAAAGGAGCCATCGCCGTGGGCAGCGACGCCGACATCGTGCTCTTCGACCCCAACCTCAAGAAGACCATCACCGTGGACGAACTCCACGCCGAGTCCGACTACTCCATCTGGGACGGGTTCCAGTGCGAAGGCTATCCGATCATGACGATCCTGCGCGGCAAGGTGATCGTTCGCGACGGAGAACTGCTGGGGAGCTCCGCCGACGGCCGCTGGCTCTCGCGCAAGGTGGCGCCCCGCGTCATCACGCAAACGTCCGTGTAGCGATCAAGGTGGTTACGGCCCCACGCGTATCCGTAGTCACCAGAATCGTCATTGCGAGCGCAGCGTGGCAATCTCGTTGGGGCACGGAACGCTACTGCGGGAACGAGATCGCCACGTCGCTGCGGTCCTCGTGGTGACAAACTGGGTACGTGCGATGACAAACTGGGCACAGGTGAGGGCTACGGCAGGCTGACCGGCAATCCCGTTTCCATCGACTCGTAGGCAGCAAGGACCAGGGCGAGGTCGGTAATGCCATCCTCTCCCGTCATGGCCGGCGGCCGGCCTTCGTGGATGCTGGTCTGAAACTCCCGGACCATGGGAACCAGCCCGTTGCCGTAATCTTCGAGCGCGACGGTCGTTTCGGAGTTGGCATCCGTTACCCTCAGCCACGGCTTGCCCGGTTCGAAGTACAGCGTCGCTTCGGTCCCGGATATTTGCACCCACGAGTGCGGTTGCGGCGGCACGACGCTCCACGAGTGATTGATCAGGCCGACGGCTCCGCTGGCATCTCGCGTCACCACCACCACGCCGTCCTCCGCCTCCAGGCCCGGCTGGCCGGGCAGGACCTCGCGGGCGTATACCTCGGTGGGCGGGCCGACCAGATAAGCCACCGCGCTCAGCTCGTGGATGCCTCCGTCGATGAGCACGCCGCCCCCGTTCAGTTCCGCTCGGCTACGCCATCCTCCCGGGGCAAACGGGAACTGCTCGTGCAACTGGATCAGGCGTACCTGACCGACCCTACCCTGCTCAATCAGCCGTTTCGCCTCCGCCACCGGCGGCAGGAATCGGAAATTCTCCGCCACCATGAACGTGACGCCGGATGCCGCGGCCTCCCGGATCATGGCCTCGGCGTCGTCGCGTGTGCCGGCGATCGGTTTTTCCACCAGCACGTGCTTACCGGCCCGAAACGCCAGCGACGCATGCTCCCGGTGCAGATGGTGCGGAGTGCAGACGTACACGGCTTCTACCCTGGAGTCGGATACCGCCTCTTCGTAACTGCCAAACGCATCCAGCCCACTGAACCGCGACGCATACTCCCGCGCCCGCGACAGGTCACGGCTGGCGAAGTAGATGTCGACCTCTCCGGCCAGCGCGGCCATCGAACGCGCGAAAACCGCCGCAAAGGAACCGCAACCAAGAACGCACAAACCCAGACTCAATTAGACACCGCCAATCCTCGGATCTGACCGGCCGCGTGGGCGACCGGTCAGGGTCACCGCAAGGGTAGACCAAGCGCCGCGCCAAATCCAGGGCGAGCCCTTCCCGGGTCTCACGCGTACCCAGTTCGTCATCGCGAGGAGCGTAGCGACGTGGCGATCTCGTTCCCGCAGTAGCGTTCCGTGCCCCAACGAGATTGCCGCGCTTCGCTCGCAATGACAGTTCCGGTGAAACTGGGTACGCGTGAGCCGCCCGGGTCGTTTGACTTGCCATCATCATGGCGCGTATCGTGCGGCCTTTATCGAGTTCGGGCGGCGGGAATACGCCGTGCCACGCGGTCGCCGGGAAGAGTTGGCGACCCGCCCGGGAGCTGATAGTTGGCGCGCATCTCCAACGCTCCAGTATTTGTGGTCCTGCAGGACCGCAACTTTCAGCGCCTGTGGGCGGCCCGGTGGATCCACGAGATCTCCCGGCGCATGGAGCTGATCACGCTGGGTTACCTCGTGCTGGAGCTCACCGACTCGGCCTTCCAGGTTGGCCTGATCTCGGTGTTCCTGAACGGGCCGCGGCCGCCGCTGGCGCTGGTCGCGGGCATGCTGGCGGACCGGCTGGACCGGTGGCGCATCCTGGCCACCATCCATACCTTCTACCTGGTGCTGGCCTCGTGCCTGCTGGTACTGCTGTTCCTCGACCTGGTTGAGCCGTGGCACGTCTTCCTCGCCGTGCTCGCCCAGGGCACGGCCAAGGTGCTGGATGACCCGACCCGCCGCGCCTCGCTGTTCGACCTGGCCGGGCAGGACCGGATCGCCCACGCCATGTCGCTGGAGACGATGACCAACAACGGCGGCAAGATACTGGGCCCGATAGCGGGCGGCCTGCTGGTGCAGTTCTACGGGTTCACGGGCGCGTTCATCGTGCTGGTGGCGCTGGACCTGGTGTCGGCCGTGCTCATCTGGAGGATGCGGTTGCCGGAGCGGTCCATGTTGATCGTGCGGGACACCGCCTTCTTCACAGGCATCAGATCAGGCATCAGCCACTCGTTCTCCAACAAGTTCGTGCTGGGAGTGCTGACCATCTCGCTGGTGATGAATGGCATGGTCCTGCCGCTGCAGTATTTCATCCCCGTCATCGCCACGGACGTGCTCATGGTGGGGCCGGCCCTGGGCGGGCTGCTGGGGGCTGCCGACGGCATCGGCGCGTTCGTCGGGGCAATGATCATCGCCACGCGGCGCAATTACAGCTTCCACGGCCGTTACTTCGCCTTCGGAGCGATCATTGTCGCAGTGGGCGTGGTGGCCGTCGCGTGGTCGCCGTGGTTTTTCGTCTCCTTCCTGGTGCTCTTCGCCGCCGGCGTGGGTCAGTCCGGGTTCAGCACCATGCAGAGCACCATCCTCATGCTTTCGACCGCGCCGGAAATGCGCGGCAGGATCATGGGATCCCAGGGTCTGGTCAATGGGCTCGGTCACCTGGTGGGCGGGTTCGAGATCGGGGCGATCGCGCAGGCTTTCACCATCTCCCTGGCCATCGGTCTCAACGCCGGTATCGGCCTGCTCCTGATGGCGCCGGCGATGATATTCACCCCCCTGATAAAGCGCGCGATCGAGCCATACCGACCCCGGGAATGACCGATTCCCGGCTGTCACTCCAGACTGGTCACACAGCGGGCAGGGTCCGACTCCGACAGCACATGAGGCCGATGCCCGGTGTGCACGTAGTCGGCGATCAGCTTGCCCGCCATGGGTCCACGGCCAAAGCCTGACGACGCCAGCCCGCTCACGATGTACACCTCGTCCAGCTGCGGAATCTTCCCGATGATCGGCCGGCCGTCCAGCGAGAAGGGCATCATCCCCGACCAGGTGCGGCTGATGGCCAGGCCGCCCAGCATCGGCAGAATCTCGCTGGCGTGGCCGAAATTCACCTCCACTCCGCCGGCGTCCACCGTGTAGTCGTAGCCCACCAACTCGCGGTCGCCGCCGAAGATGATCTCGCCGTCCCGGTTCTGCCGGCCGTAGAGGTGACGGGTCACCCGTCGGTCGCCGATGTGGGTGAGTTCCGGAGGCGTGTCCGCATTGTTGCCCGGCGTGCGGCTCCAGTGCGCGTAGGATTCGGCCGACGACAGCGAGTAGAAGACCCGTGGCGGCAGCGGCTGCGTCGCCCACATCTGCCCGCGAACCGGCACGATGGGGATGCGGACGCCCAGCATCTTCCCCAGTGGCCCGCACCATGCTCCGGCCGCCAGGATCAACTGGCGCGCCTCGTGGGTCTCTTCACCACAGGCGACTCTGTAGGTTCCCTCCCTCGTCCTGTCAATTGCGGCAACCTCCCGGCCAGTCAGGATGTTGGCGCCCCGCTCCGCCGCAGCGGTGGCGAAGGCGCGGGTGGCCTTCACGGGGTCGGCCTGGCCGCGCCGGGGAAAGTGCATGGCTCCGTAGAGATGGGGGTTAAATTCCGGCTCGATGCTGCGCGCCTCGTCGATGGTCAGCAGGTCCAGAGTGTAGCCCCGCGACTTCAGCGCGAGGACCCGATCCCGCGCGTAGACGTATTGCTCCTCGGTCTGGACTGCCTGGAGCCCGCCAGAAACGCGAAACTCGATGTCGTAGCCCAGTTTCAGCTGCAGGTCGCGGAAAATCTGCAGGCTGCCCATGGTCAGGTACGACTCCAGGTCCGGCACGTTCCCCCATCCCAACGCGCCGATGCCGCCGGCGTTGACGCCCGACGCCTCAGATGCGATCTCCCCTCGCTCCAGCAGGATCACGTTCCAGCCGTACCCCGCCAGGTGAAAGGCCGCGGACGCTCCCGCTATGCCCCCGCCGATAATGACTACTTCAGCCTCCGCCATTCTCACCTCGTCTGGCATCTGTCCAGAATTGCAACGTCCGTCTCAACCAAAACCGTCATACCGGCGAAAGCCGGTATCCAGGATCCCCTGCCCGGCGCACGTTTGCCGATGCTTGGGTGATCTGGATTCCTGCTTCCTCAGGAATGACGTGATCCCGATTCACCTCGCCTCACGCCTCGTAGCAGGCCACCCAGTGACCCGGAGTCTGCTCCTCCATCGGTGGATGCGGGTTGCCTTCGCAAAAGTCGGTGGCAACCGGACAACGGTCGTAAAATCGACAACGCGGCGGCGGATCTATTGGCAGGGTCAGGTCTCCCAGAATGTCCGGACGATCACGCCGGAACCGGGGATCGGGCACCGGGACCGCCGAGAGCAACGCCCGGGTGTAGGGGTGCAGCGGGTTGCGCAGCAGTTCCTCGGTTTCCGCCAGCTCGACGATCTTGCCCAGGTACATCACGGCGATGCGGTGGCACATGTAGCGGGCCACCGCCAGGTCGTGAGTGATGTACAGATAGGAGATGCCATACTGCTGCGCCAGTTCCTGCATCAGCGACATGATGCCCGTCCGGCTGGAAACGTCCAGCATGGACGTGGGCTCGTCGGCAACCACGAAGGACGGGCCGATCACCAGCGCCCTTGCGATGGCCACCCGCTGCCGCTGCCCTCCCGAAAGTTCGTGGGGGTGGCGGAACAGGAAGGACGACGGCGGCGTCAGGCCCACCCTGGTCAGGATCTCCGTGACCCGGTCCACCCGGTTCGTCATGCTGCCGATCCCCTGCACTGCCAGCGGCTCGGCGATTGTGTCATAGATGGTCCGCCGGGGGTTCATCGACTCGTAAGGGTCCTGGAAGATCATCTGCGCCTGCCGCCGGAAGGCGCGCAGGTCGGTCGAACGTATCTCGCTGGCATCCACCGGCTCACCGGACCCGCCGTTCGCATCCCGGGACGGGAACCGGAAATGTATCCCACCGGAGGTCGGTTCGAGCAGTTTCACCAACAGTTTGCCCACCGTGGTCTTGCCGCAGCCCGACTCTCCCACCAACCCCAGGCTCTCGCCAGGCGCAAGGGCGAAGGACACGTCGTCCACGGCGTGGATGAAACTGGAGGGTTGCCGGAACAAGCTCTTCAACACCGGGAACCGCTTGGTCAGCCCTGACACAGCGACCAAGGCATCCTGTCCGCCATCGGTCTGGTTGGGAGCCGCCATGGGGGTCTGCATTATCGGTGTCGTCAGAATCAGGATTTACCGGATTTCAGGATTGCCGGGATTAAGTTCCCTCAATCCTGCCAATCCCATAATCCTCAAAAATCCTGATTCTGACGGTCCTCCGAAAGCGGGGACGCATCCAGGGGATGCCAGCACGCGGCCCAATTGTCCCCACGAAACGACCGATCCGGGAACTCGGTTCGGCAGATATCGTCGGCGTACGGGCAGCGGGGATGGAACGGGCATCCCGCCGGCGGGTCGATCAGGTTGGGCGGCTCGCCGGCCAGACCAACCAGCGGCAATCTTTCCCCGTGAACGCTGGGGAACGACGACATCAGCGCCGCCGTGTAGGGGTGCATCGGCGACCGGAACACGTCGGCGGTGTCTCCAAGTTCCACCAGGCGGCCGGCGTACATCACGCCGATCCGGTCGGTCACCTCCGCAACCACCCCGATGTCGTGGCTGATGTAGATCATGCCCATGCGGAGTTCCTGCTGCACGACCTTCAGCTCGCGCAGGATGCGGTCCTGCACGATGACGTCCAGGGCGGTGGTCGGCTCGTCGGCGATGATCAGGTCCGGGTCGCACGACAGCGCCATGGCGATCACCGCCCGCTGGCGCATGCCCCCGCTGAACTCATGGGGATACCGGTCCATCAGCTGAGGATCCAGACCAACCATGCGGAACAGGCGCGCCACCCGCTCCCTGGCGTCGGCCAGCGTCGTTTCCATGCGGTGGGCCTCGATGGCCTCGATCACCTGCTGGCCGACCCGATGCACCGGGTCCAGGGAGTTCATCGCGGCCTGGAACACCATGGCGATGCGACGCCAGCGGTAGCCGCGTATCTCATCGTCGGACAGCGGCAGCAGGTCGGTTCCGCCCAGCTTGACCTGCCCGCCGGCCAGGTATGCGTTTTCCGGCAGCAGCCGCATCAGACTGGTGGCTACCGAAGTCTTGCCGCAACCCGATTCGCCGACCAGCCCCAGCGATTGGCCCTGCGCCAGCTCGAAGCTAACCCCCTCGACCGCCTGCACCTCGCCCTGCCGCGTCTGGTAGCGCAGGGAAAGGTCAACCACCTCCAGGACCGGTGCTTCTCTCACCGTGGCCATCTCGTCATCCCCGCGTCAGGCGGTGTGCCGCCGCAGCCTGGGGTTCACCACCTCGTCCAGTGCACGACCCACCAGGTAGAACGCGCTGCACAGGAAGGTGATCGACGCCCCGGCCGGCACAATGAGCCACCAGTACCGGGTGCCGCCCAGGAGGTAGCCGCCAGTGTTGGCGGTGTGGATCATGATTCCCCAGCTCATCCGCAGGTCCAGCAGGCCCAGGAAGGACAGCACCGCCTCGGCGAAGATCGCGCCGGTCACCGTGAACATCATGTACAGCAGAGACAGGGGCAGCAGGTTGGGGATGATATGGACCAATATGATGTGGGAGTGACCACCGCCGGCCACCCGCGCCGCCTCGATGTAGGGTTTCACTCGGATGCTCAGCGCCTGCGATTTCAGGATGATCGCCGTCCCTCCGAAGCCGCCCAGGATGCCGATGATGAGCGCCAGGTAAAACAGGTTCAGCTTGAACAGCGCGCTCAGCACGATGAGCAGCGAGATTCCCGGCAGTGCGATGATCAGGTCCGCCAGGCGCATGAACAGCGAGTCCACCAATCCCCCGTAGTAGGCCGCCACCGCCCCCACCGTGGTGGCAATCCCCACGGTCACCAGGGCCGCGGTTATCCCCAGGATGAACTCGGACCTCGTGCTGGACAGCAGCTGGCTGAGGACGTCACGCCCCAGGGGGTCGGTTCCCAACGGGTGCCTCCAGTTCGGCGGCGACGGATGCTCCAGCCGGTCGAATGCGTATCCCGTCACCGGGTCGTACACCTCGGCGTCCCAGACGGTCGCCATGAGGATGGGATGCGAAATCGCCATCAGGGCGAACAGGACGATGGTCGCCAGTGACAGGACACCGATGCGGCTCTCCACGAAGATGGCCCACCCGCCGCGAAAGGACCGCAGGGCCAGCCTCGCCCGGGCCATCGCCATCTGCGACCGGCCCGGATGCAGGTCAACCAGCGGCGGCTCCGGAGACCCCGATGGCCCTCCAATGACGACATGATGGTCAGGCTGCGGCGTGATCACTGGTAGCGTATCCTGGGGTCAAGGTAAACGTACAGCACGTCCACGATGACGTGGGCCAGCAGCGAAAACAGCCCGATGAACACCATTGAACCCATTACCAGCGGCAGGTCTTCGGAGCGCACCGCATCCAGCAGGGTCATGCCCATGCCGGGCCAGGAGAACACGCCCTCGATGATTACGCTGCCATCGATGGCAAAGATGAGGCTGTACACCAGGCTGGTGACCACCGGCAGCAGCGCGTTGCGTGCCGCGTGCCGGTCGCGCACCACCTTCTCGGGCAACCCCTTGGCGCGAGCCGCCATCACGTAGTCCTCGCGCATGGTTTCCAGCATGCTGTTCCGCGTCAGCAGCATAGTGCCGGCGAAGGAGATCAACGTCAGCGTGACGATGGGCAAGATCATGTGCCGAAGGATGTCCAGCGCCAGGAACCCGATGTCGGAGAGCCCCCACGCCACCGGAATGGCCAGGGCCGCCGCTCCGATAATCGGCGCCACCAGCGGGGCCGGCCCAATCCGCCCGGATCGCCGGAAAAAGAACAGGACCAGAAACGCGAAGACTATAAAAGCCGCGCCAGTCACCAGCATGTAGCTGAACACGTGGTTGGCGCTGACCTCCGCGCCCCTCCAGATCAGAGGATCCAGAAACTTGCCCACCGGCAGCCATCCCAGCTTGAACGCGAACACCCAGATCATCATCAGGCCAAAGGCGGGCGTGAACGCGGTGAACAGCGTCGCGCCGGAGATGGTCGCCGCATACTCCAGCACGCCGCCCCGACGCCAGGCGATGGCCTTGCCCAGAAAGAACCCGATGTAGAAGGACACCGCCGTGGCGGTCAGGAACAGCACCGCCGTCCGCGGCAGCCGCTCCGCGAGCACCTCCATCACCGGCCGGGGGAAATGTCCGAAAGAGACGCCGAAATTGCCGGTGAAGGTGTTTTTCATGTGAACGAGGTACTGCTGCCACAGCGGCTTGTCCAGCCCGAAGGACTCCTTGAGCTGGGCGCGGACCTCGGCCGGCAGATCAGGGTTGAGCGCGTAGAAGGTGGCATAGTCCCCGGGCTGCGCCTGCACCAGGAAGAACGTCAGCGTGACGATCAGGAACAGGGTCAGCGCCATCTGCCCGGCGCGCTTGGCCAGGTAGCGCGTCATAGACGCCGAACCCCACTATCGCCCTTGAAGCTATCGCTCACGCTGCTCTCCGCGCACCTTACACGCGCTTATCGCGCGTCACCACCAATGCCGCCTGGAAGTCGCGGTGAAAACAACCGTCTCCACCGCGGCGGGTTACTTGAATTGGACCAGCGTCGTCATGCCGGAAGCGTTCTGCAGGCCGCCCAGGGAGTGGGTGTACGGGTATTCCACCCGGTCGCTCCGGTAGGCTTCCACCAGCGGCGTGTCGAACAGCGGAACGTACGGCAGGTCATCCGCCAGGAACGCCTGCATTTCGAAGACCAGTTCGCGCGCCGCGTCGACGTCGGTTTCAGCGAGCAACTCGTCGGCCAGCCGGTCGTACTCAGGGTTGTTGTATCCGCCGGCGTTGTGTCCCTCCAGATCCGAGTGCCGGCTGTGGAAGAAGCTTTCCAGGTAGTCCGGATACAGGCTTAGGCCCCAACCCAGGATCCACATGTCGAAGTCCTGCTGGTCAAACACCTTATCCACGATCAGGTTGAAGCCGGTCAGGTCCGCGTGCACCGGGATGCCGACCTCGTTCAACCACCGCTCGATCCAGATGGCGAACGTCGAGCGAAGCGGGTCGTAGCCCGGGCTCGGCGCCAGGATGCTGATCTCAGGCACCGGCTGGCCGTTGGGCATCTTCAGCCCCTCGCCCCGCTGCTCCACGAAACGGCCATCCTCGCTCACTCTTGGCTCCGTTTCCCAGGTGAACCCCTCGCCTTTGAGCAGCTCGACGACCTGCGCGATACGTTCTCCTCGCGTCATATCCTTGCCGATCTGGGGCACATGGGGGTTGTACCAGGCGCGATTGCCTTCGGGCACGGTGGCGTACATGGGGAACGCTACCCCCTGAAGCACAGTTTGAGTGATGAATTCCTTGTCAATCAGGGTCGCCACGGCCTGTCGGAAAGCCTGGTTGTTCATGGGTTCCTTGCGGAAGTTGAAGCCGAGGTACCTCATGCCGTCTGACGGGTTCTCGATCACCGTCAGTCCGTCCTCGCCCTCCAACTGCTTCTGCAAACCGCGAGACAACCCCAACGGGTTCAGCATGAAATCGAGGTCACCTTTCTTCAATGCCAGCACCGTCGCGTCCTGGCTGCCGTATATCGAATAAATCGTGCTTTCGGCGTACGGCCCCACCGTGTATTCCAGCGTTTTGTCGCCGACGGCATCGCCATAAGCCTCAAATTCGTAGGCCCCTGGCTTGGCTTCGACGTAGGCGCCGCCGGCGTATTCGGTGACCATGGTGTCACGGAAGAAATAGCGGGGGTTCTGCGCCTTTTCGGCGAACGCGCCGCGCTCCCATTTTTGGAACCCGAAGCCGCCGGCGGTGGGTTCGTTGTCGGGCACATGAGCGTACAGAGCCTTCTGCTGGTCGATGAGATCTCCACCCTGCCTGGCAGCCGACACCACCGGTTCCCAATAGGCCTTGGACATGATGGGCATGAACGCCAGCCCGAACTGCCAGCGCGCCAGCCCCGGCTTCTGCTTGAAGAATATCTTCAGTCGATAGGGGTCCGGCGCTTCCGCGTGATCGAAGTAATCGGGATCCACGATCGAGGGCCAGTTCCCCGGCAACCGCATTTCAGAAGCGGTATGAGCGGTGAACGCGAAATCTTCGGCCGTCACGTCGGTGCCGTCGCTCCACTGCACCCCTTCCTTCAGCTGCACCTCAGTGGTCCAGAAGGTCTGGCCGCTGACGGTTTCTTCCTGCAGGGCCGTCGGGAAGTCGGCGGCCAGCGAAGGCACCCAGTCGTACCGCTGCGCGGAGTAGGTGTACAGTGCCGGTTTGTCGCCGCCCAGGACGTACAGGTTCCACATGGTGCCGTCGGGTCCCAGGTACGCCCAGTAATTTGTGGTGGTGAGGTCGGCCGAAATTCCGATCTGGTAAACGCTCTCACCGACGTCAGCGCTGTCCGGCGGCGCAGTGGGAGCGGGGGCCGCCGTGGCCGGTACCGGCGTCGCGGCAGCCGGACCGGACGACGCGGCCGCGGATCCGGGCGTTGCGGCCGCGGATCCGGGCGTAACGGCAGCAGGTCCGGGTGTAGCGGTCACCACCACTTCGGTGACCACCTCCACCTCCCTGGTACATCCCACCAGGACAAGCAGGGCCATTATCAAGCCGATTATGATCAGAGATTTATTCATATAAAACATCAAGCCCACCTCAAACAGTGGACCGAAATCTAACACGTCATACGCAATTCTCGCAAGAAAGTCCCGTCGCGAAACAGGCTCTTTCAGGTCTCCCAGATGTCGTTGCGAGCGCAGCGCGGCGATCTCGTTGCGGCCAGGATCGTCGCTACGCCAACGGGATTGCCGCGTCGTTTCGCTACTCGAAATGACAACCGAATGATCCTGCGTCGCGAAACAGAACAATCGCATTTTGAACGATTGCCTCTTGTCATTGCCGTGAATTCAGCGAATCCGGCGATCAAAACGACTGGCCCCGCCGACCGTGAATGCACTTTACGATAAAGGGGCTCCGGCTTTCGCCGGGGTGACCAGGGCCTTTCCAAAGTCATTGGGAGGAGCGGAGCGACGTGGCAATCCCGTCGATGCAACAAGGCTTTCCCGTATGGGTCATGTCCCCGGAGCGAGATTGCCGTGCTGCGCTCGCAATGACAAAAGCTACTTTGGAAAGGCCCTGCGGGGTGACGGGTGTGGGTTATGAAATGCGATTGCCCTGCCTGGCGACAAATCCAAGGAGTCACCGCTTCAAAACTGCGGCGCGATGGTAGGATGGGGCGCGAACTGTTTTTCAGTTGCGGGTGTTTCAGTTGCAATCTTGAGTATCGGCGACACGCTTCCGCCGTAAATGCCCCGCAGGCGCCGAAGAACAAATTCACAACCGCGCAAAAAGAGGTCTAGCTGATGAACATCCAGACATTGGACCGGTGTCCACAGAACCATCGCGGCGGGCAGGTGTCGCACCTGCTTCTGGCCGCGGGCCAGTTCGGATCCGAGAACCTGGCCGTCACCTGGGTCGAGGGCGAGCCGGGCAGCGAGCAAGCCGTCCACTCCCACGACGGACGGGAGCAGGTTTATGTGATAGTCCAGGGACGGGGCGCCATGCGAGTTGGGGAAGAGGTCGAGGAGGTCGGCCCGGGCGCGGCCATCCTGGTCCCACCCGGTACGGACCACTCGATCCGCAACATTGGCGAGGACAATCTGATTTACGTCTCGGCGACATCTCCGCCATTTGAGATGCAGGAAGGAAACACCCGCTGGTCCACTCCGGCGAACAACTAGCCACACCCGGGCCGCGGCGGCCTATTTCATCCTCCGCCGCTTTGCAAGTATGACCGGTGGCTCCTCCAGTTTCCAAGGAGCCACCGGTTTGACCATGACTATCCGGCTTGGCCGTCAAGTCTCGTTCCACTCCTGAACCTCGAGGGTCGGAGACTGTCCCCAAATTGAGCGCTGAGGCTGACCGACGCCGGGCCGAGCGCTGCCGGCGTACCCACGCCCTCACGAAGCAGCAAAAAAACAATACCGCGCTGAAATCCGCGGCAGGCTCGTCTTCGCCGCCATCATTGGCGGCGGGCGCCCGCGCGCCATACCCGCCGCCTTCGAACCTCACAATCCGGCGGTATTGCCCCGCCCGGCCGGTCCGCCCCGCGGTTGTCTCGCAGGCATCGGCCACCAGCCCCCCCGACCGTGATCGCATTGCGTGCTCTGCAGTCTGAGCCCGGTCGACTCGCGGGAGCAGTCGTCCATGGTGTGCCGGGTTTTGCGGAGAAGGCCGACCGAGCGCGGTGGCTGGGGCTCTGACGCGTATCCGGGATACGGATCCGCGCGGCTCTGTTCCGATCCGCACTCCAAGAAGACCCATCACGTTCGGGTCGTCTCCGGGGATATGAACGCACCGCAACCCACTCCGCGCCGGTAACTGTGATGCCCGGCGCGAATCACCTGTGTTTCGGCCAGGCGCGGGGGTTTTCCCAGAGCCTGGCCGAATTTCACGTTCCCTCATCTGCATGGCGACGTGAGTTTGCGGTCAAAGAGCCATTCGCCCGGTGATGGGCCCGCGGACGCTCGTGTTCTTATTCCTTTCAAAGTCAGAAGGTGTACCAGTGATGGCGGCGCGGACATTCGTCACATTATTGGTCGATCCGCACATGTTCAACAGACTACGTGCTAATTGGGTCATGCACAGACTTTCGGAATTCAAAGGGGTTACATTTTTCGCAATCAAGCATTTACTTCGAACGGCTCTTTGGAACGGCTATGACGGCGTGACCTCATAGTCAAGTTGACCAATCGCTGAACGGCAACGATCAGATCCGAACCACCGACAAACCTGCGCAAGGCGTCACCGATACCGCGTCTTGAAGCCATCCGACATCTGACCAGTAGCGGGAAAACCGCACTCCCACGAAATATTCCCAACGGGAGGACGCTGATGAATATACGACATCCGCAGCGACGCCCGCGCCGTCATATCCGGTTGTTGATCGCTGCCGTCGTGTTGCTGATCGTCATGTCGGCCGTCTCCGCGCTGGCGTTTCAAGCGGAAGCCAGCACGGGCATCACCCTGGTCAGCAATTTGGATAAAGTCTCGGCTCCCGATGGCTGGGAACAGGTGGGTCCCAGCGAGCGGGTGGTTTACGCGCAGGCCCAGGGGTTTTCCACCGGCAGCAACGAGGACGGATACTCCCTCTCGAAGATTGTCGCGTACCTGAAAGACGTGAGTTCGGACGACGCGCCAACAGTCAGCGTCTACACTGCCGATTCGAATGGCAACCCCGACGAAATTCTGCACACGTTGAGCAACCCGGCGTCCTTCTCCAACGACGCCCGCAACACCTTCACCGCCCCGGTTGGCGCGACCCTCGATGCCGATACCGACTATTTCGTAGTGTTCGAAAACGACGTCGATGGGACGAGCACGGCGTACTTCCAGGTGGGATTTCTCGATGGAAACGGCCAGGACTCGGGTGGTGCCGCCGGTTGGAGCTTCCCCACTGACCGGTCCTATTCGGTGCTGGTCAAAATACAAGGCTCAGTGTCCAAGTCTACGGAGTACAACCAGACCGGCCGACGCTCCGCGACGCCGCGATCTGTGGATACCCGCAACGCGGCAGCCGTTACCTACATTGGTGACCGAATAGTCTCAAGGTATGAGGACGACCACGAGTGGGTTCGCCGGGCGTGGCGCGATTACCCGCTTCCGGTGCGGGTGGGAAGTTACAACAACCCGGGGTTCTACGTTTACTACATCCTGGGACGGGACGGATTCAGCGGCGTGAACCGGGGCGCCCGCTACGGCTATACCGAATGGGGCTACCAGTCGACGAAAGTGGTATTGCACGAGTTGGCCCACCATTTCCTCCTGGACTATCGCGTCCCGGAGGTTCCGGGGGCGGTTGGCGTCGGCTGGCTCTACTTCAATCACCGGGTCAAGGGCGATTGCCCCGTCGGCGAAATCTACGCCGACGTGTTGGCTTACCACACGCACCGCTCTGCCTCCCAGTCAATCGGGTACCTGGGGAATTGCCCGGAGATTGCCAATAGAGCCAAGCCGGACCGGGAGAGCGTCAGGGTGGCCGGCAGTGTGGCGCGAGGCGAGATCGCCGACTGGTTTTACGACCACTACGACGACGGCGACGGCGCGGTGGACATGGATGCCGTCTGGGCGGATCTCAAGGTCGCCAACGGCAAACGCACGGCGGCATATCACATGCGCAACATGTTCGGAGGCTATTGCTCCGTGCGCGAGGCCAGTTGGGCGCTGGGATCGTCGGGGCCGGCCTTCGGCAACCCCTGGAAGGACGGCGGCTGCCACTGGCGCAAGCCGCAGGACCTGGCCATCATCACCCGAAACGGCGAGCTGAAGGTCACCTGGAGCCCGCACCTGTACGAGGCCCGCCCCTGGGTCACCCACTACGCCGTGCAGTGGCGGACGGCCGACCAGGATTTTCACACGTCGCGACAGGCCTTGATCTCGGAGACTGATGACCTGTCCCACACCATCGAGGAGTTGACCGACGGCACACAGCACTTCGTGCGGGTTGTCGCAGTCAACAACGGCTCGCCAACGGTTCACGAAGACAACGACGGACACCACCGGGGAGTCGCCACCTCCGCCACCCCCGGGAAGCCGGGGGCTCCGGCGGCTCTGAGCGTGACGGGCGCGGACCACGAGATCCAGGTGTCGTGGGAGGAACCCACGCACAGCGAGATCGAGCTCAGCGGCTACCGGGTCGAATGGAAGACCGGCGACGAGGATTTTGACGAATCCCGACGGCTGGATCTGGGCTCCGCCTCCACCACATCGGCGACGATCCCGGACTTGCAGAATGCCGTGTTCTACACGGTGCGCGTGCAGGCCATTGCCCATGATGACACCGTAGGCAAACCGGCCTGGAAAACCGTGGTAACCAAGGGCCCGCCGGAAGCGCCCACCAATGTGACGGCGGTGGGCGGCAGGAACTCGCTGCTGGTGTCCTGGGGTCTGCCCGAGCGCGGCACCATACACGACGCCTTCGTGATCCAGTGGCGCACCGGCGCGACCTACAAGCCCGGCGACGAGGTCGGAGTGTGGAGACCCTGGGTCGGGCCGCATCTCCTGGAGGACATGGCGGGCCACGGGCGTTTCTATGTGCGCGTGCTGGCGCGCAACTTCCTGGGTCGCAGCGAGCCATCGGACGAGTACTTCGTGATGTCCGGCACGCCGGGCCAGCCCACCGACCTCAGGGTCCATATTCGCCGCGGTGGCGGGTTCTGGCTGACCTGGGACCGGCCCGATCCCTACTACCCCAATAACCCGGACTTCCGTCCCGTCCGCGACAGCAACAGAAGGGCGATCCGGGATGCGGACGGCAACACGGTGCCCCAGTTCCGCTACGACGTGCAATATCGACTCGCCGGCGACCCGCCCGGGCCCTGGTGCAGCTTGGACAACTACCAGGACCTGCAGCGAGGCCACAATACCCTCGATCCGGCAGTCCACACCCTGACGATGACCCGCTTCTGCGACGATGCGCAGCCGGAAATTGGCGAAGAGTACAAGTTCCGCATCCGGGCGTCCTACGTCTGGAAAAACTCCGGCGACACCAACGTGCGCAACGGTCCGTGGCTGCACACCGGGCGCGTCGCCTACAACCCCAGCGGCGGCCCACCCGACACCCCCACCGGGGTCAAAGCCGTGGGAGGCAGGGAGTCGCTGCTCGTGTCCTGGGATTGGCCGCCCAGCGGCACTCCGGCGGACGAATACGTGGTGCAGTGGCGGACGGGCGGCTCCTATGAACCCGGCGATGAGGCGGTGGTGAGCAACGCGACTCGGGGCCAACGGCTGCTCCGCAACATGGCGGGGCATGGGCGCTACTACGTACGGGTGATGGCGCGCAATGTGCTCGGCGAAAGCGGGTACTCGGAGGAGTATTCCGTCATGTCCGGCGCGCCCGGAGAGCCTGTGGATTTCGAGGCCGAAGTCCGCCCGGGCGGCGGGTTCCAGCTGACCTGGGATCGACCCAACCCCTACTACCCCAACAATCCCGATTTCCGGCCCGTACGCAACTTCAGCAACAAACGGCCGATCCGCGACGGCGACGGCAACACCGTCCCTCAATACCGCTATGACATCGAATACAAGCTCGCGGACGGACAGCCTGACGGATGGTGCTCTCAGGACCGGCGACGCGACGTCGGTTTGGGCAACGACACCCTGGACCGAGCAGCCCTAACGTTGGACGTCACCAACTACTGCAACAACGCCGAGCCGGTGGTCGGCGAGCGGTACAACTTCCGCATCCGGGCGTCCTACGTCTGGCACAACTCCGGCGACACCAACCCCCGCAACGGGCCGTGGGCCTACAGCGGGCCCATCGAGTACAATCTTGCCGGCGGCGCTCCCGACGCTCCCACCGGCATCGAGGCAGTCGGAGGGAAGGAGTCCCTGCTGGTGTGGTGGGATCCGCCCGCCGGGGGCGGTCCCGTCGGCGGATACATCCTGCAATGGCGGACCCGCGCTACCTACCGGGCGGGCGACAAAGTGGTGGTGGATGACCCCTCCGCCGTGTCTCGTCTGCTGACGAACATGGCCGGCCACGGGCGCTACTACGTGCGCGTCAAGACATACAACATCCTGGGCGAAAGCGGGCCATCCGAGGAATACTTCGTGATGTCCGGCGCGCCCCATGCTCCCGCCGACGTGTCCGCGGCGGTCAGGTCGGCCGGCGGCTTCACCGTGACGTGGGACCGGCCTGACCCGTACTACCCCAACAACCCCGATTTCCGGCCCGTGCGCAACTTCAGCAACAAGCGGCCCATCCGCGACGCCGACGGCAACACGGTGCCCCAATACCGTTACGACATCGAATACAAGCTCGCCGACGGCCAGTCCGGCGGCTGGTGCTCCAAGGACCGGTACCGTAACGTCGGCCTGGGCAACGACACCCTGAGCAGCGCGGCGCTCACGCTGGATGTCACCAACTATTGCAATAATGCAGAGCCCGTGGTCGGCGAGCGGTACAACTTCCGCGTCCGGGCATCTTACGTGTGGCACAACTCCGGCGACACCAACCCGCGCAACGGGCCCTGGACCTACAGCGGGCCCATTGAATATGACCCGCCGGTGTATAACCAGAACTGAGCCGACTGACTGCGGTTGATGCTGGCTGTCCGAGGGTCCCGCGCGGAATGTCCGGCGGGACCCTCGACTGTGTCTTGCCATGCGGAGCTTGATCACAGTGCAGTCCCGGGTCGGAGCCGCTTCCCACGATTGTCGGGCCCGGTTGCCCGTGGTCTATAATGCGGCGCAATGCACCCTATGCGCCGACGCGCCGGAGCCGAAAATGGACGGCATTTACCTCGATTACAACGCCACCACTCCCATCGATCCCGCTGTTGCCGAGGCCATGCTGCCCTACGTGCACGGACTGTTCGGCAACCCATCCAGCGGTCACGCCTTTGGCATTGCAGCGCGCGAGGGTGTAGACCTGGCCCGCCGGCAGGTGTCGACGATGCTGGGCTGCTCGGAGGACGACCTGATCTTCACCAGCGGCGGCACCGAGGCCAACAACCACGCCATCAAGGGTGTCGCCGGCGCGTACCGCCACCGCGGCAATCACATCATCACCTCGGCCGTCGAGCATCCGGCCGTGACCGAGGTGTTCCGGTTCCTGGAAGGGCAGGGGTGCAAGACGACCTATCTGCCCGTGGACGAATATGGGATGGTCGACCCCCGGCAGGTCGAGGAGGCCATCACCCCTGAGACGGTGCTGGTCACCATCATGCACGCCAACAACGAGGTCGGCACCATCCAGCCCATCGCCGAGATCGCCCAGATTGCCCACCGTCACGGCGTCCTGGTGCACAGCGACTGCGCCCAATCCGTCGGCAAAATCCCGGTGAAGGCGGACGACCTGGGAGTCGACCTGCTCTCAGTGGCCGGCCACAAGCTCTACGCTCCCAAGGGCATCGGCGCGCTCTACATCCGCCCCGGCGTCCAGCTGGAAAAGTTCATGCACGGCGCCAACCACGAGGGCAACCGCCGCGCCGGCACCGAGAACATCATCCTCATGGCGGGTCTGGGCAAGGCGTGCGAACTGATCGAGCGGAACCTGGACGAATACTCGACGCACATGGCGGCCATGCGCGACCGGCTCGAGCAGGGCCTGCTGGCATCGGGCCACGACGCCCGCGTCAACGGTCATCCTGAGAAGCGACTACCCAATACCAGCAGCGTAGGCTTGCGCGAATTGGAGGCAGACCGTATCCTGTTCGGCTTGGCCACGGTGGCGGCATCGGCCGGCGCCGCTTGCCACAGCGACCAGGTGGAGCTGTCCCACGTTCTGGAAGCGATGCGCGTGCCCACCGAGTACGCCATGGGTACCCTGCGCCTGTCCGTGGGCCGTTTCACTACCGAGGACGAGATAGACCGGGCGATCGCCGAAATCACAGAAACGGTTGCCCGTCTGTCGCCAGTCAATATCGCCGCCAACTGACCCGCACCGAACCGGAGTAAAAGCCAATGACCACCCAGACCAACCCAGGCGCCCTTGACGCGGCAACGATGGCCGAATTCGAGGGGGCCTTCACCTCACAGCCCAACCACCAACTGATGCAGAACGTCGTCACCCAGCACGATGTCAACGACGTCGCCCTGAACCGCAACATCGTCGCCGAGGCTACCCACAGTTTCTCGACGGTGCTGGACGACTGGGGCGTGACCAACCAGGCCCGCTCCGGCCGCTGCTGGATGTTCGCCGGCCTGAACCTGTTCCGCGCCGAGACCCGAAACGTCCTCAATGTCAAGGAGTTCGAGTTCAGCCAGTCCTACGTCATGTTCTGGGACAAGATGGAGCGCGCCAACTACATCCTCGAAGCCGTCATCGAGACCGCCGACCGGCCCATCGATGATCGCGTGGTGGCGTGGCTACTGCAGCAGCCCCTGGGCGACGGCGGTCAGTGGGACATGTTCGTCAGCCTGATTCGCAAGCACGGCGTGGTGCCCAAGACCGTGATGCCCGAAACCGAGAGCTCCGGCAACTCCATGCGCATGAACTCCGGCCTGAACTACCAGGTCCGGCAGGGCGCGCGCAACATCCGACGGCTCTACGCTGACGAGGCCGGCCTGGACCAGATGCGCGACGCCAAGCAGGAAACCCTCCGCGCCGTCTACCAGATCCTCTGCATCCACCTCGGTACCCCACCGGCACAGTTCGACTGGCAATGGAAGGACAAGGACGGCGAGTTCCATCGCGACGGCGAGATGACGCCCCTCAAGTTCGCCGAGAAATACATCTCCACCCCGATGGAAGATTTCGTCTGCCTCGTCAATGACCCCCGGGGCTCCAGCCCGCCGGGCCGCACCTACACGGTGCAATACCTCGGCAACGTGGTCGACGGGACCCGCATCACCTATCTGAACGTCGACATCGACGTGATGAAGGACGTCGCCATGCGGATGCTCCAGGACGGCACCCCCGTCTGGATGGGCTGCGACACCGGCAAGCAGATGCACCGCGACAAGGGCCTGTGGGACGCCGATCTCTTCGACTACGCCAGCGTCTACGGCGCCGACTTCGAGATGGACAAGGCGGAACGGCTGGAGTACCACCAGACGGCCATGACCCACGCCATGCTCTTCACCGGCGTGGACGTGGTTGACGGCAAGCCCCGCCGCTGGCGGGTGGAGAACAGCTGGGACGACAAGGTAGGCGAAAAGGGCTTCTTCCTGATGAACGACTCCTGGTTCGCCGAGTACATGTTCGAGATCGCCGCGCCGAAGAGCTACCTGCCCCAGGAACTGCAGGACGCCCTCAACCTCGAACCCATCATCCTCCCGCCGTGGGACCCGATGGGCTCGCTGGCGTCCGAGTAACCTCGGAACCGGACGGACACGATGCTGGGGCGAACGGCGGTTCGCCCCAGTTCGTTTTTGGCTTTGGGCAGGTTGCCAGCCCTGCGGCGGCATGTCAAATGTCCGGAGACGTTCCTGAAGGCGGCAGCAGAATTTGTGCTCATATATTTTTCACACTACTATCACAGAAAGTACATATAAATGCCTTCACAACAGTGACAAGGCTCGGTATTATTATATGTACCAAATGGCTATTGGATCACACCCATAACAAGTGATGCAGGGCATTTGCAATACGAACCAATAATCATAGGAGGTCCGTGATGAATACCCAGATGAAGCGATCGATTGGACGTCGGAGAATCGTGCTGTCCCTCGCGGTGGCCGCCGCAATGGCCGGAGTGGTCTGGTTCAGCGCCATGGGCGGCGCCAGCGTTGCGTCGGCGGACGGCGGCGTGGACGTGGGGTCCACTCAGAAGGGGGTGGAACAGCAGTACACCACCCATGAGCAGCCTGCGACCTGCTTCCTGGCGATCCCCTGCTGGTAGGGGCTGAGACGGCCCGCCGGAATTGAACGGAGAGACGAACGGGTTCTTCGGAGTTCCCAGCGTCCGGTAGGTTTCCTCCTCCAACCTTCGCACATTATCCGGCCAGGTTGTTACGGGAGGGCGAGCATCGCTCGCCCTCCCATCTTTTTTGCTCGGCGCATCACCGCAGTCCTGCCGCTCCCGGTAACCTGCTGGGGAACCCGATGCGGAGCGCTGCGACGGTGCGGCTCACGGCTGCAGTTCGCCGGTTTTGGTGGCGACGAGGTAGAGCCACGGCGCGCCCAATTCGAAGGGCGTGAACTCCAGGTCGCCGTACGCCTGGTGCTCGCCGAACCCGGCCTGCTTCAGCATCGCGATCAGCTCGCGAAAGGCGTATAGCCGTACCGACATTTCGCGGACTTCCCGCTGCTCGCCGCGGATGAAAGTCCAGGTCGATTCCAGCCGGCCGCTCGCGTGGTCGTAGCCGCGCTCCTCGAGCGCCAGCAGTTCGCCCGCGGCTTCCCACACCCGGGGTTCCTGGACCGCGTCCAGCAGCAGCGTCTCCAACAGCGGGGTATCCAGGGCCAGCCGGCCGCCCGGCTTCAGGCTCCGGGACACCGCCCGCAGGAACTCCAGGTTGCCCGCGTCGTCGAAGTAACCGAAGCTGTTCCAGAGGCACACCGCTGCGTCGAAACTGCCGTCCTCGGGCAAGCGCCGCATGTCTCCCTGCCGCAAGTCCAGTTCCAGCCCCCGTTCGGTCGCCTCGCGCCGCGCCGCCGCGATCAACTCGTCACTCTGGTCGATGGCGGTGACGCGGTAATGCCAATCGGCCAATTCCAACGCGAGGCGGCCGCTGCCGCAGGGAACGTCGAGTACGCGCGACCGCGTCGGCAAACCCAGCGCCTCGTGGATGAAACCCAACTCCGCCTGAGTCTGCTCCTCGCCACGGGCGTGCCGCACGTATTCCAGGCACAGGCCGGAAAAGAAATCGGCCCACCACGCGTCGTGCGCGTCCGATGCCGCCATTACTTCTTAACCCAAATCCGGGCGCCGTCAGCTCGCCAGCAGTTCCTTCAACTGGGCGTCGATGAACCCCGTGTCCGCCGGGTTCCGGCCCGGGCCGCCGCCGGTATGGCCCCAGATGGTCTCGATCACGCGAAGCTCGGCGTTGGGCATCATCGACACTTCGATCTCATTGTCCTCCGGAGGGAAGTACTGGTCGGTACGTGAGGGCATCACGAACGCCTTGGCCTTGATCGAACCCAGCGCCTTGGCGAAGTCCCCGCCGTAAAGCGCGTTGTCGCTGATGTCGCCGGCCTGCCACGTGGCAACCATGGCCAGGATGTTGTTGGCGTCCTGCTGCAGGTACCGCCCTTCCCAGGACGTGATCAGGTAGTCCTCCAGGGAGGAGTGCCCGATTTCGAGGTACACCTTCTCCCGGTAGAACGCCTGCGACGGCGCCCAGCCGGCGTACACCCTGGCCATCGCGCGCAGGCCCTTGGCCGGCGGAGCGTCATACCAGCCGTTGTTCCACGCCTCGTCGGCGCACAGGGCCGCCTTCACGCCCTCCAGGAAAACGAAGTTGTGCCGCGCCGTCTTCGCCGACCCGCACCACGGCGCGATCCGCTCCACCATGTCGGGATACAGCGCGCCCCAGTGGAAGGTCTGCTGCGCCCCCATGGAGAACCCGCACACCAATGCGATTCGCTCGATGCCGAACTGCTCGGTGACCAACCGGCGCTGGAACCCGATGTTGTCGTAATAGGTGACCCGGGGAAACCTGGCCTTGCCGTATGGGGCCGGCGTGTTGCTCGGAGACGACGAGAGCCCGTTGCCGAACAGATTCGGGATGATGATGAAGTACCGCGACGGGTCCAACGCCATGCCCGGGCCGATCATCGGCTCGTTGGACGGGTGCTGCGACCCGAAGAAGGTCGGAAACACGATGACGTTGTCCTTGCGCGCGTTCAGCTCGCCGTAGGTCTGGTACGCCAGTTGCGCTCCCCGCAGCCGCAGGCCACACTGCAGGTCGACGTCGCCCAGTTCAAAAATCTTGTGGTCGCTCATTAGATCACCTTGTCACACATCCGTACCCACGAAGGTTTTTGCATGGATAGACAGGATGCTGAAAACGTTGACAGTATGTTGATGTCAGGCCATCGTCGGCATCGCGGTAGCGCTCACCGCAATCATTCCAATCCCGTTGATCCTGTCCATCCATGCAAAAAGCAAAATGAGTACGCGTCATTCCTCGTCAGGGTTGAATACCGGCCAGAAAACCAATAGGCTGCGACCAAGTCTAACAGCCCTCTAATCCAAACGCGCGGAGGTCGATCATGCTTAACAAAGTGCATCACGTAACCTATGTCGTGGAAAACGTGGACGACATGGCCGCCTACATTGAACGCAACTTCTCCCTCACCCCGATTCGCCGCGACGAGTTCACCGAGCGCGGGTTCAAGTCCATCCTGTACCAGATCGGCGATACCCTGGTCGACTTCTTTGAGCCGCTGCGCGACGACACCCCGATGGCCCGCCAACTCCAGGCCACCGGCCCCGGCGTCATGCATGTGGCCTGGGGAGTGGATGGCATCGGACAACTGTTCAACGACCTGCAGGCCAACGGCAACGACATGCGCGGCGACGGCCCGTCCGCCAGCCCCTTCGGCTACCTGACCGCCAGCATCGAGCCCGCCAGCTCCCACGGCATCTACTTCCAGTTGGCCGAGGGTGAGCACAGCTAAGCATGTTGGCGTTTATCCGTCATTCCGGCTTTCGCCGGAATCCACTGTCCCAGGCAAGTGCAACCCACTCGAATTAACCGCGCTCGGACTTTCTGGATTCCGGCTCAAGGCCGGAATGACGATACGAAGTCGTAAATTTCCGACAAGGATTAGCCATGCAATACGCGCAACTTGGCCGCACCGGCCTCACCGTGTCCCGGGCCGGCTTCGGCGGCGGCGGCATCGGACAGGTCTGGGGAGCCACCGACGAGCAGGAGGCCATCGCCTCCGTCCACCGGGCGCTGGACTTGGGGATCACTTTCTTCGATGTCGCCCCGTCCTACGGCGACGGCAAGGCCGAGGAAGCCTTGGGCAAGGCGCTGGAAGGTCGCAGCGAACCGGTGGTGGTCGCCACCAAGGTGCGGCTCCGCGCCGACGACATGGACGACGTCGCCGGCGCAGTGCAGCGCTCCGTGGACATCAGCCTGAGGCGACTGCGCCGCGACTCGGTGGACGTGCTCCACGTCCACAACCGCTTCACCGAGCATCGAGGCGAGGTGTCAGTCTCGCTGTCGGCCGACGACGTCCTCGGCCCGGTGCTGGACGCCTACCGGGCCGTTCAGCGGGCGGGCAAGACCCGGTACATCGGCCTGTCTGCCATGGACCACCACGTGCCCACCATGCACCGGATCCTCGAAGCCAACGAGTACGACACGGTGCTGGCCTACTACAACCTGCTGAACCGGACGGCCATGGAACCGCCGCCCCCGGGCTTCAGCCAGCACGACAACGGACAGATCATCCCGCTGGCGCGCAGCCTCGACATGGGTGTCATCGGCATCCGTTCCCACGCCGCCGGCGCGCTGACCGAAGCCCTCGACCGGCCACCACGGCCCGGCGACGCGGCTGATGCAGAAGGACCTGGACAGCGTCCAGAAACTCGGCTTCCTGCTGGACGGCCCCATACGGACCATGTCCCAGGCGGCAATGGTCTACTGCCTGATGAACGCGGACATTCACACGACAGTTCCCGGCGTCAAAAACCAAGCCGAGGCGGAGGAAACCGCCGCCTGCGTCGACCTGCCGCCAATCCCGCCGGAACACCTGGAGCGGTTGCGGGCACTCTACGACAACGACTTCCGGGACTGATTGCCTGTCCCGGAAGTCTCCCGCTCCATTTGGTCTCACGCGCCCGTCATTTGTCATCGCGGGGGCCACCGCTCATGGCGAACTTGTCGAACCACGTGGCGATCTCGTTACCAACGGAACCGCCGGTGTCTCGACGAGATTGCCACGCTGCTCTCGCAATGACCTTCTACCCGAGCTGTGTCTGCACACGAAAGTCGGTAAGCCGATAGACCGACCGCTTGGAACTCCTACAGCGCCAGGGCGTAGCAGGCCCGCCGCGGGTCGGCCCCGGTACTCAGCGATCCCGTCTCCGGATCACGCACCGACACCGTCGCGCCCAGCCCGCAGTTAGCGGTGTGGTGGATCTGGTGACCCAGCGCTTTCAGCGCGCCTTCCGTGGATTCGGGGAACCCGTCTTCCAAGTCCAACTGGCCGGGGTAGTAGACGTGCGGATAGAAGGAGTTCACGTTGCTGGAGGTGGCGAACCGGGGCGCTTCCACCGCCTGTTGCGGGTCCATGCCGAACACCAGCGAGTTCAGGATCAGCTGCAGGTTGCCCTGCACCTGGTTGTCGCCGCCGGGGCAGCCCACGGTCATCACCGGCTTGCCGTCCTTCGCCACGATGTAGTTCACGAGCGTGGTGCGCGGACGCTTGCCGGGTTCCACCACGTTGGGGTGACCCGGTTCGCAGTTGAACATCTCGATGCGAGTGCTCAGGCAGGCGCCCAGCTCGGGGAAGAACACCGACTTGGAGAACGACCCGCCGCTGATGGTGCCGCATACCAGGTTGCCCCGCTTGTCCAGCACCGACACGTGCGTCGTCCCATCGTCCGCCGAAGTGTCGGGTCCGATGGCCGCGGCCATGACCTGCGGAGCGGTGCGTCCGGTCTTCTTGGAGAAGCGCCAGGGATCGCCGGCCGGCCGCTGCTCCGGATACGCGCCTTCGGGGTCGATTTCTTCGGCGCGGACGGCGGCGTACTCCTTGGACAACAGACCGTCGATGGGCACCGTGGCGAAATCAGGGTCGCCGTAGAAGGCCTCTCTATCTCCGAAGCACAGTTTCAGCGCTTCGGCCACCGTGTGGATGTAGGCCGGGCTGTTGTGCCCCATCGCCCTGAGGTCGAAGTTTTCCAGGATGTTCAGGGCCTGCATCAGCATCGGTCCCTGCGTCCAGGAGTCCTGCCCCCAGACCTCGCAGCCGTGGAAGGTCGTGCTCACCGGATCGCAGAATTGCGCGTGGTACCCGGACAGGTCATCCAGGGTAAGGATGCCACCCACCTTCCGCGTCTCCTCGACGATCAACTCGGCGATGGGCCCCTCGTAAAAGGCGTTCCTTGCCGCCTTCAGGCTGTCCGACCTCGACCCTGACGCTGCCTGTGACGCATCCCGCATGGCCTTCAAGGTGTTCGCCAATCCTGGCTGCCGCATCATGGCCCCGGGAGCCGGCACCTCCCGGTCCTCGTAAAACACCTCCCAGCCGCCTGGCGGGAAGTTGTCGAACTGCTCCTGTCCCGACCGTGAGCGCAGCCGCTCCAGCATGTACTCGTAGTGCGGGATTCCATCTTCGGCGTAGCTGATGGCGGGCGCTGCCACCTGCTCGAAGGACATCGTCCCGTACCGTTCCAGCATGTTGATGAACGCGTCGACGATGCCGGGCTGGGTGAACGATAGCGGCGCATCCTTTCCGGGGCCCGTCGGGATCCGTTCGTGTCCGCGCGAGCGGTAGAACTCCGCCGTCGCCGCGCCGGGCGCTCCGCCCTGCCCGCTCAACGACAGGAGGTCCCCGCTGTCCGAGTCGTACAGCATGAAGACACCCTCGGCCGCCAGCGAGTAGGACGCGATGGGCTCGACCACCGCCGCAGCGAGGCTGGACGCCACCATGGCGTCGAAGGCGTTGCCGCCGGCCAGCAGTATCCGCATTCCGGCCATCGAGGTCAGGTAGTGTCCCGACGAGATAACCCCCTCGTTGGAGCGGATTACCGGTCGGCCCGATTCGGGCAGGTTTACATCACCCTGTTCCAGATTGTGCATCGTCTGCTGGATCGCCATGTCGATTCCTCCCATTGGGTTCGGTTGGTTCCGCTGCGTTGACGTTTTGAAACCCCATACCGTCATTCCGGCCCTGAGCCGGAATCCAGTGTTCCAAACAAACGCAGCGTCACGAGAGTATCTGCGCTCAATCTCAATGGATTCCGGCGAAAGCCGGAATGACGGAAAATGTCAACACGCCCTGGTCACCACACGCTAAATTCTACCCGTGGCGTCCAGCCCCAGGAGAACGCGCGCGTATTCCTGCCCGCCCAGGTCCATGATCAGCGTGTCCCGGTGGGCCACGGCGTGGGCATCCCGGTGAAACCGTTGCAACGGGTCGGACTCGAAAAGCCCGTGTCCGCCGCTGATGTCAAAAATCCGGTTCACCGCCTGGAGGCACACTTGGGTGACGTACGCCTTGTCCCGCCGGTACCGAGCCCGGTGCAGGGTCGTGAAGCCTTCGCCCGCTTCCGCTCGGTCCAGCGCCTCGCGCACGTCCCGATCCATCAGGGCTCTGCCGGCATCAATCTCCGCGGCGGCCTGGGACACCCGAATGTGCACCGCCGGAGCGTCCGCCGATTTGGCCGCTCCCGCGCTCCCGGCCGTCTTGGCGATGAACTCGTCCAGCATGCCCTGGGCGATGCCCAGCATCGGGGCCACCAGGTCCCACCCCAACAGCACCGGGATCGGGAGACGGTACCGGCTCTGGCCGTGCAGTTCCCAGCCGGTCCAGTCCCCGTCGCCCGCCGTGGTCACGTCAAGGATGCGGTGGAACGGCACGAACGCGTCCCTCACCTCGATATCCTTGCTCCCGCTTCCCCGTAGTCCGGACACAAACCAAGTGTCCACGATCTCGTAATCGCCGCGTGGCACCAGCGCCCAGTTCCGCTCCCCTATTCCGGGCACACCCAGCATCAGCCAGGTTGCCGCGTCACACCCGCTGGAGAATTCCCACCTTCCGCTCAGCCGGTACCCACCATCCACGGGGGTGCAGGTCGACCGGCCCACGTTCAGGGAGCTGGAGCACAGCGCGTCCGGGTCCGACCCGAACACCTCCTCCTGCGCCGGCTCCGGCCAATATCCCACCAGCCACGCGTGCGCCGCCCACAATCCATAGCACCACGCTGTGGCGGGACACGCCCTTGCCAGCTCAGCGGCCACATCCAGCGCCAGCGCGTAGTCAATATCCAGGCCGCCGTAGCGTATCGGCACTCCGATGCGATGCAGGCCCGACGCCAGTAGGTCGGCCACGGTTTCTTCGGGCAGTCGCCGCAACTCCTCGGTGTGGGCCGCGCGTTCCTTCAGCGCTGGCAACATTTCCGACGTCCGCAGCAGCAGATCGGCGGCGGTCGGGGTTTCGCGGGCGTTGAGTTGCTTCGTAGTCACTGATCTGGTTGCAGATGGCATCGAGTGCGCTGCGGTCAGCAGACTATCACGTACCTGCGGTACACCGCCAACCGTAACTGTTCAGAATTCAGGAGGTTGTCATTGCGAGGCGCTTGCGCCGTGGCAATCTCGACGCTGTAGCAGCTACGTCTGCCCTGAAGGTCTCCCAGGCTCCAACGAGATTGCCGCGCTGCGCTCGCAATGACACTTTCCCCGGCAACTCTGAACAAGTACCGCCAACCCGAGGGCTTGTGCAAAGTCCCTCCTCCCGCGCATGGTGATCTTGTCGAACCACGACTCCGGCATCCTTCGACAGGCTCAGGATGAGCGGAAACCCAACTACGGGCTCAGGATGAGCGGAAACCAAAGAAGCCCATCACGTTGCACAGGCCGGGCCGCCAACCTGAGCCTGCCCAACGCCCATCACGCCGCATGTTATCATCCGGCACTCAAAGCGTCGGAAGCCAGGGGGAAAGTCGGGTGACAACCAGTCCAGGTGATTTATCGCGGGTGACCGCATTTCTCAGGGCCACCGCCCGCAGCCCAGTTTCGGCGCGTTCTCACGGCTCAGATCCGGCATGAGGGTCGCCGCGACCCTGCATCGCGCTTCCTCCCCGCTGGGCGTATTCCGGAACCGCGACTTCGCCTTCGTCTGGGGCTCCACCGCCCTCGTCGGCGTGGGGACGCAGATGGAGTCTGCGGTGCTGGGCTGGTTCGTCCTCACCCTGACCGATTCGCCGTTCCTGGTCGGAGCCATTGCCGCCGCGCGGATGGCGCTGAACTTCCTGGCCCTGTTCACCGGTGCTCTGGCCGACCGCTTGCCGCGCAACCGTCTGCTGGCGTCGGTCGAGTTCATCATGGGCTCGATGGGCGCGCTGATGTTGGGCCTGATCCTCACGGGCAGGCTGGAGGTGTGGCACATCTTTGCCATCACGCTGGTCATGGGGGTCGTCCGCCTCTGCCAGATGCCGGTGGCGCAGTCCCTGGTGGCGGACACGTTGCGCACCGATCAACTGGGACACGGCGCCGCGTTCAACACGGTGGCCATGAACATCGCGATGCTCTGCGGCCCCGTGATTGGGGGATATCTCTTTAAGGGCCTGGGCCCACAGGGCGCTTACACTGCTATCGCGTGCCTCTATATGGCCAGCGGGCTCGTCGCACTGAACGTCCGTACTCCGCCCACAACCGTGGTACGAGGACCCGAGCGGGTCATGAGCACGGTGATCGGGGGCTTGCGGTACGCCGCCGGCAACCAGATTCTCTGGGCGGTCCTTGCGGTTGCCGTCATCATCAATCTGGCCGGCTGGACCGTGCACACCGGCCTGGCGCCCATTTTCGCCCGGGACGTGCTGGGCAGCGACTCTGCCGGACTGGGACTGCTGTTGTTTGCCTTCGGCAGCGGAGCTCTCACCGGATCACTGGGCTTCACCATGGTGCCGAACCTGCGCCGACCCGGATTGTTGCTCATCATCGCGGTGTTGTGCTGGCACGGTTCCATTCTACTGTTTTCGCTCTCAACGTCCTTCTACCTGTCGATGGCGCTTTTCGTGGTGGTGGGAATGTCTTTTGCCTCCACCCAGGTCCTGATTTTGACCCTGTTGCTCCGTACTACCGAGCCGCAATTCCGGGGCCGCGTGATGAGCCTGCGGTCCTTCGCGATCCTGGCCTACAGCTTTGGCAGCGTGGCCGCCGGTGGAATCGCCGGAGCATGGGGTGCTCCCGGCGCAGCCCAGGTGGTGGGGTTCACCGGCATCGTCCTGGTCGCGCTGCTGGCCCTGGCCGCTCCGAAGTTGCGCCGCGCCTGACCTGTTCCGTTTCCCCAGCGGCGGACGCTGCAGATCCAACACACCGGAGTTCGTTCACAGCGCATCCCGACGCGGACGACGCGTTAGGCCGGCGGTGAGCCGGCCATCTCGGTGACCCCTGCCGCCGGCGGTTAGCCTGTCGCGGGGATTTCGCCCGGTTCCGACGGTTGCCACGACCACTCGCCGCGCCCGACGTGAGGCAATTGCCGCCCCCGAGCGATCATCGATCCAACCCGGCGAGTCCGGGCCGTAACCGCCTGGTATACCGGATTTGTTGACCAGGACCCCGGTGCGGCGACCATTGTGCCGTCGTTTCGGCCGATTCGATAGATCGCGGAAATGAGAACCCCCGCTACCACCAGCACTATGTAGAGGAATGTGGCCAACCCGTGCCAGAGGTAGCCAAAGTTGAGCCGCTCCAAAGCCTCCTCTTGCGGATAACCCAACCGGCTGTAGTCGATCTCCCACGAAGTCCACCAATTGTGATCAGGGAAGACCGCCGGGATGCTTGGCGCCAGGTACGTCGTCACGACCACGCCCGCTCCCAGTGAACCCATTACGGCCATCAGCGCAATGGTGGTTGCCAACGTGAAACGGCGGTCGCCGGCGTCGGGCCGCACCTCGGGGTCGCGCAGTACCAACAGGACCATGAACACTCCGGCCATCGGCGGCAGCACCAAGACCAACTGGATCCACAGTGAGATATTGGAGAACACCACTACGGCGGCGTACGCGAACAGCGTAGGTGGCAAGGCGACTGCCACCGCGCGCCTCAGAGCGTTGCTCCGCCATTGATCACCGGAGTACTGCCATTGGCGGAGCAGGTGAAACGCGAGCCCGGAGATCGAAGCCAGAGCCAGGTTGGCCTCCAGCGCCAGCAGGTACGGGATGTGGGTTCCTGCGTAATCGCCCATCGTAAAGAAACCGTAGGGGTCCATACGGATAAACGCGGATTGCAGGAGGAACGTGCTCAGCAAGAAGAACACGGTTGTGCTGTAGAACTCACCCAGGTCGTGTGGGCGACGCCGATACAGCAGCCCCTGCGCCGTCACCAGGCACATGATCGCTGCAACGTAAACCAAGGGCATCCAGGAGTTGTCCCAGCCAAACGCCGCCAGTGCGTACCCCATCGCCGCGATGGCAACGCCGGTCAAAACGCACTTGTAGGACAGGTACCGGACTATGCTCGCCGGTTCGGGGATGACGGAGCCCGGGTCAGCATCCCCGGAGCGAGACTCACCGCGGGAGGACGTGTCCGGTTCACGAACCGACACCTCCCGAGCCGGCCGTTTCCAGTCAACACTCACGCCAGCCTCGCTATCTGCGTGACCGTCAAATGTCTCCACCCGATCAGACCCCGCTTCGTGCCTGAGCCCAGCCAGTCCAATCAGTCCCTCCACCTCGGTGGGCGCCAGATCGAGGGCCGTGCCGAAGTCCCGCAGCCGCTCCTCGGTAGGCAACGTCGCGCCGGTTTCCCAACGGGACACGGTCACGTGGCTGTACCTTTCGGCGTACTGGGCGTTTACCGCCGACATACGCCGCAGGAGGCTGGCCTGCGTCAGTCCGCGCTTCCCGCCCTCCAGCGGAAACGTTTCCCGGTAGGCTCGCATCAGCATGCCCACCTGTGCGGCTCTGGACCATCTGGCGTCACGCTCTGCTATCATAATGCTTCCTGTATCAGGGTCTAGCCTGAGTATATCCAGGCCATAGCATTATCATGGCTTGGAAACATTGTTGCAAGTAATCGCTAGATAAAGCGATGCCTGCAATCGACAATTGCAACGTGGACACGGTCGCACGGCAATTTGAAACCGTTTCTTATATGAATTCGTATATTTGCAGACCTACAGTCTATCTACGTCATATCCACGGGCTTGAGCCCAGGGTCGCTTGACGATTTCAGCCGCCGCGAGAGTGATAGTTCCCGATCGTTCTCGCAAATAGCTATACGGCGCCGATCGGCGCCGCGAGGAAACATTGATGAAGACCAATATTCACTCGGCCGTTCCATTGGCACTTGTTGCCTGTGTGGCCGCTCTGGGCGTGGCGTGCGCCAGCGATCCGGGGTCCGGCGGAGACGCCGGTAGCCCGGCTACCGGCGGTCAGCGGACAACGACGGTGAGCGGAACCGTGTCTTACAACGAGAAATTAGCGCTGACCCCCGGAGCCTCCTTGATCGTTGAGCTACGGGACACTAGCCACGCCGACGCCCCGTCGCAGGTGATAGCCAGCCAGACCACCACGAATCCAGGGCAGGTCCCGATCAAGTTTAGCCTTCCGTACGACCCCGGCCTCGTTGACGGGAGGAACCGCTACTCCCTGTCCGCGCGAATCGTGGAGTCGGACGGCCGCCTGGCCTTTACCAACGATACCGCGTACGAGGTGCTGACCCGGGGCAATCCCAACCGCGTCGAAATGCTCCTGGTCCTGGTGGAACCCCCACCGGATCTGGTGGCCAACCTGGAGTCCGGGGAAGACTGGCGCGCATGGCAGGAAGCCCCCGCACCGGTGATATGGGCCAACCTAATTCCCAACGAGCCGGTACCCCTGCTGCGCGTCGCATACTACCAATCAGCCCTGGAAAACTGCGCCCGCCCCGGCTACCAGAAACTCACCGTCGACGGCCGAAAAATCATCGTGCGTCTTACGCTGATGCAGCCGCCGGAAACGCCCTGGGCTGCTCCGTGTCACGAGGAGGTCGTGGAACTGGACACCGTGCTCCACGTCGGCGCCCCGCTCACCCCAGGCCGGCCGTACCGTGTCATCGTGAACGGCGTGGAGACCACCACATTCACCGTTCCCGAGGCCCGCCTGGGTCATACCGCAATCGCTCAGTCGCCAGTCCAATCCGCGGAAGTGGCGATATCCGAATCCGCCCCACATCAGCACACCCTGCGCGTGGTGTCGGGACTGCCTCGAGGAAGCGGCTGTTCCCAATTCAACGGCTACGAAATACAACGCGCCTCTCCTGATCAGTTGGACGTGGTCATCACCCACCACGAGGTCTCCGATCCACTCGTAGTTTGCACTGCGGATTTCCCTATCCTGGAAACCGCGGTGCCGCTGGGTTCTGATTTCGAATCCGGGGCGGAATATTCCGTCAACGTCAACGACGATACGACCGTCACCTTTGTAGCTCGATAGTCAGGCGTGGGTCGATAGCCACGATTCGGTCGGACAACCGGAGATCGGCGGTCGCAGCCGATGAGTGGTGACCGCCCGGATGCCGGCGAAGTTCCCGGAACCGGACCGTATTGGTTCTGGTCCACCGCGTCGGGAACCGTCGCCGGCGCAGATCTGGCGGTCGGCGCATTCTTCAGCATCCTGCGCTCCGCCCGCTCGGTATCGCGGGGCAACCGCACCCGGAACACCCGCGAGGACGCTGCCAATACCCCCACCCCAACCACCATCGCGCCGCCGGCAGCGGATTTCCGCATGCCGCACTGGAACGCGCGATATGGGCAATGCGTCGCTGTGGCGCCCTTTTGTGGTTCCGTATTGGTAATGGCATGCGGCATTGTCTGAACCGCGCCTTCCGATCTGAACCGCGCCTTCCGACCGGTATGCACGATTCAGGATCGTCGGTATATTTTGCTCGTCCATTGCCAGATGTTTACATGCCGGTGGCTATGTCGCGAACCGGCGAAAATCGGACGGTTAATGCCGTTTAACCGCTTGGGAAATTGCTCGTTCAGTGCATGATCATCCCCTGAACGGGGAGTGAAACCTTCAACCGGGCAAGGATGGGATTTGCTTGAGGCATCACGGTTCAGAATAATGTCATACGATAATAATTAGTATATGACATATTGACATTGCAAAATCCGTCCGATAGACTGCGCCGGCACTGATATCCCCGAATTTCCAGAGCCAAAACCAGCGAAATTCACCGCATCCCAGCCAAAAATCGGCGGGCTCTTGGAGCCCGTTTCTTCCCGTTACTTCTACTTCGCAACGGTAAATGCCGCCAGGAGGTCGCTTGATGAATTGGTTCGGAATCAGCCGAAAGAGTTTTCTTGTCCTTGTTATCGGAGGGTTGTTTCTGACCCCCATTGTCGCGTGTGGCAGCGCGGGGGAGTCTGAAGCTCCTGCTGCCGCGCCAACCGCTGCTGCCGCGCCGCAAGCGGCGCCCCAGCAACCCGCCTCAGGCAGCCAGCAGTCGAGCGCTCCGGCCGCGACACAGGCTGCGCCCGCCCAGGGCCAGGCGGCGCCGACCGCCGTGCCGCAAGCCTCCGGTTCGGGTGACTCCATGATGATGGCCGAGCCCACGGGCATCCTCAGCACCGGTCTGAAGGAAATGGGTCCCTTCTTCCTGCACCCCAGCAGCCTGGGCAATCCCCAGATCTTTGTGCACGGCACGGCGCCAATCGGCGAAGGCCTGCTGCAGGAAGACGCGAACCGAGAGGTGCTTGGCCTGCTCGCCGAATCCTGGGAGATCTCCGACGACTTCCTCGTCTGGACCTTCCATCTGAACAAGGGAGTGCAGTTCCACAAGGGCTACGGCGAGATGACAGCAGAAGACGTCGTCTGGTCGATGCAGCAATGGGGTCTTAGCAAGCACCCGCGCGCCGGCCAGTTGGAGAAGTTCTGGGCGGACCGGGACGGCTCCATGGTCATCGATAGCCACACCCTGCAGGTGCATACCGGCGAACCGTTGGTTCACGTTATCGCCCAGCGATGGCACATGACCCCCGGCGGCGCATCCACCTTCATCGCCAGCAAGAAGCAGACCGAAGAGCTGGGCGTGGACGAGGCCAGCTCGCAGATGGCCGCCACCGGCCCCTGGGAAATCGTGGACCACCGCACCGGCGAGTTCTGGAAGATGAAGGCGGTACGCGATCACTGGCGCCATACCCCCGAGTTCGATGAGTTCGTCATGTGGGAAATCCCCGAAGAGTCCTCCCGCGTCGCCGGTTTCAAGACTGGCGCCCTGGATACCTTCCTCATGGGATACGACTCCATACCCAGCGTGCTGGAAGTAGAAGGCGCCGAACTGATGAAAGTGCCCAACGCCATCGTTCAGAGCCTCCGCATTTACGGCAACTGGTACCCCGTTGAGGGCATCGAAACCCGGCCCGGCTACGACCCTGAAAACCCCTGGGTGTCTCCCACCGACGATATAACGTCGCCGGAGTGGGACCGTGCCCGTAAGGTGCGCCTGGCTCTGATGACCGCAATTGACCGCCAGGCCCTGGTTGACGAGATCCTGTCCGGCCACGGCAGCACCGCCACGCCCATCCACTCGTACAGCGGCTTCGAGCACTACCTGGACGGCCGGGACTGGGAGTACAGCCCCGAACGCGCGATGCAGTTGCTGGAAGAGGCCGGATACCCGGATGGGTTCAACATCACCCTGACCCCGGCCCTGCGCGGCGCGCCACAGGAAGTGGAAAGCTGCGAAGCCATCGCTCAGATGTGGAATGACATCGGTCTCGACGTCGATTTCCAGAAGGTACCCTACGGAACGCTTCGCCCCACGCTGGTCGGACGCACCTACCAGGGCGCGACGTGCCACGCTGGTGGTCCGCTGCCCACACCGGCCAACGGGTTCGGCAGCTACCTGACCGAAAACCCGTTCAACCGCGGCTTGGAGCACCAGTGGTCTGATGACCTGATGCGCCGCGCCATGGGTGAAGTGGATCCCGCCGCGCGCGAGCAGATGGAGCGTGAACTCGGGCAGTTCCTGTTCGACCACGCCCTCACCGACCTGACTTACTACAACATCGACGCCATCTGGCCGGTGGGCCCGCGCATCCAGCCGTGGGGCGAGTACGTCCGGCGCAGCGACGTTCGCCAGATCAACGGCTACGAGTACATCAAGCACCGGAAGTAGTACACTGGCGGGGTCAAGTCTCACCACTTGATCTCGAGGTACATATGCTGACCCTCCCCAGAAAGCTATCCACCATCACCGTCATCCTGGCGGCCCTGTCCCTATCTTTGGCTACGGTGATCGCATGCGGTGGCGCTTCACAGGAGGAAGGGTCAGCAGCCCAACCGGCGCCATCGGAGCAGCAGGCTGGACAGCAGGCCCCGGAACCTACCGCGGCCCAGCCTGCTCCCCAGCAACAGGCCTCCACGCCGGTTCCTATCTCCACCCCAATCCCCACTCCCGAGAGTTCTGCTGTGGGCTCATCGGAGCAACCCGTGGGAACTCTCAATGTTGGTCAGAAGGAACTTGGTCCCTTCATGGGCCATCCCGCCCTCACGGGCAACCCGCAGATTTTTGTCCTGCAAACCGCTCCAATCGGCGAATCGCTCTTGACGGTTAGTAGCGACTTGGTGGCCGTGCCGATGTTGGCCCACAGTTGGGAAGTTTCCGAAGACGGTTCGACCTGGACTTTCCATTTGAACGAAGGCGTCCAATTCCATAAGGGTTACGGCGAGATGACCGCCGAGGATATCATCTGGGGCATGCGCCAATTCGGAGCCGAGGGTTCCAAGCACGCTCGGGCATCCAACGTCCGCGGGATTTGGGAAAACGAAGACGGGCATGCCAAGGCCATTGACGACTACACGGTCGAAGTCAACACCGGAGCGCCCTGGTCGCAGGTTCCCGTAAACGAAATTGTCACCAGCCCGGGCGGCGCCGGATCCTGGATCATCAGCAAAAAGCAGACCGAGGAGCTGGGGGCCGAAGTAGCGAACAGCCAAATTGCCGCAACCGGCTCCTGGGACTTGGTGGACTTCAGCACCGGCTCGTTCTGGCGCATGGAAGCCGTGGAAAACCACTGGCGGAAAACTCCGCATTTCGCCGAGATGTACTTCCGGGAAATTCCCGAAGAATCCTCCCGGATCGCCGGATTCCAGACCGGAAACCTGGACACCACCGTAAGCGCTTTCGATTCGTTGGATGCTTTGCTCGGCGTGGAAGGTGCGGAATTGATGCGCCTGCCTGGTGGGGGAGAATCCGCGCTCAACATCTGTGGGCAATATCACGTGGGCGCCGGGACTGAAGACCAGTTGCCCGGATTCGATCCAGAACTGCCCTGGATCTCCGCAAGCGCGGACGTCAACTCCGCGGAATGGGCCAACGCGGCCAAGGTTCGCAACGCCCTGTCTATCGCCATCGACCGGCAAAGCATCGTCGACACCTTGCTGCGGGGATACGGCAGCCCGGCGGTGATGTGGGAGTACGGTCAGTACGAAGAAACCTGGCTGCCCCCGGAAATGCGCTGGGAATACAACCCGGACCGGGCGCTGGAACTTCTGGCAGAAGCCGGCTACCCAGACGGATTCAGCATTACGCTGACGCCTTCCCTACGGGGCGCGCCGGTTGAAGTCGAAGCTTGTGAAGCCATCGCTGCGATGTGGGCCGACATCGGTGTAGACGTGAACTTCCAGAAGGTACCCTATAGCACTCTTCGACCTACGATAGTGGGACGAACGTACCAGGGCGCCACCTGCCACGCCGCCGGTATACGCCTGGAACCCGGCCAGGGATTTACTGATAAAGGCTCGAAGCTGGGCCACCAGGCGGTCTGGAGCAGCGGCGCAGACCACCCCTGGCTGGACGAAAAGATCGCTCAGCACAAGGGTGAGATCAACGCGGCTGCGCGCCGCGCGCTGGCCATCGAGATCACCACCTTCATGTTCGAAAACGCCATCACCAATATTGGGCTGTACAATTTCGACGTGATCTGGCCCGTTGGTCCCAGGATCCAACCCTGGTCCGAGGGCGTGCGCTATCGAGACCTCCGCAACATCAACGGCTACGAGTACATCAAGCACCGGTAGTAAACCTACCCAAAAATCGACACCCGATCACACGACGTTGAGGTAAATATGCTGCGATTTCCAGGAAAGCCCCTGACCGCCGTTGTCGGTCTTGGCGCGTTAACCCTGATGCTGGCCCTGGTGGCCGCCTGCGGCGGAGCGGCGGAGAGCCCCGCTCCGGCCACTGGCCAGACCTCCGCCAGCCAAACCACCACCAGCCAGAGTGCGGCCCCGGCCGCACCGGCGGCTACGGAAGCGCCGGCCGCCGAATCCCGTTCATCGGCCCCGGCAGCCACCGAGGTGCCGGTCGCGGCCGCCGTCACGGCGCCCACGGCCACACCCGAAACCGCTGAGGTAACGATCGACAATACGCCCGTGGGCACGTTGACGGTCGGTCAGAAAGAACTCGGCCCCTTCATGGGCCATCCCGCCCTGACCGGAAACCCCCAGATTTTCGTCCTGCAAACCGCCCCCATCGGAGAGTCGCTGCTGACCGTGTCCAGCGAGCTCAAGCCGGTCGGGATGCTGGCCAGGGAATGGTCGGTGTCCCCGGACGGATCGACCTGGACTTTCAATCTCAATGAGGGCGTCCAGTTCCACAAGGGCTACGGCGAAATGACCGCCGAGGACGTCATTTGGGGCATGCGGCAATTCGGAGCCGAAGGGTCGAAACACCCCAGGGCGTCCAACATCCGCGGAATCTGGGAGAACCCGGAGGGGCACGCCATCGCCGTCGATGACTACACCGTCGAGGTTAATACCGGCGCGCCGTGGTCTGAGGTACCCGTCAACGAAATCCTGACCAGCGCCGGCGGCGGCGGAACCTGGATAGTCAGCAAGAAACAGTCCGAAGAACTCGGAGTGGAAGAAGCCAACGACCAGATCGCCGGCACCGGACCCTGGGACCTGGTGGAATACCGCACCGGCGAGTTCTGGCGGATGGAAGCCGTAACCGACCACTGGCGGAAGACTCCTCACTTCGCAGAATTGCAATTCCGGGAAATTCCTGAAGAATCATCTCGCGTTGCTGGGTTCCAGACCGGCAACCTGGACACCACGCTTCTGGCCTTCGACTCGTTGGCTCTGGTCGAGGCGGTGGATGGCGCAGAAATCATGCGGGTCCCCGGCGGCGGCGAATCGGCCCTGACCTTCTACGGTCAGTATTACGTCGGCATCGGCACCGAAGACCAGCAGCCCGGCTATGATCCGGAACTGCCGTGGGTGTCCGCCGACCCTGACATCAATTCCGAAGCGTGGAAAAATGCGGCTAAGGTGCGCACCGCGCTGTCCATCGCCATTGACCGGCAGGGCATCGTCGATACCCTGCTGCACGGGTACGGATCTCCCGCCGTCCTCTGGGACTTCGGTCAGTACGAAGAAAGCTGGCTGCCCCCGGAACTACGCTGGGAGTACAACCCGGAACGGGCTATGCAGTTGATAGCCGAGGCCGGCTACCCCGACGGGTTTAGCATCACGCTGACGCCGTCGCTGCGGGGAGCGCCGGTGGAAGTCGAAGCCTGCGAGGCCATCGCCACCATGTGGGGCGACATCGGCCTGGACGTCAAGTTCCAGAACCTGCCCTACACCACGCTGCGACCCAGCCTGATTGCTCGCAACTACCAGGGTTCAACCTGTCACGCCGGCGGCATCCGGCTGGAGCCCGGCCAGGGTTTCTCCGGCATGCTGTCCCAGCTGCACCACCAGGCCGTCTGGAACCGTGGCGTCGAACATCCGTGGATGGACGAGAAGGTCGCCGAGCACATGGCCGAGATCGACTCGGTGAAGCGCCGGGAACTGGCCATTGAGATCGCCACCTTCATGTTTGACAATGCCCTCACCGGCGTCGGGCTGTACAACTTTGACAGCCTGTGGCCCGTCGGTCCCAACATCCAGCCCTGGATTGAGGGCGTGCGCTACCGTGACCTGCGCAACATCAACGGTTACGAATACATCCAACCCCGCGGGTAGTCCGAAAGGTTAGCAATGGGCAGGTAACGCCAGTATGGGGCCACAGAAGCCTTGGATATCAGTCGTCGCCAGAACTCTCCTGGGATTCCCCCTGGCAGCGGTTCTGGCGGCCCTCGGGATGGCGCTAGCGTCCGCGTTGGCGGTGTTCTTCGGGGTGGCGGCCCTGCCCAACATTCTTACAATGCTCATGGTGGGCGCCGGCGTCGGCGCTGGCATCGGGGCGGGAATAGTCCTCCTGAGGGTGGACTCCATCCCGGCCTGGCCTATCCTGCTGGGCGCGGGCCTTGTTCTGTCCGCAGCAAGTTTTGGCGGAGCCTGGGTCGGTTTCCAAATCGGCGGCTACATTTCCGCCATCGAGGACGCCAGATGCGTGGGGGTTTGCCCCTACCTGTTCAAGCCGCGAACCTATATTGCCTTGGGAGCGGCGCTGGTGCCGAACATCATGGCGCTGCTCTTCAACATCGGTTACGAAGGCATGTTCGGAAGGTTCGCTCGCGCCGCGCGTCAGCCGCGAGGCGACGGGACGCTGGGACCTTCCAACGGGAACGGCTCCGGCAATGACGGAGCCCGGGCCGCGGGCAAGTCGTAGTGACTCGGCCCGATCTGCACCCGGCGAGTCTCGACGAAAGTTCGTCAACAATCACCGATCACCCGTAACGCTCAGGGAAACAGTTTTTGAGGTAGTGAAACATCATGCAGCGATACCTGTTGCGACGCATCCTGCTGGCTGTGGTAACCCTGCTGGCTGTCTCGCTGATCATTTTCGTAATGAGCCGGGCGGCCGGCGATCCCCGGCACGTCTACCTGGACGACTATTCCACCCAGGAAGACTGGGACCGGCTGACCGCGAGCCTCGGGCTCGACAAGCCCTACTACCAGCAGTACGGAATCTTCCTGGGCAGCGCGCTGAAAGGTGATTTCGGCGAATCGATCAAGGAAGGCCGCCCGTCGATGGAAGTCATCATTGAGCGGATACCGGCAACGTTGCAGCTGGGCTTGGCCGCCTTTGCGTTCTCGGTGATCGTCGGCGTGCCACTGGGTATCCTGTCGGCGGTGAAACGAGGGAGTTTCCTTGACATGGCCGGGAAGGTGGTCGCCCTGGTGGGACAATCTGCCCCGGTGTTCTGGTTAGGACTGATGCTGGTGTTCCTGTTTTCGGTGCGCTGGAATGATTGGTTTGGGAATAGTCTGGTGCCGCCCTACGGACGCCAGGAGATCTCCAGCATTATCTTGCCGGCAGTGACACTGGGTTGGTTCTACGCCGCGGCCAACCTCCGGCTGCTACGCTCCGCCATGCTGAACGTTATGGACTCCGAGTACGTCAAACTTGCACGGGCCAAGGGCGTGTCCAACAACATCGTCATCTGGAAGCACTCGTTGCGCAACGCGCTCATTCCGGTGTTGACCTTCGCGGGCATCACTCTGGGAAGCCTGGTGACGGGTTCCCTGGTTGTGGAAACCGTGTTCGCGTGGCCCGGATTGGGTCAGCTAGCGATCCAGGCCCTGGCCGGCAACGATTACCCACTCCTACAAGCCGTGGTCATTGTGTTCACGCTGATGTACGTGGCAGCGGCGCTGTCGGTCGACATCATGTACGCCTACATCGATCCCAGGATTCGGTACTCCTAAGGGCCGTTACTCCTAAGGGGAGGAGATTACCGTGGCAGCAGACGCAACTCTGGTCGTACAACAGCCGGCGGCGCCGGCCCGAATTGCCAGGAAACTCTGGCAATTCCGGCGATGGCCGCTGATTCCCATGTTCTTCCTTGTGCTGTTCGTGTTCACCGGGATTTTCGCCCCGTTGATCGCGCCGCACGATCCCGAGCGCGGCGGCCTCCGCGACCGCAACCTGCCCCCGGCGTGGGAAGCGGGCGGAAGCTCCGAATTCCTGCTGGGCACCGACCACCTGGGCCGCGACATGCTCAGCCGTGTCATCTTCGGCGCCCGCATCTCGCTCGCCGTGGCGGGCGTCACCCTGGGCGTAGGCATGGTCATCGGTGTGGCCAGTGGCCTCATCGCCGGGTGGTACGGCGGCTGGCTCGATGAGTTCCTGATGCGAATCGTGGACATCAAGCTGGCGATACCGACCATATTGCTGGCCCTGGTGCTGGTGCTGGCCCTGGGGCAGTCGTTCCTCATCATTGTCGCGATCCTGGCCATCGCCGTGTGGCCGCGTTTTGCCCGCAACGTGCGGGGCGAGGTTCTGCAGCTGAAAACCATGGACTTTGTCGCTCTGGCCAAGGTCGCCGGAGCGTCAACGCCGCGCATCCTGTTCATCCACATCTTCCCCGGTGTCATCAACACCCTCATCGTTTTGGCCACTCTCGAAGTCGGCATCGTGATCCTGCTCGAATCCACGCTGAGCTTCCTCGGCGCCGGGGTTCCGCCGCCCACGCCGGCCTGGGGCTCCATGGTTTCCGACGGCCGAGACCGGCTGGCGGTCGCCTGGTGGATCTCCACCATGCCCGGCCTGGCCATCATGCTCGTCGTGCTGTCAATGAACCTCTTCGGCGACTGGCTGCGCGACCGGCTCGACCCCAGGCTCCGCCAACTTAACTGATCATTTTCGCCCAACAATCATTGACCCACCGGCGTTGACCCACCGGAAAGCAGGCTGAAGCATGACTACTAGCACAACCGAAAACACATCACCCGTGGTGCTGCAGGTTGACGGACTCAAAACCTATTTCGAGACCCGCTGGGGCACAGTCAAGGCGGTCGACGGCGTAAGCTTTAACCTGCGACGCGGCGAGACCCTTGGTATCGTGGGAGAATCTGGATCGGGGAAGTCGGTGACCATGCTGTCGCTGATGCGGCTCATACCGGAACCGCCGGGTCGAATCGTTGATGGGCAGATCCTCCTGGAAGGACAGGACCTGGTTCAGATGACCGACAAGGAAATGAGCGGGATCCGGGGCAGCCAGATCGCGCTGATCATCCAGGACCCCATGACCTCCCTCAACCCGGTATTCTCAATCGGCAACCAAGTCGGCGAGGCCATCAAGATCCACCAGGACATTCCCAAGCGCACGGTCGTTCAGCAGGTGCTGGACGTGCTCCGCAAGGTGAACATCCCCGCCGCCGAGACCCGGGTCCGCGACTACCCCCACCAGATGAGCGGCGGCATGCGCCAGCGCGTGGTCGGCGCCATCGGCATCTCCTGCGAACCCATCGTGCTGATCGCCGACGAGCCCACGACTTCATTGGACGTGACCATCCAGGCGCAGTACCTCAAGCTCCTGAAAGAACTCCAGGAAGCCTCCAACATCGGGCTCATCTTCATCACCCACGACTTCGGCATCGTCGCCAAGATGTGCGACCGCGTGGCTGTGATGTACGCCGGCAGGATCGTCGAGATGGGCGATGTGCGGGATATTTTCAACAACCCCTCGCACCCTTACACCGAGGCGCTCTTGGCCTCTGTTCCCAAGCTGGAGGAGGACGTCGATCGCCTGTACTCCATCGAAGGACAACCCCCGACCCTGCACGACCTGCCCACGGGTTGCCCCTTCGCGCCCCGCTGCCAGTACGTCATGGACAAATGTCAGACCACCTACCCGACACAATTCGACGTATCCGATAGCCACTACGCCGCCTGCTGGAGGCTCGAATGACCACCCTGGAAGCAAATCCGGTGACCCAAACCACCAACGAGGTGCTGCTCGAGGCCAATGGCCTTAAGAAACACTTCCCCGTCACCAAGGGTCTCCTGGTATCCAAAGTAACCGGATGGATCAAGGCCGTCGACGGCGTTTCCTTCCAGGTACGGGCCGGCGAAACTCTGGGCATCGTGGGCGAGTCCGGATGCGGCAAGAGCACTACCGCCAAGATGCTCCTGATGCTTGAGGAGCCCACGGAAGGGACCATCGAGTACCAGGGTCAGGAAATCCACAACGCCAATGCCGAGCAACGCCGCGCCTATCGCAGCTCGGTACAGGCGGTTTTCCAGGACCCCTGGAGCTCCCTCAACCCCCGCATGCGCGTCCGAGACCTGATCGCGGAGCCCATGGTCATCAACCTGAACCTGAGCCGACGCGAGATGCAGGACCGGGTCGGCAAGCTGCTGAACGACGTGGGCCTGAGCAGCTACCACGCCAACCTGTATCCCCACGAGTTCAGCGGTGGGCAACGCCAGCGGTTGGCCATCGCCCGGGCACTGTCCGTGGAACCCAGGGTCATCGTGCTCGACGAGCCGGTTTCGGCGCTGGACGTGTCCATTCGCGCCCAGATCATGAACCTGCTGATGGACCTGCAGAACGAGTACAACGTCAGCTATCTGCTGATCGCCCACCACCTGGCAACGGTGCGGTACATGTGCGACTGGGTGGCCGTGATGTACCTGGGTCAGATTGTTGAGTACGGCCGCACCAAGGAGTTGTTCGACAACGCGTCGCATCCCTACACCAAGGCCCTGATGAACGCCGCGCTGCCTTCGCACCCCGACATCGAGCAGGAGGAGATGATCCTCACCGGCGAGGTGCCGTCACCGCTCAACCCGCCCGAAGGTTGCCGGTTCCATCCCCGTTGTCCCTTCGTCATGGACCAATGCTCCCGGGACATCCCGCAGGTCACTGAGTTGGAGCCCGGCCACATTGTGTCCTGCCACCTCTACTAATCCACGACCACAAAAATGAACCCCGGGGCTTCCCGGGGTTCATTGCCAGATGGTGCTGACGCCGCCCCGTTAGAGGGCGGCGTTCACGTTTTTCAGGAAGTTCTCGGCTCCGATGCGCAGCAATCCCCAGCCCGAAACCGTAACGAAGTTTGCCCCGAGATTGATGAACTCGGCGACGCCGGCGGTATCGGCCGGGTTGTTGCCGCCAACGCCGACGTTCTTGCCGCCGGCCCGCACTCGCGGGATCACCTCGCTCATCACCCGGCGCACCTCGGCAACGCCCGGGTTGCCCATGCTCTGCCCCAGGTCCGACGCCGCCACGTGCAGCACGTCCGCGCCGGAGACCGCCAGGATGTCGTCCAGGTTGCCCACCGCTTCCACATCCTCAACCATCGGGATCACCAGCACGTTCGAGTTCACCCACGCCGTCGCCTCGTCTCGGTTGACGCCGATGCCGTAATCCTGCGCGCGGCCGCCGCCCATGCCGCGGTAGCCGTCGGGATAGTACCGGGCTGCCCGGGCGATGGCTGCCGCCTGCTCTCCCGTATTCACGTGAGGCACTATGATCCCTTGCAACCCCCGGTCCAGGAATCGGAGGATCGTCGGTTCCGAGTGGTCCGGGATGCGCGCGATGGGCGTGATGCCAAAGGACTCGGCGGCGCGCACCATGTGCTCCACCTGGTCCAGGCTGGCCGGCCCGTGCTCGCAGTCGATCATGACGAAGTCGTAGCCCAGGGCCCCGAAGATTTCTACCATGTCGGGGGCGTATCGGGTGATGATGGCCCCGAAGACGACATGGCCGTCGTTCAATTTCGCCTTGGTGGTGTTGGTTTTCATTAGCGTTTCCCCTTATGAGGCATCCGATGGAGGCCATCCTGTGTGCTCTACAGCGACCCGTCGATCACCATGTCCAGTAGAGCCGGCTTGCCGGAAGCCACCGCCCGGTCCACCGCGGGCTTGATCTCCGCCGGATCCGTGATGCGTTCGCCGTGCACGCCCATGCTGTTGGCGATAGCGGCCATGTCGAAGGGCGTGCCGAAGTCGGAGTAAAGCAATTGCCCGCCGGAGGTCTCCGGCAGTTCCAGCACGTCCCGCTGATATACGTTGAAGTTCACCTTGAGCACGCGGTACGCCCCGTTGTTGCAGATGACGAACACGCACGGGATGTTATCGTTGGCCGCCGTCCACAGCCCCTGGATTGTCATCATCGCGCTGCCGTCGCCGATGATGCCGAAAACGGGCCGGTCCGGGTTGGCGCATTGTGTTCCCATGGTGGTGCCCATGCCGCCGCCGATGGACTGCCCTCGGTACCCACGCAGGTCGCCCCGGCGTCCGGCCTGGAAATAATGCCGCATCGCCCCCCGGTTGCTGATCGAGTCGTCGACCACAACGGCGTTGTCGGGGATTGCTGCCGCCAACTCGGCCATCATGCGCGCCGGCGTCATCGGCCTGTGGTCCCACTTCTCGGCCACCGACTCTTCGAACGCGGCCCGGTTGCTCTGGCGCTCAGCGGCGATCGCCTCCTTGCGCAGCCCGATTTCTGTCCGGTTGCCGGGTGAAAGGCGCTCCTCCAGCGCCGCGATGAGGTCCTGCAGCGCCAGCCCGCAATGCCCCACGATGCCGACCTCAGTCGGCTCCGAGCGCCCGATGCGGCTGCGGTCCGGATCAATATGCACCAGCTTGGCATCGGCGGACAGGATCACATCGCCCCAGTAGAACAGTTCCTCGAAGGGGTCGGAGCCCACGGCCAGCACCACGTCCACCGTCTGCAACACGGCTCGCTGCTCGTTGACGCGCAGGGACAGCGCCCCCAGGAACTGCTCGTGCGTCGTGGGGAAGGACACTTCAGCGCCCCGCGCCTGGTACACCGGCAAGCCCATGAGCTCGGCCAACCCCACCGCCTGGTCCACGGCGCCGTCGTCGGAAAGGCGGTCGCCCACCAGCATCATCGGCCGGCTGGCGTCCATCAGCAGGGACGCGGCGCGGGCGATCCCTTCCGCGCTGGGTCGCGAAGCGTCGTACACCGGCCGCGACGGCTCGATGTTCATTTCCGCCATACCCTCCAGCGCATTGGAGGTGAAGCCCACGTACACCGGCCCCTTGGGGTGGCTGTTGGCTTCGTTAAACGCCCGTCGGATTGTGCTGGGGATCTGGTCCGCATGTGACAGTTCCACCGACCACTTGGTCACCGGTCGTACCAGCTCGGCCAGGTCGGTCATGGTCTCGTTCACCTTGCGGACGTCGTAGTTGGCAGAGGTCACCACCATCGGCGTGCCGGTGTTCAGGGCGTCCAGCATCAGGGCGATCCCATTCGCCAGCCCGCTGTCAACGTGGAGACTGACGAAGGACGCGGTGCCCGTGGCGCGGGCGTAGGCCTCGCCCATCCCGACTGCCACGCTTTCCTGCAAGGTCAGGATGTAGCGCAACTCGGGGTAGTCGCCCAGCAGGTCGATGATCGGCCCCTCGCTGGTTCCGGGGTTTCCGAATATGTACTCGACGCCCTCGGCCTTGAGCATCTCCAGCAGCGCCTGTTTGCCGGTCATCAGTTGGGACATGGGCTCCTCCGGTGCGGGCCGCCCGTGCAGGGTGCGGCCAGGGATTAAGTGACGGCCAATTCTACAACAAAGTGCCCAAGCTTCGGGTTCCGCGAGACCGTGCGTAGCGGTCGGAGCTGGCTCGGAGCCGCAGGGCCGGTGCAAAGTCGCCTTATAGCCCTTTTACCGCTCATCCTGAGCTTGTCGAAGGATGATTCTGGCAAATCGGTGGATGGTTCGACGGGCTCACCATGAGCGTTCGACGGGCTCACCATGAGCGTTCGACGGGCTCACCATGAGCGTTCGACGGGCTCACCATGAGCGTTCGACGGGCTCACCATGAGCGTTCAACGGGCTCACCATGAGCGTTCAACGGGCTCACCATGAGCGTTCAACGGGCTCACCATGAGCGGATGAAACGACTTTATACCGGCCCTGCCTGGCCGGTCCGGCGCATTCATGGTCGGGGTTCTGTGGTACCCTGTATGCGTGGCGGTACTCTGAGTTCCCCCGGCCGCTCTCTTGCAGCCAGGCTCACACTTCGGTTCCTCGTCAGTTCCCCTCTGGGCCTCACCTGTCCCTTTGCGGTTCTTACCTCGGTGGCCCAGTATACTTGTCAACTATTCATCAAAAGGGGTAACGAATGACCTACCAGGACCGGATCCTCTCCTGCACCGAGTGCGGCCAACCCTTCACCTTCAGCGCTGACGATCAGGCGTACCACGCCGAGAAGGGCTACACCAACGAGCCCAAGCGCTGCCCGTCCTGCCGCCAGGCGAGGCGAGCCCAACGCAACGACGATGGCTTCGGCGGCGGGTCCGACCGGGGTGGCCGTGAAATGCATCCGGCCGTTTGCGCACAATGCGGACTGGACACCATGGTTCCCTTCCGTCCCCGGGGCGACCGCCCCGTGTACTGCAGCGACTGCTTCAGACAACAGGGCACACCAGCCAACACCGGCAGGTACTAGGATCCCAAACGGAGAGGGGAGGCGCGAAATGCGCCTCCCCTCTTCAAATCCCGGCGCACAGACTGGAGAAAAGCAATGAAACTATGGCCATTCGGCAAACAGGTCCAGGAACTTTCGCGAGAGTTGATCCTGGAATTATCCAGGACCTTTGGCGTCGCGTCGCAGGACGCCGCGGAGATGCGCTACGTATCCAAACGGGGCCGGCTGGGTACCGGGCAAGTCAACCGGGTGTTCATATTCAATCCGGCCGTTCTGTCTGCTGCGGAATTGGCGTCAGCCAGCTTCGAAACCCTTACAGCCTTGAACAAGGGCCTGCTCTTCACCGGGCACATCATGAAAGGTCACGAAGCCTCGAAGGGAAACCTGGTCGTTCTCTACGATAAGCGCGCGACCTGAGGACGTCGCCAATCCCGGCGCCTCCGTCTTCCCGGCTAACTCGGGCAGACAATTCAGCAGGCGTCCAATCCCCGGGCGTTTGAGCAGGGGGATGGGACGCCTGCACGAGTTTGCCCTTCATCGGTTGGGACATGGGCTCACCCGCGCGGTGCGCCCTCCCGCGCGTACCCAGCTTGCGGAGGGGAAACGTCAGAATCAGGATTTTCAAGCTTTGGGGTTTGCAGCAGGGCCTTCCCAAAGTCATTGCGAAGAGCGGGGCGACGTGGCAATCCCGTCGATGCAACAAGGCTTTCCCGTATGGGTCATGTCCCCGGAGCGAGATTGCCGCGCTGCGCTCGCAATGACAAAAACCACTTTGGAAAGGCTTTGGATTTGCAGGATTGGGGCCCCCTCCCATCGGACGGCCCCAATCCTGCAAATCCTCAAATCTTGATTCTGACGATTTGCGAAAGTCGGTACGCATGAGCGCGCCGATTGACGCCCGTTGCGCCCTGCGGTATCGTTAGTGCCGCACCAGCAAACGATATTGGGAGTGTCCCATTATGGCCGAACAAGAACTGCCTCTCTTCGATTACAACGAGGTCGAGGTGGGTGAGGAACTGGGTTCCTACGAGTACGTTCTGACCCAGGAGATGGTGGATATTTACCGCCGCGCCGTGGACGACCCCGACGCCGTTTTCCCCACCATCGCCGTCAAGCACGACGCCACGTCGCTGGCCCTCGCCTACGACGACCAGACCGGCAGCATCAACGCGGGCAACGAGGTTGACCTCTTCAACCCGCCGGTCCCCGGCAAGAAGATCAGCGTCACCGGCCGAATCCACGACAAGTTCGTTCGCCGCGAGAAGCCCTACCTCGTCATCGAGGCTACGGCCACCGACGAAGACGGCCGGCTCATCGAGAAGATGCGCACCTACCAGATCAAGAAACCCGAGGAGTTGGGCAAGAAATGGCATCCCCAAGGCTAGACAGCGAAACTCTCCCCGTCATCACCAAGCACATCACCCAGGATGTCATCAACCAGTTTGAGGCCTGCGGGATCCTCAACCGGTCCAACATCCACAACGACCCTGAACTGGCGTCCAAGCGCCTCGGCACCACCTACGCCATCGCCTCCGGCCGCATGAGCATCGCCTTTTGCACCGAGGCCATGCGGAAGTTCATCGGCGCCGACGACTTCCACCGATCCGGCAACGTGAACCTCAAGTTCCTGCGCCCGGTGAAGCACGGCGACACCGTCAGTGTCCACGGGCAGGTCAACAGCCGCGAGCCGCAGGACGACGGCACCACGCTGGTCACGGTGGACGTCTACTGCGAGAACCAGAACGGCGACAAGACCGCCGTCGGCCAGGCCAGCGCCCGCGTCGGCTAGCCCGTCCGACCACTTCGCTCTATCCTGAGAACCTGCCATGACCACCACTGTCGACTATCACGCTGAACGGAGCTGGCATTTTCTCGATCTGGTGGACGACGAAGTCGAGCGCGGCGAGCTTGAGGAGGCCAGCAACAAGCTGTGGGGAGCGGCCGCCCATGCCATTAAAGCCGTTGCCGAGCGTAGAGGTTGGTTTCACGGATCGCACAACGCCTTGGCTGATACCGTGATGCGCTTGATTGACGACGAGGGCGCCCCACCGCTTCTGTACACATACTACACATCGGCAAGCTCGTTTCATTCACGATTCTATGGCTGGCCGCCGAACAGTGATGAAATCCGCCACGGCAAAGGGCAGATGGCGGATTTCATCCGTCTGCTCGAGAGACTGTAAAGCTGATTGAATCGGTTCAAGGCCGGGCATCGTAATCCGACACGAACGTTTTCGAAGATTGGAGCAACCACAATGACAATGACCAGGTCCGAGTTCGGCAAAGTTGAAGTCGACATCGTCTACTGCGTGCCTTGAGGCTACCACGGCCTCGCCACGTGGCTGGCGACCGAATTCTGGCGCTCCCAAAACGCCGGTGATATCGCGATCAAGCTCACTCCCGCCGACAAGGGACGCCTCGAAATCTACCTGGACGGCGACAAGATTTTCGACCGCTTCGACGAAGACGGCGACGAGTACCCGGGCTACAGCAAGGTCAACGAGCTCAAGATGGTGGTCGCCGAGCGCGTCTTCGACGTCGAGGATGAGATCGCCGCAGCGAGAAATGCTTAGATGGCCAATGCCGATCACGTAGCCGCCGTCACCGCCGGTAAAGATGCCCTGGCGGCATGGCGTTCCGCAAACCCCGACGTGCATCTCGACCTGCGCGCCGCCGACCTGTCGGGACAGGATTTGGCGGGTGTGGACCTGCGGGATGCCGACCTTAGAGGCGCGTCCCTGGCGGACTCCCGCCTGACCCGGGCCAACCTGTCCCGCTGCGACCTGCGCGCCGCGGATTTCACGGGCGCCGACCTCTACGGCGCGACCCTGGCCTCAGCGCAGATGGCGATGACCATCCTGCGCAACGTCAACCTGTTCTGGGCCGACCTCAAGCAGTCCAACATGCACGAGGCCGTCCTGCAGTGGTCTCGCCTCAATCGGGCTTCGTTCCTCAACACCGACCTGACCGACGCCGACTGCAGCCAGGTCACCGCCATCGAGGTCGACCTGCGTTCCGCCAACCTGACCAACTCCAACTGGCAGGGCGCGAACCTGAACGGAGCCGATGTGAGCCGCGCAATCTTGAGCGGGGCCGATTTTACCTCCGCCAAGATCCGCGACTCGATGTGGATCATGACCGACATGCGCGGCGCCAATTTCGACCAGGCCAGCCTGCACCGCTGCGACATGACCATGGGCAAGTGGGATGACACCACCAACTTCCCGCCCGGTTTTGACCCCAACTTCATCGAGAACCGGGTGGATGATTACTAGCCGCGCCTGATCCGGCCGGTCGCCTTATGTCTGTCCTCCTCGTAGCCTCTCATCAACCCGGCGCCGGCAAGACTTCCGTTGCCACGGGCGTAGCGACTCTCATTGCCCGGTCGGGCGTCAGGGCATCCGTATGCAAGCCGGTATCGCCGGCCGGACGCACCGACGCGGATGCGATCTACTTCGCGCAACATTTCCGTGGCGGGAGCGCCGTGGCATCCTCCGAAGACGACGCCGGCCTCGACTCCGCGGCCAGCGCGGTGCGTTCATTGACCGGCATCAGCGATCACGTGCTCGCTGAGGTGGCCAACCCTGCCACCGGTCCCGGCGCGGCTTCACCCATCGTCTCTGGTTTGGCGGAGCGACTGGATGCTCGTGTGTTGGCAATCTTCGGGTACGAGCCTGACCTGTCGTCGGTGGGCGTTTCCAGCGCCGTAGCCACGCTCGGACCCCGCCTTGCCGGCGTGATCATCAATCAAACGCCCCGATATCGGGCCCAGCGCGTCGCGTCGCTCCTTTCCGAACTGTCGGCCGCCGGACTGCCGGTGATCGGCGCGCTACCGGAAGATCGGCCAATGTTGTCGCTCAACCTGGACCAACTGCAATCCAACCTGGGCGGCCGTTGGGAACTGGAGCCGGACAACGGTGACGAATGGATCGACCGGTTCCTCATCGGCGGCAACATCATGGACTCCGGCGCCGGCTATTTCGGGCGCCACGATCACCAGGCGGTGATCACCCGCGCCGAACGGCCCGACATCCAGATGGCATCCCTGATGCAGGACACCCGATGCCTGGTACTCACCGGCGGCTCCCGGCCCACGGAATACATCCGGGTCGAAGCGGCCAAGAAGAACGTGCCGATGCTCCTGGTGGATCAGGGCACCGTGGCTACCGCCGACGCCGTTGGAGACCTGATGGGCGCCATCGTGCCCCACGCGCGGCACAAGGCGGAGCGGATGGCCGACTTGCTGGATGGGCTCGTCAACCCGGACGCGCTGCTATCCCGAGGGTGAACCCGCCCTAACCCAGGGTCAGTCCTGCATCTCGAAGCGCTCGGACTCCGGAGGGCGGGACCACAGTTCTTCCGCGCCGGCCATGGCGACGGCGCGTTCAGGGCTGGCTCGCCACACGTCGTAAATCTCGTTGCTATCCCAGGTGACCAGGGTCGAGATCTTGGTGGGATCGCCCAGCGAGATGAAGGTGTGACGCGCGCCGAAGCCCGGCGCTTTGCTCTGCGCCACGCCGTTGCGGTCGAGGAGTGCCTTCGCCTCCTCCACCCGGTCATCCTTCGCCCAGTGATGGGTCAGTACGCCAATCAATGCCATCGGTATTCCTCCTTGGGAAGGTTGGTCTTGGGACGGTTGGTTGAGCAGTCCGTCCTTGGGCTGGCTGTCGCGGCGACCTTTCGGCCGCCGTCAGCCGCGTCTCCATGGGAGAACCAGCCTGGACCTCAGGCCTTCCTGGCGCACGTGCAATACCTTGCCCAGAATGTATGCCACCAGGGCGGCGCCGATGCTCAACACTGCTCCCATCTTACCCGGCTCCTGGAACGGTGAGTCGCCGGGAAACGCCTTTCCGGCCACAAACAGCGCCACCGTAAGCCCCAATCCCGCGATCACTCCGGTCACTACCAGGTGCCTCACTCCCATCCCCGTCGGCAGCGGGAAGCCCATCAGGGACGCCACCCAGGAGAACAGCGTGACGCCGATGGCCTTGCCGACGATCAACGACGCCAGCACCATCATCGTGACCCATCCTATGCTGGAGAAGGCCACGCCGGCATTGGCAAAGGCGAAGACCAGCAGGCCGTAGTCCACAAAGGGCTTGAGCTGATGCTCAAACTGCTCCAGCACGCCGTGGCCAGTGTGCTCGATGGCGTGGGGGTGAGGGGCCGCCTCGGCGCCGTGGTCGTGTGCATCCTCCGCATGCGGTTCCTCGCTGTGGCCGCCATAGGGCATGAACGGTACGATGGGCGCCAGCGCCAGGGCCGGCTCCACGCCGGCCTTGGCCAGGCCGACCCAGGACAGCGCTCCCCCGGCCAGGATGTACACGGGCCACCACCGGACGCGGAAACGGCGAATGATGTACGTGACGGCCATGCCACCCACGACGAAGAGCAGCCAGATGGGTTCCACCGGATGGTGGGGGTCAGGGTAGAAAACGGCAATAATGACGAGTCCGATGGCGTCATCGGCCACCGCCAGCAGAAGCAGGAAATTCACCGCCGGATGCAACGGTCCGAACACCACCCTTGCCACCAGCCACGCCAGGGCGATGTCGGTGGCGGTGGGGATGGCCCACCCGTTGGCCACCGCCGAGAAGTCGTCGGTGCCACCGTAGATGATCCACGTCAGCGCAAAGTACATCCCGACGGGTCCGAAGACCCCGCCCAGGGTGCCGGCCAGCGGGTTGATGGCCCGGCGCAGCGGGTTGAGCACCCCGCCCGGCAGCGTCGACTCGGTGATTTCCTTGGTGGCGATCCCGAAGAACAGGCACATGAACATGCCGTTGACCATGAAATGAAGGGTCATCTCATGACCGAATACCGAAGCATGCCCACCGAACGGATTGAACTCGATCAGCCACTCGTACCAGTGTTGGTTGACGTTGGCGGCGACCAAACCCAGTACCGCGCCCAGTATCAGTGGCAACGAAAACTCCTGTACAAAGTTGGAAACCCGAAGTATTTGGGGTATCGGCTTGGCGATTTGGGCCTGCATTTGTTGTTAACTCGCGGATGAATTAGCCATAATTTGAACGGCGGCAATTTTACCATCAAATCCAGCACGAACGGGACTGATTGCTCCGTACGATCCAGTTGACAACGTCGGCCGCCCCGCACAAAATTGCGACACCCTGATCCGACGAGCCTGCCGGCTTCTCGGCGCTCTTCCCTGCGAGGTGCATAGTGGCAGATTTGAACGACGCCGATGTTCGGGCTTTGGCAAAAGCCGCGGACATCAACATCCCCGACGATCTGGTCGCCGAGGTGAGGGAATCGCTGAACGGCCTGCTCGAGGCCCTGGAAGCCATCACCGAGCCGGACGTTGCCAACATCCAGCCGCTGCCGATCATCGTGTCCGCGACGGCGCGCAAGCAGGAGGGCCCGTGATGGCCAACGCGAACCTTTGCTACCTGTCGGCAACCGAATTGGGCGAGCGCATCGCCGCCGGTGAAGTAACGTCCCTGGAGGCCACCGAAGCTTACCTGGAGCGCATCGCCACGCTGGATGGCAACTACGCTTCCTACATCACCGTTACCCCAGACCGAGCCCGCGAGGACGCTCGCCGCGCTGACGCCGAAATCGCGGCCGGCAACCGGCGCGGCCCGCTCCACGGTGTCCCGGTGGCAGTCAAAGACCAGTTCGACACGGCCGGCATCCTGACCACCAATGGGTCGACGATCCTCGGCGAGAACATTCCCGACGAGGATGCGACCATCATGACGCGCCTCAAGGAAGCCGGCGCCGTGCTGCTGGGCAAGCTCAACATGAGCGAATACGCCAGCGGCGACGCCTTCCGCCACCCCTACGGTCGGCCGCGCAATCCCTGGGACACGGACCGCAACCCCGGCACCTCCAGCAGCGGTTCCGGAGCTGCCACCGCCGCGTTCCTGTGCGCCACCTCGCTGGGCGAGGACACCGGCGGCAGCATCCGTGGGCCCGCGTCATTCTGCGGCCTTGTCGGCATCCGGCCGACCCTGGGCCTGGTGAGCCGGCATGGGGTGTTCGGAGCCAGCTGGTCCATGGATACGGCCGGCCCCATCTCGCGCACCGTCACCGACTGCGCTCACACCCTGGCCGCCATCGCCGGCCACGATCCCCTGGACCCACAGTCGTGGGACGTTCCGGTCCCCGACTACGCCGCGGCTCTCGACGGCGACATCGAGGGTCTGAAGGTCGGCCTGATATCCGAGCGCGTGCACACCGACGCCAACGACCCCGAGGTGCGCGACGCCATTATCGCCGCCGCCGGCGTGCTGGCCGGGTTGGGCGCCGACGTGAGCGAGGTGTCGATCCCGCTCATCGTCAATTCGTCCGAAATCTCTTACGGCATCATCAGCAGTGACGCGGCCATGCTGAATTGGGACATCATTTCGACCGACCGCCTGCGGGAACTGGACCACAACAACCAGGTGCGCCTTCTCATGGGCAGCATTCTTCCGGCCAAGGTTTACCAGAAATCGGCCCGCCTGCGCGACGTGCTCCGCAGCCAGATACTGGCGGCGCTGGATGACGTGGACGTGCTGATCATGCCGGCCTCCTCGGTTCCCGCCACGCTGATTCCCCAATCCACGGGCCTGGGCACCAAGGAGGACGTCATCGCCGGTTTCAAGGGGCGCCGTGGGTTCACCGCTCCCTTCAACCTCGCAAACCTGCCCGCGCTGTCCATCAACTGCGGCTACACGGCCTCCGGCCTGCCCATCGGGCTGCAGATCGCTGGCAGGGCGTTCGACGAGACCACCCTGTTCCGCGCCGCCTACGCCTACGAGCAGGCAACCGATTGGGGGGAGCGCCGGCCACCCGGCGTATAATCGTAGTATCAGCCACATCACTGGCGAGAAGTTGCCCAATGCTGGTTCGAGATCACACCCAGACGGCTCAGGAGTTCCTGGCCGCTTCCGACCGCTAGTTCGCGGTCGGAGACACGTTGCAGGCGTCCGAGAAACTGTGGGGAGCGGCAGCGAACGCGATCATGGCGGTGGCACAGCAGCGGGGGTTGGAATACGGAACCCACCGCGCGCTGGTCAACGCCGCCCGCCAGATTGCTGACGAGCAGGACGATGATTTACTGCGATCCAAAATGCGTGTAGGCATCCTGGCGGCCCAGCAATTCCACTCCCACTTTTATAACCGCACCATGGAATTGGAAGATATTGAGTACGACCGTCCGCTGGTGCATCGCTACGTCGCGCTGATGCTCACACTCTTGGACCAGGAGTAGTAACCGATGCCCAACCCCAACGAACTCACCGTCGCCGAAGCGGCCCGAGCCATCGCCCGGCGCGAACTGACTGCCGTCGAACTGGCGGAAGCGTGTCTCGACCGCATCGCAGCCCTGGACGAGCGCCTCCTGGCGTGGGTTTATGTTGACCGCGACACGGTACTCGCCGACGCCCGCCAGGCCGACGCTGCCGTGGCGGAGGGACGGCCATTGGGCCCGCTGCACGGAGTTCCCATCGGGCTCAAGGACATTTACTACACCGCCGGCATTGCGACGAAAGCGGGCAGCGAGGTCTACAAAGACTTCGTGCCCGACTACGACGCGACGTCGCTGACCCTGCTCAAGAAGGCGGGTGCTCTGATGCTCGGCAAGGCCGTGACCACCGAGTTCGCGTGCCTGGATCCCTCACCAACCTATAACCCTTGGAACCCGGCGCACACGCCGGGAGGCAGCAGCAGCGGGTCGGCGGTGGCGGTTGCGTCCCGGATGTGTCCGGCAGCGTTGGGATCGCAGACGGTGGGTTCGGTGCTGCGCCCGGCCGCCTACAACGGCGTGGTTGGCTTCAAGCCCACCTTTGGCCGCGTCAGCCGCCACGGGGTCGTGCCCGTGAGCTGGAACCTGGACACCGTGGGCTGGCTGGTGCGCACGGTGGAAGACGCGGCGCTGCTGCTGCAGGTGATGGCCGGACCCGACGTTGCCGATCCGGTGTCCTCCCGGGAACCCGTGGGCGACTACCTGTCGGCCATCGTGGACCCGACGCCACCGCGCATCGGGCTGCTGCGTCGCTACTTCTACGAAGGCGCGGACACTGAGAGCCGCCGGCATCTGGACGCCGTGGCCAAGCAACTGGCCGAGTCTGGCGCGGAGATCGAGGAGATTCCGCTGCAGGAAAGCATCGAATCCGCCTACGTGGACCAGCGCCTGATCATGGCGGTGGAGGCGGCGGCCTTCCACGAGCCGATGTACCGGCGTCAGGCCGAGGACTACCAACCCAAACTGCGGGCGATGCTGGCCGAGGGCCTGGAGGTTGACGGGATCGAGTACTCCCGCGCCCTGGAAAGGCGGCGGCAATTCACCACGGACATGGAGGGGGCCGCCAGGCGCTGCGACGTGCTGCTCACGCCGGGCGCGCCGTCCCCTCCCCAGGCTGACCGCACCAACACCGGAGACCCGGCCTTCCAGGGCCCGTGGACGTCGTGCGGCTTCCCGGCCATCGCCCTGCCGTCGGGCCTGGCGGAGTCCGGCGTGCCCCTGGGCATCCAGATGGTTGCTTCCCCCTTTGCGGAAGCGCGCCTCCTGTCCGCCGCGGCATGGTGCGAGGGCGTGCTGGACGTGTCGCTGAACCCGCCGCTGTAACACGGGTTGACGCGGGCAATCCGGCGCCAACGGCACGATGTGACAACGGTGGCCGTTGACACCGCCGTCGTTGCCTGCCCATAATCCCAACTACCATGCAATTTGACGTCCGATTATTCGCCCTGTACCGGGAGCGTGCCGGTTCCTCGATAGTCACCGTGAACGTGCCCGATGACGCCACGGTCGGTGATCTCTCCGACGCGGTGCGGGCCTTGCATCCGCGCCTGGCGCCTCCCGAAGTGCGCATCGTGGTGGCGGTGAACGCCGAATACGCGGACGACGATCAAGCCTTGAGCCCCGGCGACGAGGTTTGCCTGATCCCCCCGGTTAGCGGAGGTCGCTGAGCCATGATCATCCTGACTGACAAACCCCTGGATCCCGTGGCGGTGACCGACTCCGTGCGCAAGGACGGCAACGGTGCGGTGGTGACTTTCCTGGGCACCACGAGGGACAACTTCGGCGGCAAAACCGTCACCCGTCTGGAGTACGAGGCCTACGACGTGATGGCCATCAAGAAGATGGAGGAAGTGCGGGAGAGTCTCTGCGCCGACTACTGCATCGAGGACATCGGCATCGCCCACCGCACCGGCCGCGTGGATGTCGGTCACATCAGCCTGGTCGTGGCCGTGGCGTCACCCCATAGGATCAAAGCGTTCGAGGCCTGCCACGAGGCGGTGAACCGGATCAAGACCATCGTTCCCATCTGGAAGAAAGAATGGTTCGCGGACGGCTCCCGCTGGGTGGCGTGCGAGGACCACGAGTTCGTGGACGAGGCCGAGCATCGGCACGCCCACGCCGAACGGCATGCCGCGGCCGCTGGCGACGACTAGGATCTAAAGGGCGGCTAGCGCAAGCCGTCGATCAGGTGGACGAGGACCCGGCCTAGCGAAAGGTCCACGTCCTTTACAACGTGCGCCACGGCGGGCAGCAGTATTTCCTCACCGGCGTCGGAGGCCACGACGTAAACGTCATTGCCCCCGGTAATCAGCACTTCCCGCAGGGTGCCCAGGTTTTCGCCCTCATCGGTGACCACGTTTAGACCGACGAGTTGGTAGTGGTAGTACTCGCCGGGCGGCAGATCAGGAGCAGGCTCAGCCGGCGCCACCAGCCACTGTCCGCCCAGGGATCGCACGGCGTCCAGGTTTTCCAGCCCGTCCAGGCGCAAAAGGGCATAGCCGCCGGGCAACGGCCGGAAATCCGAGATGGCGCGGATATTTCCGGCGACAGTCAGGTTACCGCCAACCCGGAACCGGGCGGGGTTGTCGGAGTGGGGCTGCACCCGGAGAGTGCCGTCGGAGCCGTGCGGGCGGATGATCCGGCCAACGGCTACTGCGCCGTCGGGCAACTGCGGCTCCGCGTCGGGCATTCGTGCTGGCTGCGGCGCCGGCCTGGGGCGACGCCGGGAACGATTGCGGTTAGACAATCTCCAACACGGCCCGGGTGCCGTCCTTGACGGCTGCTACCCGGAGAAGCACCCGCATCGCCTGGGCCACTCTTCCCTGTCGCCCTATGACCTTGCCCTTGTCTTCGGGGGCCACTTCAAGGCGAATGACGATCTGGTCTCCTTCGTCCGACTCCGTAACCTTAACGGCTTCGGGATTGGACGTCAGCGACTGGGCGATAAACTCAATCAGCTCTTTCATCCGAGTTGACCTTGCTGAAGATGTCGTTCCGTTCGAAAATCTGCCGGACGGGGTCGGAAGGTTGAGCGCCCTTGCGCAACCATTCGACCGCGCGGTTTTCGTCCAAGGTCACTGCCGGCGGGTCCGCCATGGGGTCATAGTGGCCAATTCCGTCGATGTAAGCGCCATCCCTGGGGTTGCGCTTTTCCGTGACGACGATTCGGTAGTAGGGGCGGCCTTTTTTGCCCATGCGCCGAAGGCGGATCCGTAGCATCTGAACTCCGTGTTGCTGGATTAGTATACGCAGGATTCCAATGTATGGATTTGCCCCACGTTTGTCAAACGAAATCGTTCGAGGTAACTGTTCAGAATTCAGGAGGTTGTCATTGCGAGGCGCTTGCGCCGTGGCAATCTCGACGCCGTAGCAGCCACGCTTGTCTCGACGGACTCCCTTGCGCCAACGGGATTGCCGCGCTGCGCTCGCCATGACACTTTCCCCGCAACTCTGAACAGTTACCGTTCGCGGGGAACGGGCAAACCGTCATGGAGGCGAACGGCGCCGGAATCGAAACGGGGTCACCAGACCCCGGTCTCCAAATGAGCCGCCTGCGCTGGCGGAAGTTAAAAGGATATCGGGCCCAGACTGGACCTTTGGCTTGTCGCCCGATACTCCCAGAACCTCTGGGGCGACGGTAGACACTGGTCTGGGCCCGACGAACGGGCTAAATGCCTTTTGTGAAAAGCGATGACGCTAAGAGACGTTCACCCCGTCGTGTCCAGACTGGTGCCTACCATCGCCCCAGCATGTTAAACTGTGTTCCATTAGCCATCACCTCCTTTCTCAAAGTTCCGCACGAGCGGATGACCCGAATCTACAATCAGGAAATCGCCTTGTCAACCCATTCCGCGGGCGAATCTGGCCGCGAGTTCAGCCCCGAAAACCCGCTGCGCACGGTCTTCATGGGAACCCCCCGTTTCGCGGTGCCCGCGCTGGAAAATTTGGCGGCCAACCCGGCCGTGGACCTAATCGGCGTCTACACTCCACCCGACCGGCGACGGGGCCGAGGTCAAATGATGGAGCCCTCGCCGGTGAAGGCCCGAGCCCAGGAACTCGAGGTGCCGGTCTACCAGCCGGCCACGCTGCGCAATTCGGAAGCAGTCGCCGGATTCTCGGCACTGAAGCCGGAAATGGTCGTGGTGGTCGCCTACGGCCGGTTGCTACCGGCCGAGGTACTGGATATCCCGCGGTTCGGCTGCCTGAATCTGCATCCCTCGCTGTTGCCGCGCCACCGGGGGCCGTCCCCGGTGCCTGGCGCCATCCTGGGCGGCGACGACACCACCGGGGTCACGCTGATGCTCCTTGATGAAGGAATGGATACCGGGCCGGTGATCGCGCAACGCTCCCGGAACATCGAGCCCGGCGACGATGCGGATACCCTGACCACCGATCTGTTCCGGGACGGTGCGGACCTGCTCGATGCGACGCTTCCCGGTTGGGTGTCCGGAGACATCGATGCCCGTCCCCAGGATGACGGGCAGGCCACCTACACATCGAAGATGGAACGTGCGGACGGAATAGCCGATTGGGACCGAGCGGCCGGGTTTCTGTGGCGGCAGCAACGGGCGTACACGCCGTGGCCGGGGCTGCACACCGCGTGGCAAGGGAAGGAGATCAAACTCCTCGAGGTGTCGCCCTTGCCGGCGAACGATGGCGAACCGGGCACGGTGGTTCGGCTAGAGGATGACCAGTTGGCGGTGGGAACCGGCGAAGGCTTGCTCGCAATCCGCCGTTTGCAGTTGGAGGGGCGACGTCCGGCGGCTGCCGCCGATTTCGTCCGGGGATATCCGGATTTCATTGGCGCGCGGCTGGGCTGACCGGACCGAGTCGGGTTACGCCGCCTTAGCGGGGCACACCCTGGTGGAACTTTTTGGTCCCGCATTTGACGCAGACGGCTATCGTGGCCGGTCTTCCGTTTCTCATCGTGATGTATTCGACGTCGCGCGAAGCGGTATTGGCCCGACAAAGGGCACAGTACATGATGGCTGGATTGTAGGATGCGCACACTGGTATTCCCCCAGGCTGAAAGGTATTCGGTTGACGTTCTCAGAGCCCCCTATCGGGGACTTTCTCGTCGATCTGACGCGTTGTTGGCGGTTCGAAACTTCTAAAGCGCGCTGCACGGGTGGACACCGTTATGTCGTGTCCGTTTTTCATACCGGGTATCCATCACCCGGTTGTCGTTCACATGATTGCCGTTCATGGTTAATACGCCCCGCCGAGTCGCGCGGTTTGCGCGTCGGTGTCGCCCGGGCGTTTACGACCATGACCAAGCTGAATCGGCCCGCGCCCGCGCCCGCGCCCGCGCCGGGTCGGAAACGCTGGCGGCTCGGGTTTGTCGGCGCCGCGATTCCCGACCACCTGGTGTAGAATCGCCGAAATTATGCCGGCGCTGGCCGGCAGCATGCGATGGAGGGAACCATGGCTTTCGCAGGAGTACCCACCGAATCCGAGGTGCTGGCGTGGTATCGCGATGAGAACAACTGGGGTCGCTGGGGCCAACAGGACCAGCTGGGCGCGCTGAACCTGATCACGACGGCGAAACGGACCCAGGCTGCCGCCCTGGTGCAGACCGGTGAAACGGTGAGCTGCGCCCGTCCCATCACCACGGAAATGACCCCGGACATCACCCACCAGGTGCAGCGGTTCATGGTGGACAGCGGCGAGGGCCGCGACACCGATCCCCTGGAACGCCGCAACTCCCGGCGCGGCGCGGCCGAGTTCATCGGCATGGTCTTCCACGGGCAGACCATCACCCACATTGACGCGCTGTCGCACTACTCCTATGACGGCCTGATGTACAACGGCGTGCCGGCCGGCGTGGTCACCTCACGGGAGGGAGCCCAGAGCCACGCCATCGACCTGACGGCGCAGGGATTGGTCAGCCGGGGCGTGCTGCTGGACATCGCCAGGGTGCGCGGCGTCGACTGGCTGTCGCCGGACGCGCCGGTGATGCCCGAGGACCTCGATGCGGCGGAGCGTGACCACGGCGTCACGGTTCAGGAGGGAGACATACTGCTGGTTCGCACCGGCAACTACCGTCGCCGGCTGGTGGACGGCCCCGTGCCGGGAACCGAACCCAGCGTGGCCTGTCACGTCGCCTGCGCCCCGTGGTTCAAGGAGCGTGGGATTGCCATGCTCGGCACGGACACGTCCAACGACATCCGCCCCAACCAGTACGACAACATCGTGTCGCCGCTGCACATCGCCTGCCTGGTGTACCTGGGCGTCTGGCTGATCGACAACGCCAACCTGGAGGACGTGGCCGAGGTGGCGGCCCGCCACGGCCGGTACGAGTTCATGCTGTCCATCGGCGCTCTGCGGTTGCGCAACGTGACTGGCAGTCCGGTGAACCCGATCGCGATTTTCTAGGGGTTGCCAGCCCACTTACGCGGGCGTCCCGCCGACGTTTCGTAATCCCGCAAGTTTCGTTGGGTAGGGGCGAATGATTATTCGCCCCCGGATTTGTTGGGTCAGCGTTTTCGTAAATTGTCAGAATCAAGATTTACGGGATTTCATGATTTGGCAGGATTGGGACATCTCGATCACGGAACGGTCCCAATCCTGAAAATCCCCAAATCCTGATAATCCTGATTCTGACGTTTCCACGCCACATACCGGGTACGCTCGAGGAACCAGGGCCTTTCCAAAGTAGCTTTGGTCATTGCGAGCGCAGCGCGGCAATCTCGCTCCGCGAACATGAAGCATACGGGAAAGCCTTGTTGCATTGACAGGATTGCCATGTCGCTCCGCTTCTCGCAAGGACTTTGGAAAGGCCCTTTTGGGGATCGTTCGAACGTTGACCATCGCCAACACCTATGCTAGGATTTTCGCGCCAAACCTGCAGGGTTCGGCGAATACTGTAGATTTCCACAGGTTTAAGTGGCCACAAGTACAGAAAACCCGCCGCGCTGGATGTCCCTCGGAGAGGTCTGCCGGGCGTTGGAGATCAACGAGGCGACCCTCCGGCAGTGGGCGGATCGCGGACGTTTGCCGGTCTATCGCACCCCCGGCGGTCATCGCCGTTTCCTGCGTGAAGACGTGGATGCCCTCCTGGATGGGAAGCAGGCCGAAGGCTCTGACCCCGAGGATCTGGCGCTCCGGCGTATCCGGAGCAAGTTGAGCCAGTCCGACGTCTCGGAACAGGCCTGGATGGAAAGCTTCCAGGCGGAAGGGCGAGACCGGATGCGCCTGTTCGGCAGGCGGTTGCTCTCGCTGCTGCTGAGGAACGACCTTGATGGCCGCAACGGACGCAAGGGCGAGACGATGTCCGAGACTCACATGCTGGGCCACGAATATGGCTCGGAGATGGCCGCGCGGGGCGTGCCGCTGACCGACAGCGTGCAGGCCTTCTTGTTTTTCCGACAGGCCGTGGTCGAGGCGGTACAACCGGACCGGCTCCGGCAGGTGGTGGAGATTTCGGACGGAGTGCTGGTCGGGCTGGTTGACGCTTACAGTCCCCGTCTGGCCGCAACACAGGACGACACGAACGCCGGCCGATAGAAACAACCGGCTGGCCTCGGATGGTGGCGTGACATGACTACGGAATCCATGGACATTACCGACCGCAAGTTGCTCAACATGGTCCAGAGCAATTTCCCCATGGTGGAGGAACCGTATCGGGAATTCGCCGCAGACCTTGGGATCAGCGAGAACGAGTTGCTAGAGCGGCTCGGCGAGCTGAAGCGGCAGAACGTGGTGCGACAGATCAGCGCAATCTTCGACACGCGACGTCTCGGGTACAAGACCACGCTGGTGGCCTTTGCCTACGGCGACGGCGACCTGCACGACGGGGCGATCTTCATCAACCGTCACCCGGGCGTGAGCCACAACTACGCGCGGGAAGGCTCGTACTACAACCTCTGGTTCACGCTGGCCGTGCCGCCCGATGGGGACCTCGCCGAGACCGTGCAGTGGATGGCGGAAAAGACCAACGCCATCGAGTTCCGCATCATGCCCACCATCCGGTTCTTCAAGATCGGCGTGAACTTCGACATGGTGAAACGGCGCAGCGACGCCTACAACTACAATCCCGACGCCGGACGACCTGACGCCAGCCAGACTAACGGCAAAGCCAACGACCAATCGCGTGTCCCGGCCAGCGACTGGAACCAGGCCCAGGTGATCACCGAGTGGGACAAGCAGGTGATCCGTGAGGCTCAGGAGGACCTGCCGCTGGTTTCCCGGCCCTTCGATGAAATGGCGCAGCGGCTGGGCCTGACGGTGCCGGAGTTGTTCGCGCAGCTGAGCGAGTACCAGGAACGCAAGCTGATGCGTCGGTTCAGCGCGGTGCTGTACCACCGCCGGTCCGGGTTCCGCGCCAACGCGATGATCGTCTGGAAGGTGCCGCCCGAACGGTCCGAAGAGGTCGGGATGATCATGGCGGAGAACGCGGCGGTCACCCACTGCTACGAGCGGCCGACCTTCCCCGACTGGGAATACAGCCATTTCACCATGGTCCACGCTCCCACGCGCGACGAGTGCGAGGAGATCGGCCGGGACATCGCGCAGGCCACCGGGATCACCGAGAACCTGTTGCTCTACAGCACCCGCGAATACAAGAAGACCCGCGTCCGCTACTTCGTGGAAGACTACGAGCGGTTCTGGGACAGCGCCGAAGAGGCCGAGGCCATGGCGGAGGCGCTGGTTTAAGACCGGATTGCCATTCGTCAGAATCAGGATTTTCAAGATTGCCGGATTGACATGATTGGGAGAGGTAATCCCGAAAATCTCGAGATTCTGTGAATCCTGATACCAACAACCCTTTGCGAAAACAAACACCATGCCTGAGTATTACCCGGTATACCTCAACCTGACCGGCAAGCGTTGCGTCATCCTGGGCGGCGGCACCATCGCCCAGGGCAAGTTGGCAGCTCTTCGCGACGCCGGAGCGGACATCACGCTGATCAGCCCCCAGTGCACCGACGGCATCAGGCGCGCGGCCCAGCGCGGACACATCACGCTGGTCCAGCGGGAGTATCGCCCCGGTGATCTGGACGGCGCGTTCATCGCGGTGGCGGCCACCAACGTCTGGCACGTGAACCGTCAGATATATGAAGAAGCGGAAAAGCGCGGCGTGCTGCTGAACGTTGTGGACGACCCCGACCAGTGCACGTTCATCGCGCCTTCGATCGTGAGGCGGGACCCGATCACGCTAGCGATTTCCACGGGAGGGGCGAGCCCGGCCCTGGCGCGCAAGATGCGCGAAACCCTCTCCGAAGACAAGGTGCTGCAGTGGGCCGACCTGGCAGGTGTTCTCGCCCGTGCGCGCAAGGTAATCAAGGAACAACGGACGATTATCGATCCCACCCGGTGGCAGTGCGTCATTACCGAAGACCTGCTGGCGATGGCGCGCAGCGGCCGGGACGATGAAGCCGTGGATACGGTGCTGACCCAGCTTTTGGATTCAGATCTTCCCGAGATGTGTCCCGACCTGACCGCCTGCCGGACCGGCGGCTGCGCCAAACGGGCCGCCTTGCGAGCGGCGGAGGCGGTGAGTTGAGCCTCCTGGTACTGGGCCTGGACCACCGGACCGCGCCGGTGGAGTTGCGCGAGCGCCTCAGCGTGGAGCGGGACCAGCTTCCCGACGCCCTGGAGCAACTGGCGGAATACGTGCCGCAGTCGGTCATCGTTTCCACCTGCAACCGCACCGAGGTGTACACCTACGACCCCGACGACATTGGGCTGGTGGGCCGGGTTGGCGACTTCCTGATCGGCTATTCCGGCGTGCCTGGTCCCGAGCTGGAACGCCACATTTACCAGCTATGGGAATCGGACTGCGTCACCCATCTGTTCCGCGTAGCCAGCGGCCTGGAATCGATGATCGTTGGAGAGCGACAGATCCTGGGCCAGGTGCGGGCCGCTTTCAGTGTCGCCAGCCAGGGCGGGTATATCAAGAGCCCCCTGACCCGCGTGTTCCACGACGCCCTGCGCGCCGGACGGCGCGTGCATCGGGAGACCAGCATCGGGCAACATTCCCGATCGGTGAGCCGCGCGGCCGTGCAGTTGGCCCGAGGCCTGTTCGACCGCCTGGACGACCGCCGCGCGCTGGTGATCGGAGCCGGCGACGCGGGCCGTATGGTGGCTCGGGCGTTGGTCGACGCTGGTGTTCAGCAAATCACCGTGGTCAACCGCACCCACTGGCGAGCCCAGGATCTGGCGCGCCAACTGGGCGGTGTGGCGGCGCCATTCGAAAATCTGGGGAGTGCCCTGGCGGATGCCGACCTGGTCATCAGCAGCACCGGCTCGCCCGGGTACGTGGTGGATGAAGCGAAGGTCGCCGAGGCCCTCAAGCGCCGCGTCAGCGATGAGCCAATGATGCTGATCGACATCGCGGTGCCTCGCGACATCGACCCGTCAGTGGGCGATCTGGACCGGGCACGGCTTTTCGACATCGACGCATTGGCGCAGGTGGCCGAGGTTTCGCTGGACGGCCTGGCAGGTGAAGTGCAGAAGGCCGGCACGCTGGTCGATGCGGAGCTGTCCCGGTTCGCCGAGTGGTGGCACTCCTCGGACACGATGGAACTCGTGGTGGGCATGCGCCGGCGAGCGGACGAAGTGCGACGTGAAGAAGTGACCCGAACCCTTCGCATGCTGGGTGCAGACGAGGAGGGCGAACTGGCGGAACGGCTCCACGCCATGACCAACGCCCTGGTCAAGAAGCTGTTGCACCAACCCACGGTGGAGCTCCGCTCCGGTGACAGCATGGCCGACTACCGGGTGGCGCGCCGCCTGTTCGGGAATGACGACGATCGGCGTGGCCGACGCTGACCTGCTGAACCGGGCTCATGGCTGGCGTCACAATACGGGTGGGCACCCGGGGCAGTCGGCTGGCGCTGATCCAGACCGAGCTGACCTTGTCGGTGCTGAGTAAAGCGCATCCCGACGTCAGCTTCCAAGTAGTCACGGTTACCACGCAGGGTGACGCCAACCAGACCGCTCCACTGGCCGGCATGGGCCTGGGGGTTTTCGTCAAGGAGATCGAGCGCCGCCTGGAAACCGGCGAGATCGACATGGCGGTGCACAGCCTGAAGGACATGCCCACCGTGTTGCCCGAAGGCATGGCCTTGGGAGCCGTGCTGGAGCGCGCAGATCCCCGGGATGCACTGGTTTCGCACCTTGGCAAGACCCTGGCCGATTTCCCGGCCGGGGCAAAGATTGGTACCAGCAGCCCGCGACGACAGGCGCAGATCGCGGAACGGCGCCCCGATTTGGACATCGTACCCATCAGGGGCAACGTGGACACTCGGCTCCGCAAGGCGGCAGGTGAGGAATGTGACGGCACGGTGATCGCCGTCGCCGGCCTCGACCGCATGGGAATGGCCCAGGTGATTACCGAGTATCTCTCGCCCGAGGAATTTGTGCCTCCGCCGGGCCAGGGTGCGATGGCGGTGGAGATCCGAGCCGACGACGCACGCACCGCCGAACTGGTCGCGTCGGCCGATCACTCGCCAACGACGGCCGCGGTCACCGCGGAACGGTCCTTCCTGGAGGCTCTGGGTGGCGGCTGCCAGGTTCCGGTGGGAGCGTACGCGGAGGCCGACGGTGGCGACTCCCTGCGGCTGACGGTGTTTATGGCAGCCCCGGACGGTTCGACCACGTACCGGGCCACCGTGAGAGGAGCCGCCTCGAATCCGGCAGGTTTGGCGGCCGGTGGATGGGAAAAACTGCGGGAGCAAGGAGCCGCGGGGCTGCTGGCTACTGGAGGATAGAATTGATGGTTAACAATTTCCAAAAAATCGGTTCAGTATCGAATGCCCATGTGGGCCGCGACTTTGAGAATGCCGCCCAAGAATATTTCGGCCAACAAGGGATCGGACTCCGACAAGGGCATGGCGTGCAGATTGGGTTTTCTAGCAAAAGGGAGCATAAGTTTGATTTGGGGGCTGACAAACCGCCTACGCTGGTCGAATGCAAAGCCCATACATGGACCTCAGGGGGCAATGTTCCGAGTGCCAAAATCACTGTCTGGAATGAGGCAATGCTTTATTTCTCTTTGGCACCGCGCGATTCCCACAAGATTTTGTTCGTCTTGAGGGATTGGAGCGCAAAGCGAGGCGAGAGTTTGGCAGAGTACTACGTAAGAACTCACGGCCATCTGATACCGGATGATGTAGAAATCCTAGAATATGACGAGAGAAACAAATCAGCGGTATCCGTCACGGGAACCTAATGTAAATGCAGCGAAAGCCCACAAGTCCCGTTCGGTCGATGCCGCGACGACGCACCTGAACGGTAAGCAGGTCGGCGAGTACGCAGGTGTTGCCTGCGCCCGTAGACGACTTGAACGGCCTAATGCACGCCACTAGCATCAAACCCAACCGTGAGCAACGGCAGGGGGGCGCAGAGAATGACCATCGCACTGGAAACTCAGGAAAAGGCGAAGGAGATTATCCTGGAGGGGCTTCGCGCCCAATCTCACGGTTCAGTCAGGTTCTGCGACATTCACGCCACCGTAAGGCTGAACGCGATCGACGAAGAGTTCCTGGACATGGTCGTTATCTACGAAGGCGCCCGTGAGGAACTAAACATACACCAGCTCATCGCCCTGCACGGCGAGGTAAAGCCTCAGCTGATGGCAGCTGGCGTACTGCAGATTCCTTCCGTAAGCTACACCGATCAGGCCTCATACGACCAGATGCTATCCGAGTTGGCGGAAGCGCGCCCTTGGCGTCGGCAGGACTAATGCGTTGGCAAGACCTCATTGCAACCGCCCGCTTGCTGACCACTACACCACACCCTGATACTCAACCGTTGCAGGACTCGTTGCGCCGGGCCGTCAGCACTGCGTATTACGCTATGTTCCACGCCCTGGCCGTCAGCAACGCTGATTGCCTGGTGGGCATCCCTGACGACCCATTGACGGAACACGCCTGGTCACGTATTTACCGGGGCCTGAACCACAGCGCTGCCAGACGGAGCCTGATGCAAGACTGGAGCCTATTCTCGTTGCAAGTCCAACAGTTCGCGGACGTATTCGCGCAGCTTCAGGATGTACGACACTCAGCGGACTACGATCCAAACAGAACCTTCACGCTGCCCGAAACCCTGGACTGGATCGACCTCGCCGAAGCAGCCATACTAGGTTTCATGCAAGTCAGTGGCGACGAGCGCAAGGTGGTCGCTATTCAGTCCCTCATCGGCAGACGCGCCAACTAACCGGTGCATAGATGAACGCTATAGCCAAAGCCATGAAACCCGGCAAGGTTTATCTCGTCGGCGCCGGCCCTGGCGATCCCGGCCTGCTGACCGTGAAGGGCGCACAGGCGCTGGTTGCCGCGCAGGTGGTGGTGTACGACCGGCTGCTTGATCCGTCCCTGGTGGAGTTGGCGCCCGCGTCGGCGCAGCGTGTGTTCGTGGGCAAGGAACGCGGCCGGCAGGCGCTGACCCAGGCGGAAATCAACCAGCTGCTGGTCGCGGAGGGGGCGGCGGGGAAGACGGTGGTGCGGCTCAAGGGCGGCGACCCGTTCGTTTTCGGCAGGGGCGGCGAAGAAGCCCTGGCGCTGGCCGAGGCGGAGGTCCCCTTTGAGATAGTGCCGGGGGTCACGTCGGCGGTGGCCGCCGCCGCGTACGCCGGCATCCCGGTCACCCATCGCGGCGTGTCCACTGCGGTCACGATTGTCACAGGCAGCGAGGACCCCAGCAAGGGCGAGACCACCACGAATTGGGCGGCCCTGGCCAGAACGGGCGGCACGCTGGTGACGTTGATGGGCTGGGCGGCGCTTCCCGGGATCGTATCCACGCTTCAGGCCAATGGGATGTCACCGGACACTCCCGCCGCGCTGGTGCAGTGGGGCACCTGGAGCCGGCAACGCACGGTCACCGGAACGCTGGCCGACATCGCGGAGCGGGGCAAGGCGGCCGGCATCGGCGCGCCCGTGGTCGCCATCATCGGCGAGGTGGCGCGGCTGCGGGAGGAAATCGGCTGGTTCGACCGCCGGCCGCTGTGGGGCAAACGCGTGCTGGTGACGCGTTCCCGCACGCAGGCGTCACGGCTTATTGATCTGCTGACCGACCTCGGAGCGGAGGCAGTCGAACTGCCGTCTATCGAAATCGGGCCGATGGATGATTATGCGGAACTCGACCAGGCTTTGGTCAGCGCCGAGGGAGTGTCCGGACGATGGATGATCTTCGCCAGCATCAACTCAGTCGAGTACGTCTGGGAACGGCTGCGGGCGCTGGGGAAAGACGCCCGGTACTTTGCCGGCGCGACGGTGGGAGCCATCGGTCCGGCGACGGCCCGGGCCCTGCGGGAGCGCGGGATTGAGCCTGACTTCATTCCGAGGCGCTCGGTATCCGAGGAAGTAATCGCCGAGTTGTCGGCGTTGAACTGGAACGGACGCCTGGCGCTGCTGCCTGGTTCGGCCATTGGACGCGACGCCCTGGCCGCCGGGCTGGCGAATCTGGGAGCCGACGTGCGGCGGGCGCCGGCGTATCGAAACCAGCGGCCGGAAGGCATCGAAGAGCGTGCGCAGGCCGCATTTGAGCGCGGCATCGATGTGGTAACCTTCACCAGTTCGTCAACGGTACGGAACCTGCTGGACATTCTTGGCGCGGAGCGCCATCTGCTGGAATCCAGCGCCATCGCGTGCATCGGGCCCATCACCGCAGCCACGGCTGAGGAAATGGGACTGACCGTTGACATCATCGCCGCGGAACACAACGTGGAAGGGCTGGCCGATGCGCTGGCCGGCCATTTCTCCGGCGGCTGGACCGCTGCCGCCGTTAGCCAAGTGTGAGGAGGGACATCATGCTGAAGCACCCTGATCTGCGCATGCGCCGGCTGCGCGAGAAAGCGCCGGTCCGCGAAATGGTGCGGGAGACCCGCATCAGCGCCGCCAACTTCATCTACCCGATGTTCGTCACCCATGGGGAGAACATCCGGGACGAGATCGAGCCGATGCCCGGGTGCTATCACACCTCCATCGACCGCCTGGGGGAGGAGATCGACGAGGTGGTCGAGCTGGGCATACCGTCGGTGCTGCTGTTCGGCCTTCCGCCGGAAAAGGACGGCATCGGCAGCGGCGCGTACGACCCCGAAGGGATCATCCAAGAGGCGACGCGCACCATCAAGGAGCGGGCGCCCGGCCTGATGGTAATCGGTGACGTGTGCCTGTGCGAGTACACCGATCACGGGCACTGCGGCATAATCGACGGTGACAAGATCGACAACGACGCAACACTGGAACTGCTGGCCCGGTCCGCTCTGACCCAGGTGCAGGCGGGAGCCGACATGGTCGCCCCATCCTCCATGATGGACGGGCAGGTGCGAGCCATACGCGAAACGCTGGACGCCCACGGCTACGACGACACGCCGATCATGGGCTACGCGGCCAAGTACGCCTCCTCGTTCTATGGCCCCTTCCGTGTCGCCGCCGACTCCACGCCGCAGTTCGGCGACCGGCGCAGCTATCAGATGGACCCGGCCAACCGCCGCATGGCGATGCGCGAGATCGAGTCGGACATCGCCGAGGGCGCGGACATCGTCATGGTCAAACCGGCAATGGCGTACCTGGACGTTATCAAGGAGGCACGGGAGCGGTACGACTACCCGCTGGCGGCCTACAACGTGAGCGGCGAGTACTCCATGGTAAAGGCAGCGTCGCGCGCCGGATGGATCGACGAAAAGCCGATCACGCTGGAACTGCTGACGGCCATCCGCCGGGCCGGCGCGGATATCATCATCTCCTACCACGCCAAGGAAGTGGCTCGCTGGCTGCGCGGCGAGGAGTAGGTCGAACCGGCGGAGGAGCCCCAGGGATGTTGCGACGTTGACATGACTCACCATCCCTTGCAGAATGGACCGCAAGAACACGCTGGATCATACGGAGGTTCACAATGACTCAAACCACTGCCTATTCGGTGGACGAATTCATCGACGACGTGCGTGAGATTTTCGACGATACGCAGGATCCACTGGCGCAGGCCTCTCGCGTGTCCAAGCGCATGGATATCCTGCTGGCCACTCCCGGCTGGCTGGAAGAGCGGCTGGAACTGCCCGACGAGGGTGGATACGGTCGGTACGACCTCCACCTCGACGAGGACTACGGTCACCCGGGCGGTGGGTTCTGGCTGATGGCATCGGTGCAGAAGCCCGAGCAGGACAACCTGCCCCACGACCACGGAGCAGCCTGGGTGGTTTACGGCGTGTACGATGGAGCCATCAAGCAGACCAAGTGGCGTTGGTTCTATCCCGGTGAGGGGGTCGACTCCGTGCAGATCCAGGAGACGGGCGACTTCGTGCAGGATGACGGCAAAGTGGCGTTCTTCCTGCCCGGCGAGATCCACAACACGCTGAACGTGACCGACGGCCGCGCCGTGGTGGTTCGCCTGGAGTCCCAGAAACTGGACCGGGTGACCCGTTACCAGTACAACCCCGAAGAGGGCACCGTGGTGGTCATGGACCGGTAGGGTTCTGACAGCGGTTGCCGCTGGCAACCATTGCCCGTTGAAAAGCGGCTCTTTTTGGGGGCCGCTTTTCGGTTATCGGGCGTTAACCGCAGGCAGACGAGAGGCCGGTGGCCTCGTCTCGGGTTGGCCGGTTTGGGGATGCTACGGGACGTCTGCTGCCCGTGTCGATCGGTTTCCGAAATTGGCGTGGCCCGGTCTGCGACCCCCACCAGGGCTTTTCCAAAATCATTGCGAGGAGCCGAGCGACGTGGCAATCCCGTCGATAGAACAAGGCTTTCCCGTACGAGTCATGCCCTCGGAGCGAGATTGCCGCGCCGCGCTCGCAATGACAAACCGGGTACGCGTGATCTTCAGACAGGAGTCCCGGCGCTGACCAGTGTGAGGAGATTCGGCATCAGTCCGACCAAGCGCCATCCCAAAGATACGGCGCCCTCCTATGACAGAAGGAGCCAACCATGATCCAAGCTCAATTCGGTGGCGACAAGAAGACCGGCAAGTGGGCATTTGCCAATCTGGAACGGCGCATGGTCACCTGGCTGGTTCCCAAAGTGCCGTCCTGGCTGGAAACCTACCATCTGACGATGCTGACCCTGGTGTGGAGCATCGGCATTGTCGTGGCCAGCCTGTTGGCCCGCGAGATCCTCCATTGGTTGTGGCTGGTTTCGGGCTTCATCGCCCTGCAGTACCTGAGCGACGTGCTGGACGGCGCAGTGGGCCGCCATCGTGACACTGGTCTGGTCAAGTGGGGCTTCTACATGGACCATTTCCTGGATTTCCTGTTTCTCGCGTCGATAATCGTAGGGTATTCTCTCGCCCTGCCCCACATAGCCCCCTACTGGTTCGCGGCCCTGCTGGTGGTCGGCGGTGCGCTGATGGTCAACTCGTTCTTGTCCTTTGCCGCCACCAACGAATTTCAGATATCGATGCTGGGCGTCGGCCCAACGGAAGTTCGGCTGTTTTTCATTCTGGCCAACGCCGCGATGGTTTTCTTCGGCACCGCTTGGTTGCCCTTTGCACTGCCCGCAATCATGGCGATTCTCACCGTGACCCTGGCGTGGTCGGTTTGGCAGTCTCACCGCCGCATCTGGGGGATCGACATGGAGAACAAGCGCAACCGGGCCGGCGCTTAGCAACGGCCCTCCTCCGGTTGCCTACGCTCATGCGTACCCAGTTTGTCATTGCGAGGAGCGGAGCGACGTGGCAATCCCGTCGATAGAACAAGGCTTTTCCATACGAGTCATGCCGTCCGAGCGAGATTGCCGCGCTGCGCTCGCAATGACTAAAGCTACTTTGGCAGGGGCCTGGACCCCCGTCGGGCGGTATGGCATTTCACCATCATGCGCTGTACGATGGGCGACGCCGGGCCGCTAACACCGGCAGAACCGTGGCGTTACGCACGGTCAGTTTCAATCGAGGAGACGTCCAGAATGGAGCAAGGCAGGTCCCAGCAGCTTTTCGAACAGGCGCAACGGGTGATTCCCGGTGGAGTGAATAGCCCGGTGCGTTCCTTCCGTGCGGTGGAGGGCACGCCGCCGTTCATCGCGCGCGGCGCCGGCGCTCACGTGTGGGACGTGGACGGCAATGAATACATCGACTACCTGGGATCCTGGGGACCCTTGGCGCTGGGCCATGCTCACCCGGCCGTCGTGGAGGCGGTGCAGCGGGCGGCGGCCGACGGCACCTCGTTCGGGGCGCCGGTGGAACAGGAGGTGGAGCTGGCCGAGATGATCTGCGCCGCCCTGCCTTCGGTGGACCAGGTGAGACTGGTCAACTCGGGCACCGAAGCGTGCATGACCGCGCTGCGGTTGGCCCGGGCGTACACCGGGCGCGACAAGATCGTGAAGTTCGCGGGCAACTACCACGGCCACGCCGACGGACTGCTGGTGGCAGCCGGCTCCGGCGCCCTGACCCACGGCGTTCCCACCAGCGCGGGCGTGCCCGAAGCCTACGCTGCGGAAACCCTCATCGCCACCTTCAACGACATCGGCTCCGTGGAAGGGCTATTTGATGCGTGGCCGGACGGCATCGCCGCGGTCATTGTGGAGCCGGTGGCGGGCAACATGGGCGTGGTGCCGCCAGCCGACGGGTTCCTGGACGGACTGCGACGGCTCACGGATGCCAACGGCGCGCTGCTGATCTTCGACGAGGTCATCACAGGCTTTCGGGTGGCTTACGGCGGGGCGCAGACGCTGTTCGGAGTCACGCCGGACATCACGACCATGGGCAAGATCATCGGCGGCGGGCTGCCCGTGGGCGCGTACGGTGGCCGCGCCGAAGTCATGCAGCAGGTTGCCCCGCTGGGCCCGATGTACCAGGCCGGAACCCTCTCCGGTAACCCGCTGGCCGTTGCCGCCGGCGTGGCCACGCTGACCGAGTTGCAGAAGCCGGGGGTTTACGATCAGCTGGAAGCAACGGCGGTGCGTCTCACCGACGGGGTGAGCGCGGCTTTTGCGAGAGCTGAAATACCGTCCAGCATCAACCGGGTGGCGTCGATGTTCACCGGTTTCTTCAACGCCGGGCCGGTATCGGCGCTGGCCGAGGTGGAGCAGTCGGACACGGCGGCCTACGGGCGTTACATGCATGCGCTGCTGGACCGGGGCGTGTACGTCGCGCCGTCCCAGTTTGAGGCGGGGTTCGTGTCCATCGCTCACACCAATGAAGACATTGATCGGACGATCGAGGTTGTGGGCGAAGCTTTGGCGGCTCTGGGATAGTTGGCGAAGCCGCGCGATCTGGCTATTGGACTCCCGGACGATCTCGACATGCAGGGGCGAATGATTATTCGCCCCTACGGGTTTGTGGAATGACAACGGCAGACCTGCAAGTCCTTCTCAAGCGGCATTTTGGTTACGACCAGTTCCGGCCGGGTCAGGAGGAAATAATCTCCAACGCGCTGGCCGGTAGGAACAGCCTGGTGGTCATGCCCACCGGCGGCGGCAAGTCGCTCTGCTACCAACTGCCGGCCCTGGCGACGGGCGGCGTGACCCTGGTGATATCGCCGCTGATCGCATTGATGAAGGACCAGGTGGATGGCCTGCGGTCCAATGGCATCGCCGCCGACTTCCTGAACAGCACCCTGGACAACCGGACCGCCGCCGAGGTGGAACGCGGCGCGCAGGCCGGAGCGGTGAGGCTGCTCTACGTGGCGCCGGAGCGGGTGAGCATGCCGGGGTTCCGGCGGTTCCTGGGTACGCTGGACCTGCGGATGATCGCCATCGACGAGGCGCATTGCATCAGCGAGTGGGGGCACGATTTCCGCCCTGATTATCGCACCCTTGCCGAGCTGCGCGCGCTATTCCCGCAAACTCCGGTGATGGCGCTGACGGCCACCGCCACCGAACGGGTGCAGCGGGATATCGTCGAGCAATTGCGTCTGGACGATTGTCGCCGGTTCGTATCGGGGTTCGACAGGCCGAACCTGACCTACCGTGTCGAGCCGGGTGCGGGAGCCTCGGATGCGTTGCTGGACTTGCTGGAAGAGCGCAAAGGGCAGTCGGCGATCATTTATTGCTTCTCCCGCAAGGACACCGAGGAACTGGCGAATCGGCTCACGAGCGCAGGGCATCCCGCGGTGGCCTACCACGCGGGTCTGGACACCAACACTCGCCGGCTGACTCAGGAACGGTTCATCGATGGCGACGTTCCCATCGTGGCCGCCACCATCGCGTTCGGCATGGGGATAGACAAGCCGGACATCCGGTTGGTCGTCCACCACGCGCTGCCCAAGTCAATCGAGGCCTACTACCAGGAAACGGGTCGAGCGGGCAGGGACGGGTTGCCCAGCGAGTGCGTGCTGTTCTTCAACGAAGGAGACCGGGCGAAGCAGGAGTACTTCATCCAGAGCATGACCGGTGAAGCCCGGGCGGTGGCGGAAAGGCAACTCCAGCAAATGGTCGACTTCTGCCGGCTGAGCACATGCCGGCGCAGGTACCTGCTGCAATACTTCGGCGAAACGGAGACCCGCGAAGCGTGCGGAAACTGTGACACCTGCCTGGCGCAGCGTCAAGAAGTCGATGTCACCGTGGTCGCTCAGAAGGTGATGTCGGCCGTAATCCGCACGGGCGAACGGTTTGGATTCGCTCACGTGGGCAATGTGCTGTTGGGCAAAAACCTCAAGCGGGTCCGTGAGCTGGAGCACGACAAGCTTACGGTGTTCGGGATTGTTGACGACTACGACCACGACGGCCTGCGTCGTGTCGCCGATGGCCTGGTGGACCGCGGCCTGCTCTCCAAGGCCGAAGGGAAGTATGCGACCCTCAGCCTCACCAGAGAAGGTCGAGTGTGGCTGCGTGGTCACGACCCTTTGACGCTGGAGCTGCGCATCCCCGAGGCCACCAAGCGGGCGAAACCTTCCCGGACGGGGCGTGGTGGCGCCGTCGACACGGTCGACAGCGCTCTCTTCGATCGGCTGCGCGCTCTGCGCCGGCGACTGGCCGATGAAGAAAACGTGCCCGCGTTTGTCGTATTCGGCGACGTGACGCTTCGCGGTCTGGCGGCCGCCATGCCAGTTACAACGCAGGATATGCTCCGGGTTTCAGGCGTGGGTCCGGCCAAGCTGGAACGGTACGGAGAGGCGTTTCTAACGGTGATCCGGGGGCACGTGAACAGCATCCCGCCGGCTTCGGTGGACAACGTGCTTCCCGTGCGCGGCAATGTTGGCACGCCTCGATCTACAACTGGCCATATTGCCGATGATAGACGGCTGACGGACACTCACAATCGGACACATCAATTGTTGCAACAGGGATTGACCATCGCCGAAATTGCCACATCGCGCGGATTGACGCATGGGACAGTCATGGCTCACGTCGAGCGAATCGTAAAAGCCGGCAAAACCGTAGACCTGACGCCTCTGCTGCCAGCTAGGGAACGGACTGAGCGCATAGCGACCGCCTTGCAAGTGACCGATTCTGACCGGCTTGCGCCGGTGAAAGAATTGCTCGGAGACGACTATTCCTACGATGAGATCCGCCTGGTCCGACTTGCCCTTCAAGAGGCAAAAGTGTAGGGGCGAATGATCATTCGCCCCTACATGTGGATCGCTATGTCCGTGCCGGCTTAGGTGCCGTAGCGGGCGGCCGCGTTGGGATCGCTGTAGTCAACGTTCTTGGTGGCCCAGAAAGCGGAGGCGATATCGTCACAGGCGGCGACCAGGGCCTCGGCATTCTCCATGCTGACGGTCTGCTTGCACTGGCCGGCCAGCTTGAGGGCGGCGTTGAACTTGCCGGCGATCTCGTTGGCGTCGGTGCCGGGCCAGGCGTAGTCGGCCCAGAGGATGCGCAGCTCTTCCTTGCACTTCTCGGCGTGCTCTTCCTTGACGGTGACGTAGCGGGAGAAGGTGTTGGCGAAGGTCTGGCGGTCGGCGGCCGGGGCTCCGGGCTGCGGGGCCTCCAGGTTCTGCATGCGGAGGACCATCTTCTGCACGGTCTGCGCGGCAATCTTGGCGACCAACGGGTCATAGATGCCGCAGGGGATGTCGCAGTGGGCGTGGGCCGTGCGCGGCTTCAGGGCGGCGATGGGATTGAACATCGTGGGCAGTCTCCTTTGAGGTGATGACATCATGGGGTGATTACCCGTCATCGACGGGATGAATTCGGGAAAAATGCTAGCGTACTTTGGCGGCAGGCGCAAGGGCGAAGCGACTGTGACGCCATCGAGCTACGGGCTGTGCGCCTGCACGTTGACCGAGCCACCTTCCCAAAACTGCACCGTCAATTGGCTTTCCCAGAGAAAGCGGGTTCCCACCAGGATTTCGGATTGCGTTTGCAGGACGTAGATGCGACGGCGAGCGCCAAGCCACGACACGCCTGCTGCAAACGATTCGAACCTCGCCATTTCCTCTGTGCCAACGCGCATCCTCATTCTACCGATCCAGTCCATTCCCCAAACTCTGGACCAACCGGGCGGGCAGCGCCATGAAATAATCTAACCCGGTGTCAACAATGGCCTCCACGCGCCGGAGTCGACCCCGTTGATCGAATATGTCGATGGGAACGATGACCTCACCGAACTCGCTGATGTATCCGGTGATCATGGCATCAAGTCGCTCCATCCCACAAAAGTACCAAAGGCGGGGTAGCCGATACGCATCATGACCAGCGTCTCCGGAGAATGACGCTCGAGCATTCTGGAATTGGCCGCCATCTCATCGATGTCAATCTCGTATTCCCCGGTTTTGACGTCCAGGGAAAGGTACTCGCCGTGATGTTCCGGTTCAACCAGACGGCGGATTTTGGCGTCGTAGATGGCGTAGGCCCGGTCCACGACCACATCGCCCTCGTCAGTATGATCCGCCGGAGTCTTGCTCCTTTGCCCCTTGGCGCTTCCGGAGTTGTCGCCGACCAGTCTCGGGACCCGGAAGCCGAAAGTGCCATACGCAGGATAGCCAATGCGGAGCGTGACCAGCGTTCCCGCAGAATGACGCTCGAGCATTCTGAAGTTCGCCGCCAGGTCGTCGATGTCAACCTCGTACTCTCCGGTTTTGACGTCCAGAGTAACGTACTCCCCGTGGTGTTCCGGCTCGACCAGATGCCGGATTTCAGCGTCGTAAATCGTTTGGGCCAAATCGACGATGCTGTCCCTCTCGTTCGGATTGCCAGCCATCATTTCCCCCGGCTACCAATTTCGCCGCTTTGTCTATGAGGGTTCGAGTTCGATTGTAGCAGCCGCCCGGGCGCCCTGTGCTATCCTTGCGCCACCAACCAGGCACCGGAGGGATGTTGCCATGCGCGCTGCCGTTTACAAGGGTGAGCAGGTATTGCAGGTGGAGGAGTTGCCCGACCCCACTCCTGGCCCGAACCAGGTGGTGATGCGGGTGAAATACTCCGCTATCTGCGGCACCGACGTGCACGCTTTCATGTAGAACCTGGCCCAGCCGGGCGCGGTGATGGGACACGAGTACACCGGCGTCATCGTCGACGTCGGGCCGGGCGTCGGCCGCTGGCAGGTGGGCGACCGCGTGGTCGGCGGCGGCGGGCATCCCCCGCCGGGAGGCGGCTCCGCGACACGCACGAACCCCCGGTTCAACTACCGGACCATGGGCTTCCAGCAGAACACGCGGCCACGCGGCTACGCCGAATTCGTACTGCTGGACGAATGGGAGCCTACTCCGGTTCCGGACGACGTGACCGACGAGCAGGCGGCCCTCTGCGAGCCGTGCGCGGTCACCGTCCACGCGGTGCGCTTGTCGGACATCAAGCTCGGCGACGCTGTGCTGGTGCTGGGAGCCGGACCCATCGGCCTGCTCTGCATGCAAACGGCGCGAGCCGCTGGGGCAACTACCGTGATCGTGTCCGAGCCGGCACCAGGTCGCGCGGAGGCCGCCCGCCAGCTGGGCGCGGACGCGGTGCTCAACCCTCAGGACGGCGATTTTGCCGAGCGGGTGGTCGAATTGACCGGCGGGACCGGGCCGCAGGTGGTGTTCGAGTGCGCGGCCGCGCCGTCGACGCTGGAGCAGGGACTGGACCTGTGCGCCCGGGGCGGGCAGGTGGTGATGATCGCCATCGCGTGGGAGCCCACGCCGGTCGTGCCGCCCAACTGGATGGCTCGCGAGGTGCGGATGCAGTCGTCGTTCGGCACGCTGCCGGAGGACTGGCGCATCGCGCTGGAGCTGATGCGAACCGGAAAGGTGTCCGTGGAGCACATGCTGTCGGGCACGAACTTCGTGCCGCTGGAGGGCATCCAGGGGGCGTTTGAAGCCCTGTGCCACCCCACCAGCGAGCTGCAGATGGTGGTGGAGCTGTAATAGCGGTTCGGTTGCCGCTACCGCAGGGCCAATCTATAATCGAGCGACGCACTTGATCGTTCACGGCGGGTTTCAGTCCCGTTGAGGAGGCCGTTTTGACTATTACCACACGCAGCCCGCGAGCCCTGCTCAAGCACCGCAGCAGCGACATCACCGACGGGCCCGAACGGGCGCCGGCCCGTGCCATGCTCATGGCCATGGGCCTGACGTACGAGGACCTGGACAAACCGTTCGTCGCCATCGCCAACCTGGCCAGCGACGTTACGCCCTGCAACGTGCACCTGGACCGGATCACCGCCGCGGTCAAGGAGGGTATCCGGATCGGTGAGGGCACGCCCTTCCAGTTCGGCACCATCACCGTCAGCGACGGCATTTCCATGGGCACCGAGGGAATGAAGGCCTCGCTGGTGAGTCGTGAGGTCATCGCCGACTCCATCGAGACCGTTACCTTCGGCGAGCGCATGGACGGCCTGGTCACGGTGGCCGGGTGCGACAAGAACATGCCGGGCTGCATGATGGCCATCGCCCGCCTGAACATCCCCGCCGTTTTCGTATATGGCGGCAGCATTATGCCGGGTCAGTTCGAGGGCCGCGACGTCAACATCCAGGACGTGTTTGAGGCTGTGGGCGCGTACGCCGCCGGCCGCATGACCCGCGAACAGCTCACCGAGTTGGAGTGCAACGCCTGCCCGGGCGAGGGTTCCTGCGCCGGCCTGTTCACCGCCAACACCATGTCCACCGCCATCGAGGTGATGGGGCTGTCACTGCCGGGCGATGCCTCGCTGACCGCCATCAACCCCGAAAAGAACAACGAGGCGCGGCGCGCCGGCCAAGCGGTGATGCGGATGCTGGAAGAAGGCATCCGACCGCGCGACATCCTGACCCGGCAGGCTTTCGAAAACGCCATCACGGTGGTGGTCGCCATGGGTGGCTCCACCAACGCCGTGCTGCACCTGATGGCCATCGCGCGGGAGGCAGAGGTTGACTTGACGCTGGAGGACTTCGACCGCATCGGCCGCAACACGCCGTACATCGCCGACATGAAGCCGGGCGGCCGCTATGTCATGGCCGACCTGAGCCGCTACGGCGGCGTCGCCCTGATCGGCAAGCGCCTGCTGGACGCCGGCCTGCTGCACGGCGATTGCATGACGGTCAACGGCAAGACCCTGGCGGAGAACATCAACGAGACTGCCATCGTCGACGACCAGCCGGTGATCTACACCACCGACGCGCCGCGCAGCCCCACGGGCGGCCTCGCCATCCTGCGCGGCAACATCGCTCCTGATGGCGCCGTAATCAAGGTTGCCGGACACCAGGAGCGCGTGTACGAAGGACCCGCCCGGGTCTTCGAGCAGGAGGAGCCGGCCTTCCAGGCGATACAGCGCGGCGAGATCAAGCCGGGTGACATCGTTGTGATACGCTACGAAGGGCCCAAGGGCGGCCCGGGCATGCGCGAGATGCTGGCCGTCACCGGCGCGCTCATCGGGCAGGGCCTCGGCGACTCGGTGGCGCTGGTAACCGACGGCCGGTTCTCCGGCGCGTCCCACGGCCCCATGGTTGGCCACGTCGCCCCTGAGGCCATGGTCGGTGGACCCATTGGATTGCTGCGCGAGGGCGACATCATCACGCTGGACATCCCCAACCGCCGGCTCGACGCTCAGATCACCGAGGAAGAGATGACCGACCGCCGCGCGGCGTGGCAACCGATCGAACCCAAGTACACCACCGGTGTGCTGGCCAAGTACGCCAAGCTGGTGTCGTCCGCATCCGAAGGTGCCGTGACTGGGTAACGCAGAGCGGCACGAAACGCAGAATTTCCCCCACTCGGGAGTAGCAGCATGACCACCACCGACAATCGTGTCCAACTGGAACGGAAGGGTTCACTGGCGGTCATACGGCTGAACCGCCCGGAAGCGCGCAACGCGCTGTCGGCGGAGATGGTGGGCGAACTCGGCGCCGCCATCAGGTCGTGCCGTGGCGGGGATACTCGCGCCGTCCTGCTCACGGGCACGGATGGCGCGTTCTGCTCCGGCGCGGACGTGCGCGACTTCGCCCAGCATTTGGATGACGGAGGGCAGGAAGGTCTGTCTGATCACCTGCGCGATCTGGCGGACACGCTGCACCGCGACGTGGTGATGGGCATCCGACGCTTGGACAAGCCCGTGGTCGCCGCGATCAACGGCGTGGCGGCTGGAGCCGGCTTCAGCCTGGCGCTGGCCTGCGACATCCGCGTCGCGTCGTCCGATGCTCGTTTCCTGCTGGCATACGCCAACATCGGCTGCACGGCCGACGGCGGGTCCACCTACATGCTGCCGCGCATCGTCGGTCAGGGGCGAGCCATGGAGATCTACCTCGCCCGGCAACCCATCGGCGCCCAGTACGCGCTGGAACTGGGACTGGTCAGCCAGGTGTTCGAGTCCTCACACTTCGAACGTCACGCCATGGAAACGGCGGACCGGCTCGCCCAGGGTCCCACCCGCGCCTACGGCCGGGTCAAGGCGCTGTTTGACGGCAGCTGGGACGCCGACCTGGCGACGCAACTGGACGCCGAAACCGACGCCATCGCGAACATCGGACTGACGCGCGACTTCCAGGAAGGGATAAAGGCATTCTCGCAAAAGCGGCAAGCCTGGTTTCAAGGTTCGTGAGCCTGTCGTGGGTCGGTTTCCTGTCCGATGTGGACCGGACACGGCTTTTTGACCACCTGACCAAAACCCTGGGCGACGTGCCGGCCGTGGAGGCCATGCGTCGGGTACCCCGGGAACAGTTCGTGCCGGAGAACCTGCGGCACCAGGCTTACCAGAACATGCCGCTTGCCATCGGTAACGGCCAGACTATCTCGCAACCCCTGATGGTTGCCACGGCCGCTCACGCGTTGCAGTTGCGCGGCGACGAGTACGTGCTGGAAGTGGGCGCGGGCAGCGGCTACCAGGCGGCAGTGCTCTCCGCGATGCTGCCGTCCGGGAGCGTGGTCGCGGTGGAACGAATTCCCGAACTGGTCGCGATGGCGCGGCGGAACCTGGTCGAAACCGGGGTCGCGAACGTGACAGTGCTACCAGCCGGCTCGGTTTTGGGAGCGCCGGACTGCGCTCCGTTCGACGCGATACTGGTGTCGGCGTCGGCCCCGTCGGTGCCGGAATCCTTGCTGGCGCAACTGAAACCGGGCGGTCGGATCGTGCTGCCGGTGGGAGCGAGGGCCGGACAGCGGCTGACGCGCGTGTGGGTCCATGCGGACGGGCGCGTTTACGAGGAGCTGACGCCCTGCAGCTACGTGCCGCTCCTCGGCGACGAAGCGTGGCCCGAAGGATAGTAGCGGCCGTTTACGTCAATCACCCAAAGGTTCAAGCCCAACGAGATTGCCACGCTGCGCTCGCGATGACGATTGGGGACCAGCAGGGCCTGTGCAAAGTCCGTCCTCCCGCTCATGGTGAGCTTGTCGAACCACGACTCCGGCAACGGCAGCATCCTTCGACAGGCTCAGGATGAGCGGAAACCAAAGAAGCCCATTACTTTGCACAGGACCTGGGGGACCAGGCGATCGGGCGTCAGGTTCCGAGAGGTATGGCATAATACCCGCAGCAACCTGCTCGGAGGGACAACATGGCCGGAAAGATCGAAATCAGCCAGATCAACCACGTGACCACCATGGTGAAGGACACGGCCCGTGCCATGGCCTTCTACAACGACCTGCTGGGAATCAAGCAGATCCAGAGCCAGGTGGACAATCCGGCCATCACCTGGCTGCAACTGGAAAACGGCGTGATGGTCCACCTCATCGAGACCGACGAGGCCCCCGCCAAGCCGGGCAGCGTTCACCACGCGTTTCAGGTCGCTGACCTTGAGGCCACCCGCGCCACGCTGGAGAGCAGCGGTTACGAGGTCCTGCGCGGCGGCATTCGCTACGACGGACAGGCGTACTTTTTCATCGAGGATCCCGACGGCAACAGCGTGGAGTTCTGCACCGCGTCGGGTTACGCGCCCGCGCCGCCGCGACCCGCCTAACCCCGCCTTTGGTTTCATTGCGAGCGAAACGTGGGAATCTCATCCCGACAACAAACGCTGATTGCCGCCGATAACATTGTCCTGGTCGGCTTCATGGCGACGGGCAAGAGCCACGTCGGGCGCATCATTTCCCGGCTCACCGGGCGACGGATGACCGATCTGGATGAAGAGATCGTACGGCGGGCCCGCAAACCCATCCACCAGATCTTCAGCGAAGACGGGGAGGTCGTGTTCCGCGCCATGGAGCGACACGCGGCCATGACCCTGTGCGAAGGCGGCAACAAGGTCATCGCGGCCGGGGGCGGCGCCTTCGCCCAGGAAATGACCCGTCAGGTCCTGCTCGAGAACGGGATCGTGTTCTGCCTCACCGCCACGCCGGCGACCATCCACTATCGCATCACCCGGGGCAGCCCCAACGCCGCCGTGCGACCCATGCTGGGCGCAGGCGACCCGCTGGAACGCATCAGCGAACTGCTGGACGAACGCGCGCCGGCCTACGCGCTGGCCCACCACGCCGTACCCACCGACGACCGGACTCCGGAGCAGGTGGCGGATGAGGTGCTGCGCATTTTTGAATCGACTGTAACCGCCACCGCCTAGACCCGACCACCGCCTAGACCCGACCACCGCCTAGACCCGACCACCGCCTAGACCCGACCACCGCCTAGACCCGACCACCGCCTAGACCCGACCACCGCCTAGACCCGACCACCGGGAGGATACCAATGACCAGCCCAGACCTAGCCGCAACCGTTCACCACTCCGGGGGCAGTTACCCCGTCATCGCCGGCTGGGGCATCATCGAGCGGCTGGGCGAGCACATCCAGGAACTGGGCTTGGGCAACACCGCGTACATCGTCACAGACGAGAACGTGATGCGGCCCTACGGTCGCAACGCCCAGTGGGCGCTGCAGCGGGCCGGCATCGCCGCCCATTGTTTTGTCATACCGGCCGGCGAGACCAGCAAGTCCTTCCAGCAGGCCCAGGAAATCTACGAGTGGCTGGTGGGCCTGAAAGCCGAACGGGGCCAACCGATCATTGCCATCGGCGGCGGCGTGGCCGGCGACCTCGGCGGGTTCATCGCCAGCACCTTCGTGCGCGGCGTGCCCTTCGTGCAGGTGCCGACCAGCATGGCCGCCATGGTGGACGCGTCCATCGGCGGCAAGGTGGCGGTCAACCTGCCCCAGGCCAAGAACATGGTCGGCGCGTTCTATCAGCCGCGGGCAGTCCTGGCCGACGTGCAGGCGCTTTCCACTCTGGGCAAGCGCGAGTTGGCCGAAGGGTGGGCGGAAGCCATCAAGCACGGCCTGATCCTGGACCCATCGCTGGTTGACGTTTTCGAGGAACACGCCGAAGCGTTGATGGAGGTGGAACCGGAGATCTCCACCGAGGTGATCCGTCGCAGCATGGCCATCAAGGCCGACGTGGTCAGCCAGGACGAGCGGGAAACGCTGGGCGTCCGCATTCTGCTGAACTACGGGCACACCATCGGCCACGCGCTGGAGGCCTCCACCGAGTACGGCCGGTTCATGCACGGCGAGGGCGTGTCCGTGGGCATGATGGGCGCCGGACGCATCGCCCGCGAGATGGGAATGATCGGCGACGATATCCTGGAGCGGCAGCGCGCGCTGCTGGAGCGGTTCAACCTGCCTATCTCCGCGCGAGGGGTGGACCTGGACGGAGTGCGCGGAGCCATGTCCCTGGACAAGAAGACCGTGGGCGGCGCCAACCGCTGGGTGTTGCTGGAAGACGTGGGCCGCGCCACCGTGCGCCGGGACATCCCCGGCGAAGTGGTGGAGGAAACGCTGGCCTGGCTTACCGAATAAGAGCCGTTATCAGAATACTCTATCCGCTGCGTACTCAAACCACCCGCCGCCGGGAGGACCGGGCTTCGCGCAATGCGGACAGCCGGCGGCCGCGTCGGGCCTGAGTCACTGCCGCCGCGGCCAGCAGGATGAGGATCGTCACTGCGACCGCGCCGGATACGCCGAGCAGCAATATCTGGCTGATCTGCTCCAAGCCGCCTGATCCCAATAGTCGGGCCAACTGACCCAAACCAACGGCGACGCCGGCATTGAGCACCGTGACGCCGAACAGGCCGAGGATCCGGCTGGCGTTGACGAACCGGGTGGCCAGGGCGCCCAACTGGGTGCCGACGGACGCCGACGCGAACATGATCACCGCGATCATCGGGTCGACGTTGCCACTCAGCGAGTAGAGAAACGCTCCCAGGCTGCCGGTGATGATGATCTGGAACAGGTCGGTGCCAATGGCGATGGCGGGCGGGATGCCAAGTCCGTAGACCAGGAACGGCATCAGGAGGAACCCGCCCCCGGCGCCCAGCAAAGCCGCGACGAATCCAATGGTGAAACCGGCGAACATCGGGACCAGCGCGGACATCTCCTCGATGCCGGCGCCGGGGAAGGCGGGCCGCAGGTTCACGTTGCCGGAAAACCGGGCGCCGGCCAGTATCGGCAATCGGATGCGATCCGGGCCGATGCGCACGCTCCGGAACCATCCGGGCAGCCCGCCTCCCACCCTCGGGCCCGGACGGTACCGCAGTTGCCTGATCCAGTTGCCCACCATCAGCGAGCCCAGGCTGAGCAGCAGCACGAAGTAGACACCGCCGACCACGGGGCCGGCGACCCCGGCGTGCTCCAGGGTCGCGTTGACCCGCTCACCGGCGAACACTCCGGGGATGGTGCCGCAGACGATGAGAACAGCGAGCCGGATATCGACATTGCCCAACCGGCGGTGGCGGAGCGTGCTGGTGATCGCTGTGCCCATGACCATCAGGAGACCGGTGCCGACAGCGTAGATGGTTGGGACGCCCAGCACGAGCAATCCCCCGGTGATCAGGAAGCCGCCACCCACGCCGAAGAAACCGGTCATGGTGCCGACGATCATTCCCAGCAGCGCCAGCAACAGGGGCGATACCGTGGCGTCGGCGATGGGAAAATGCACGCTAGTGTCCCCGGCGGGAGCGGTTATTGGCAGGCGAACGTCCGCGAGGGCGGGCCAGGGCAACGCCACGGCCCACCAGATCCCAGAAGAAGTACAGCACAACCGCGGTGACCGCCATGGCGGCGATCACGCACACCGCCCACAGTATCCGATTGCGGCTCAGCTCCAGCAGGAATTCAGAAAGCGCCTGGTACATGCGTGGGCCTCATCCGTACCCAGTTTGTCATTGCGAGCGGAGCATGGCAATCTCGTTGTGGTCAGGATTCTCGCTACGCCAACGGGATTGCCACGTCGCTTCGCTCCTCGCAATGACAGGCTTGCGAAAACTGGGTACGCGTGAGATTTGTGAGCCTATTGCCGGCAAAGGTTTGCAACGGAGGGGTGACGCGCAATGATATTACGGGTTGGTCATACTATGCAGCCAGGGCTGGGAAGGCAAGACGACCGGTTTGCGCAGCAGGGCCTTTCCAAAGTAGCTTTTGTCATTGCGAGCGAAGCGCGGCAATCTCGCCCCACGAACATGAAGCATACGGGAAAGGCTTGTTGCATTGACAGGATTGCCACGTCACTCCGCTTCTCGCAAGGACTTTGAAAAGGCCCTGTTTGCGCAGGCGGACGGGTAGCGCGTACATTAACCCGCATGATGACCCAGCGGTTCGCTTTTAAGTTGCTCTCGACCGATGGAGCCGCCCGGCGCGGGCAGATTACCACGCCCCATGGGGAGGCGCAAACGCCCCTGTTCATGCCGGTGGCTACCCAGGCTACGGTGAAGGGCCTCACCTTCGATGAGGTGCGATCCCTCGGCGCGGAAACGGTGCTGAGCAACGCCTATCACCTGTACCTGCGGCCGGGCGTTGAACGAGTCAGTGATGCCGGCGGGCTCCACCGCTTCATGGGCTGGAGCGGGCCGATCCTGACCGACAGCGGCGGCTACCAGGCTTTCAGCATGGGCACGCTGCGGCGGGTGAACGACGACGGCATCGTGTTCCGCTCGCACATCGACGGAAGCGAGCACTTCTTCACGCCGCAATCCGCGATCATCAACCAGCACGGGATCGGAGCGGACATCATCATGTGCTTCGATCAATGCGTCTTTTCGGCCGGCGAACCGGGGGCAGTGAAGGATGCGATGGAGCGCACCCACCGCTGGGCCCGGGTCTGCTACGAAACCCACGCACAGAGCGAACGGGCGGGACGGCAGGCGTTGTTCGGGATAGTCCAGGGGGGAACCGTTCCCGAACTGAGGCAAGAGTCGACGCAATACATCACGGACATACCGTTCGACGGGTACGCCATCGGCGGCCTGGCGGTGGGCGAGACCAAGGCCGAAATGCACGATGTGACCGGGTTGGTGTGCGACGGCCTGCCGGCCGACCGACCGCGGTACCTGATGGGAGTTGGCTCGCCGGAGGACCTGGTGAACTCGGTGGCGCTGGGGGTCGACATGTTTGACTGCGTGCTGCCGACCCGCGTGGCGCGGAACGGCGCGCTGTTCACGCCCACAGGCCGGATCAACATCGCCAACCGGAAGTATGCCGAGCAGGACGCGCCGCTGGATGAGACTTGCGACTGCTACGCCTGCCGGAACTTCACCGCGGCGTACCTGCGACACCTGTTCAAGGCCGGCGAAATGCTGGGCCCACGGCTGGCGTCCATCCACAACCTGCGCTTCATTCTGCGCCTGATGTCGGACATACGGGACGCGATAGCGGAAGCCCGGTTCGAGTCTTTCCGGACGAATTTCCTGAATACCTATCGGCCCACGGACGAGGCGCGGCGCCAGGCCCAGAAACACCGCTGGATTGTAGAGCGCGGCGCCTGATTCCCTCACGCGTAACCAGTTTGACGACGACGGGGGCAAATTTACATCGATAAACAGGATGGACAGGATTGGATTGATTGCTGGAAACGTCCTGCACCCTGGACGGCGCCATTAGCAGAGCGGAGCGCCAGCACTGTCGGCATCCTATTCATCCTGTTCATCGATGCAAAAGGCAACGAGGGCACGGGTGAGGCATGGAACAAGGGTTGACAAACAATTGTGCCGGGCCTACGGTGACTTAAAAGGCCCGGCGCGAAACGCGGGTTTATCGAAACTGGCGGAGACGCTATAGCTCATGGTGGCCACAGACAACCTATCAAGTGAAGCCACGAACGCGCCAAGCGACGATGGCCAAGAGTACATCCGGGTAGATGCGGTTTGGAAAGTGTTCGGCCGCAACCCGGAGCGGGTATTGGAGCCCCAGTACGCGGGGCACGATAAGTCCTTCTTCCAGACCGAATTTGGCAACGTCATCGGCCTGCAGGACGTCTCGTTCCAGGTGAACCGGGGCGAAACGTTCGTGATCATGGGGCTGTCGGGCAGCGGCAAGTCCACGATGGTGCGGTGCCTGATCCGGCTGATCGAACCCACTGCGGGCGAGATTGTGATCGCGGGAGAGGACATCACCAAGATGTCCGACAAGGAGCTGATCGAGTTCCGCCGCAGCAAGATCGCAATGGTGTTCCAGCACTACGGTCTGATGCCGCACCGCAACGTGCTGGACAACGCCGGATGGGGGCTGGAGGTGCAGGGGGTCAAGAAGCCGGAGCGCGAGGCTCGCACCCGCGAAGTCCTGGAACTGGTTGGCCTGGGAGGCTGGGAAGCGTCGTATCCGCGGCAACTATCTGGAGGCATGCAGCAACGCGTGGGTCTCGCCCGGGCCCTGGCGACGAACACCGACATCCTGCTGATGGACGAGCCTTTCAGCGGACTGGACCCACTGATTCGCCGGCAGATGCAGGACGAACTGCTCCGGCTGCAAACGGATCTGCACAAGACCATCGTGTTCATCACGCACGACCTCAACGAAGCGCTGAAGTTGGGCGACCGCATCGCCATCATGCACGACGGCAAGGTGGCGCAGATCGGCTCACCTGAGGACATCGTGCTGCGTCCCGAGGACGAATACGTGGGCGACTTCACGCAGGACGTGCGGCTGGAGACGATCCTGAGCGCCAGCAAGGTCATGGTGACGCCCAAGGCCACCGTGATGGGCCACCAGGGTCCGCGCGCTGCCCTGCACACCATCGGCGACAGCGACGGTGACGCGGCCTGGGTCGTGGACCGGGGTCAGCGTTACATCGGATTGCTGTCCATCAGCAACGCTGAGCGCGCGCTCCGAGCGGGGGTCAAGCGTTTCGACGAAGCTTGGGACTATGTGGACCGCGAATACCAGGCGGTGGCGGCAACGACTTCCTTCGACGAACTGATCCCAATGGCCATGAGCAGCGATTTCCCGATTCCGATAACGGACGAAGCAAACATTTTGATCGGGGAAGTGCATCGAGGCGCGCTGGCCGAAGCGCTGGCGGAAACGTCGGCTGCGGATCCCGATTACGAAGCCAACGCCGTCGAAAACGCCGCATTGGCCGCCGCCCAACCCGCTGCGGACCAAGGCCATAGCCAGCTTGAGGACGCAGTAGAAGTCGAAGTGGAATTGTCGCGCGCGCGCATTCAGCCACCGCCCATCTAACCCCCGAACTTCGCCATACCCTGTTCCACCGGTCGGTCTACCGGGCCGGTGCCGTCGCGGAGGCCAATATGGCAGTCATCACCAGAGACGAGCCCGAGTCCCGAGCCACCCCAGGGACGCCGTCAGAATCGACACAGTCGCCGGAGTCGCCACGGTTTACGCTGGCGGCCATCCCGCAGCTGTACGTATGGATCGCCGGGGTGGTCTCAATCATCGTAGTGCTGATCCTGAGCCTGGCCATCTGGGGACCCGAGATGGAATTCCCCACCACTGTGGCTCATGTGCAATCCAGCGACGGATCGACCAGTTTCCCGAGGTCCCTACGGGACGTGACCGGGGACGCCATCGACGGTGGCACGAAATTCCTGACCACCAACGGGCGCTGGCTGTTTGAGGGTATCAAGGACGGCATCACCTACGCGTTGCTCTACATCGAACGCGGTTTGAAATGGCTCCCCTGGCCGGCGGTGATCCTGGGCTTGGTCCTGGCCGGTCTCGCGGTCGGTGGTTGGGGTCTGATGGCGTTCTCGGGTATCGCATTTCTGTTCATCGGATTCATGGGCCTTTGGGAACCGACGCTGGACACGATCGCATTGATGGTGGTGGCGGTAGCGCTGTCGGTGGGAATTGGCCTTCCACTGGGTGTATTGGGCGCACGGAACCAAACCGCCGACCGCATCATGCGTCCCATCCTGGACGGGATGCAGACGATGCCCAGCTTCGTGTACCTGATCCCCGGAATACTGTTCTTTGGGTTGGGCAAGCCGGCCGGCATCTTCGCTACCATCATCTACGCGGTGCCTCCGGTGATCCGGCTCACCAACTTGGGCATCCGGCAGGTATCGCCGGAGACGGTGGAGGCGGCGCGCTCCTTCGGCGCATCGCCGCTGCAGATCCTGACCAAGGTGCAGATACCCATGGCGTTGCCCACCATCATGGCCGGCATCAACCAGACCACTATGATGGCGCTGGCCATGGTCACGATTGCCAGCATGGTGGCCGCCGGTGGTTTGGGTGACAACGTGCTGCGGGCGATCCAGAAGAACGAGGTGGGCAACGGGGTGATCGCCGGCCTGGCCATCGTCTTCATGGCCATCGTGATCGACCGGCTCACGCAAGCGGTGGCGCGAGGCCGGCAAGCGGCGCTGAGCGCGGGGCACTGACCGTCACCGGATATGCGACATTCACCTCACGGACAGTTTTCGCAACTGTCCGTGAGGTGAATGAATTACAGAAACTTCTTATATTTTGTAGATAAACGGTAATTATGTAATGCAACAGTTGCGGCAATCGTAAGATTGACAACGATAATCAACGCTGCAATAATCATCGCCACTCTTATTGCCGCTCAACACTCCCGGCAAATCACCCCGCACGGAGGGAAGCATTTTGTTCAAAAAGTACAGGTTGTTGGCGCTTGCCATGGCGATGGCCATCGTAACGGTCATCGCCATCGCGGCCTGCTCACCGGCTGAGCCCCAGGTCATCACTGAGCAGGTTGAGGTCACGCGCGTCGTGACCGAACAGGTCGAGAAGGTTGTCGAAGTTGAAAAACCGGTCGAGGTCGTAGTCGAGAAGGAAGTCGAAAAGATCGTTGAGAAAGAAGTTGAGGTCGAAAAGGTCGTCACCGAGCAGGTGGAAGTCACCCGCGTCGTTGAGGTGATGGCTCCGGAAGGACCCAAAGAAGCGATCATATTCGGCGACCTGAACTGGTCCAGCGCGCTGCTCCAGAACCGCATCGCGCAGTACATCGTCGAGAAGGGCTACGGCTATCCCACCGACGTGAAGTTCGGCGCTACCCTGCCCCTGTTCCAGGGCCTGAAGAACGGCGACACCGACGTCACCATGGAAATCTGGCTGCCCAACCAGGACGAAGCCTGGAACGCTGCCCGCGAGGAAGGCGCCGTGTTGTCCGTTGGCCAGAGCCTCGGCAAGGACTGGCAGTCCGCCTTCGTCATCCCGGCCTACCTGCAGGAGCAGTACCCGGACCTGGACAGCGTGGAAGACCTGAAGGACCAGCAGTACAAGGACCTGTTCAAGACCGCAGAGAGCGGCGACAAGGCGCGCCTGGTGTCCTGCATCATCGGTTGGGCCTGCGAGTCGGTAAACGCCGCCCAGATCAAGGGTTACGAACTTGAGGACCACGTGCACGTCATCAACCCCGGTGACGGCGCCGCACTGAACGCCGACCTCTACGGCGCGTACGAGCGGCAGGAGCCTTGGCTAGGCTACCAGTGGGGCACCAACGACCCGGCGCTGATCCTCGACTTGGTTCGCTTGGAAGAACCTCCGTTCAGTGCGGCTTGCTGGGCCGACGAAAATGTGAAGCCCTGCGGTTATCAAGACGCTACCATTCTCATCGCCGTGAACCCGGACCTGCCTGGTCGGGCTGGGGACGTGGTTGAGATGCTGCGCAAGTGGGATTTCAACATCGAGATTTATAAGTCCGTTGCCCGTTGGCAAGGTGAAAACCCGGACGCTGATGTCAAGGCGACCGCTCTTTGGTGGTTGAACAATAACGCTGACATCTGGGGCGGATGGGTCACCGACGAGGCTGCCGAAGGCATCCAGGCCGCGCTCAGCGCCGGCGAAGAGGCCGAAGGCTGGCCGACCGAATAACGGCATCCAGCTCATCTACCCGCAACAGCGAGGGCGGCTTCCCACGGGGAGCCGCCTTCTTTTCTGCTACAATGCAGCCGCTTTTCCAGCACGATTTTCCCCACAGGACGCCATCCCAATGACCACTGCCCCGGCCTCTGCCGCCGTTACCGACGAAACCCTGGCCACACTGAAAACCATTCCCACCCAGACGCTGATCGACGGCCTGTGGGTGATGGGCTGGCCGATGAGCATGATCGAGGGGGCCAAGCCGTTGCAGCCGGGTCAGCACATGGCCGGCCGCGCGGTGACCCTGCGGTTCGTGCCGCACCGGCCCGACCTCGCGGCGGACAAGCCCAAGGGCGCCGACTCGGCGGAGTATGTGGCCTTTGAGCTGTGCGGGCCGGGCGAGGTCCTGGTGATCGACGCCATGCGCTGGCCCTTCAGCAGCATCGGCGGCGACATCAAGTTCTATCGCCTGTACCAGCGCTGCGTGGGTGGGCTGGTCACCGACGGCGCGGTGCGGGACACCAACACGCTCAAGGAATACGGCTTCCCGGTGTACTCGGCGAACGCCACGGCCAAGCAGGGTCCGGCAGAGTTCTGGCCCTGGCAGGTGAACGACTGCGTCCAATGCGGCGGCGTCCTGGTGCGCCCGGGCGATGCCATCGTGGGCGACGACGACGGCGTGGTGGTGGTGCCAGCGGCAGCCGCCGACGAGGTGATCCAGATCGCCCACCAGCGTGAGGAGGTCGAGGCCGTCATCAAGGCGCAGCTGGAGATCGAACAGTGCTCACCTGGCAAGTACTACCCATTCAACGACAACACCTGGAAACTGTTTGAAGAGAAAACCGGCAAGAAGCCCTATCGCTAGGGCCTCATGCGCACCCACTTTCGTAAATTGTCAGAAGCAGAGTTTTCAGGATGACGGGAATGGCAGGATTGAGACTAGTTAGAGCAGAGCGGCGCTGATCCTGATAATCCATAAATCCGGCAGATCCTGATTCTGACATTCCCCCGCCGTAAACCGGTTACGCGTGAACATCCAGTTCATGCCGGTTGCGATGCGATTGCGAGAAACATTCGGAGACTACACAGGCACAAGGAGACGTCACCATGGCCCGACTACCTCTGGCATCCCGTGAGACCACCCCCGCCGGCCAGGAGGCCACCTTCGACGAGATTACCCAGAATGGGACCGCGGTTCCGCCCTACGGCCCCGGCTCGGTGATGACCCACGTGCCGGAAGCCAGCAAGCACGCCACCGGTCTGAACCAGTACCTGCGCAACCACGCCAGCCTGCCCATGAAGGCGGCGGAACTGGCAATGCTGGTGGCGGCCCGCGAGATGGACTGCCAGCACATCTGGAACGCCCACGCCGCCTCGGCGCGGGATGCCGGCGTGCCCCCCGCCGTGGTCGATGCCATCCGGGACAAGACGGCCCTGCCGGCGTTGGCGCCCGACGAGTCGGCGGTGATCAACCTGGGACGCGAGATCCTGCGCAACCACCAGGTGAGCCGGGGCGGCTACCAGAGCGCGGTGGAGATCTTCGGCCAGCAGGGCACCATCGAGCTGACGCTGGTGCTGGGCAACTACACCATGCTGGCGCTGGTGATCAACACCTTCGAGACGGACCTGCCACCCAACCGGACGGAGCCGCTGCTACAGCGGGTAGCCGGTTAACGACAAAGGTAGGGGCGAATGAACATTCGCCCCTACAAAATTCCGAAAGATTGGGTTTCGCGCGTTAATTGGTCCGCTCTACGCACGCACGCGTGCCCGGTTTGTCATCGCGAGGTGCGCAGCGACGTGGCGATCTCGTTACCGGAAGAGACCCCGTTGCCGTTGCGAGATTGCCACGCTACGCTCGCAATGACCAGTGGGGAAAATGGGTACGCATGGGCGTTTACGAGCTCTTGCGGTAGATCTGGACGCGGTGCCGGCAGGAGTCGACGATATAGATGCGGCCCTCGTCGTCCAGGTTGACCGCCGTGGGTCCCCAGAATCGGGCCTCCACGCCGGCCGAAGTCTCGCGGTGGTGGTCGCGCCACGGGTTGACGGCGGGGGCCAGATCCGCTTCGCGCCGGGCCCTCTGTTCGTCAGGATTGGCAGCGAGGTAGTCCTCCGCCCAGGATGACGTAGTCGCGTCGCCCAGCAGGATGGCGGCCACCTCGCCGTCCGGTGCGAATATCTGCACACGCTCGTTGCCCCAGTCGGCCACGTAGATGTAGCCATCGTCGTCAACGGCTAACGATGAGGGCCGGTTCAGTTGGCCCTTGCCATCTCCCGACACGCCCCACTGGCCGACGAAACGGCCTTCGGGAGTGAACGCCTGCACGCGGTCGTTGCGCCAGTCGGCGACGAAGACGTTGCCCCGGGCGTCGCAGGCCAGCCGCCACGGGGTGTTGAACTGGCCGGCCTGGGCGCCGTAGCTGCCCCAGCCGCCCAGGTACTCGCCGTCGACGGTGAAGCGCTGGATGCGGTGGTTCATGCCGTCGCTGACCAGAAGCGTGCCGTCGGGGGCGAATGCGATGTCGGCGGGGCGGTTGATCTGTCCGGGGCCGTCGCCGGTTTCTCCCCATTGGCGGATGAACTCGCCGTCTGGGCTGAACACATTGACCCGCTGCAGCGACTCGTCGGACACGTAGAGCCGACCGTCGCCGTCCTGAGCGATGGCGCTGGGCCACCAGAATTGCCCGTCCTCGGTGCCGCCGGTTCCCCACTCGCCGATGTAGCCTTCGTCCGCCGTGCAGACGCAAACTCGCTTTAGCTCGAGCCGGCCGACCGACTCGGCGCCGCCGCGGTTCAGCACGTACATCACACCGCCGTCGCCCAGCGTCAGGTCGACGGGGTGGATGAAGCCCCGGCCGCGGTAGGCCAGGAAGCCTACGGTGTGGCTGTAGGAGAAGGTTGCGGTCGCGGTGGTGGTCATGCCAGCTGGTACTCCCGGGACGCGACGATGAGCTGCAGCATTTCCACCACGCGCTCCTCGGCGCAGGCGACGGTGTCGTCGCGGTCGAAACGAACCTCGCCCCACGGGGCGGCGAGCGCGACCAGGCTGTTCATGGTGCCATCCGACACCTCGAACATGCCCATGGCGTCCAGGCAGGCCTCGGCCAGCGGGCGGGGCTCCAGCCGGTTGCCCCGGGTCTTGACGCGTTCGATGATGGCACGGACGCCGGGGCGGGCCGTGTCGCGCATCTCGGCGCCGGCGGCGTTGATGCGCTCGACCAGGTTGCCGGTGTCGATCCACTCCATGCCGGTGTGCCAGCCCTCAACGGTGGGCGGGTTCAGAATCTCCTGGCCCATGAAGTTGACGTCCATGGCCAGATTGGAGATGGTCCATTCTGGAGATTGGTGGCTGCCGGCCAGCCGCGCCGTGCCGCCCACCAGTTCAGCCGGGCTCTTGACGCGACCCAGCCGGACGGCCTCGTCGGCGAAGAAGTCCGACAGGAACATGCGGCGCATGACGGCGCGGATGTCGCCGTCGGTGCGGATGAACTCGTCGGCCATGATGCCGATGGCTTCCTCATCGGGCCGGTCGGACACGAAGAAGTTGTAGAGCTTGCCGGCGATGTAGTGCGCGGTGGCCGGCTGCTGCACGATGATGTCGATGACGTCGTGGCCGCTCAGGGGGCCGGTGTGGCCGAGGAAGGTCTTCTCGGTGTCGTCGTGGTCATCCTCGCGGTAGCGGAACTGCCAGTCGATGCGGCCGTAGGGCCAGAAGGAGTCGCGGCTGGCGCGGATGCTCATGTACTCGGTGTTGTCGATGGTCCAGCCGGTGAAGGCGCGGGCGGCGGCTTTCACGTCGGCCTCGGTGTAGTTGCCGATGCCCATGGAAAACAGCTCGAGCAGTTCCCGGCCATAGTTCTCGTTGGGCGAGTCGCGGTGGTTGTCCTTGTTGTCCAGCCAGAAGATCATGGCGGGATCGCGGGACAGCTCGACCAGGATGTCAGCGAACTTGCCGAGCCCGTGGCGGCGGAAGGTATGGGTCTGGTTGACCACGGCCTTGGCGTGGTTGAGCTTGCCGTAGGCGGTGGCGAAGAGGCCGTGCCAGAACAGGGCCATCTTCTCCTCCAGCGGGCGCTGGCTGTTGATGATGCGATACATCCAGTAGCCCTGGCTGCTCTCCAGCAGCATCAGGCTGTTCTGGTCGACGTGGTAGCGGCGGATGAGGTCCTCGATCTCGAGGTCGGGCCGGGCCTCGGGATGCAGCAGCTCGTCGACGGTGGCCTCGTATCCGCGCTCCACGGCGCGATCGATTTCAGCGCGGGTGGGCGTGAATCCGGCGCGGCGCAGGAGATGCGCGGCGCGGATGGATGCGTTATCGGCCAGGGCGATGCGGGCCGCGCCCAGCGGTGGGTTGCCGGTCAATGTCATCGTGGCAGTCCTCTGAGTTGTACCGAAAGACGGGCGAAAACGGCCTTTCTCTACATCAGGCTCCAGCGCGGGTTGGCGTCGACGAGCTCGCGGAGATAGTCGACCAGCCAGGGGCGGACTTCCTCGGCCATGTAGAAGGTGGGGGCGATGAGCTCGGTCTCGTCCTTGATGATGCCTTCCTCGAGACAGCGGGTGGCCACGTCGGTGCCGGGCATGACGCTGACGCCGACCCGGAGGTTGGCCAGCGAAGGCTTGAGGCCACGCAGGAACTCCAGCTTGTTTTCGACCGATTCGCGGGTCTCACCCGGCTCGCCGAACTGCTGGCTGATGGTGTAGTGGAGGTCGCCGGCCTCGCACAGCTCGGTGGTCTCCTTGAGGGAGGCGTACCGCGACGTGTCGTTGTCGCCCTCGTGCGGGTCGCCGCCGCGGGTACCGCCCATCATGACGAGGCCGCAGCCGGCCTGCTTCATCATGCCGATGAGCTCGGCGTCACAGGCGTAGGGGGCCAGGCAGGTGTTCCAGCGCACCTTCACCTCGGATTCCATCAGGGCGTTGCAGAGTTCCTTGGCGTGCTCCAAAGGCACGTTGAAGCAGTTGTCGACGAAGAAGATCTTCTTCAGGCCGTAGCGGGTCGTGACCTCGGCCACTTCTTCAACCACCTCGTCGATGGGGCGGATCACCCGCCAGGCGCCCTCGGGGGTGCGCATATCGTCGGCGGAGGTGGGGTAGTAGAACCCGCCCAGCTTGGTGAGCACGCTGACGCCGAAACCGGCCTTGGCGTACTTGGGCATGTCCAGGTCGTCAAGGCTGGGCCGACTGCCGAAATCGGACGAACAGCGCATGCCGTTGTACACGATTTCGCCGTTCTCACGGTAGAGAACGCCGGTCATGCCCCGGTAGTCGGGTTCACCGATCTCGACGCGGTTGGCCAGCTCGGAGAAGGTCTCACCCGCGTCGCCGGCGATGCCGATGTCGGGCTGCACGAAGTCGAAGACCTGCTGCGGCATGATGCTGAAAGCCGGGCCGCCGCAGACGATGGTGGCGTCGGAAATCGTCCGGATGCGTTCGATGACGCTCCGGGTGATGGGCAACTGCCACTGCGGGTCGACGTAGCTGTGGTTGCTGAGGTTGCGGATCGAGATACCCACCATCTCCGGCTTGAAGTCCAGCACGGTGCGCTCGACTTCATCCAGGTAGTTATCCTCGGCGAACATGAGGTCTATCAGCTTTACCTCGTGCCGGGAACGGTCGATGTGGCCGGCGACATAGGCTAGGCCGATGGGGATGGGCTGCGCTCGCATCCGGCTCATGACCTGTTTGTGACGGTTGGTAGCAATCAGCAGGATACGCATCTCAAATCTCCCTCGCGGCAGCAGGACAGACGGCTTCAATTTGGCCGATTGTACACCAGTGCGCTCGGAGGCGCTATTCGTGCTCTGCCGCCACCGTATCCCCGTCCGGTTCGGCGGCGTCTCCCGCATCGAGTGGGTTTCCCGATGTGGCGGCCGCGTCCCATTCCCGCACGACGTAGCTGATCACGCGGTAGCCGGCGGCGGTGAATGGAGCGGCAACCAGCACCCCCCAGAATCCCAGGAACAGCCCGAATATGGCCAGGGCGAGGATGACCGCCAGCGGGTGCAAACCCAACGCTTGGCCCTGCATCCTGGGGGCGATCAGCGTGTTCTGGAGCGCCTGCAGGATCAGGTACAGGGCGATGACCAGCGGGGCCTTCGTCCAGTCGGTGACCAGCATGACGACGGCGGCGATGACCAGCGATATGGTCGGGCCGACAATGGGCACGAGCTCGCCGAAGAACGCCACGATAGCGAGGATTGGCGCCGAGGACACCCCCATGCCCCACAGGGCAAGGCCGGTGATCACCCCGATCATGGCGCCCAGCAGCAGCTGGACACGCATGTAGACGCCGATGGATTCACCCGAGAGGCGGGCAATTTCGCACAGATCGTCCCGCAACGAGCGGGGGAGCAGACCACGCACCCCGCGTCCGATACCTGCAGGCTCGGCTAGCAGGTAGAACAGGATGATGGGAACCGTGACCAGCGAGACCACCAGGCCCACGCCGGTTTGCAGGATCCGGAACAGTCCAAAGAGAGCACTATTCAGAGCTTCGACCAGCGCCTGCTGGACCTCCTGCAGGCGGGGATCGATCATCTCCCGAATGTTGGGCGGGACGCGGCTTTCGTATTCGGCGATGGCAGCGCGGTAAATCTCCTGGGTTTGCGATATGAGGTCAGGGGCGCGCTCCACGAGGGCCGTCGACTGGTCGATTATCCGCAGCACACCCACTGCCAGGACGATTAGCACGGCCAACACTATCAGAAGGAGGAGCAGGGCTGCGGTCGCCATGCGCGTGGCCCGGGGCCATCGCCGTCCCAGTGGCGTCCGCCGTTCCGCCGCGTTGACCAGTGGCAACAGCAGGTAGGCCACAACGCCGCTGAGCAGGAAGGGCAGCAACACGGCCAGCAGCTTCCAGATTACGAGCAACGCGACCACGGCGACGGCGAGCGCGGCCAGCAACCGGAACCTGCGCGACGCCATGGGCGATAGTTGCGGGAGTGAGAGCATGGGTGACCTCAGTGGACCCAAACCGGCCGCAGGGATGATAACCCAGCGGAGTGCGCTTAACAAGCAGGGCCTTTCCAAACTAGCTTTTGTCATTGCGAGCGCAGCGCGGCAATCCCGCTCCGGGGACATGACCTATACGGGAAAGCCTGGTTGCATCGACGGGATTGCCACGTCGCTCCGCTCCTCGCAATGACTCTGGAAAGGCCCTGCTTAACAAGGCAAATTGGTTATGCTAACCTCGTTGGTACCGATAAATTTACGGACTTCGCCATGAGGAGCATACACACGAGGAGCATACACACCATGAAGAAGATCATGATATTGGCAATAGCGGGCCTGGCGACAATGCTGTTGGCCGCAGCCTGCTCCAGCGGCGCGTCGGACAGCGGAGCCCAATCATCCGAACCCGTGGAGACGATCTACGATTTCAACATAGCTCTGTACCAGGGCAGCGACGAGTTGGGATCGGAAACGGTGGCGGTCTCTGATTTGCGCGGCCAGCCGGTGGTGCTGAACTTCTGGGCGGGCCTGTGTCCGCCCTGCCGTGCGGAGATGCCGGAATTCCAGGCCTTCGCCGACGAATACGAGGGACGCGCGACGCTGGTCGGCGTAGATCTGGGGCAATCCTTCGCGCTGGGCACGGAAGAGGACGCCATCGCCCTGCTGCAAGAACTGGGGGTGACCTATCCGGCCGGCGCACCAGACGACGAGAACCTGGCACGCGAACTGAGCGTGCTGGGGTTGCCCGCGACCTTTTTCGTAGCGGCCGACGGCAGCCTGCATCGCAAGTGGCAGGGTGTCCTGAACGGCGAAAAACTTGCCGAGATCACCGACGAAATGCTGGCGCAGTAAGCCGCCACCGGGAGACATGATATGGCAGACAACGCGATCACCTTCGGCCTCAACCTCAGCGTGGACAATTTCTGGGACCTGCCGGATTTCGCCCGGCGAGCCGAGGACCTGGGGTACGACCGGGTGTCCATCGGGGAGCACGTCATGGACGGCAATCCGCCGCGTCCCACGGTGATGGGATTGCCGGCCATGGCGGCGGCGGCCGGCGCAACCACTCGGCTGCGGGTGCTGACGGGGATCGTGATCGCGCCGCTGTACCATCCGGTGATGCTGGCCAAGCTGGTGGCCACGGTGGACCAGATTTCGGGCGGGCGGCTGGACTTCGGCATCGGTATCAGCGGCCAGCGCGACACGCGGGCGGAGTTCGACGCGATGGAAATTCCCGTCAACACCCGGGGCCGGCGCACCGATGAGATACTGCGGGCGATGAAGCAGCTGTGGACGGAGGACCACGTCTCCCACCACGGGCGGTTCTTCAACTACGACGACGTGACGCTGGAGCCCAAGCCGCACCAGCAACCCTATCCGCCCATCTGGGTGGCGGGACGCAGCGACGCGGCGGTGCGGCGGGCGGCGATCGCCGGCGACGGGTGGTATCCGTACCTGTTCACGGTGAACCGGCTCCGGCGGTCCAACACCAGCGTGCGCGAGATGGCCGAACACGCCGGGCGCGACCTGAGCCGGTTCCATTGGGGTCTGAACCAGCCCACGGCCATCGACGAGGATCCGGACAAAGCCCTCGAAACCGCAGTTGCCCACGTGGGACAGCGATACGTAACCCCCGAACGCAGCGCCGAGGACATCGCTCGCGCCCTGTGCATCACGGGCAACGCCGAGGACTGCATCGGCGCGGTGCAGGAACGGGTCGACGCGGGCGTGCGCGATTTCGTGTTCGGGTTCCTGGCCGGTGAGCCTGACGACTACTTCCGCCAGATGGAGATGTTCTCGAGCCGGGTGCTGTCACATTTCAAGTAACCGCGTCCTGTTTGGCGGGGTTATAATGCTGCCAGATCCCAGAACCGTATTCCTCGCGTTGTGGGCTCCCGCCCTGGCCGGGGCGCTCGCTATCGCCGTTACCTGGCTGGTGTGGTACTCCACTGCACTACCTTGCACTTTGGAGAGTGCAGACGAGTTGAAGTGCCGGCCGGGCCTCATGGCACGGTACATATCGACTACCCTCCTCCATCACTGTGTCATCCACTCCAGCATCGCCATTACCATCGTCGGAGGCTCTGACATCATGCTTTTCTTGCGCGAACGGTACCGCAACAACCAGATGATGGAAATGATGAGAACGTTCATGGAAGAAGTGGCGGAACAGCGTCGGCAGGAGGCCGAAGAACGCCGGCAGGCGGAGGAACGCGCCGCCGAAGAACGCCGCCAGGCAGAGGAACGCGCCGCCGAAGAACGCCGCCAATCTGCCGAAGAACGGCAGGCGTTTCTGGAAGCTTTGAACCGCCTGACCGAGGTCATCGCCCAGAACGGACAGGGCGGTCATTAGGCGTACCAACGTTGCATAGGTAAAGGGTTGTCCATGAAATTTGGCATCTACAGTTCCATCGCAGACCCGCCGGCCGGGGAGAATCTGGCGCTGCGGGTTGATGAGGTCGTGGCCGAGGCGAAGCTCGCCGAGGCCTCCGGTTTCGACTCCTGCTTCTTCGGGGAGCACCACCAGGACCGGGACGGGTTCCTGCCCTCGCCGCTGATCGTGTCGGCCGCGGTTGCCGCGCAGACCACCACACTGAACCTGGGCACGTCAGTAATCCTGCTGCCCCTGCACCATCCGGTGCGGCTGGCCGAAGACGTGATCACCCTGGACATCGTGTCGCGGGGGCGGTTCATCCTGGGCGTCGGCCTGGGCTACCAGCCGGTGGACTTCCGGACGTTTGACATCGCCATCGAGCAGCGGGTCAGCCGGTTCGAGGAGGAGATCGAGATCATCCGTCAGTGCTGGAGCGGCGAGCGGTTCTCGTTCTCCGGCGAGCACTTCAACCTGGACGACCTCACCATCACGCCCCGGCCCTACTCGGATCCCGCGCCGCCGCTGTGGATCGGCGCGAGCCGTACACCGGGAGCCAGGCGTGCCGGCCGGATCGCCGACGGGTTCGTGGCCGGTCCCAGCACCGACCTGGAAAACACGATTTCCCTGGCCAACGCCTACCAGCGCGCGGCGGAAGATGCTGGGAAGGAACCGGTGCTGTGCCTGATGCGCGATGCGTGGGTTGCCCCGACCCGCGCCGAAGCGGAGCGGGTGTACGGGCCGGAGGTCATGGACGCCTACAAATACTACTGGCGCAACGGCCTCAACGAATTCCGGCAATACACCGAGGAATCGCAGATCAACATCGACAATCTGGGCCCCGACCGCCTGATCCTGGGCGAGCCCCAGGAGGTGGTGGACGAGTTTCACCGCTGGAAGGAGGCCACGGGCGCCGACTACTTCCTGCTGCGGCTGCGCCATGCCCACTCCGGCGGCCCGCCCCACGAGCGCATCATGGAGGCCATCCAGCTCTTCGGCGAGGAAGTCATTCCGCACTGCCAGTAGACTCTCAACTCACACCCTTCAGGAGAATGAACCATGCCTCGTTTCCCCATCGCGTCCCGAGATGCCGTGCCGCAGGAACAAGTTGACGCTTTTGACGCTATCGTATCCGCACGCGGCGGACAGGTGCCCGAGTTCGGGCCCATCGCCGTGCAGCTCCACGTGCCGGAGATCGCCCAGCGCGGCGAGGTTTTGCGGGACTACCTCCGCGCTGGGGGTTCGACCCTGCCCGATAACGTGGCGGAGCTGGCCATGATCACCACCGCACGGGAGTTGGACTGCCAATTCATCTGGCACGCCCACGCTGCCGCCGGACGGCGGGCCGGGCTTAGCGACGCCCTGGTGGACGCCCTGCGTGACAAGCAGGAATTGCCCGCGCTGTCGTCCGCCGAATCGGCGGTCATCAACTACGGACGGGAATTCTTCCGCACACGCCGGGTATCGCAGGCCACCTTCGACGCCGCCCGCGCCGAGTTCGGCGACCGGGGCTTGATCGAGTTGACCAATCTGATGGGCTACTACTCCGTCCTCGCATTCAACATCAACGCCTTCGAGCAGCTGCCGCCGGCATCGGACGAGCCGTTTTTGCCGGTTTAGTCCAGGTCGACATGGCCGAGAAAATCTACATACGCAACGCCGGCGGAGTGCTGGAACCGCTTGAGGAGCGCGAGTTCGAAACCGAGGCGATGCTTGAGGAACTTATAGCCCTGCACCCCGAACTATTGGCTGGCGAACAGATGCGGCCAGATGACCCGCTGCGCTGGGTTCTAGTCAAACCGCAGATGGAGATTGAAGGGTGGGCTGTTGACCTGCTGCTGATTGATCAGCATTCCTATCCAACGTTGGTTGAAGTGAAGCGCGGTTCCAATCGCGAAATCCGTCGCGCCGTCGTTGGCCAGATGCTGGACTACGCTGCTATTGCCGCCAGCGTTTGGTCTGATCGCGGTATCAGGCAAGTTTTTGAAGATGCTCAAGATGGACCCGGTGAAGTGATAGGCAGGTTGATGAAAGGCGACGATGGTGGCGAAGTCGATGAACCGGACATTGACGCGTTTTGGGAAAGGGTAGCCACCAACCTCGAAGCCAACCGAATGCGGTTGTTGTTCGTAGCGGACGAAATACCTGCCGAATTGGAGCGGGTCGTCAAGTTCCTGAATGAGCAGACGCGAGACAACCTTGAGGTACTTGCGGTTGAGGTCAAGCAATATCCGGGGCAATTCGGCGATGCTCTGGTGTCGCGTGTTATCGGTCAAGTTAACACGCCAAGCAGCAGGAACGGCAGAAGCCCGAATTTGAGGCGCGATGAGTTGCTCGACGCCCTCCGTCCGGACGCCCGTGTTGCGATGCTTTCGCTACTTGATTCGGTCACGAATGCCGGTGGAGAGTTACGTTACAGGAGAACTGCCATCACGGTCAGGGGGCGCAGTTCCAAGTGGCCGGGTCCCTTATATCTAGCCCGGTTTTATGTGACTGACGGGGGCAGGTTCGAGTTTACAATCGATTACGTTGATGGCCTTCCCGAAGAATTGCGGACATTCCAGAAAGGGTACGTAAGCGAGTTCAACAGTGATGATTTCATATCCACCAACAATGGCAAGTGGGTTGAAGGGTGGGTAGTCGATTCGGACAACTTTGTTAAGCACATTGAATTGTTGACTGGCCGACTGTGTTCTGCCTTGTCCGAACTGGCAAATCTGTAATCAGACGGTGTAACCATGGACCCCCTCATCGCCACCGCCCTCGACACCGCTCGCGCTCGCGGGGCGGAGTACGCCGATATCCGGCTGGTTTCCAACCGGGAGCAGCGGATCGTGGTGCGCAACGGGGTGGTGGAGACCATGACCGCCGACGAATCGGTGGGGCTGGGCATTCGCGCGGTGTACCAGGGGGCGTGGGGGTTCGCGTCGACGCGGGAGTTGACCACCGTAGCGGCAGATCAGGCGGCGGCGCAGGCGGTGCAAATCGCGCGGGCGTCGGCGAGCCATAACGGCTCCGGGCCGGGCGCCGCCCCACCGCCGGGCGGCGCGGGGGGCCGGGGAGCCATAGCGGCTCGGGGCAGACCGCAGCCCAACTGCTGGGCTCGCCGGTTGCCAGCCGGGGCAGCTACACCACGCCGATCAGCGTCGATCCCTTCACGGTGCCGCTGGACGACAAGCTGGCCCTGCTACTGGAGGCGGACCGCGAGATGGCAGCGGTTCCGCAGGTCACGGCGCGGATGGCCAACGTGGTCTTCATCCGCGAGGAGCGCACCTTCGCCAACACCGAGGGGGCGCTGGTTACGCAGACCATCCACGAGGCCGGCGGCGGAGTGCAGGCCACCGCCGTGGGCAACGGCGAGACCCAGCGGCGGTCGTATCCGCAGTCCCACGGGAGACAGCAGGGATGCGCCGGGTGGGAGTATGTCGTCGCCATGGACCTGCCGGGCAACGCGCGGCGTACCGCCGAAGAGGCCGCCGAACTGCTCACCGCCGAGCCCTGCCCGTCGAACATCGACACCGACCTGATCATCGACAGCAGCCAGCTGGCGTTGCAGATCCACGAGTCCTGCGGGCACGCGGTGGAACTGGACCGGGCGCTGGGCGACGAGGCCGCGTTCGCCGGGACGTCGTTCCTGACACCGGACCTGCTGCACGATTTCCGGTACGGGTCGGAGCAGGTGAGCATCACCGCCGACAGCACCAGCGCCACGGGGCTGGGCACCTTCGGCTGGGACGACGAGGGATTGCCGGCCCAGGCGACGGATATCATCCGCAACGGGCAGTTCGTCGGGTACCTGATGAGCCGGGAGTCGGCGACGCGCCTGGATCTGCCTTCCAACGGCTGCATGCGGGCCTCCTCGTGGAACCGCATCCCGCTCATACGCATGACCAACGTGAGCCTGGAGCCGGGCGGCTGGGCGCTGGACGACCTGATCGCGGACACCGACGACGGCATCTACCTGGAGACCAACCGGTCGTGGTCGATTGACGACCGCCGCTACAACTTCCAGTTCGGCACCGAGGTCGGGCGCGAGATCAAGAACGGCAAGCTGGGCCGGCTGCTGCGCAACTGCACTTACACCGGCATCACGCCGGAGTTCTGGCGAAGCTGCGACGCCGTATGCGGGCCGCAGCACTGGCAGCTCTGGGGCACGCCGCGGTGCGGCAAGGGCCAGCCGGGCCAGATCGCCCACACCAGCCACGGAGCCAGTCCTTCCCGGTTCCGCAACGTGCGCGTCGGCGTGATGCGCTGAAGCCAGGACGCACGGGGATGCTGGGACAGGAACGGATACGGTCTCTGCTGCGGGAGGCGCTGCGTCACTGTCCATCTGACGCGGATGGCGACATATATCTGACCGCCACTGAGCAGGCGCTGACCCGGTTCGCCAACAACCGCATCCACCAGAACGTGGCGCACCAGGACGCCATAGCGCACGTGCGGGTCGCCATCGGCAAACGCCAGGGCCGGGCGGTCACCAACAACCTGTCGGCAACGGGCCTCTCTGACGCGGTTCGGCAGGCCGCCGAATACGCTCGATTGATGCCCGAGGATCCCGATTTTCCCGGCCTCCCGGAACCGGCGCCAGCCCAGTCCATATCGGCGTACGACGATGCCACCGCCGCTTGCGATGCCGACCGGCGGGCCGCTATCGCCGGCATGGTGTGCCACAAGGCCGCCGACCTGTCGCTGGACGCCGCCGGCTTTTGTCGCACTGGAGGCACCGAGCTCGCCGTGGTCAGCACGCTGGGCGCCGACGCCTACCACGCGGGTTCCTTCTCCGGCCTGCTGATCACCGCCCGCAGCGACGATTCGGCGGGTTGGGCCAAGGGCGGCGGCTGGCGTATGGACACAATCGACGGCGAAGGGCTGGCGGACGAGGCCATCGGCAAGGCGGTGCGGGGCCGCAATCCCCAGGACCTGGAACCGGGCGAGTATCCGGTAGTGCTGGAGAACTATGCGGTGGACGACATGCTGGAAGCGCTCAGCTTTTACGGCATGGGCGCGCAGATGGTGCAGGACGGGCGCAGCTGGATGAGCGATCTGCACGCCCAACCGGCGATGAGCCCGCTGGTTTCCATCCATGACGACGGTTTGGACCCTGCGGGATGGCCGGTTCCCTTCGATGCGGAGGGCGTGCCCCGGCAGCGCGTGGAGATCGTTGACGACGGCGTGGTTCAGGGTCCGGTGTACAACACCTATACCGCCGCCAAAGCCGGCGTGGGTTCCACCGGTCACCAGCGGGGAGCGACAGGCGGTCCGACTGCGACCAACCTGTTCATGCGTCCTGGCGACCGCACCACCGAGGAGTTGATCGCATCGGTCGAGCGCGGGCTGTACATCACGCGCTTCTACTACACCCGCCTGTCGCACAACCGTGGCTGCGTGATGACCGGCATGACGCGGGACGGCACATTCCTGATTGAGAACGGCGAGACCACCACGCCGGTGAAGAACCTGCGGTTCACCCAGAGCTACGTGGAGGCCCTGGCCGGCTGTCAGGCCCTGGCCGACACAGCGCACCTGAACCTGAACGAGGCGGGCGTGGCGATGCACGTGCCGGCGGCTCTGCTGGGAAGTTGGCGGTTTACGGGGCAAACGGTGTAATCTGGAGGCAACTCCAGCGAAGAGTTGAGCATCATGCAAACGACGCTGAACATCGACGAAGCCATAGTGGAGCGGCTGTACGCGGAAGCGAAGCGGCGGGGCACCACCGTGTCCGCGCTGGCGGAGGCTGGCATCCTCAATATACTCGACGAGGTCCCGACAGAAGCGGCTCATGACAAACCCGAAGATCCGTGGCCCGAGTTGCCCAAAAGGAACAGCGGCGGAGAGTTGGTTGACATCACCAACAAAGAAGAACTCTACCGCGTGATGGACGCTGACGACGGGCAACCCCCACCGGAAACTGCTGAGGAGTTGATGGAAAGGTTGCCCAAGTGGCAAGGCGGCGAACTGCTGGTTGACATCTCCGACAAAGAGGAACTGCGCCGCGTGATGGACGAGTACGATGGTTTTTGATACCAACGTGCTGGTTTATGCCGCTCGAGACGATACGGAATTCCACGACGCCTGTCGGCGGCGCATCGTAGAGGCTGGCAACACCGCTTCTTCTGGATTGCTAACGTGGAATATCTGCTACGAGTTCTTTCGAGTGGTCACGCATCCGCGGGTATCCAGCCAGCCCTGGAGCCTGGCCGAGGTGCGACGTTACATTAACGGCCTGCTGGCGATGCCGGGCTTCAGACTCTTGCTGCCAACATTGCAGCATATGTCAGTGCTGGCTCAGATAGTTACCGAACTGCCCGAAGTACGTGGCAGCCGTGTGCACGATCTACATACTGCCGTCCTGGCACGCGAACACGTTATCAACCAAATCTGCACCATAGACCGGGACTTCCGACGTTTCCCATTCATCGAAGTTATCGATCCGCGACAGTAACTACGGAGCTGTTATGTCCGATTTGAACAACGACGAAATCCAGGCCTTGGCCAAGGCGGTGGGGCTCACGCTGAGCGAGCCGGAGCTGAGCCAGGTCACGCACAGCCTGAACGCAATGCTGGAGGAGATGGCCGCCATCAATCCGCCAGGGTTCAACCTGGAGGAATACTTGGCCGTGACCCATCCCGCCGACATGGAGGTGGCAGAATGACGCCCGCTGAAATCCCGTTCCTGCCCGCATCCGAGCTGGCCGCCGCCATCCGCGCTCGGGAGATTTCGTGTCTCGACGCAGTGGACGCCTACCTGGCGCGCATCGACGCGGTGGGCGACAAGCTCAACGCCTACATCACGGTGTGCGCCGACGAGGCTCGCGCCGACGCCAGGCGGCTGGATGACGAAGCCGCCGCCGGCAACTTCCGAGGTCCGTTGCATGGCGTCCCGGTGGGCGTGAAGGACCAGATCTACGCGGCGGGAATCCGCAACAGCGACGGGTCCAAGATACGGGCCGACTTTGTGCCGGATACCGACGCCACCGTGGTGGCCAAGCTCAAGGCCGCCGGCGCGGTGATCATCGGCAAGACCAACATGAGCGAGTTCGCCATGGGCGATCCCATCAGCAGCTGGTTCGGGCCGGCGCGCAACCCGTGGGACACCAACCGCAACCCGGGCACGTCCAGCACCGGCAGCGGGTCCGCCACGGCGGGATACCTGTGCGCCACCTCGCTGGGCGAGGACACGGGCGGATCCATACGCGGTCCGGCGGCCAACAGCGGACTGGTGGGCATCCGGCCCACGTGGGGGCGGGTGAGCCGCGCCGGCGTCGACGGCGCCAGCTGGTCGACGGACACCATTGGCCCGATCTCCCGGACCGTGACCGACTGCGCGCTGACCCTGGGCGTCATCGCCGGCCATGATCCCAAGGACCGCTACAGCCGCACCGAACCCGTGCCCAACTACCTGGACGGGCTGGACGGCAGCGTGCGAGGAATGCGCATCGGCGTGGTGCAAGAGCTGATGGGCGGGCACGGACTGTCGCTGAACGAACAGAGCCGGCAAGCCGCGGCCGCTGCCGCCGAGGTGTTCGGAGAACTGGGCGCGGAGGTCGTGCCGGTGAGCCTGCCCATGGCCCCGGTGACCGGCCCCATCGTGCGCACCATCACCAGCACGGAGCGGGTCAGCCTCAACCCCGAGTGGCTGCGGGAGCGGTTCGAGGACTACCACCCGAACACGCGGGTGGCCTTTGCGGTGGGCAACCTGATACCGGGTCAGGTGTACTACAAGGCGCTGAAGCTGCGCGCGTTGGTGCGCCGCCAGGTCATCGAGGCTTTCCGCAGCGTCGACCTGCTGATACAGCCCACATCCTCCGCGCCGGCCGGCCTGCTGGCCGACGAGCCGGCGATGATCGACAACAAGGAGGTGGCCGCCGCCGCGCTTCGGGACGGCAGCTTCCGCGGGTTGTACAGCCTGAGCGGTTGCCCCGCGCTGAGCATCCCGTGCGGGTTCACCAGCGACGGCGAAGGCGCATTGCCGCTGGCCCTGCAGATCGGCGGGCCGCACCTGGGCGAGGCGAATATATTCCGCGCTGCGTACGCCTACGAGCAGGCAACGCCGTGGCATGAGCGGCGACCTCCGGAACTCTAGCTCCCGGTTCGTCCTCATCAGGTTCCAGAATTGCCCGGAACGCGCGGTCGCAAGTTCCGGGCATCCCGTGCGTGCGGTGGTGTATGCTCTGCGGAGCGAACCCCAAAGTTGGTCTGAGCCAAATTCAGATGAGATCGCAACCTCTGGTCGCCGCCTGCACAATCGCCGTGGCCGTGGCCGCCCTGCTTTTGGGCGTGGCCTGCTCCGGGCAGGGGCAGCCGGCGTCAGGAGCCGGCGTGCCCGGTGCGTCCACACCGCCGACGGCGGCGTCCGGGGAACCGGCGGATCAGGGGGTGTTTGACGACCGGGTCGTGTTCGGTCAGTCGGCCGCCTTCAGCGGACCAGCACAGAACCTGGGCAGCGACATGCGCCTGGGGATACAGGCCGCGTTCCACGAAGCCAACGAGGCCGGTGGTGTCCACGGCCGACGGCTGGAGCTCGAATCCCTGGATGACGGGTACGAATCGGACGCTGCATTCTCCAACACACAGCAACTGCTATACGAGCAGAAGGTGTTCGCTCTGATCGGAGCGGTGGGCACGCCAACCTCACGCTCTGCTTTCCTGTCCGCCAACTCCGCTGGCGCTCCTTTCCTGGCGCCTTTCACGGGCGCGGAATTCCTGCGTGACCCGGAATTGGACAACATCCTGAACCTGCGGGCGTCCTACTACCAGGAAACCGAGGAGATGGTGGAGCGTCTGACCGAAGATCTCGGGATCACGCGGATTGCGGTGTTCTACCAGAACGACTCCTTCGGGCAGGCCGGGCTCGCGGGGACGATACAAGCCCTGCAACGACGAGGCCTTGAGCCGGTCGGTTCCGGATACTACGAACGCAACACCGGCGCGACGACCGCAGCGGTGTTCCACGTCGTGGATGCGGACCCGGAAGCGGTGATCATGGTGGGCGCCTACGCACCAGTGGCGAAAACGATTCGGGCCGTCCGCGAACAGATCGACCCGTTGTTCATGGCGATCTCGTTTGTGGGCAGCCGGGCGCTGGCGGACGAATTGGGACCGGATGGCGCCGGAGTCTACGTGACGCAGGTGGTCCCTTCCCCTGATGATGCCAGCATCCCCGTCGCCGCCAGTTACCAGGCGGCCCTGTCGGCGCAGGACGCGGAGGCGGCGCCGAGTTTCGTGTCGCTGGAAGGCTACCTGGCCGGGCGGTTGGCCATTGCGGGGCTGGAGGGGTGCGGCCCCGACCTGACGCGCGGTTGCTTCCTCAACGCGATCCGCAACGTACAGGTCGTCGAAATCGACGGATTTCAACTCGAGTACGGGCCGGACGATAACCAAGGGTCCGACGCGGTGTTCCTCACCGTATTGGGTGCGGACGGCCAGTACCACCAGGTGGACCGGCTCCAGGCCGGGCGCTGAATCGTAAGCGCGAACGTACCACGGGCTCTGTCTTCCCTGGTTGGACAGGGAACGCAGTCGGCGTCGGACGGTTCCGCCGGATCCTCGCGAACGAGTCACCGGTCCACTGGCCGACAGCGCCGTGGTTGATCCACGCGCCTAGATGTGAGCCTGGACGCGTGCCGGCAGTTTACGTCGACAATGCATACACCTTCGCAGACATGGATGCGGAGCGTGTGATAACTTTCATACACGTTTGACACGAGGACACCATGGTGCATTCGACCAGTATAGTAGGCCGACGTTTCGTGTCCCTGGCGCTGGCTGCCTTGTTGTTGGGCATAATTCCGGCCATTGCATGTCAGGCTGCAAACCAGCCGGCTGCTCCAGCGGAAGGAGACGGCGCGTCGACGGTCGCGTCGACCAATTCCGATGGCGTCGGGGTACCCGGCGTATTCCACGACGCGATCATCTTCGGTCAGTCCGCCGCTTTCACCGGAGCGGCGCGGTTCCTGGGCACGGGAATGCGTCTGGGCATCGAGGCTGCGTTTCATGAGGTCAACCAGTCTGGCGGGGTTCACGGGCGACACCTGTTGCTGGAAACGCTGGATGACGCCTACGAGCCCAACTACGCGTCGTCCAACACCAAGATACTGGTCGAAAACCGAAAGGTGTTCGCGCTGATCGGTGCGGTCGGGACGCCCACCTCGCGAATGGCGGCTCCGTTGGCTCACGAAGCCGGCGTGCCATTTATCGCTCCGTTCACCGGCGCCGAGCTACTGAGGGATCCCGAGTTGGGCAACGTGTTCAACCTCCGCGCCTCGTACTACCAGGAAACGGAGGAAATGGTGGAGCGACTCACGGAAGACCTGGGAGTGACGCGGGTCGGGGTGCTGTACCAGAACGATTCCTACGGCCAGAACGGGCTCGACGGGACGACGCTGGCATTGGAGAGGCGCGGTCTGAAACCGGTGGCGTCCGGGCATTACGAGCGCAACACCCGCGCGGTGAAGTCGGCAGTGCTCCAGATACTCGAAGCGGATCCGGAGGCCATCATCATGGTCAGCTCGTACGCGCCGGCGGCCCGAACTGTGGAACTGGCGCGGCGAGAGGCGGACCCGCTGTTCATGGCAGTCTCGTTTGTGGGCAGCCGCGCGCTGGCAGATGCACTGGGCCCCCAGGGCGAGGGGGTGTATGTCACCCAGGTTGTGCCCCAGCCCCAAGACGACAGCATCCCGGTGGTAGCCCGGTATCACGACGCCCTGGCCGACTACGACGCCCGGGCGGAACCCGGGTTCGTTTCCCTGGAGGGTTACCTGGCAGGACGCCTGGCTATCGCTGGCCTGGAGGCATGCGGACGCGAGCTGAGCCGCGAATGCTTCATCACGGCCCTGCAAGCGTCCGAACCCATCGACATTGACGGGATGCGGCTCAAATTCGGCCCGCGGGACAACCAGGGCTCGGACGAGGTATTCCTGACGGTGATCGGGGCCGACGGAGAGTACCGGCAGGTGGAAAACCTCACGGTTTCAAAGTAGCAGGGAAGTTACGCCAACCCACAGCCTGCCGGCGAGCAGACGACTGGAGATTGAAACCACCGTGTCGTCGCGACGAGGACTCGATCGCGTTTACATTCGGCTGCGGCTAACCGCCGCGGGACAACGCGCAGTTTCGTGCCCATACATCAGCTGCTAGAATGCTCGCATAGCCGTTGAGGAGACAATTTTGACGACCATTTCGACCCACGACCGCGCCGCCGAGATCTTTGCAGATTCCCGTGCGGTCCACACCCAGGCCATCGAACGGCTTCAGGCAGGCGACATACGCGATGCAGCCGAAAAGGCCTGGTGTTCCACCAAGCGGGCCACGGATGCCCTTATACTATCCCGCACTGGCGAGGAACCACCCAGCACCCACGACACCACCGAGGCGCTCCTGGCGCTGGCCAGACAGTCAAACACCTACGAGACGCTGGTTGGACGCTACTTCACCAGGATCACCTACCTGCACGGCACTTGTTTCTATTCCGGGATCTGCGGCCCCGACGTCGAACGGCGCATCCGTGAAACTTCCGACTACATAGACGATGCCGAAAAACTCGCGGCCTTGTAGCCGTTCCAGAAGCCGGGCCACAGGCACGGCCTGTGCAAAGTGATGGACTTCTTTGGTTTCCGCTAATCCTGAGCCTGTCGAAGGATGCCGCTGTTGCCGGAGCCGTGGTTCGACAAGCTCACCATGAGCGGGAGAGGGGCTTTGCACAAGTCTTGGGCCGCAGGCAACGACGCTTGCGCCACGCTGCTCGTATGCGACGTTCGCAAGTCCGTTGCGTCTATCAGCGCCGGACTTCTAATACTACCTAACCCTCGTAAACGGTCTTCCCACCCACGATGGTGCGCTCCACCGTGATGTCCTTGATTCCGAAGGGGTCGATGGCGGTGGGGTCCTCGGCCAGGACCACCAGGTCGGCGAGCTTGCCCACCTGGATGCTGCCCTTGAGGTTTTCCTCGAACCCCGCGTAGGCGCCGTTCTGCGTGTAGATGCGCAGGGCGTCCTCCACGGAGATGCGCTGGTTGGTTCCCCACTCGCGGCCCTCGCTGTCGGTGCGAGTGACGCAACTCTGGATGCCCATCAGCGGCTCGAAGGGGCCGGGCGGGTAGTCGGTGGCGCCGGTGGACATGACGTTGTAGTCCATGAACGAGCGCTGGGCAAACATCCACTGCAGGCGGTCCTCGCCGTAGAACTGCATCTTCTCGCCGTGGTAGTACACGTAGGTGCAGAAGGGCGTCGCCACCGCGCCCAGGTTGTGCATGCGGTTGAGCAGGTCGGGGTTGACCAGCGTGCAGTGCTCGATGCGATGGCGCGGGTCCGAACGCGGGTGGGCCTTTTGGGCCGCTTCGTAGGCCCGGAGCACCAGGTCGATGGTGGAATCGCCGTTGGCGTGGATGCAGACCTGGAATCCGGCGGCGTGCATCTCCATGACGTTTTCGGCGATCTCATCTTCGGTCATGGTGAGGATGCCGTGGTCGCAGCAACTGCCCACGTAGGGTTCGGAAAGGTAGGCGGTGCGGGAGGCTATCGCGCCGTCGGCCACCATCTTGATGCCGCCGATGCGCAGGCGGTCGTCGCCCATGCCGGCGAGGATGCCGGCATCGCGCAACGCGGGGAAGTAGCGATACCACATCAGGGCGTAGACGCGCAGGGTCAGATCGCCGTTGTCGCGGCCCTCCTGGTAGGTGCGCAGCTCGTAGTCGGTGACGCGGGCGTCGTGGACGCTGGTCAGGCCGGCGCGGTTCAGCATCTCGCAGATGACGCGCAGACCCTCACGCCGGGTCTCCTCGTTCTCGACGGGCAGTTGGTTCTCCCGGAGATCGTCGGCGGCGCGTTCGTAGATCACGCCGTCCAGGCGGCCGGTGTCGGCATAACGTCCCAGGCGGCCACCCGGAGGATCTTCGGTCTCGTCGTTGAATCCGGCCTGTTCCAGCGCCAGGGAGTTGCCGTAGTACACGTGACCGGCCCGGTGGGCGACGAGGATGGGATGTTCAGTGCTGACCGCGTCCAGGTCCTCGCGGCGCAGGAAGCGATTTTCGGCCGTCTTGGTGTCGTCGAACTTGAAGCCCTGTACCCACTGGCCGGGCGGAGTGACCGCGACGCGCTCACGCAAAGCGTCCTGGATGTCGCCGATGGTGGGCAGCGAGCAGTCGGCGGCCATGACGTGTCGGGTGCCGCTGCTGAGCACGTGGATGTGGGCATCGATGAACCCGGGCAGCACCGTCTTGCCGGCGAGTTCGACGATTTTGGTGCTCGGCCCGATGAGCGTTTCCAGGTCGGAGTCGCTGCCCACGCCGATGAACCTCCCGTCGCGCATGGCAACGGCAGAGGCCCTCGGTTGGCTGGGGTTGATGGTAATGACGTTGGCGCGGCGGATGACGGTGTCGGCGTGGTAGGCGGCCATGGGAAACTCCTACAAGAGCGCTAGTGTCAAGAACAGTGTGGCGACGGCCATTGTTATCACAACCAGGCCGAACAATCCACATCCGCCCCGCCGGCGCTGCGAATACGCGGGCTCGTCCGACCACCCATCATCGAAGGGGATTGGAACCAATCCGGTGATCTCCCGAAACCGCGCTGTTTCTTGATCTCGCAGCGATTTCATTGCGGCCTCGAACCGAGCCGCATCGCGCCGGGAGCGGAACGGGCGTGAACGCCAAAGAAGCTCGGGCTCGCCACCGACAGTGGATTCGACCTCCCCGGCGCGATGTGCGCTGATCCGGGCCACTACGTTGGCCGTGTGTCCTACGTAGTGACCGTATCGGGTCCCCAGGACGTACACATAGAACTCGCTCCGGCCCAACTCAGCGTCGCGCGATTCTTGTCCTTCCAGCTCTTCGGGGTCGTGCCAGGGGCTCCGCCGTCGACGCAAATTGCAGTTGTAACACCGGGTGTAGTTGCCTCGGATACGCCTCCCGCAGTCGGTGCACGTACGGAAACGCGCCAAGTCTACGCGTCCGGAACGATTGCGACGTGGACACTGGGCACGCCGGCCTCACCGCTGAGGGTGGCGAGGGCCCGTTCGGCCTGCTCGATGGGGAAGCTGTGGGTGTGCAGACGTTCCATGGGGTACTTGCGGGAGTGAATGGTGTCCACGGCGCGCCGGAAGGCAGAATACTCGACGCCCAGCACGCCGCGGAGAGTGACCTTCTTCCAGATGATGTCGTCCGGCGACAGGCCTTCAAACGCGCGGCGTCCCTTGAGGCCGGCCAGCACCACCGTGCCGCCAGGTTGGACCATCTGGATCGCGTGGTTCACCGCCTGCACGGCGTATGGTGTGGTGTCGACCACGCAGTCCACGCCGGCGCCGCCGGTGGCCGCCAGCACGCGCTCCACGGGATCCTCACCATCCACGTTGATGGCGATGTCGGCGCCCATGTCGCGGGCCAGCGCCAGCTTGTGTTCATCCCGGCCCAGCCCGGTGATGGCGACCATCGAGGCTCCCGATTCCTTGGCTGCGATGGCGCAGCAGATGCCGCGCTGACCGGAACCGAGCACGGCCAGCGTCTGGCCCGGCTGCAGTCCGGTGGCATCCACGCCCCAGGCGAAACCGGCGCCCAGCGGGTTGAACATCACCGCCACCGCTGGATCCAGATCGCCATCCATGGGGAAGACCACCGAGCCGGCCGGCAGATACAGGTACTCCGAGTAACCGCCCCAGAGGCCGGGCGCCTTGTCCAGGCCGGTTTGGCCGAACCCGCCGGCGGTGGGACACGGATCTGTTCCGCCGGCCTGGCACGCGGCGCAGCGTCCGCACCGGTAGCCGGAACGCACCGCCACGCGATCACCGATGGATACGCCCCACCGCTCGGACGCGACGGGCCCGATGGAGGCGATGCGGCCCAGAGGCTCGTGTCCCAGGATGATGGGAAATGGAATATCCAGGTCGCCGCGGAACCACTCGTAGTCGGTGCCGCAGATGCCGGTGGCCTCGATGCGGACGATGGCCTCGTCGTCGCCGATCTCGGGGATGTCCAGCCGGCGCATCTCCATCACGTTGGGCGCGGTGGTGACGGCGGCCAGGGACTGCTGTGGCACGGTGGTCATGGAACCAACCTCACTTGGCGGTGTAGCCGCCGTCGATGACCAGCTCGCTGCCGGTCATGAAGGACGACTCGTCGGAGGCCAGGAACAGCGCGCCGTAGGAGATGTCCTCGGTGGTGCCAACGCGACCCAACGGGATGTTGTCGACGCGGTCCTGGATTTCCTCTTCCGTCTGGCTGCGCATGCCCTCGCGGCGCATGTCGGTGTCGACGCTGCCGGGATGTATGGAGTTGGCGCGGATGTTTTCCGAGGCGTATTGGATGGCCGTGGACTTGGTGAACAGGCGCACCGCCCCCTTGGTGGCGATGTAGGCCGGCGGGCCGATGGATACGAGGCCGCTGATTGAGGAGATGTTAATGATGCTGCCGCCGCCGGCCCGGCGCATCGCCGGGATCACGGCCCTGGTGCCCAGGAACACACCCTTGGCGTTGATCTCCATGATGTTGTCCCAGTCTTCGCCAGTGGTCTCCTCGATGTCCTTGCGGAGAACGATGGCGGCGTTGTTGACGAGGACATCCACCTTGCCGAACTGCTGCTCGGCCGTTTCGATGGCGCGCTGCCAGTCATCGTCTCTGGTCACGTCGAGGTGGAGGTAAACGGCCTCGCCGCCCAACTCGCGGATCTCGGCCTCCACCTGCATGCCCAACTCATCGCGTATGTCGCCGATGACAACCCTGGCCCCTTCCTGCGCGAACATCCGGGCCTCCGTGGCGCCCTGCCCGCGCGCGCCGCCGGTGATGATTGCAACCTTGCCTTCCAGCCTCATGGTGTAGCCTCCTGAGTTCCCTGCTCAACGTTAGTAAGTGCAGCATCGTCTCGCTGGTACAAGAACCGAAATATTATTGATAGAACAAGACTGCTAGCAACAGCAATCCCGAGGATCAAGGCACCCACCGTAAATGCAGGCTCGTCCACCGAGATGGGATCTTGGGAACCTCTTCCCTCTTCCCAGAGCGCTTCAACTACGAACAACACGAACGCTCCGAGCAGCGCCGCTCCAACCCCAGCCCAGAATCTCGAATGGCCCAAGTTGCGTTCATAAGAGCGCTTCAATCGGGCAAAATCAGGGTCAGCCACGGTCACCCAATTTCCAGACGCCAAAGATTATTCCAGCCGTGATCGCAGCGGTTCCCACAAAGAATCCGAAGATCACGGCCGCGAGCCACTCTGAGTGTTTCACTGCTGAGAACGCTTCGGGCATCCACCTTAGCGCAACTACTGATAGGACAATGATCGCGGTGCTGACTACAACGATTTGCCAGAACTTCATGCAACACCTCTTGACCGCCGTCGTTGACAGGTCCCATGCGTGTCATTGTAACCATAGCACATAAGGGTGCATCGCCTTACGTCATTCCAGCCACTGCTCTCTCCGCGAACTCGGGGCGCACGATGTCCTCGTAGGGATGCGGCTCGCGGACCAGGCCGCCGGAGATCAGCGCGTCGCGCATGCGGTCGAACCCGTGGCGGGTGATGGTGGGATCGGTGGCCCATACGCCGGCGTCCTTGTACCGTTGCACACCCTCGGCCAGGACACCGCGGTCGTATTCGGGGAACACCGGGGCGATGCGGTCGGCGACGGCTTCGGCGGGGCTTTCGGCAACCCAACGCTGGGCGCGGGCGTATCCGTTGACGAAACGATGCACGGTGTCGGCGTTTTCGGCCAGGTATGCCGGCGTGACCGCGAAACTGCTGTAGCAGACGAAACCGCTCTCGTTGCCCAGCGTCGCCGCCAGGTGGCCGGAGCCCTCGTTGACCAGTTGGACCGCGAAGGGATTGGGAACCTGCAGGTAGTCGGCATCGCCGTTGCGGAACCGGCCCAGCATCTCCTCGGCGGACAGGCCGCCCATCAGGTTGACGCTGGCGGGATCAACGCCGTGCCAGCGCATGGCGGCCTGCAGCGTGGTGTAGGGAACGGGCGTGAAGCCGACCGGTATGAGCGTGGAGCCGGCCAGGTCCGCCCAGCGCCAGCCGTCGGTAGGCCGTTTCGAAAGCAGGAAAAACCCGTCACGCTGGTTGATTTCGGCGATGTGCAGGGGCGGGTCTTCGCTGCCGGCGTCGAGGTCCATGAAGCTGCGGCTGATGCCGCTCTGGGTGATGTCGATATCGCCGGCCTTGAGCAGGTCGGTGCTGGTCTGACCGGTGGGCACGTGGGAGAAATCGACGTCGAGGCCCTGATCCGCCAGGAACCCGCCCTCAACCGCCACGTAGATGGTGGTGTAGAACATGTTGCGGAAAGCCACCCGCAGCCGTATCCGGTCGCCGTTGCCTTGCTGAGTCATTGCATTCTCCTGGTGTGGGGGATCGCGCTCATGGGAAATCGCTCACGCGGGCACGGGCAGGCGCAGGTTGCCGCCGGTCATTACGACCACGCCGTCCTCGCTGACGTACTCCACGCGGCCGCCCTCGAACTGTTCGTCGTATAGCTGTGCATACAAGCCGCCCAGGGCCAGCAGTTCGAAATGCGTGCCCTGCTCGACGATCCGGCCGCGGTCGACGACGAAGATGACGTCTGCGGACATGATGGTGGAGAGGCGGTGGGCGATGGCGATGGTGGTGCGGCCCTGCATCAGCGGTTCCAGGGCGGCCTGCACGTACCGCTCGCTGGTGGTATCCAGGGACGAGGTTGCCTCGTCGAGTATCAGCAGGCGCGGGTCGTGCAGGATGACGCGGGCGATGGACAGACGCTGCCGCTCCCCGCCGGACAGCCGGTACCCGCGTTCGCCGACCACGGTGTCATAGCCGTCGGGGAACTCCATGACGCGGTCGTGGATATAGGCCGCTTTGGCGGCCTCGTGCAACTCCCGCTCGGTGGCGTCGGGGTTGCCGTAGAGCAGGTTCTCGCGGATGGACGCGTGGAAGAGGTAGCTGTCCTGGGAAACATAGCCGACGATGCGGGCGAGACTCTCCAGCCGGATTTGACGCACATCGATCCCATCAATGCTGACGGTGCCGGAGGTCGAGTCGTAGAGGCGGGGGATCAGGTATGAGATGGTGGTTTTGCCCGCGCCGCTGGGTCCCACGAGGGCGGCCAACTGGCCGGGCTTGACGTCCAGGTCCACACCGTCCAGCGCCCAGAACTCGCGCCCGTCATCCTCGATGTCGTAGGCATCGGCCAGCAGCGTGGCCGGGTGGTAGTTCATCCGCACGTCCCGCAACGCGACGGCGCCGGCGACACCCTCTGTGGGAAGGTCCACCGCGTCCGGCGCGTCGACGATATCGGCTCGGATATCCAGGTAGCCAAAGATGCGCTCGAACAGCGCGAGGGACGATTGCAGTTCCACCGAGGTGCGGAGCAGGGTGCTGATTGGGAAGTAGAGGCGGGTCTGCAGCGTGGTGAAGGCCACGATGGTGCCGGCGGTTATGCCGGTCTGGCCTATCCCGCCGAAGAGTATGTAGCCGGCCAGCACGTACACCACCACCGGCGTCAACGAGAAGAATATCTGCATGCCGGCCCATACGGCCTGGCCAGTCATCTCCCGGCGGATTTCCAGGTCGGACAGGCGCACATTCTGGTCGTGGAAGCGCGCCACCTCGCGGTTCTGCGCCCCGAAAAGGCGGGTGAGCATGACGCCGGACACCGACAGGGTCTCCTGGGTGATGGCGGTCATTTCTGCGGTGGACTCCTGGACGCGGGCCGATGCGGCGCGGCGGCGTTTGCCCACCAGGTAGCTGAACACCGCGAAGATCGGCGTGATGCCGGCCGCGACCACCGTCAGTTCCCACGACAACACGGCCATTGCCACCAGCGTGCTGATCAGGATGACCACGTTGGACAGGATGTTGCTGACCGTGCCCGTCACCACCACGCGGATGCCGGCCACGTCGTTGGAGACGCGGCTCTGGATCTCGCCCGTCCGCTGCGATGTGAAGAACCCCAGCGACAGCGTTTGGAGGTGTGAATAGAGCCGGTCGCGCAGGTCGCGCATGACGCGCTGGCCCACCTGCTGGGTTAGCCACGTCTGCAGAACCCCCAGACTGCCGGTCACCACCACCACCGTGGACATGACGATAGCCAGGGTCCACAGCAGGGACAGGTTGGGCCCGCCGTCCACGAAGAGGGCGGAGTCGAACACCACCCTGATCAGGATCGGGTTGACCACGCCCAGTCCGGCCGTGACCAGTATCAGCAGGCCAATGGCGAGGACGCGCGGCCAGTAGGGCTGGAACGCCTGGGCGATCCGCCGGTTGAGATGAGCCACCCGCCGGCTCGGCCGTTCCCGCCCGGAGTTGACCGACCTGCGAGAGCCATGGGGCATGTTTTCACGGACGGGCCGCATGGACATTACCTTTGCGGCGGTCGTCAGAATCAGGATTAGCCGGATTTAGGGATTTACAGGATTGAGTTGATTGTGCTGAGATGACGGCAATCCTGATAATCCGATAATCTTGGAAATCCTGATTCTGACCATTCCGCAACCTAAAGAGGGAACGCTATCCGATAGCTTCTTTCAGCCGGCGGATGGCGTCGATGTGGGCGTCAGGGGAAGTCGCGCCGCGCAGGCCGGCCGCCATGTGGGTTGCGCCGATCTCCTCCCACGACTTGAGCTCGGTGAGCCAGTCCTCGGGGTTGTTATCGGCGGTGATGGTGATGCGGCCCTCGAAGCCCACCTCCGACGGGTCGCGGCCGGCGGCCTCGGCCTGCGCGCGTATGCGTCCCAGGATCGCCTGCCCGTTGGAGTCGGGGGCAAACATGGGGAAGTAGCCGTCGGCCAGGCGCCCGATGCGGCGAATGGCGGCGTTGGGCGGCGTGGGTGATGTGCTGCGGCCCGCCCCAACCCAGATGGGGATGGGTCGCTGCACCGGCAGCGGGTTGATGCCGGCGTGGGTGATGTCGTGGTACTTGCCGTGGAAGTCGATTACATCCTCGGTCCACAGTTGGCGGAGCACCTCGATCTGCTCGTCACAGCGGCTGCCCCGGCTGGCGAAGTCAACGCCCAGCGCCTCGTACTCTACCGAGTTCCAGCCTACGCCGATGCCCAGGCGCACCCGCCCGCCGGAGAGCACGTCGACCTCGGCCGCCTGCTTGGCGACCAAGGCGGTCTGCCGCTGGGGCAGGATCAGGATGCCGGTGGTCAGGCCGATCTTCTTGGTCACGGCGGCCAGGTAGGCCATGAGCGTGAACGGCTCGTGGATATAGGACTCGTGGGAGTAGGGGAAATTCGGCACCTCCGGATGCTTCTCCGGCACCGCGCCAAGCACGTGGTCCAGGATCCGAACGTGCGCATACCCCAGATCCTCGGCGGCCTGGATGTAGTCGCGCAGCGCGCCGAAGTCGTCGCCAATCTCCACAATGGGAACCGAAACGCCAATCTCCATGGTCAACCTCCCGTTAAATGCAACAGCCCCGCCATCAGGACGATGGTCGGGGCCATTATAGCGTTTGGATGAGCTTCGGGTCGGTGACCCGGAGCATGGGTGCGCCTACCGTTCTACCATTTGGACCTTACCTCTCCATATGGGCCTACGCCCTTCACGAATAACTTCCAATTCCTTGACCTGGATGCATGCACCGCATCGCAAGTCTTTGATCATCTCTGGATTGGCGGGAACCAGGTCCAACCAGAGTCTTTCGCTACCGTCAGTACGAACCACGTCAATTGACATGCCGTACGGAGTCTGGCGCGCGGGTCCCCGACCAACAGCTCCAGTGAATTGATTCGAGTTGCTATTGTGGGTGGAATCCGGTACATTACACATGACGTATCTCCTTTGGCAGCACTCCCTTCGAGTGTGCCGGCCTTCCTGTGGCGAGTGGATGCGTTTGCCCCGGCTGGTCGTCGAAAGCGAGCTGGGGCTTTTTGTTGGTGGTGGGCTCCGGGACATCGTATATAACCTCCAATCGATATCGTCCTATTGTAGCAATCGTGTCCTGCTGTCTGTCAACCTGCATGTGCGCTGTTTTCCCTCTAGATTTAATTGCTGCATTGCGGTCTCCATTGTGGCATAGCCTCTCATGGCACAACATGTTGTATTATGCGGTATGTACCCGCCGACACCCGTTCGACCCGAGGATCGCGACTGAACCTAGACAGTAAAGTGGCCGCGGGGTCTTTGCCTGGAATGATCACTCCGGCCTCTGCGACCTTCGTGTAGATCTCCCTATAGTGAAGTGGCCCATGCTCTTGCAGCACGTTCATGACAGCATCTACTGACTGGGCCAAGACTTCCGATGGCTGATGCCTCCTTGGGCTTCGGGTGCCCGTTTGCCGGTTCATACCTTCAAGCGGAGAAGCAGACGCGATTTCTGGAGGCTGCGCCGAATTGATGTCGACTTCATCGCCAAGCAAAATCCCAATTGCCAACAGGTCGCGACGGAGCTTGCTCCGTTGAGATTGCAAGGCGTCGATCTCGGCGTCGATTTTGGCCAACTCATCCAATCTACGTCGACGCGATTCTGCAAGAAGCACCGCTTCCGCATCGGGAGGGGGCGTACCCGCCAACAGATCGGATTCGCTCGACAGCAAGCGACCATCCCCAGACAACGGAGTTGCAAGCGATGTGGGATCGTAGGACATAATATCGGCATCCTTGGTATTGAGATTTCCGCCACTCATCAAAGCCATAGTATATACTCGCCTCACTATACCAAATCTGCTGCATACGTGTCCATGCCACAACCGCAATAACGGCCGCAAATTTGCGGCCGCCTCAATTCAACGAGTAGATTTTACCCGCGCCTATATCCGAGATTGCAGAAACCGAGGTACTACCTGGCAAACTTCAAACTTCAGGCCATCCTGTTGGCATTCCCTCACGAGCTCGGCGACGCGTGCTACCCCCAGACCACGCAACTCCTCCAGCAGTGCCGGGTTTTCTTCTCCGGGAAGCGGATGCATCAGGCACAGGGCCATGGCGTCAGCGATCATCGCCAGGGCGCCCTCACGATCTGCTCCCTGCGACACCGCGCCCGATATGCCCGGGCAGATCGCCGCGTAGCCCACACTGGAGTACATGAGGATGACGTCGTACAGATTGTTGTCGTGGTCTGACGCTGCCATAGTCACCTCAGTACAGCTCCTCAAACTGCTCGCGGGTCAATCCAGCCTTACGCATGAGTCCTGCCATCGTATATGCGTTGATGGGGTTGTTGCGAGGGATTTCCAGTCTGTTTATTCCGTTGGACATTATGATATGGCCCCTTTCTCGCACCACTTCGTAGCCGATTTTCCCAAAAGCCGTCACCACTCGCCGATGGTTTTTGCCGGGAACTCCGGGCATGTTTAGCCACCCGAATACGGCGTGGGTCGGACTACCGCCGTCGCGGTGGGGCATCCGGCCGCCACTATTTCCTCGTACAGGCCATCCAACCATTCCTCGGTGCTGCGATTGACTGGGGTGACGCCATCCACCAACGCCTCGTAAATGGCGTCTGCAATCATGTCCAGCGCGTCTTGCGGATCGCGGCCGGCACTGACCACGTCCATGGACGGGCAGAAAACTGCCCACGGAGTTCCGGGACTATCACCACTGGTATCGCACACCAGTAAAACCTCGTATCCGTAGTCGACCGGGGCTTCTCCGGCCCATTGCTCCATAAGGGATTTGTCAGCGCGAGTCAGCAAAGCAGTCGCCATAATGTAACCTCGCTTTGGGATGATGCCAGCACCCTCGCCCTCTAGATCATAAAGTTCATCTCGCCAACGATGCGTTCGCCCAACTCCCGGTCGCCGTCGATGGCCACCGAGCCGTTGCCGAGGGCGTGTTCAGCGGACCAGCGACCGGTGCCCAGGGCGTTGAAGGGCTCAAGGCCCATGGTGAGCTTTACGGTGGGAGAGTCGGGGGCGACGTCCATGCGGTGGGCGCGGCCGCCGTCCATGTTCAGGGCGATGTTGCCGCCGGCTTCGCCGGTGATCTCGAACACGACGGTCGCGCCGTCGTCGGGCCTGACCTTGCGGCCGACCACGAAGGGCATGGCCGCCTCGGTGCGCCCGTAGGCGTGCTGCGCCACCGGTCCGCTGAGATGACCCGCGATGCCCAGCGTGCGGCGCATGTCCTGCTCGTGGACCCAGGCGTCGTAGATGCGGATGGCCAGCATGTCGGTGTACGGCCCGGTGCCCAACGGGTTGGGAGTATCAGCCGCGAAATCGGCTTCGGTCATGGCGCGCAGCACACCCAACCGCTCGGCAGTCACCTCACGGAACTCGCCCAGCACCTCGGCGCCACTGAATTGGCGGCGATAGTCGACCAGCACCTCGTTGCCCTGGCCCACGTCGTTGCGCACGTGGGAGGTGTCGACCGGCTCGTGAGCCGGCGCGGGGCGCCCCAGCAGCCGGCACTCGCTGCCCACCAGGTGCGAGACCTGGTCCTGCACCGACCAGCCGGGACACTCGGTGGGGAGCGACCACTGCGCCTGGGTCAGCCCACTGCACAACGCGTCGATGGACTGCCACACCGCTTCCATCAGGTCAACAATCTGCTGGGACATCGTTCCTACTCCACAGTTGAAATTCGCGCCGAAGGCGCGGTTGATTGATTTTGATTGCCCCAGACCGCCAAACGCAGCCCTCAGTCACCGTACGAAGCGACACTCCGGCAGGTGTCCGCGGTAACCGCGGTCGGGGCAGGTGCACGGTATGTCATCCCGGCGCTGGTATCCGAGAGAAGTCAGCCAGCCGTCGAAGCCCGGGTAGAACCCGTAGCCCTCATCGATGGAACGATAGCCGGCTCTGAGAGCGGCCAGAATCTCATCAGCGTCCGGGAGATCGAGGCCGGTGCCCGCAGTGTTCACGTTGGTCATGGTCGCTAGTTGGCCAGCAGTTCCAGCACGTCCTGGGCGAAGACCATATCCTCCTCGCCCACCTGGTCGGGGTCGTCTGGGCTGGTGAGGTAGCGCACGAACAGCCACACGCCGTCGCGGGGGTTGGAGACCACCTCGGCGGTGGCTCCGCTGTAGAGCCCAACCTTCTGGCCCGGCTCAACTTCAAACAGGTTGACTATGTCTGCCATGGCTCTGCGTCCTGTTAGTTTACGGTTGGTCGCGCTGGGGGATGTGACCAATTATATCGGCCACGGCGGCGGATATCTCGCGGGACAGCCTTTGCCGGTCATTCAAAGGCGGTTGGTCATCCTGATACCGTCCTACTCCGGCATACTCGGTGAGGTTTTGCCAATCGACGCCGGGGACGGGGAAATCCTGCCCCATAACTTCCTGCACGCGGCTAATCAGTATACGGAGGTTGTGTCCGTCTCGCCCGCCAGTCGGATAGGTTTCGCCGTGGGCTGCGATGAGGGCCTTGTAGGCGTGCTCCAGCGCCTGCTGGGCGGCGTATCCCAGCATTCCTTCAGACGACCGTGGGCTGCTTGCCAGTACTTCCAGATCTATCACCGCTTCCTGCGCGCTTTTCAACCTGGCTTCAACATCATCCCAATTGACGGCTTCTTCCTGCTCAGGGTCATAGCCCGCCGTACTGCCGTCCATAATCGGCTTTCCTTCCTTCGCTATGGAGTTGGCCAGCGTGTTCTTCTTGACCCGCCCGCCCAGGAGCTCGGCGACGGTCAGAAAGGACACATCCGTTGAGGGCACATCGGGGTGCAGCGCCCTGGCGGCGCGCTCGGCGATCCCGTCGATTTCCAGGCGGCGATCTTCCGGCACTGGATCCGCAGTGATGATGGCAATGTCGATGTCCGAGTGCGCTCCATACGTGCCGCGGGCCCGGGAGCCGAACAGGATTGCCTGAACCGGTTGGACCTGGACAAACACCGCCCGCGTCACGACCATCGCGTCGGGATCTGGGGCTCGTACCGTCGCCGGCGCACTGCTGACGGGCGCATCGGTTTGCGTCTTGAGCGTCATTCCGGGACTCTCGCTGGCCGGAGAACTGCTGGAGGATCAGAAGAAGAACGTCAGGTTCTTGGCCAGCAGCACGTTCTGGTCGAGGAAGACCTGCCGCTGCGCGATCATCCACCCCCCGTCGACACGGCGCAGCCTGTCCTCCCGGCGGCCCACCAGGATGTCAGTCTCCGTGGCGACGCGGTTGCGGTAGATGATGAACCGGCAGCGCAGGGACACCTCCGCGGCGTCGTCAGCGCCGGGCGTCGCCTCCGTTATCTCCACGTTGGTCACCAAATGGGAGAGGCGGGACAGCGGTTCCTCGGCCCAGTGGACGCCGGTGAGTATCTGCCGGACGCGCTGGGTCAGCGTCGTTTTGCCCTCGTCGAACCAGTTGATGTCCTGGCCCTCCCGGGTGAACTCGCGCTCCAACTCGCCGAACTTGACGTTGCGGCGCATGGGCACCCAGTAACGTACGTCATCCGTGAGCAGGTCCAGCCATTCCTCGTACCGGCGGTCGTCCAGCAGGTTGGCCTCATGGTAGAGGAACGCCTCCACATCCTGCTTCAGCAGGAGCATGGCCAGGGGGTCGTTGGCAATCACCATGACCGCACCTAGCAGGCCGAGCCGTTCTTGCGCCAGGTGGCCAGCTCGTCCCAGTCCCGGGCCGCCATGAACTCCCGCCACCGGTTGTAGAAGCCACGCTGGTTCTGTTCGCCGGCGCGCGCCTTGGTGGTGTCGAGCACGGTGCCCTCGAGTTTCAGGCCGCCATCCTCGAAGTCGGTGACCGCGTAGCCCATGCCCATCTGGTAGTTGTAGTGGTGCCGGCGGGCCATGGCTCCCCGACTGGCGGCGTGGGCGTAGTTCCAGTTCTCCATGTCGTCCTGCTCGGTCAGGCCGGCGGGGCCGGAGTACCGGATGTAGTACTGGCGCAGGAACTCCTTGACTTCGGGCGGCGCGCTGCTGTCGACGAGGAACCACCGCCAGACCTCGGTCTGGTCGGGACCACGCGGATGCCACACGGCGATACTGCGTGGCTGCCGGGGCAGGAAGGACATGTTGGGGAAGATCGTCCCGGGTCCGGCCAGGATGCGCCACAGCTCACCCTGACGCTCCTTGCGGGCGATCTCGCACTGGTAGAAGTAGTCTGCGACAATGGGATCGTTCTGGTAGGACGCAACCGGCTGCGCGTCCTCGGGTCGCAGGAACATGACGGTGCCGTGGCCCCGTTCTGGGAACGACACGTCCAGGGACTTGGCGCCCTCGCGATCACTGTTGTCGCGTCGCCCCTGCCCGGACGGGCCGATGCCCACGAGGTCAACGGATCGGTGGCTGATGTTGTGGTAGCGGTCGCCGATGAAGTTCTCGGCGGGGAATTTCCAGTTGCTGGGAACCATCCACTTCTCGATGCCGCCGATGATCTCGGTGCCGCCCTCGGAGCCGTCCCATCCGTCGAACAGGATGTCCAGATAGGTGCGGAAGCCGCCGATGTACTCCAGGAAGTCGGGCGCGTTGGGATCCCAGGTGGCCCAGATGCCGCCCTTGTAGTTGGTCATCCGGGGCACGCGGATCAGGCCCCACTGGGACTTGTCCAGCTCCTCGTGGTAGGCGTCCTTGTAGAAGGGCACGCCCACCAGGGCGCCGTCGGTGGCGAAGCTCCAGCCGTGGTAGGGGCAGGTGAAGATGGGCGTGTTGCCCTCGTCGTACCGGCACACCTTCATCCCACGGTGCATGCACGAGTTCAGGAATACGTGGATCTCACCCTGCCGGTCCCGGCACAGGATCACCGACTCCTCGCCCATCGAGGACACGAAGAAGTCGCCCGGCTTGGACACCTGGCTCTCGTGGCCGACGAACAGCCAGGCGCGGGTGAAAATCCGCTCCTGTTCCTCCGCATAGATGTCGGAATTTACGAAAATCTCCCGGCTGACCATGCCGTTGTCCTGGTCAACCAGGCCGCTGTAGCTGCTGGGCTGGAACGTAATCGCCATGTTCTCCCCTCCGGGCGCGGCTCGCCTGGTCGAATGTTATCACACCGTCACAGACCCCGTGCCCGTTACTCTCGTTTCAGTTCGGTCCCGGCTAACGCTTCCAGTATCCGGGCCACGATCGGATAGCCCTCGTCCCCCCAGCCTTCCGCCTGCGCCTGCCTGTACATCGCATTGGCCACCGACCCGGTGCCGGCCGGGGCTTCGAGCCGTTCCGCCAGGGCGCAGGCCAGGGCCACGTCCTTGGCCACGATGTCCAGCGTGCCGCCGGCCTCGAAACTGCGGTTCAGGATGCTGTTGGGTATGGCGTTGAAGGCGCGGCTGGCGCCGGCGCTCACCGGTACGATCTCGGCCAAAACCGCCGGGGCCACGCCGCCCATGCGGGCGATCAGCATCCCCTCGATGGCGGCGATGAGGTTGGTGTAACCCATGTATTGCGTGGCCAGCTTGGCGACGCAACCCGCGCCGGCCGGCCCCACGTAGAACACCTGGGCCGCGACCGCGTCCAGCGAGTGGCGGACGGTCTCGAACACGGCCCGGTCGCCACCGACCATCATGGTCATCGCGGGCGGGCGTCCGCTCACCGGAGCGTCCAGCATGGTGAGGCCGCGCTCGGCGCAGGCGGTGGAGACACGGCGGGCCACGGCGGGATCGTTGGTGGTGGTGTCCACCAGCGTTGCGCCGGCGGCCATCTCGGACAGCACGCCGGCCTCGTTTCCCAACAGCACCGACTCCACCTGGGTTGGCCCGGGCAGCGAGGTCCAGACCGTTTCGCAGCCGGCCACCGCAGACTCGGCGCTGTCGGCCCACTGCGCCCCTCGCTGGAGCAGCGGTTCCGCCGCCGCGCGCCTGATGTCGTACACCGTCAGGTCCACGCCGGCGTCCAGCAGGCAGCCGGCCATGAGGCTGCCCATGGTGCCCACTCCAATGAAGGCTTGTTTGTTGGGCAGTGCGGCGTTCATTTTCCCCCCATCCAATCAGTACACGGCAGCGCACGCCGGCAGCGACGTGTAAAAGACGGCCTGCTGCTCAAATCGCTGTTTGTAGATATCCGATATGTCTCGGACAGCAGCGACGCCGCTATCCGTCGTGTCAACGGGAACCAGCACGTTCAGCACCCTGGTGGACTCTCGATAGAGTCGACCTTGGTCGGTGTCGAACCATTGACCCCGGGCGTCCAGCACAGTCAGCCCGTCGGGAAACTGTGGCGTTACCGTGTCCGCCAGGAAAGATTGCCACTCTGCTTCGGCAACCGTCTCTCCACTGCCCTTCTCCTGTCCGAAGTAGACATTGATTTCGGTGAAGGGATCCATTCCTTCAGGACAAGCAACATCGCCGCCAACCGCGCATCCTGCAACAAAGAGCAGGAACGCCACGGCGGCGGCGATACAAGCTGCCGGAAATCGCATCGGGCCTAGTAGTGGTCGACCAGCGGTATCTCGTGGAGAGCGGGGATGACCTCCCGACCAATCAGCTCGATGGAGCGCATCACGTCCTCGTGGGCCATGGCGCCCTCGTTGCCGTAGACGTGCAGGTAGCCGGGATTGAGGCGTTCGACGATCATGGACAGCTTTTCCCGCACGGTGTCAGGGCTGCCCACGATGATGTTGTTGGCTTCCTGCAGTTCCTCGTAGGTCATCATCCGGCCGAAGCCGCCGGCGCCCGGCAGCGTCCGCTGGATGTTGACCGCCTCGCGGGACTGGTACCCGGGCGGGTCGTTGTGCTCGCGGGGGCCGCGGTTGCGGTGTTCCTGGGTCCAGAGGAATTCACGCCCCAGCTCCTGGGCCTTCTCGTCGGTGTCGGCGCAGAAGATCCGCAGCAGGTAGCCGAAGTGCTCCGGACCGGGCTCGAACCCGGTTTCGCGCGCCGTGTCGATGTAAACGTCCCGCAGCCGGTGGGTGTGATCCAGCAGCGACCCCAGGTTCATGTAGGGGTGCTCGTGACGCGCCGCCCACATCACCGACTCGGGGCTGCTGAAACCCGGGAACCAGATGGGCGGATGGGGCTTCTGCATGGGCAGAACCCACGGGTTCACCTTCCTGTAATGGTAGTACTCGCCCTCGTAGCGGAAGGGCCCCGGCTCGGTCCAGCACTTGATGATCAGGTCGTGGGCTTCCTCGAAGCGGTCGCGGTTCTGCGGCGGGGCGATGCCTCCCTGCAGGGTCTCCACCGCCGTGCCGCGCACGAAACCGGAGATGATGCGGCCGCCGGAGATGCAGTCCAACATGGCGATTTCCTCGGCCATGCGGATGGGATCGTTCACCGCAATGACGTTGCCCAGGATGGCGATCTTGGTGTTGCGCGTCACCTTGGCGATCACGGCGGCGTCGATGTTGACGGCGGGTTTCATGCACCAGTACGAGGCGTGGTGCTCGTTGGACATGATGCCGTCAAACCCGTTCTGATCGGCCCAGGTGTACTGCTCGTGGTACTGGTTATAAAGGATGTGGGCCTTTTCGGGGTCGAAGTGTGCGTTGGAGAAATCCAGCCGCCCCGACTCGTACTGTGACACTTCATCGTCGGTAACGTGGCCGTAGGGCTGTTCGGAAAACCAGAAAACTTCCACCTTGTCTTTGGGCATCAGGAGCCTCCTCGCTGTGGGCCGCCGGAATCCGTCCGGAACGCTGCGTCTGGTGGTAGATGGCCGCAGTATAGGGAGGGGTGGGCAGGGTTGCAAACAGGAATATCCGTTTGGCCCTCGCAATCAAACGAGAGAAATTCAGCTGCTCGTAAACCGCGAGCGCGACACTGCAAGCAGGTCTACAGGCTGACGGAGATCGACGCGCCCATCAGGCGTGACGTTCAAGAAGAGGTTTAACCACGTCTATTGCAGGTCGAGAGGTTTCCCGGCATTCGCGCAGTTTGCGGTTTGATCATCTTGATTCTACTGCTCAACTCCGCCGCGCAAATAGCAGGTGCGTGGCAAATCGTCGGCGTTCTTGGGGTGCTGCTGCCAGGAACGCTTGGGTGGCGTCACGGGCGCGCTGGATGTTACGCACGGTCTGCGTTCGGGTCAGCGGCGTGGCCAAGTTGGGATTGTAATCGGCCTCGTGGCGTTGGACTTGCAGTTCGATAAAGGTTTCAGCGAAGTCCTGTATGTTGGCATGAAAGGTTGCCATCCGTCTCCCGTTGAGCATCTGGTTTCGGGATGTCCCGTGGTTGAGTGCCCTTTGCGTGGCGGCCCATTCTTCGCTTCTGCGAATGGCCGCTCCTGATCCGATCAGCGCGTCCGCGTTGCTGTTGGCGAGTGCATGGAACATGGCGTAGTAGGCGGCGCTGTTCGCTTTCCTGAGGTGGGTCTGCTGCGGCCTGCCTCTGGTCTCACCGTGTACCGGCGCCCCGGCCAGCATCTCGGCCAGTTCGAGCAGCTGCTCCCAGTTCATGCGTTGCTACTCCTCATCGTATTCAGTGTTCGACATCTCTAACCACTCTCTGTATTCGGCTACTTCGACGTAAGATTCCGTCGTGAGGTGGACGCCCCACTTCGCGAGACCTTCACGGTTCCTTCTCTTGAAACCATTCAGCCACGCCGGGTCCAGGAGGTCGCCGTTCCCAGAGTAGACGACCACGATGTGGTAGTACGGGTCTCCGTATTGGTCCTCGCCCGGTGTGATCCTGACTTCGTTGATCGAGATGCCCTCAGTGGCTATGTGTTCCAGGTCCTGCAGGACGATCTGGGCTACACTCTGTTCGGCCTCCGGGCTCAGTATTTCTGCTGCTGTCATGGGGCCTCCTGTGTCTCGGGCACACTGGTTGCAATGGTTAAGCGGCACGCTGGGGGTGGCTCCCTTGTCGAGTGTTGCCATCCTGTCCGGCTTGCATTTTATCAAGTGGCGGCTCTCGGGCAATTACGGGATGAGGCAAAGGTTTGGGCGGTTGGATCAATCGTCACATTCGTCAATGCGCTGGTCGATTTGTGGCCGGGCTACCACGGGTCGGAGCTGAGGAATTTCCTCACGCAACGCCGCGTTTGACGCCCTTATCGCCCCGTGATACGCTTTGCTCACTGTGGAAACATGGGGACTCCGCCTGGAGTTCCCAACACTTGCGCTATTCAGGAGCGACGACGATGAACGTTACCCCTCTGGCCATCGAGAAACTCAAGGAAGTTGTCACCGCCGAGGACGAGGCCGGTTCCGCCCTGCGGGTGGTTGCCATGCCTGCCGGACAAGGCCTGCAGTATATGCTGACCATGGAGAAGGAGCACCAGCCTGACGACACCGTGCTGCGCATGGACGGCATGGAGTTCCTCATGGACTCCGACAGCGCCCCGTTCCTGGAAGAAGCCACCATTGACTACATCGAGGAGTTCGGCGGCCGGGTGGGGTTCGTCATCAACAACCCGATGTACGCCGGCGGCGGATGCGGGAGCGGTGGTTGCGGCTGCGGCAGTGGGGTTGGCGGCGGGCACTAGCCGATCCCGAATTTCGGCAGTCCCTGGCGGCGCCAGGGATCGCCGACAACCGAATCAATTGCCCCGGCGCCACCGGTTGCCGGGGCTTTCGCATAGCAGCGCGCCAAAGCCCCATAACGGCAGCGCGGGCTGTTGATTAATCGATTCGAACATTGTCATCATAGGGCATTCTTTGTCATCATGGGACAATCTTTCAATCAGGAGTCCGGGAATGAAAATCTGGCCCACCGTCTCGAAGGAGCAATGCCTGAGCCGTTTGCGCAAGGACGTGTCTGCCTGGAACGACCTGAGGTCCAACGCAGACCTCTCCGGCACTTCCTTTGCCGACGCACGGCTTCACGGGGCAAATTTGTCGTGGGCCAATCTCACGCACCTGAACTTCAGCGGCTCCGACCTTGGCGACTGCGACCTGCGCGGCGCGGACCTTCACTTTTGCGACCTGACCGGCGCGAACCTGCAGAGCGCGGACCTGCGCGGCGCGAGCCTGCAGGGCGCAACCCTGCGGGAGGCCAACCTGTCCCACGCGCTACTGCAGGGCGCCAACCTGGCGCGGGCCGACCTGAGCCAGATCAACCTGCGGAGCGCCGATCTGGGTTACTCGGTGCTGCGGGGCACCTATTGCAGCCGTTCCGATTTCTCGGAGGCCGACCTGTCCTGGGCCGACATGCAATCCGCCAACCTGTCGAATTCCACCTTCTACAAGACGGTTTTCACGGACGCGACCCTGGCCAAGGCGAACCTGGCCCACGCCAACTTCAACCTGGCGGTGCTGGAAAACACCGACCTTGACGAGGCATTCCTGCACGACACGATCTTTGCCGCGCTGGACCTTTGCGGGGCGAAAAACCTGGAAACCGTGCAGCACGAGCCCTCTTCCATCCTGAGCATCGGCACCGACACCCTGCTCAACACCCTGCGCAGTTCCGGTGGCATGTATACTCACGAGCTGGAGGTCTTTTTCTCCAAGGGCGGCGTGTCCATCGACATGCTGGCTTCGATCCGTCCCGTCACCGCGCCGGCGTCCTGACGCCATCCCAGCCCAGAACGCGCCCGATGCGTCGTGCCGTACTCGGCAGCGCTGACTGACCTGCAACCCAAACACAAGGAGCGACGTCCCGATGTCAGCCACACCCCACGGCATCCGTTACTCGGCCCACCGCCCGGTGGTCATGGGGCGCAACGGCATGGTCTGCGCCGGCCATCCCCTGGCCGCCCAGGCCGGCGTATCCTTCCTGCAGAAGGGCGGCAACGCCTTCGATGCCGCCATTGCCACCGCCGCCGTGCTGAACGTTGTTGAACCGCTGATGTCGGGCATCGGTGGGGACGGGTTCATCATGGCCTACCGCTCCGACGACGACTCCCTGCGGCTGTCCAACGGGACCGGGGCCGCACCCTACAGGGCAACCCTGGAGCGGTATCGCGACGGCATCCCGATGAAAGGCATCCTGAGCGTTTCGGTGCCCGGCTTGCTCAACGCGTGGCTGGACGTCCATGCCGAGTACGGATCGCTGCCGCTGACCGAGGTGTTTGGTCCCGCCATCGCCCTTGCCGACGACGGGTTCCCGGTGACGCACTACCTGGCGTCGGCCATCGCCGGCGATTCGCTGCTGTGCGAGTTTCCCACCAGCCGGGCGATCTTCACCCGGGACGGGTCGGGCGAGCCCCTGCGAGCCGGAGACATTCTGCGGCAGGCGAACCTGGCCCGCACGTTGTCCGCCATCGCCGTGCAGGGCAGAGACGCCTTCTACCGGGGCGAGATCGCCGAAGCCATCGTGCGCTTCAGCGACGAGCAGGGCGGCCTGCTCACCATGGCCGACCTGGACGACTGCTCGGCGCGCTGGCAGGATCCGATCTCCACGGACTACGGGGACTACACGGTTTACGAAGCGCCTCCAAACTCCAGCGGGCACATCCTGCTGCAGGAGCTCAACGTCATCCGGCAGCACGACATGGCGAGCCTGGGGTTCGGTTCCGCAGCATCCATCCACCTGATGGTGGAGGCCAAGAAGATGGCGTTCGCGGACCGGGAGGCCTACGTGGCAGATCCCGATTATATCGACGTGCCCGTCGCCGGGATGCTGTCCGCCGAGTACGCCCGGGAACGCGCCGCAACCATCGACCCGGCGCGGGCCTCGGAGAACATGGCCGCCGGGGATCCCTGGCCACACCAGCCGGCGGGTCAGCGCCGGTCGCCGGCGGGAGTGGGCGCGCGACGTCGCGGCCCCCGCTCCGAGCAGGAAGACACCACCTGTTTCGTGGTGGCGGACCGGGCCGGCAACGCCGTATGCCAGTTGCAGAGCATCCAGAGCGGCTGGGGCTCCTCGCTGGTAGCCGGCGATACCGGTATCCTGCTGAACAACCGCATGACCTACTGGCACCTGGACCCGGACCATGTGGACTGCCTGCAGCCGGGCAAGCGCGTCCGGCACACCATGAACCCCGTCATGGTTTTCCGCCGGCCTGACGGATCGGCGGAGAACGGGAACAACGGCAGCGCATCAGCCGAGCGCCGGTTGACCTACGTGTTGGGCACGCCGGGCGCAGACTGCCAGGTGCAGAGCAACATGCAGGTCATCACCAACCTGGTGGACCACGGGATGACGGTTCAGGAAGCCGTGGAAGCGCCGCGCTGGAAGCATGTCGGCGACGGAACCGAGTCCACGATCCCGCACACGGCGGAGGACCGGCTCCTCATCGAGAACCGGTTTGACGCGGGCGCGCTGCGTCAACTGCGGGCCATGGGCCACCCGGTGCACGAGCTGGGCGCGTGGGACGGGGTAACCGGTCGCGAGATGGCCCTGTACATCGACCGCGACACCGGAGCGCTGCACGGCGCCGCCGACCCCCGCTACGACGGGTACGCCGTGGGGTATTGAGCGTCTTTCGTCGATCCCGCGCCAACTGCACCAAGGACAATCAGCATGCGAATGCCCGGACAACGCCGCAGCCAGGAACCCGACGAGGTGGGGCAGCGTGCCGGCCTGTTCGCCGAGTCCATCCGTGATGGGGACATGGATCTGGCCTGGTCAATGCTGTCCAAGGAGACCCGGGGCATGCGCATGGGCGTGTGGGCGACACGGCTCAACATCGACATGCAGGTGGCCTACCGCGCCGCCTACGATCCGGATCATCCCATGCGCGATTCAATGATGGACGACTTCCGGACCACCGTCCTGCGCTTGTGGCCCCTGGAAGACCTTACCGAACTGGCCGCCGCGCCCACCCGCTACGTGGATGACAAGCACGCTTTCGTGTTTCTGCCCTTCGGCGTGACCGATGAGACCGTGGTGCAGCACAGCCGCCTGATGTCGGGCCTGATGATCCCCATGCTGCTCGAAGACGCGCAATGGCAGGTGGACCTTCCCGGCTGGCGGTTCCTGGACGCGTCCGGCCAGGGTGGCAATGGCTAGGCGGGCAGCCCGCACCCGTTCTCGCGGCGCGCGCAAAGAGCAAGCCGCCGCATCCGTACCTACTCACGCATCCGGCGAACCCGACGGCGCGGTACGATGGCGACGCCCGGGAGACGGCCCCAGCGCCTGCGAACTCTGCGAACGGACGGTGGATCGATTCACCGTCCACCATTTGATTCCCCGAGCGCGGGGAGGGAACCACGGGCCGAAGGCGCTGCTCTGCCCTACCTGTCACCGGCAGGTGCACGCCATGTTTTCGGTGACCACGCTGGCCGAGGAGATGTACAGCGTGGCGCTGCTCCGGTCGAACTCCAGGGTCGCCGACTTCCTGCGCTGGATGCGGAAACAACGGGGCGCCAGCTTCCGCGTTCGCCGGTCGCGGGACCGCGGATGAATGGCACGCGGGAGCGTCGTGTTATGATTCGACGCAAGGGCTGCGGAATTACCACATGACGGGTTCATCAAACCTTTCACCCCAACAAGTGAGCGACGCGATACGCGCCGGCCTACCGAACCGACCGGATGTTGAGTCGTCCGACTCCGAAGCCGAGGAGTCGGCGGTGACCTACCGAGACAATTTGGTCCATTATCGGGAACACGTCCGCAAAAGCTTGGACGCAAGAGACTATCGGCAGGTCGCAGAGAAATCGTGGGGGGCGTACTCACAAGCCGTTAAGGCAATTGCCGCCGATCGCAGCCTGCGGGTCCGTAGCCACACGAGCATCCTGAGAGTTTCTGAACAACTGGTGGCGCTTGTTTCCAGTGCCGACCCGGTTTCCGGGTCCCTTTTGGACAACGGCATGAATTCGGCTCATAGCCTGCATATCCATTTCTACGAGAACGACCTGCCCGACGAAACGGTAACGCGACGGGCGGATGCCGTGGCGGCAGCTATCGACCTCCTCCAGGAATTGTTCCCAACCGAAGCGTCCGCAGAATGACCAGTGCGAACGAAACTGCCGATGTCGTAATCATCGGGGGAGGCGTGATGGGCTGCAGCATCGCCTGCAACCTGGCACTGACCGCCGCCGACCACGGCCTCCGCCGCATCGTGCTGCTGGAACGGGACACGCTGGGCAGCGGATCCACCGGACGCAGCAGCGGCGCGATCCGCATGCATTACTCCACCGCCGTCAACGCCGAGCTGGCGTGGCGGAGCCTGCACATCTTCCGCAACTTCGCCGACATGATCGGCGGCGAGTGCGGTTACACCCGCACCGGCTATCTGGTCTTTGCCGGCGCCGATGACCTGCCCTCCTTCCGAGCCAACATCGCCACGCAGCAGTCGGTGGGCGTGATCACCGACATCATCAGCGCCGCCGACGCGGCGGAACTGGCGCCCGGATTTGAGGTTGCCGACGCGGCCAGCATCGCCTACGAGCCCTACTCCGGCCACGCCGACGCCTCGGGAACGGCCTACGCCTACGCCACCCGCGCCAGGAGCGAGGGCGTGACCATCCGACTGCAGACGCCAGCGGAAGCCATCGAAACCAGCGACGACGGCAGCCGGGTCGTGGCGGTCCGAACCGCTTCCGGAGAGCGCATTGAGACCGGCATCGCCGTGGTGGCCACCGGCCCGTGGACCGCGCGCTTCCTCGCACCCCACGGCATCGACGTTCCCTTGGTGGCAACACGCCACGAGGTGCTGCACTTCCGGCGGCCGCTGGACGTGGTGCCCTACCATCCGGGCGGGGCCGACATCGGAAATCGCATCTACTTCCGGCCCGAGGGGCAGGACCTCACGCTGGTCGGCAACGGCAACCAATCCGATGTGGTCGACGACCCCGAGGTGTTTGCCCAGCGCGCCAGCCCGTCGTTCATTGAGGATGTGTGGCAGCGCCTGGCTCGCCGGATTCCCGCCATCGCCGACGCGGAACTGGCGGCGGGCTACGCCGGGCTGTACACCAACACGCCGGACTCGCATCCCATCATGGATCGCGTCGACGGCGTGGACGGGATGTACCTGTGCACCGGTTTCAGCGGCCACGGCTTCAAGCTGTCTCCCATGGTGGGCGTGCTGATGGCCGAATTAATCGGCAGCGGCGCGGCCACCACCATGGATATCTCTCCGTTGAACCTGTCACGGTTTGACGACGGAGCCCTGAACAACGCGGGCTACGGCTTTGACGTTCTGGTCTAATCCGCTGCCGTGACTGACGCCGTTCCCACGTCCTTTGAGGGGGTCACGCCGGCCGTCTCGGTTTCGGGCCTGACCAAGCGGTTCGGCCGGGTCACGGCGGTGGATGGCGTCAGCCTGGACATACCCTCGGGCGGCGTGTTCGGACTGCTCGGTCCCAACGGGTCGGGCAAGACCACCCTGCTCTCCATGTTGTCCGGCTTCATCAACCCCACCGACGGGTCGATGACTTTGTTCGGGCACGACGGTCCGGCCGGACAGGCGCAGGCGTTGCATAACGTTGGAGCGCTGATCGAGCGCCCCATCTTCTGGCCCTACCTGTCCTGCCGGGACAACCTGAAGTGCCTGCAGGGCGTATACGGCTCGGACGGCGGCGACGCGGAGGTCGAGGACCTGCTGGACGCCGTCAACCTGGGCGGCGATGCGGCCCGCCGCAAGTTCCGCGCCTGTTCCACCGGCATGAAGCAACGCCTGGGCATCGCCGCCACCCTGCTGGGCGACCCGTCGCTCCTGATCCTCGACGAGCCGACCAACGGGCTGGACCCGGTGGGAATCGTCGAAGTGCGCGATCTCATCCGGAGCCTGGCCGCCGGCGGACGCCGCACCGTGATCCTAGCGAGCCACCTGCTCAACGAGGTGGAACAGGTCTGCGACCAGGTTGCCGTGCTGAGGCGAGGCAAGTTGCTGTATTGCGGAGCCGTTGCCGACATGAGCGCTTCCGCCTCGGCGCTGGTTCGCACCACCGACGACGACCGCGCAGTCACCGCTCTGGCGGACGCCGGCTGGGATATCAGGAGCCGATCCGAGGACGGGCTGGAGGTGGCGGTCGCGTCGGGACGCGAGTGGGAAATCAGTCGGGACCTTGCCAACGCCGGCGTGTACATCTCCCAACTGCGGCCGGCGTCCGGTTCCCTGGAGGCCGGGTTCATGGAAGTCACCGGCCAGGCGGAGCAGGAACCCGAATGACCACGTTCGCCATGGTGCCCAACATGATGCGGTGGGAGTGGTTCCGACTGCGCCGGAGGACCGAGTTCTGGGTGATCCTGGGCCTGCTGGCGCTGGCGGTGGTCGGCACGCTGGCCGTGTCCGCCGGAGTGCTGCGGCTGGTTCAGTCCAGCTTCTCGATACCACCATACGGTTACCCGCTGCTGGTATTCGAGTTGCTATCGCGGCTGGGCCCATTCCTGGGAATAGTCCTGGCGGGCATGGTCCTCGGCAGTGATTATGGATGGGGAACCTTCCGCCCGCTATTCGCCAGGGGTCAGCGTCGCTGGCACGTGCTCACGGCAAAGCTCGCCCTGGCGGCGTTGGTGCTGGTGGTTGTGTGGATTGTGTCGTGGCTGCTGGCCGCCGGGGTTGGCATGGTCGCGGCAGAGCCGGCGGCGACGGGGGTGGAAATCATGCCGTGGGACTCCGGCAGCTGGGCCGAGAGCGCGGGCGCCTTCGTGTCCGCTTGGCCGGTTACAATCGCCTACCTGCTGCTGGGGGCGTTGCTGTGCGCCGTAGGACGTTCCACGGCATTCGGACTGGGTGTTGGCATCGCCATCTTGATCGTCGAGTCGATCGCGTATCCCGCGGCGGGCTTGATTTCCCAACTCGTGCTGGAGGTCAACCTGGGCGATTACACCCGCTGGACGCTGTGGGGCGTCACCCGCGGCCTGATGGGGCGCGACGACGAGATCGGCCCGTGGGTGTTCCTGCCAGCGGTCGTGGCCTACGCCGCCGTCTTCGCCGCGCTGGCGGGGCTGGTGACAGAACGCCGGGACGTCAGCAGCGGGAACGGATAGGCGGGGCAGTCCAACTCGAGGTCGAGCAGGTGCCGACAACCCCGGCAATTCCATCGGCGCCCTAATGCGTATCCACTTTCACTGGATCCCGACATTGTGAGCGAAGCGCGGCAATCTAGTTGGGGCAAGGAACGCTAATACGGGAACGAGATCGCCACGTCGCTACGCTCCTCGCGATGACAAAATGGGTACGCCTGAACGTCGGCGGCATCGTCTATAATGCCGGCATATCTTCGGACTGCTCGAACGCGAGGCGGGTGACCTGTGGAAAACGAGAACTGGCGCAAAGAGGTTTTCAACCTTCCGGATAACCACGGGTGGACCGCCAAGCCGGGGAACAAGGTGTTCATCGCCGACCGGGGCGCGCTGCGCTTTGAAATCCCCCAGGAATGGCTGGTGGAACCTTCCCGCAAGTCGGTGAAGTTCCGAGACGCTCCGCACCCCGACGACACGATGATCCTGGAGGTCACGATATTCTATGCCGGTTACGGCATGAACATAGACTGGAGCAGCTTGCCCCTGCACCAATTGATCAAGGACGTGACCTCCGACGATGCCCCAGTCCGCCGCGGCCGGGCCAGCCGCCGGCGGCGCAGAGGTCCGGAAGACACCAAACGCGGTTCGCCGATCACCGTCAAACTGGGCAACCTGGAGATGGCCTGGATCGAATCAGAGTTCTTCGACCCGGGTGAGAAGCGTCCGGCCCACTCAATCCAGGCGATCACCCGGGATCCCCAAAAGTCCATCCACGCCCTGCTCACCCTCAGCTACTGGCCCGAGGACACGCAACGCGCAAAATCCACGTGGAACGATGTCCTGGGCACGCTGAAAATGGGCGAGCATTTTGACAGCCCGCTGCAGGGCCCGGGGTACCTGGGTGATGCACAGCGTTAGTGCGTGTGGCAACCTTGGCGCTCCAGGCGATGCAGCTTCTTCCTAAATTGAAACGAAGCAACTTCGCCGGTGCCACAGCGTCGCAAGGCCGGGCGAGGCCAAAGATTGGATCGCATCTTTCGGTGCTGAGCGACGCACGAAACTCCATGCGCTGGCGAACGTCAGGCGCATCGGGACCGTGGGTAGAAACCCCATGCCATTGAGCGGTGAGGAATACGAGGCCATCGTTGGCGATGGCACCAAGCATATCGCCGCCGATATCACATGGGAGGGTAGGCGCAACGCTCCGTCGCGGGAGTTTCGCGTCGACGTCGAATCCGAAGCAGATCACCCTATATTCATCAAGGGTTGGTACAATTCCCACTCCGGTAAGTTGTCGTATGCGCTTATCCATCGAATAGCAGGGCGAATCCATGGCCTCGACTTGGGAGCAGACCACTGCAACCCTGACGGTGAATCAGTGGGTGAGAAACACAAAAACTACTGGGTTCCCGGTAGTCGCGACAAGTGGGCATACGTGCCGGAGGACATCACCGAGCCGTGGAATCGTCCGGTGGCAGTATGGGTGCAATTCTGCGCTGAGATAAATCTGCGGCACGAGGGAACGCTTGGGGAGCCTGGCGCCGTCCAGGGGGCGCTGCTGATATGAACGTCAACGAACTTTGCGCTTCCGTGGGACGGACACTGCCGCCCTTGTTTGTATGTTCGCCGGCTCCGCACGAGGGAGTACGAGTGCGTACTCCGCTGCTGTACCCGGACGGAGGGGTGGTGGACGTGTTCGTTCTCGAACGGGGTGGCGGCTACACTGTCACCGATTTCGGCGATGCGCTTGGATGGTTGGGGTTGCAGTCAATCAGCCGCAGGAGATCGAGGCGGCAGGAAATGCTGGCACAGGACGTGTGCCGGACACTGCGCATTGATCTTTTGCACGACCAACTGGTACTGCGCCCGGTAACGGATGATGCGTTAGGGGAAGCTGTGACCCGCATCGCCCAGGCAGCCGTACGGGTTTCTGATTTGTGGTTCACCCTGCGGAGTCAATCGTTGCAGGCTACTGAGGACGAGGTGGACGAATGGTTACGCGAAAAACAGATCCCATTTCAGCGTCAAGTTGCGAAACCCGGACGATCCGGCCGAGACTGGACCATAAATTTTGAAACGCAATCCCCTAATCGCACCTCGCTGATTTTTCTCCTGAGCACCGGGTCACGAGGCGCAGCGCGTCGAGTTACCGAGCACGTTTTGGCCGGGTGCGTTGACCTCAGCCATCTAAAAACGGAGCAACCTAATCAGGCATTCATATCATTGTTCGACGATACTGTGGATGTCTGGCGGGCCGAGGACTTTCAATTGGTGGAAGACCATTCCGAAATAGCCCGGTGGTCTGCTCCCGATGAACTTGAACGAATACTAACTGCCAGCGTCCGTGACAACTTGAGCCTTTGTTGACGCCGGACCCGCAAGGATAAATTTACCTGACCGGCTATCTTTTTCATCCTGCGCATCCATGCAAACTCGATCCAATTAGGAGGCTTTTCAATGTCAGTGATGGTTACCGGCGGCACCGGGTTTATCGGGAACCGCATCATACGCAAGCTTCTGGAACGGGGCGAGGAGGTGGTCTGCTTTGATCTCGCTCCGCCGCGGCCCAATTTGCAGCCCCTCATGGACCGCGTCGCCTTCTATCGGGGCGACGTGACCCGTCTGGACCACCTGCTGGAAGCCGTCAACCGTCACAACGTGGACCGCATCATCCACATGGCCGCCCTGCTGCCGCCTGACACCGAGGACCGGCCCGCCACCGGCATGGCGGTGAACATCGACGGCACCAACAACATCTTCGAGGCCGCCCGCTGGGGCAACATCCGCAGGGTTGTCTACGCCAGCAGCATCGCGGTCTATGGCGTGCAGGAGACCTTCGGCGACCGGCCGCTCATCGAAGACGACCTGCCGGCTCCCATTAACGTGTACGGCATGACCAAGGCGGTGAACGACTTCGCCGCCGCACGCTACCGCACGCTGCACGGGCTGGACATTCGCGGCGTGCGCATCTGCACCGTCTTCGGACACGGCCGCGTCACCGGCATGACCGGCATGATCGGCGGCCTGATGATGTCCCTGCCGGCCATCGGCCAGTCCGTCAGCATGGACTTCGACCCGCAGGAAGCCTCGCCCATGATCCATGCGGAGGACGCCGCCGAGATTTTCGTCCGCGTCGCCCTGGCCGACAGCCTGAACCATCACATCTACATCAGCGGCGGCGAACTGGCGACCATCGCCGACGTGGCCGACATGGTGCGCGCCTACATCCCCGACGCCAGCATCACCACCGGGAGCCGACCCGTGCCCCACGTGTACCTGGTGGACAACAGCCGCATGATGGCCGACGTCGGCTACGAACTGCCGCCCCTGCGCATGCGCGTCCTGGACCACATCAACGACGCCCGGGCCGAGGCCGGCCTGGACCCCATCCGGGGCTGATTCTCACAGCCACTGACCCCAGGGGACGGCGGCAGCCGCAACGGACGCGCCGGCCTTTGCTACAATACGGGCCAGGCGATTACCGACCACCAAGGAGGAACACACCATGAGCGTTGCCATCGGCTACGTCCCCGGAGCATTCGGACAGGGAGGCGACGACCCCAACTTCCTCCGCACCCTGGTGGAACTGGGCGACAAGTACGAGTACGACTCCATCTGGCTCAGCGACCGCATCTGCAGCGACCGGTTCAGCCTGGAGCCCATGGTCGCCCTGTCCCTGGTGGCCGGCTATTCCGACCGTCTCAAGTTCGGCACCAGCGTATTGGCCTTGCCGCTGCGCAATCCGGTGGTTCTGGCGAAGCAGGTAGCCACGCTGGACTGGCTCTCCCAGGGCCGCTTCTTCCCCGCCGTGGGTTTGGGTCAGGAGGATCCGGACGAGTACGAGGCCTGCGGCGTGCCCAAGGCCGACCGCGCGCGACGCACCGACGAGGCCATCGAGCTGATGCGCCGCCTCTGGGAGGAACAGGATGTCACCCATGAGGGTGAGTTCTTCACCACCCACAACGTGTCGGTAACGCCCCGGACATTCCTCAAGCCCTCGCCTCCGGTCTGGATCGGCGGGCGCAGCCCGGCCGCGGCACGGCGCGTCGGCCGCGTGGGCGACGGCTGGCTGGTGTCCAGCGCCACCCCCGAGGAGATTCGCTCCGGCCGGGAGATCATGTTCGAGACGGCCCAGCAGTACGACCGCGAGATCGAGGAAGACCACGTTGGCGTCCTCATCGGGTACTACATCTGCGACGACCCGAAGGAGGGCGAAGCCCGGTCCGAGCAGTTCGTCACCCGACAGCGGCCGGACGCGCACTTCACCGAGTACTCCGCCGTGGGCACCTCCGAGCAGATCGGCGACTTCATTGACCAGTACGTCGACGCCGGCGGCTTCAAGTTTGTGATCCGGCCCCTGTGCGCCGGCACGGAGTCCATGGAGCAGCTGGAGCAGGCGGGAGAGGAGATCCTGCCGCGCTTCCACGGGCCGCTGGAAAAGTAGGCGCTGCGAGGTTGCGATGAGGCCAACCGTGCCTGCCGACGAAGCGGCTTCGCCACCCATATCCAGGTCTATGAACATGATGCGTACATGGATATTCGGCGTGCTGGCGGTGGCGCTGCTGACGCTGGCCCTGGTCGGTTGTGCGGCCGAGGAACCGGCAGCGCCGGCCTACCAGGCCACCCAACCCGCCTCCGGCGGTTCGGCAGTGGTGGTGCCCGACCTGTCAGCGAACGCGCGGACCGGCGAGCAGGTATTCAACGCGAATTGCGCGCTGTGCCACGGGCCCAACGCCTCGGGCACGGGTCTGGGTCCTCCCCTGGTGCACAAGATCTACGAGCCGGGGCACCATCAGGACTTCAGCATCCAGAGCGCGGTAAGGAACGGGGTTCCGGCGCACCACTGGCAGTTTGGCAATATGCTGCCCGTGCCCACGGTGGCCGACGAGGACATCCCGAACATCATCTGCTACATACGGGAGTTGCAGCGGGCCAACGGCATCATCGCGCCGGACGCCACCATCGCCGCGTGTTAAGGCTGTCATGGTCGGCGACGTATGATGGAATTCAGTATCGACGCAAGGGGGTGAGGGTCATGGCCAGAGTGTTCGTGCCAACCATGCTGCAAGCGACGACGGGCGGGGTCAAGGAAATCGAGGTCGCCGCCCGCAACGTGCGGCAGGTGATCGAGCAGTTGGACGAGCGGTTCCCCGGAATCGCCAACCGGCTGATCGAAGACGGCGAAATCCGGTCGAACCTGGCGGTGGCGGTGGACGGCGAGGTCGCGCGCATGGGCCTGATGGAACGGGTCGGCGAGAACGCCGAGATACACTTCGTGCCGGCCATCGGCGGCGGATAGGTCAGGCGCGCAATCAAACCCGGCCGCATCCACTCAACCATTCCTAGTGAGTCATACAGGCCCCGGCGAGGCGTCAAGCGGCGCTTCGTCGGGGCCTGTTCCTCGTTTTCCCGGTCACAAAGAAATCCGCTTCTACTGGTTTGCCCGTAATGAACGCGGGCCGGCCTGCCGATTGCATAATATCGGTAGGCCGCCAACCGGGCCGTGTGACCAGTCAGTCAACTTGATGCCTGGACAACCACGCTCATGCAACGGTTCGGCCAATAACGTAACTGTTCAGAATTCAGGAGGTTGTCATTGCGAGGCGCTTGCGCCGTGGCAATCTCGATATCGTAGCAGCAGCGTCTGTCCTGAAGGACACCCCGGCGCCAACGAGATTGCCGCGCTGCGCTCGCAATGACACCTCCCCAGCAGCTCTGAACAGTTACCCAATAACAGGTGAGGTGTTGATATGAAAGCGGCAAGCATAATTGCGGCGATTTCCTTCATTGGCGCCCTGGTCGCGATTGCCCTGTTCGCGGACGCCGCTCACGCTCGCGAGCCCGACTGTCCATCCAGCTGGCCGGAAGAGCCGGCGGAGCAGTTTTTCGCCGACGCTGAGGGCGCGGAGTGGTTCGTCATACGCAGCGCGGACAGCAACGGCTACGAGACGGTGCGGGCATACCGGGCGGACGATGGCTACCAGGCAGGATACGCGCCGGGTTCGCCCGACGAGATCTGTTACCTGCTGGTCCGCCGGGCCGGGAGCTCGGAGGATGTGCCCGACGCGCAACAGGTGGTCTTTCGCGCCGAACAGGAACCGGAGGAAACCGCCCCTGCGATTTCCAAAACCCTGTTTCGGGAGTTTTACGACCGCCTGATTCCGGTTGGACCATACGGCGCCAATCCCGACCCCAAGTGGGGCGACCTGTTTGGCGTGTTTTCAAACGAGGAGCGATCGTGCATCATCGCCACCTTCGGCGAAGAACGGGTCATCGCCGTACTGGGCGAGGAAGGGCTCGCCACCGCGTTGCAAAACTCGGTTTTCCACGAGGGTGATGAACCGCGGCTGGAGGATGTCCTTATTTATAGCTGCCTGTCGGACGACACTGCTCCCATCCTGACCTTCGCCTTGGCTTTCGCCGGCGCACTCCGCCAGGCGGACCCCGGCGAGCAATACGCCTGCGTCCAGAAAGCGCTGCAACCAGCCGTTGCAGCACTGTCCAAGCCTTTCCCAACTGAGGAAGACCTAATCGCGGTGTTCGCGTCATTCTTCGCCCTGGCTTCCTGCGGCCTGGAATCGACGGATACGTCCAGCGGCGCGCCGGGAGAGTAAATTGACGCCACGGCCCGCGTCGCGCTCGCCGGCCGTGCTGCATCACGCCCCGCGGCCGTCCGGTGTCGAACGCCGGGTGACGCTCTCACAGCTTCAGCGGGTCCGCCAAAACGGGTTTGCGAGCCAGTGGGCATCATGCGCGCCCATTCTGGAGGCGGGGAAACGTCCGAATCAGGATGCACCGGATTTTATGATTTGCAGCATTGGGAGATCTGGATCACGCAACGGTTCCAATCCGGATAATCCCCAAATCTTGAAAATCCTGATTCTGACGATTTACTAAACTGGGTGCGCATGAGGCCGGCAGGGCCGTTTGACCCGTCCCGGCCCTGCGGCTACAATGGCTTGAATATGCTTTCCCAGACTTCCATCTCATGACGAACCATACGCTGCTTCCTGACGACGAGCCGCGCGTTGCCAGCGCGGGCTTCGGGTTCGATGACGACGCCATGCCGGCGGTGTCCGACCCGTGCGCGCCCGAACCACGCTCCAACGTCAAGGTGGTGTCGGCCGGCGGCCTCGTGTTCCGCGAGACCGGTGACCTGATCGAAACGTTGCTTTGCGCCCGCGTGCGCCCCGGTTACCACGGCGAGGATGCGCCCCTGACCTGGCGGCTGCCCAAGGGGACACCCGAGCGAGGCGAGACCGTGGAGCAGACGGCCCGCCGCGAGGTGCAGGAAGAAACCGGCGTACACGTGAACGTCCTGGCGCCCATAACGAGCATTCGGTATTTCTTCGTTGGACACGACGACGGCGTCCGCTACGACAAGACCGTCTACTTCTACCTCATGGAGCCCAAGGGCGGCAGCACCTCGGAACACGACGCCGAGTTCGACGTGGTGGAGTGGTGCAGCTACGAAGAAGCGGTGGAACTGCTCGAATACAACAACGAGCGCGAGGTTTTGGAAGCGGCCCGGTCGTTGATCGACTCCTACCGGCGAGGCGCGGAGCTATGAGCAAGGACCTGGTTTTGCGGGGAGTTCGCGTGCTGCTGCGGGGCAAGCGCATGGAAGACGCCGAGAAGGACTACATTTGGCGCAGCGATCCCGAGATCGCCCGCCTGGACGCCGCCTACCCGCTGACCATGAAGTACGAGCGCTACCTCAAGCTCTTCGAAGACCAGGTCCGCTGGCCCACCCCGGGATCCCATCACTTCGCCATCGAGGTTGCCGGGGGCAAGTTCATCGGCAACTGCATGTACTACGACCTCGACAGCCTCTCCAAGGAAGCCGAGCTGGGCATCGTCATCGGAGACCGTGACTACTGGAGCGGCGGCTACGGCTACGACGCGGTGGTGACGCTGCTGCACCACATGTTCGACGACCTGCGGCTCAAGCGAGTGTACCTGCACACCCTGGAGTGGAACCATAGAGCACAGAAGTGCTTCGAGCGTTCGGGGTTCAATCCGGTGCGCAATGTCCGCAGGATGTCCCACGACTTCATCCTGATGGAAGTCCACCGGGACGACTGGGATGAGACTTCGTTCGACCGGCTGGAAATGCGGCAGCAATACCTGGACCAACGGGGCGGCGTCGCGGTGGGCGATGACGACGCGGTGGCGGCGGCCGTAGTCTAAACGTAACTGTTCAGAGTTGCGGTGAAAGTGTCATTGCGAGCGAAGCGTGGCAATCCCGTTGGCGCATGAGAGTCCTTCGGGACAGGCGTGGCTGCTACGGCGTCGAGATTGCCACGGCGCAAGCGCCTCGCAATGACAACATCCTGCATTCTGAACAGTTACGTCTAAACGGCCTACTGGACTTGCGGGCTACTGACTATGCTCGGGCGGCCACCAGAGCCGCGCCCACGGTGATATCACCGGTGTACAGCGCGCGCCCTATTATCGCCGCCTCCGCGCCGGTATCGATCAACCGCTCCACATGGGCGGCCGCGCCCACGCCGCCGGCCGACAGCACGCGCATCCCGCTGTCGCTCACCAGGGCGGCGGTGGCCTCGTAGTTGGGTTCCTCCAGGGTGCCGTCACGCGAAATGTCGGTGTAAAGCAGACGCTCCACGCCCAGTTCGCGCATCCGGCCGGCCAACTCGGTGGCGCTGATCTCCGACTGCTCGGTCCAGCCGCGAATGGCCACGAGGCCGTTGCGCGCGTCCAGGGCGACCACCACCCGCTCGCTGCCGAAGCGCTTGCACAGTTCTTCCACCAGGTCGGGGTTGGAGACGGCGGCCGTGCCGACCACCACCCGGGCCGCGCCGGCGTCGAACAGACCCGCCGCGGTGTCAACGCTGCGGATGCCTCCGCCCACCTGCACCGGTATGCTCAGGCGGCCGGTGATGGCCGTGATCGCGGCGAGATTGGCGGGGTTGCCGGAGTGCGCTCCGTCCAGGTCGACGATGTGCAGGCGCTCACCACCCTCGGCCTGCCAGCGTTCAGCGACACCCAAAGGGTCGTCGGAGAAGACCGTCTCCTGCTCGTAGTCGCCCTGGTACAGACGCACGCAGTTGCCGCCGCGCAGGTCGATTGCGGGAATGATTTCCATGTTGCCGATTTACCCCTGGCTATATGGAGGATCCAGGCGGCAAGTCACCCCTGCGCCCTGACCTGGCCGATGAAATTGGCGTATACGCGTAGGCCGTTTACACCGCTCTTTTCAGGGTGAAACTGCGTGGCGACGACGTTGTTGCGGGCATAGATGCTGCAGAAGGAGACGCCGTACTCGGTCACGCCGGCCACATCGGCTCGCGCGGCGGGGTCGGCGTAGTAGCTGTGGACGAAGTAGAAGTAGCTGCCCTGGGGTATCCCTTCCCACAGCGGATGCTCCTGCCGGAACTCCACGGTGTTCCATCCCATGTGGGGCACCTTGAGGCCGTTGGGCAGCCGCCGGACGCGGCCGGGCACCAGGCCCAGGCAGTCGGCGCCACCCTCATCGGTGGCATCCAGGAGCAGCTGCAGGCCCAGGCAGACGCCCAGGAACGGCCTCCCGCTGCCGATGTAGTCCAGCAAAGGCTCGACGAGGCGCCGGTACTGCAGCGCGGCCATGGCCGCGGGGCCCGAGCCCACTCCGGGCAGGATGACACCGTCCGCGTTCTCCAACGCCGCCGGATCGGAGGTCACAATGGGAACGACGCCGGCTTTCTCCACCGCGCGCGCCACGCTGCGCAGGTTGCCGGATTCGTAGTCGATTACGACGAGACGAACGTCGGCGGTCTCCTCCGGGGGCATGACGAGATCAGACCCGGTCGCCGGTGGCCCGCTCGATGGGGATATCCCGGTCGTGATACCGCGCCAGCACGAACAGCAGGTCGCCCAGGCGGTTCAGGTAGGCGAGGATCAACGGATTGGTCAGGCCGTCGGCCTCGGCCAGCGCGACCACGCGCCGCTCGGCGGTGCGGATCACGGTGCGGGCGGAATCCATGGCCGACGAGGAGGCGGTTCCGCCCGGCAGGATGAACACCTGGGGCATCTGGAAGTGGGTCTCCAGCTCGTCGATGATCTCTTCCAGGTTGTCAACCATCGCCTCGGTGACGGGGGTGAAGTGCTGGTGGAAGAGGTCGTACTTCTCGGGGTCGGTGGCCAACTCGGCGGCGACGGTGAACAGTTCCCGCTGCAGGTCGCGCAGGATGTTCTTGGACTTGTCGTCGTCGGTGAGGGCGCGGGCGAGCCCCATCAGGCTGACCGCCTCGTCGGTTATCCCATAGGCCTCAGTATGGGGGTTGGCCTTGGAAACGCGACCGCCGTACAGCAAACTGGTTTCGCCCTGGTCGCCGTACTTGGTGTACACCCGCTTGCGGCGTTGTGATGACGATGATGAAGTGCTCATGGGTTTTCTCCAGGACGAAGATGGGACACTAGGGTATTCTAGCACTCCCACCCGGACGGGGCCATTGCGCAGTCAGGCTCACGCTTACCCGGTTTACCGAAGAGGGAAAACTTGCATGGATAAACAGGATGATTGAGATGGAATGAGGTGGATGAGGGCGGATCGTTAGCTTGTTGAGCATCCCGTTGGACCCTATTGTTCGCTCCGTCGATCCACTTGCGCTCTGGACTGATGTAGAGCGTCTCATCAATTCGATCATGTCCATCCTGTGTATCCTTGCAAACTTCCCCGGCTCCGGCAAAGAGGGTACGCGTGAGCGCTGTCACGATGCCGATGTTCGCTACAATCTTCGCAGCAGAGCGGGGCGACACCCGTCGCCTCAAACGCTGACCACGGCCGCCCATCCATCGCCAACTATCCCATGGCCCAACCCGCATCAAACCCAGCCAGGCGCCTTCCCCTCCGGATCTGGAGACGCGCGTACTGGCGCGTGGTCGTCCTGTTTTGTGTCTGCATTACGCTCTTCCCGGTAGGTGGCTTTGAGCGGGACGCCATAGCCGCCGCGACCGCCCCGTACCGGTTCAGCATGCCCGTGTGGGAACTGGACCACCTGCCCGACAAATGGGTCAGGAGGCTGCTCAGGGCGCCAACAGCCCTGGCGGGAGGTTCGGGCCATGAACAACGGATGACGGAGGTGCACGCATTTTTCGCGGTCAGCCACTCCTTGTGGTCAGTGGAACAACAACTGCTGGAGCTTCAGGCCGGATCGCCGATCACGGCTGAGGTCACTGCCAGCGTCGACGCTCTGTTGGAGCAGCGGGGCCGGCTGCTGGAGCGCCGCGACGACCTGCGCCCCCCCGTTGAGGAGACCCTGGAAACGACGATTGCGGCAACGCTGGAGTCGCTGGGCTTTCGTGCCTGGACCGGCCCGTTCCCGCCGGTGGACACGGTGTTGTCCGCATCCCCTACGATCCTGGTGACATCTCCTCGCGACCGGATCGAGCGGCAGGACACCGTGACCATGCGAACTGGCTTGGCCAACGAGGACCGGGACCGCATCGAAACGTGGGTGGAAGACGAAACGGACTTGTCCGCGCTGGTGCTGGACACCGGAGGCATCGCGCTGTATCCATCCATCGTCGTGCCTCACGCGGGGCTGGATTTTGCGCTGGAGGTCATCGCCCACGAGTGGGTGCACCAGTGGCTGTGGTTCCGCCCGTTGGGCCGCCGCTACTTTCAAGGGGGCGACATCACCACGATGAACGAGACGGTGGCCGACATCGCCGGGAAGGAAATACTGGAACTGACCAGGCGGCGCATGGCGCAAATCGCCCCCCAATCGCCGGAGAGCGGCGAGCATACTCACTCACCCCACGAAACCCTGCCGGCCCCCGACGCGTCCGCCTTCAGTTTCCAGCACGAAATGCGGGTGACCAGAATGCGCGTCGAAGAATTGCTGGCCGCCGGCAACGTGGAGGAAGCCGAAACCTACATGGAGGAACGGCGGAGGGAGTTCGTGGCCAACGGTTACCGCCTGCGCCGGCTGAACCAGGCGTACTTCGCCTTCCACGGCACCTACGCCACCACCGGCGCGGCCGGCGTCAACGTCATAGGCCAGCAGATCGAAGAACTGCGCCGGCGCAGCCCGAGCCTGGGGGACTTCCTCCGCACGGCCGCCGAGTTCAGATCGGTCGCCGACCTGGAGGCGTACCTGGCCGCGACCGATCCCTGATGCGCCGTCGGACGGCGCAACCTGGCTTACGCGGCTCTTACCGCCTCCTCCAGCAACGCCAGGGCGGTCCTGGCAAAGACCCACATGTTGGCCTCGCGGTCGGGGCTGCCGGTCTCCAGCGTCTGGGAGCGCTCCACCGGGCCGGCGACGCCAAAGCAGGCGTGCCCGTAGTTGTCGCCGTAGCGGTTGCCCGTGGGTCCGCTGGCCCCCGTTTCCGCCAGGGCCCAGGTGGTGCCCAGCCGTTCCCGCGAGGTTCGGGCGTTCAGCAGGGCGTAGTACTCTGTGCTGGCGCGGTGGCCCTCCATCGCCGAGTCCGGCACCTGCAGCAGCCCCGCCTGGGCCACCCGCGTGTAGACCACGGATCCTCCGACGTAGTAATCGGACGCGCCCGGTATGGATACCAGGGCAGCGGATATGAGACCGCCGCACGAAGATTCCGATACCGCGAGGGAGTCTCCCCGCTCTTTCAGCAAAGCCGCGACCGACGCGGCCAGATCGTTCAATTCACCCATGATGAAACCTCCAAGTTTTACTCACATCGATGCACAGGATATACAGGATACTCTTGCCCTGAATAGGAAGCCCTGGCAATTTTCAATAAACAAATCCTGTATATCCTGTATATCGATGTAAACAGCGCTGACCTCACGCCCAGGGCATCCGTTTCGAGAGGGTCTTTGCCGATTCGGGGGTCGGCAATCCGTTTCGCTCCATCAGCAACAGGGCCAGCTTGCGAAACTCCTCGCGGTCTCGTCCGCTGACGACGGCCTGCTCGTGGGCCTCCGAGATTACCACGGGATACCCCAGGCCGAGTTCGCACTGTTTTGCCAGCATGGCGTGTCCGGTGGCGAGCAACTCCGGGTCCTCAGCGACCCAGTCGGGCACCTCGACACGGGCGACTTCCGTGCCGCTGTTCACGTAGTAGAACCGGCTCCACTCGGTGCCCACCGCCAGGTCCATGGCAAAATGCGACGCGCGGCGGCCAGTCTGATACAGGGGCGACCGATGGCCCGGCTCCAGCAACGCATCGAACAGTTCGCGATCATCGAAACCGGCCGCGCCGTCGCACTGGGCCAGATCGGAACGGCGCGCGCTGCAGCGCCGGGTGCATTCGGTTGCGTTGCTGACGCACAGGCCGGCGCGCACGGCTCCGGCCACCTCGGTGGTCTGAGGCCGGGAGGTGTAGGCCGCCAGCGCCACGGGACGCTGGACACGGGACGCCTCACGCAGTCGGGCCAAAGCGCCGCGCAGGCGGTCATTCACCAGTTTTTCAACCACGTACCTCGGATAGTTCCCGCGCTGGATGTCCCAGAAGGCCAGGGTGCCGTCCAGGAGTGCAAGGACGGGTACGGTTGGTGGCGCGGTCTCGACGGCGTCGGCCAGCCTTTCCACTTCCTGCACCGTGCGCAGCGCGCCGAGCAGCGCGCCGGAGATGGGCGTTTCTCCATTTGAGCCGTCGTCAGGCCGCAGGTACAGGTCGCCTTCGCCCGTGGCCAGGGTCGGCTCGCTGAAAAACCTGCAATCGGGGCTGGCGCCATAGGTCAGGACGCATCCGCCCAGGTTGATGAGGTAGCACCTCAGCGGGAGATGCCGGTCCACGTCGATGTGGGATCCGTCAACCGAGACTGCCATCCAGTCCCGGGGTGGCGACGGCGGCGGGATGCTGTCGAGCAGACCCTCGGGTCCGGTGCGCGCCACGATGAAGGGACGGCTGCCCGCAGACGCCGTACGTTGGGCGGCCTCATCGGGAGTAATCGCCAGCGCACGGTCCAGGGTGTCGGCGAACCTTTGCCGGCGCGACCTCGCCGTGGATGACAAACCACCCATGGCGGACATCATCTGGCGTGCGGTTTGGCCAAAATCCAACGCCATCGTGGCTCTGTCGCGCAGCGGGTCGCGATGGCTACCGCAGCACCCGCTCGTCGCCGACGCGCCGGGTGATACGCTGCTGGTCCAGGTACTCGAGCAGGGGCAGCACGTACTTGCGGCTGGTCCCGAAGATGGTGCGGGCGTCGGCCACGGTCACGCTGCCGTTGGCATTGAGATGTTCTACGACGCGGCCCGCCATGTCCTCATAGGCCGCCGCGGTGAACACCACCGTCTCGTTGACCCTCACGACGTCGCCCCGCTCCTGCAGGTGGGACAGCAGTTCCGGATCCACCGGGCGGTCGGTTGGCGGCGACCAGGGCTCGGCGGCCAGCGTGGCCAGGTAATCGGCGATTGCAGCTTGCTGGCCTTCGCTGAGCTCCACACGATGGTCTGCCGTTCGCACCACACCGTTGTCGTCGACGATTGCTCCCTCATCCACCAGCCTGGCGGCGGCTCGCAGGTAAACGGGCTGGGAGACGCCGAGGCGGCTGCGCAGTTCCTGGGGCGGCGCGCCGCGCCGTAGCGGGTACTGGTTGTGATAGGCCTGGAGCGCCACCTGGGCCTGGTTGCGCAAAATATCCCAGCCACGCCGGGAGTAGACCACCGCGTCGCCCTGGACGCCCATTTCACCCAGAGCCACGATCTCCTCGGCTTCGATCAGGGCGCCGAGACGCTCCAGGATCTCCTCTTCGGAAAGGTTGGAGCGTTGCGACAGGGTCCTCAGGTCGCACGGCCCCATCTGGTCCGCGATGGTCAGTATGACGTCCTCGCTGGCGCCGGCGTCCAGCGTCGTGAGCCGTTCCAGCACGTCGGGGGCGAAACGGCGGTGGCGGCGACGCGGGTTGGGGTCGGCAATCTGTCCGCCGCCCAGGGTATCCTCGGAGGAGCGCAGCACGAAGAAGTCGCCCCTCACCATGGGCACCGGGTCGTCGAGCAGCACCTGCACCCACCCCTCGCTGCCCGGCTGGAGCCGGTCGGCGTCGAGCAGGCGCACGCGGCCGGTGGTCTCGCTGGTAAAGAGGTGGAAGGTCACACCCTCGTTGTGCTTCAGGGCATGGGGCGCGCCCTTCACCATGCGCAGGTTGGCGTCGAAGCGGCGGGTGGGCCGCAGCCAGCCCGGGTTGGTGAGCACCTCGCCGCGCATGACGTCGTCGCGGGAGATGCCGGACAGGTTCAGAGCCAACCGCACCCCGGGCGCGGCCGCGTCCAGGCGCGATTTGTGGCTTTGCAGCCCGCGGATCCGCGCCTGCCGGCCGGAGGGAGCCAGTTCGATCTGCTGGCCCACCGCCACCGCGCCGTCGATCAGCGTGCCGGTGATCACGGTGCCGAACCCGCTAACGGTGAAGCAGCGGTCGATGGGCAGACGCGGCCGGCCCAGGTCGCGGCGGGTCTCGGTGTCGTTCAGGATGTCATCGATCATCGCCTTCAGGTCGTCGATGCCCTCGCCCGTGTAGGCGGACACCGGAGCCATGGGGCAACCCTCGAAGGCGGTGCCCACCAGGGTATCCTCAACCTCCGCCTTGACCAGTTCCACCAATTCTTCGTCAACCAGGTCGACCTTGGTGATGACCACCAGGCCCCGGCGGATGCGCAGGATGTCGAGGATCGCCAGGTGCTCTCGGGTCTGGGGCATGACGCTCTCGTCGGCGGCGACGATGAGCATGGCGAGGTCGATGGCGCCGACGCCGGCCAGCATGTTTTTGATAAACCGCTCGTGTCCCGGCACGTCGACGATGCTGACCTCGCGGCCGCTGGGCAGGGTCATCCAGGCAAAGCCAAGGTCGACGGTCATCTCCCGTTCCTTCTCCTCGGGAAGGCGGTCGGGATCAATGTCGGTGAGGGCTTTGACCAGGGTGGATTTCCCATGGTCCACATGCCCGGCGGTTCCGATGACGTACATGGTGGCTAGTCCGTAGGCGGGGTCGCTCGCTCTGCGCTCACTAGGAGCCGGTATTAGCCGCCATTATACTTGACGTTGCCAGACGCCAATAGTACGCTGAAGATGGTACTGAGCCGGCGACAAGAGGCCCGGGGCCTCTTCCGATGAGAGTTGGCCACTCTCGCAAAAAATCGGATAGTCGGCTCGCTTTTTATGCCTAGTAATAGGTCGTTGCCCCGCCCCTGAAAACGTCGAATTCAGACTCGATCCTGTTTTCGATCAGTGTGTAGGAGCGCACATCGTCCCGCTCCCATTTCCGCCGTATTGCCCAGGCGCAATAGTCCGCCACTTGCAAAATCGGGTTTGAAGCGGCCTGCCACATGGCAGCTCTCATAATGACCATTGGGGCGATCGCACTTGCAATGGCGTTAGCCGCCGATTCGAAATCGGAACGCATCTCGTTGGTTCCGATCGATGCCGCGACTACCATGATTTCGTCGGCATAAGAGGCGAGGACAGGGGCTAGACCTGTCAAATGATAGTACCAAGCGAAGCCATAGAAAAATGCCGGCGTGGGTCGGACCCTCGGGTCGGCTTTTCGCTTTTCCAGGATCGTTGCGTCCACTCGGAAATCGTGGCGCGCCATGACGGCGAAAACCCGGTCGCGCACCCGCTGCTTGTTGTTGGTGGCGTGAAACCCGCCGGTCAGCGATTCCCCTTCCCACGCCAATTGACGTCGCAGATCCATCAGTTCTGATTCAATAGCGTGGTCTGCCACGGCGACCGTGGTCAGGATGAAATACCTGCTGGCTCCCTCCTGATCGCTGAAATCGAAACTGCCGGATTCGTCGCCGTAAACGTAAGCTCTCATGCCCTGTCCCACAGACGACAAACGGGCAAATGATGACGCCGGCGCTCCAATTCGGACGCCGGCGTCGTGCACCAGGGATTGGAACGTCGACTAGTTGTCGAAGTCGGTGATCACGCTGCGGCGCACGCTCTGGGCCTTCATGTCGGCGAAAGCCTGGTTGATCTCCGACAGCGCCATCTCCTGGGTCACCAGCTCGTCCAGCTTCAGCCGGCCCTGCTTGTAGAACTCGATGTAGCGCGGCATGTCGGTGCGGAAGCGGTTGGAGCCCATGGTGCAGCCCTGGATCGCGCGGCCCCGTCGCAGGAAGTTGCCGGCGTCCAGCTCAATCTTCACGCCTTCGGGCACCATGCCAATGATGGTCGCCATGCCGCCCGGCCGGAGCATGTTGTAGCAGTCCTCGGCGGTCTGCTTCAGGCCGATGGCTTCGAAGGAGTAGTCAACGCCGCCGTCGGTCAGGTCCATGATGCGTTCCGCGACGTTGCCGGCGGTGGCATCGATGACGTCGGTGGCGCCGAACTCCCGGGCCAGGCCCAGCTTATCCTCGGTAGTGTCGATGGCGATGATGCGCAGGGCGCCGGCCAGCGCGGCCGCCTGCACGCAGTGGATGCCGATCCCGCCGCAGCCCACCACGGCCACGGTGCTTCCCGGCTCAACGCGGGCGGTATTCAGCACCGCGCCCAGGCCGGTGGTCGCGCCGCACCCGATGAGGGCCAACTGCGGGAATGGGATGTCGTCGTCCACCTTGACCAGCGCGTTCTCGTGGACCAGCATCTCGGCCGCGTAGGAGCCCAGTTGGGCGAACTGGGTGATGGCCTCCCCGTCCCGGCGCAGCCGGGGCGGGTCGTCGCGCCGGCGCGATACCGCCGTCCGGTCACAGAGGTAGGGCTGGCCGCGGGTGCAGAATTCGCAGGTTCCGCAGAACACCGACAGGCACGAAATTACTGAGTCGCCGGGCCGGACGTAGCTAACCTGCTCGCCCACCGCTTCCACGACGCCGGCGGCCTCGTGGCCGAGGATGCACGGCATAGACGTGGTGTAGAGGCCCTCGACGAAGTGGAGGTCGCTGTGACACACGCCGGACGCGCCCGTTCGTACCAGGACCTCCCGCGGGGCCGGCGCGTCCACCTGGACGTCCTCGATGACTACCGGCTGATTTACTTCGCGCAAAACCGCTGCTTTCATTTCTATTCCCTCCGGTGGCGGTTCCGCCGGGCTACCCGGTGACCGGGCTCTCGGCGACCGTGGCGGCAGGTTAGCATCGGGCGCCGGCGAGCGTCAACAAAGCCGTGGCGGGCAAGCGGATCGGCGGTTTGCAACTGGCGCGCCCCTCTCGCGTACCCATTTTGTCATTGCGAGGAGCGAAGCTACGTGGCGATCCCGCTCCCGTATTAACGTTGCTTGCCCCAGCGAGATTGCCGCGCTTCGCTCGCAATGACGAGTTGCAAATGACCGGTTCCAGTGAAACTCGGTACACGTGAGGCGCGCGCCCATTTCAGGCATCGCGGTCGGCAAAGCGATGGGCCGGTCCCGCTGATATGGACGCGTCCCGCTGATCGGCAGACGACACCTATGGCAACGAGATCCCCGGACTGAACAGCTGAACATTCGATGACAGAGCGGGACAAGACGACAGCGTGGGACCAACGGATGCGCACGAGCGGGCAGGGCCTTTCCAAAGTAGATTTTGTCATTGCGAGCGCAGCGCGGCAATCTCGCTCCGGAGAGCATGACTCATACGGGAAAGCCTTGTTGCATCGACGGGATTGCCACGTCGCTCCGCTCCTCGCAATGGCCCCTTGCAGAGCGGGTTGCCACAATTGACAACCATGATAACCCGCCGTTACTATTCTCCGGCTCATGGGGAGGCGGATTTCCGCTTCCCTGAAATTTGCTATGCCTGACAGGAGGGGCACACGAAAATGACACGTTTACAACTATCACGACTGCGCTTTTACCAGCTGCTGATTCCGGCAGCGGTAATCGCGATGCTTGTCGGGGTCGCCTGCGGCGGTGCAGAAGCGCCGGCCTCCAGCGCACCGAGCGAGTCCGCGTCGCCCACGTCGCCTCCAGCCGCTGTTGGCGCCACCGCGACGCCGCTGCCCACCCAGGAACCGGCCATGGAAGAGGTTTCCAGCGAAGGCATGAGCCTGATCGTCCTGACCGAGTCCTTCGGCAACGAGGTGTGGGATCCCAAGTACGAGAGCGGAGACAAACACGTTTGGCACTTCCCGCTCCACTCTCACATGATGACCCTGGACGACGACTTCAACTTCAGCAGGGACGGCCTGGCCACCGACTGGTCGGTGTCCGACGACGGCTTGACCCTGTCCTGGACGCTGCGCGACGACGCCGTGTTCCACGACGGCGACCCGGTTACCGCCGAGGACGCCGCATGGTACCTCCGGTACATCTGGGACGATGGCGCCCGCTCGGTGGTGCGCGTTCGCATCTGGAACCTGATCCAGTCGGACACGGGTGAGAACTCCGACTACTCAGGCGAGAATACCGACCGGGAGAAGGAAGGGCATGTTTCCGTAACCGGCCCCAACGAGATCAGTGTCACCTTCACCCAGCCCACCCTGAACTTTTTCTCCAGCGTCAGCGAGTCCAACGGCGGCACCGGCGGCGCGATCATGTCCAAGGCCCACTTCATGAGCCTGGGCAGTGACCAGGAGTCCCGCTCCGACGGGCTGATCGCCAACCCGAACCCCGGCGCAGCCGGCCCCTTCGATCTGGTCGAGTTCTCCTCGGACCAGAAGATCGTGTACCAGAAGCGCGACGACCACTTCATCCTGGAGAAGCGCCCGTACCCGTTCGACGAGCTTGAGATCCGGCTGGTGAAGGAAGCCGCGACCCGCAAGGCCGCGTTGATCGACGGCTCCGCCGACATCTCTCCCATCGACCTGGACTCCCGGGAGGAGATGGAGGCCGCCGGCCTGCAGTTCCGCTTCGGCCCCGAGTCCACCGTGATCTGGATCAACGCGTGGAACTGCAGCGAAGACGCCCCGCAGACCTTGGGCTACGACCAGTCCCGCGACCAGGATGGTGACGGCAATTACGTCGGCGACCCCAAGGGGACCCAGCTGATGTGCTCCGACAAGCGCGTCCGCCACGCCCTGGACTACGCCATAGACAAGGAAGCCATCCAGGATCTGGTGGGCGGCCCCGACGTATTCCACATTGCTGGAACCGCCGCCGCCTCGCCGTCCGGCATCGGGTATCGCCCTGACGCCGGCCTGGACCCGTTCCCCTTCGACCCGGTAAAGGCCCGCGATCTTTTTGTCGAGGCCGGATACAACGTACCGCAAGCCACCACCCCTGACGGGGTCACACTCGAAGCCGTGACCGGCCTCAGTGAGCCGGTCTATGCCGGCGGCGGCGACAAGTGGAACGTGTGGACCTGGGAAGCCGGCGCCACGGTGCCGAAGATGCTCCAGATCGTGGAGTTCGTCTGCGACGACTGGGAGACCTACCTCGGGCTCGAGTGCGAGGTGAACGTCGGTGAAGAGGCTGCGATCAAGGACCGCCAGTACGGCGGTGAGATCCCCGGCCAGTACCTCGTCCGCTCCAACGAGCACGAGTACGACGTAGCGTCGAAGCTGGTCGGTCGGTTCGCCAGCCCCGCCGGCTCCTACATCAGCTACGACCCGCTGGTCAAGCCGTTGGTGGACGCCGCCCTGGCCGCGACGACAGTGGATACGCAGCAGGAAGCCTACTACCAGGCTCTCCGGCAGGCCCACGAGGGCCACTGGGACTTTGCCCCTGGCTACCTGGACGCTCCCTACGCTATCAGCGCCCGCATCGAGGACTGGAGGCCGCGCCCCCTGCGCCCGTCCCCCAGCGCCCTGTGGACGATACGTTGGAAGTAAACGGCGGTTGACCGCACCGGCGGCATCGCAGTCGACGTGGGGGCGGGTCAAATGACTCGCCCCCACAGATTCGGTTACCGGCCGTAGCCGCGGCGCAATCCCTTCGAAACGTCGTAACTGTTCAGATTTCAGGAGGTTGTTATTGCGCCGCGCTTGCGCCGTGGCAATCTCGATATCGCAGCAGCAACGTCTGCCCTGAAGGACTCCCCCGAGCCAACGAGATTGCTGCGCTGCGTTCGCAATGACACCTCCCCAGCAACTCTGAACAGTTACGAAACGTCGGGCCGGCCGTCAGGCACAACGTATCTGCTATAATCCCCGGCGGACTAATTTTTGACCCTTGGAGGCGACCTTTTTGGCACGCTTCATCCTGTTCCGAATCATCCAGGCAATTGCTACACTGGTGGTGCTGAGCGCCGCCGTTTTCTTTGGCACCGACCTCACCGGCGACGCTGCGCTGGCGATGGCCCCGGGCGACGCCCGTCCCGAGGAGATCCAGGCCATACGCGAGAACCTGGGCCTGGACCGGCCCGTGATCATCCGTTATTTCGACTATCTGGGCAACATCCTGGTCGGCGATTTCGGACGTTCCTACAACAAGCGGCTGCCCACCAGCCAACTGGTGCTGGAACGCGTTCCCAACACCGTGCAGTTGGCCATCGCGGCCCTGTTCATTGCGGTGGTTATCGGGATCCCGCTGGGCATCTTATCGGCGGTCAAACGGGACAGTTTCCTGGACAAACTGGGCAAAACCTTCGCCATACTGGGCATGTCGATGCCACAGTTCTGGCTGGCGATCATCCTGATGTGGGTGTTCGCGGTGGAGTTGAACCTGCTGCCCGTATTCGGCAAGGAGGGTCTTGACCCCCGCTACTTCGTGATTCCCGCCTTCTCCATTGCGGTGTTCACCATGGCCGGTTTCATGCGGCTGACCCGCTCGGCGATGCTGGAAGTGCTGGACAGCGAATATGTCAAGTTCGCTCGGGTCAAGGGCCTGGCGGAACAACTGGTGATCTTCAAGCACGCACTGAAAAACGCAGTAATCCCGGTGCTGACCTTCGGCGGCATCAGCTTTGCCGGCCTGCTCAACGGCTCCATCGTCGTGGAGGTTATCTTCAACTGGCCTGGCCTGGGACTGTTGATGCTGGAAGGGATCCGCACCCGCGACGTTCCGATCATCGAGGCGACCATCCTGGTATCCGGCTTCCTGTACATCGTGATGTCGACCCTGGTGGACATCGCCTACGCGTACGTGGACCCCCGGATCAGGTACGGATAGCCGTTCGACGCCCCACCCGATTGCCGCATGCTGCCAACGGTGGTTCAGCCAGCAACATCCGTTTCGAGGCGAGGGCCTGTCAACCGGCCTGCATGAGCAGCAAAATTCCGCAACTCTCTGGATACGCCCCTCAAGGAGCACCCGACCTTGACCACTCAAGAATTGGCAACACCGGCCCCGCAGCCCGGCCAAATATCCCGAGCCTGGCGCAAGACGCGGGAAATGCGCCTGCCGTGGGTTCCGATAGTCGTGTTGGGGCTCCTGATGGTGGCGGCGATCTTCGCGCCCCTGCTCGCGCCTCACGACCCCGAGCAGCTGAACAAGCGTGACCGCGAGGTTCCTCCCTTCGAAACCAGCAAGTTCCTGCTGGGCACCGACAAGTCCGGCAAGGACATCCTCAGCCGGCTGATTTATGGCGCGCGCACGTCGGTTTTCATCAGCCTGGTGGCGCTGGGCACCGGAGCGGTGGTCGGCAGCGCCATTGGCGTCATCTCCGGCTACTTCGGGGGCCGCACTGACATCGTGCTGATGCGCCTGGTGGACGCGGTGCTTGGATTCCCCACAGTGCTGCTGGCGCTGATTATCGTGGCTATCGCCGGCGGCGCTGGAATCGGCAACGTGATTATCGCCGTGGCCGCCACGGTGTGGGCGAGGTTTGCCCGCCAGGCCCGGGGCGAGGTGCTGAGCATCAAGGAACGTGACTTCGTGACCCTGGCCATCGTGGCCGGCGTTTCGCCTCCGGTGATCATGTGGCGGCACATCTTCCCCAACGTGATCAACACGGTGCTGATCGTGATCAGCCTCCTGGTGGGCCAGACCATCCTGCTGGAGGCCTCACTGAGCTTCCTCGGTGTGGGCGTGCCGCCCGGCGACCCGGCCTGGGGCATCATGGTCTCGGAGGGACGTGACCAGATCTTCGAAATCTGGTGGTTGGCGCTGTTCCCCGGGCTGGCGATCACCATCGTGGTCATGGCCATGAACTTCTTCGGCGACTGGCTGCGCGACACCCTCGACCCCAGGCTGCGGCGGACCCGGTAGCGACCTTCTCCGCCACCGCTCCTTCCCGTCAATGGAGCCTGCCGATCCTGTCGATCGACGCCGAAGCATCACGGCGGGTATTGCCCCCTGTGCCGGCGCCGCGAGGCCGGGCAATCGCGTCTTCAATAAATGGGATACAAGGCTCTGGATTGCATGCACGCAAGCCATAACGCGCAGACATCTTCACGCCCGGAGGTCCCAGAACCTCCCCACTCGTACCATTTCTGCCATCCAGCGTACCCATCCTGTCATCGCGAGGAGCGCAGCGACGTGGCGATCTCGTTCCCGCAGTAGCGTTTCTTGCCCCAACGAGATTGCCGCGCTTCGCTCGCAATGACAAGCCGCGGAATGCGGGGACTGCTCGCTCTCAATGACAGGCTGCGGAAAGCGGGGACGTGCTCGCTCGCAACGACAGGATTGCAGATACTGGGTACGCGTGAGCCGGGAACCCTCCCGTTACTCAAAACAACCCGCGTCGAAATATCCCGTCCATCCTGTTTATCCCGGTAAGAATCACCGTTCACTGCTGCCAATCTCAACTCCGGCGCCATCGCTGATTGAGACGCGATTGCCCGGCGCGGCCCGGGCGTCAAACCCGGTGGGCGGCGAAATGCAGTACAATTGATGACCGAAGAATCCCGTTGAGAAAACCGTAACGAGGGAACCGAACCATGTTCAAAAGCTTTAGCGCATCCTATGCCGGCCACGTGGTGGACAACGACCTGGGCCTGGAAGGGACTCCCGCCAACGACCGCTGGTACTCCAACGAGCAGTTGGCCGAGGTGTTCGACTGGGCCCTGGACATTTCCAGGCACCTGGAGGACAACGGCTACGACGAGTTCTGGATGGCCGAGCACCACTTCCAGCCCGAAGGGTACGAGTGCATCCCCAACCTGATCATGCTGGGACTGTACCTGGCGTGCAACACCAAGCGCCTGAAGTACGGCTGCGGCTTCAACATCACGCCCATGTGGCACCCGCTGCGCCTGGCGGAGGACTTCGCCATGGCCGACATCCTGTCCGGCGGGCGCATCGTCTTCGGCGTGGGCCGCGGCTACCACTCCCGCGAGGTTGAGACCTTCGGCTCGCCGATGTTCGACGGCGACGCCAACCGCGAGCTGTTCGAAGAGCAGGTCGAGGTCATGGTCAAGGCATTCAACGAAGAAGCCTTCTCCCACGAGGGCAAGCACTACCAGATACCGGCCAAGGTGCCCTATCGCGGCTACACCCTGGAGAAGCTGAGCCTCGTGCCGCGACCCCTGCGACAGCCCGTGGACATCTGGCAGCCCCTGGTCTCCGGCAACCCCAAGGGCGTAGATTTCATGGCCCGCATCGGCATCAAGGCGATGGTTGCCAACACGCCGGAGCCGGCCCGGCACGAGCGGCTGACAATGTACCAGGAGGCCGCCGCCAAATACGGCCGGGAGCTGGCCTTGGGCGAGGACATCGCGTTGGGCTACCGCTTCTTCATCGGCGCCAACCGGGAGCAGGCCATCAAGGAGGCCAAACCCTACTTTGAGGAAGCGATGAAATTCGCCGCCCCTCTGGGTCTGATGCGCCTGGAACAGGACCAGATCGAGGCTGTGGCAAACCCCGGCCTGCGCCGCGGCGTGAAGCTTCCCACGCTGGAGGAAGCCGTGGAGAGCGGCGCGTGGCTCTGCGGCTCGGCGGACGATATCGCCAACGCGCTCAAGGAAGACGAGGCGCGATACCCCGGCGTGGAGCGGGTCAATCTCGGTTCGGTCATGGGCATGCCCCGTGAGGTCTTCAAGGACCAGCTCTCCCGGTTCGCCCAGGACGTGATGCCGTCCTTCAACGGCAGCTGACACGAGCTCAGCCGGACCGATCACCAGCGAAGGGGGCGGGTATTCAACCCGCCCCCTTTCAGTATCGTGGCCGCGATCAACTACTGCTGATCCGGCAACGGCGGGCGAGTGAACCAATGATAACTGTACGCGCCCTGCACGCCCCTGACGAAGGCGAACAGCAGGCCCCCGTATATGGCCAGCCAGATCGCATCGCGGAAACCGTCCAGAGTTATCAGTCCCATCATGATGAGCACGATGCGGGACACGACGAAGCCCGCCGTCAGCAGGATGGCCGCCGGCCTCCAGCGCCGCATCACTCCCAGCGCCAGCAGGGCAATCACGAACGCTTCAGCGCCGTAATAGATCATCAGCTTCGCTGGTGGTATCGCCGGCGCGGTGCCCTCGACTTCGGACACCGCCAGGACAGGCGCAGCCATCCACACGAACAGCACTCCCGTCGTCCACACCCACCACACCAGACCGCACACCCAGGCCCATCGCATCCAGCGGCGGGCCTGCTCGGGGTTGGCGGCCATCATCCGCCCGCGCCATCCGGGCGGACGGGCCCAGATTTCCGTCTCGGGCGCCGGTTCCGGTTCGGCTCCCGGCTGCTCCGAGGCCATGGCCGGCTAGTTGTCTTCGTCCAACAACGGCAGGGTGGTCCAGGACACTCCGTCCGGATCTGACGACAGACCCTGCTCCCCAATCATCCGCCGCAGGTCCAGCAGGGTGGCGTTCACCTCGCCGGTGACCTTCTGCCAGTCCGGCTCCGGCGGGAACCAGTAGGGCGAATTGATCCGCACCACCTGGTTCTGGGAGGAGTTGAAGTATATACCGAAGCGCGCTGCTTGTTGCTGCATCATGGCTACTCTTTGCCCGGCGTCGCGGGGGACGCCGGGCGGTCAGTGTGAGTTTGGTGTTGAGATGTGTCCCGGTTAGAGGATTTCTTTCTTGAGGATCAGGCGTTCCAGCCCGTACTTCCGGCTGCCCATGATACCGATGATGCCGGCGATGGCGAACCAGAGGATCGGAACCTCGCCGCCGGTGGCGACGAAACCGCCCTCAGCGGGATAGATGTGTGGAGCAATGCCGTTGGGGAAGTGCATCATGAAATACGCGATGACCATCGTCACACAGAGCGCTCCCGCTCCCAGTCGCGTCAGCACACCGAATCCGATGAGCAGAGCTGAAATGAACTCAATCCAGCCCGCAACGTACACAATGTCCGGGGCTGGGCCTCCCGGTGCAGGAAACCCCCACATCTGGAATGCCTTCTGCGCCCCGTGCAGGGCGACAAGGAAGGCGAAAATGAGCCTGAACAGTAAGTAGAACTCGTCGGTGAATCGCACGAAAATACGGCCAAAGATGGACGTATCCGCCGGGGTTGCGTTATTTGTGGCCATAACATTCTCCTCTACAGCTAGTTATTTCACCTCCATCAGGCAGGCGACGCTGCGGGCACAATGTTATTACGAAATTGTTAAATATGCTACCGAATGATCTGTTCGATTGCTATGGTTTCTTCGCGACTGGGTCCGGTAGAAATGATCTGCGCATCGCAACCCACAAGAGACTCGATCCGCTTCACATATGCCAGAGCGTTGGCTGGCAATTGCTCGGCGCGGGTTGCGCTGGCCGTGGGTTCCATCCATCCCGGCATCTTTTCGTAAACGGGTTCGCACCGCTCCAGCAGAGTGGTATTCGCCGGGAACCGGTCCAGATCCTTACCGTCCGCGCGGTATCCCACGCAGATTTTGACCTCCGGCATGCCGTCCAGGATGTCCAGGCGGGTTAGCACTATGCCCGTGAAACCGTTGATTTGACGGCTGTACCGAGCCGCGACGGAGTCGAACCAACCCACCCGCCTCGGCCGACCGGTGGTGGTGCCGTACTCGTGGGCTTTCTCGCGCAGGTCATCGCCAGCCTGGCCGTCCATCTCGGTGGGCATGGGCCCTCCACCCACCCGGGTCGAGTAGGCCTTGAATACGCCGACCACGCCCTCTATCGACTGCGGGTTGATGCCCAGTCCGGTGATCGCCCCGCCGATGGACGGCGAGGAAGACGTCACGTAGGGGTAGGATCCGTGGTCAACGTCCAGCAGCGTTCCCTGGGCCCCTTCCAGGAGCACCCGTTTGCCCTGGTCCAGCAGGTCCTGCACCATCTGCTCGGTGGCGCGTACCTGGGGGCGCAGCTTTTCGCCCCACTCCTGGCACTTGGACAGCACCTCGGCTGCATCCACGGGTTCGCCATCGAAAACACCGATTATGACACGGTTCTTCATCGCCACGGCGGCGTTGACGCGATCCGGCAGGTGCTTGGTGTCGAGCAGGTCCCCCACGCGAATGCCGTCTCGGGAGGCTTTGTCCACGTAGGCCGGCCCGATGCCCTGTCCGGTGGTGCCGATGGCCCCGCGACCGCGGGCCTTCTCCTGCAGCTCGTCGAGCAGGATGTGGTAGGGCATGATGACGTGGGCCCGATCGCTCACGAACAACTGGTCCGTGTTGATGCCCTGCTCCTGCAGCCCCGCAATCTCGCCCAGCAGAACGTCGGGATTCACGACCACGCCATTGCCGATGATGCCCGTCACGCCGGGCCAGCAGATGCCGGAAGGGACCAGGTGCAGCTGGAATTCTCCGCGCTCGTTAACCACCGTGTGCCCGGCGTTGTTCCCGCCGGCGTATCGCACCACGCAATCGGACTGACCGGCAAGGTAGTCGATAACTTTGCCCTTGCCCTCGTCGCCCCATTGTCCCCCGATTACGGCATAAGCCGGCATTGTCCTGTTCTCCCGGATAGTTTAGAAAGTAAACCGAAAAATCGCCCCCGCAGGCTGCTGCCAGCGGCGGCACGGCTCTCGTTGTGCGATGGCGTTCGTCGGCTAGGGCGCAAGTATAGCAGAAACCCGTTGGGCGTAACAGGCTGACGCTTCGGAGCCCAGGGCCTTTTCAAAGTCCCTGACGGTGGCATGCGATCCCGATCTTCATTGCCGCTTTCGCGGGAATCCGGAACGTTTCCATTAGCGGAGGTTTCTGGGTTCCTGCCTGTGCAGGAATGACGGATTATCTTTGAAAAAGCCCGGCTTCGGAGCAGGTTTCAGGCAGCATCCGCCGATACCCGTGACCTCAGCCCTGGTCTCGGATTGGAACCGGGCCTTTCGGCTGCTCAGCGCACGGCGAGGCCGAAGTCCTCAACCGCCATGTCCGTCAGGTATTCGCCGATGGCCAGCGACGACGTAGCGCCCGGCGACGGCGCGTTCAGCACGTGCAGCGCCCGCTGTCCCCGCAGGATGTGGAAGTCGTCCAGGATGGCGCCCGACGTGGACACGGCCTGCGCGCGCACGCCGCTGCCGCCCGGTTCCAGGTGCTCCGCGCGGATCTCAGGGATCAGCTTCTTCAGGTCGTTGACGAACACGGACTTGCTGTAGGACCGGTGCATTTCCTTCATGCCCGTCTTCCAGTGCCGCGCGGTCATCTTCCAGAACCCTGGGAAAGTCAGCGCGCCGGCCGTTTCTCCAACGCTGACGTTGCTCTTGTGGTAGCCCTCCCGCGCCCACGCCAGGACCGCGTTGGGGCCGGCCTCCACGTAGCCGTGGATATTGCGCGTATAGTGCACGCCCAGGAACGGGAACCGCGGGTCGGGCACCGGATAGATCAAGCCCTTCACCAGGTCTTCGCTGGCCTGGGTCAGCTTGTAGTACTCCCCTCGGAACGGGATGATGCGCACGTCGGTTTCCTCGCCCATCATCCGGGCCAGCTTGTCCGCGTACAGGCCGCCGCAGTTGATCACGTGCCGCGCCTGCACGGCGCCGCGCTCCGTCTCCAGGGCGGTGCCGGACCCGGTCTGACGCGACCGTATCACCGCGGCTCCGGTGAAGATATCGCCCCCCGCGGACTGGAACTTGCCCCCGTAGGCGTTGGCGACGCGCACGTAGTCAACGATGCCGGTGTGCGGAGCCCACAACGCCTGCACGCCAATGGTGTGAGGCTCGATCTCCTTCAGGCGCTCGGGTCCCACCATCTCGAGGTCGGGCACGCCGTTGGCGACGCCGCGCTCGTACAGGTCATCCAGGCGGCCCAGTTCACTCTCATGGGTCGCCACGATGACCTTTCCACAGGGATCGTATTCGATCTCGTTCTCGTCGCAGAACCGGATCAGCCGGTCCTTTCCGCCCACGCAGAACCGCGACTTCCACGACCCGGGCCGGTAGTAGATGCCGGAGTGGATGACGCCGCTGTTGTGACCCGTCTGGTGCTGGGCCAACTGCTCCTCTTTCTCGATCACCGCCACGTTCAGGCTCGGCGAACGTTCCAGCAACTGCATGGCCGTGGACAACCCGATGATACCGCCGCCGACGATGGCCACGTCGTACTGCCGCTCTTCCACCGAGTTGGAACTGCTTCCGTGTACCGACATAATCCCGTTCTCCTGTGCCTGAAAAACGCCTACGTCTCTACTATCGCGATCACGAACAGAGCGCAAACGGAAAGGACCGGAAAATCAACTCTAAACCCGATGCCGGAAGTTTCAGATCTGTGTTCTGAGTTGTCATCGTGTGTAAGAGCCTTCCGCAGTGTGAAACGGCGCCGTCTCCCGCATGAATTCCTGTCCATATTCCGACGCCATGAACGCATCATACTCGGCCTGAGCTTCCGCTTCCGTGCGCTGCGGCAATGCCTCTACAACGATCAGGGCGATGGCATCAGCGGCGTCGGGATGTGCCAGCACGTCGTTGGCGCAACTGGGGGTCGGGATTTCCTCGTCGTCCGCTGCCATGCCTTCCAGGTGCAGCATGAGCACTTCTCGCGCCAATTCACAGGCTTCTTCCAACGTACTTCCGGCGGTTATGCAGCCGGGCAAATCCGTGAACCAAACGCCATAGTCGCTGTCCGGGTCCTTTTCGACCAACGCGATGTAGGTTCTTTCCATATTGAGTTTCCTCAGGGCCGAAGTCTGGTACCGGATTGCCTCTCGATGCTGCGTATTGTTCCTATCCTGAGATCTTTTCGTGGGTGGGGCACTGATGTCGTTCCGCGCTTGGTTGGGTGTTTCATCTAATGGTGTGATCCAGTAATGTGGTGAACATACCAGCCGTCTTCCCGCAGCCGCCGTATCACCTCCCTGCTGTCCACATCGGCATTATACACCGCGACCTTTCCGCCCCTGCGTTGCGTCATCGGCCGGCCGTCGGTATCCTTGCCTTGCTATGAATCTCACAGAATCAGAACCCATCAAACAGATCGTCCAGTTCGCCGCCGGCGTCGCCCAATCCAACATCGCCGTGCCGCCGCCCGTGGCCGAGCTGTGCCGCGAGATGATGCTCAACGCCGCCGGCGCCGCTCTCGCCGGCGCTGGCCATCCCGACGGCATCGCGCTGGCTCGTGTCGTTCGTGAAATGGGCGGCAACGGCCGTAGCACCATCATCGGCATGGGCATGCGCACGTCTCCCGTGTACGCCTCGCTGGTGAACGCCGCCCTGGTGCGGCTGCTTGATTACGACGACAACACCGTCAATACGGGGGCGCACTGCACGGCAGCCGTGTTTCCGCCGGTGATGGCCCTGGGCGAAATGCACGGGTACGCCGGCCAGGCCGTGTTGTCCGCCTTTGCCGTTGGATGCGAGGTTACTGCGCGCCTCAGCGCCGCCGGGTCAACGAACGGCTCGGCCGGAGCAGTGGGGGCGGCGGTGGCGTCGTCCATGCTGCTCGGGCTGGACGCTGAAAGTCTGGCCAGCGCGATCGGGCTGGCGGTTGATTCGGCCAGCGGGGACGCCGGCTACGGTTCCGCCGGCGCGGCCGCCCTGGCAGAGGGCAGAGCCGCCATGCAGGGCATGATCGCCGCTCTGAGCGCCGAGGCCGGAATTGACGGCGCGATCTCCGGCGCCACCATAGGAACGGCGGATTTCGCCGACCTGGGCGTCCACTGGCGACTCGAGGACCCCGGGGTAACCATACGCCTGTATCCCTGCCATTCGGCGAGCCACAGCGTGATCGACGCTATTCTCGGACTTGCTCAGCTGCACCGATTTGAGCCATCCGATGTCTCTTCCATGCACGTCGGCGTGACTGCCGCCACCACCGAACAACTGCCCAACGTCCTGCCCGCCGACGGGTGGCAGGCGCGCCGGTCCATCGGGTTCATCGCGGCCGCCACCCTGTGTCACGGCGCGCCCCTGATCAACTTCTTCTCCGACCCGGCAGTGCACGACGAGGGTGTCCGCGCCATGATGGGGCGCACCTCCGTCGAGGCCACCCTGCCCGCCTCGCCGCTGGCCCTCAATCCGGCCGAGGTCGCGATTACCCTCACCGACGGCCGCACCCTGCGCCATCGCATCGACCACCCTCGCGGCTCGCCGGCAATGCGTCTGGACGTTGAGGAGCTCGACGCAAAATTCCTCTACTGCACCCGCTACATCCTGCCGGCCGACCACATCGACGAAGCGGTCAGCAGTTTCCGTGGCATTGCTGAAATCGAAAACGTGACCGGAATGGCATCCGTACTTGGAGGTTAGACACCATGAAAGGCATACGCGCTTACGAAGTCGGCGGACCCGACGTACTCACCTACGAGGACATGCCCGAACCCACCGCCGGTCCCGGCGAAGCAGTGGTTGCCATCCGCAACATTGGCGTCAACTACACCGACGTCTCCAGCCGGAAGGGCACCAACCCGCCGGCGGCATTCCCGTGGACGCCCGGCCGTGAGGCATCAGGCGAGGTCATCGCCGTGGGCGACGGCGTCACCGAGGTCAGTGTGGGGGACCGTGTCGCCTACGCCATGCACACCGGCTCCTACGCCGAGCAGCAGGCCGTCCCGGCGTGGCTCCTGGTTCGCATCCCCGACGCCATGGACTTCGAGACGGGCGCCGCCACCCTGCTCCAGTGCATGACCGCCCACTTCCTGGTCAACGACATCGCGCCTTTGCAGGCGGGACAGAGCGCGCTGGTCCACGCTGGCGCCGGTGGGATGGGCCTGCTGCTCATTCAGATGTTGAAGCGCATGGGCCTCCACGTGTACACCACGGTTTCCACCGACGACAAGGCCGCGCTGGCCAGCAACGCCGGCGCCGACGACGTTATTCTCTACACGCGACAGGACTTCGAGGAAGAGATCCGGCGGATGACCGACGGCCAGGGCGTCAAGATCATCTACGACGCAGTGGGCGCTACCACTTTCGAAAAGGGCCTGCGGGTCCTGGGGCGGCGCGGCTGCATGGCCCTATACGGGCAGGCCGGCGGTCCCGTGGGTCCGGTGGATTCCGGAATGCTGCGCAATGGTTCCCTGTTCCTCACCCGCCCCAGCCTGGGCGACTACACCGCCACGCGTGACGAGCTGGTGCAGCGCGCCGAGGAGTGCCTGTCCTGGGTCCAGTCGGGCCAGATCAGGCTCAAGGTCACCCTCAACCTCCCGCTCGCCGAAGCCCCCGAGGCGCACCGCCGCATGGAAGGCCGGGCGACAACGGGGAAGATATTGCTGACGCCGTGATATGCTCGACATAGTCAGTATGCCCACCCATCAGTCGGCTGGAGGAAACCATGCCCGAGGGCGTTCCCTTCCACGAAAAACTGCATACGCTCACCGTTGAAGAGTTCGGCGAGCAATACTTGTCAATCATCGCCGCCGTGTTCGAGCATGATGGGAAGGCGATCCTCTTTGACGGCGACAAGCCCATCGTGCAGATAACCCGGTATCAGGAAGTACACGACCCTCTGCGCGGTTCCCTCAAAGGCCGCGCGCAAATACATGGCGACATCGTATCTCCGCTGCCGCCGGAATGGTACACCTTACGCACCGACCAAGATGAGGAATGGTACGCTCCATACACGGGACAGGATGAGGAGCAGCCTGCTTGATACTGCCGGATACGCATACCCTGATCTGGTACACGACCCTAAATCCGAGGCTTGGCCCACTGGCCGACCGCCGGATTCGGGAAGCAATCGCAGATCGGGACGCTGCGTTTTCGGCTATATCAGTCTGGGAAGTAGCCCTGCTGCTGGCGAGACGCCGCCTCACTCTGGACGTAACCGCCCTCCAGTGGCGTCAGAACCTGCTCGAGGCAGGGTTGATCGAAATCCCCGTTGACGGCATGATCGCCGCCCGCTCCGTCAACTTGGCCGATTTCCACGCAGACCCGGCAGACCGGATCATCATGGCCACCGCGCAGGCAGGACACCAACTGATAACGGATGACCGTGACATCCTCAACTGGTCGGGCGAGCTCGACCGTTTCCCGGCGCGCCGTTGACGCCCCCAACCGCCCGCCATACAATTGATCCCGCACATCTGAATAGCCAATTGCCGTGAAGGGGATTAGTACGCGTCCAGCGGGGCCCAGAGAGCCGGGTTAGCTGCGAACCGGCGCCAGGCGCAGACGCGGAATGGACCTCGGAGCCGCCCGCCGAAAGGCCGCAACATACTTGTTGCCGTGCTGAGTAGGCCGGGCCGTATGGGCCGCGTTACACGCCCGCAGAACACCGTATGCAGGGTGGCATCGCGGCCATAAGGCTCGTCCCGCAGGGGACGGGCTTTTTCTTTTGCCGCCGCTGCCCAACACATCTGGAAATCACAACATGACAATGTATTACCCCACCCTTGACCAGGTCCGTGCCCTGGCCGGCCAGGGCAACCTCTGCCCGATATACCGCACCATCAACGCCGACCTGGAGACTCCCGTGTCCGCCTACCTGAAGGTGGCACGACCGCCCTACTCGTTCCTGCTGGAATCGGTGGCCGGCGGCGAACGCATCGGCCGCTATAGCTTCATCGGCACCGAACCCTACGACGTGTTCAGCACCGGCGCCGACCACCCCTCGGGCACGGTGGACCCCCTGACCCTCGTGGAGCAGGAAATGGACACCTTCCAGCTCATTCCGGTGGAAGGTCTGCCTCCATTCCACGGCGGCGGTGTTGGCTACGTTGCCTACGACGCCGTGCATTACTTCGAGCTTCGCGTCCCCATGCCGGAGGCCGACCCCCAGGGCCTGCCCGAGTCGGTCTTCATGTTCACCGATACGCTGCTGGTGTTCGACCACCTGCGCCACGACATCAAGGTGGTCAGCCACGCCCGCCTCGACGGCGGCGACATCGCTGAAGCCTACGACGCGGCGACCGCCAAGATCGAGCGCATGGTAGACCGCCTTTCCCGTCCGCTGGTGCTGCCGGCGGAACTTCTCGTACAGCCGGCGCTGCCTTCCTCCGAAGGAACCGAGTCCAACTTCACTGTGCCCGAGTACGAAGCGGCGATTGAAAAGTGCATCGAGTACATCTACGCCGGCGACGTGATTCAGGTCGTCAACTCCCAGCGGTTCAGCCGGCGCACCGACGCCCATCCCTTCCAGGTGTACCGCGCGCTGCGGGGCAGCAACCCGTCGCCGTACATGTACTACCTGGACCTCAACGGCTTCCAGATCGTGGGCGCCGCCATCGAGACGGTGGCGACCGTTCACGACGGCACGGTGGCCACGCATCCCATCGCCGGCACCCGTCCGCGTGGCCAGACAACGGCCGAGGACAACGCTCTGGAAGAGGAACTCAAGGGCAGCGAAAAGCAGCAGGCCGAGCACATCATGCTGTTGGACCTGGGACGCAACGACATCGGCCGCGTCAGCGTCCCCGGCACGGTCAAGGTCACCCAGTACATGGACGTGGAGCGGTTCTCCCACGTCATGCACCTGGTGTCCCACGTCGAGGGTGAACTGCGGTCCGACATGACGCCCTACGACGCGTTGCGCGCCTGCTTCCCCGCGGGCACCGTCTCCGGCGCGCCCAAGATCCGCGCTATGGAGATCATCGCCGAGATCGAGCAGGAACGTCGCGGCCCCTACGGCGGCGCGGTGGCCTACTTCAGCTACAACGGCAACATGGACACCGCCCTGGTCCTGCGCACCGGCGTCTTCAAGGACGGCGTCATGTACGTGCAGGCCGGCGGCGGCGTGGTCGCGGACAGCGTGGCCGAGGACGAGTACATGGAGACCCGCCACAAGTCGGGCGCCATGATGCGCGCCATCGACGTTGCCGAGGGGGCCGTCTAACGTCCTACCATCCCGTCAATCCGGTCCATTCATGCAATAACGCGAGGTCGCAATGCTCAAATCATTCTTCCACACCGGTTTCATCGTCAAGGACCTGGAGGCCGCCGTCGCCTTCTATTCGGACGTACTGGGCCTGAACCTGACCATGCGCACCGAGCGCACCGGCGAGTTCCCCGCCACGCTGCTGGGCTTCCCCGACGCGCACATCAAGGGCGCGTTCTTCGACATGGGCGACGGCCACCAGTTGGAACTGATCCAGTACATGAACCCCGAGGGCAGCTACGCCGACTTCGACAAGAACGACGTCCGCGCGGCCCACCTAGCCTTCTTCGTCGAGGATATCGACGCCTTCTACGAGAACACCCGCAACCGGGGCCTCAGCTACCCGACGCCGCCGGTCGCCATGTACGACGACGCCGGCAACATGGTACGCAAGGCCTCCTACTGCCAGGACCCGGACGGCAACTGGCTGGAACTGGTGGAGCTTTACTGATGCTGCTGCTGATCGACAACTACGACAGCTTCACCTACAACCTCTACCAGTACCTGTGCGAGCTGGGCGCCGAGGTTGTGGTGATCCGCAACGACAAGACCACCATCGAGGACATCGAGGCGATGCAGCCCGAGGGCATCGTGGTATCGCCGGGGCCCTGCACCCCCCGGGAGGCCGGCATCTCCAACGACGTCATCCGGCACTTCGGCCCAAAGCTGCCCGTGCTGGGAGTCTGCCTTGGCCACCAGTGCATCGGTGATGCCTACGGCGCGACCGTGGACCGAGCCGGCGAGATCCGCCACGGCAAGACCTCGATGATTCACCACGATGGCAAGGGGGTGTTCGCCGGCCTCCCCAACCCGTTCGAGGGCATCCGCTACCACAGCCTGGTGATCTACCCCGAGAGCGTGCCCGACTTCCTCGAAGTCACCGCGTGGACAGACAACGGCCTGATCATGGGCGTCCGGCACAAGGAACTACCCGTTGAGGGCATCCAGTTCCACCCCGAATCAATAATGACGCTGGTGGGACACGACCTCCTGCGCAACTACCTGCAGCAGGTGGAGGATTTCCACCGCCCGGCGTGAGCGGTGGACCGGAGCCTCTATCAGCTGATCTCGGCCGTGGCCTCGATCTCAACGTCCAGGCCGGCCTCGGCCAGCCCCGTGATCTCGATCAGCGTGTTCGCCGGGTAGGCGCCCTCGAAGAACTCGACCCACAGCGCCTCCTGGGTTTCGCGCGCCTCGCGCCACGCGGGAATGCTGGTCACGAAGGTCGTGATCTTCACGATGTCCGACGGCTGCCCGCCCTCGGCGCGCACGATTTGCGCTATCCGGTCCAGAGTCACGCGAGTTTGCTCCATCAGAGACTTGCCCTGGGCATCAGTGCCCCGGGCGGTGCAGCCGGCGATGAACAGCCAGTTGCCAGCGCGCACCGTTCGGCTGAAAGTCGGCCCGGATGGCGCGATGTCGGGATGGTTGTTCCTGGTCTTTTCCATTGCTGTCCTCCCCATCGAGGCGGGTTCGGTCGGTTTTTCAACGAGGGATTGCGCCTCACCAGGGCCTTTTCAAAGTAGCTTTTGTCATTGCGAGCGCAGCGCGGCAATCTCGCTCCGGGGGCATGACTCATACGGGAAAGCCTTAGTGCATCGACGGGATTGCCACGTCGCTCCGCTCCTCGCAATGACTTTGAAAAGCCCTGGCGCCTCACGCGTACCCATTTTATCGCAGAGGGACAATTTTCATGGATAAACAGGATGAATGGGATGGTATAGGGTGGATGAGAGAGGCTCGTCAGATTGTTGAGCAGCCCATGTGACCTTATTGTTCGCTACTGCTATCCACTTTCACTCTGGACTGATGTGGAGCGTCTCATCAATTAGATCATGTCCATCCTGTGTATCCATGCGAACTTCGCCAGCTCTGGCAAAGCGGGTACGCGTGAGGGGGTTGCGCCTACCCGAAGAGATTGCCCCCCGCATCAAGCGCCGGGTCGCAATGACATTTTGGGTCGCCGCCGCTCAGGCGTTGGGGAACTTGGGCATCACCTGCTCGGCGAAGAGATTCAGCGAACGCTGCGTCGCCTCCGCTGACATCAGCCCGCGGTTGGTCAGCATCAGATTGCGGATGCCCAGGCTGCGCATTTCGTCCAATTGCTCGGCGACCCGCCGCGGACTCCCCACGAGGTTCTCCGGCGCGTCGGGATTGGGCCGGTCGCCGTAGGCGTCCTTCTGGATGGGCGGCGGCTGGTAGGACATGGGAAATTCCTTCGGGTTCCACTGCTCCCGGTATCCCTGTATGGTCGTGTAGGCCTCCAGGTTGGCCGGCAGGAACTCGTCCATGGCCCGGTCGTCGGTTTCCGCCACGTGGATCTCGCGCCACACCCAGATCTGGTCCAGGTTGCGCTCGATGGTCTCCTCATCAAACCCCGCCTCGGCCATGGTGTCGCGGTAGAGGATGATATCGGCGGCGGTGCTGTTGGTGGAACGGCCGCGCAGCAAAATCGGCCGGCCGATGCGCGCCATCTCCATGATAGATTCGCGGTTGATGCAGGCCCGAGCCAACGGAGGATGGGGTTTCTGGTAGGGACGCGGCCGCACCGAGGGGAACGCCACCTGGTAATGCTCACCCTCGAAGTGAACGTTATCCTGCGTCCACGCCGTGACCATCAGTTCCTCGGCCTCCTCCATCTGGGCCGAGCCCAGGGCGGGGTCGGTCCCGAAGCCGACGTACTCGAAGGCGTTGTAGTTGGAACCCTTGGCGGTGCCCACCACCAACCGGCCCTCGCTCAGGTTGTCCAGCAGCGCGGTCTGCATCGCGACCCGCACCGGATTGTGCAGCGGCAACTCGATGATGCCGAAGCCCAGCAGGACCCGTTTGGTCTTCACGGCCACCGCGCTGGCGAACACCAGCGGGTCGCCATACACGCACTCCCCGGTGAAGTAATGCTCGGCAAACCAGATGGCGTCGTAACCCAACTCTTCGACCAGCACCGCCTCGTCCAGGCATTCCTGGATCGCGACGTCGTCGCGCGAGTCGTCGAACTTCATGGGGTAGAAAAAATGGCCGAAGCGCATGGTTGCACCGTAACCGCAGTGGGAGTTCGGGGATTATAGCACCGAGTGGTTCGCCGGCCCGGATGCTCGACCGAAACCCACGGATAGAAAAACGGGCGGCGCTTCTCTACCGAGGTCGCCGCCCGATCCTGGACCTTGCACGTTGGTCAGACGCCTAGAAGCGGTTTTCCAGCTCCACGATGATGATGTCCGCGTCGCTGCGGCGCGTGTCGCTCATGATGCGCGCCCGCTCGACGGCCCGCAGGGCGTCGAGGGTGAAGGGTTGCCAGGTGTCCCGCAGGCTCCGGAAGGCCTGCTCCTCGCCTTCGATGGCTTCCACCAGCAGGCGATGCACGGGCTCCAGGTGGCCGGACTTGGGGAGGCCGCGCACACCGTCGCCGACGGCGTCCACCTGGGAGCTGAACTCGGTGAGCGACTCCAGCACTTCGAGGCGGTCGCATCCGCCGTCGTCCGCGCGCCAGGAGTTGTACCCGGAGTGGAACCGGTCCCATGACTGCAAAAGGCGGTCATACTCCAGCTCGAACACGGTGATATCAGCCAGGGCATCGGCGGTGTCCTCAACGGACAAATCGTCCAGCACGTCGGCTAGATTCTCCGAGGCTTCCTCGCTGGCCTTGACCGTGGCGTCGATCTTTTTGAAGTCGGGCAGCTTGGCGTCGTCGCCCTCACCGGCCTCTTCCGCGGCGGCTTCCAAAGCGTCCACCTCGGCCTTGGCGGCCTTTTCCAGGGCTCTTACGGCCTCCTTGCCGCCCTTCAGGGAGGGCAGTTCGTCGATGGCGGCAACGATCTCATCAACCTGTGCGGCCAGCGCTTGCAGACCGTCGACGACCTCGGCAACCTCGTCGTCGGACGCGCCGTCGCTGAGCTTGTTGTACTCCGAGTGAGCGTCCTCCAGGTCCTGTTCGATGGTTTCAAACTCTCCGGTGAACTCATCGATTACTTCGGGATCAGCGGTGTCTTCCAGCGCGGCGCGGAGTTCGAGCGCCATGTCCTTCGCTTCACGCTGCGCCTGGGCGGCCAGGTTCCGCTGATTCTCAACGTTTTCGAACAGGGACACGTTGCCAGGTTGCCAGCGGTCGCGGAGCTGTCGGAACGCAGTCTCCTCGTCTTCCGCCGCCGTGATCAACTTGTCGGCGAACTCTCCGGTGGTCTTGGTCCGGGTCAGGTCGCGCGCATCCTCGGTGACATCGTTGAACTCGATGGCAAACTCGCTCAGGGCCTCGGTCATCGTGGTGGGATGGCACATGGTCAGGTTCGCGCGCCACTGGTCAAAGTCGTCGTGCACCAGGTCCCACGCCTCGTCGACGCTCTGGCGCTGCTCGTTGAAGTCGGCCAGCGGCGGCGGTTCCATGGCGGACCCCCGCGTCTCCATTGCCTCCGGAGCGGAACTTGGAGGAGCGGCCTCCGGTTCCTGGGCTGCCGGGGCGGTGCAGGCGATCATCGCGAACAATGCCAGCGCCGGAACGAGCAGGATCAGCCGTTTGGATATGGTTTTCATGTACTACTTACTCGCTCCCGCTGAAGTGCTTACTCCAGTGACTTCGCTGACCAGTTCAGACCTGAACCCTCCGCTCAACAACCGACCCACCGCCCTATCCAGCACGGCCGGGGTGTCGGCCAGCAGTATCAGCACGTGCCGGCCTCCCTCCCGATCCAGCACGGTCACCGCCGTGCCGGCCGGGTCCAGTTCCAGGCCGAATGGCATGCCAACCATATCGTCGACCCGGACTCCGGCGGCCTGGAGATACTGTCGCACCTGCAGCGCGTCATCGTGCAGGCCCAGGAACACCGTGTCCCGGCTCACATCTTCGGTTCCCTGGATGTTCGCGGAGATGCCATACTCCTCCAAACCGTTCTTCAGCTTCGCGCCGCTGCCGAGCAGGTCGGGACGGCCCAGCAGGATCTGAACGCCGTCATCGGGTCCGGTCCGGTAGAAGTGCGGAAAGTCGGCCAGATCGAAAACACGGTCGCTGGTAGTGGCAAAGTCGATGATGTTGGACAGCAGGCGGTCGTTGTCCAGAGTGGAATCGTGGGGCGGGATCATGAAGGTGAAATCGGAAATGGCCACGACGTTCCTGTCGGCGGCCCTCGCCATCACGTAGAGATCGCCGTTGTTCTCGGCCACCACGGACTCGGTGCCGGCGTCCGCTACGGCGAGACCTGGCCCGGAAGAGGTGATCGACCCGGCGGTATACAGCACGACGGTGTCCAAACCGGCGGTCAACTCGTCGGGTCGGAAATCGCGCACGAATATGTTCTGATAGTTCTGGTTGTTCTCGACCTGGTTGAACAGGTAGTCCGGCCGGAACTGCACGCCAAAGCGCTGGGCCAGCGTGTTCATCTGGTCGCGGCGGCCGGGGTCGGAGACCAGCACCAGTTTGCCGCCCTTGCGCACGAAATCTTCGATCAGGTCAACCTCGCCGGCCGAGTAGCTGATCAACGGCGTTATGACCACCAGGCTGTCCGCCTCGCGCAGCCGTTCTGCGAACTGGGCGCGCCGGTCCGGCTCCGATGACCTGGCGAAGTTGCCGAGCAATTCGAGGTCGTACCCCTGGGCGACCACCCGCGTGCGCAGCGTCAGGATTTCCCGCGAGGAGAAACCGTTGCTGTGGAGGGTGTCGACCAGCACGAGGCCGCCAGCGCGTTCACCGACCGACGGCGTCCATTGCGTGCCGTCAGCGGCGCTGGCGACGCCCGGCGGCACGTATTCCATTTCCCCATTGGGCGGACCAGCGTAATTGCCGCGATAGAAAACCAGGAAAGCCGCGGCGAAGGCCACGCCGACAAAGACCACCAGGAGTATCAGGATCCCCGCGAGTCTAGTGGCCATAACCTGTATACAGGTAATAGATATTCGGCTGCCCGATCTCGATGGGCAACTCCGATAGTGGGTTCACCTGTTCCTGACCCAGGGCCCCCATCAGGGGCGGCCCGTACTGATCTTCGAGAGCTTCGTCGTCGCGGCCCGACCTGGACTCGGCGGCCGCGTCGCCATCATGCGCGGCTGGTGCGTTCTGCGGCGCATGCACGAGCTGGGCGCGCCATCCGTATTTCTCGAAGACCTCCGCGTTCACGTCGACAATGCCATATCTCCCGATGCCGGCCAGTTCGGCCGCCTTTTCGACCCCGTCGCCGGTATAGCCGATGGCGTCAGCCAGGCCCAGGGACACTGCATCCTGTCCCGCGTAGAGGTTGCCTTCGAGCAACTGTGCTTCGGTAATGCGGAGACGGTCGCCCCGCTCATGGATCACCATCTTGGCGAACCGGTCCTTGATCACGTCAATCAGGGCAACCCAATGCTGCCTGGAGCCGCCGGTCAGCTTGTTCGGACCGGTGGTTGTGATAATTTCGGGGAAGACCGGTGGCAGCGTCCCGCCCGATATCCCGACGACACCGACGTTACCGACGAGGGAGGACGGCTGGGCGAAGATGTAGTTGCCGCCCATTGCCATCATGAAGCCGCCACTGGCGACCATGCCGTTCATGACAATGACCACCGGTTTTTCTTCCCGCAGACGGCTGGTGTGGAAGTACAGGCGCTCGCTGGAGGACGCGCCCCCGCCCGGGCTGGAGAGGGAGATCACCACCGCTTTGATCGAGTCGTCCTGCATGGCGTAATCGAGGTGCCGCCCGATGACAAACGTCGACCCTTCATCGATAACGGTGAACGGTATGTTGATCACGCCAACGGCCGGCCTGCCGGGAGCGAAGAAGAAGAATATAACCCCTCCGATCACCAGGCCGAGGATTACGGCCGCTACTCCGGCTAGGTACCAACTACTCAGCGCGCGTCGCAATTTGTTAAGTGTTTCAATCACGGGAGCAGCATCTTATCACAGCGGTGGGGCAAGCGTACAACCCCTTCATATATTGTTTATACGATGGCTTGTATACGCTCCCGCTCTTGCACCGGTTTCATGGCCCCGCTACGATCTTTTCCAAGCTGTATTACCCATCAGCCCCAGGGAGATCCATCCATGCACCACTGGAACATCGGCGGCGACATTTACATCGGTTGGCCTGACCACGGCGCTGCCGAGCGCCGCTACACCATCGTGGACGTCGACCTGTTCGGCAACGTGTTTCGCGCCCGGGTGACCGACGGAGAACGGCAGGGCGGGTTCATGGTGATCTTCGACTGCCCCAACATCGTGCTGGAGCAGTTGGCCGAGCAGGCATCCCACGCCCTGGGCTTCCGCGTCATCGTGTCCAACCTGCGCACCAGCATCGAGGGCAACATCGTGCGCAGTTTCGACTACGAGTGGTACCCCACGCCAGAGTACGAAGAGCGGCCCCACGCGCTGGCAACCACTCTGGCCAGCCTGTACAACGAAATCGCGCCCGGCCGGGCCGGCTAGCTGCCGCCACCCGGAATGTTCGGGTGACCCCACAGCGGATGCCGAAACGTAGGCGCCAACGCCGGGTTCAGTTCACGGCGTGACCGGGCGGCGACTCCGCCGTCGTGGGTCGCGTCACCCTCAGGCTCGTTCGCCTCATTACCATCCGCAGGCGGCCTGCGTCGTGCCGTCGGAGGCGCGCGCCGCGCCGTCAGCCGGTTCAGGTGCCCCGCGAGTTCCTGCAGGCTGTGGAGGTTGTGCGCCGGCAGGAAATCATCGATGTATGGCAGGGCGGCCTGCATCCCACGGGTCAGCGGCTCGTAGCCCGGCGACCCCAGCAGCGGGTTCAGCCAGATCAGGCGATGACAACTGCGCTGCAGCCGCGCCATCTCGCGGGACAGCAACTCCGGTTCGCCCCGGTCCCACCCGTCGGAAATGACCAGCACAACCGCGCCGCCGCGCAGGACGCGCCGCGCCCATCGGTAGTTGAAGCTCTTGACCGCCTCTCCGATGCGGGTGCCGCCGGCCCAGTCGGGTACGGCCCGGGCCACCTCCGACACGGCGCGGTCGACCCCGCGGTGCTCCAGGTGGCGGGTGATGCGGGTCAGGCGCGTGGCGAACAGGAAGGCCTCCAGCTGCTGCCCGCTGACGGCGACGGTGTGCACAAAGTGCAACAGCATGCGGGTGTAGCGTTCCATGGAGCCGCTGACGTCGCAGATCAGAACCAGGGGCCGAGGCTTGTTCTTGCGCCGGCGGTGGGCGATGTCCAGCATCTCGCCGCCGTAGGACAGGCTGCGGCGCATGGTCCGGCGCAGGTCCACGTCGCGGCCCTCACCCCAGGTGAGCCGGCGGGTGCGTCGGCTGCCCAGGTCCCACTGCAACTCAGACATCAGTACGCGCGCCGCCGACACCTCGGCAGCGGTGTAGTCTGCGAAATCCCGCTGCCGCAAGACCTCCCGCGCGCTGAAGGATCGCTGCAGGTCCACCACCGGCTGACGGTCGCCGGCATCGTCGGGGTCGTCGCCGCCAGGAGGCCCATCGGAGGTGTCCTCCCGGTGCGGCATGACCCGAGGGGTGCGGTAGCGGCGTTCCTCACCCATGGAGCGCAGGTCGCGCATGCTTCGGCCGTGGGCCGGCCGTCTCCAGAACACCTGGAACGCCTCGTCGAAAATCTCCAGGTCGCTGCGACGGTGCACCAGAAGCGCCCGCGCGGCCAGGCGGAAGTCGTTGCGGTTCCCGCCGATGGGCACGTGCTCGGTGGCGCGCACCAGGTCGAGCATGTTCGCGGAGCCCACGTCCAATCCCAGGCGGCGGAGCACCTCGCCGAACATCAGGAGGTTGGGCAGGATCGTTCCGTCGCCGGCGTCGGCCGGCGCGGTGTGCAGGTTAACGCTGACGCCGGTGGTCATGCACCGGTAACCGGAGCCGCCTCGGTATGGTCAACGTTTTGTATCGTGGTCTGAGGAAGATTGTCTCCCCAACTGCCAAGGTAACGTATTTCCGTGGGGGTCAGTACTTCATACTCGCCCGAGAAATAACGGGCATGGGTCCGTTTAATGGATTCGACGGATGCGCCTCCCAGGACGACGTACTCCATGCGAACCGGCTTGCCGGCCTTCAAACAGGCGTTGAGCTCGTCCAACTGGTCAATATCCAGCTTGTAGAGGCGCTCCTCAGCGTCGTCAATGTTTTCGTACACTGTGATCCTGGTAGGAACTTTACCGTGCCGGTCGTGCTCAACCAGAAAATTCAGGCTCATCTCATCATCCTCCTGCTCCTGGCCAGTCCCAGTTACCCGGAATGGGCCGATGTTATCACATCCCGCGCTTGGTCAATGTCAGCGTCGGGCAATTCAGTACCTTCCAAATCGCACCTCCAGGCTAGTTCCGACAAGTCTTGCAACGCACGGTTGACTTCCTGTAGACCACCGCCGTACTTGATGGAAATGTCATACCCCGCCGCCATCTCGGAAACCATCTGCCACAGGTGCTGGTTGCGTGTTTGTACCTGGATTTCCATCAACTGGCCCCGATAGCGAATGTCGAAGTGGACCGCTCGATACCCGAACTTGGGGCGGTCGCTTTTGTCGTCAACTTGCTGGACATCGTAGGTTGCCAGCAACCGGGTCACCACAGCTTCCTGCTCAGCCTTGCCGGATACGATGATGCGGCAGCCAGCTAAGTCCGTCACTTGAGACAGAGGCAGGTCGGGACGCCGCTGCAACTTTGCCGCTACTGTTTCAACTCGCTTGGTGCGGGAACCTGCTTCGGCGTTCGGAAAAAAAGCTCGCAACTCCGCTTCCAGATCGGACCTGAGCACGTTTAATACTCTTCTGTGGCTGCCGTATCTCGTGCGGTCGGTATGAGTAATACCCCGCCGCAGCCGTTCCCCAAGTGCGTCAATTTCATCATCCGTGAAATGTGTGGTCATTCCACCGCCTCCAGTCGTCTATTGCCACAAACAGGTCGAACTCAGTTGCCGCGGAGAGCCGGATCACCGCCAAAGCTGCGCGGCAACAGCGCCGCCGCGACCACCGCCAGGGCGGTCATCAGCGCCACGGCCAGCACCCCCGTGACCAGCGAGCCGGTCGTCTGGGCCAGCGCCCCGGCGATCACCGGCCCGGCGCCGAAGCCTACCGCGCCGAAGGTCTGCACCAACCCCGACAGCACCGAAACCTCCCGCGTGCGGACGTTCCTGAACTCGAAGGGCAGTATCTCCATGGCCGGTACGAATATCCAGGCGATGCCCAACCCGGTCAGGGCCAGCGCGGCGATCACCACGTTGCCGGCCAGCACGGCAACCACCGTGGCCACCAGGTTCAACGCGGCCGGCAGCAGCACCATCAGCCGCCGGTTGGTGATGTGATTGAATATCCAGCTCCCTGCCAACGCCCCCGGTATCAGCACGTAGTACAGGAACCCGAAGAGCACGCTGCCCGATGTGATCGCGATGCCCCGGTGCGCCTCCAGGATCGTGGGCAGGAAGGTCAGCACCGTAGTCCATGACGCCGACAGCCACAGCATGACCACGCCCAGCAGCCAGGCGTGGGGATAGGCCACCAGCGAGCGTACCAGCGGCGGCCTGGCGTTTTGCTCTGCCACTGCGCTCCCCGCGGGATCATTCGACGCCGGCGCGGCTGCGACCGCATCCTCCGGGCCCTGCGCCGGTTCCCTCGCACCCCACGTCAGCGCCGCCCACACCAGCAGGTGCCCGGCCATCAGCGCGCCCTGGACGAAGTAGGCCAGCCGCCAGCTGTCCAACACGACGATGATCATCGGCCCGAAGGTGAGGGCCGCCGCCATGAAGGTGGAGTGCATGGACAGGCCCAGGGAGCTCACGGTGGAGTACTGGCGGGGAGCCGCCCACCAGCGGAGCAGGAGCGGCCTCGCCGGCGCCATCGACGCATGCACCAGCACCGTCAGGAACCGCGACGCCAGCAGGGTCCAGAACCCGATGGCCAGGCCCTGGCTGAACAGGCAGGGCGCCATGAGCGCCAGTGCGACCAGCACCCGGCGGTTGGGGTTGAACCGGGCGAACAGCAGGCTGAAGGGGACTAGCAGCACCGCCGGCGTGCCCCACCAGACGGCTTGCAGAATGCCGATCTCCAGGTAGCTGAGATCCAGGTCCGCCTGCACAAAGGGAAGAAACAGCCCGAGCCCATAGGATGACAGCACCACCGTGCTCTGGTGGGTCCGGTTCAGCAGCAGGACCGACCAGGCGCGGAATGAGGTCTTGGCTTCGGAACCCGGCCGTTCCGGATCGGATAACCCGCTGGCTGCTTCCTCGTTGGCCAAGGTCAGGTCGTGTCCGCGCCGGCGTCGCTGACGGCTCGCGCCAGGTTGCGGAGGCTGGCCTCGGTGGAGGGATGCTGGCGGCCCAGGGTCTCCGCCCGGTCGCCGGCGTTGCGCAGGTGCAATCCCGCTGCCTCATTGTAGCGACCCACCGCGTGCAGCGCGTTGGCCAGGCTCCCCCGGCTGCGCAGGGTATCCGGATGATCGTCGCCCAACGCGGCGCGGCGCGCGTCGAACAGGTCGCCGAACATCTCGATGGCCACGTCGGTATGCCCGGCAGCGTAGTGGCAGTTGGCCAGGCTGCTCCGGTAGCGCAGCGTTTCGAGGTGATCCGGCCCATGCACCCGCGCGCTGCCCTCGGCGGCACGGTCAAACCAATGCAGCGCCTGATCGAATTGACGGGCGGCGCGGTAAGCGTGCGCCAGCCGGTGTTCGGCGCGCAGGGTATCGCTGTGGTCGCTGCCGTCGGCCGCGAGCTGGGCATCCAGCTCGGCGGTCCGGCGGGCGATGCGCTGGTTGGGATTGCTAGTCATGGCAGCATCATCCGCACTTCACCCATTCGAGAAACATCGTAGCCGCCCAGGTCGTCCACCGCCAGCCGGAAATCGGGCGCGGCGAGCAGTTCCAGCAATGGCTGGAGGTGACCACTTTCATAGTGTTCCGTAGGGATGACCAGATCGTACTCCTCGTTGAGCAAAGGCACGAATTCCATCTCCAGGGCGCGGGCCGCCGACAGCACCCCCAACCCGGTGTCGGCCGACCCGCCCGAAACCGCGGCCGCCACCGCCAGGTGGCTGTACTCCTCGCGCTGGTAGCCGACAATTTCATCGGGCGCCGCTCCCATCTGTCGGAGCCGGTAATCCAGCAACACCCGTGTGCCCGAGCCCCGTTGGCGGTTTACGAACCGTACGTCCGGCCGCAGCAGATCCTCGAGGCTCGCAATGTTCAGCGGGTTCCCCGGGGCGGTCATCAGGCCCTGCGTGCGTCCCACGAGACGAACGATGGCAACTGGGGTATCCGGCAAGTAACGGCGGACGTAGGACGTGTTGTACTCGCCGGTTTCCGTGTCCAGCAGGTGGCAGCCCGCTACGTGGGCTTCACCCCGCCGCAGCGCCAGCAAACCGCCCAGGCTGCCCACGTGGGCCGACGCCAGGTTCACCGAGGGGTTTCCGCGACGCAGGAAGCTGCGCATCAGGTCCAACGCCAGGTCGTGGCTGCCGATGGCGACGATGGTGTTCTCCACCTCCTCCAGCGGGCGCAGCAGTTCGACTTCCACCTCGGCGCCAGCGTCCACGCCTTCAGTATGCCTGGGGATCCGGACAATGCCGTCGGCGCGCACCAGGGACATGACCACGCCGGCGCCGCGCTGCACCGGTGTCGCGATCATCTTGTCTCCAACCCGTCCCACCGCAACGCGCAGGAACTCGTCCTCACCGGTTGGCGAGACCACCTTGCGGGTCATGCTGGCGTTGATGCGCCTGCGCGCAGGCAGCGACGAGCCCAGCAGCCGTTCCAGCAATGGCAGCAGCAGCAGCTCAGCGGTCAGGGCCGCCGACACCGGGTATCCCGGGACTCCCATTACCGCCTTGCCCGACGCTACGCCCAATGCCACAGGATGGCCGGGACGCACGGCGATGCCATGCACCTGCAGCGTCCCCAGCGATTCGATGACCGAGGCGGTGTAGTCCGCGTCTCCTGCCGAGGAGCCGGCGTTGATCGCAACCACGTCCGATGATGCCAGACCCTCGACAACCGCTTCGCTAATGGCGTCAAAGTCGTCCGGCACCGGCTGGCGCACCACCGGTTCGCCGCCCCACTGGCGGATCAGAGCAGCGAGGATCAGGGAGTTGAACTCCGGAATGTCGCCCGGTCTTCGCGGCGTGCCGATGGGAGTCAATTCGTCTCCAGTGGGAATTATCGTGACCCGGGGCCGGCGGCGCACCGGAACGGCGGCGAGGCCAGCGGCGGCGCAGGCTCCCAGGTCCGCGGGCGTGATGCGGTGGTTTTCCGGCAGCACCAGCTCGGTGGCCACGATATCCTCGCCCAGCGGTCGCACGTGCTGCCAGGGCGCCACCGGGTCGGACACCCGCACGGTGCCCGGATCAGCGGGATCCCGCTGCACGTGCTCGATCATCACCACCGCGTCCATTCCCATCGGCATGGGGTCGCCGGTGTCTACCCAAACGGCGTGGCTGCCCACATCCAGTGCCACGGGTCGGGTCTCGGTGGCTCCGACGGTCTCGGCCGCCCGCACCGCGATGCCGTCCATCGCGGCGGCGTCATAGTGCGGCGACGACGCAACGGCCCACACCGGCCAGGCGGTGATCCGGCCCACGATGTCGGGAGCGGTCAGCGCCGCATCCTCGCTGGGCATCGCTACCAGGGCGCCGGCCTCGTTCAGAGCGCCGAACCAGCGGGCCGTCGCCTCTCCCAGAGGAATGTCCTGCAGGAAGTAGCGACGGTTTGACCGGTGTGGTGTTGAGTCCTCCATGAGTTCACAATTCCCGTACCTGTACCGTTTCGCCGGCGTAGATCCCACCCGCGTCCGCCGGCACTCTCACCAGGCCGTCCGCCCTGACCAACGTGAAGATAAACCCGCTCTTGCCCCACACCGGATGGGCTTCCTCCGTACCGTTTTCGCCGTTCACCAATCGCACTGGCACATAGTCTTCGCGCCCGGCGGCGGATGGGATGTCCTGCGCCAGTACCGCGGCGCGTTCGGATGGCGACGGCGGCCGGGCACAACCCATGAGCCGGTACACCGTTGGCCGCACCACCAGGCTGCTCACGACCATAGCCGACACCGGGTTGCCCGGCAGTCCGATGACCGGTTTGCCGTCGCACAGGCCGAGGATGGCCGGTTTGCCGGGACGCAGCGCCAATCCATGCACCAGGGGCCCGGGTTCGCCAAGCTCGGCTACGATGTCCACTGTGCGATCTCGGGCGCTGACCGAGCTGCCGGCCGACAGCACCAGCATGTCGGACTTGGCCAACCCCTGCCGCGCCGCAACCAGCTGTTCCTCGTAGTCGTCGCTCACCAGGCCCAGGAGTTCCGGAATCCCGCCGGCCGCGGCAACCTGCCCCGCAACGGTGTAGGTGTTGATGTCCCGCACCTGTCCCGGGCCGGGAGTCACGCCGGGGTGAACCACCTCATCGCCCATGGACAAAATGCCCACCCGCGGCCGTTCGGCCACTTTCACCCGCTCGATGCCCAGCGCGAGCAGTCCGCCAATATCCTGGGGCCGGATCACGTGGCCCGCTGGCAGGACCGACTCCCCGACCCGCACATCCTCGCCCGGCTGCGCGACGTTCTGGCCGGGAGCCACCGGCCGCACGACCTCGATCGTGTGCTCGTCGACGGCCTGGGTCTGCTCCACCATGACCACGGCGTCGGCGTTTCCCGCCAGCATCCCGCCGGTGTAGGCCACCGCCGCCTCGCCAACGCCCAGGCTCATGTCAGGCCCGCGTCCCATTGGAACCTCGCCCACCAGCGTGAACCAGGCCGGCAGTCCGTCGCTAGCCCCGTAGGTGTCCGACGCGCGCACGCTGTAGCCGTCCATCGTGGCACGGGGAAAGGAAGGGAGAGACTCCGTCGCCCGGATTTCGACGGCCAGGACTCTTCCCAGCGCCCGGGCCGTATCCGCTACACACACCGCTACAGCCGGTCGCTCCGGAAGTCGTCCCAGGAGCAACTCCAGCGCCTCCCCCGGAGGCAATACGTTGAAAAATTCCGCCATTGTGGATGCGAATTTAAATATAAATGCCCGTATCGGTAGGATACACACCCGAAGGGGGCAGCGCAACGATCCCCGCAGCAGATGCAGGATCTTTCGATTGTGGGCATCTGTCATTGCGAGCGAAGCGCGGCAATCTCGTGCAGAATGAGCAATCTTCGCGAGAGGCGGCCCTGGACCCAACGAGATTGCCACGGCGCAAGCGCCTCGCAATGACAATCGAAAGGCCCTGGCAGCCGATGTGCGTACATCGGTCCAAACAGACCAACGCCAACACGCTAACGCAATCGACGATGCTAGACTGCGGGAGCGAACAGCGGAATTCCAACGATCTTTCGGGAGGCAACATGGCAATCTATCGGATATTTTCGGACGCCGACGGCGAGAGCCACATCGAAGACCTGAAGCTGGAGGAGCATCCGGAGCTGGGGGCGCTGATCAACATCTCCGAGGCGCGCGTCCAGGAGTTTGACGGGTCGCGGCAGATGGATTTTCATCCCCTGCCGGAGCGCCGGCTGATCATCCACCTGTCCGGCGAGGTGGAAATCGGGGCCAGCGACGGCTCCAAGCGCGTGCTGCGGGCCGGCGATATCCGCCTGATGGAGGACGTCACCGGCAAGGGGCACTCGCACCATGACCTGTCCCCGTCGGGCGCGGTCTACATCCTCCTGCAGGACTGATCTGCCGCGCCACCCGTCAACCTGGAGGCAGCTCCACCGCAACCGTCATTGCGAGCGCAGCGCGGCAATCTCGTCACGGCATGCAACCCTGCTCCGGGAACGCGGTCGCCACGTCCCTCCGCTCCCCGCGATGACAAAACGGGTACGCGTGATAGAGGCAGCCCCACGCGTACCCAGCTCCGCCGCAACCGTCATTGCGACCCCGCACTTGATGCGGGGGCGGCAATCTCGTCACGGCATGCAACGCTGCTCCGGGAACGAGATCGCCACGTCCCTCCGCTCCTCGCGATCACAAAACGGGTACGCGTGATAGCGGCAGCCCCACGCGTACCCAGCTCCGCCGCAACCGTCATTGCGACCCCGCACTTGATGCGGGGGCGGCAATCTCGTCACGGCATGCAACCCTGCTCCGGGAACGCGGTCGCCACGTCCCTCCGCTTCCCGCGATGACAAAAGCGGATCGGACCACCCCCGCCGCTTACGTCGCGATGGCCGGTATGTCCAGGTCGCGCACCAGGTTGGCGAACTGGGTCACGTCTTCATCGATGACCTGCTGTAGCGCCGCCAGCTGCTCGTCGATTTCACCGGAGAGGTAGTCGAACACCTGGTAGGCCTGCTGGGGAGGCGCGAAGTCGGCGTTGGCCACCACGGCGGTGAGTTCCGCCAGCTTGCGGTTGAGCCGCGCCGGCAGGTCCAGCCGGTCCCGGGCGCCCCGGTACGCTGACTGGATCAGCAGGTCCTCGATCTGTCCCAGTTTCTCCTTCACCGACTCCGCCGCATCACCCACCGTTTCCGCCGATGAATGCCCGTCGGCGCGATTCACCCACTGGTCCACCTGCTGGCGGACCCGGCGCAGCCGGTTGATGCCATCGTGGGTCTCCGAAACCTTGTCGCGGATCTCGATCAGGAACTTGAACTGGGCGTCCAGGTCATCCTGGCTGGCCCCCACGCGGGGGTCCTTGACGACGCGGAATGCCTGGGTCTGGGAGTCGCCCCCCACCTGCAGCGTCACCCGGTACTCGCCGGGCGACGCCAGGGGGCCGATGACCGCATCCTCGGTGGTCTTGTCCTCGGGCACCTTGCGGGCCGGCGGATAGCGCATGCTCCACACGAAGCGGTTCATGCCCGCCTCGGCGGGTACCCGGGGTTCGTCGGCTTCCGCGCCGGCTTCCGGTGCCTTGCTGGAGAAGCTCTGGATGATCTCCCCGGCTCTGTCCCGGATGGTGAGGGTCACGTCCTCGGACGCCTCCTGCAGGTGGTAGTGGATCATCACCCCGTCGGGCGGGTTTTCACCGGCATCCCACATCTTCCGCACGGTTTCACCGGCTTTGCCCAGCGACTCGCTGTAGGTGACGTCCGCGCCCAGGCCGGCCCGGTAGAACTTGCCGGGGCTGGGCTTCCGGTCGCGGAAGGGCGACCGGACCCGTAAGGTGTCCCGGGGCTGCAGCAGGGCGAACGACTGATCGGCCAGGGACGGCGTGAGCTGGCGCAGCTGGGTCAGGTCGTCCATTATCCAGAAGGACCGCCCGTGGGTGGCGGCGACCAGGTTGTCGTCCTTGATGGCCAGGTCATATACCGGAACCACCGGCAAATTGGCCCGCAACGGCTGCCAGGAATCTCCCTGGTTGAAGGACACGTACGCTCCGGTTTCGGTGCCGGCATAGAGCAGGCCCGGACGGTCGGGGTCTTCCCGCACTACGCGGGTGTAGTCATCTTCCGGCAGGCCGGTGGTTATCGAAGTCCAGCTCTGGCCGTAGTCGGTGGTCCGGTACAGCATGGGGCGGGTGTCGTCCAGCTTGTAACGCGTGCCCGCGATGTAGGCTGTAGCCGGGTCGTGCGGCGAAACCTCGATCATGCAGATGAGCGTCCACTCCGGCAGGCCGTCGGGCGTAACCGCGTCCCAGGTCCCGCCGCCGTCGCGTGAAAGGTGGACCAGCCCGTCGTCGGAGCCGGCCCAGAAGACGCCCGGCTCGTGTGGAGATTCCACGAAGGCGAAGATGGTGGCGTAGACCTCCGCGCCGGAGGTGTCCTTGGTGATGGGGCCGCCGGAGGGCTCCAGCGTGGCTGGGTCGTGGCGGGTCAGGTCCGGGCTGATGGCCTCCCAGCTGCTGCCCAGATCAGTGCTGCGGAACACCACGTTGCCGGCCACGAACAGCGTCTGCGGGTCATGGGGCGAGAACATGATGGGATAGGTCCACTGGAAGCGGTACCGCATGTCCCGGGCGCCCCAGCCGGTGTAGAGCTCGGGCCACACCGTGATGATCCGCACCTGTCCGGTGGCATGGTCATAGTGCAGCAGGTTCCCGCCGCCGCCGGCCGAGCTGCCGATTGCGCCGGAGATCACCGTGTCGGGATCGTCCGGGTGCAGGGCGATGTGGCCGCTTTCGGAGTTGCCCACTACGTAGCAGTCGCCCCAGGGAATCGCGCCCTTGTGCGTGCGGGACGGCACGCTGATGGCGGTGTTGTCCTGCTGGGTGCCGTACACCCGGTGGGGAAAGCGGTTGTCCGTGGTCAGGTGGTAGAACTGGGCTGTGAGCTGGTTGTAGATGCTGGACCAGGTTTCCCCGCCGTTGAAGCTGACGCACGCGCCGCCGTCGTTGCCCTCGATCATCCGCAACGGGTTGTTGGGGTCGATCCAGAGGTCGTGGTCGTCGCCGTGGGGCGTGGTGACCCGGCTGAAGTTGCGCCCTCCGTCCACGGACTTCCAGCACGAGTAGTTGAGGATCCACACCGTGTCCGCGTCCTGCGGATCGGCGAAGACGTGCTGGTAGTACCAGGGCCGACCTTGCAGGTCACGGTCGTCGCTGACCAGTTCCCAAGTGTCGCCCCCATTGTCGGACCGGTACAGTCCGCAGTCTTCGGCCTCGATGGTGGCCCACACCCGCCCGGACTTGGCGGGGGAAACGGCGACGCCGATGCGTCCCTTGAGGCCGCCGGGCAGGCCCGGCTTGTCGGTGATTTCGGTCCAGGTATCGCCACCGTCCACGGACTTGAAAATGCCGCTGCCCTCTCCGCCGCTGATGAGGCTCCAGGGCGTCCGCCGGGTCTCCCAGATGGAGGCGTAGAGGATGCGAGGGTTGTTGGGGTCCATGGACAGGTCCACGGCCCCGGCGTTCTCGCTGCGAAACAGGACACGCTCCCAGTTGGTTCCGCCGTCTTTCGAGCGGAAAACGCCCCGCTCGTCGTTGGGGCCGTAGGCGTGGCCCAGGGCCGCCACGTACACCAGGTCGGGATTGGTGGGATGCACCCGCACCCGGGCGATGTGCCGGGTGTCGGACAGGCCGACGTTGGTCCAGGTCTGGCCGCCGTCGGTGGAACGGTATACCCCGTCCCCGTAGGTCACGTCCCCGCGGATGCAGGATTCCCCCATGCCGGCATAGATGACGTTGGGGTCGGAGGGCGCGACGGCGATGGCGCCCACCGAGGCGGTGTTGAAGTACCCGTCGGAGACGTTCTCCCAGTAGGTGCCGCCGTCGGTGGTCTTCCACACCCCGCCGGCGCACGCGCCGAAGTAGAAGACCATGGAACTGACCGGATCGCCGGCCACCGCCACCACCCGGCCGCCCCGGGGCGGGCCGATGCAGCGCCAACGCACCGCGCCCAGCAACTCTTGAGGAATGGCGGAAGCCGGAGCCTGGTCCTGCCGCGTTGCACTCGTCGTCATCGTCGCACCTCCCGTTCATGGTCGGCATCTGCCGGGGAATCTTGCTGCCCATCGCACCGGCGGATGCGCTGTGGAGCGATTATCCTCACGCGTACCCAGTTTGTCATCGCGAGGAGCGAAGCGACGTGGCGATCTCGTTCCCGCAGTAGCATTCCTTGCCCCAACGAGATTGCCGCGCTTCGCTCGCAATGACGGTTCCAAAGAAACTGGGTACGCGTGAGAGCGATTATCCCCTTGCGCGACCGGGCGTGTCGAGGGGACACTTGCGCAAAGGCTCCGGGAAAAATTGCGCCAGATCGGGAGATGACGTTGCCTTCAGCGGTTGAGCAGGAGATCAGGGATCTGATCGAACAGAATGGCCGGATAACGTTCGCCCGGTTCATGGAAGCCTGCCTGTATTCCCCCAATGGTGGTTTTTATGCCACCCGCGGCAGCCGGATCAACGCGCACTTCGGCACCTCGCCCACGAGCCACCCGGCTTTCGGCGACCTGATCGCCCGGCAACTGGAGCAGATGTGGCGACTCCTCGGTGAGCCTGCCGTTTTCCATGTGATCGAGGTCGGTTCCGGGGACGGCGCGATGGCTCGAAGCATCGTCGACGCTTGCCGTCGCACGGCCCCCCGGTTCGCCGAGGCGCTCTACTACGTGGGCGCGGACTATGAGCCCGGTTGGGTCCACTCGTCCGCCCAACACCTGGAATTGCCCGACCCGTCAGGCGATGGGATGGCCTCAAGCGGGCGAAACCCGGTACGGGCAGTCCAACGAGTCAGAGCTGAAGGACTTCGGTCCTTCCGAAACATTGTCGGCTGCATCCTCTGCAACGAGCTGATCGACAACTTCCCGGTGCACCGGTTCGCCATCGCGGATGGCAGCGTCAAAGAGATTTTCGTCGGCACGGAGGGTGGGCAATTCGTGGAAGTACTGAGCGAGCCGTCCTCACCACGCATCGCCGAGCGGCTGGCCGCCCTGGGCCCGTCCCTCCCTGAGGGGTATCGCGGCGAGGTGAACCTGGCCATGGAGGACTGGATCGGCCAGGTTGGCGGAGCCCTGGGTCGCGGGTTCGTCCTCACTATTGACTACGGTGAACTGGCGGAAGACCTCTACTCGTCCGAAAATTCCCAGGGCACCCTGGTCTGTTTCAATCGGCACGCCATCAGCGGCGATCCGTACCAGGACGTCGGGCAGCAGGACATCACCTCCCAGGTGGACTTCACGGCCCTCATGCGACTGGGCGAGCGGCCCGGCCTGGAAACCGCGGGCTACACGCTGCAGCGAGAATTCCTGGCGAACCTCGGGTTCCACGAGTTTCTGGACGCCCCGGGGACGCCGGGCATATCAGCAGCCCGCGCTGAACTCAACCGCATCGCGATGCTGACGCTGGTGGACCCAGAGGAGTACGGCAACTTCAAAGTGCTCGCGCAGGCCAGGGGCATGGGGTCCGGCGTTGAGCTCCGGGGCTTTCGGACCGAAAAATCTGATCCGACGGCCTGACCCCCCAAGTTTTGTGGACAAATCATGGTCCGTGCTTGCCAAACGGAGGTCTAATCCGCCGCTCGAAAACCCAAAAAATTATCGTCGCCGGCACAGACGTATTCGACGATGCTCATATCCTCTTGAGATGATACCCTCAACTTGAAACGATTCCCTCAACCGTCCGTTTGGTAACCTTCGCCGTTGAATTGGAGCACGACCATGAACCAACTGCTCAAAGAAGCCTTTGACAGAGCGGCAGGCCTGCCTCCTGAAGAACAAGACAGGTTCGCCAAGTTTTTACTGGCAGAACTCGACGGCGACCGTGAGTGGGACCAACTACTCGCTCTGCGCGAGTCCGACGAATTATTGGATCGCCTTGCCGACCAGGCGCTGTCCGAGCACCAGTCAGGAAGGACCCTTCCCTTGCGCCCGGAAGACTTGTAGGTATGCGCTCCTTTACACAAAGCAGCTTCTGGGATGCCTACCACCGGTTGCCAGACCGTATCAAGATCCAAGCGAGACAAGCCTACACGTTGTTTCAGGACAACCCTGACCATCCGAGCCTGAACTTCAAACGGGTCGGCAGGAGAAACTCCGTCTACTCGGTGCGAATCAGTGCCGGATACCGCGCCCTTGGTGTGGTGGAACAGAACGACATCATTTGGTTCTGGATAGGCCCACATCACGAGTACGACCGACTCCTCCGGCGCACTTAAACCCCGTACCACCACTCCTGTGGATCGCCGCCATCATCACTCACAACCGGACCCATGTCCGGCGCTGCCGAGAGCAGCCATCGGGCTCCCACCAGCAAGGACCACCAGGGCCTTTCCAAAGTAGCTTTTGTCATTGCGAGCGCAGCGCGGCAATCATGCTACGGGTCATGACTCATACGGGAAAGCCTTGTTGCATCGACGGGATTGCCACGTCGCTCCGCTCCTCGCAATGACTTTGGAAAAACCCTGAAGGACCACGCATGGGCATTGATTCATGCGGGTCTAACCCGTAAGCCTCCGCAGCGAGTTCCCAAGAAAATAGGGGCAGTGGCGCCAAATGGGACCACCATTTCCACGGCGACGGCCCAGGACGCACGCACCGATGGAGAATTCAGCGCCACCACCCCGTTTCCGGGGCGGTGGCCGATTTGTCCACAAGCCCTAGCCAGAATGCTTCTAGTCCGGGTGCTTGCTGAGCATGAGGAACCCGTTGCTGTCCGGTGTATTGCAGCCGGCCAGGGCAGTGTCGTTGCGGGTGGTCACCTGACGCGGGCCCGCCGTGCCCCGAAGCTGCTCCAGGCTGTCGGAGAAGAGACAGGCGCGGGTGCGCCCCGTCCCGTTGTTGCCGCCGCTGGAAAGGAAGGGGTGCGGACCCTCGACCCGGATGTCGTCGGCGTAGAAGTCATGGGCCTCGCCCCACTTGACGCCGTGCCACTGGAAGCCCTCCAGGAACTGCTGGGTGAAGGTGAGGTAGCCGTCGTAGGGGTTGAAGATGTCAACGTCGTCGGGACCCAGGCCGGAACCCTCCCACATCTTCCGCGCCAGGCTGGCGACGGCTTCCTGGTGTTCCTCCAGGGTCGCCATGGTGCTCCGGCCACGTCCGCCGTTCTGGGCGTGGTTGAGGACGTAGGCCGGCTTTTGCCTGAGGTCTTTGGCACGCTCCGCGGTGGTGAAGATGAAGGCCGCGCACGTGTTCACCGGCCGGTCGCAGTCATAGATCACCAGCGGTTCCTCAATCACGCGCCCGTTCAGGTAGTCCTCACGGGTGAGCTGATACGGCTCGTGCAGCGCGTAGTAGCTCCAGGGAGTCATCAGGCCGTTGCGGCGCAGGTTCAGGCAGAGATCGGCCAGCCCGTCGTGAGACTTGCCGTACTTCTTGCAGTACTGCTGGAAAATCACCAGGTTGTTGAACATGGCGCCGCTCTGGTAGCCCCATGGCAGTGTGAACGCGCTGGGCCCGGGCGCCTCATCGCTGTTGTTCTGCGGGTTGTTGTGCCCGTACCGGCCGGCGAGGTTGACCATCGGGTACCACACCAGCGCGGTCTCGCACAGGCCGTCGCCCACCGCCTGGGCCGCCAGGCCCATCATCGGCCCGATGTAGGGCGCGTCGGACACCCGGTACTGTACGTTCTTCATCCCCAGCTCACGCTGTATCCAATCCGCCGAGGTGAAGGTCAGCCCATCCTCGGTGTCGTAGGGCGGGTCAAAATAGGGGCGCGGCGCCCAGGTCTGCTCGGCGCGGGTCTCCGCGCTGGTGATGAGCCCGTCGATGTCGTCCAGAGACAGGCCGGCGTCCGCAATCGCCTTCAGACAGGCCTCCTTGGTCAGGCCGCCGCAGCTCCGGTCCAGGGAAACGCCATCCCAGCGCCGGTCGATGTGGGATTGTCCCCAACCCACGATGGCGACCTTGCCGCGGTGCTCCCAGAGTCCCAGACCCTCTTGATTTCTCATCCAACCAGTATTGCTAACCATGTCAGCTCCCTCATGCCCGCTGCGCTGTTACCGAACCCGCATGACCGGGGTGGCCTACGTGACCACCTGCCATTCGTGGACCAACTGGCCGGTGCTCGTTTCCTCAAATATCAACTCCACCGGGGCTCCCACGGGAACCTCTCCCGGCGGAGTGCCCGGGAGGTTGGACAGGAAGTTGATGCCCGGGTCCTCGTCCAGGGTTATCACCGCGAAGTTGATGGGCTGCGCCGACCGAAACCCCCGGATGCGCGAGTCGCGGATCACCATGTACACGTCGATGTGTCCCTTGCCCTCGACCTCTTTCCACTGGAAATTGTCGGCCGACCCGCATTGGTCGCACCGCTGGGCGGGCGGGTAGTGCAGCCTCTGGCAGGCGGTGCAGTTCTGCAGGACCAGACGCCGCTCGTTGCAGGCGTCCCAGAAAGGCCTGGTCATATCATTGGGAACCGGACCGGGTCTTTCGAGACCGGGAATTGTCGACATTGTTTTCCCTCCTGCGGAACTTTCGCGCCGCGCCGCCGTTTGTCGGCATCGTCTGGCGCGGATTATATGCGATGCGCGTTGGTTGTCCAGAGTTGTGTGCCCTCACGCGTACCCGGTTTGCCGGAGCCGGGGAAGTTGGCATGGATACACAGGATGGACAGGATCGAATTGCTGAGATGCTCCGCATCAGTCCAGAGCGAAAGTGAATAGAAGGAGCGGTGGATAGAAGGAGCGAACGATAGGGTCAAACGGGATGCTCAACAAGCTAACGAGCCCCTCTCATCAACCCGGTACCATCCCATTCATCCTGTTGATCCATGCAAATTGTCCAGTTCCGGCAAACCGGGTACGCGTGAGATGTGTGCCCGTCGAGATTAGCTGCCTAATCCGGGCTGGCCCCATTGCTGATCCACGGCTCGGTATGTCCGGCGTCCATCCAGATGAAATGGAAGCCCGCCTCCCGCGCCATTTGCTGGTCCATCTCGGTATCGCCGATATGGTAATACTCGTCGGCCGGAAAGCGCGACTTGACGTCGGGAAGGTCCTGCTTGTGCGAGATAAAGCTCACCTCGATTCGGTATCTGTCCCAGATGGTCTGTTGTACCGGGAGCGGGCGGTCCGATGAACTGCCGATGATGCACCCGTGGGCCTGTGCCTTCCTGACCATGCTCATGGTAACCGGCCCGGGCGGATCCCCGGCTTCCAGCGTGCCATCTATATCGAAACTGACCAGTATTGCCAAGTATTACCTTCCTTCGTAAGTGTTCATGATCCAGGTGGTTGTCATTGCGAGGCGCTTGCGCCGTGGCAATCTCGATACCGTAGCAGGTAGGAGGTTGTCATTGCGAGGCGCTTGCGCCGTGGCAATCTCGATATCGTAGCAGCAACCTCTGTCCTAAAGGACTCCCGTACACCAACGAGATTGCCACGCTTCTCTCGCAACGACACTTTCCCTGCAAGTCTGAACAGTTGCCTCCCTTCGCGCTCGCGCCTACGGCTCTCCACCTGCCGATGGGTCCGCCCACTGGACGATGCCCTGCGTGCCCAGTTCCTCGATTTCCTGATCCCCGTATCCAAGTTCGCGGAGCAGGGGTTTGGTGTGCTGGCCGACCTGAATGGAAGTCCGGTAGATGCCTGGGGTCAGGGAAAACTCGACCAGGCCGCCGTAACGGCGATACTTCCCGACGTGCGGGTGCTCGACCTCAACGCTCAGATCGTTGGCCCGGGCGTGGGGATGGTCGGCGTAAAAGTCTCCCTCCACGGCCTCATCCGCCTGGACACAGCCGACGTCTGCATTGGTCAGCAACTCCTCCCATTCGGCGGCGGCGCGTCCGGCGAGGATCGCCGAAACCTCGGCGACCAGGGCATCGTCGTTGGCCTGTCGCGCCTCCGCAGTGGAGAAACGGCCATCGGCCAGCAGGTCCGCCCGATCCACGGCTCGGCAGAAAGCCTCCCACTCGTCCTGGAACAGGCAGCCCAGGAACACCCACCCTTCCCGACAACGGTAGAGGCGGTACAGGGCGTGCAGGCCGTGGATTTCATCGTCGGGCATGGCGATGGGCGGGCGGTTGTCGTGGTCGAAATACTCGTCGGCGTTGGTCCAGGCGTTGGCGTTGAGCATGGTGAGCTCGACGGGCTGGCCCTTGCCGGTGCTTTCGCGCGCCCGCAGGGCCAGCATGACGGCCGTGGCCACTGCCGGCGACGTGTTCTGGTCCGGGCCCCAGTTGGATTTCATCAGCCAGCGGGTCGCCTCAACGGTCTCCTCGACATCCATCTCTCGCTCGGGAGGCGGGGGCATGCCCCGGCCCATCTGACGCATCGCGCCGCCCATTATGGCGCCGGGGATGGGATGCGCGCCCGGCCGGCGCGCGTGGGGTCCGTGCTCCCCATAGGTTGCCATCCAGACGTGGATCAGGCGCGGGTTGATCTGGCGGCAGGTCTCCCAATCGACCTGGAGCCGCTCCGGAACGCCCAGGCGGAAGTTGTGCGAGAGGACATCGGCCTGCGCGATGAGCTTGTGGATGATCGCCTTGCCCTCGGGGGTCTGAAGGTCGATCTGGATGCCCTCCTTGCCGGCGTAGGTCCGGGCGTCAGCGATTGCCACCGAAGTGGAACGCCGGCCCTCGTCCAGCCGCCGGTCGGTGGCGTCGACCTTGATGACCCGCGCCCCGAGGTCGGCCAGCAATGCTGCGCCATAGGGGCCAGCCTGTATGGTCGCCAGGTCCAGCACGGTGATCCCCGACAGCGGGTGGGACGGCGTATCCGCGCCGTTCGCGCCAGGCGAGGCGGTACGTGCGGATGCCGAATTCCCCAGGCGACCCAGCACTTCGGCGTTGTGCTGCCCCACATCGGGGGCCGGTCCGCTGGGTTCGCCGGGAGTCTCTTTCAGGTCCACCAGCGGGGCCAGCGTTCGCATGGGACCCACGCGGGGATCATCGATGGTGACCACCGTGCCATTCGCGACCACGGCGGGATGATCCATGGCCTGGACGCTGGTGCGGTAGGGCTCGGCGGCGATGTTGCCGTCTTCGAGATAAATCTCCATCCACTCGTCGGCGGTCTTCTCCAACTGCTTGTCCAGTATCTCCCGGCGCAGGAGTTCCTGGTTCTCGAAATTGAGCGCGGGCACCCTGGCGAAGCGTTCATCCTCCAGCAGAGGGCCGAGGCCAATGGCCTTGAGATGCCCCTGGATGTGCGGGACCCTCTGGTTGGCGTGCTGCAGCCACGCGCCGTCCTCGGTGCGCACGGGAACATACCCGATGGATGAGAGGCCCCGACCGCGGGGTCTCGCGGGAAACCGCTCCGGGTCCCGGCGCCGCAGCTGCATGTTCACCAGCCCCCCGTCGCCGACATTGTTGTCGTGGGGCGAGGCCAGGGACTGGACAATGCTGGTCTGGACCCACTGCCCGCGTTGGCACAGGTCCCGAACGCGCAGTGCGCCCAGGATCCCGCGCACCGCCGCCTGGCTGGCATGCCAGCTCCCGGTGTGTACCGCCGAATACACGGGGCCGTCCCGGTTGGGCTGTCCCTCCAGGTTGAGCATGCGGCCGGCCTTGGCGGCAACGACACCCTCGTACCCTTGCACCCGGCGGAGGGGACCCTTTTGTCCAAAGCCCGTGATGGAGCAGTAGACCAGCCCCGGGTGAAGCTGCGACAGCGAATCATAATCCAGGCCCCAGTCCCCCATGTCGCCGGGACGGAAGGACTCGACGAGGACATCGGCCTCGGCGGCTAGCAGCATGGCCTGTTCGCGGCCTTCTGCGGCGCTCAGGTCGATCGTGATGCCTTTCTTGCCCCGGTTCCACGAGATCCAAGCCGGCTGATAGCGGAAGGGATCACCGCCGGGAGGTTCGACCTTGATCACCTCGGCGCCGTAGTCGGCCAGCACCAGGGTGCAGAGCGCCCCCGGCATTCCCAGCGAGAAATCCAGGACGGTCAGGCCTGTGCATGGTCCTGCCACGGTTCACCTCCCAGTTCGGCCGTATGGGTTTCGGCTTGCCAAGTGCCCGAGCCGTTGCCTGGCACGCTACTGCGGTTTCGGCAGTTCGGCAAGACGGGCCCGGCTGGCGGTCGTCGAGTTCGCAGCGCGAGTCGGCTGGCCCGAACGAGTATGCAGTCCGCCAAAGATGTGCGTCAACCTCACTCATGCGCTGCGGAATGCCGCATGCGGGACGGAACGCATGCTCCCCCGCGTGTCCCTGAGGTTCACGGTTGGCGGTAACGACGGCTGCCGCGTACCCACTTTGTCTTTTACATCGATAGACAGGATGGAGAGGATTGATTACTGGAAACGTCCCTCACGTTGGACTGTGCCGTTAGCAGAGCGGAGAGCAGGCGTTGTCGGCATCCTATTCATCCTGTTCATCGATGTAAATTTGCTCCCGCCGCCAAACCGGGTACGCGCGAGGACTGGCCGCCGTTGCCGGGCCGGGGGTCGCCTGCTACAATCGGCCGGCGCTAGTGTCGTCGCAATTCATCCCATACTTCCGTGCGCGACACATTCAAGGAGTTAGCCATAATGTCGTGGCGATTCAGTCTTCTCAGTTTATTTGATGACCCTCAGGGCGGCATCACCGAAGGGCCGGCCTGGAATGGCGAAGTGGTTCTTTTCACCCACATCCACGCCAGCCGCATCTATGCCTACAACCCCAAGTCCGGCGAATTCTCCGTCTACCGCGAAAATACCAACCGCACCAACGGGTTGGCCTTCGACGCCCAGGGCCGTTTGTTCGGATGTTGCCAGAACGGTCGCGCGATTGTCCGTTTCGACCCGGACGGCAGCATGGTCACCGTCGCCGATAACCTGGACGGCGTCCCCCTGAACACACCCAACGACCTCGCCATCGACGCCCGGGGGCGCATCTGGTTCACCAACCCCTGGAACACCGGCAACATCGATCCCCATGAGGTCGAGCAGCTGGACAACCGTTCCGTGCTGTGCGCCGTTCCCCAGGCTGACGGCTCGTACCGGACCGTTCGGTCCACCTACGACACCACCATGCCCAACGGCATCCTGGTATCCCCCGACGGCAATACCCTCTATGTCGCGGAGAGCAACAGCGACCGGATCGAGATTGACCGGGAACTCCGCGCCTACCCCATCACCGGGGACGGCACCCTGGGCACGTACACCACGCTGCACACCTTCGGCCGCGACGCCAACCGCGTGCACCGCGGCATCGACGGCATGTGCCTTGACGCTGACGGCAACATCATCGCCACCGCCGGCTGGCCCACGGGCGGGCCCGGCCCAATGCTGTACGTCTTTTCGCCCACCGGACGGGTAATCGAGACCCATCCCGTCGCCGCCACCCGCCCCACCAACGTGTGCTTCGGCGGACCGGATCTGACCCAAGTCTTTGTCACCTCAACCGATGGTCATTTCTTCCAGGCCAGCACCGACCGGGTCGGCTGGGCCATCTATCCATAACGATATTATCGCTACTCCCATAGCAAGGAGGTCCCGGCCATGACCACGACCATGTCGCCAACTCCGGAACCGGAAGATGACCCCTTCGACCAGGTGGAAAGACAGATCGACTGGGTCGAGCAACTGAAGAACGTCAGGATACGCCACGAAAATCTGTCCGCCTCCCGGGACGTTGTTCCCTATGTGGAGGCCCTGCGCGAGTCGATAATCAAACTCGCCGGCCGCCAGACTTTCGAAGACCTCAGGTTGCTCCACGGCAACGAGGTCGCCAGCATGGTGGATACCGTGCGGCGTCGGGATCCCGACGACCCCTGGAACGGCATCATCAAACCGGCATTGCTGCGGGAAGGCTGATCCCGTTTTCCGACTGCACCTTACGCAACCGACCCAGTGGTGTCTTCATGCAACGCAGACGCTTGAGCAGTTATGGCATAAACCGCGACCAGCTTCGGCAGGGCGGCGGCCGCGGCAACGGCAACGACCACTTCGATGAACTGGTCGGCAGCGTAGAGTTCTACGTCTACCAGACCCCCGGCCGGCGAGTGAAGGGTTTCGACGGCCTGAAGCTTTTCGCCGAAGGGGAAGGGTGCGAACTGCTCTACACCGCCGACGCTCCACCGGAGTTGGCCGACTACGAAACCCTGCGCATTACCCACCGCCGGTCCGAGCCCATACCCGACAGCGTGCTCAAGCGCGCTCACTCCTGGGCCCACCGCAACAACTTCCTGCACAGCTTCTTCAAGCCCATGTACCGGTAGATGAATGTCCCGGTAGCTCCTCGAACACTCGGCAGGTGCAAGGGCGAATGATCATTCGCCCTTATGCGTGTCGAATATGGCCCCCATCACATGAACGTTCCCACCGTCACGGAGCGAGCCATCCGGCGTCGCATCGCCCGTCACGGCCCGATCACCTTTGCCGAGTACATGGCGCGGGCCCTGTACGGACCCGGCGGTTACTACACGCGAAGCGGCGCGCGCGACGATTACTACACCAGCCCACAGGTGCATCCCGCCTTCGGCGCCCTGCTGGCGGTTCAGCTTTTCCGGTTCTGGCAGTTGCTGGATCGGCCCCACCCGTTCGATGTGATCGAACCCGGCGCCGGTGACGGCCTGCTGGGACGGGACATACGCAACGCCGCCGCGCATCTGCCCGAGGGCTTTGCCGGCTCCTTGCGGTACGTGGTCTGTGACCGTCACCCTGCCGGGCGGAACCTTCGCTCCCTGACGACTGGCACGATCGCCGCCGACGCCCGGTGCCTTCCGTTCCGCAATGTCACGGGCTGCGTGATCTCAAACGAACTGCTCGACGCCCTGCCCGTGCATCGGGTGCGCATGGAAGGCGGCGCCCTCCGCGAGCTCTATGTCGGCATCGAATCCGACGTCGCGGACGGCTACGAAGGGCAGTTGGTCGAAATCACCGGCGATCCGTCCACGCCGAATCTCGAACGCCGCCTGTCCGACGTTGGCGTCAGCTTGTCCGACGGGCAGACCGCCGAAATCTGCCTGCTGCTGGACGACTGGGCTGAGTCAATAGCGACGACGCTGGATACCGGTTTCGTCCTCACCATCGACTACGGCCGCAGCGCGCATGATCTCTACGACCCGAACCAACGGCCCCACGGCACGCTGGTCACCTACCGCGCGCACCGCCAAACCGATACGCCTCTGCTGGATACGGGACGACAGGACATCACGGCCCAGGTCGACTTCACCTCGGTTCGGCTCGCCGGCGAGCGGGCCGGTCTGACCACCGTGGGCAACATGCCCCAGGGCAGGTTTCTGAGCCGCCTCGGGCTGCAGACCATTCGCCGCAATGGGCCGCCCCGGGATTCGGGCGGTGGCGGCTGGATCACCATCCCGATCGACCGCGAGGGCGCGCTCCCCGATGCCCTGGCCGAGCCCTTCGCGCCGGTCCAGGACGACTCCCGTGACTGGCTGACGGGACTGACCCACCTGGTCCGTCCCGGCGGCCTGGGCGACTTCCGCGTCCTGGTCCAGGCCCGGGGGCTCCCGGCCGACCGCGCGGCGTCTGCGATCTCATGGCTCGACAGCAGCGACTCTGCGGATGGCTATACTCCGGCGGAACTGGCAGCCATGATACCGGCTGAAGCGTTGGCGCTGGACCCGGAGCGTCTCCGGCTGGCCGGGCCCGCTTTGCTATAATCGCCCGACGACTTTGCACTCCTCGGAGCGACGCCATGGCCGGCCCTCTTGAAGGCATCAACGTTGTCGAGTTCTCCACCATGATTGCCACGCCCACGGCCGGCATGCTGCTGGCCGACATGGGCGCCAACGTCATCAAGGTGGAGCCGCCCTGGGGCGACCTGTGGCGCTACGCCCAGGCCGTCCTTCCCACCGACGGACGGCCCTTCATGGCCTACAACCGGGGCAAGCGTTCCATGACGCTGAACCTGGCGAACCCGGAATCTGCCGACGTGGTCCGCCGCCTGACCGAGCAGGCCGACGTGGTGCTGGCCAACAACCGCCCCGACGTCGCCGGCCGCCTGGGCATCGACTACGAGACCCTCGCCGCCATCAACCCGTCGATCATCTACTGTGAGGGTTCGGCCTTCGGACACGAGGGGCCAGACTCCTACCGCCCCGGCTACGACATCATCATCCAGGCCATGTCGGGCATCGCCACCGCCGAGGGCAAGATCGCCAACGGTGTCCCGCAGCAGATCGTCGCCAGCCCGCTGGTGGACACCGCCTGCGGGCTCGCCCAAGCGTGGGCCGTCTGCGGCGCCCTGTTCGCCCGGGAGCGCGCCGCATCCGCCGGCGAGAAGGGCAAGGGCCAAAAGCTCGAGGCCTCGCTGCTGGGCACCGGCCTGCTGATGCTGGGCATGCGCTTCGTCCGCATCGACGGCATCGACAAGGGGCCGCACGCGGAGATCATGGAATCGGTGGACGCCATGCGCGCCGCCGGAACCCCGTACCCCGACCTGCTGGAGGTCTACGAGGCCCAGCACTTCCAGCCGCCCGGCAACATCTACTACCGCTTCTACCAGACCGCCGACGGCATGATCGTGGTTGGGTGCCTCAACGCCGCGCTGCGCCAGAAACTGCTCGGCGTCGTCGGCCTCCACGACATCCGGTTCGACGAAGGCTACGACCAACATTCCCAGGAAGCCGCCGATTCCGGCGCGCAACTGATGACCGATGCGGAGGCGATCTTCCGGGACAAGACCAACGGCGAGTGGCTGGACCTGCTGGATGCCGCCGGCGTCCCCGCCGGCCCGGTGCGCTTCGTCGAAGAGCTGTTCGAGCACCCCCAGGTCGAGGCCAACCACCTGGCCATCGACGTGAACCACCGCGACCTGGGAACGGTACGCATGGCCGGCCCTCCGGCCACCTTCACCGAAACGCCGCTGGAACCGGGCAACCTGCCCGCCCTGGGCGAGCACACCGACGAGGTGCTGGCTTACCTGGGCTACGGAGACGTCGAAGTCGCTGCCTGGCGCGAATCCGGCGTGCTCTGACTCGGCAATGCGAGAATACAGATGGGACCCAACCAAGAACGAATGGCTCAGGACGGAACGGGGCATCTCTTTCGACGATGCGGTGTATCATTTGGAACACGGTGACCGGCTGGATGACCTATTGCACCCGAACCAAACAAGGCATCCTGGTGAACGTCTGTACATCGTCCGCATCGGCGATTACGCCTACGAAGTTCCCTTCTACCGGGCCGGCAATTCCGAAAACTTGATGACTGCATACCCGAGCCGGAAATACACGCGCGAATACCTGCGATGATCGGAGGCTGTAATGGCCAACAGCAATGATGAAAGGGCCAAACTGCCAGACCCCGATGACTACTGGCCCTTCCCTGACGATTTGGACGAATACGAACGCGAATTTTCGGAATCCCTCGAAGGATACAAAATCCTTCCCGATCCCAATTGGGAGGAAAACAAGCGACGCGCCGAAGAAATGGCCCGCCGCACCCTCGCCAATAAACACCCCGGGCGCATGAGCGAAGAGGAGAGGCAGAAGTTGCCCCCGGGCTTGCTGGCCTACTGGCGCGGCGAAGCGCCCACGCCCTACACCGACCCCACCGGCTGGGATGAATTCCGTAAGACCCTGGCTCCCTCCGACGACCTGTGGCGGCTGGTGCCCATTGACGGCGTTCCGGACTCCCCCGAACAGACCAAACCCAACGGCGCACCACCTTCCGACGACAGCGCGGGATAGTTCCCTGCGACCCGGCCTCGGGATGCTGGCCTCGGGTCCCCTGCCGGCGGGCCCGGTCATCTTGCGGTAGAATAAAATAATTCTTATCACGTTGCCCGATAAAGCAACGTCGCGGTTCCAGCCGCAATAATTCCCCAAGACACGCGCCGGTGGCAACAGGCTGCTGGCAATAAGACGCGAGGTGCGCATATGACGCAATCCCCACGCATGACCGTCTACGGCGCCCTGTGGTGCCCCGACTGCCGCCGTTCCAAGCAGTTCCTGGCCGAACACCGCATACCCTATAGCTGGGTGGACATAGAACAGGAACCCGAGGCCCAGGAGACCGTTCGCCAACTGAACGATGGCCGGCAGATCATCCCCACCATCGTGTTCGATGACGGCGGGCCCATCATGGCGGAGCCGTCCAACGCCGAGCTGGCCGCGCGTCTCGGCATCAATCCGCAGGCCAGCCGTTCCCACTACGACCTGATCATCGTCGGTGGCGGGCCGGCCGGCCTGACCGCCGCCATCTACGCCGCCCGTGAGGGCATGGAGACGCTGATCATCGAGCGGGGCGGCATCGGCGGCCAGGCCGGCTCCACGGAGCGCATCGACAACTATCCCGGGTTCGCCGACGGCGTCTCCGGCGCAGACCTGGCCGACCGTATGCGTGAGCAGGCCGAGCGGTTCGGAGTCGAGATCCTCGTCGCGCAAACCGTGGCGTCGGTGGACCCCGGACCGGAAACCGGCGGCGTCCGCACCGTCACCACCCAATCCGGCCAGGAGTACCGCGCTCCCGCCCTGCTGCTGACCCCGGGAACCCGATATCGCCGCCTCGACGTGCCCGGCGAGGACGACTTCATCGGGGCCGGCGTCCACTTCTGCGCCACCTGCGACGGCCCGTTCTATCGCGACCTGGAAACGCTGGTCGTGGGCGGTGGCAACAGCGGGGTCGAGGAGGGCCTGTTTCTCACCCGGTTCGCCTCCCGCGTCACCGTCCTGGAAAGGGGCGACCGCCTGCGCGCCAGCCAGGTGCTGCAGGACAAGGCAGCCGCCCACCCGAAGATGGACCTCCGCCTGAACACCACCGTGCGCGAGTTTCGCGGCGACGGGCGACTGGCCTCCGTACTCGTTGAGGACCTGGTGACCGGTGATCAGGAAGAACTGCATCCCGCCGGAGTGTTCGTCTTCATCGGCCTCGACCCCAACACCGGCTTCCTCTCGGACATGGTTGAGTTGGACCAGCGAGGCTTCATCGTTACGGGAGGAAGCCCGCGCTCCTCATCAATGGAGACCGATCGTCACGGCGTCTTTGCCGCCGGCGATGCCCGGGCCGGCAGCACCAAGCAGGTTGCCACGGCGGTGGGAGAAGGAGCCGCAGCCCTCATCGGCATCCGGGCCCACATGGAGGAAGAAATCCGCAACCGGGGGTACCGGGGAGACAACTGAAAGGCCGGGAGCGTACTCCCGGCCCTCACTCGGACAACGCGCGGGGGGCGACGGTCGGTCGCCCCCCGCATCCAGTACCATTCGCCGAGGCTTATTTCTCCGGCGAGAAGCTGTAGTACCGCACGCCGGCCATGGGGATCCCGTAACCGAAACTGTAGACCCGGGCCTCGCGCTTTTCCGCAGGAGCCGCGGAGCCGAACTCGTCGAGCACCTCGGCCATGTCCTGTTCCACCTGCTCGCGCAGCAACCCGCGCTGGCGGTTGGCCTCTTCTGCAATCAGACGTTCGTTGGCAGCAACCATCGTCGTGTTCCTCCTTACGCCATTATGATTCCAATCACTTGATATGGTTCGTATCATACCTGCTTATAGTCACTTTGTCAACGCGTGCCCAGTTGCACTCCAGGGCCTGTGCAAAGTAATGGGCTTCTTTGGTTTCCGCTCATCCTGAGCCTGTCGAAGGATGCTGCCGTTGCCGGAGTCGTGGTTCGACAAGATCACCAGGAGCGGGAGGACGGACTTTGCACCGGCCCTGAGTTGCACTTCACCCGTCATTCCTGCTTTCGCAGGAATCCATAGTCTTTCCAGGGAACGAAACTGGAACACCGTTGACGATTTCGGCCACTGGATTCCCGCGAAAGCGGGAGTGACGGCTGCTATGCTGCCCAACGGCGTAAGTCCTATGTCATTGCGAGCGAAGCGTGGCAATCTCGTGATGGCAGCCGGAGTCTCTTCCAGCAACAGCATCGCCAAGTCGCCGCGCTCATCGCGATGACCAACTGGGTACGCGTGAGCTGCGCGGCGGGCAAAATAATTGGGGCGACCTTGATGGCCGCCCCAGAGCGCATCGTCGCGTCCTGTCGCCTGCTGTGTTACGTCTCCGGCACGAAGCTGTAGTACCGCACTCCGGCCATCGGAATGCCGTACTGCAGGGTGGGCGGGGAGATGCGACAGGCGCGTTCCGGCGCGACTTCTTCCTTGTGGGCCCCAAACTCGGTCAGCGCTTCAGCCAAATCCTTTTCCACTTTCTCGGTCAATAGCCCAGCAGGTTGTTCTTCATCCACGGTGACTAGACGTTCGTTGAGAGTAACCATCGCTCCTAGCCTCCTCGATCGGTGTCGCCTTCACATTGCAAACCGGAATTGTCGTTATCATAATCGCCAATAAACACGCTGTCAATCCCCAACCGCCATCACGCGTACCCGGTTTCACTCGAACTGTCACTGCGAGCCAGGCTCGGCAATCTCGCTCCGGTAACAGGACCGATACCGGAAGGGCCATCACGCGTACCCAGTTTGTCATCGCGAGGAGCGCAGCGACGTGGCGATCTCGTTGCCCAATGAAACGCTGCTATCCCGGCCAGTTTGCCGCGCTTCGCTCGCAATGACGGTACGGGCGAACGAGGATACGCGCGAGCCCATTTCGCTCTCACGTACCCTCTTTATCATTCAAATCCTGTCGATCCTGTTTATCGATGTAAATTCGCTCCCGTCGTCGTCAAACTGGGTACGCGCGAGAGGCCGGGCCCTGGTAGCTGGCATCCGCCCCTTGCATTTGACGCACTAATGTTCTACCATAGTCACGTCAGGTAACTCCGGCGCCGCTTCGCGAGCTACGCCGGTTCCGCCGCCAGGCCAGCGGCTTCGCCTAGCCTACATCCGAATAGATGGGCGATACGGTTTCGGGTCGGCAACGGCCCAGTCGGTTCTTCGCATCATGGTCGCCAGCGGCCGCTACCCGCTCTACTCCCCGGGGCGGCCGCGTGTCGACCCGGCGGGTGTCACCTCCGCCCCGTGCCGTGCGGCGTCGGCTCATCAGCCGGCTCCCCACGGGTCACGGAAGCTTGGGACTCAAAAACCATGCGCAAATACAGTGTTGGGCCGTGCTCCGACACCGACCCGAAACCGCAAAACCTGACCATCAAATCCAAACCACCATCACCAAGTCCCAACCGCCAACCAGAGGAGATAGCCACCGCAACACCCAGCCCGCCGGCAGTCAGCCCACGATCCTCCGCGATTTCCTGCCGGCCCAACTGGATAACCGTTTCTCCTCGGCGGCCATGGGAACCATGATGCCATGATGCCCCGGTGCCGGGGTTGAACCCTGCCGGCCGGCGCTCCGTTTCGGTCGGTCCCAGGGCGCAACGCCTCACGTCACTCCATCCGCCGTATGCGCGGAACGCCCAGCGTCGCGGCAACGTTGATGGCCACCAACGCCACGCCGTTGATCAGCAGAGCGCGGGGCGCGCCCACGAAGCCGGCCAACGCTCCCACGCCAACGTGCCCCACCGGCGCGAACCCAACGCTGAGCACCCAGGAACCCATAGCCCGGCCCCGTTCTTCGTCCGGCACCAGGTCCTGCATCAGGGTCTTGTAGAGCGTGTCCACGGCCATGGCGCAGGCGTTGACGAACAGCAGCACCGCCAGGAAGGTGTAGATGTTGACCGACAGCGAAAAGGCCATCAGGCCGCCTCCGAATCCCAGCGCCGTCGCCATCGTCAGCCACCCCTTTTTCCTGGTGGTTCCCAGGCCGGCCAGTATCCACAGTCCCAGCAGTCCGCCGGCCTGGCGTCCCGCGGTCATCACGCCCAGGCCCGTCGGCCCGACGTGCAGGACCTCTTTGGCGAACACCGGCAGGAGCGTCATGTGGGTGAAACCCAGCACCTCCGTGGTGGCCGTGAGGAACATGAGCATCAGGATTATCCGGTGCTCCCGCACCAGGGAGATATAGCCGACCAGGTTGTCCAGCACCGATTGCGCCGAGGCCCGCACCGTGCGTCCCGGGTTGGCGATGGCCAGAATGGCCGCCGCCGATACCGCGTAGCATACCGCCGAGGCCACGAATTGCCAGCCCGGGCCCACCAGTTCTATCAGCGCTCCGGCGACCAGGGAGCCGATGATCCCACCGCCCTGCATCCCCATCGCGGCCAGCGCCAGGCCGTTCAGCGCCAGTCCCGAGCCCACGATGTCGTACGTGAAAGCCTGCCGGATGGTGATGGTAAAGGCCAGCATGCTGCCCAGGACGGTCACCAGCGCGATCACCACCCAGACGTTCGCCAACCCGTACAGCAGCAGCGCCGCCATCAACACCGCCGACGCCGAGGCCGCCAGCGTGCCGATTTGCAGCAGGGTGCGCCGCGACCACTTGTCGGCGATCGCGCCGGACAGCATCCCCAGCACAAAGAAGGGCAGCATGCGAGCGCCCGCGCCCACACCCACCATGAACTCCGAACCGGTCAGCTCGAAGATCAGCCATCCGACCGAAACCTGCTCCATTCCCGTGGCCAGGGAGTAGAAGGCCGTCGATGCCCAGAGCAGGCGAAAATCCCTTATGCGGAGGGAGGCCGCCCAGTTCCACATGCTTTCACAGGCCCCGAATGATACACCCGTTCATTCGCGCTTCCCAATCGCACGGGCGACCGGTTTGTACTCGGGTTTCTCCCGTCCGGCCAGGGCCTGTGCAAAGTAATGGGCTTCTTTGGTTTCCGCTCATCCTGAGCCTGTCGAAGGATGCTGCCGTTGCCGGAGCGTGGTTCGACAAGCTCACCATGAGCGGGAGGACGGACTTTGCACAGGCCCTGCCGTCCGGCGGCGCGGCGTTTTACCAGCCTCTATGGATGTTGTACACTGACTCCAACCTCCTCTAGGCAGGCCTGTACGTGGCGCAAGTTACTGTAATCGGCACCGGACTCATCGGCACATCCCTGGGACTGGCCCTCCGCGCATCCAGCCTGCGGAACCTCACCGTGGTCGGAACCGACGCCGACAGCGCGGTCCGTTCCGGCGCTCAGAAGCGCGATGCATTCGATCGTGTGGAAGGCCGCCTCGGCAACGCCATCGCCGAAGCCGACATCATCATCCTCGCGACACCGGTGCTGGCCATGCGCGAGCTTATGGAAGGCATGGCCGACTACCTGCCCGAGGGCTGCGTTGTCACTGACGTCGGCAGCACCAAGACGCAGGTTCTCCAGTGGGCCGACGAGTTCCTGCCCGACTCGGTGGACTTCGTGGGAGGCCATCCCATGGCCGGCCGGGAAACTCCCGGTCCCGAGAACGCCGACGGCACTATGTTCGCCGGCAAGCCCTACTGCGTCATTCCCAGCCCCCGGGCCAGCGAGCGCGCGGTGGGCGAGATTTCCACCCTGGCCGAGGCCGTGGGCGGCGTGCCCTATTTCATCAGCGTGGACGAGCACGACAGCTTTGTCGCCGCGGTGAGCCACCTGCCCTTCGTCCTGTCCACCGCCCTGATCGGCTGCACCAGCAAGTCCGCCAACTGGTCCGACATCGGCCAGCTGGCTTCCTCCGGCTATCGCGACATCACCCGCCTCGCCTCCGGCGACCCGGTGATGCACCGCGACATCTGCGTCAGCAACGCCCAGCCCATCGTCGCCTGGATCGACGCGTTTATACGGGAGCTCTACGAATACCGTAAGCTCCTGGATACCGACGGCGAACCACCCGACACCGACGCCGTCGGTACTCTTTTTGAGGACGCCCGCGTGGCCCGCAACCGGTGGATGGCCGGGGACGTCAATCCTCGCGCCCGCGAGTTGCAGAACACCCCCGAATACCCCACCTTCAGCCAGTCCATGGGCCAGATGTTCCTCGGAGGCTGGGCCGACCGCGCCCGCCGCATGATGTCGGGCGACCTGCCCAATCCCCGACGAAGCAACAACCGCGACTCCGACGCGCCGCGGCGGTAGAGAGCTCCGCCTCGGTTCGGCGACAAAATGCTCGTCCACTGCGAGTTCGGCGACTGTTCCTGACCCATACAATCAGCAGAATCCTCGACACGGCAGGATCCGGTGGCGATGTCCAGCCCTGACAGGTTAAGTGATCCGACCCCATTCACCCCATGCCTGCCAAAGGCCGAGGCTACCACCGTTCTCAGCCGCACCGGTGATGGTCCACAATGCGGGTGGCTCAGACAACGCGGCGCGTGGAGCCCGGATTGGTTGGCAAAGGCGCGGCGAGACGGCCTGACCGAAGCAGATACCGCGCAAGCAATGGCTGAATTATCGAAGAGCAAGTGGTTCATAATGGCGACTGAGGCGCACGCGATCTCGGATCGCAGCTGTTAGGAGAAACTCAGGTGGAACAGATCATTCGCAGCCCCGAACGCCTGGCCGGCTCCCTGGCCGTGCCCGGCGACAAGTCGGTCTCGCACCGTTCGCTGATCCTCAACGCCGTCGCCAACGGGACTGCGACCGTAACCGGCATTTCCGATGGCGCAGACGTGCAGTCCACCGCCGCCTGCCTGCGCGCCATGGGCGTGTCCATCGACCCGTTGGAAGAGCCTGGCAGCTTCCGCGTCGACGGGCTGGGTGCGAATTTGAACGAGCCCTCCGACCTGCTGGACGCCGGCAACAGCGGCACCTCCATGCGGCTGCTCTCGGGCCTGCTGGCCAGCCAGGACTTCCTCTCGGTGCTTTCCGGCGACGGTTCGTTGCGCTCTCGACCCATGGGCCGCATCGTTCAACCCCTGCAGCAGATGGGCGCGTCCATAATGGGCCGCAATGGGAACACCCTGGCTCCGTTGGCCATACGCGGCGGCAGCCTGCGCTCCATCGAGTACGAAATGCCCGTTGCCAGCGCCCAGGTCAAGTCCTGCCTGATGCTGGCCGGCCTGGCCGCCCAGGGTCCCACCGTGCTGCACCAGCCCGCGCTGTCCCGCGACCACACCGAGCGCATGATGTCCGCCATGGGCGTCAGGATTGAAAACGACGGCTTGACCCTGACCCTGCATCCCGCCGAGCTGCAGGCCGTGGACGTGGCGGTGCCCGGCGACATCTCCTCCGCTGCCTTCTGGATGGTGGCCGGCCTGATCCACCCCAATGCCCGGGTCACCATAACCGGCGTCGGCCTCAATCCCAGCCGCGCCGGCATCATCGACGCCCTGCAGATGATGGGCGCCGGCCACTCCCTGCGGCTCGAAAACGAACGGGTGGAGGGCGGTGAACCCGTGGCCGACGTGGTGGCCTCTTCAGCCAGCCTCAAGGGCATCGACCTGGGCGGCGAGATCATCCCCATCATGATCGACGAGCTGCCCGTGCTGGCGGTCGCAGCGTGCTTCGCCGAGGGCGACACGGTCATTCGCGACGCCGCAGAACTCCGCGTCAAGGAGTCGGACCGCATCGCCGCCACGGTTTCCGAGTTGACCCGCCTGGGCGGCAGCCTGGAACCCCGGGAAGACGGGATGGTCATCCACGGCGTGGGACGCCTCACGGGAGCCGAGGTGGAGAGCCACGACGACCACCGGCTGGCGATGTCCATGGCGGTGGCCGGCCTGGTCGCCTCGGGCGAGACGACCATCCACGGCGCCGAGGACGCCTCGGTGTCCTACCCCGTGTTCTGGGACCACCTCGCCGGTCTGGTCGGCGACGGCAACTGACCCTCTCCATGGCCGCCCAGCAGGAGCTGCCGCAGGCCAGCCCGGCTCCGCCGTTGCTGGTGGTAATTTCGGGCCCCTCAGCCTCGGGCAAAGGCTCGCTGCTGGCCGCCCTGCGCGATTTGGACCGTCCGTGGCACTTCGCGGTTACCGCCACCACCCGGCCCATGCGCGCCGGCGAAGTGGACGGCAAGGACTACATCTTCCTGGACGTGGACACCTTTCTGCGCATGCGCGAGCGTGACGAGCTTCTGGAATCGGCGCAGGTCTACGACCGGTGGTACGGCGTTCCTCGCCAGCAGGTTCGCGACCCCCTGATCGCCGGCCGTGACGTTATACTGGAGATAGACGTGCAGGGCGCGGACACCATCCGCAGTATCGCGCCGGAGGCGCTGACCGTATTCGTTATGCCCGCCAGCATGCACGAACTTCGCAGCCGCCTGGCCGGCCGCGGCACCGAGGACGAGACTGAAATGCAGCGCCGCCTGCATGAGGCATCCATCGAGTTGGGCCGCATGCACGAGTTCGACTACCGCGTGGTCAACCGAAACGGACAGTTGGACGACGCCGTCCACGAAATCGACGCCATCATCGCCGCCGAGAAGTGCCGGGTGAACCCGCGCCTGGTTCAGTTCCTCTAGGCCGGAGAACAGAATGACAACACAGACCGAAACCCCACTGCGTCCCCGCCTGCCCGACTGGATCAAGGTTCCCATGCCCGGCGGGCCGCGCTACATCGAGCTGAAACAGCTCATGCGGGACAGCCAGTTGCATACCGTGTGCGAGGAAGCTCACTGCCCGAACATCGGCGAGTGCTGGGAGCGGTCCGCCGCAACCTTCATGATCCTGGGCGACATCTGCACCCGTGCCTGCGCGTACTGCGCCGTCACCACCGGCCGGCCCGGCACTCTGGACCTGGGCGAACCCTTCCGGCTGGCGTCCACGGTCAAGCGCATGGGCCTGAAGTACTGCGTCATCACCTCGGTCAACCGCGACGACCTGCCCGACGGCGGGGCCGGAATCTTCTCCGCCTGCATCAAGCAGGTCCGCGCCGCCGTGCCCGACTGCCGCGTGGAGGTGCTGATACCCGACTTCGACGGGAACGATGACGCGCTGGCCAAGGTGGTCTCCGCACAGCCCCAGGTGCTCAACCACAACATCGAGTCAGTGGAGCGCGTGTTCCGCCGCGTGCGTCCCAAGGGCGACTACCGGCAATCGCTGGATCTGATCCGGCGGGTCAAAGAGCTAGATCCTGAAATGCCCACCAAGTCGGGCATCATCGTGGGCATGGGCGAGACCGTCGACGAGGTGAAGCAGACCATGGCCGACCTGCGGGCCGTGAACTGCGACCTGCTCACCATCGGCCAATACCTGCGCCCGTCCATCAAGCACACCAAGATCGACCGTTTCTACACTCCGGCCGAGTTTGAAGAGTTGCGCGTGGCCGGCGAGGCCATGGGGTTCAAGCACGTCGCGTCCGGCCCGCTGGTGCGCTCCTCCTACCACGCCGACGAGCAGCACGACGCGGCTACAGAACCAACCACGTAACCGCGCCCACGCCGTTCCATTGCGTCCTGCAACAATCCTGGCGACGCGACCACGGGTGCCCGCAGCCTCGGTACACAAGCGGAATTTGATCGGACCGTTGCCGAACAGGTGTAATCGTGGCTCTTATTTCCAGTATCGACAGTGAAGACGATTACAACCACGCTCTGGCGCGTTTGGGCGAGATTCTTCGAGCTGACGTCGGTACGCCCGAGCGCGACGAGCGCGACCACCTGATTGACCTGCTTCAGGCGTACGAGGAGGCACGCGAGGACGTTGGCTTGCCGAGCGTTCCGGCGGCCATAGAGTTCCACATGAGACGCCTGGGCCTCACCCCTGAAGACCTGGCTCCCCTGGTGGGCAGCAGGAAGGCGGCGACGGCTGTTTTGTCAGGCCAAATGGATATCACCATGCCCATGGCCCGTGCGCTCCACAAGTACTGGGGAATCCCTGCGGAGATCCTCCTGCAGGATCCCCCGGCTGGGCAGTGAAGGAAGACCGCGTAACCGGCCAGATGCCAACCGTGAGGGTGTCCCGGGCGCGCGCCCAATGGTTGACGCCATCGGACACAATTGCTATTGGGCAGTGTGGTTGCTGGGCTAGCCTCTTCCCCAGCCCACAGGCACGACCTCGCGGAACTGGCGCATGGCGTCGATGTGCTGATCGACTGAGCTCAGGGGGCCACGGCGCGCCTCCGCCATCACATGGGTGCCGCCCAGGGACTGCCAGCCCTCCACCTCGGCCAACCATTCGTCAGGCGATTTGCCGGGCATGCGGATGCGGCCGGCCAGTCCAACGTTATCAGGCTGCCGCCCGGCCTCGGCGATGTAGGTCTGCATCTTGTCCAGCACTCCCCGCGCCGTGTCGTCGGGGCCGAAGCTGGGGAACCACCCGTCTCCCATGCGCGCGATGCGGCGCAGGACCACGTCCCGGGGCACGGGTCCGGCTGAACCGCCGGCTCCGAACCACACCGGTATGGGTCGCTGTACCGGAAGGGGCTTGATTCCTGCGGACCGCACCGAGTGCCAGCGGCCGTCGAAGTCGACCACTTCCTGGGTCCACAGGGCGCGCATCAGGTCGATCTGCTCCTCGGAGCGGATACCACGGGTGGTGAAGTCCTCGCCCAGCGCCTCGAACTCCACGTGGTTCCAGCCCACGCCGATGCCCAGGGTCAGCCGACCGCCACTGAGCACGTCGATCTCGGCGGCCTGCTTGGCCACCAGGGCGGTCTGGCGCTGCGGCAGGATCAGGATGCCGGTGATCAGGCGTATTTTGGTCGTCAGCGCCGCGATGAACGCCAGCGTGGTCAGCGATTCGTGGATCACGCTGTGGTGGGTGTAGTAGCTGCCACGGACATGTTCATGGTGGTCCGGGTCGGCGCCCAGCACATGGTCGGCGATGAACAGGTAGTCGAACTCCATGCCCTCCACGGCTTCCACGTAGTCGCGGATGGCGGCCGGGTCGGGGCCGATTTCGGTTTGCGGGAAGATTGCGCCGATTTGCATTGGAACCTCTTTGAGTCTTACATCGATGGACAGGATGAACAGGATTTTGACTAGCGGCGGTATTCGTCACCGCAGTCGCCGATGATACGGTACAGGTCACGGGCATCAGCAAGCACGGTTTCGATGGCCTGATTGTCGTCGTCATCCAACTGAAAAGCGAAAAGGCGAGCGTTCTCGGCGATGTGCTCCGCCACACCCAGCCGGGCTCCGATGATCACCCCCGCCACGGCCGGCTTCTCCAGGATGTAACGCTCGGCAACGTTCGCGATGCTGACCTCGTGCTTGTCCGCGATGCCTCGCAATACCGAAAGGAGCTTCTGAAAAAGCTCCCAACCGCCCCAGGCGTTGATCATCTGCTTGTACTTGCCCAGGCTGGCAGTGTTCAACTGGGCCGGACCGGGCTCGGGCTGGCCCAGAAAACGATCGGAGAGCAGCCCGCCGCAGAGAACGCCGTAGGGCAGCAGCCACACCCGTTGCTCCTCGCACACCTGTGACATATGCACTTCCGGCCGGCGGTCGATCAACGAGTACTGCACCTGGTTGGACACCACACGGACGCCATGGTCGGCGATCTCCCGCAGCCGTTCGGTGTCGAAGTTGGTCAGGGCGACACGGTGGATCTTGCCCTCGTCGCGCAGTGCCGCCAGCTGTTCCAGGGCGTCCAGGTAACGTTTGTCCTGGTACTCCCACCAGTGAAATTGCAGCAGATCCAGCCGCTCCACGCCCATGCGACGCAACGAGATGTCGACGTTGTTCTCTACGATCTGCCGGGTCATTGGCCCCGTCCGTGGCACCCACTTGGTGAACGCCTGGATCTCGGACAGGGCGTCCACGCCCCGTTCTGCCGACAGCCGCCGCCGGAATTCGCCGATGAAGTCCTCGGCAGGGCCGTAATGATCGGCCAGGTCCCAGGTGGTGAAGCCGGCATCGTGGTAGGCCAGCATCGCATCCAGGGCCGATGCGGGATCTATACGACCATGAGCTCCCGAAACCTGCCACATACCGTTGAGGATCCGGCAGATGGGCAAGCCATCAACAAAACGGAGGCGGGATTCCTGGGGAAGGGACATGATGATGCTCACATGGGTGGGCGGTCGTCGGGCATCGCGATTGTACCATCCCGCCCATCGGTCCTCGCATCCCTGTGTTAGGATGCCCGCAATCACCCCCTCAGATGCAGCCCTACCCGCTCAGCACAGGAGGCACCGCCATGACTACGCAGCAGCCCATCCGCATCGGACTGATCGGCGCCAACATCCACCAAGGCTGGTCGCCGCGCGCGCACCTCCCGGCGTTGGCCGCGCACCCCGACTTCGACCTCGCCGCAGTATGCACCACGCGCCAGGAATCGGCGGACGAGGCCAAGGCCGCTTTCAACGCCGGCAGCGCGTGGGACGACTACAACCGCATGCTGGCCGACGCCGACATCGAGGCCGCCACCATCTCCCTGCGCGTGCCCAGCCACTACGAGCCGACCACCGCCGCGCTGCGGGCCGGCAAACATACCTTCACCGAGTGGCCGCTGGGGCGCACCACTGCCGAGGCCATCGAGATGGCCGACCTGGCCCGCGAGCGGGGCGTCAAGACGGCGGTGGGCCTGCAGGCCCGCGCCAATCCGGCCATCGCGCACCTGAAAAACCTGGTGGCCGACGGCTACGTGGGGCGGGTCATGACCTGTCACGTGCGGCTAATGCGTGAGGGGGTGCTCTCTCGGGATTCCGGACGCACCTGGCAGCGCGACAACGAGTTGGGCGCGCACACCCTGACCATCGCGTGCGGGCACACCATCGACGCGCTGTGCAGCGTCGTCGGCGAGTTCGGCGACGTGGCCACCGTGGTCAGCACCCAGGCCGCCACCTGGCACGAATCCGACACCGGCCAGGACCTCGAGGTGACATCGCCGGACAACATCCTGGTGAGCGGCAACCTGCAGGGCGGCGGCGTGGCGTCGGTGCAGATCGGCAGCACGCCCTGGGCCGGCAGCGGCTACCGCATGGAGATTTACGGCGAGGAGGGCACGCTGGTGGCGGTCTCCGTGGACTCGCCACAGATGCAGCAGGTCAGCATCCGCGGCGCGCGCGGCGGCAGCAACGAGTTGCAGGACCTGACGCCGGCCGAGGAACTGCACCTGGCTCCCGAGATTCCGGGCAGCACGGCATACAACGTGGGCCAGCTGTACAGCCTGTTCGCCGCGTCGATCCGAGGCACTGCCAACGGGGAGGCGCTGCCCGACTTCGACCACGCGGTGGGCCTGCACAAGTTCATCGACGCCATCCGCCAATCCAGCGACGAGGGGCAGAGGGTGGCCGTGGCGTGACCCGACGGCGCGGAATGGTAAAATGGCGACAGTTCACCCATTGGGGCAGTTACCATGACGACTACACCTGACATCAGAACGGGAGCCCGCATGAATCTGGTGGAGTTTCTGGACTTGCCCGCACAGGAGACACGCTGCGAGCTCATCGACGGGGTTGTGTACATGGCCGCCTTTCCGGTTCCGGACCACGAAATTCTGGTCATGCTGCTGGCAACCCATTTGTCGCATAGCATTATGTTGACCGGAGCGGGGATTGTGATGGGGACCGCCGGCGTGGTGGTATCGGCCAACAGTGCCCTAGGACCGGACATCATAGTCGTCCGATCCGAGCGCAACGACATCATCGGACCCACCGTCCTCACTGGCGCTCCAGACATCGTGGTGGAAGCCCTGTCATCGGATCGGAACCGAGACTTGGTGGATAAACGGCGACTATACGAAGCCGCTGGTGTTCCCGAATACTGGATCATGGACGGCGACGCGGACACACTGACGATCCTGGAACTAACCGACGACGCCTCGTATCAGGAGCGTGCCGTCCTCACCGCCGCCGACACCCTGACCACCCCGCTCTTCCCGGATTTCAGCCTGCCCCTGGCGCAGGTGTTCGACCATCCCGCGCGGATACGTTCCCAGGACTAATCAGTTCACCCATTGGGGCAGCTGCCATGACAACCACACCTGACATCAGGACGGGCGCCCGCATGAATCTGGCGGAGTTTCTGGACTTGCCCGTACAGGAGACACGCTGCGAGCTGATCGACGGGGTTGTGTATATGGCCGCTTTCCCGATCCCGGACCACCAATTTCTGGCCATGGTTTTGAGCGGCTATATGTTCCAGCAGATCATGGAAACCGGGCAGGGCATCGTGTACCAGGTGGCCGGCGTCGTCGTATCGGACAACAGCGCTTTGGGTCCGGATATTGTCGTCGTGCGGGCGGAGCGCGTCGGTATCATCGGCCCAACCGTGATTGACGGCGGCCCGCCAGACATCGTGGTGGAAGTGTTGTCGTCCAACCGCCACACGGACCTGGTACGAAAGCGCCAACTGTATGCCGCTGCCGGTGTTCCCGAATACTGGGTCCTGGACGGCGACGCGAACACACTGACGATCCTGGAACCGGACGATGCCGGCTCGTATCAGGAGCGTGCCGTCTTGACCGCCGCCGACACCTTGACCACCCCGCTCTTCCCGGAGTTCAGCCTGCCCCTGGCGCAGGTGTTCGACCATCCGGCGCGGATCCAGAGGCAGGAATAATCCGCCGCGCCGGACCGCAAAAGCTGAGGGGCGGGTTGCACACCCCGCCCCTCTTTGCTTGGCCCGATGCCGTTGCCGGTTAGTTAGTCGGCGGTGGTGGTTGCCGTCGCGCTTGCGGTGGCGGAGTCGACGACGGGCTGGTTGGTGCGCGGGTCAACCTCAAAGGGGGAGTAGAGCTCCAGCTCCTTGCCCATCTCGCGGACGGCGGGGATGACTTCCTCGCCCATGAGCCGCAGGCTGCGCATCTGGTCCTCGTGGGTCATGGCGCCGTCGCCGTCCCAGAAGAAGACGCTGCCCGGGCGCAGGTACTCCAGAACCTCGCGGATCTTGGGAATGACCGTCTTGGGCGTGCCGGTGATGATGGTGCTGTCGGCGACCTGGTCCTCGAAGGGCCGGCGGTTGGTGCCGAAGCGGCCGGCGGGCCCGAAGGCGGCGGCGGACAGGCGACGCGACGTGCGCGAGGTGTGACCCGGCAGGTTCATGATAGCGGGGTTGATGCCGCCCTCGTTGCCGGCCAGGAACGGGTTGCTGACGCCGGAGAGGTACTTGCGTCCGACTTCCTCGGCCAGCTCCTCGGTCTCGTCGACGTGGACCTTCCACAGGTAGGCCACGTTCTGCGTGCCCGACTCGTAGCCGTTTTCGGCGGCGGTGTCGTGGTAGAGCTGGAAGGCCTCGCGAGTGGGCTCCAGGCGGGTGGCCAGGAGGACCAGCGGGTAGCGGTGCTCGGCGCACCACTTCACAGTCTCAACGGACACCGTGGACGGGATCCAGATCTGCGGGTGGGGTTCCTGCAAAGGCTTGGCCCACGGGTTGACGTAGCGGTAGTGGAAGTGCTTGCCCTCCCAGCGCCAGGGGCCGGGCTCGGTCCACGCCTTGATGATCAGGTCGTGGGCTTCCTCGAACCGCTCGCGGTTGAAGTTGGGCGGCGAGTTGTGGGACCAGCTCTCGCGGCCGCCGCCGCGCACGAAGCCGGACACCAGGCGGCCGTGGGAGATCATGTCGATCATGGACAACTGCTCGGCCAGCCACAGGGGGTCGTCCCAGATGGGCAGCACGTTGCCCAGGATGATGATCTTCACCTTGTTGGTGATGCGCGCCAGGATGGACGCGCCCACGTTGGTGACGCCCTGCATGCAGAAGGGCGTGGAGTGGTGCTCGTTGAGCATCACGGCGTCGAAGCCCATCTCCTCGGCGTAGACCTTCTCGTCGAGGTAGCGGTTGTACAGCTGGGCGCCGACGTCGGGCCTGTAGTGGCTGTTGGAAATGCCCAGGTCGGTGCTCTGGGTGCCCATCAGGCCGGAGCTCTCATCCTGCCAGGGCTGCTCGGTAAAATGGCCAATCAGCATAACGGCCTCTCCTTAGCGGGGTCGCAGTACGGGTGTGTCAATGATGGCCGCAGTTTAGCAGGGGGCGGGTGCGGGGGCAAGGTTGGTGGTGTTGGAGGTCTAGCGTCACGCCTTGTACGCGCCCATCAATTGGCTCATGGGATCCTCTGCGTCCGGGAAACCTTCTTTATCGAACACCAGGCGGAACACGCCTTTCGCCGGGCCGTCGTGGATTGTCATCTTGCCGGCGTTGAAGGTTTCTTCCAGTGCGGCGAACACGCGCTTTTTGTACTCGGTGTCGTCGTTGCCATCTAAGTGTTGACCCTTCGTCTCGAATACCAGGATGCTCGGTTTGCCGTTTGTTTCCCCACCCATAGCTACGAAATCGGGCCAGATCCGTTCGCGTCGCCAGCCGCGCAGGTAATGCTCGCCGTGCTGATGGACGGCTACCCGGTGCCACCACTGCAGTGCTTTTTGCTCGTCCAGATAGAAGGCAAACCTGCGCTCCAGGTCGTTGAAATCGCGGTCAAAAACCGGCTCAAAAAGGCTCAGCTGAACAGACTGACCATAGCGCTGGAGCAGAACATCGCTGTCCGAGACCAGTATTTCGTATGACTGTCGCATACGATGATTGCGGTCGCTCGTTTCTAGGTCAAAGCGGATTTCTCCGTTGGCCAGTTTGGCCCGAAAGACCTGCTCGGCCAGTCGGTCTGACTCTTTCACCACGTGCTCGCGTAACTGCGCGGCCAGAGCTGATCGTTGCCCATATATGGCGTCGTCGTCAAAGTCGGCATCTCGCATCTTCCGCACCAGTTTCGACGCTGCCTTCGCCGCCCGGAAAGGATTGGGCATCACGTGGGAGATGCGCCGGGCATACCAGTTGATTTTCACGTCGGTGTCAATGAACAACTCTCGGGGGGTGTCATACACTGCGGGAGCGTCGGCCTCCGCTAGATCAACGCTGGCCGTTGCGCTTTGAGGAGCCTGCGCCTGGGCGAGCTGCAAATCGGGCGCACCGATGCTGCCCCAATCTATCGCCGGGGCAATATGCCGCTGGTAGTCTAGCTCAACCCAACCTTCGCTGTCGTCCTGATGCAGCACTTTGGGCAAGAAGAATTCGGCTTCCCGGAACCGTTCCCGGCGCTGTACAGTAACTGGACGGAGCTGCGTCTGCCCCCCGCTCCTAACCTCGTCATCCAACCCGGTCATGCCCTCCTGTTCCAACCCGTCCTTAACGTGTTGCACGGCAACGTTCACGTTCACGTCTTGGCAATAGACATAGCACTGATCCAGCAATTCCCGCCCGGTACGATGTGCCCCGGGCTGGCGCATCACTCGTCCCACCAACTGTGTAATGGCAGTTCGGGCGCGGGTATTGTCTAGCATCACCAGCAGGTAGGCAAAAGAACAGTCCCAACCCTCCCGCAGCGCGTCGCGGGTAATTATCCAGCGGACGGGCGACATTTCATCAAGAAGATTCTCGTTGCCCAACTCGTCGTTTTCCGAAGACTTAACCCGTACGGCTGCGGACGGCACGCCCAGGTTCTGCGTGAGATACGTCCGCACGTCCTCAGCATGAACGGTATCCAAATCAAGTTGCTTCTTGCCGGTGTTCTCAACGCGCACCACCGCAATCGGGCGGATGTATTTCCCCTCGTTGTGTTGCAGGGAAAGCGCCTCGTTCTCGATCAGTTCAAGCTGGGCGTGGGCCTCGCTCAAAGTGTACTGCCATTCGGCATCGGTGAACGATGCCACCCGCACCGGCAGCTTGATCATCTCTTCCGCCCTCAGATCGGTCCCCGCTATATCCACCAGTAGATTGCTCTTGCGACGGCTCGGCGTCGCTGACAATTCGATGACAAAGCTGGGGTTCAGGCGATTGACCGATTGCACGAAGTCGTCGCTTTCGTTTCCCTGCCGGCCGTACGCTTTGTGCGCTTCGTCCAAAATGACCACCGGGCGAACCATTTTGAATACGTTGAAAAGGCTCTGCGCCACGGGGCGTTCGTCACTAGGCGGTTCCAAGTCAGGATACTTGCTTCGCAGCCGCGCGTCGCCCAGAGCGTCATCGTTGTCAGGGAAAAACGATTGATACCTCCCGGAGTCCTGGAACATCTTAAGGAACTCTTTATTATTCTTCCGGTTGGCGGACTGCAACGATATGAGCATCACGCAGAGGTAATGTTCAACGTCGGAGGCGGTGAAGAGATCATCCTTCTCCAGCATCTTGACGCGCTGACCGCTGGCCCGCTCTAGCATTTGCCGGTAAGGATGCTCACGACTCCACAGGGCCGCTTTGGTCTGCCGGTATATGGCATTGCTGGGCACCATCCATAGCACCAGCCCCGAGGGTCGGTTCATCCGTTCCAGCGCGCCGGCGGCCAGCAGCGTCTTGCCGCCGCCCGTGGGCACCTTGAAGCAGATGTGCGGAATGGGAAAACCGGCGGTGGAGGTGCGGTCCACATATGGACCGGCGCTCACCGCCACCTCGCCGGCTTGAGCCAGTTTCAGCCAGGCGGTCTTGGGGTAGTTGTGGACTTCATCTGGGACCGGGCGGTCGCGTCCGGTGTAATAGGCAACGTCTTCTTCAGACTCCAGCTGCGCCGCCGTCAGAGCGTTGCGCCAGCGATCGAAGGCGGCGAGGGCGCGAGTCTGATACTCTTTCAGTTCCATGAACCGACCCTTTATACTCGAACCGGCTGATGTAGTTCGTAGGGTATCTGGCAGAAGGTGATGTCCATGCTGGTGAGGAACCGCTGCCCCATGTACTTGTCGGCGGCGAATACAACCGCTTTATTCCCTATGCTCTTGATGCGCCGAGCCTGTTGCTCGTTCAGGATGGCATCGTTGCTACGCAACCACTCAATGTCGGGGCGGTAGAGCAGATAGTAGTCGGTGGTGTCGCTGCTGTAGAACAGGCCGTCGTCATTCTGACGCTCCAACGCGGCGGCGCCAGCTGAAATGCCGGCTGAAGTATGCAGCAGGTAGGCGGCCAATTCTGAATACTGCGGCAACGCTCCCCCGGTGAGCATGCCTTCCACATCAATGGGCTGTCCCAGCGTGCAATAGGTGAAGGAACCGCCCAATCCTTCCTTAAGGGATTTATCCTTGGCACCGGGAACCCCGCTGATGACCCGACGCACGCGCTCGGCGGTGATGGTGTCGGCGTAATCTTCACACTCCACGAGGATAAATTTACGGTTACCGCCGTCTTCTTTGTTCAGTGCCAGCACAGCCTGAGCTGTGGTACCGCTTCCAGCGAAAGAGTCCAAAACTATGGCTTCTGGGTCAGACCCGATTTGCAGCACCCGATAGATGAGACCAGAAGGTTTGGGGGTTTCAAATAAGTCAGACGCTGCAGTGGCCTCCATTATGGTGCTAATTTCCTGCTTCGAATGCCGCGTACTCCCCACGTCTTTCCACTGCCACAGTGATTGGGGCACTACTCCTTGCTTAACCTCTGACAAAAAGCGTTTGATACCCGGCCTGTTGCGTCCTTCGGTGCCCCACCAAATGCGCCCATCGGCGTTCAATTCATCAAAGCGCTCTTTGCTTATGCGCCAGTAACTTCCAGCGGGCGGTCCGTCGATTACGTGGCCAGAGGGCGTAGTGATCGGGTATCGACCTTTCGAGTATTGGTTTCTGGCCGCAAGGTCGCTCAGCAGCCAAGGTCCGCGAGCGTCGTCGTCTGGGTTTTTGTATCGGGCCAACATTTTTCGCTTCTTGGAAGATGATTCGGTCGCCAAGTTCGCGAGTTTTTGGCATAAATGTGTATGTTTTCATGGTCGCCACTGATATGAATGGCAGTGTTTTTTGGACTATCCATTTTGTGCCAAACGATGGTTGAGATGAAATTGCTTTCGCCGAAGATTTCGTCCATCAGCATCCGCAAGTGGTGTTGTTCATGGTCATCGATGGACACGAAAATCGCACCATCATCAGCCAACAATTCTTTGAGGAGGTGCAGCCTGGGCCACATCATGCATAGCCATTTATCGTGCCGCTCAAGATCTTCCCCGTCAACTGGGCTGTTCTTCTTGATCCATTCTCCCATCAGTGGGCTGTTGACGCTATCGTTGTAGACCCAACCTTCGTTGCCAGTGTTGTACGGTGGATCAATGTAAATGCACTTGACCTTGCCGGCGTAGCGGGGCAGCAGTGCTTTCAACGCACGCAGGTTGTCACCGTGGATGATCAGATTGTCATCCGCGTCGGCCGGGTTGAGCGACCGCTCCGGATCCGCAACCAGCGAGCGGTAGGGCACGGTCAGGTGGTGGGCGTAGATGTGCTGCTTGCCCTTGAACTCCAGCGTGGGCATATGGAACCTCCGGTGCGGTGTCCGGGCGGATGATACCAACCGCTACCGAGTGTAGCAATCGCGCGCTAAATCGCGGATGATACAATCATTGCCATCTAACACCAAATCCCTCAACGAGGTTTTTCTTATGTCCATCGATGTCGCAACTTCCATTGCCCGCATCCTCAAGCAGGAGGGTGTTGAGTGGGTTTCCACCTTCCCCGTTTGCCGCGTGAACAACGCCCTGGGGCGCGAGGGCGTGCCCATGATCATGATGCGGGACGACCGCTACGCCGTGGCCCTGGCCGACGCCTACTCGCGCGTCACCGGCGGCGACCGCATCGGCGTCTGCACCGTGCAGGGCGGCGTCAACGGCGCGGGCCTGCAGTACTCCTACCCCGGGCTGGCTCAGGCCTTCGAGGACAACTCGCCGATGCTGTGCATCACCGACGGCGTGCCGGCCGGCAGCTCCGAAAACACCCAGTTCGACGTGACCACCAGCCTCAAGACCGTCACCAAGTGGTTCGGCTACATCGACCGGCCCGAGCGCACGCCCGAGTTCCTGCGCCGCGCCTTCTCCATGCTGCGCAGCGGCCGGCCCGGTCCCGTGGTGCTGGCCGTGCCCAACTCCGCCGGGGTCTACGACGAGACCGCCGACCCCTACTTCCCGGTGCGGGCGTACAAGTCGGCGCCGGACCCGTCGGACGTGACCCAGGCAATCGACCTGCTGATGGGCGCCTCCAATCCGCTGATCTACGCCGGCGAGGGCGTCATCTATGCCGGCGCGTCGGAGGAACTGGTGGGCCTGGCCGAGCTGCTGAACGCGCCGGTGATCACCACGCTGAAGGCCAAGGGCGCGTTTCCGGAGAACCACCCGCTGTTCGTGGGCGTGCGCGGCGAGCATCCCATCGCCTACCTGAACAAGAGCGACGTGATCCTCACCGTGGGCAGCAGCCTGTCGCCGGGCCGGTTCACCCACGGCATCCCCAACGCCGCCGGGAAGACCATCATCCAGTGCAACCTGGACGACTTCCACCTGAACCGCATCTTCCCCACGCATCACGCGGTGCTGGGCGACGCCAAGTTCAGCCTGCAAGCGCTGGCCGATGAGGTCTCCCGCCGCACCGATGGCGCGGGTCGGGCCGCCGGCAACGTGGTCGCCGAGGTCCGCGAGGCTCGCGACGCCGGCCTGGCCGAGTACCGCGAGGCCATGGCCTCCAGCGACACGCCCATCAACCCGTACCGTGTCATCGGCGACATGATGAAGGTGCTGGACCCGTACAACTCCTTCGTAACCCACGAGTCGGGCAACACCCGCGACCAACTGAGCACGGTGTACGACACGCTGATCCCCCGCGGGTTCCTGGGCTGGGGCAACATCTCCACGCTGGGCTTCGGCCTGGCCGGCGTCATGGCGGCCAAGCTGGCCTTCCCCCAGCGGCAGGCGGTGGCGCTGACGGGCGACGCCGGCGTGGGCTACATGCTGGGCAACCTGGAGGTGTCGGTGCGACAGAACCTGGGCATCACCATCGCCCACGTCGCCAACGGCGGGTTCGCCGGCTACGGCCCCGGGTTCTGGGGTGACGGCCACGACCCCTACACGCACCGGGTCATGGGCCCGGAGGACATCAACATGTCCCGCGCCATCGCCGAGCTGGGCCTGTACACCGAGCGGGTCACCGAGCCGTCCGACGTGGCGCCGGCCCTGCAGCGCGCTCTGGCGGCCAACGAGACGGGCCAACCGTCCTACCTGGAGTTCATCTGCTCCCAGTACCCGCGCTACGGCGGCTTCGCGCCGAGCCCGGTGGCCCACTAGGGCCGGCGGTACAATGGAAAGCCGGCGGAGCTTTCCGCCGGCTTTCCATGGACCAGTGACATGGGTATTTTCAATCTGACCATCCAGATCGCCAAACTTAATGGAAAGCGTTTCGAAGATGTCGAAGTGATGGCGCACACTGGCGCGATCACAACGGTGGTCCCTCGGCCCATCCTGGAAGGGCTGGGGATTCAGCCCACCAAGCGCGAAACTTTCGAGTACGCCGGCGGGGAACAGGTGCAGTTGGATATGGCCGAGGCTCGTGCCCGGGTGGACGGGCGAGAAACCATCACCTGGGTCATCTTTGGCGAAGAGGGGGCATCGCCTCTACTGGGATCCTACACTTTGGAAGGCGTATTCCTCGGTGTGGATCCCTACAATCAGCGACTGATCCCAGTCACCGGGTCATTGAAGTGAAGGGGTGAGCGCTATGCCCAACGCAGTTCTCGTAGTCGACATGGTGCGCGGCTTTCTGGAGCCGGGGCACAACCTGTATTGCGGCGACGACGCCCGGGGGATCATCGAGCCGGTGCGGGAGTTGCTGCGGCGGGAGACTGATGCGGGCTCCGCCATCCTGTTCGTCTCCGACCACCACCTGCCCGATGACCTGGAATTCCAGATGTTTCCGGTTCACTGCGTCATCGGCACGGAGGAACCGGAGGTGATTCCCGAGTTGGCCGAGTGGGTCGGCGACGGCAACGTCATCCCCAAGAACCGGTACAGCGGGTTCTTCAACACCGATCTGGCAGAGCGTCTGGCTACCCTAAACCCCGACAAGATCATCGTCTGCGGAGTATGCACCGACATCTGCGTGATGCACACCACCTCCGACGCGCGCAACCGGGACTACGCCGTGGAGGTACCCACAGACTGCGTGGCGTCCTTCAACGCCGACGCCCACCGCTGGGCATTGGACCACATCAGCAGGATACTCGGCGCGCGCGTGGTGTAAAGCCGGGCACCGGTTCCGTGATCACGCAAAGCGCAGCGTCTTACGCTCCTCCCCTTTGTCACCGCCAGCCTCCCGTTTATCATTGCCAGCCTCACCCTTGTCATTGCGAGCGAAGCGCGGCAATCTCGTCGGGCCAACGGGCGTCGCTACGGGAGAAAGACCGCCACGTCGCTTCACTTCTCGCGATGGCAACCCGGTACGCCGAAGCCCTAGAGTATCGCGTCGCCCGGCTCGTCGAGCATCGCCTGGCGCAGCAGCGGGACGGGCGGAGCGCCCCAGGACAGGGTAGCGTCGTGGAACCGACGCAGACTGTAGGCTCCCCCTTCCTGCCGGCGCCAGTCCTGCCGCAGTTTGAGCAGCATCAGCTTGCCCAGGGTGTAGTTCAGATAGCCGGGGTCGAAGGTGCCGCGCAGGGCCTCGCGGCGGGCGGGGTGTTCCTCCATGTAGGCGTGGGCCTGGAAGAACCGCGTCGCTTCGTCCACGGTCATGCCCTGGGTGTGCATCCCCAGCGAGCACAGGTAGCGGCAGTTGCGGACCAGGGCCTCCAGGAGTTGCGTGAGCCAAAGCGCGGGATTGTCCCGTCCGTACTCGGTTTCCAGCATCATCTCCTCGGTGTAATGCGCCCAGCCCTCGGTGAAGGCATAGGAGGTGGCGACGCGGTTGATCAAGGGCAAGGTCCGCCGCTCGCCGAACCCGCTGTACCGGTTGTGCAGGTTGTGGACGTAGTGACCCGGGTAGACCTCGTGGACGCTGACGACCTGAAGCGTGTGGTAGTTGAAGTTGGTCAGCCACTCCTCCTGCTGGCGCGGCGTCCATTCCGGCTCCACGGGCGTCACGTAGTAGAAGGCCTCGGTAGCGACCTCCTCCAGTCCGCCGGGCGAATCCATGGCAGCGAAGGCATAGCGCATGTATGACGGCGTCTCGGTGACCTGGCACCGCTCTTCTGACGGAACGCTGATGATGTCGTGGTCAATGAGCGCCTGGCGGATGTCTTCCAGCATGTTCCGCGTCTCGGGTATCAGAGCATCCGCCGTGGGATGGTTGCCCGCGATCTGCGCCACCGCCTCGCGCACCGACTTGCCGGGAGCCACCAGCGCCGCCGCCTCGTCCAGCCGGCGCAGGTTCTGTTCCAGGTTGGCCTGACCAATGGAAAGGACATCCATGAGGGGAGTGTCGACCCCTTCGCCGACCCGTAGCATCCGGCGGTACAGGTCGCGTCCAATAGCGAAATCGGGTCGTGTCTGGCGGGCCTGGAGCCTCGCCGTGAATTCGGTCAGGGCGACGGCGGCAGTCTCGCGCACCGCGTCGAACTCTACGGCGACATCCGGGGCGATGGCGGCGCATTCGGCAGAGGCGTCAGCCAATCCGGTTCGATAGAAAGACGCCATGCCACGATAGGCCTCCACCGCCATGTCCCGCACCGGCTCGCCAAGTTCAGCCTCCGTGAGCCCGTCCAGGGTGGACAGGAAGTCGGGAACCTGGCGGAGGACGGCGGTTGCCGAGCGCAGCCGGTCGGGCAGGGGGGCGTAGTCGCGTTGGACGTAGCTGCCGACGCCGATGTAGCCGACCTGACGCTGGGGGTTGTTGTGCAGGGTACGCATCTCCTCCAGGTTAAAGAGTTCGCGTCGGAGGAACATTTCCAGCAGGCTACGAGACAAGCCTTCCATACGGGAATGGTCGTGGGCTGCAAGTTCGTCGGACGAAGGCAGCGCGGACAGTTGGCCGAGGGACCGGTGCAGTTCCTCAATGCGGCGAGCCACGCGCCCGGAGGAGAAGTCGGGCAACCGGCCATCGTACTCGTGGCGGCCGATGCGGCTGCCGGCCGTGGGCACGAATTCCCAATGTTCGCGAATGGCTCGTTCGGCGAGATTGTCGACAGCTTGGCTCATGGTGTTGCTCTCCCCAAGTCCACCGGACCGGCACGGCATCGTATAGACGTGGGGGCGACCGACCGGCCGCCCCCAGATTTTGCTATCGTCGGCGTCCAGCTACGCGACCAGCTCACTGATGAGGAACTTGGGGCTGATGTCGGTGAAGTTCGGCACGTCGCCGACCAGCTCGCGGCCGTGGGTCTTGAAACCCTCGTGGACACCGTCCACGTCGTTGAAGAAAAGGTAGCCGATGGCGGTGTAGATTGGCGGCGCGCTGGGGTCGGCGTCGGAAATGCCCTTTTCCACGTTGTAGTAGCGCATCCCGAAGGTGGTCAGGCGCTCCTGCACCAGGGGCATGTGCGTGTTGCAGTAGTAGTCGAAATCGAAGGACTTGCCCTCTTCATTCTCGTAGAAAACGGTTACTTTGATCATGGGATTCGGCTCCTGCAAATGAATCGTCATTCCCGCGAAAGCGGGAATCCAGTGGCTGGTTGAAAGGTCAGTGGTAAACGTTGGTGCCCGAGCCGCCGCCGGCTGCTATGGTCTCGCCGCTGATGGCGATGCTGCGGGGGGAAGCGAAGAAAGCCACCACCCACGCCAGTTCCTCGGCATCGACGATTCGGCGGGTGGAGTTGCGGGAAGCGGCGCGGCGTTCGATTTCCTCGACGGTGGTGCCTTCGCGTTCGGCCTGTTCGGCGTACATCGGCCCACTGCGCTCGGTGCGCGTGGTGCCGGGATGCACCAGGTTGACGCACACACCGTCACCGCCCAGTTCCTCGGCGAGATACTTGGTGAGGTTGGACAGGCCGGAGTTGCGGACGCCGGCGCTGAGGTTGCCTTCGGCGCGGCGGGCCGAAAGGCCACCGACGTTGACGATGCGACCCCAGCCCTGCTGCTGCATGTATGGCGCGACGGCACGAGCACAACGCAGGTAACCCATCACCTTGGTATCCAGGTCCAGCATCACGTCTTCGTCGCGGATCTCGGCCAGTGACCCGCGGGCCAGGCCGCCGGGAGCCGCGGCGTTGTTCACCAGGATGTCGACGCGTCCGCCCAGCGCCTCGGCGGCGCGCGCCACCATGTCGTTCACCTGTTCGCTGCTGGTCATGTCGGCAACCATGGGAATGACCGTGCCACCCGTTTCCGACGCCACATCCTCCGCCGACGCGGACAACGTTTCTGCGTAACGTCCCGTGATCACGACGCGGCAACCATCGGCGGACAGTACCCGCGCCACCGCTTTGCCGATACCACGACTGCCCCCGGTAACGATCGCCGTCTTGCCATCAAGTTGCAGGTCCATACTCGGAGGTCCTCCCGGTCAAATTGGCCGCATTGTACACCAGGCAAACGATCAGGGGGCAGGTGTAAGACCCGCCCCCTGGTGCTTGCGAAACGCGTGGTTTCGGTTGGCGGTTAGGCGACTTGCACCGTGGCCCCAGCCTCTTCCAACTTGGACTTGATGCTGTCGGCGTCTTCCTTGTTCACGCCCTCGCGGACGCGGGTCGGGGCCGACTCCACCAGCTCCTTGGCCTCGCGGAGACCGAGGTCGGTCACCTCGCGAACGGCCTTGATGACATTGATCTTGTTGGCGCCGAAGTCGGCCAGGGTGATGGTGAACTCGGTCTGCTCCTCAGCGGACGCGGAAGGCGCGTCGTCGGTGACCACGCCGGCAGCCGGAGCGGCAACCGCCATGGGGGCGGCTGCGGAGACGCCGAACTCTTCCTCGATGGCCTTGACCAGATCGGCCAGATCCATCACGCTCATACCCTTGATCGCTTCAAGAACTTCCTGATTCACTGCCATGATAGATGCCTCCTGATGGTTGTTTGCAACTTGACGTGAGATGACTGACGCTATTCCGCAGCCTCTGCCGGCTGCAGTTGATCGATCCTGGCCTGCAGGACGTAGGCCAGGCTGCTGATGGTCGCATTGAGCACGGTGGCCAGGCCATAGAGCGGCGATTGCATGGCGCCCAACAGTTGGGCCACGAGGACAGGATGGGGAGGCAAATTTGCCAACCGGGAAACTTCCTCGGGTTGCATGGCGGCGCCCTGCGCCACCACGGCGCCGTGTACGGCGAGACCGCCGGCGCTGGCCTGAGCAGCCTGGTTGACCGCCTTGGCGATGGTGGCTGCGTCCTCGTAACCGAGCGCGATTGCGGTCTGGCCCGATATGACGTCTTTGAGCTGGGGGATCTCAGCCGCGTCGGCGGCGCGGTTGAGCAGGTTGTTTTTCACAACGACGAACTCAACGCCGCCTTCGAGCATCCGGCGGCGGAGGTCCACCATTTGGTTGGCGTTCATGCCGGAGTAGCCGGTGGAGATAATGATGGAACTGCGTTCCAGCTTGTCCTTCAACTCGGCTACACGATCAATTTTTTCCTGGGTTGGCAAGGTCGGCTCCTCGAAAGGTCTGATCCTGGATATGAATGGTCAAAAGAAAAACCCGCGCTCCGAGACGAGGGCGCGGGAGTTTCACGGCACCCGGCACGATGGCAGGGGCTCTGATAGTCCACGTTCAGCCGATTCTAACCGGCGGAAGGCCTCGGCGGGTGGCTGGCATGGCCATTATTCCCATGGGGAACCCGCTGTCTCGGGCGAGGTGAGCGTATTCGATTGTGCGGGTTAGTCTAGCATCCCCGGATGAGGTTGGCAACGAGGGATGCGGGCTGAAGGTTTACTCTGGCTTCATCCCCTGCAGGGTCCCCACATCAACCGATATGCCGGGCCCCATGGACGAAGTGATGTAGGCGGACTTGATAAACGCGCCTTTCACCGCCTCCGGGCGCTCACGCATCACGGAGTCCATGAACACGGTCAGGTTGTCCATCAGCGCTTCGGTCTCGAAGGAGGACTTGCCAAACTGCCCGTGAATGATAGCGGTGCGATCGGTCCGAAACTCCAGGCGGCCAGCCTTGGATTCCTGGATCACGCGGGGCAAATCACGGGCGGGCACCAGGGTGCCGGTGCGAGGGTTGGGCATCAGACCGCGGCGGCCCAGGACGCGGCCCAGACGGCCGATCTTGGACATGATCTCAGGGATGGCCAGCCCCACGTCGAACTCAACCCAACCGCTTTCGACCTGAGCGATCAGGTCGTCGTCTCCAACGTAGTCGGCGCCGGCCTGGCGGGCGATGTCCGCCGCTTCGCCGTTGGCGAACACCAGGACGCGCACCTGCTTGCCCAAACCGTGGGGCAGGACGGTGACACCGCGCACCTGTTGCTCAGCGTGGCGCACGTCGGCGTTGGTGCGCAGGTGGACCTCCATGGTCTCGTCGAACTTGGCGGTGGACAGTTCCTTCACCAGGTCGATGGCTTCCTGAGGCTGATAGACGCTGTCTTCCGGAATGCGCTCGGCAACGGTGTTATATCGGCGGCTGTGCTTGGGCATGTTTTCTCTCCCTGGGAAGGGTTCCGAGGCTGGATTGGCGCCGGTGTCAGTCGTCTTCGACGGTGATTCCCATGCTTCGAGCTGTGCCGGCTATGATGTTCATGGCATGCTCCACGGAATTGGCGTTGAGGTCCTTCAGTTTCTCCTCGGCGATGCCGCGGAGAACCTCGCTGGGGATGGTAACGCCAATGGGTTCGCGGGCGTCGCCCTGGCCTCTCTCGATGCCGGCGGCGCGGCGCAGCAGGTCGGAAGCCGGAGGGGTGCGGGTGACAAAGGTGAAGGAGCGGTCCTGGTAAACCGTCAGGTGAACGGGCACGATGGTGCCCGACTGGGCCCCGGTGCGTTCGTTGTACTCCTTGACGAAGGCCATGATGTTGACGCCGTGCTGACCCAGGGCCGGACCGACCGGCGGGGCGGGGGTTGCCTTGCCGGCTTCCAACTGAAGCTTGATGACGGCGAGTACTTTCTTTGCCACTGATGGCCTCCGGTTGTCCTGATTTTATTGGGCGCGGGTTAGCGCGCAGCTGGCGACGAGCTGGATCAGGCTTTTTCCACCTGGGTAAAGTCCAACTCGACTGGGGTTTCGCGGCCGAACACGGAAATCAATACGGTGACCTGGCCCCGGTGTTCGTCCACTTCCTCAACGCGACCCAGCATGTCGGCGAAGGGACCCTCGGAGATTCTAACCGTGTCGCCCTGAGCCATGCCGATGACGGCGCGGGGTTCGCCGGACGCCACGCGGTCCAGGATGTCGTCGACCTCGCGATCATCCAGTGGGACTGGGCGAGGGCGGTCTCCGCCCTCTTCCTCAGCCGAAATGAAACCCGTGACTCCGGTGGTGTTCCTCACCAGGAACCAGGCTTCGTCGTCCATCATCATCTGGACCAGTATGTAGCCCGGGAACAACTTGCGGCGCTGCTTGGTGCGCTCGCCCTTGTTGCGGGTGATTTCGTCCTCGGCCGGAACCTCGACCCGGGTGATCCGGTCGTCCATACCCAAACTCTGCCGACGCAGGTCAAGGTTGCGCTTGACCATGTCTTCCTGGCCTGTATAGGTGTGGACGATGTACCAGCGCAGATCGTTGGGGTGCGTTGTGGTCATTGCTTCAATCTCATTGGGCGCCAGCGGAGCGACCTGAAGTCAGGCCGGCGCCTCCACCAGCGCCGGTTACAGTGGCAACTCCGGGGATCCAGTTTCGAGTAACGGACGACCCGGTTCTGAACTGGTCAGAAAGGAAGCTGCCGCAAGCCGATAACGAAACTCATTGCAAAGTCGAAAGCCCGGTCCAACAAACCGAGGAAGAAGCCCATTGCCACGGCCAGCACGATTACTATGACCGTGAGGCGCGCTGTCTCTTCCTTGGTCGGCCAAACCGACTTCCGCAGCTCGGAAGCGGTTTCACGCAGGAAACCGATCGGGCCGACCCTCCCCACAGCGCGGGGAGAGATCGGCGACGGTCGCCTGGTAGATGCGCGGGCCACAGGCCGCTACCTCACTTCCCGGTGGACCTGATGGCCCTGGCAGCGGCTGCAGTACTTCCGCAATTCCATGCGGGTCGTATGGCTGCGGCGGTTCTTGATGGTCGAGTAGTTACGCTCGCGGCAGTCGGTGCACTGCAACGTGATGACCTGCCGGGCGTCAGTGGACTTGCGGGCCATGAAATCACTCCAACAGCTTGGTGAACACGCCGGCGCCGACGGTGCGACCACCCTCGCGGATGGCGAAGCGCAGTCCTTCCTCCACCGCGATCGGCGTGATCAGGTTGACGGTCATGGTGATGTTGTCACCGGGCATCACCATTTCCACACCATCGGGCAGGGCGATCTCGCCGGTGATGTCGCTGGTGCGGATGTAGAACTGCGGCTTGTAGCCGGTGAAGAAGGGGGTATGGCGCCCGCCTTCGGCCTGGCTCAGCACGTATACCTCGGCTTCGGCGCGGCGGTACGGGCGCATGGAGCCGGGTGCGACCAGCACCTGGCCCCGCTCAACCTCGTCGCGGTCCACGCCCCGGAGCAGCACTCCAACGGCGTCGCCGGCTTCAGTGGTGTCGAGCAGCTTGTGGAACATTTCCAAACCGGTGGCAACGGTCTTGCGGACGTCGCCGGAGCGGATGATTTCGACTTCCTGGCCAACGTTCAGCTGACCGCGTTCGACGCGGCCGGTGACCACGGTGCCGCGGCCCTTGATGCCGAAGACGTCCTCGATGGGCATCAGGAAGGGCTGGTCAGTGACGCGGGCCGGCTGGGGAATGTACTCGTCCATGGTCTGGACCAGTTCACGCACGTTCTTCATGGCATCGGCGTCGCCCTCAAGAGCCCTGAGGCCGCTGACGCGGACGATGGGCGTGTCGTCGCCGGGGAAGTCGTAGGTGCTAAGCAATTCGCGCACTTCGAGCTCAACCAGCTCGAGGAGCTCTTCGTCGTCCATCATGTCGACCTTGTTGAGGGCGACGACGATTGAGGGCACTTCGACCTGGCGGGCCAGCAGGATGTGCTCACGGGTTTGGGGCATGGGGCCGTCGGGAGCCGACACCACCAGGACCGCGCCGTCCATCTGCGCGGCGCCGGTGATCATGTTCTTGATGTAGTCGGCGTGGCCGGGACAGTCCACGTGGGCATAGTGCCGGCTTCCGGTCTCATACTCCACGTGAGCGATGGCGATGGTAACGCCACGGGCCTTTTCTTCAGGTGCGTTGTCGATCTCGTCCATGTCGCGGAAGTTGGCGCCGCCCTCTTCGGCCAGCACTCTGGTGATGGCAGCGGTCAGGGTGGTCTTGCCATGGTCGACGTGACCGATGGTGCCCACGTTCACATGCGGCTTGGTACGGTCGAAGACTTGCTTAGCCATGGTGGCGAGTTACTCCTTGCTCCTTGGTTGGATTGTCGTTCTTGCCCGCGGGATACCCCGGCGGGTTGCTGACACCGGTGGAGCCCAAGGGCGGAATCGAACCGCCGACCCCGTTCTTACCAAGAACGTGCTCTACCTCTGAGCTACTTGGGCATCTGGAATGTTGATTTCAAACAGGTGGTGGAGGGGGCAGGATTCGAACCTGCGAAGCCCGTCAGGGCGCCAGATTTACAGTCTGGTGGCTTTAACCACTCACCCACCCCTCCATGTACTAACTCCCGGACAGATTATCCAGTTGCGACGATATCATTTTGGAGCCCCAGAGGGGACTCGAACCCCTAACCTGCCGATTACAAATCGGCTGCGCTGCCAATTGCGCCACCGGGGCGCGGGGTTGGCTCCATTGAGCCCAACGGGCAGAAACCGCGCAATGCGCTAAAAAAGCCCCGGCAACTTCCGGGGCCTTCCGGTTTTCGCCAATCGAATAATAGGTTACGCAAAACCGCTAATATTGTCAACGGTTTTCGGCGTTTCTAAACGCCAACCAGCGGTTTCAGCGCGCGCCGCGACCGGCGTTCTCAGGCCGGTCAACCGACCCGAGCGCGCACCGAAGAGTGGGTTATAATGATTGTAGCGAGCGGGCGTAGCTTAGTGGTAAAGCCCCAGCCTTCCAAGCTGGCTACGTGGGTTCGATTCCCATCGCCCGCTCCATCATCCCGCGTCCGCCAACCCTCTTTTTGACCGCTTGTAAAGACGGTACGCGGCCAGAACCTTCCCGTCGCCGGAACCTTCCCGTCGTTTTATCTCTCGGGGCAAAGGTCGCGGTTTCGTTTCCGTTCATACCTCTCGAGTTGCGTGGTTCATCGTATCCTCCGCGCTTTGGTCTGGCCCAACGCCGGTTCCACCACTTCCATCATTAGCCGGGCACGATGCTGCCGCTCGCGTTTGCGTCAGACAACTTCGCACCGGACGCGGCGATCGAAGCTACGCCCGCTACCACGAAGAACTCAATCGGCCCGGGCAGGATGCCCGGGCCGATTACATCATTCCTGACCGGGGAGTGGGATGCAACCCCCTCCCCCACACTATTTCACTGGCCCCTAATTGGGCCGGGGTGCGGGATCAGCCGGCGACCACGGTGATACTGCGATCTCCTATGGGCTGCGGGGGCCGGTTATTGGGCCCGTGGGTCAGCGATTGCAGTATGTCCACCTGGTCCTCCGATACCGTTCCGATGGACTGCATAACCATCCACCGGACGCCTTCCGAACACGGTGGTGTGGTTAGCGAACCGCTGTATCCGTAGTAGCCGCTATCCGACGGCACGTACTCCGCCGCGTTCGGCCCGCCTCCAATGTCGGCTTCCACGCCGGTCGCCGGAGCCAGGCCCACGAGGTCCTCCACCAGCGGGCTGGGGTTGCCCAACCGGAACAATAGCCCCACCACGGCCAGATTGCCGCCCGCGTCCTGGTGCACCAGGTGCAGCTCGGCCGCGAAACTCTCGCCGTCCAGCAGGTGCTCTCCCGGAGAATGGTAATGAACCCCCAGCAACTCGTAGCGGCGTCCTCCCACCGACAACCCGCTGCCCGGGTCGAAGTCCAGGTAAACGGTGTGGCCGTTGTTGCGGGCCTGCACGGCGACGGTCGTGTAGTCGAATGTCACCGGTTCAGTTCCACCCGAGACGAATCCGGCCAGGTTTACCGGCGACTGCTCCACGCCCTCGGAGCAGGGTTTGTAGGCATCCGCGAGGCAACCCCAGTGTTCCGGGCCGGTGTCTCCGGTATATCCCCAGTCGGGGTGGCTGATGGTGGACATCAGGCCTCCCGGGCGGTCGCAAGGGCGCGGACGGCCGCCTGCTGCAAAGCCTCGGCGTCCAGGGTGGCACGCAGTTCGCCGCCTTCGTCCTGGGCGAAGCTTTCCTCGACGCGGAACTCGTCGATCACGGTCGCGATGGCATCCGCGCGTTCCACGTCGGAGGCGGACGCGAAAGCAGTCAATCGGCCCTCGGCGATGTGCCGGTCGATCTCGGCGGTGAGCAGTTCGTCCTCCACCACGCGGCGCTGGATGAGCCCGATGTTCTGCAGGTTCCGGCCGAGGTAGCAACCGCCGAACTGCATGATCTCGCACTCGCGACCCTCGAGGCCATCGATTTCGGCGAACCAGTGGTAGCGGGGCTCCAGCTCGTGCTCGCTGAGGTAGTCCCGCACCTGCTGGTCTTCGGCGGCCGGGTCAGACGGATCGAATACCAGCTTGACCGTATGCATCATCAGGCCGGCGGGTTCTACGGTGATGTACATCTCATCCTCCGGGTGCGGGTCGCGGCAACAAGGTCGGTCTCACTGGCGGATTACACCGTTTCCGGCGGCAGTCTAACCTTCGATGGCGCGTATCACGCGGTCGACGTTTTCGGGACCGGGAGCAATCGCCTTGCTGTCGACCAGGCGCATGGCCTCAACGATGGCGTCGTGGTAGGGGGTGGCGACGCCGGTCTCGCGACCCTTTTCGCAGATGAGGCCGTTCATAAAATCGACCTCAGACTTCCTGCCCTTGTGCACGTCCTGCGCCATGGAGGCCAGCCAGTTGACGCGGCCACCGGCCTGGGACAGCTTGCCGTCCAGTTCCTCGAACACGTCACCCGTGTCGGCATCGGCCCAGAATTCGGCGGGCGTGCCGTTGATCTCCACCACCTTGAGCCCCTGGGCCAGACCGACCTGAGCGCCTTCCTTGGCAAGATTGATGCGGATGCGGCGGATCCTGGTGTCGCCGGCCATTTCCTGGCTGCCCAGTTGGCTCATGGCGGAAATGGCGTTGCCCATGCCGTTCTGGCACAGCTTGGCCCAGCGTTCGCCGGGCAAGTTGTCCGTGGCGTAGGCGGCGTCGATGTGGTCGAGCTTGGCGGCCAGGGCCTCGGAGCGCGCCGTGACCGCTCCGGTGTACTCGCCCACGCGGAACACGGTGTGGCCGTGGTCACGACCGGGCGCGCCGCCGCGGTTGACGTGGGCCGGCTCCCAGAGCGCCACCTCAATGTGAGAGGCGATGCAACCCAGTTGACGTTCGGGTCCCACGATGTCGGCGATGATGGGGTCGTTCCAGCAGTTCTGGATTGACACGAAGGCGCCGTCGTCCTTGACGTACCGCTTGACGAAGTGGGTGGCCCACTCGGTGTCGTACGACTTGGTGGTGATGAAGGCGTAGTCGAAGGGCTCGGTGATGTTCTGGGCATCCGTCAGGTGCATGGCGTTGACCGGCACGGTGAAGTCGCCCTGGCTGCCGCTGGCCCGCAAGCCCTCGGCGCGCATCTTTTCGACGTGCTCGGGCCACATGTCAATGAAGGTGATGTCATCCTCCCCGGCCTGAACAAGGAAAGCGCCGACGTAGCTGCCCACGGCGCCGGGGCCCATGATTACGATGCGGTCTGCCATGATGATTGCTCCTTAGCTGGATTGGATGGCGGCGGGCGCCTGGGTTAGTGGAGATTGTGATGGCGAGTGTATAACGGCGTAACAGTCAAGGATATCCCGATGGTACGCTGGATTAATGCCCGCCCACGCCTTCAGATCAATCATGAACGGCACGCGCGTCTCTGAAAGGTCTTCCCGCAGGTGAAACATGGCTACATCGTCCGGGAAACCCTCCCCCATCACGGCCAAGTTCAGGTCGGAATAATTCCGCGCACGGCCCGAAACCCGCGAACCGTAAGCCCAGACCTCGCGGTCGGGTAGATAAAGCCCAAGAAAGTCGATCAACGTCTTCAAGTGTTGAGGTTCGATGTCCACGTTGGCAATCGGTGTCATTCTATCCTCACGTGTAGAACCGCCAGCAACTCCTGTACCGCACGATGCAGGTCTGGAGCGATTTCAACGACCCGCTCGGAAATCTCAGCGAAATACTCGTGGGCAGTATAGTTGCGACGTTCACGGAACTCAAACCACTGCTCCGGGGATACGATCAGCCCGTGTCGGGCCGCCAGACGCATAATATCGCGGTAGGACATCACGGACACGTCACCGTGGGAAAGAAGGTAGTCGCCGCTGTAGCGGTTTATGATTTCAACGGCTTGCGCATAGGTGAACTCGAAACCTTTGACCACCGCGGCGTGGTAGATGTCGCGGTCAACGTGGTCGGCGCCGATATCGAAATAACGCTCAATGAACCTGCCCAACCGCGCATTGGCACGGGCCAATGCGTCGATGTTGATTTGCGGTCGGCTGGTCATAGCCTATTCTGCCGACAGGCGTTACATCGCCACCACCCGCGCGTCGTCCACCTGCGGCAGGGCTTTGATTTCGGCCAGCACCTCTTCGCTAATGGGGTCGTCGAGGCCCACTACCATCATCGCCTGGCCGCGGGGGGCGATGCGGCCCACCTCCATGAAACTGATGTTGATGTTGTGGCGACCGGCCGTGGTGCCCACCGCCCCGATGATGCCCGGCTGGTCCTGGTTGTCCACGAACAGCATGTAGGGGGCAGACGGCGCAACGTCCATCCAGTACTCGTTGACCCGCACCAGGTGCGGCTCGTCGCGCAGGGAAGCGCCCGCCACTGTGATGTCGTCGCCGGTGGTATGCAGGGTGGCAGTGATCAGGCTGGCGTACTCGCGGCTGTCGCCGGAGGTCTGCTCGGTGACCTGCAAGCCGCGTTGCTGCGCCAGCACCGGAGCGTTGATCATGTTCACCGCCTCTCCACTCACCTGCCCCAGCAAACCGACCAGCGCCGCGGCTTTCAGGATGGCGGTGTTGTGCTCGGCAATCTCTCCCTGGTAGCGGATGGTGATCCCGACGAACTGCCCCCGGGCCATGCTGGTGAGCAAACGGCCCACCATGGACGCCACGGGGACGTAGGGGGCGAGAATCGCGTGGACCTCGGGCGGCACGAAGGGAGCGTTGACGGTGTTGCGGGCCGGCTTGCCATCGAGGACGGCCAGCACCTGCTCGGCGGCTTCGATGGCGACCTCGCGCTGGGCCTCCTGGGTGGACGCGCCCAGGTGCGGGGTGGCAACGAGCCGGGGATGCTTCAGCAGGGGCAGGTCACCGGGAGGTTCGTTGGTGAACACGTCCAGGGCCGCGCCGGCCAGGTGCTCGCTTTCCAGGGCATCCAGCAGGGCGTCATCGTCGACCAGTTCGCCGCGGGCGACGTTGATCAGACGGGCGCCGGGCTTCATCTTCGCCAGTTGCGGCGCTGAGATGAGATTCGTAGTGCCGGCGGTGAGGGGCGTGTGCAGGGTGATGAAATCGGCCTGGGCGAGGACTTCGTCAAGGGACATTACGGTCACACCAATGCGGGCCGCGAAGTCGGGGGCGACGAATGGATCGTAGGCGATCAGGTTCATGCCGAAGCTGGCGGCGCGGCGGGCGACCTCCGAGCCCACACGGCCCAAGCCAACGATGCCCAGGGTCTTGTTGCGAACCTCGATGCCCATGAACGCGGATCGCTGCCACTGTCCCTCCTTCATGGAGGCGTAGGCCTGGGGCACATTGCGGGCCAGGGCCAGCATCAGGGCGACGGTGTGCTCGGCGGCGGCCACGGTGTTGCCGATGGGCGCGTTGACCACGGCGACGCCGGCCCGGGTGGCCGCGTCCAGGTCGATGTTGTCCACGCCGATGCCGGCGCGGGCGACGACCTTGAGATCGCAGCCGGCGGAGATCACCTGCTCCGTGACTCTGGTCTCGCTGCGCACCACCAGAGCATCGTAGCCGGGGATCGTGGCGATGAGTTCGTCGGGTGAAAGGCCGCGTTTGACGTCCACCGGGACATGCTTTTTCAGCAGGTCAATGCCTTCGGCGGCCACGTTGTCGGTAATCAATACTTTGGTCATGGGAAAAAGAGCCTCCGCACCGCCGTCTGCGCTGAAAGGCGCGAATTTTGTGCTCGGAGGGCCGCCCGAATACGGCGCAATGACACCCTCCGGCGGCAGTGGTAGCATAACGATGGTAGCACAAAGGCTCTTTTACTGTCAGCCGCGACGGGTCGTCCGCAGTTGCCAGTTCGCCCAGGTTTTACACCATGACTACGCAACCCGCCCCTTTGCAAGCGGCTTACCGCAGACTGAATCCCATGATCCTGCCCGACGATTACGTCTGTCCTGATCCGGAGCCGGAGGAACGCCCCGATATGCAACGGGCCCCCACCGTCCACAAGGGCAGCTATTTCGTCGCGCGGCATTTCGCTGACCGTCCCGACGTGCTGGTGGACTCCGGCGGGTTCGTCTTCTACAACCAGTACAGCATGAACTACAGGTTCAACCCCGATTTGTACGTGGCAGTCGGGGTCGACAAAGCTGCTATCCGTCAACGCAACGGATACGTGATTTGGGAAGCGGGTAAGCCTCCAGACTTTGCCTTGGAAGTGGCCTCAGAGACCACCCATCGGCGCGATACCGCTGAGAAGACGGGCCTCTACGCCAGCGTAGGTATCAGCGAATACTGGCGGGTGGACCCCACCGGAGGAGACCTCTACGGCTATCCCTTGGCCGGCGACATCCTGGTGGATGGTATCTACCATCCCATCGAACTGCACACGGAAGAGGATGGCACGATTTGGGGCTACAGTGGCGCGTTGGACCTCTGCCTCTGCTGGAATCCCGCCTGGGATTGGGACGTCGACGACGAATCAAAACTGCGCTTCTATGACCGCAAGACCGGCCGCTACCTGTGCGACGTATCGCTGGTAGAGGCGGAGCGTGATGTGGCGGTGGCAGGGTTGGAGCAGGCGGCGGCCGAGCGAGACGCGGTGGCGGCGGAGCTGGAACAAGCGCAAGAGCGCATCCGGCAGTTGGAAGCGCAACTCGGTCACCGCGAACAGTAGCCCGGTCACACGATGATGTTTGGAGGATTGACCCCATGATCAAAGACTTTTCGGTTCTGTACGCCGGCCATGTGCTTGAAGGCGACGGCATCGGGTTCGACGGTGTTCCCGCCAACGACCGGTGGTATGACAACGACCGCCTGTCCATGGCCATGGACATCGCACGCCAGGCCGCCGTGTTTCTCGACGACCTGGGGTTCGACATCCTCTGGATGGCCGAGCACCACTTCCAGCGGGAGGGCTACGAGTGCATCCCCAACCTGCTCATCATGAGCCAGTACCTGGCGCAGCACACCAACAGCATCAAGTTCGGCTGCGGGTTCAACATCCTGCCCATGTGGCACCCCATCCGGCTGGCCGAGGACTTTGCCATGGTGGACATCCTCACCGGCGGCCGCGTGGTGTTTGGCATCGGCCGGGGCTACCACACCCGCGAGGTGGAGTCCTTCGGCGCGCCGATGATCGACGGCGACGCCAACCGCGAGTTGTTTGAAGAGCAGTTCGAGATCATGATGAAGGCTTTCAACAGCGAGTCCTTCTCCCACCAGGGCAAGCACTACACCATCCCGCCGGACATCCCCTATCGCGGCTACGACCTGAAAGAAGTGACCCTGGTCCCGCGTCCCAAGACCCGTCCGGTGGACGTGTGGCAGCCCATAGTCAGCGCGTCGGACCGGGCGCTGGACTTCATGGCCAAGTGGGGGATCAAGGGCGTGATACTGGGCACGGGCGAGCAGTACGTCGAGGAGTGGGTGCAGCGCTACCAGGCGGCAAACCAGAGGGCGGGCCGGGACCTGGCCCTCGGCGAGGGGCTATGCGTCGGGCTGTGGGCCATGGTGGACGACACCACCGCCGGCGCGCGCCGTCAGCTGCAGCCGCTTTTTGAGGAGCACGTCAAGTTCGCCGCGCCGCTGGGGATGCTGCGCTACAGCGACCAGCAGATCTCGGCCACCGGTCCGGGCGGCGTGGCCCGCCACATCGCCGCCGGCACCGACTTCCAGGACGTCATCGACAACCGCGCCTGGTTCGCCGGCAGCCCGGAGGACACCATCGCGTACCTCGAGGAGCTGCAGGACAAGTACCCCGGCCTCGAGCAGATCATGATCGCCTTCCCCATGGGAGCAACCACCAACCAGTTCAAGGAGCAGATGGGCCGGTTCGCGGCGGAGGTGATACCGCACTTCAAGAAGGACACGGTGAACGCATAAAAGTTTCAGGAGTGACGAAAAATGGCACTGCCTGCTTTCAATGAACTGACAAGACCCGCTTTGGAAATGGTTGTGAATTCTCATGACGCTGTGCACGTTCGCGAGATCAGGAACCACCTAATTGACCTTTTCGACGTTGCCGAAGTAAATCTGGCGGAAGTTTTGTCGTCGGGAGAAGAGAAGTTTTACAACCGCGTGCGTTGGGTGGCTTGGTCTTTCAAGCATGCTGGGCTACTGCACTCTCCATCGAAGGGCATGTTTGTGAGTACTCCAGAAGGAGTGGCATATCTGCTCAGCCATTCTGGCACGATCGAACGAAAAACCCTGACAACGATGATCGCGCAGAAATCACAGGATCACGACACAACGACAGAAGTAGATCAGTCTGCGCCAGCAGTAGTCGTCGGACCTATAGTAGAACGGGCCGACCTTGAGGACGCTGCCCCCGACGAACAGTTGGATCAAGCTTTCGCGCAGATCAAGGAGAAACTAGCCAGCGACCTTCAAGAGGCGATATGTCTCGTGTCTCCGAAACAGTTCGAGAAACTGGTTATCGAACTATTGGCAGCGATGGGCTATGGCCGGCCGGAACATACGGGTAAAAGCGGCGACGGCGGCATAGACGGGATCATCAATCAGGACTCCCTAGGCTTGGAAAAAGTCTACGTTCAGGCCAAACGGTGGAACGACAAACCGATTTCGCCGGCCGACATTCAACAGTTCGCCGGCAGTCTCGATACATTTGGCGCTTCGAAAGGCGTGTTCATTACCGCATCTTCTTTTAGCGGGAACGCCAGACAAACAGCCGCCGATATCTCCAAGGGAAACAAAATCATTAGTCTGATTGATGGGCCAGTGCTCGCGGGACTCATGATCCAGCACAACGTCGGAGTCTTCAATCAGCGTACGTACGACGTAAAATCGCTGGATGAGAATTACTTCGCTGAGGAAATTTAGCGGGCCGTCCCGCCGGTTCCGGTGTATCATGGCCCCCACCAAACCTACCTGCCCCGCCCAGGCTGACCTACCCCAGGAGGCCATTCCATGTTCCTGATGCGTTTTACCGAACGGGCCTACGTGAATTACACGGAGGAGGACGTGCGCAACTCGCCCAACGAGGCGGTGCGGCTGACGTTCTCGAACTCCAACTTCAACCCGCAGGAAGGCCACTACCTCTACAACATGTACCTGGACGAGTACGAGTACTCGGAGGAAGTGGGCTTCGACGGGCTGATGCTCAACGAGCACCACAACACGCCCACCTGCCTGGGCGCAACCATGAACCTGGAAGCGGCCATCCTCGCCCGCAACACCAAGAACAGCAAGATCGTGTTACTGGGCAACCCCCTGCCCATCTTCGACAACCCCATCCGGCTGGCCGAAGAATTGGCCGAGATTGACATGATCTCCGGCGGCCGCCTGGTGTCCGGCTTCGTGCGCGGCACCGGTGTTGAGAGCCTGGCCACCAACACCAACCCATTGCATAACCGCGCCCGATTCGAGGAAGCCCACGACCTGGTTATCAAGACCTGGACCACGCCCGGCCCCTTCCGCTGGGAAGGAGACCACTACCACTTCCGCGTGGTCAACCCCTTCCAGACGCCGATCCAGAAGCCGCACCCGCCCGTCTGGATCCCCGGCACGGGCAGCCCCGAAACGCTGGTGTGGTGCGCCGAGCGCAACTACCCGTACATCTTCCTGGAAACCGACCCGCAGGGCACCCAGGACATGAAGTCCATCTACGCCGAGACCGCCCGCGAGCACGGCTACGAGCCCGGCCCGGAGAACTTCGGCTACCTGGTGCGCATCCACGTGCAGGACACGGACGAGAAGGCCTACGACGTGGGCAAGGGCTACATGGTCGGAAACATCGGCGTGGGCCGCATTCCGCTGCCCCGCGATTACGCCTCGCCCGTGGGCTACGGCAGCCGCAGCGACGACCCCCGCTTCCTGCGCCTGCGAGAGCAGATCCGCAGCGACCCGTTCCGCGTGGGCGGACTGGACGGCGCGCAGTATGACTCCATCCTCGACTCCAAGCGGTGGATCATCGGCAGCCCCGATACCGTCATCAGCCAGCTCCGTGAGGTGTTGAGTTTCATGCGCCCCGGCATCCTGGCCGTGTGGACCAACGACGGCTCCATCAGCCACGAGGACACCATGCGGTGCCTGGAGCTGATGGGCCAGGAAGTGCTGCCGGCCCTGCGCGAGATCGGCGAGGAACTGGAGCTCACCGACCCCTTCCAGAAGGAAGGCGTACAGCCCGGGCTCACCAGGATGTAACCGCCGCTCAATCGACCGTTAATGAATCAAGGAGCATAACCCCAATGGCAAACTTCACCGAGGAAACCATCTCCGTCGCCGGCGGCAACCTTCAGGTGTACAAGGGCGGCAGCGGCGACCCGCTGCTGGTGCTGCACGGCGCCGGTGGCAACGCTGGCCCCCGTCGTTACGCCCAGGCCCTGGCGGAAAAGTTCACCGTCTACCTGCCATCCCACCCCGGCTACGGCAAGAGCGACCGGCCCGGCTGGGTGGAGACCATGCAGGACCTGGCCTGCTTCTACACCTGGTACCAGGAGCAGGAAGGATTGGAAAACGTTCGCGCCATCGGGTTCTCCATGGGCGGCTGGCTGGCGGCCGAAATGCTGTCGATGACCGGTCATGCCTTCAGCAAGGTGATGCTGGTGGGCGCGGCCGGGATCAAGCCCAACGATGGCGAGATCACCGACATCTTCATCATCAACCCCGGGCAGATTCGCGATTTGGCGTACCACGACCCCAGCCAGGTTCCGGAGTGGGACGAGATGTTCGGCTCCGACCCGACACCGGAACAGACCGATCAGGCCGAGTCCGACCGGGAGATGGCCATCCGGCTGACGTGGCGGCCCTACATGCACAACCCTCGTCTGCCCGCGAAACTCTCTCGCGTCAGCGTCCCTACGCACATCGTGTGGGGCGAGAACGACAACCTCGTCCCGGTCGAATGCGCGGGCCTGTACCAGCAGGCGCTTTCGGGATCCCAGGTCACCGTCATACCCAACTGCGGTCACTCACCCCAGATCGAAAAGCCCGACGACTTCGTGCAGACGGCACTGGCCTTTCTGTAGGCCGGCGCTCGTCGCTCCAAGGCACGGGAGGCAATCATGGCAACCACGCCCATCGGCGAAAAGCTACTCACCGCCGACGAATTTCTCCAATTGTGCCAGCGGCGCCTGATTAAGGGCGAATTGGTCAAGGGGATAATTCACGAAACCGTGTCAGCAGGTGGAGAACATGGCGAGGTGGCGATGGCGTTTGGGACGGCAATGACGTCCTACGTGCGTCCACATCGGCTGGGACGCATAGCAGGCTCGGACGCAGGCGTGATCTTGGGGCGTGACCCGGACACGGTCAGGGAGCCAGACATCGCGTACTTTTCTGCCGAGACCCTCCCACTGGACGTCAAAGTTAGAGGCTACTATGAAGTTGTTCCGGATCTGGTCGTCGAGATAGTCTCGCCCAACGACAGCCCGCAATACGTAGCCGAGCGGGTGGCAATGTGGCTCAGCCACGGCGTTCGCCTGGTGTGGGCCGTGTACCCGGTGGCCCGCACCGTGGCCGCTCATCCTTCAGAAGGGCCAGCGCTCATCTACACCGAGGACGATGAATTGGATGGCGGCGCCGTCCTGCCGGACTTCCGTTGCGCTGTCCGGGACATACTCGACTGGTAGTTGCCGAGAGCGTCACTCCACCGCGTGCAGCTGGCCGTCGGTGGTTCGCACATACAACCTGCCGCCGGCGTAAGCCGGCGGCAATTCTATGGGCCCGGCCAGGTCCACCTTCCACAACAACGAGCCGTCCGTCCGGTTCAGGCAGTACACCTGGCCGTCCCGCGCGCCAAAGTAGATGCGGTCTCCCAGTATGATGGGGGAACTGACAACCCCGCCGTCGGCCTGGTATCTCCACAACTCGTGGTCGGTCAACCCTTCTCTGGCGTAAAATACTCCGTCACTGTCGCCGACGTAATACACGCCATCGGCAATCGCGGGCGATGACACGATCCCCTGGGTATGCCGCTCCTCCGGCGCGAACCTCCACCGTTCTCCGCGCTGGGCCGGCGGCGGCGGGACGCCGGGGATCTGCCAGATCCACATCTGGAACCAGGCGCGCTTGATCCAGTAGAGCCCGGGCATCCCCTTCACTCCGGTGTCGATGGCGTACAGCGTCCCACCGGACGGGAAATATACCCTGTCACCAGTCACCACCGGTGGACCCTCCGCCGAGCCGGCGGTCAGGAAACGGAACCGCCGCCGCCCGTCGTCCGCGTCGATGAAGTACAGGTTGCCCTCGTCGTCAGCAACGTACAGCCGGTCGTTCCGCAGGGTGGGTGTGGTCTTCACGTTGCCCTTGAGCTTGTGCTTCCACAGCTGCTCGCCGGTTTGCGCGTCGAGACCGTAGATGATGTTGCCCGAGGAGGTCACGTAGGCGACGCCGTTATGCACCAGGGCTGACGCCGATATCGGCAGGTGCGCCTTGAAATTCCACACCGGCTCGCCCGTGTCCTGGTCCAGCGCCAGCATCCGGTGGTTGGTCATGCCCACGAACACCAGGTTGTTGTTGGCGATGGTGGCGGCATGGTCCATGGGACCTGGGGTGTCCACCGACCACAACCGCTCGCCCGTGTCGGCGTCGTAAGCGGACACCTGGAAGTGCTCTCCAACGAACACCTTGCCGTCGGCCACCAGGGGCGCGGAGCGGGTGTACGGCCCCAGATCCTGCGACCAGGCGACGCGGCCGGCGGGTTGTTGCTGCACCTCGGGAACGAAGCCGTTGAGATTGGTCCCGTAACCCAACATGGACCAGCGGCCGGCGTTGGACGCGGATGACGCGGCGGCCGACGGACTTCCCGCAAACCAGCGCGCCGGATTGGGCAGACTGAACCAGAATATCCATCCCAGTATTGCCACCAGCAACAGTACCCCTGCCGTGATGGCCGGCTTCAACAACCGCATCCGGTAGCGGCGTCGGGCGGTGCGCTGGCTGCGCTCGACCCAGTCGGGAAACTCCGCCTGGTGATCCTGTTCTTGCATGTCCGTTAAAACACTGGTAGGGGCGAATGATCATTCGCCCCTACATTCTAGCCGCAAAATTGGTTTGCGTCGTTACACATTGCGTTGCTTGGGATCCAACCGGTCGCGCAGCCAGTCGCCGAGCAGGTTCACCGACAGCACGGTGAAGAGAATGCCCAGGCCGGGGAAGAAGGACACCCACCAGGAGTCGATGATGAGCTCGCGCCCATCAGCCACCATGACGCCCCAGGCCGGATTTGGCCGCGGGATGCCGGCGCCCAGGAAGCTGAGACCGGCCTCCAACAGGATCACGAAACCCAGCTGGAGGGTCGCCAGCACAATGATGGTGTTGACCAGGTTGGGGAAGATGTGGCGCAGCATGATACGTATCTCTGACGAGCCGGCCACCTTCGCTCTGGAGATGAAGTCCTGGGTCTTCAGCGCCAGCGTCTCGCCGCGAATCAGGCGGGCGTAGCGTGACCACAGGAACAGACACACCACTATGAGCACGTTTTCGATGCGTGGACCCAGTGTCGCCGCCAGCACCAATGCCACCAGGATCAACGAGATCGACAGCGACATGTCCACCAGGCGCATCACCAGCGTGTCCACCCATCCGCCAAAATAGCCCGCCAGGATGCCGAGCACCGTGCCGATCAAACCCGACACGAAGATCGCCATCATCGACACCACCAGCGCCAGCCGCGCCCCGTGCACAATCCGGCTGAATATGTCCATCCCGTTCTTGTCAGTGCCGAGCAGGTACTTGGCCTGCCCTCCTGGTTTAACCACGATCTGGATCTGGTCGCCCAGCGCCGGAGCGTCGCCTGCGGCTTTGCCCACAACGGTTGCGTCGCCGATGCGGACCGTCCTCTCGGCGTCGCTCAGTTTGATCTCATTCTGCCGGTTGTCCCGGTTTACCCGCTCCACCACAGTGCGAACGGATACCACGTCGTCGGACCAGGCCGGCGGAACCAGCCGGTCGTCCAAGTCGCCGCGCCGCGGGTTATGGGGAGCGATCAGCTCAGCGAAGACTGCCGGTATGAGCAGGAACACCAGCAGCATCGTAACCGGGAACAGGGGCAGCCGGCGAATTTCCCCGATCCAATGCCGGATCCTGGAGAGAGCGCCGGTACGTGCTGCCGCTTCTTCCGTGGCGGGACTGGCGGGGGCTGGCGCCGTGGTGATAGCCATGTGTCATTCTCCACCGTTGGCCATTGTCTTTGTCAATACCAATTCGGTTTGCTTGCGGATGCGCTCGCCTACGTGTAGCGGATCCGGGGATCCAGGTACGCGTAGAGGATATCCACGATCAGGTTGGCGAAAATGTAGATGGACGAACCGATGATGACCACTGCCTGCAGCACCTGGAAGTCGCGCCCGCGCACAGCGCCCACCGCCAACTGTCCCACACCCGGCCACGAGAACACCGTCTCCACGATCACGGTGCCCGTGAAGAGGCCGCCGATGATGATGGCGAAATAGGTCAACGGAGCGATGAAGGCGTTGCGCAGACAGTGTTTCCAAACGACCTTCCATTCCGGCACGCCCTTGATGCGCGCCAGTTTCACGAACTCGGTGTCCAGCACGTCCAGCATCGAGGAACGGATCAGGCGCAGCAGCGCCGCCACCTGGAAGAACCCCAAGGTGAACGCCGGCATGATCATGTGGGACAAACCGCCCTTGCCGGACGACGGCAGCCAGCCCAGTTGCACCGCGAAGAGCCACAGCAGCATGATGCCCAGCCAGAAGCTCGGCACCGACTGGCCGAGGAAGGCCACCGCCTTGCCCTGGTAGTCCAGCCACCCGTCCTTCTTGGCCGCCGTAATCACTCCCAGCGGCACCCCGAGAACCACAGCGATCAACATCGCCAGGCCACCCAATTGCAGCGTGGCCGGGAAGCGGTCCATGACCATGCCCATGGCGGTCTGTCCGCCAAAGGCATAGGACTCGCCGAAGTCGCCCCGGACGGCGTTGCCCAGGAAGACCAGGTAACGCATGTGCAGCGGCCTGTCCAGGCCCCACTTTGCCTTGAGCGCCGCGATGTCCTCTGGGGTCGCCTCACCCATGGGCAGCATCACGGACGTTGGGTCGCCGGTGATGTTGGAGAGCATGAACACGATGATGCTCACCAGGAGCACGGCGATGATCGCCTGCCCGACGCGGAAGATTATGAACCGCTGCATTGTCGTCTCCCGTCCGTACCTGCCGCTGAGTGGGGCGGAGTCCCCGCCAGCGACTCAATGAGTCAAATGGTTCTTGGATGACCTGGCCGTTTCGCCAAGCCTATTGAGCAGCCTTGGCGTACTCCAGGTGACCGAAGACGCCGGTAAGGCTGCCGAACTTGTACTCCAACACCTCCTCCGGGTTGACCAAAAGGGTGGATCGGAGGTTGACGATGGGGATGGTGCGATAGTTGTCGTAGATATGGTCGCCCATTTCCTGCGCCAGACGATTTCGCTCGGCGGGGTCCGTCTCTCTCAGCAGCGCCTCGTAATTGTCGTCGTAGATCTGGTGCTCGATGTAGGCTACACCACCGTTGGGCAGACCCGTTTCAGGGTTGGTCGGCCCGGTGTAGTAGTAGATGCGGGCGTTGGCGTTGATCTGCCGGATGGTCTGGCGCACCGGCAGGACGAAGTGTGCGTCGTGCAGGTCTCGGAAAGCATCCAGCGCGCGGGCGAACTCCACCTCCACCAGCTTCACATCGATGCCGATTTCCTCCAAGGACTGGGCAACGGTCTGGGCCACCTCGATGGTCTCCGGCAACCCGGGCAGGCTGCTCTGCCAGACTTCCACGAAGAAACGGTTCTGGCCGTTGTCGCCGGGGAAGCCGGCCTCGTCCAGGAGTTCCTTGGCGCGTTCCGGATCGTAGCCGTACTTCTCGTCGAACTCCTCAGCCCAACGGGGGTTCCAGCCCTCCAGGGTGTCGTGGAAGATGGTGTTGTACATGGGCTCGCCGCGGCCCTTGAACAGTTCGTTGATGATTTGCTCACGATTGATGGCGCGATTCATCGCTTCGCGGACCAATCGCCCGGTCTCGCCGGGAGCGGCCCAGGGCTCAGAGTCGGGGTTCCAGTTTGCTTCACTCACGTAGTATTGGCCAAAGGGAATGATGGTCAGCCCTACCGTCGGCAACGGACTTTCAAATACCTCCATGCCTTCATCAATGGCCTGTTGGTGCAGCACCTTGGGCACGTCCACCATGTTGGCCTCGCCGGTCAACAGCAGGGCTAGCCGGGTCAGGTCCTCGGGGGTCGTGCTGATCCGCATGCGCTTGAACTCCGGGTTCACTCGCCAGTGATCGTAGGGCACGGCTTCGTACTCGGTGAACTCCTTGAGCTCGCGATTGACGAACTGGTAGGCGCCGGTGCCGGCCGGGCCGCTCTCGAACATGGCGTCGCCCTCGGCCGCATGTTGGGCAGCGCTGCGCACGGCGGCGCACGGGATGACCAGGATGTTGAACCACCAGTCGGCCACGTCCACCTGCGGTTGGGCCAGCGTCATCTTGAAGGTGTAATCGTCAATGACCTCCATTTTGCCAGCGTCGATCATCTCGGTCATGGAGTCGTACCCCATGAACTTCTTAAGCGGCGACTTGCAGCCGGCCAGCGGGTCGGACATCTGCTGGTCGACGGTGAGGATCACGTCCTTGACGGTGAACTCACCCCAGCCATGGTGCATCTCGACGCCTTCCTGAAGGCGGAAGGTGTACTCGCTGGCATCGGGGCTGACGTCCCACTCCCGCGCTAGCTGGGGCAGGATGGTGGAGACACCGGTTTCGGGGGAGATGGTGGTCAGGTTCTCCCACATGGGCCGGAACACCAAGTGGCCGCTGCTGGTGGCCAGCCAGGGGAAGAAGGTGTCCTGGGGCAGCGGGGTAACGGCCATGTGGAGGTAGGTGTCCTCGTCGGCCATGGCCGGCATGGCTGTGGGTTCAGGGGCCGCGGTGGCGGCCGCTTGAGCCGGGGCGGCCGGCGCGTCCGTCGCGGCGGGGGGGGGGGGGGGCGGGCCGCGGCGGCGCGGCCGGTGGCGGCGGGTGCGGCGGCCGGCTCCGACGCCGTCCCGCCACAGGCGACAATCACGGACAGGAATACGATAAGCGAGGGGACTGCGGCGATGCGCAACGCGTTTCGAATACTGCGAACTGTCATGCGGATACCTCCGTATCAGTCAGCGGATTCCCGTTTGCCGCCAAACATTAGCATCGGCAATACCTGATGTCAAATATTCGTTACCGCAATACTGCGCGGGGTGCAAAATGTCCAAACCTGTGCTTTTAGAAAGGGTTGTCGTTGTCTCCACGCGGTTCAAGGGCTAAATTCGTACACCAAATCACGGTTAACGGAGTTTGCGGTACTCTTTGCCGGATTGCGTCCTTTTACGTCATTTGCAGAGCTTTCGGATTGCCGTTGCGCGTGCGCCTTTGCAACCATATACTCCCGCGCGGTTATCATTTACCGCAGCGATCTCCCAATACCGTATACCCGGTGACAAACCCATGTCGGCTGCACCTGATTCAAACCCGACGAACCGTCAATCACCCTCCGCGCTGGAAGGGGTCCGAGTCGTGGAGTGGGGAGAGATGGTTTCGGCGCCATTTTGCGCCAAAGTGCTGGGCGAGTTTGGCGCGGACGTTATCAAGGTGGAGCCGCCGGAAGGCGACGCAGCTCGCCGGGCGGGGCCATTTCCCGGCGCGCAACCTCACGTTGAACGCAGCGGGTTGTTCCTGTTTGCCAACCTGGGCAAGCGGGGAGTGACCCTGAATGCCAACGAACCGGCCGGCATCGACGGGCTCCACCGCCTGCTGGCTGACACCGATATATTCGTCGAGAACCAGGCCTACCCCACGCTGGCGGGGGCGGGAATAACCGCGGAGGAGTTGCGGGTACGGCATCCGCACCTGATCACGGTTTCCCTTTCTCCCTACGGTCGCACCGGCGACTATCGGGAGTACGCCGGCTACGACCTCCAGGTGAACGCCTTGAGCGGCATGAGTTTCGGCACCGGCCACCCGCATCGGGAGCCTCTCACGACGCCCGTCCGGCAGGCGGGATACCTCGCCGGTTTGGGCGGGGCCTATGCTGCAATCGTGGCTTTGCTGGCCCGAGAATCAGGCCTGACCGGCGGCGAGTACGAAGGCGGTCAGTATATCGACATCGCCGATTCGGGCGTGATCAGCACGCTGCTGACCGGCTACCATCTGCCCACGTTCATCTACCGCGGCATCGCCGGCTCACGCTCGGGGAACCGGATGCGCCTCGGCCTGTTCCCCAACTGCGTTCTGCCCTGCCGCGACGGCTACGTGTGCATCGACGCGCCGCAGATGGAGCAATACCAGCGGTTCCTGCACCTGCTGGGCGATCCCGACTGGACCGACAATCCGCGCTACCGGGACCGACGCGCCATGAGCGACCAGTATCCCCAGGAGGCCGAGAACCTCATCGCCCCCTGGTTCATGGAACACGACAAGGCGGAGATCCTGCAGTTGTGCCTGGAAAATCGCATCCCGTGCGCACCCGTGCTGACCATGGACGAAGCGCTGGAACTGTCCCACCTCCACCAAAGGGACTGGTTCGTCGAATCCGAGCATCCTGATGCCGGCGCTTACCGGTTCCCGGGCGCTCCGGTGCGGCTGCACGGTTCACCAGGCCGCATCGTCCGTCCCGCTCCGCTGCTGGGGCAGCACAATGCGGATGTGCTGGGCAGATGACGGTCGCCGGTAGCCCGATGCCTCTACCTCCTCTGCGTAACGTGCGCGTCGTGGACCTGGGCTCCGCCTGGGCCGGGCCCATGGCCGGGCATCTGCTGGCGGACATGGGCGCCGAGGTGATCAAGGTGGAGAGCCGGGCGCGCATGGACGGTATGCGGCTGGGCCGACCCATGGTCGGCGAAGACCTGGCCGGGGGAGACCGTGGCCTTTGGCCCGAATTGCAGCCGGTGTTTCACGGTCTCAACCGGAACAAGCTCAGCGTCACCTTGAATCTCCGCACCGAGGCCGGGCGCGGATTACTGCAACAACTGGCCTCGGTCAGTGACGTGGTGCTGGCGAATTTCTCGCCCGGCGTGCTGGAAAGGCTCGGCATGGATTATGCCAGCCTGCGGGTGGTCAAACGGGACATCATCGTGGCATCCATGCCGGCGTTCGGCGACAGTGGGCCGCTGCGGGACATGGTGGCATACGCTCCCATCATCCAGGCCATGTCGGGCATGATGAGCTTGGTGGGCTACGCTCCGGATGAAGGCGAGCCCCTGGTCGGTGAGTTGCAAGCGGCGTGGAGCGACACGGTGGCGGCCCTGTGCGCCGCGCTGGGCGTGGTGGCGGCCCTGCGGCGCCGCAACCGCACGGGACAAGGGCAATATGTGGAAGCCGCCCACCTGGAAGGGACAGCCGCCTTGTTGGGCGTGCCCATGCTCGACTACCAGATGACCGGCACGATCCCGGTTCCGCCCGGCAACGACGACCCCGACTTCGCGCCGCACAACAACTATCCCTGCGCCGGAGATGACACCTGGATCGCCATCGGCGTGAGCACGGATCAGGAATGGCAGGCATTGGCCGGAACCATAGATAGCGACCGGACCGATCGCGTCCGTCTCGCCACGGATGCACGTTTCGCCGACCAATCATCCAGATGGGCCAACCGGCGAGCACTGGATGAAGTCATCGCGGAGTGGACCATTGAGCTCAGCCCTCAGCAGGTCACCGAAAGGCTGCAGGCAGCGGGAGTGGCGGCCATGCCGGTGATGAACATCGCCGATCAGTTCGCGGACCCGCATCTGAACGCCCGGGAGACCTACGTGGAAATCGATCATCCGCACGCCGGCGCAGAGATGGTGTACGGCGTGCCCTGGAGGTTCAGCGGGACACCGGGAGCGGTCCGCACGCCGGCGCCCCTGCTGGGTCAACACAACGAGTATGTCCTGCGGCAATTGCTGGGCATTGACGGGTCCCGGATCGACGACCTGATCGCTCAGCAGGTGGTGTACTGACCCGCCAAATCGGAGTGTGGGCGCCGCAAGATTGAGTAGGCGCGGGACGACCCCGACCACCCTTTCTAGTTGCAGCAGTATGCAGCGTATGGTAATTTGACTCAACTCAAAATCACGGGAACATAGGCCGACAGTCGATTGAGAAAGATACCCAGAATCCGTATCAAGACATTCGCGACATTGGCCATGATGCCAATTAACAACGGATAAGGAGCGTTTCAGTGGACGCGCTACTTGAAGTCAAAAACCTGCAAACATACTTTTTCACCTATGAAGGCGTGGTCAAAGCCGTTGACGACGTATCTTACGAGGTGATGGCCGGCGAAACGCTGGGGTTGGTCGGCGAGAGCGGTTGCGGGAAGAGCGTCAGCGCTCTATCCCTCATGCGCCTCATCCCTGATCCACCCGGCAAGACCGTGGGTGGCGAGGTGCTGTTCGACGGCGAGGACATCCTGCAGATCGACATGGACGACATGCGCCGGATCCGCGGGGCGAAGATGGCCATGGTGTTCCAGGAGCCGATGACCTCCCTGAACCCGGTGCTGACCCTGGATCGACAGTTGACCGAGACGATCCAGTTGCACATGGGCAAGAGCCGCGACGAAGCTCGCAAGGACGCGGTCGACCTGCTGGCCAGGGTCGGTATTCCCGATCCGGAACGCCGTATCCGGCAGTACCCTCACCAGTTCAGTGGCGGGATGCGCCAGCGCGTGATGATCGCCATGGCGCTGAGTTGCAACCCGCAACTCATCATCGCTGACGAGCCCACTACGGCGTTGGACGTGACCATTCAGGCGCAGATCCTGGAGTTGATGAAGTCGCTGACCCAGGACCTGGGCGTCGCCCTGATCATCATTACCCACAACCTGGGCGTCGTGGCCCGCTACGCCGACCGGGTGAATGTGATGTATGCCGGGAAGATCATCGAACGCGGTTCGGCGTACGAGATCTACACCAACCCTCGTCACCCGTACACCGTCGGGCTTCTCGACTCGGTGCCGCGCCTTGACCAGCGCCTGGCCGACGAATCTGGCAACGCCGCCAAGTTGGTGCCCATCGAAGGGCAACCGCCGGACCTGGTGAACTTGCCCCAGGGATGCTCCTTCCGCGCCCGCTGCCGTTTCGCGGTGGACCAATGCGCCACCGAAGCGCCGCCGCTGATGCCGGTGGAGAGCAACAATTCTGAGGAACCCCACGTTTCGGCGTGCTGGCGCTCTGAGATCCTGGGCGTGCAGGCGTTGAGCTACGCCATGGGTACCGGCTAAACCGCTGAGAGGACCAACGTCATTTGCTACTGACTCGTGATGACGGGTTCGAAAAGGGAGTTCCACGATGACCACTGCTGAGATGCCCCAAACTGCTGCGACGTCGTCGTCTGCGCAAGACACGATTCTGGACGTCCGCGGCCTCAAGATGCACTTTCCGGTAACGTCGGGCATCCTGTTCCAACGGGCGGTTGCCTACATCAAAGCCGTCGACGGCGTGGACTTCACGGTCCGTCGCGGCGAGACCCTGGGCATGGTTGGAGAGTCGGGCTGCGGCAAGACCACCACCGGTCGCTGCATCCTGCGTCTCTACCGGCCCACCGACGGCCAGATCTGGTTCAACGGCGTGGAAATCGCCCAGGCCAAGACCAGCCAGATGCGTGCCATGCGCCGCCAGATGCAGATCATCTTCCAGGACCCATATAGCTCGTTGAACCCCAGAATGACGGCCGGCAACATTATTGGAGAACCCCTGGCCGTGCACGGGCTGGTCAACAACAAGCGGGAGTACCGGGAGAGGGTAGCCGAGTTGCTCAACAACGTCGGCCTGAACCCCTACATGGCTGACCGCTTCCCCCACGAGTTCAGCGGTGGACAGCGGCAGCGCATCGGCGTGGCCCGGGCTCTGTCCGTTGACCCCGACTTCATCGTGTGTGACGAGCCGGTCTCCGCCCTGGACGTGTCCATCCAGGCCCAGATCATCAACCTGCTGGAGGACCTGCAGGAGCGCTACGATCTTACCTACCTGTTCATCGCCCACGACCTGTCGGTGGTCCGCCACATCAGTGACCGTGTTGCCGTGATGTACCTGGGCAAGATCGTGGAAGTCGCCGACCGCAACGCGATCTATGAGAACCCGCAGCATCCGTACACGCGGGCGCTGCTGTCCGCCGTGCCGATTCCCGACCCCGTGCTTGACGCTCAGCGGGAACGGATCATCCTTTCGGGTGAGGTGCCCAGCCCCCTGAACCCGCCCAGCGGCTGCGTCTTCCATCCGCGCTGTCCCATTGCCACGGACGACTGCTCGCGGATCGCTCCGGAAGCCCGCGAGGTCATGCCGGACCATATCGCAGCCTGCATCAACGTGCCGGGATACGGACCGTACTAGACCGCGCCACATCAAGCCAACTGTGCCCGGGGAAGACGAAAGAACACCCCGGGCTTTTTTGACGGAGGATCGCGAGATGCGACTGGAAAACAAGACCGCTATGATCACCGGCGCGAGCCGCAACATCGGCGCCGAAATCGCGCGCACCTTCGCCCGCGAGGGCGCCAACCTGATCCTGAACACCCGGCAGTCGGCCGAGGAACTGGAGGCGGTCGCGGCGGAGTGCCGGGAGCTGGGCGCCCAGACCCACACGGTCATCGGTGACGTGGGGGACCCCGATCGCGTGGCGGACATGGTCGCTGAAGGCATCGACGCGCTGGGGACGGTGGACGTTCTGGTGAGCAACGTGGCGGTGCGCCCGCATAAACCCATCCTGGATATAACGGTTGAGGAGTGGCAGAGTGTCATGGCGACCAACCTGCACTCCGCTTTCTATCTCATCCACTCCGTCCTTCCAGGGATGATCGAGCAGCGGTCCGGCAGCATCATCGGACTGGGCGGGCAGTCGGCCATCACCGGCCGCCCCGACACCGCGATCGTGACCACGGCGAAAACCGGACTGCTGGGGCTGATCCGTGCGGTTGCCGCCGAGTGCGCCCAGTACGGCGTGCGCGCCAACCTGGTGAACCCCGGTTCGACCGACACGGCGCGCGCGCACCCGCAGTGGTATCCGGAGTTCCAGGACGTGGCCCGCGGGTCCGACCGGCACCTGCAAGAGATACCGCTGGGGCGGCAGGGCACGGTGCACGACATTGCCAACGCCTGCCTGTTCTACGCCAGCGACGAGTCGTCTTACATTACCGGCGACCGCATGAACGTGGTGGGCGGGCGGTATATCGTGTAGCGTACCGCACCTGTCGCTGGCCCGCGATACAGCGCGCCGGTTCAGTTCCCGTAGGCGCGCTCCAGCACGGCGTCCAGTTCTTCCTGGGTGTAGCGGTACTCCTGGGTGCCGGGCTGCTGAATGACAAAATGGGCGCAGGCCGCGCCGATCTGGGCGGCGCGCTCGAGTTGACGCAGCGTGATCGAATCGAAGCTGCCGCCTTCGTTGGCGTGAGCGGCGGTGACGGGGTGGACCAGGCCCAGGATCAGGCCGCCGCGGAAGGCGTCGCCGGCGCCGGTGGGATCAACGACGTTATCGGTTTGAACGGGCGAAACCATCACCTGCCCTTCCGGTATGGTGACACGAACGCCCTGTTCGCCCAGCGTCGTGACCAGGACGCCGGTCAGCTCCAGCAGCCCGGCATCGTCACGGCCGGTCTTCTCCGAAATGAGCGCCATCTCGTAGTCATTTGCGATCAGCAGGTGTGACTTGGCGATGCACGCGGTGAGCCCGTCGGCGTCCCACGCGGGGAGCGACTGACCAGGATCGAATATGGTGTAGATGCCGGCGCGGTAAGCATCGGCGGTGAAATTGGTCATGTCGTCGAGGTTGCCCGGGCCGACTATGTTGATGACGTCCGCTGCGTCCACCTTGCCGAAGTCGAAGCCGGTGGCATGCTTCATGGCGCCGGGATTGAACCCGGTGATCTGGTTGTCCGCGAGATCGGTAACGATGAACGCCGAGGCGGTGGCCTCCGCGTCCACGATGCGAATGTCATCCGTTGGTATGCCGTTGTCGGTCATCCAGGTGAAGTAATCCCGGTAGTCGGAACCGATGGCGGCGACGATCCGCGGCTGCTGTCCCAGCATGGCCAACGAGTAGGCAATATTGCCGGCAGTCCCACCAAAGTAGGCGTTGAAACCGTCGACGGTGAAGCTGAGGTTGATCTGGTGGACGCGCTCCGGGACGATGTGGTCGCCGAAACGCCCTTTGAATGTCATGATGCGGTCGATGGCGAGAGAGCCGGAGACGATTATCTGCATTGTGGCAAGTTCCTTTGGTCTAGATTTTGGAGTGAGTGGTCAGCAGCCCCAGCGGCCTTCAATTTGGCCGGCGAACTGCACGCGAGCGCCCGGGACAATACCCTGGGCCCCGGCCTGACCGGCGTTGATCTCCAGGATGAAACGCACCGGGTCAGTGGATGGGTAGCGTGGCAACTGGTCGCGCGGCGTGTCCAGGGGCGGATTCGGCACGTCGGCGGTGACGCCGGCGACCGTACAGTCGGACCGGATCCACACCATGTCCAGCGGGAAATGCATGTCAGGCATCCAGAATGTACGTGGATTGTCCTCTTCGTAGACGAACAACATGCCCCGATCGGCAGCCAGTGAGGGTCGACCGGACAGCCCCTGAGTACGTTCCTCGCCGGTTACCGCCAGATCCACCACGTAGACGGCATCCCCGATGAACACCAGTGGCGCGTCGGGTGGCGGTGTCGGCGCAGGTACGGGCGTAATGGTTGGTGTGACGGTCGGGGTCGGCAGAGTGATTGGCGTCGGCCGAAAGGTGGGCGTCGACAGCAGGGTTGGTGTGGGGAAAGGTGTTGCGGTTTGAGTTGGCGTTGGCGCCTCCGGGTTGTTAGCCGGCGTGGGTGCAGCGCTTGGCGCCGGTTCTGTAGCGCAGGCCAAGGCAACCAGGACCACGACTATTCCCACCAACCCTCGGACGATTGCCGGGAGGGACCAGTTGCCGCCGTCGCACCGCACGTACGATTGGACTAGCCCAACTCGGCGCGGATGTCGGTGATCCGTTGGCGCAGTGACTGGAGCAGCACCGCCGTCGGAGGAGGCGCAACGTGGGTGTAGCCCACGCCCATGGCCTGCAACTCGGATGCCGACAGTGGGAATGCGGGGTGGTTCATCGGCATGGACAGCCTGGCCCCGCCGGCCGCTTTGACCTCGGCCGCCAGTTCTTCGAGGCGAGCGCGGATGACCGGGCTCTGTGGGTCGCGAATGCCCATGTACTCGGAGAAGTCGGTGGGACCGATGGACACGAGGTCGATGCCGGGAAGCGCGGCGATCTGGCCAATCTCGCTGATGCCCCGCTCGTCCTCGGTCATGACGGACAGGATGATGTTCTCGTTGGACGTACGGGTATGCTCGTCCCAGTTCACGGTACCGAAACGGGCGGCGCGGGTGCCGCCGGCTCCGCCGCGGTGTCCCAGGGGGGCGTAACGGACGGCGTCCACGGCGCGCTTGGCGCCCTCGAGGCCGTCGATGTGGGGGATGATGATGCCCTGAGCGCCGGCATCCAGCAGCCGCAGGATGAGGTTTTCATCGTTGCCGGGGATGCGGATCATCGAGGTCACGCCGACCAGGTCTGCCGCCATGATCATCTGGCTGACCAGGCCCAGGTCAAAGGTCGTGTGTTCCATGTCGATGAAGGCCGCGTCGAATCCGGCCAGGCCGATGATTTCGATGACCTGCGGGTCCGCGAAGGTCACATAGGTTCCCAGGGCGAGGCGGTTTTCCCGCAGCGCGCTTCGTGCTCGGTTTTCCTGCATTTGGCGATGCTCCTCGGAGGAGATGGTTGTATGGAGGTGCGACCGGCCGACGTCAGTCGGCCGTTTCGTTGGCCGCTGGAGACTGTACAGGCTTCACGCCGTATTTGGCCAGTATGGCATCGACGAACGGCTTGAGCACCTGCTCGGCCCGTTCAATGTTGAGCGCAACCGCAGATGCCTCGTCGTCCTTGTCGTAATAGACCAGGACCCCATCCGCCATCTCTTCGGCGTCTTCGCGAACCCGACCGTTTTCGATATACAGTGTTTCAGTTTCGGCGACGTAAACAACCGTCGGCTTTGGCAGAGCCTCCAGTTCGAAGCGCTTTACTTTGCGAGCCATGCGAACCTGGTTTGAGGCCTTGCGCGCACCCACTTTGTCATCGCGAGGAGCATAGCGACGCGGCGATCTCGTTGACGGAGCTACGTTGGCCACCCCAACGGGATTGCCGCGCCTCGCTCACAATGACAATGCGTCTAGGGCAGTTACGCCGACGCGCCGGTGAGGTGCGCCACCTGGGGCATCACCTTGTTGGCCAGCAGATGGGTGGAGTGCTCCCAGGCCGCGTTGTTCTCCGACTGGTCGTACACCAGCATCAGGAGGCCGCCGAAGCCGCCCACGTCGCCGTACAGCCGGTTGATCTTCTCCGCCACCGTGTCCGGCGAGCCGATCAGCCAGAGGTGCTCGGCCATATACTCGATGTTGACCGCATCGTCGGGGACCTCATCGTCATGCTTGAAGACCTTCATCAGGTCGAACTCGCGGAACAAGGGCAGCAGGTAGTCGTGCCAGACGCGGCCCAACATGCCGTTGAGCGCCAGGTCGCGGGCTTCCTCGTCGGTGTCGGCGACATACACATCGCGAACCAGGCGCCAGTCGGCGCGCGAGGGGGTGCGGCCGGTGCGCTGGGCGCCCTCTTCGATGGCTTCCCAGTGACTGCGGCAGTAATCGTTGTTGAGGGCCAGGCTCATGGGGATGAATCCGCGCTCGCCGGCGATCATCAGCGTGGGGGACTTGTAGCTGACCGAGGCCACGCCGATGGGCGGATGGGGCTGCTGGTAGGGCCGCAGGAAGAACTCCAGGGTGCCGTACATGGGCTCGGGGATGCTGACGTTCCAGTACTTGCCCTTGTACTCGAACGGCCCGTCGTTCTCCCAGATCTTCAGGATGATGTCCAGTGACTCCCGGGTCATGTCCCGGTGCTCGCCGTTGTTGCCGTCGACGTCGAACAGCGCCCAGTCGCTGGGGAGGCCGCTGGCGCCGACGCCGAACAGGAAGCGGCCCTGGGAGATGTGATCGAGGTAGGCCACGCGGTGGGCCAGCTCGGCCGGATGGTGGAAGGGCAGCAGGTGCGCGCCGGAGCCGAGCTTGATGCGCTTGGTCTTCATAAGCGCCTGGGCGATCAGCAGGTCGGGCGCGGGAATGGGTTCCCAGGGCGAGGTGAAGTGCTCGCCGATCCAGGCCTCGTCGAAGCCCAGCTCGTCGCAGAGCGCCAGGTAATTCAGGTCCCACTGATGGGCGTCGTAGATGTTCCGTTCCGGCGGATGCGACGGCATCATGAACAATCCGTACTTCATGGCTCCTCCCTGAACAGGGTGCGCCCGGCGGCCGCGCCGGCCTCAGGCTGTCTTGGTTGCCGTACCATAGCACAATTCGGGCGGGATTTGCGTCCGTGCTATAGTGGCCCATCCACACATGACACGGGGGGCGAAATTGACCACAGCACAGACGGGGAACAGAGTCAGAGTCCATTACACGGGCCGCCTGGACGATGGCGAAGTGTTCGACTCATCGGACGGCGGCACGCCCATGGCCTTCACCATCGGAGGCGGCCAGGTGATACCGGGGTTCGAGAACGGTGTCGTGGGGATGGAAGTTGGCGATACCAAGACCGTCCACATCCCGTGCGCCGACGCCTACGGCGAGCATCATGCTGACGGCGTGATGCAGGTGCCGCGGGGCGAATTCCCTCCGGAAATGCCCCTGGAAGTGGGAACCAGCGTGCAGGGCCAGCAGGAAAGCGGGCAAGTGGTCAACTTCACCATCATGGCAGTCTCCGACGAAGCGGTCACCCTGGACGCCAATCACCCCCTGGCCGGCAAGGACCTGACCTTTGACCTGACGCTGGTGTCTATAGAAGACTAGACTTGGGCGCAGCTGACGCCATGCGGGACATGGCCTGCTACACCCGCACCTGCTGGGCAAGTGTCTGGTAGGTGACCGGCGAGGTGGCAACCAGACCCGCGTCGACGGGCAGTATCACACCGTTGATCCAGCGAGCCTCGTCGCTGGCCAGGAACAGGGCCGCGTTGCCGATGTCCCAGGCCGTGCCCTCGGTGCGCAGGGGGGCCGAAGAGCTGCGAACCTGGCGCAGGTCATCGTCCATGCGCGGCGCCACCATGGGGGTATACACCAGGCCGGGCGCGATGCAGTTGGTGCGGATGCCGTCGGGCCCGTGGTCGGCGGCCATGGAGATGGTCAGGCCGATCACCGCCGCCTTGGACGCCGTGTAGGGCGTGCTGCTGTGGGCGCGCAGGCCGGCGATTGACGAGATGTTGATGATGGACCCGCCGCCGGCCTCTATCATGCGCGGCACCGCGAACTTGCTGGCCATGACGATGGTCTTGACGTTCACGGCCATGATGTGGTCCCAGTCTTCCTCGGAGACCTCCACCACCGTGCCGCGACGGGAGATGCCCACGTTGTTGTCCAGGATGTCCAGCCGGCCATAGCGTTCGATGCAGGTCTCCACCATGCGCTCGCAGTCGGCGGCCCGGGTCACGTCGGCCTGCACGGTTGACGCCACGCCGCCTTCGGCCTGGATCATCTCCATGGTCTCGGCGGCCCGCTCCTCGGTGATGTCGGCCAGCAGGACCTTGGCTCCCTCCCGGGCGAACAGCGTGGCGGTCGCCCGGCCGTTCCCCACGCCAGGGCCGCTGGAGCCGGCGCCGGTCACGATTGCCACCTTTCCTTCCAGTCGCGGGCTGCGTTCAGGCACAGTTGAATCCTCCGTAATGGGCCGCCCTCATTCGGCGATGGGGCGCGAAATTATCCACAAACTCGCGCAAGTGTAGCACACCATCAGGACCAGCATGGGGACCTGGCTGAGCAGTGCCGCGCGCCGGGTCGAATAGATCCGCGTCGCCTGCACGTGGGCCAGATACACGCCGGCGATGTGGCCCACGACGATGGCGAGGATCGAGAAGTACCAGATGAAAACGGGGGACAGAATGCTGATGTTGATGATGGCGTCTGCCGTGCCGAAGAGGTCCCAGCCCCAGCCGAAGGGGTCCGACGCCAGCACGATGAACCGCTGGCCGTTGATGAGCAGGAACCCCAGGAAGTGGGCGAAGTGGTAGGCCAACGCTATGGGCAACAGCGAGAAGGTGAACCGCCGCAGCAACTGCCCGGCGTCCGGCTCCGCCTGGCCGGACAACAAGGCCATCGCCGCGCAGGTGGCGACGAACAGCAGGCCGAATACCACCGGCAGCCCCAGCACGCCGATGAGGTTGGCGATGTAGCCGCCGTAGATCGGGAACTGGAGGAGGAACTGGCCGGTGAACACCAGCCATTCCGGCGTCGCCGACAGGCCATCGAAGGAGACGGTGGACAGTAGCAGGATGACGTGAAACACCACGGTCAATGTCACCACGCCGAGGCGGTTGAGACCCACGCAGGGCGGGCGCAGGTTGAACTGGCGCTGTGGCGGCGAGGCTGCGGCGTAGCACTCGTAGCAGTCGACACAGTCGGTTTCGCCAGCCGCGCATCGGCCGTCGCTGGAGCATCGACGGCATCGCGACGTTGGCGATCTCACCTCGGTGACCGAGAAACGGGACATGAACCCATAGACCACGGTGAACCCCTCGGCGTTGCGCAGCCAGACCTCGCGACCGTACACGTACATCCCCACAAAGTTGTACAGCGTGTAGAGCACGAGGATCCAGCCCAGCGCCCGGGGGCCCGCGGTGTCGGCAGCCACGGTTTCCAGGATTGCAAATCCCACGAACACCAGCACCGCCGGCCAGGGTCCGATCCTCGTGGGGTAGCGATAATGCAGGCTCAAGCGACCTCCGCCCGATACGACCGCGAACGCCATCTCCAGAAATCCCCACGCCGCTTTCCACGGGTTGACCAGCGCCCAGAGGTTGCCGAAAAGCGCGGTGAAGAAGCTCAGTCCCACCCAGAAGGCGACGTAGATCGCTGCCGGCGCCGGGTTCAACGCGGCCCGTTCGTTGCCGATCAGCGCCCCGACTATCACGTAAACGGTCAGCGCGACCGACAGGGTTTTCAGCGTAGCGGTGACCGGTGAGGAGGCCAGCCAGCGCACGGGCGGCACGCGCAGCAGGTTGTAACGGGGGTATTGGGCGTGGGTCGCTCCGGCCCGCAGGAACACCGCCGCCACGACGAACGACAACGCCACAGCAACCGCGCCGGCAACCACAAACAGGGACAGGGGCAACGGAAGGTCGTACCGCTCGCCGAATCCGTGAGCGCGGGCGGCCACCGGGAATGCCGTGACGAGAGCCGCGACAAATACGGCCGCACCCATGGGCAGGAGGATTCCAGCCGCGCGGCGGTTCATCAGGCCGCGGAACTGCGCCGGCGTAGGGTGAGCCACGTCCATACCCCCACGATGATGATCACTATCAGCGTCGCAGTGATCCAGATCCACTGGATGCTGGCACCCGGTTCGCCCACGTCCAGGGGCAGCACGAAGGTCTCCTCGCCGCGTTCCGACTCGACCGTTACGGACACATCCCACGGGCCGGTCTGCGCGAAGGGGACGTCCACCTCGAAATAACGTAGCGTCTGCTCGTTCAGCACCTGCTGCGGCCCGAATCCCGTGGAGCCGGGAGGCCCGGACGTTACCACGGTCATCCGCACCTCCGTGTCGCGCAGCGGACGGGGATCGGTGGCGTCAAATACCTGGATGGCCAGATGGGTCTGTGGTATCACCGGCCGGGCGGGGATGATGCCCACCACCATGCGGTAGGGCCCCTGGGTGCGGTCCATGATGATCGTGGACGCGCCGTTGGCCTCGGCGGTATTCGGCGTCCAGGCGGTTATTACGAAACTCAAGCACACCGCCGCCACGGCGATGGTGGCAAGACCCATGAGCAACCCTGGCGATCTGGTCCCAAGCAACGCGTTCCCTGCTTATCCGCGGGCAATATTATCCCGTATCACGATATCACGGTGTCGGATGCAGCATCAACCGAGAGCATCCGTTGCCATCGCTATAATGCCGGTACACTCGCGGGCGCCGAAGCCGGCGCATCGCCGATTTCAGGAGAATGGTATGCCCTTCGCAGGATTGGACTTGACCGGACGAAAAGCGCTGGTGACCGGCGCCGCGCGAGGAATTGGGGCGACGCTGGCGGTGGGGCTGGCGCAGGCCGGCGCCGACGTGGCCGTCACCGACATGGCGTCCGACGAATCATGGGAAGGGTTGTCAAATGTGGTGATGCAAATCCGCAACGAAGGACAGGTCGGGCTGGCCGGCGACCTGGACGTGCAGGACGTTGCCGAAATCCGCCCGACGATCCGGCGCATGGCGGACGACCTGGGCGGGCTGGACATCCTGGTCAACAACGCCGGCATCCGCCGTCGCGCCCCCGCGCTGGAGGTCACCGAGGAAGACTGGGATGCGGTGATGGACACCAACCTGAAGGGGGCGTTCTTCTGCTCCCAGGCCGCCGCCCGACTGATGATCCCCAACGGGTTCGGCCGCATCATCAACGTCGCCTCGCAGATGGCCCTGGTTGGCGCGGTGAATCGCGCCGCCTACTGCGCCAGCAAGGGCGGGCTGGCGAACCTGACCCGCGTCCTGGCCCTGGAATGGGCGCAGCACGGCATCACCGTCAATGCCATCGGACCCGGGCCTACCACCACACCCGGCCTGCTGGAAGCGGATGACCGGGACGCCGACCAGGTGCGAGCCGAGCTGGCCATCAAGATGCCCCTGGGGCGACGCATGGACCCGGAGGAACTGGTGGGCGCCGCGATCTACCTGGCCAGCGATTCCGCCGGCGCCACCACCGGCCACCTGCTGGTCGTCGATGGCGGATGGACGGCGTTGTAGAATTGACAGTACGCGGACGAACACGTCCAAAGGATTTTCGCCATGAAATTCGGGATGTTCTATGAGCTCCAGATGCCCCGTCCGTGGACGGACACCGCCGAGTACGACACACTGTGGAACGCGGTGAAGCAGGTGCAGTACGCCGAGGAGATGGGTTTCGAACGGGTGTGGCTGGTGGAGCATCACTTCCTCACCGAGTTCGCCCACTCGTCTGCGCCCGAGGTGACGCTGGCCGTGATGGCCCAGCACACCAAGAAGATGCGGCTGGGCTTTGGCGTGGTGCTGGCGCCGGTGCACCATCCGCTGCACGTGGCGGCCCGCGCATCGACTCTGGACATCCTGAGCGACGGCCGCGTGGACGTGGGTGTGGGCCGCACCAAGGGGCCGTACCAGCTCACCCCTTTCGGCACCGATGTGGCCCGGACCCAGAGCATGATGGTGGAGACGCTGGAGTGCCTGCCCCGCATGTGGTGCGACGAGGTCTTCAGCCACGACGGCGAGAACTGGCAGATCCCGCCTCGCGAGGTGATCCCCAAGCCCTTGCAGCAGCCCCATCCGCCGCTGTGGATGGCGTGCACCCAGGAGGACACCTTCCGCCTGGCCGGCCAGTTGGGCGTGGGCTGCCTGGTCAACACCCTGGGCGGCACGGACAAGACGCGCGGGCTGGTGAACGCCTACTACGAGGCCATTGAGAACCCCACGCCCGTCGGGCGATTCGTCAACCGCCAGGTGGTGGCCTCCACCATCGGGTTCTGCGACGAGGACGATGCCAAGGCACGGCAGAAGGGCGCGGAAGTCGCGGCCTGGTACCTGGAGCAGAGCCGTCAGCGGTTCGTGCTGGAGTGGGCCGGCGTCGATTCGGACGCCGTGCCCGACGAGTACCGGTTCTACGTGCAGGGCGGCGCGGTGCGCGGCGGCGGGCCGTCCCGTCCGTCGGAGGACCCGCAGCAGCAGAAGCCACCGACCCCGGAGGAATTGCTGGCCGGCGGCGGATATTGCGTCGGCGATCCCGACGCCTGCATTCGAGTGATTGAGGAATTCGAGGCCATGGGCGTGGACGAGATCATGCCCATTTTCCAGGCAGGTTACGCCACCCACGAAGAGGTGATGAACTCCATCCGCCTCTTCGGCGAATACGTCATACCTCACTTTCACAACAAGTAAGTTTGCATGGATATACAGGATGATCAGGATAGAACTGCCTATCTTGTATATCCTGTATATCGATGTAGAAATAATAATATTGGAGAAATTCGATGACCACGGTAGAGCAGTTGGGAACAGCGGTACAGGCGACGGGCGGGCGCAGGACGGGCACGCCGGTGGTGTCGGTGGTGGCAACGACGCCGGAGACGGTGCTGGACGATGTGGAACGCGCCATGCGGCTGGCCGGCGCGGAGTCGGTCCTGTCGCCGGAGCAGGAGACGCTGCTGAAGATCAACATATCGTGGCAGCACTGGTATCCCGGCTGCTCCACCACTCCTTGGCAGTTAGAGGGTGCGATCCGCGGTCTGCAGAACATGGGTCACCAAGACCTCATCGCCGCGCACAACGGCACCGTGGTCGTCGATTCGTTCGAGGGTGAGGTCAACAACAAGCACAAACCGGTGCAGGACAAATACAACCTGCGCACCGTTCACCTGGACACGCCGCCGGAGCCGTGGGTGCGCTACGAGCCCAAGGCCGACATGCTGGTGCTGGACGACATTTACCCCGAGGGCATCGAGATACCGGAGATCTTTGCCGGCAAGAACATCGTCCACCTGCCCACCATGAAGACCCATGTCTTCACCACCATGACCGGCGCCATGAAAAACGCCTTCGGCGGCCTGCTGCATCGCAAGCGTCACTGGACCCACTCGGTGATCCACGAGACGCTGGTGGACCTGCTGGCGATTCAGCAGGAGATTCACCCTGGCATCTTCGCGGTAACCGACGGCACCTTCGCCGGCGACGGCCCGGGCCCGCGCGCCATGCGCTGGCACATCAAGAACCGCATCGTCGCCGGCGCCGATCAGGTGGCGGTGGACGCCGTGGTGGCGTCAATGATGGGCTTCGACCCGCTTTCCTTGCGCTTCATCCGCCTGGCCCACGAGCGCGGCCTAGGAGTGGGCGATATGCGCGACATCGAGGTGGTCGGCGACGAGCCGGACATCAGCCGCGTCAACTGGAAATTCGCCGACAACGAGAACACCTTCGCCAGCCGCGGCCAGAAGATGATCTACTGGGGCCCCCTCAAGCCCCTGGAGAACGCCCTGCTCCGCTCGCCCATCGCGGCCTGGGCCTACACCGCCAGCAACATCTACCATAACGGCTACTGGCTGAACACGATAGGCAAGGGCAGGGTGCGCAAAGCGCTGAAGACGGAGTGGGGGCGGCTGTGGCAGAATTACTGAGCTCACGGACGGCGCAGACGCAAAGTGCTTATATCGAGGTAGCGAAGATGCATGTCACGGGGATGACCATTCAAGGAATACCGCCGTTTTGGGACACGGTGGACTTTGAATTTGATAATCGGGTGAACTTGTTTGTCGGACCGAACGCGAGCGGCAAATCGGTTGCTTTGCGCCTGCTACTATCGCGCACATTGATCCCACAAAGGTTCTATTTTGACCTCAGCGATGACTGGAATCAAATCCTGCTGAACGAAGTCCAGGTGCGGAGAATGCAGCACATAGAGGCACCAGAAGAAGGCCAAAAAGACGGAGTTAATTTTGTGCCTTGGACGTATGTGCCAGCAGGGCGCGTTAACCTCCCGTTCAGCGACGACAACAAAGGAATGTCTGATCTTGCTGCGGAAGGAGTCTCTCGCATATTTATCGAAGAGGAAATCGAAGAACAGCAAGGGAGGATCAGCCCAATAAATCTTCGTAATCTGTTACGAGATCCCTTGTATGCTTTTGATGGCCGCAGGATTCACCGGGCGTATAAGTTGATCTCAGATCGCATTCGCATGCAGAGAGCTTCTTCTGACAACATAACCGTATACCAATCCGCTGAGCTGCTAGCGTCAAAATGCGCACAATCAATTTGCTCCGAGGTTCTGACCCCAGGCGCTTTCCCGGCAGATTATATTCATCGTCAAATGGTGCAAAATGACACTTTGACGCCAACGAACGTACATGACCAAATGGGGATTCGAACGACAGACGACGCACCAAATGGTCTGTTCATGGGAGACCTTAGTTCCGGCACACAAGGTACATTGTTATGGATCTGGTATCTGGCGCTGAGGCTGGCCGATTTTCATCATCGTAGCCGGGGAAACCGACCAAATCTCGGGCAATTCGACTGGGCACAAGAGCCAGGCGTTTTGCTCGTTGACGAGATTGAAAACCACTTACACCCCACTTGGCAACGCAGGGTAATACCCGCGTTGCGCAAGCACTTCCCAAACTTGCAAATATTCGCCACCACGCACTCGCCCTTCGTCGTTGCCGGTCTCGAAAAAGGCCAAGTGCACATGCTGAAGAGGAGACCCGGGGGAATGATCGCCGCCAGTACCAACGAGCACGACATCATCGGATGGACCACTGACGAAATCCTGCGCACGTTCATGGGAGTTGACGAGCCCACGGACCAACTGACCATCGACCGTCGCCAACGCCTGCTGGAACTGCGTCGAAAGGACTCGCTTACGGATGAGGAAGCCGCCGAGATGGAGGACCTACGGCGACAGGTCAACGAGGACTTTCTCAGTAGCAGCACCCCGCTGGAGGCGCAGCGGGAACGCTACGGCGACATGATGCTGGAGTTCCTGCGTTCCCGCCAGTCCGAGCTATCCCAGGACGGCAGCTAGCCACAGATGCGGTGGATTGACCGGGGGCCGGAGCCTCCTGGCGTGGACGACTATGCTCGTCAGTTCACGCAAGGGTGGGTGGATTATTTCCGCCATAACGTCGGCGGGCGGCCCACCGATTCTTTCTGGCGGGAGTTTCGCCCGGCGTTGGGGAATCGCTCAGCCAACATCTGCTGGTACTGCGAGCGCCAGTGCGAACCGGCGTCGGAGGCCAGCGGAAAGGCCGCTACCGTGGATCATTACAAGCCACGGTCCTGTTTCCCGGAGCTGACCTATGAGTGGACCAACTGGGTGTTCAGTTGTCGCCGCTGCAACGAAGAGCATAAGCAGGACAAATGGCCGGCCTTGGGGTACGTCGACCCGTGCGCCGGAGACGAGCAGGAACGTCCGGGACGATATTTCGATTCCGACATGCTCACCGGCGAGATCAGTCCGCATCCAGCTTTGGACGGCGACGCCAAGCGTAAGGCGGAAGCGACGATAGACGATTTGGGCCTGAACGAGATTGACGTGCGGTTCTATCGCATCAACTGGATTCGCCAGTTCTTGGCTGACCTGCAGGGGTTGGCATCTACTGATCGGCGAGCGTTTGTGGAGTTCTGGACCGGTCGTCCGCACGAATTCGCCGGTTCAACCGGCATGGCTATCGCGCAACTGGGCGCAGCGGGCGAGCTCTAATCCTTTGCCTCAGACTCCGTTACCGCCTCACTCACCGCGCTCCACCCCACTCCCGTTTCCCTCGCCGCCGCCGCTACGTCTTCGTACTCCGGCGCCGTGCTGACCACCTCGCCTCCTAGCCACTTGCGCTTCAGGCGCATGGGGCCGTACTCGGTTTCTACGGTTACCGTGTCCCGGTCGGCCACGTAGCGGCCCACGGGGCGGACCCGCACCCCCAGCGTCGGCGTGTCGCGCAGGAACACCTCGGCCAGCCGGCTTTCCAGAGCAGCCGGACCCAACGCGGACAATAGGATGCCCGGGCGGTTCTTTTTCATCTGGATCGGCGTGTGCCAGACGTCGAAGGCGCCGGCCTCGAAGAGCCGCTCCATGGCGAAGCCCAGTTGCTCGCCGGTGGCGTTGTCCAGGTTGGTTTCCAGCAGCACCACGTTGTCCTGCCAGCGGGCAAAGGGTGGGGTCGTTTGTTCTGCACGAGATTGCCGCGCTTCGCTCGCAATGACAGGCGCGGGAACGACTTCACCCAGCCATAATCGCAGCACGTTGGGAAATGCGGCAGGATCCTTGCCCCCAACGCCCACGCCGATGCGGTCGAGGATCATGGCGGGCTGACGGAACTCGTCGGCCAGGGTGGTTATCAGGGCGGCGCCGGTAGGCGTGGTCAGCTCGCCGACGCCGGCGTGGAACTGTCGCTCGGGCGCCACCGGCGCGCCGGCCACCGCGATAATCTCCAGCGTTGCGGGTGCCGGGTTGCTGTAGCCGCCCGGTCGGCGCGGCCCGCCGGGCTCACCCAGAACCAGCGGCGCGGCGTAAACCCGCTCCACGCCCAGCTTTTCGAGCCCGTGCACCACGCCCACCACGTCGACCAGGGTGTCGGCGGTGCCCAGCTCATGCAGGTGGATTTGGTCGGGCTCGTTGCCGTGGACTCGCGCCTCCGCTGCAAACAGCGCGTTGAGGACCGCGGCAGCCGAATGCCGCGTCCGTTCTGACAGTCCCGCTGCGCCCGCAACGGCATCCAGCATCTGCTGCGGTGAGTAGCGGGGAGCGGCGGACACGTCCACCAGGGCTCTCGTGCCGCGAACCTCGCAGCGGGTCTCGGTGGCGGTCGTAATGTCGACACCGTTGATTCTCAGGGCCGCGATGGCTTCCCGGACAGCGTCGATTGGCAGCCCCGCGTCAAGCAGCGCGCCCAGCAGCATGTCGCCGCTGGCGCCGCCGATGGACTGGATGAACGCGGATTTCATCCCCGTGAGGTGGCAGCGCCCACCCGCAGCACATCGTTGAGGCTGCCGGAGCGGAGCCCGCTGAGGTCCAGGGAGACCCAGAGATAGCCCAGGGCCTTCAGCTGGCGGGTGATCTCGTCGCGGTGGGAAAACGCCAACTCCATTTCATCGACGCCCACCTCGATGCGGCACAGCTTGTCGTGGTGCCGGGCGCGGACCTCGCGCAGTCCCATATCGCGCAGGATGTCCTCAGCGGCCTCAATTCGTCGCAATGACTCCACGGTAACCGGCGTTCCGTAGGGGATGCGCGACGAGAGGCACGGCTGCGCCGGCTTGTCCCACAGCGGCACGCCCAGCCAGAGCGCGGCGGCGCGCACATCAGCCTTGTCCATCTCCGCCTCCACCATGGGACTGCGGATGTTGTGCTCGGCAGCGGCGGTCATGCCGGGTCGATAGTCGCCCAGGTCGTCGGTGTTGGCGCCGTTGGCGATCCACTGGAAATCTTCGGTCGACGCCAACGCCGCCAGTTGGTCGTACAGTTCAGTTTTGCAAAAGTAGCAACGCTGGGGCGAGTTGGCGACATAGCCCTCGCGCTGCAATTCATCGGTGTGTATGACCCGGTGGTTGATCCCGAACTCCTCGGCCACCCGCTCGGCGTCGCCCAGGTCTCGTGCCGCCAGGGCCGGCGAGATGGCGGTTACTGCCAGGGCGCGCTCACCGAGCGCTCGATTTGCGGCCACGGCCAGCAGCGCGCTGTCCACGCCGCCCGAGTAGGCGACGATGACCGATCCCATATCCCGCAGGATCGATTCCAAACGGGGCAGGCAATCGGGCCGCCCATCGGTGCGCTGGTGGTCAATTTTTGACATAATTCTCGCCGGCAATCGTAAGTTGGTTTGGCATCATTCTACTACAACGGGTGTGAAACACCGCCGGGAGACCCACGATGACGGTACAGAGCATCAGCGCGATCACACTGGCGGTGCGCGACATGGCCCGTTCGGTGGCCTTCTACCACGACGGGGCGGGCATCCCCATACTGTACGGCGGGCCCGAGGCGTCATTCACCTCGCTCAGCGTCGGCGACGGCTACCTGAACCTGATCCTGTCAGCCGACGCGGACGTGCGCTGGTGGGGTCGCTGCATCCTCTACGTCGACGACGTGGACACCCACCACGGGCGGATGGTAGAAGCGGGCTACACTCCCGATGCCGAACCCGCCGACGCGCCCTGGCGGGAACGCTACTACCACATCACCGATCCGGACGGCCACGAGATCAGCTTTGCGCGACCAACTGGGTCAACGTAAAAGCAGGCGGCAAAGAACCAACGACTTCGCGAAATTCAGACCGGAGTTCGGCGAATGATACGTGCGGTTCGAGACCGATCTGGTGTACGAGATCTTCCAATTGCCAGCCGATGAACCTGCCTTGGCGGGGCAGATAAAAGCCTACCCGCTCAATTCGATACTGGTTACTGAAATCCAGCAGGCAGTACCCCAAGAGTTGATGCAACATTTTCCCCTGAATGCTGGCTTTCACACTAGTCTTGAAGTCAATAAGGCACGATTGCTGATGCCCGTATTCCAGAATGATGTCCGCATCCGCGCCTCCGATGAACCCACTGCCGTCGAAGGTCGGATTCAGGATGGCCTCCTTATTCAATCCATCCCGAAAATAGTCGTAGAAAGCCTCGGACATGGCACAAAGGTCGTCAATCCAATGCGAAGGTGCGATGGACAATATATCTTCATACGAGGATATATTGGTGCTAAATAGCGGTGACGACGGCCGCGGCATAACACGAAAGCATTGCTCGAAAAGAGCCAGTCCGATGCAATAGCGGTTGAGCAGTTGCTCATCGTCATGACTCAACTTACGACCAGCCGGCTGCAACTCGGCTAGCGTAATGGCAAGGTTCTGGAAAAAGTCCGCGACAACTCTTTTTGGAAGATCCAAGCCGCCGACGGACTCCAAGATACCCTTCCAAATCCCGTCATCGATCAACCGCATTGCTCCCTTCCAAGCGACAAGTTCCTGGTAACGCGTTGCTGCAAAGTAGTAACGCAATCTGTAATCGATGGCCGTCCCTAACGTGCCGAAGTGCCCGTCCATCGGCTCCGTCGGCTTAATAGTCTTGTCTTCGCGCAGCGATTTATTGCACTCACTGACCACCGAGCGCGTGTTGGGGAACCTCGTCTTCAAGAAAGCAGCTATGGGACTTTGAGGATCATCGATATGTGAGGTCAGGGGCACGATAAATGCTCCAGCGGCCGCCGTTAATGATCCTTCCCAAATGCCGATAGTGAGATGTTTTTCACAACTCCAGCGCGTACAGGTACAGCGTCAGGCTGGTGTGCGGGAAAGCGTGGTCTTCCAGCTCGTGGTAGCCGCGGTGCTGGAGGAAGGCGATGGCGGCGGTCATGTGGTTGGCCGTCCAGACGATGGCCCGCGCGTAGCCAGCATTGCGGCAGAACTCCTCCGCCTCGTCCATCAGCCGGGACGCCACGCCCTTCCGGCGCGCCGAACGGTCCACCGCCAGACGCCGGATTTCCGCTTCCTCATCATCCCGGCGGTAGGCCCCGATGCAGCCGACAAACTCTCCGTCCAACTCGGCGATCCAGAAGTTGCTGCCGCGGCGCCGAAGGTAGCTCTCCTCGACGTGGGCCAGGTCGTGGTTGAGGGCGCCGTCGATGTATTCGTGGAACCCCTCGCGGTCAGCCTCCGTGCGGGTGTAGCTCTCGGCAGCATCGTCCTGGGCGTGCGCAAAGAGGTTGCGGACGGCCAGGACGTCTGCGGCACGAAACTGGCGGATGCTGATCATGGTGGCTACGTGTTCACCAGGAAGTTGATTATGTCCCCGTCCTTGACCGGGTAGGTCTTCCCCTCGGAGCGCAGCAGACCTTCCTTGCGCCCCTGCACCATGCTTCCACAGGCGCGATAGTCATCGTAAGCGATGACCTCCGCTCGAATGAAACCGCGGGTGAAGTCGGTATGGATCACGCCGGCCGCGCTGACTGCCGGCATGCCGCCGGGAACGCTCCAGGCTCGCACCTCGTCATCGCCCACGGTCAGGAACGACACGAGGCCCAGGGTGTCGTAGCTGGCCCGTATCACCTGCGACGTGGCCGACTCGCCGAGGCCCAGGTCCGAGCGGAACTCATCCGCTTCCTCGGGGTCCATCGTGCTCAGCTCGGCCTCTATTCGGGCGCTGATGCTGACCTGACCGACACCGGCGGTGAGCCCGGGGTCGAGATCCAGGTCGGCAATGGACAAGGCGTCCGCGCCTTCGTCCGTGTTGAACACGGCGATCACGTTCTTGTCGGTCAGCAGCTGGTAGTTGATCAGCACCGCCCGCTCGGAGTCCGTGAATGTCTGCCGGCGCACCGGCACGCCATTCTCCAAACCGGCGCGGGCCTTGTCCACGGTTTCCTTCTGGCGCACCACCGTCGGCCTTTCCGCCGGCTTGGTCTTGTTCACCTGGTCGGCGAGGCGTGTGGATGCCCGCTCCAGCACCTCCAGGTCGGCGAAGGACAGCTCGCCCAGCATCGCTTCAAGATCACGGGCGGGGTCGATCGCGCCAGTGGGATGGGAGACCGAGTCGTTCTGGAAAGTGCGCACGACCACGAGGAACGCCGTGGCGGATTGGAGGATGTTGCGGTACCGCCCGCTGATCCCCTGCGACCGCGCCATGCCCTCGGGACCAGGCAGGTCGGTATAGCGTATCTCCGCGGGCACAATCTTGCGCGGATTGTAGATGGCGCCCAGGTGATCCAAACGCCGGTCCGGTACCTTGACCATGCCGATGTGCATTTCGGTGGGGCTGCCCGACGCGCCGCTGGCGTCGGACTTGCCCAGGGTGAGCGCGTCGAAGAGAGTGGTTTTGCCCGATTGGGGGAGTCCGATAATTACGATGTCCATATGTCCAAGTTATGAGATAGGCTCAATGGCTCTAACAAGAGCCGTGTCTTATGAGCGATCTTCCGATTCGCTCTGTAGGATATTCCGGATCTCCGCCGGTGTAAGCGCTTCGCCGGAGTCGGCTGAACGGACTCCAGCATTGGCCAAAGCCTCCGCAACGCGTTTGCGCTCTTGCTCTTTGATTTTCTTGATAGCAGCAGGAATTAACAACACCATGCGACCCAGCACCTCCACGATGATTGCTACGAGTAGGGCCAGTCCCGCAGCCAGCGCAAAGACCGCTACCAGTGCGAATAACTCATCCTTGCCCTGCTCTCGTAGCGGGTGATACCTCGCTGCGCCGAATGCTACGCCGCCGACGTACACCAGATAGTATACGACCCAATAGCGCTCGGCGATGCTCCTGAGCGGGTCCACCTTGCCTGATGCAGGCGCTGACGCCCAGAGCCGCCTAGCCGGTTGCCAGCACCACCGTTCCGGTGGAGGACAGGGAACCGCCGGTGCCGTTGACCATGCTGGTCGCCGCCGGCTGGTCGGAGGAACCCTTGCGATGCACCTGGCGGTCGCCGCACTCGCCGCGCAACTGGCGGACGGCTTCCACCAGCAGGAAGCTGCCGTACATGCCCGGGTGGGAATAGGAGAGGCCGCCACCGTTGGTATTCAGGGCGAACTCGCCGCCCGGCGCGGTGCGCTGGTTGGCAACGAAGTCGGGACCCTCACCCGGACCGCAGAAGCCCAGGCCCTCGAGGGTCACCAGGGTGGTGTAGGTGAAGGAGTCGTAGATCATGGTGTGGTCGATGTCGGCGTGGGTCAGGCCGGCGCGCTCCAGCGACAGCGGCCCGGTCTCCCTCGACCACGTCGACGTGTGGTTGGGCATGAAGCTGATGAGGTTGTGGTCGTGGCCCTCGGCCGCGCCCAGCACCCAAACCGGCGCCTTCTTGCAGTTGGCGGCCTTCTCGGCGGTGGTCACGATGATTGCCGCGCCGGAGTCGGTTACCAGGCAGCAGTCGAACAGGTGGAAAGGCCACGCCACCCAGCGGGAGTTGTGGTAGTCGTCGAAGGACATCGGGGAGTCTTGCATGTAGGCCATCGGGTTCAGGTTGGCCCACTTGCGGGTGGAAACGGCGATCTCGGCCAGTGCCTGACGGGTGCGTTCCTCGCCGTACTCGTGCATGTAGCGGGTGCAGGCCATGGCGTAGTTGATGGGCTGCCCGATCATGCCGTAGGGCGTTTCGTACTGGGCCACGGGGAGGTTTCGGTCCGCCGGAACCGGCACGCGGGTGGAACGGCCGGCCTGTCCGTGGGTGATGAGGACAGTGTCGCAGTAGCCGGCGCGGATGGCGGCAGCGGCGTGAGCGACGTGGATCACGAAGGAAGAGCCGCCCACCGACGTGTTGTCGGTGAATGAAGGCTGGACGCCGAAGTACTCGGCGGTGGCCAGGGTGCTGAAACCGGCGGTCATCAACCCGTTGACGTCGGACATCGAGAGGCCCGCATCGTCCAGCGCGTTGTAGGCTGCCTCAGCGTGGTGCTGGAGGGAAGACTTGCTGGGCACGTTGCCCATCTCATCCGATTCGGCGACGCCCACGATGGCGATGTCGCGTTCACGTTGTGCGGTGCTGGCCATAAATCTATCCTCCAGGTGCCGGCTATTGGGAATTTGAGGCCAAACGATGGTACAACATTCGCTACGGGCCGACAATCGGTGGTGCGTTTTAGACATACCCAGTTTGACGACGATGAGAGCAAATTTACATCGATGAACAGGATGTATAGGATGCCGACAACCCTGGCTCCGCGCCCTGCTTTTGGCACCATCCGGAGTGCGCGGTGTTTCCAGCGATCAATCAAATCCTGTCCATCCTGCCTATCGATGTGACATACAAAGTTGGGTACGCGTGAGGCGGTGCGTCGATCACGCCGTATCTCCCGTCAATCACTCAAATCACTGAAGGACGACAGCATGAGACAAATGAACGAGGCATCGCACGCCGCGGTGACCGCCATCGAGGATTTCATGGCGGCGCTGAACGCCCGCGACGATGCGGCGCTCTACGACCTGCTGCACCTGCCCCACGTGCGCATCTCCGGCGCAGGCGTCGCCATCTGGCACGACCGCGAAGAACTGGAGGCGACCTACCTGCGCGACTTCTACGCCCGGGCCGGCCCGGACTGGCATCACACGACCCTGGACTCCACCGAGGTGATCCACAGCTCCGCCCACAAGGTGCATGTCCTGATCCAGTTCACCAGGCGGGATGCGTCCGGCGCCGCCATCGTCACCCACCGCTCGCTGTGGATCATGACCGACAACGACGGCCGCTGGGGTGCGCAGGCGCGGTCGAGCTTCGCGCCGTAGGAGAGCTGGGAACGGTGTTAGACTGTGCCCGAATAATCAGGAAACGCACGACGGGAGGACATCATGGCCCGAACCCCTACAGTGACCCGAGAATCAGTGCCCGAAAACGAGCGCGCCGCATTCGACGCCTTCGTCGCCGACCGGGGCGAGGTGCCGGCCACTGGGCCAGGCTCGGTGATGCTCAACGCTCCGGAGGTTGCCCAGCGCGCGCTGGGTCTCGCTTTGTACCTCCGCACCGACACCTCGCTGTCGCCGCGGATCCGGGAGCTGGCCATGCTGGTGGCGGCCCGCGAGAACAATTGCCAGTTCATCTGGAACGCCCACGCGCCGCCGGCTCGCCAGGCTGGCCTGCGCGATGAGATCGTCGACGCCCTGCGGGACCGGCAGGATCTGCCCGACCCCGCGGCCGACGAGGCGGCGGTGGTTGAATACGGCCAGCAGTTCTTCCGCACGCGGACGGTCAGCCAGGGCGCCTTCGACACGGTGATGCAGCACTTTGGCCGGAACGGCGCCACCGAGCTCACCACGCTGATGGGCTGCTACTCCATGCTGGCTTTCAACGTCAACGCCTTCGGCGTGGAGCTTCCGGACAGCATCACCGAGAAGCCGCTTCCCGTCTAAGGAGGGGCCAATATGTCCACCCAACGCGAAGCCTGGTTGAGCCAGGTCACGGAAGAGGCCATCGATCCGGCGCTGCCCATCTGCGACCCGCACCACCACTTCTGGGACCGGGAGGGTGACCGTTACCTGCTGGACCAACTGACTCAAGATGTGGGGGGCGGGCACAACATCGCGCAGACGGTCTTCATCGAGTGCCACTCCATGTACCGGGCCAGGGGACCGGAGGAGATGCGGGCCATCGGCGAAACCGAGTTCGTGCAGGGCTTGGCCGCCCAGAGCGCCAGCGGCCAGTACGGGCCTACGGAAGTTGCCGCTGGCATCGTCTCCAACGCTGACCTGATGCTGGGCGACGCGGTGGCCCCGGTGCTGGAAGCGCACCTTGCCGCCAGCAACAACCGGTTCCGGGGGATCCGGTTCTCGTGCTCATGGGACGCCAGTCCTGAAGTGTCGTTGGGACGGTCCACCACGGCCGGGATGCTGGCCGACGCAGGTTTCCGCGCCGGGTTCGACCGGCTGCAGCGCATGGGCCTCAGCTTCGACGCGCTGGTATTTCACCCGCAGCTACCGGAACTGGCCGACCTGGCCGGCGCGTTTCCCGACGCCACGATCATCCTGAATCACGTCGGCCGGCCGTTGGGCGTAGGGCCCTACGCCGATAGACGAGAAGAAGTTTTCGCCGACTGGCAGAGGGGCATCGCGGCGGTTGCCGTCCACGAAAACGTGGTGGTCAAGCTGGGCGGGTTCGGCAACGTGATCAGCGGCTACGACTGGCATCAGCGCGACGTCCCACCGGATTCCGAGGAACTGGCCGAAACCATCCGGCCGTGGCTGGACTATTGCATCGAGCAATTTGGTCCGGAGCGCTGCATGTTCGAGAGCAACTTCCCGGTGGACAAGGCTTCTTATTCCTACACCACCGCGTGGAATGCCTTCAAGCGGGTAACGGCCGCCTATTCGGACGCAGAAAAAGCCGCAATGTTCCAGGGCACGGCGGTACGGGCCTACCGGCTGTAACCGCCGGCGGCTTGAGCCTGCGCCGGGCTGCAAACGGTACGGGACCCACGCTCGCGATTGGGCCGCGGGAGATCCATCCGGCGCGCTTCGCTGCACGGCCGGCACATTCAGGCACGCCCGGTTTGCGGCGGGGCATGGTCAGAATCGGGATTTTCAAGATTCAGGGATTCGCAGGATTGGGACCGTCCTGCGATGGAGATCCCCCAATCCTGCCAAATCATAAAATCCCGTGGATCCTGCTTCTGACGATTTACGAAGGCGGGTACCGGTGAGCGCCGGCGCGGGCCTGCTCGCGAAATCTTCACGAGACGTTCACGAAAATCCGGCTGATTTTTACGCCCATTTCACACTGGCGCGCTAAAGTGGATTGCAGTGGCTGCATTTTCAAAAATAAACCAAATAATGAGCAGCCGCGCAGAAATAGACCGGCGGAGCGCCCCATATCGCCCTTCGCCAATTCTGCGGATACACGAGGACAATCGCTGTGACGATAATCAAGGCTATGACGAAACCCGCCCGGCTGAGTTTCGCCATCTCACTGGTGTCAGTGGTGGCGCTGGTACTGCTGCTGGTCACCCAGGAAACGGCCCATGGGGGTGTTTCTGAACCTCCCGTCGCTGTCGATGAGATCGACGGCGGGGATAACATTGTCCGAAGCATTTGGTAAAACGACGACGCTTCGCGGACCGGATCGGAAGAACACGCGAGACACGCGCACCGGGATCACGGCCCCGGGACGGCGCGCTGCCGGCAGGGGCGATTACATCGGCGGGACGGGCGCCGGCAATGCGGCTGGTATAATCGGCCAGTCATCACGCATGCCAAGGGAGGCCACCGTCCCGTGAAGAGCTACTACTTCTCCGAGTTCCCCTACCACGAGTACCCAGACGAAGAGGGCGACAAGTACCCGTCGCTGCGCCTGACCTTCCCCAACACGTGGTTCAACCCCAACACGGCCAACGGCCTCTTCAAGCGCTACTTCGACGAGTGCGTGTACGCCGACGAGCTGGGCTTCGACGGCATCATGCTCAACGAGCACCACAACACGCCGTCGTGCATGAACGCCGCCACCAATCTGTCGGCTGCGGTGCTGGCGCGCATCACCCACCAGGCCAAGATCCTGCTGCTGGGCAACATCCTGCCCATCCACGACAACCCGGTCCGGCTGGCCGAAGAGCTGGCGATGATCGACGTCATCTCCGGCGGGCGGATGATTTCGGGATTCGTTCGTGGGACCGGCGTTGAGACCGTTTCCACCAACAATAATCCGGTGGCCAACCGGGAACGCTTTGAGGAATGCCACGACCTGATCATCAAGACCTGGACCACTCCCGGCCCCTTCCGCTGGGAGGGTAAGCACTACAACTTCAGGGTGGTCAACCCCTGGATGGTGCCGATCCAGCAGCCCCATCCGCCCATCTGGGTGCCGGGCACCTCATCGCCGGAGACCGCCGAGTGGTCCGGTCGCCATGGCTACACCTACGTGGCCTTCCTCACCGATCTGGACGTCACCGAGGAACTGTTCGGAATGTACCGGGTGGCTGCCGAGGAAGCCGGTCGGGAGGTTGTGCCGGACAACTTCGGCTACCTGCTTTGCTGCTATGTCGGCGACACCCAGGAGGAGGCCGACGAGCAGGCCAGGCATTTCATCTGGCGCATGGGACCCACCGTCCGTGGTCCGCGAGAGTACATGGCGCCCGTTGGCTATCGTTCCGCTGCCGGCTCCGCCATCGCCGCCCGGCGTTCCGGCCTCAAGCCCCTCAACCTGCAGACATTTGAGGAACTCAAGGAGAACTACCACATCGTGTGCGGCACGCCGGACACGGTGCTGGAGAAGCTGGAATTCCTGCACAAGCGGCTGGGCATGGAGCACCTGGTGTTTTACGGCCAGGAGTCCCGCATGGGTCACGAGGCCACCATGAAGAACATCGGCCTGTTCGGCAAGGAAGTCCTTCCCGTGATCCAGAAGTGGTAGACGACCGGGCCCGTCGCCGGCGCGCGCTGACGCCGGCAGCGACCCGAGTGTGCTTGCCCGAGCGCGCCTACGCTTAAATGATTGGGGGCGGGCAAATTTGCCCGCCCCTTCGCGATTGGCGCCAGCCTTGGGCCCGCGCTATCCGCGCTCGCGCGGTGCGGAGGTTACACCGCGGCCAGCTCCCGATGGAGGTCGTGCTGATGGCCGCCGAAGGCTCCTTCCCTGGCGTGCAGGGGCCCACGCACCAGGAGGGTCGGTGTCGTGGAATGCCGCACCACGTGGTCGCCCACGCTGCCGAACAGAGCCCGACCCACGGCGCGACGGCCGCGTGTGGCCATCACGACCAGCCCGTTGTCCAGCCGGTTTGCCAGGTTGACGATGCCATGCTCAGGGTTTTCCCGGGAGTTCACCACTTCCACGTCGAACAGGGGGAACCGGGCGCGTAGCGCGTCGGCCTTTTTCCACAGGTAGTCTTCCGAGGAGTGGGCCAGATCCCGGGCCATGTTTTCGGGCTCGTTGAAACCGAACCCCGCCCCACCGTAGTGTCCCCAGTCGGAATGGGTGCGGAAATAGTCCGCGCCGGGCGTGGAGCGGAACAGGGTGATCCGCGTGCCAAAGGTTGTGGCCAGTTCTCCGGCGTAGTCCAGGGCATGCTCGGCAAACCCGCTCCCATCCAGCGGCACGATGATGTTCTCGAAGAACTGGGGCACCACCGGGCAGTCGGTCTTGTTGCAGCGTACGATCAGCGTCGGGTTCCTTACCGCGTTCACCACCTTGGCGGTCACGCTGCCGGTCAGCATGCGGGAGAACCCGCCGCGACCGTGAGTGGACATGACAACCATTGCGCTGGGGTCGCGGTTGGCCATGCGGATGATCGCCTCGTGGGCCGGATCTTCGTGGGCCTCGAGCAATATCGGAGTCTCGACGCCCCAATGCTCCATGCGTCGCCTGATGCACGCCAGATCGGCCACGGTGCGGTCGTGCTCGCCGGCGGACATCGCGGCGCTGAAGCGTCCGTGGTCGGCGTCGACGTGCCAGTCCGGCACCCGGTCGAAAGACCGTACCAGCGTGATCGGCGCGCGCGTCGCATTGGCCATCAGCCTAGCTGCGGGGAGCGCCTGGGCCGACAATTTCGACCCGTCCAGGGGAACGATTATGTTGTTGCACAGTGTCATGGCGTTGCCTCCTTTTTGGCTACGTAGCCGTAGCGCTTTTGCCTTATTTGTGAAACGCTGCACATTCATCAGTCAGATAATCTTTATTGCTTACATGGATATGATAGCACGCCGCCGCGGTTCGCGCAATGGGTAATTTCGCATGGATGCACGGGATGGACTGGATGCGACCGTATCCGTATTGGAGTGGGAATCGCGTCGGAGCCGCAGGTGCGGATGTAAATTCAGCCTCGCCGGCCATGGACGGAATCAATCCGGTCCATCCATGTCCATCCATGCAAAGTACCCTTGTCTACCCGGATTGGGTACACGCGACGGGAGGAGGCCCTCAATACGAAATGAGGCCCGCAATTGCGGGCCTCGGCGCCGGGGGTTGTCGCCTGGTCTAGCGGATTACCAGCACCGGCGTGTTGGAGTGCCTGATGACCCGGTCGGTGACGCTGCCCAGCACCATGCGGCCCACTCCGCTGCGGCCGTGAGTGGTCATCACCACCAGGGACGGCTGGGCGGCCGCCTGGTCAATGATGCTCTGGGCGATGTTGTCGTCGACGACGTGCGCAGTGTCGACGCCGTGGGCATGGTCGATTGCCATGCGGTTGGTTACGTCCTCCAGGTAAGCGGCCACGCCTTCCGCGTCCTCATCGGCCATTTCCTCGGGTGAACCGGGATCGAAGTCGGGGATTGCGCCCATCTCCGGCGTGACCACCGTGAGCTGGCGACGATAGTAATCAGCCGTCGGCGTGATCTGTAGCGCGGTGATGCGGGCCGACAGGGCAGCGGCCATGCTCACCGCGTGGGGTATCGCCAGTTCCGAAAGGGCCGAGCCGTCCAGGGGAACCACGACAGATTTCAGCGACGAGCTGGGCGAAGCGGGGCCGGTGACCGTGGCGCGTACGATCAGCATGGGGTTGGGAACGGTGTGCAGTACCTTGTCGGTGACACTGCCCATGACCCACCGGGAGATGCCGCCGCGCCCGTGGGTGCACATCACCAGCAACGCGCCGGGGTCGATGCCGGCCTGGGCGACGATGACGTCGGCGGCGGGGCCGCGCTGGGTGGCGATGTTGACGGCAAAACCGTCGGCCTCCAGTCGCTGTCGGGTGGGCCCCAGGGAAGCCTCAGCCCGTTCCCGCGCTCCCATCTGCAACTGGTCCGCAATACGCGGAGAACGCGACCCCAGGATGTTGCCCGGCAGGACGTCATAGGCCTGAACGAGCTCAATGGGCGCTGACAGCGTGGCGGCCACCAGCTCGGCATAGGGCAGGGCCTGTTCCGCCAGGTCCGATCCGTCCAGTGGAACGATTATTTTCGAGTACATACGGTCTTCGTTCTCCCGGGTTTGGGGTTATCGCAGTCTAATATCAGCGTTACGCGCAAGTGACGCCGAAATCAAGTGTACCACCGGCGGCGAACCTCAGGCGCCGGTGCGCCAGCCGGGCCGGTCTGTGCGAAGTCATTGCCAGGATTACAGGTTTTTGGGTTGTATGGACATCGTAAAAATTCAAAATCCGGCGAATCCCGCTTCTGACATTTGCCGTCGCGATGGACTTCGCACAAGCCCTGCCGGCGCCGAGATTCGCGCTGCTCCGCTCCGCGTGGTAACAAACTTTTTACATGTGAGGGGTCGCGACGAGGCGATTTAATGAGGGCAGTTCGGGTACAATAATAGGACAATCTGGACGTTGAGGTCTGTTTCATGAGTTACAAGGCGGAATACATTTGGATCGACGGGCAGCAGCCCACCGCCAAGCTGCGGTCAAAGGCGAAGATCGTCCCGGACGGCGAGGATCCCCCCGTCTGGGGTTTCGACGGCTCCAGCACCAACCAGGCTCCCGGCGAAAACTCGGACTGCGTACTGAGCCCGGTGCTGTCGGTTCCTGACCCGATACGAGGCGGCAACCACAAGCTGGTGATGTGCGAAGTGTTGCTCACCGACATGTCGCCACATCCGTCCAACACCAGGGCCGGCTGCGCCGCCGCGGCCGAAAAATACGCCTCACTGGACTTCTGGTTCGGCATCGAGCAGGAGTACACGTTCTTCGACGGCATAAAGCCGTTGGGCTGGCCCGACAACGGTTTCCCCGCGCCCCAGGGCGGCTACTACTGCGGTGTCGGTTCCGACGAGGTTTTCGGCCGGCCAGTGGTGGAGCAGCACATGGACGCTTGTTTGTACGCCGGCCTGGCTTTTGCCGGCATCAACGGCGAGGTCATGCCGGCCCAATGGGAGTTCCAGATCGGACCGGTCGGAGCGCCGACCGCGGGCGACCACCTGTGGCTGGCCCGCTGGCTGCTGTACCGGATCGGCGAGGACGTGCTGACCGTGGACGGTCGTCGAGGCATCAGCGCCACGCTGGACCCCAAGCCGGTCAAGGGCGACTGGAACGGCGCCGGGGCCCACACCAATTTTTCCACCAACCGGATGCGGGAGAACTACGAGGCCTGCGTCGCGGCGGCGGAAGCGCTCCAGACCCGACACGACCTGCACATCGCCAACTACGGCGACCGCATTGAAGAGCGTCTGACCGGCCTGCACGAGACGTGCTCGTACCGCGAGTACCGCTACGGTGTGTCCGACCGGGGCGCATCGGTCCGGATTCCGTGGCAGGTTGCCCGTGACGGCATGGGTTACATCGAGGATCGGCGTCCCAACGCCAACTGCGACCCCTACACCGTGACCCGGTTGATCATCGAGACCGTGGGCGCTGCTGCTGCCTAGAGCCAACGCAGAAATACGGCCCGATCCCCGGGGATTGGCTCAGGCGGTCGCTACCGTGCCCACGGAGCGGCCGCCTTTCATTTTGGTACCGATGGCAGTTGAAGGGCCATCGGATGTGAATTATCGCGTTGCCGAACCAGTGCGAGACGATCGCAACGCCGAGAACGAGTTGCGACTCGTGCGTTTCCCGCTTTTGGATCTGGTTGCACCAACGTCGTCACGCTCGGACGCGCACGTTGCTGGGATCTTCACCGCAGGCGCGTAGCAGCGCTCGGGTCTTATCCCGCAAATTTTGGGCATTCCCATGAGCGTTCAAATGAAAATCGGTGTCTAAGATACGTCGCGGTGCTCTGAAGCCAGACGGGTCGACATCGAGCACCTTTTCAGTACGTCCGTTAAGTATTGGTTTTGGGACCGGCGCCAACTTCCCAGTTGATTGGAGCCATTCTCCCGCAGCCATCAATAATTGTGTCCATCGCCCCACGGGCTTTTCCGATCCGTCTGAAAATCGTATCAGTTGGGGGGCGGACGTTCCGGAGGAGGGATTCCAATTTGCTAAAGGTAGCCACTCCGATGTGCTGGTGGCCGGTGACGCTGTGGGTCTTGCGGGACCGCGATCAGTCGGAGATCCCTCTGTCGGAGCCTTTGTGGCGTCCGATGAAACCGGAGCCACATCTTCCCCATTGTCTGGCTCAATAAACGGAACTAGAACTGGCTCATTCGCTGACATCGGCTGCCCGGATGCCAAATTGGGCCGCCAAAGCAGCAACAGTCGCAACGCCAGTTCGTGGGCCGGCGTGTTGGCAACGCGCAAGCTCAACAGCCGCCGATCTTCCAGTGGCGCCTGTTTGAAGACTTCGTAAAACTCCCACACGTCACCATCGGTAACGGCGGCGTATCGCACCCCACGTGCATTCGCATAGTTCAGCATCTGCATACGTTCATCGTCGTTGAGCGCGTGCCCAAGCCGCTTGGCTTCCACCATGGCCGCGGGTATCGACTCCGACCCGTGCAGAGCGTAGTCGGCTCTGCCTTCACCCACGGCGTACTCAGGCGTAACCAATGCCGGATCGGATACATCCCAACCCAGCGCCACCAGCAGCGGGTCAATGAGCGCCACACGTGTCCTGATCTCATTGGCCCGCAGCGTCGCCCCATGTGTCCGTATGCGTTGCTTCAGCGCTTCAATTACGCCGACAAGTTCATCCAACAGCATGACGTTTTGACCTCGAACGATGGTCAGGCCACCTGTTCCGTCGCCGCCAACTGGCAGCCGACGGCGCGGAGGGCTTTGGTAACCTCGGCTATGGGCGTGCAGTAGTCCAGGCTCAACAGTTTATCCACGGCGTCGTTGCTGATGCCCAGCCGTTCCGCCAGTTCCGCACGGCTGATGTTCTGCTCGCGCATGGCGGTGTATAGGTCGAGTTGGGCGGCGATAAGAGGCTGGACGGTCAACAGTTCCTGCCCCTCTCGAAAAGGGCTGGGTGTGGGCAGTTCTTTGCCGAGGTCGATGTAACAACTCAGGGCTACAACCAGGCAATCCTCGGCGAGGATGATGGACTCCTTGAACGTAAAACCGCCCGTGTTGGCTCCATACACATCGGGAAATGCGACTGCAAAACCTTCCCCATCTTCCTCATTGCCTTCAATGTTGCAAGGATACAGGTAGTTCACGATCAAAACTCCCTTCGGTTGATTCCCAAGTCTCTCAGCATATTTGCCAGCGTCTTCATGGCGATTTCGCCGTGCTGTACTGTAGTGAACCGTTCACCTATGAAAAACCTGCCATGGCTGCCTTTGCCCCAAGCCGGGTCAAAGTGCCATTCCAGCCCGTTGGCCCTGGCGAAGCGTCGGGCGCGTCTCACGAATTCCCTGCCGTTCATCGAACGTTCATAGTACCTGTAAGACGCGCCGGCAGACCATATCTACTCCTCCAGCGTCGTTATGTCCCCCGGGTCCAGTCCCAGCTCCTGCGCTTTGAGCAGGCGACGCATGATCTTGCCGGAGCGGGTCTTGGGTAGCGTGGGGGTGAACTCGATCTCCGACGGGACGGCGATGGGGCCCAGCTCCCGGCGAACGTGGAGCTGCAGGTCGTTGATCATGCGGTCGGAGCCCTCGCTGCCCATGCGCAGCGTGACGAAGCCCTTGATCACCTCGCCGCGCAACTCGTCGGGCTTGCCGATCACCGCCGCCTCGGCGACCTCCGGATGCGACACCAGCGCCGACTCCACCTCGGCGGAGCCGATGCGGTGGCCGGCCACGTTGAGCACGTCGTCGGCGCGGCCGACCACCATGTAGTAGCCGTCGGCGTCGCGCAGGGCCACGTCACCGGAGGAATACACGCCGGGGATCTGGCTCCAGGTGTCGGCGAAACGGTCGTGGTCGCCCCACACCGTGCGGGAGAAGTGCGGGAAGGGACGGCGGATGACCAGGAAGCCGCCCTTGTCCGGTTCCTCGATGGGCTGGCCCTCCCGGTCCACGATGTCCATGACGGCGCCGGGCAGCGGCTTGCCGACCCGGCCGGGACGGGAGGTCATGGTGGCGGTGGTGCCCAGGCAGGGGCCGCCGGTCTCGGTCTGCCACCAGTTGTCGACCATGTGGGCCCACTCGCCGCCGCCGCAGATGTGCTGGTAGGCCCAGCGCAGCGCCTCCGGGTTCAGGGGTTCGCCGGCGCAGGTCAGGAAACGCAGGGAGCGCAGGTTGTACTGGCTGGCCGGCTCCTCGCCGTAGCGCATCAGCATGCGAACGGCCGTGGGCGCGGTGAAGATGACGTTGACGCCGTACTTCTCGATGACCTCGTAGAAGACAGCGCTGTGGGGGAAGTCGGGCGCGCCTTCGCGGAACACTGTCGTGGCGCCGGCGACCAGCGGCGCATATACGATGTAGCTATGACCCACCACCCAGCCGATGTCCGACATGCACCAGAAGACGTCGTTGTCCTTCACGTCCCAGAAGTTCTTGAAGTGGTAATGGGTGCCCACCATGTAGCCGCCGTGTACGTGCACGACACCCTTGGGCCGGCCGGTGGTGCCGCTGGTGTAGAGGATGTACAGGGGATCTTCGGCGTCCATGACCTCGGCGGGACAGTCGATGCTGCTGCGGGCCATCAGGCCGTCGAAGTCGGTCTCGCCCTCGCGTAGGTCCTCCAGGGCCAGTTCGCGGCGGAAGACGATGACGTGCTCCAGGCTGTCGCAGCCCTCCACGGCCTCGTCGGCGATGCCCTTGAGGTCCACCCGGTTGCCCCGGCGGTAGCCGTAGTCGCCGGTGATCAGGGCCTTGGCGCTGGCGTCCTGGATGCGGTCGCGCAATGAACCGACGCTGAAGCCGGCGTACACCACGCTGTGGATGGCGCCGATGCGGGCGCAGGCCAGCATGCTGATGGCCCCCTCCGGCGTCAGGGGCATGTAGATGACCACCCGGTCGCCCTTGCCCACTCCCAGCGACTTCAGGCCGTTGGCGAAGCGGTTGACCTGCTGGGCCAGCCGCGCGTACGTGTAGACCTGCTCGGCGCCGTCCTCGCCCAGCCAGATCAGGGCGGCCTTGTTGCGCCGATCGGTGGTCAGGTGGCGGTCCAGGGCGTTATAGGCGATGTTGGTCTGGCCGCCCAGGAACCAGCGGAAGTTGGGATAGTCCCATTGGAAGACATCGTCCCACTTGCGGAACCAGTGCAGTTCCTCGGCGGCCTCGGCCCAGAAGCCCTCGGGGTCCTCCACGGATCGGGCGTAGACGCCGTCGTAGTCGGCCATGGTGGCCTGCTCGACCACGTGGGGCGGAGGCGGGATCTCCCCGGCCTCCTGCAAGAGATGGTCAATCTGTCCCTGCTGAACCATAAAAGCGCACCTCGCACATGAGCGTGTTGAGTGCGCCTATTGTAGCGGGAACGGCTGAGGCGTGTTTGGCGCGAGGTTAGCTCTACCTACAGCTCAGGAAAGACCTGTGATGCCACCGGCCGCTCACGAGCAGCAACGACAAAATATGAGGGTCCCACGCATTGATCTTAGCGTGACACGCTCACATACCGACGATGACCTATTCCGCGCGACCGCCCACCGGCGATGCGGCGGCCACCCTTGGAACGCCTCCTAGCTATGGACAACGTCCTAGTGTTACGTAGGTAACGGGGTTTGGAGGACAGTTGGACGCGCACGCTACCGTTGGACACAGCCGTTCGTTTGGTCTCGAGTTTCGCGCGTCTGATCCTTTCTTCTTCTGCGATCAGTTCGATTGCGCGCTTTTCCACTTTGTCTCGGCGTTCGGCATCGAGACAAGCGATATTTCCGGCCAAGGTAGTCATGTCATGCCCCAGTCTGGCGCGTGTTAGCCAGATGATTGCGATAGCGGGCGTCTGCCGTGGCAATCAGTCTTCGGTAACACAGGCTTTGGCTCATTCCAGATTTGTTTGCCCCCGCGAGAACAATACATCGTCGGATGGGATCGAATGCGAACGCTACTCTCCAAACCCCACCATCGGCGTTGAAGCGAAGATCTTTCATGTTCGGGTATCGCGAACCTTGCAAAGTATCCACGTGCGATCGGCCTAGAGTTGGCCCGAAAGTTTGCAATAGCAGCAGTTTAGCTAAAAGCTCGTCTTGTACGGACTCAGTGAAATCGTGGAAATCTGGATCGAAGTCGGTGTGAAATCGAACTTCCCAAACCATATCGAAACGGTGCGTGGACAACAGGCAGGATTCCCAGAGTACGGGTCGATCCTACAGGCAGACCAGCCCGTGTGCCATCGTATCACTTGGTGAAGCTGGCCCGTTGACCCGCCGCGCCGTCGCCGCCTACAATCCCGGCACCTCACACCTGACTGCAGGAGCCGCTCCATGACGACTCATACCGACGATTACGCTCACCCCGAGTACCTGACCGACGCCGCCTGGGTCGCCGCCCATTTGGACGATCCCAACGTGGTGGTGCTGGACTGCGCCAACACCGCCGACGCCTGGCAGCGCGGCCACATCCCCGGCGCGGCCCACGTCGCTGACAACTGGGCCAAGAACCCCGACACCAATCGGCAGCACGTGATGACGCCGGAGCAGTTCAAGGCCATGGCCGAGGGCCTGGGCATCGGCGACGATACGACGGTGGTGACATACGACCACGCCCAGGGACTGACGGCGGCACGCATCTGGTGGGTGTTCAACTACTACAGCCACACCAACGTCAAGGTACTCAACGGCGGCTGGCGAGCGTGGGTGAACGCCGGGCAGCCCGTCGACTTCGGCCGAGCCAGGGCGCCGGCGTCGGTGACCTTCACGCCGCGCGCCGACGACTCGTTCATCGTCACCGGCGACGAACTCAAGGAGGCCTGTTCATTGGATGGGGGGCTCGGGGACAACGTGGTGGTGTGGGACGTTCGCAGTGACGGCGAGTGGGACGGCTCCGCCCCCAACTATCAGAACAAGCGGCCGGGCCATGTTCCCGGCGCGGTGCATCTGGAGTGGTTCCACCTGATGGATCGCAACACCCACGAGTTCAAGCCGGCAGCGGAGATCCGGCGCATCCTGACGGAGCACGGCATCACGCCGGACAAGACGGCGTACTCCTATTGACAGGCCGGCATCCGTGCGGCGCACGGAAACTTCGTTCTGCGCCTGGTGGGCTTCGAGAATGCCAAGAACTACGACGCGTCCATGGGCGAGTGGGCCAACCGCGACGACACGCCGCTGACTGTGTAGGGCGGTGCGAAAGGCGGGAGGCGGCGGATGAAGATACTGAGTCCGACAATGAACATCTCGGGCGGGGCCGCCATCATTTCCGGTGGCGCCGGCCTGCTGTTGATCGGCTACCTGCTCTACCGGCAGACACGGCACGCCGAAGGACGCGCGGTGGCAGGGGAGGCGACAGTCGAGCAGTTGCGCTCTGACATGGCCGACCTGCGCGCCGAAACCGCGTCCCTGCGCCACGAGCGCCGGCGCAACCGGCGAAAGCGCTAGCGAGCGACGATGGCCCGCAGGGTGCGGATACGGCGGGTCATCGACGGCGACTCGCTGGAGGTCAAATACGGGGGGCTGTTCAGCTTTCTGAGGAAGCCATTCCCGGTGCGGCTCTATGGCATTGACGCTCCGGAGCTTGCCCAGCCCTACGGCCAGGAGTCGCGCAAGCAGCTCGAGACGCTGGTTCGACGCGGCGGCATCCGACTGGATGTCGTGGCCACCGACCGGTACGGGCGCACGGTGGGTCTGCTCTACCGCCGCCGGCGGGCCCAGTCGGTCAACGTGGAGATGGTGCGCTCCGGCATGGCGTGGTGGTACCGGCGCTACGGAGGGCGTGACCTGGGGTTCCCGGAAGCGGAGGCGGAGGCCAAACGCCGGCGGCGCGGAGTCTGGCGGCACGGCGACCGTATCCGCCGTCCCTGGGACTACCGGGCCGACCTGCGGAGGACGCGCCAACGCCGGGGGCGCATCCGCCGAGTTCTCACCTGGATGCTGATCGGCGGGTTCGCCATCGCGCTGGCCGGACTGGCCCTGGCGATAATGACCCTGTTGTGAGCGGTCGGGCTACGGCGCCAGCGGGTGGCCCACCAGGCCCCAGTAGGGGACCACCGCCAATAGCAGAATGGCCGTCGCGATCACGGCCATGGTGATTGCGAACCGGAAGATTTCGGGATTGGCAATGTTGGCCCGCTGGAAGATGAACACACTCGCGGTCCCGCCCGCGCTGTAGTAGACCACCGAGTCGCCCACCACCACGGCCGCCATGCCGCACACCAGCGGATCCAAACCCAGCGATTCCGCCACCGCCATGGTCACCGGTATCACCAGCGCCAGGTAGCCGGCGATGTTGGGCAGGATGAACCGTAACATGGCGAAGCACACGCACAGCATCAGCAGAATCAGCATGGGTGATGATGACACCTGCGTCACGGCGCCAACCAGCGTTTCGGAGAACCAGGCCGCAGCGCCGGTGGTCACCAGGGCATGAGACAGCGACAGCGACGTGGCGATGATGAAGAAGTTTGACCAGCCCAGGTCGCGCTCGAACTCGCGCCAGGTGAGGATGCCCACCCGTGGCATCAGGATCAGGCACAGGGCAACCATCGCGGGCACTGCCGGGTGCAATCCGTGGGCGAAGTCGGTGAACCACAGCAGGGCGGTCAGCCCGACGATGGCGCCAGCTCGCACCTCTACCGGGTTGATTCGGCCCAGCGACACCGCAGCGGCTCCGGCGTCGTCTCCCAACCGGAACCCGGACCGGTAGAACACAAACAGGGCGGCCCCGCCCACTATCAGGTTGGCATAGAACGGCACGCTCATCAGCAGGAACCACTGGGTCCACGAAAAATCGCCCAGCAGGCCGGAAGCCACCACGGGAGTGATGCCGCCGGCCAGCAGCGCGGTGGAACCAAGGCGGTTGAGGCTGCCCATGGCCATCATCGTCGCCTTGTACAGGGGGTGCTCCTTGGGGATTTCCCAGTGCTCCAGCACCTGCTCGTACACATGGACCATGATGGCGCCCCGCGTGCTCGCCGACGGCAGGGCGAAAGTCAGGGCGGCGAAGGAAAACAGCATCTGCACGTAGAGCAGGCGCGGACTTCCGGCCGCGCCGCGCATCAGGTAGGTGGCCAGGCGCTCGGCCAGGCCCGAGCGATGCACGGCCAGTCCCAGGGTCAGAATGCCGATGAGGAAGTAGGCAACGGGCTGGGAGAAACCGTAAAGGGCGGGGCCGATGTCGGGAACGGCTCCCACCAGCACCAGGAGCAGGACTCCGCCCACGCCGGCCACCGGGACAGGTATCGCCTCGGTGGCCCACAGGATCACGGCGAGGAGCATGACCGCCAGAGCGCGCTGGCCTTCCGCGGTCAACCCGTCCGGGGTGGGCATCAGCAGGATTCCCAGGAACACGGCCACGGCCAGCAACAGCTTGACCGCCGTGCCGACGCGCAATGCGGGACCCATGTTTGAGAGACTGAACAACTGGCTCGCCGCCAACGGGCGAGCGCGTTAAACCCGGACCGGGTCGATCAGCGCTCGGTCTGCCTCAGGGGGCTGCTGGTGACGCGGCTGACCGAGGTGACCCCGCGAATCCCCTCGATGCGGGAGAACACGCGGTTCAACTCTTCGAGGTTTTTCACATGAATCGTGAATTCCATGCTGACCGTGGCGTCGTCGTTCTCCCGCGTCACGGCCCATGCGATGTTGATCTTGTCGTCAGAGACCTTGGTGGTGACGTCCCGCAGCAGGCCCACGCGGTCCATGGCCTCGATGCGGATGCGTACTGGATACAGCTCCTGCTTCTGCCCCCATGAAACCGGCACCAGCCGCTCCTGCTCGTCCTCATTGAGCACGTTGATGCAGCCCACCTTGTGTACGCTGACGCCACGAGAACGCGTCACGAACCCGATGATCGGGTCGCCCTGGATGGGGTTGCAGCAGCGGGCGATGCTGGTCAGCAGGTCGCCAACGCCCAAAACCGAAATGCCCGAGGACGGGCTGGACAAGGACGTGGACCCGCGCAGCTTGGGCATCCACTCGGCTTCAACCATCTCATCGTTGCGGAACTGGGTCAGTCGCGCGGACAGGGCGGAGTCGCTCAACTCGCCGGAGCCCAGTGCGGCCAGGAGGTCCTCCATGCTGTCGTAGCGACACGCTTCGAGCACCTCGCGGTCGGACATCTTGATGCCCATGCGACGCAGCTCGCGGCGCAGAAGCTCGCGGCCCCGGGTGATGTTGGCGCTGCGGGCCTGCCGGTTGAACCAGGAGCGGATCTTCTGACGCGCGCTGTTGGTCGCCACGTATCCGCGCGCCGGGTTCAGCCAGTCGGGCGACGGACCCCGGCCGGTCTTTCCGGCCACCACCTCAACGGTGTCGCCGTTGTGAAGCGGGGTGTCCAGCGACATCAGTTTGCCGTTCACCTTGGCGCCGGAGATGCGGTTTCCCAGATCGGTGTGGATCTTGTAGGCAAAGTCGATGGGGGTAGAGCCGGCGGCCATCTCCACGATGTCGCCTTTGGGCGTATAGACGAAGACCTGGTCATGGAACAGGTCTTCCCGCACCCGTTCCAGGAACTCGTCGGTGTCCGGCGTCTCGCGCTGCCACTCCAACAGCTGGCGCAAGCCGGTCATCCGCTCCTCGAATGAGGCGTTCCCATTGGCTGAGCCGCGCTGTTCCTTGTAGCGCCAATGAGCGGCCACGCCGTATTCCGCCACCTGGTGCATCTCGCGGGTCTTGATCTGCACTTCCAGCGGGTGCCCGCCGTCGCACAGCACCGTGGTATGCAGCGCCTGATACATGTTCTTCTTCGGCGTGGCGATGTAGTCGTCGAACTGGCCGGGGATCGGGCTCCACATGCGGTGGGTGATACCCAGCGCGGTGTAACAGTCGGCGATCTCATCGACGATTACGCGAAGGGCGTACAGGTCGTAGATGTCGCTGAGCTCCTTTCCGTCGGCGGCGTACTTTTCGATCTTGTTGTGTATGGAGTAGATGCCCTTGGGTCGGCCGCTCACGTCCGCGCGCAGGCGGTTGTCCGCCAACTCGGTCTTGAGCCGGTCGGCCACATCCGCCACATAGGCCTCCCGCTGGGATCGTCGCGCCGCCAGCATCCGGGAGATCTCCCGGTAACGGGTCTCGTTCAGGTGCCGGAAAGCCAGGTCGTCCAGCTGCCACTTGAGCTCCCAGATGCCGAGCCGATGGGCCAGGGGCGAGTACACGTCCAGGGTCTCCTGGGCGATTCGCCGGCGTTTGTCTTCAGAGAGCGCGTCCAGCGTGCGCATGTTGTGCAGCCGGTCGGCCAGCTTGATGAGGACTACGCGGATGTCCTCGGCCATGGCGACCAGCATCTTCCGCAGGCTCTCGGCATACAGGTTCTCGGATGGAGCGGCGCCGTTGACCTCGGAGTCCGGGGGCCGATAATCGACACGGGTCAGCTTGGTAACGCCGTCAACCAGGCGGGAGACGCTGGGTCCAAAGCGATCCGCCAACTCGTCCACGCCGACCCCGCAGTCCTCCAACACGTCGTGGAGCAGGGCTGCCATAATGGTGTCAGGGTCAAGGTAAAGGTCGGCCAGAATGGTGGCCGCAGCCAGGGGATGAACGATATACGGGTCGCCGGATCGCCGCATCTGCCCGTCGTGGCACCGCTCCGCGAAGTCGTAGGCCGACCGGATGCGTTCCAGTTGGTTCGCATCATCCACGTATTCGGAAACGCGTGCGATCAGATCGGTGGACTCGCTGGTGACCGCGACCATAGGCACCCTCCTGACTGTCACGGGGTGCGAGCGCGGAAACTCCCACGCAACGGGTGACGTCGCGCTGCAGCCTGTCGGATGATGATAACCATCCGCCCCCGGTATGTCCAGAGCGGGGTACGCTCGCTCGCACCCAGTTTCTTTGGAACCGTCATTGCGAGCGAAGCGCGGCAATCTCGTTGGGGCAAGGAATGCTACTGCGGGAACGAGATCGCCACGTCGCTTCGCTCCTCGCGATGACAAACTGGGTACGCGTGAGCGGGCTGCGCCAAGGAGAGGATTCCCGGACGCCGCCCGGTTTGAATCTCCCGGATGCGGGAGCGTTAGAGGTCCGCCAGGCGGTTTACTGGAACAGCTCTCCCACGGAGCGACCTTCATGAATGCGCTTCATCGCCTCACCGATCAGCGGCGCAATCGACAACACCGTGAGGTTGTTCACTTTCTGGTCCGAGGTCAGCGGCACGGAGTCAGTGACCACCACCTCTTTGAAAGCGCTCTCCTTGAGAAGCCTGGGTGCCTGCGAGGCGAATACGGGATGGGTCGCGCAGCAGAAGACCTCGGTCACGCCGGCATCCAGGAGGGCGTTGGCAGCGTTGACGATGGTGCCGCCGGTGAGGATCTCGTCGTCAAAGGTGAGGGCCCGCTTGCCGCGCACGTCGCCGATGACGTTCAGGGTCTCGGAGCGGTCGTCGTTGGCAGTGCGGCGCTTTTCGATTACGGCCACCGGCACGCCCAGTCGTGATGCCATGTCCCGGGCCCGCTTGCTGATGCCGAAGTCAACGGCAACCAGGACCAGGTCTTCCAACCCTTTCTCAAAGAAGTAGTTGGACAGGATCGGCTCCGCGGTCAACTCGTCCACCGGGATGTTGAAGAAACCCTGGATCTGGCCGGCGTGGAGGTCCAGCGTAAGCACCCGGTCGGCTCCGGCGGTGGTGATGAGATCGGCCACCAACCGCGCCGTGATCGGCACCCGGGGCTGGTCCTTCTTGTCCGTTCGCCCGTAGCCGTAGTAAGACACCACGGCGGTGATACGACCTGCCGACGCCCGCTTGCAGGCGTCGATCATGATCAGCAGTTCCATCAGGTTGTCGTTGGTGGGCGCCACCGTGGGTTGGACGATGAACACGTCCCGCTCCCGTATGTTCTCGCCAATGCGGACGAAGGTGTTGTCGTTGGCGAACTTGAAGGTCTCGCTCTCGCCCAGTGGAATTCCCAGGTAATCGCAGACATCGCGGGCCAGTTGGGGATGCGCGTTTCCAGTGAATACCTTGAGTTCTTCGAGCGTGGACATGGCAGCACCTTGCAGTAAATTGCGGCGGGGGCATGGCAGCCGGCACGGAATCCGGCCAATGCAGCGGGACAATCGGTTCGTAATGGTAATTGGGCGAACCGATTCCCGTCAACGGCCGGGACGCAAGGCGGCGCCCGGAACCCGCCGGCATTCCCTCCGATTGCAAGCGATTCCCCGTTCCCGCGAGGTCGACAACCGCGATCCGTGGTCCCGAGTACACCCACGCATCCCCGGCGCGCGCCCTTTGATAAAATAAACCCGGAACCCGGGGCACATTCACCGAAGCACATTCAGATGAACCAGAGCAATTGGCTGCGCGAACTTCTTGAGGCTGCCCTCATCGGCATTGTCGTATTCGTCGCCATCCAGGTCGCGGTGGCCAACTTCCGGGTTGAGGGCTCCAGCATGCGCCCCACACTGATGCCCGGTCACTACCTGATGGTGAACAAGCTGGTGTACTACCAGTTGGACACGGACCGCCTGGGCAAAATAATTCCCTTCTGGCAGCCGGAAGAACCGCGGTTGGTGCACACCGTCAGACCCCCGCAACGGGGCGATGTGGTTGTATTCGACTACCCGCTGGAACCGGAACGCCAATTCGTCAAACGGATCATCGGCGAGCCCGGAGACCTGATAGCCATCGACGACGGGCAGGTTGCGATCAACGGCGAAACGCTGGACGAACCCTACCTGGATGTCCTCGGCCGCACCAGAATGCACGACATCCAACTCGCCGACGACGAGTATTTCGTGCTTGGAGACAATCGCAACGGGAGCAGAGACTCCCGCCATTGGGGTCCGCTGCCGTCGGACCACATCATCGGCAAGGTCTGGGCGATCTACTGGCCGCGCTCGGCATGGGGTTTCCCCGAATAGGCCGGGCCAGCGTGCCATGTATGCGACCGGCGCCTGGGCGCCGGCCGATCAGTGTGCCGGGTCTGGAACCGCCACTCGTTATTCGGCTTCGATAACGGGCCCGACGAGGACGTCGTCGCCCTCGATGCGAACGGCGAATTTGCGCAGCGCCTCGGTGGCTGGAGGAGTGACCGGGTTGCCGGATGCAACGTCGAAAACGGCGCCATGCAACGGACAAACCACCTCACCCTCCTCCAGATCCCCCTCGGACAGGTTGGCGTAGGCGTGGGTGCAGATATCGTCGCAGGCGTGCAGGTCACCGTCCAGGTTTACCAGCAGGATCTCTTCCGACCCCACCCGGACGGACATCATGTCGCCTGGCGGTATGTCGCTGAGAGACGCGATCTTTACAAATTCGTCGGCCATTGGGCTGCTCCTTGGAATGTTCCTTCAGATCGATGCGGCTCGGGTCGGCGACGGCAGCGGCTGTCCTCGCGGAACCCGTTGACTGAATATTATATGACAAACGCCGGCCGTACGATCAAACGGCCAGCCAATCATAAGCGGCTAGCCAATCACGCAGGGCTTGTGCAAGTCGCCTTATAGCCTTTTACCGCTCATCCGGTTATAGCCTTTCACCGCTCATCCTGAGATTGTCGAAGGATGCTTCTGGCAAATCGGTGGATGGTTCGACAGGCTCACCATGAGCGGATGAAACGACTTTGCACAGGCCCTGACCGATCAGGCCGGGCAAATGAATTTCTGGCAAACCACGGCAGCCTCGTACATCTCGTTGATGCTGGCCGTCTCCCGAGTCGTATGGAAATCGCGCACGCCGATGCCCACGGGCAGTGCGACTATGCCGTGCTCGAAGAACACATTGGCGTCGGACCCGCCGCCGGTGGTTTCCAGCGCGGGGGTTAATCCGGCGGCAGTGACCGCGCGGGCGATGTCGGCCAGGGCCGGGTCGCTCTCCGTCACGCGGTAGGCCTGGTACTGGTTCCGGATTTCGAGGTCGATCTGGGCCTGGGGGTACATGGCAGCCGCCTGGTCGAAGGCGCGGCGAAACTCGGCGGTGTAGTTCTCCAGCTTGGCCTGGTCCCTGGAGCGCAGTTCGCCGTCCATATAGGCCTGCTCAGGGATGATGTTACGCTTCAGGCCGCCCTCCAGAACGCCGATGTTGCTGGTGGTCTCGTGGTCGATGCGGCCCAGCGGCAGGCGGGTCAGGATGTTGGCGGCGACCAGCAACGCGGACACGCCGTTTTCCGGTTCCAGGCCGGCGTGGGCAGCCACACCGGTGATCCGGCACTGCACCACGTTCTGGGCCGGCGCGCCAACGCAGATGCGGCTCACCGGGCCTTCACCGTCAAACACCATACCGTTGGTGGCCGTGACCAGCGAGAAGTCCAGGTTGCGGGCGCCGTTCAATCCGCCTTCTTCAGCCCGGGAGAACACCACCTGCACCGGGCGCCCCAGGCCACCGTCTTCCATGGCTGCGGTGACACCCTCGAGCACTATGGCCAGACCGGCCTTGCAGTCGCCGCCCAGGATGGTAGTGCCGTCGGAACGCAGGGTGTCGCCGTCGGCGTCAAGGGTGGGCTGGATGCCACGGCCCGGCTCCACGGTGTCCATGTGGGCGGACAGCATGACCGGCGCTTCGCCGGACCTCCCGTTGCCGCCGGGCAGGTTGGCCACCAGGTTGCCGTAGGCGTCGTGCTGTATCGACGCGCCGAGGTCGATGAGCCGCGCGGAGAGGTGGGCATCGATGGCATCCTCCTCGCCGGTGGGGCTGTCGATTCGGATGAGTTCGGTGACGGTTCGGACGAGGCGTTCTCGGTCAATCATGGCTATAGGCTCCGCAGGTCAGGCGAGGGCGACGAGGTTGTGGCGCGCGTCGGGGGTCATCTCATAGCGTCGTGGCTTTTCCTTGGCGATGGTGACGCCGTGCTGCTCCATTATGGGCCAGAGCTGCTTGGCGAACCAGGTACCGAACTGGGTAGCGGTGTAGGACGCGGCCGGATGCTGGGGCCGACTGTCTTTCAGAGCATCCTGGGCATCGGATGCCTTGAAGATGTCGTCGGCGATACCGCCGGCGACGGCGGCGGCGAGCTGCTCCGGTGTGGCCACGTCAGTCGGGTTGGTTCGGACTACCGATGCGGAGGTGTCTGCCCGCGGTTGAATCAAGGAGTTTTTTGCTGCCTGCGTTATCTCGTAGACGCGCGGTGAACTCTTGCGGGGCATCGCCACGCCGCGCTTTTCCAACAGCGGCCAAATGTTTTTGCCCAGGAACTGACCGAACCTGGCCGTATCGCTGGCGACTTCAGGGTGTTGGGGCCAACGATTCTTGACGATTTTCTGCGCGTCGGATGCCCCGAAACGACCCACGGGCAGTTGCTGCAACAACTCTTCAGCGACGGCCCCGTCGCTGACCGGTGCATCCGCAATCGCGGACGCCAGCGCAGGTCGGGCCGCCTCGTTAAGGCTGTTCGGCGTGGGTTTCGCGGTCACTGCTGGCGGAGCGGTCGCGGGGGCAGGCGCCGCCGTCAGGGCCGCGGACAGGTCCCAGCGATAGCGCTCGGGGATGAACTGCTCGATCTCGGCCGACAGCGCTCCGGCGTCCGGAGCAGTGATCCACAGGAAAGGGATTTCCGGAACGTCGGCCTGCGCGGCGAGCTCGCGCACCTTGACGAACAGGGCGCCAAAATCGCTGTCGTTGCTGACCACCGCGACCGCGCCGGCCAGGCCGGTGATGAGATCGGCGACAGCGTCGGCCGTGATGGCGAGATCGGCGGAGTTCTTAGCCCGGTGGTTGCTGAAGTGCTGGACGCCGCGTACACGAACCTGCAACGCCGGAAACTCGGTCTCGGCCCAGAGTTGCCACAGCTCGGCCTTGTCGGCGCGAACGTAGAGGGACAGGCCACTCAGGGGAGGCCGTTCCGCCGGCCAGTTGGCGACCACCCGTGACACCACGGTCTGCGCGTGATCCGACTCCCGCAGGTTCTCCGTGTCGACGTAAATCGCCGAGCCGGCCGGAACCGCGAGGTGGGAGCCGTTGGATCGGGTGGTCATGTGAGACCGCCCGCGGAGAAGGCGTCTACAATGTCCGCCAATCTAGGATCTGCATCGATCAATTGGCAGACCAGAGCGCGCAGTGACGCAGCATCCATCTCCGAAATAAGGTCGGCCACCGGAGGTTTGACTGCAACGGGAACGGGGCTGTCGTCTTCAATGATCACCAAGAGCGTGGCCACGACGTGCTTGCAATAGCCGCCCCAGTCATAGGGACAGGTGCAGGATGCGGTAAAGTCATTGCCGATGAAGGTGATGCCGACCTGGTAGGGATCCCACTCGCTGCCCTGCACGGCGGCGGACAGCTGGTTGCCGCGTAGAGTGGCGCTCTCGATCGTGCCCTCGCGGAAATAGTCCGCGCCGCGGTCGTAAGACCGGTCTGTGACTTTGGCGCGGATGTCGTCTTCGGTGATGTGGGGCAGGTTGGTCATGGCGGCGCCTCTATTCACCTACATAGTCACTCTGGCCGGCGTCAACCGCTTATGGAGTGGATCTGCCGCGACACCGAAACGCTCTAACGTCATCGCTCCAATCAGAACTATCTCGTCGTCGGGGCCAAAGGCTACATGGACGGTTCTGGCACGATCCTCGATTGTGATCAAGGCCAGACCGATGGACATTGTCACTGTGGAGCCGTCAGCCAGGCTGAATAGTTCATCCTCGTCGCGGGCTATGTCCAGTTCGTCCAATATTGAGGCGGGTATGATGGAGTAAAGCGACCCGGTGTCCACCATTCCAACCAACTGGAGCGAGCGAGCGCCGTCAGCGCTGCCGATGGTGAATCCGACGTTGAAGGTCCCCATGCCCTTGCCCCCAATGGTAGTACCGGGCAGTACCGCACCCAGGGCCATTGGTATTGCCTCCCTATCTACACAAACGCCGGCTGCTCGAAGCTGCCGCCCACCACGGGCTGCGCGTCCAGGCCGAGCCACCGCTCCACCAGCGTGCCATAGACGCCACGGAAGTCGGTGTTGAAGGCCAGGTCGCCCTCCACAAGGTCGGCTTCGGCCAGCGACGGATATTCGCTGTACATGCCGCCGCGCACCGGGTCGCCGATGGCGAAGGCCACGCCGCCGCTGCCGTGGTCGGTGCCGCTGCCGTTGTCCCGCACGCGGCGACCGAACTCGGTGAACACAAACATGAGCACGTTGTCGGCGGTATCGTGCTCGCGCAGGTCGGCGTAGAAATCGCTGACGGCGCGGCTGAGGTCGGACAGCAGCTTGGGCTGGACGTCGGTCTCGCTGGCATGGGTGTCGTATCCGCCCTGCTGGGTGTAGAACACGCGGGTGCCCAGATCGGCAGTGAGCACCTTGGCGATGCCCTGCAGGTTCCTGGCGATGCCGGTTTCCGCGTATTCCACGGTGGACGTGTACATATCCGGCGCGGCCTTGAGGATGTCGGCGCCTTTCAGGGCGTCGAGGCCGGTCTGACCCAGGTAGTCCATGGTGGCGCCCAGCCCCACCGTGGGCGAGTACATGCGGGCGAAGATATCCAGGGCCTGGGAACGCTCGGGCTCGTTGACGATGCCGGTCAGCACGCCGTAGCTCTCCAGCACCGCGACGGAGGCAACCGGGACGCCGGTGAGCGCCATGGCGCGAGGCAGGCCGCGGCCGAAGTTGACGCCGGTGAGAACGTTCTCGGCTTTGGGATCCAGGTCACGGATGACGCGGCCCAGCCAGCCCTCCGTGCCGACTTTTTCCGGCTCGCAGGTGTGCCAGATGTCCATGCTGCGGAAGTGAGAACGGTTGGGCGTCGGGTATCCGATGCCGTTGATGACGGCGACCTTGCCGGCGTCATACAGGCCCTTGATTTCAGGTATGGCCGGGTTGAAGCCGAATTGGTCGTCGATATGGAGGACCTGGTCGGCGGGGATGCCCACGGTGGGCCGGTTGTCGTGATAGCGGCCGTCGGCGTAGGGAATGACCGTGTTCATGTAGTCGTTGCCGCCGGTGAGCTGGATGACGACGAGGATCGGGTCTTTGGTGGTGGAGGTCATGGCAACGTTTGCTCCGCAGACAGAATGTATTCACGGTAGGTTGATGGCCGTAGTTTAGCACAGGGCAGGCGCCAGGCAGGTGGTAAAATGAGCCGGCTCACTGACTACCGGAGTATCGTGAGGACTGCGATGGCTACCACACGCACCGGCTCAACTCGTCGCTTCAGCGCGGCCGAAAGGGACGCGATGGTCGCGGCCGGCATCGTGTCGGACGGAGAGCGCGAGGACGTGGGCGCCGGGCGTCGGTTCACCGTGGATGAGTATCTGGCCCTGGGCGCGGCCGGCATACTGGCAAAAGAGGAGCGGATTGAACTGCTGGACGGGGAGATAATCCAGATGGCGCCTATCGGCAACCGGCACCGGAACAGCGTAAACTGGTCGGGCGACCTGATGCGCGAGGCCATCGGGCGGCGGGCAATGGTGCAAGTCCAGGCTCCCATCCAACTGGACGACGCCACCATGCCGGAGCCGGACATCGCGGTCATCCGGCGGGGTTCCATCAACGACATCGCGCCGGTCCTGCCGTCGGACGTGTACCTGCTGGTTGAAGTTGCCGACAGCTCGCTGGAGTTTGACCTTGGGGAGAAGTTGGCCCGGTACGCCGCGGCGGGCATACCCGAAGTGTGGGTTGCCAATCTGCGCGCCGGGGAGTTGGTGGTCAACACCGAGCCGGAAGGGTCCGCCTACGCACACGTCCGCGTTATCCCGTTGGATGGCACGGTGAGCCCGCAAGCATTTCCGGACGTGGCGCTCGAATTGGCCGACTTTATACCCGCCGTGGACTGATGGCGGGCGTTGGCCATTTGATCGCCGGTATCATCCATGGAGGAAACGCAACAACGCGCCGCACCCCTGATCGTGGTCGGCCTGGGAAACCCCGGGCCGCGGTATCGGGATACCCGGCACAACGTGGGGTTCGGGTGCGTGGACCTGCTGGCCGAGCGTTGGGGCATTGCCGTCAAGGATCGGCGGCGGACCACGGTGCTGGGGCAGGGCTATCGCGAAGGCACGGCGGTGGTGCTGGCCAAGCCTCGCACCTTCATGAACCTGTCCGGCGAGTCGGTGGGGTACCTGCTGGCACGCTTCGGCGGACGGCCAGCCGACCTGGTCATCGTGTACGACGAGATGGCGCTGCCGCTGGGGCGCATTCGCCTGCGGGCTCGCGGTTCTGACGCCGGACACAACGGCATCAAGGACATCATTCGCACCGTGCGCACTGTCGATTTTCCCCGGCTACGCATCGGCATTGGCGGGCCGGGCATGTCCGGCAGCGTAGACCACGTTCTGGGCCGGTTTTCCGATGAGGAGCAGCCCGCGGTGAAGGCGTCTATTGAGCGGGCCGCCGAGGCCGTCGAATGCCTGCTTACCGATGGGATCAACATTGCGATGAACCGGTACAACACGGATCCGCAGGCTGAGCCATCAACGTAACTCAGGTACGGGCTTTAGAGCGAGTTAAGAATGGGCAACCAGCAAACACCCGCCAGGGACGCACCGCAATGGGCATAACGCGATTCATTACAGGCGCGGCGTTGGCCGCGTTTTTGCTGATCGGACTGGCCTGTGAGCCAGCGTCATCTACGCCACCGACAGCAGTACCAGCACCCACGATCAGCTCGCCTTCTCGTCAGTACACACCAGCCAACGGTGGAGGCTCCGGTGCGACTCCCACAAGCGTGGCCGCGCCCACCGTCGGCAGTGCGGCCGGCGCGCCACCAGGTGCGCCGGAACCGGCGGCCGCCGTCCAACCAACCATGCCCCACGACGCGATGGTCGCCGCCGATTTCCCGGTCCCGCCGGACCGCGACCTACAAGAGTTGGCCCGGCAACTCCGCTGGGGCGGGGTGGAACCCAACGCGCAGCCGGCGCGCTTCTCCGACGGGCTTCCCGAAGTCGGGCACACGACGAACTTCTGGACGCTGGACTATCCCCGCAGCAGGATGGTGAGCAAGGAGTTTGTACTGGCCGCGGTGTCCGAGCACGCCTACTGGTGGATCGAACAGGGTTTGAATGTGGACGACGCTGACCTCCAACGGTCGGTGTCGGATGTTGAAGGGCAGATCTACCCGACGGTCACGGCGGCCTTCGGCGCGGCCCCCGGGTCTGACGCTGATCCGCAGCGGGGGCACATCATCAACGGCCGGATACCGGGGGTCGGCGGGTACGTGTCGGGGGCGGACCCGTATCCGGCATCGGTGCAGCCGTTCAGCAACGGCGTGCCCGCCATCTACATCAACGCGCGGGAAATCCCCCTGGGCAGCCCGGAATATCTCACCGTCCTGGCCCACGAGCTGCAGCACGCCATCCACTGGTACGCGGACCCGGCAGAGGCCACGTGGCTCAACGAGGGGCTGTCCGAGCTGGCCGTCACCGAGGCGGGGTACTCGCCGGGCAGCATGCGGTACTACCTGCGACGGCCCAACGCATCGCTGGTCAATTGGCCCAAGGACCTGGACAGTGACATCGGCCTGAACTATGGAGCGGCGTCCCTGTTCGCTCACTACCTGTGGGAGCAGTACGTCCCCGAGGGCGGCTTGCACGATCTCCTGGCCGGGCCGGACAACGGCATCGCCGCCGTCGACGCTTTTCTGACGGACAGGAAGGCCGAGACCGTAGCCGGCGAACCCGCAGACTTCCACTCCGTGTTCGCCGACTGGATGGTCGCCAACCTGCTCGACGACGATCAGGGTCCATTCGGATACGCGGGCCTGGATGTGGAGGCCGACATCACCCGAACGGAGCGCGCCGGCGACGACGGGACGAAAGTGTCGCTGCCCCAGTACGGAATCGACTACGTCGAACTGAAGGCCGCCAACGGATCCGTGATGGTGCAGTTCGAGGGTGATGCGGTCACCCAATTGCTGCCCACGGACGTGCCGGAAGCCGGGTGCTGGTGGAGCAACCGGGGCGACGACACGTCATCAACGCTGACGCGCGAGTTGACGGTGCCCGCGGTGGCATCAGGCGGCGAGGAACCGTCGCTGTCGTTCGGCCTCTGGTACGACATCGAGGAAGATTGGGACTACCTTTACCTCGAGGCATCGACCGATGGCGGGCAGACCTGGGACGTGCTTCCCGCCGAAGGCACGACCGACGCCAACCCGCTGGGCAACAGCTACGGCCACGGCTACACGGGCTCCAAGGGTTGGCTTGACGTGATGGTCCCGCTGACCGACTACGCCGGCCAGGATGCGCTGGTGCGGTTCCACTATGTCACCGACGACGCCATCCACGGCATCGGGGCCTGCGTGCACACGATGGCGTTCTCATGGGACACCGGCCAGGCGGATGGCGAGGATTGGCAGTCGGACGGTTTTGTGCTGGTCAACAACCGGGTGCGGCAGGACTGGATCGTGTGGGTTATCGAGGATGGCGCGGAACCGGTGGCGACAAGGATGGAATTGGAGTGGGACGCTGACAGCCAGCAGTATGCCGGTCGCGTGGCGCACGGGCCGGTGGCCGACGGCGGCCGGCTGGTAGTAGCAGTCTCACCCGTGGCGCCGGCCACCATGGAGCGGGCCCGGTACCGGGTCTGGGTCATGAAAGGTGTCCTGGGGCCGCCGAGCGTTCCAGGACCTGCAGGGCGCGGGTGAGCAGGCATTCGGCGAATTCGCGCAGGCCGCCGGATCGGTCGCATCCAAAGCAACGCCAGGTCACCGCGGGAAGGGACACCTGCAGCATCTCCGCCCCGGAACAGAATGGGCAGGCGCCTGACATTTTCTGGCGTTGGTGGAACGTGGCGCCAAGTGGAGCAAGGGGCGTGAACGCGCCCACCAACTGGAGCAGCCGGCCCCGGTGCACCGGCCCGGTTGGATCGTCTCCCAGACCCCGATAATCACGGCGGCGCAGCTCGGCGAGCAAAGCCGGAGTGACAGCAGGCAATTGGGCCGCAATGCGTCGGTCCAGGGTCGTTGGTTCACCCCCGACACCCGCAGTTCGTGCGACGACAACCAGCAGTGTATAGAGCCCGGAACTGCTCAGGGCAGGCAGTCCGGCCGACAGGTCACCCCCGGATGCGCTCAACAGGTAATGTGCAAATTCTCGCAGGCGGTCGTGGGTGTACTCGGGAAAGGGCACCGAGGGCCATTCCATCCACTCCGCTTCTTCAGCGGCAAGAAGCGCGACGCTGTCCGTCGGGATCCAACTGATCAAAATGCCTGACCTCCAGTGAGCGTTGATTCCACGATATGGAATCGCTCGCCGGAGGCGCAACAAGCCGCTGTCAGGTGATTCCTGTGTGTACTGCGGGGTACCGGACGGGCAGCAAGAAGGCGACTACACAGTCATTGCGCCCGTGGCCCACGACTTGATCAGGTGGTGGGCGATGGCGATGGGGCCCGGCACGGTCAGCTCTTCGCTGCGTCCTTCAAGGGCCAGCAAAACCTCCGACCGGTCGAACCAGCGCACGTCGGTCATCTCCTCGTCGTCCATGTTGATATCGGTGGTGTCGGCCTCGGCCAGGCAGCCAATCATCAGGGAGGACGGGAAGGGCCACGGCTGGGATGAGTGATAGCGGACGTTTTTGACCTTGATGCCGGCCTCCTCCATGACCTCGCGGGCCACGGCCTCCTCAATGGCCTCACCCTGGTCCATGAAGCCGGCCAGGGCGGAGTAGGCGCGCATGCGCTGGAGACGCCCCCGGGACTGACCCAGCAGGCAGCGGTCGCGCTCCACGTCGGCGACAACGGTGATGACCACCGGGTCGGTGCGTGGGAAATGCTGGGCGTTGCAGGACGAGCACTGGCGGGACTGGCCGCCGCGCTTCTTGTCGGTGGGATGGCCGCACACGGAGCAGAATCCGTGGCGCAGGTTCCAGTCCAGCTGCGCCCGGGCGTGGGATAGCAAACCGGTGTTGGGGCCGGACATGGTCTCGCCAGCCGTGCGGCAATCTTCGAAGCGCCAGCCCGTCTCTTCCTCCACGCGGTCGGACGCATTGGCAGACTTGGACAGGTCAATGGAGAAGTGAGCGACGCCGTCCAGGAGGCCGAGAAAGATCCACTCGGCTTCCGGAGGCGGGGATCGCAGTATGGCCGGGCTGAGCCAGCCCAGCTCGGGCGGGGTCTGATCAGTCAGGAGCACGTTGAGGTTGCGGAAGGGCAGGAACCTGCTGGCGGGATCCTCGGCCTGTTGGAGTATCCAGTCCTCGTCGCGACGCTCGGTCTCGCCGCGGTTGATGGGGTTGTCGGCAAAGATATGGGGTGGGTAGGTCATTGAAAATCCCCTGGTCGGTCAGGTTCAGGCCGCGATCACGCGCGTGCGGCGGTTCATGCAGCGTTTTATAACGCAAGCCGGGCGGGGCGACAAGCGAAGCGTGCCAACGAGACTATCGCTGCCTCCGCGCATACCGCAGCGCATGCGTGGGAGCCAGCCGCTGACGCACCGGGTCTACCACCAGCAGCGCTCCTTCCAGGGTGTATGCGCCGAGCAGCGTTGGGGCCGCCTCGTCGACGAATACTACGATGGTGGTCGTTTCGATGCCCTCGACCCTAACCCGCGCTTCGCCTACTGCATCCTCGACTATGCTCCCGTCGGCAAGTTCTGACTGGATACGACGCCGTGGTGCCACTCCCAGGCGGCCCAAGAGGTCCGACGGCAGGCAGGTGTAGGTTGAACCGGTATCAACCGTCGCGTCGACGGTCTCCGACCGGCTTCCATCCGCCGAAATCACTTCTATTGGGTAAGTAAATGTTCCCATGTCACCCCTCCTGCGCCGACGGGTATTCAGGGCGGCGACGTTCGCGCAGGGCGGCCAGGCCCTCCTTCACGTCGTCGCCGAAAAATCCCAGGGCCTCGGCCAGGAGGGAGTAGTCGAAGGAGGTGTGGCCAGCCTGGCGGAGCCACTGGTTCAACGCGCGCTTGGTGAAGCGAATGGCCGGCTGCGGGCCGTCGGCCAGGCGGCGGGCGACGCGGATGGCGGTTTCCATCAGCTCGTCCCGGGGCACGGCCATGCTGACCAGTCCGATGCGCTCGGCCTCCCTGCCGTCCAGGAAGTCGCAGGTGAGCAGGTAGTACTTGGCCTTGGCCATGCCGCACAGCAGCGGCCAGATGATGGCGGCGTGATCGCCGGCGGCGACGCCCAGCCGGATGTGTCCGTCGGTGATGCGGGCATCCTCGGCGGCGATGGAGATGTCGGCCATCAGCGCGACGGCCAGGCCCGCGCCCACGGCCACGCCGTTGATGGCGGAGATGACCGGCTTGTCCAGGTTCAGGATGTTGTAGACGATGTCGCCGGCTTCCTTGGTGTTCTGGGCGACGATGGCCGGATTGTCGATGGCCTGCTCGATCATCTCGAAGTCGCCGCCGGCAGAGAACGCCTCGCCGGCGCCGGTGACCACGGCGACCCGAACCTCGGGGTCGGCGCCGATGTCCAGCCAGATGCGGCTGAGCTCGTTATGCAGCCGGAAGTTGGTGGAGTTGAGGGTCTCCGGACGGTTCATCGTGAGGGTGATGATCCCGTCGGACTTTTCGATGAGCAGGTGCTGGTATGAGGAGTAGTCGGTCACTATCTTTCTCCAGTGGGACGAAGGGTTACCAGACGATGTGGGTTTCCTGCAGGCGGGCAAGCTCCGATTCTTCCATGCCCAGCAGGCCGCAGAATACCTCGCGGTTGTGCTCGCCAAGGTCGGGCGTCCAGCGCAGGGGGTCGGTGGAGGTCTCGGAGAAGCGCCACGGTGGGGCCACGGCTCGCTGCTCGCCCTTCTCGGCATGGACGGTGGCGGGAAAGGCGTCCCGCTCGGCGAGATGCGGGTCGACCATGAGCTGGTCGGCGGATAGCGACGGGAAAGCAGCGACGCCAGCGGATTGCAGCACCGCCGTCACTTCCTCGGCGCGGCGTGTGGCGGTCCACTCGGATAGCCGGCACTCCAGCGTGTCCTGGTTCCGCCAGCGCAGGAAGGCGTCGCCATACTCGTCGGCATCGGCCCATTCGGGGTTGCCCATGGCCACCTTCAGCGCGCGCCACTCCGCATCGTCGGCCACCACGATGGTTACCCACTGGTCCTCGCCGACGCAGGGAAATACGCCGTGGGGAGCCATAGCGTCGTCGCGGTTGCCCAATCGGGCGGCGTCCCGGTCGTTCATGGCGGTGTCCATCAGCGCGTGGCCCATGAAGGCGGTGGCTATGTCACGCACGGCGACGTCGGCGCGCTGGCCCACCTGGTGGTTGCGGTGGGCGCACAGGGCGGCGACGGCGGAGAAGGCCGCCATCATCCCGCCGGTGTGGTCCATGGCGTGGCGCAGTTCAACCGGAGGCCCGTCGGGATAGCCGGTGAGGTAGCCGAGCCCACCCAGCGCGGCAAACATGGGGGCGTATCCGGCGTAGCGCGCCTCGGGTCCGGTCTGCCCGTTGGACGACAGCGACACCATGATGATGTCGGGCTTGATCTCACGCAGTTGCGGGTAGCCCAGGCCCAGGCGGTCCATCACTCCGGGTCGGAAGTTCTCCAATACGACGTCAGAGATGCGCACCAAGTCGTAGGCCAGTTCCAGCGCCCGCGCCTCCTTGAGGTTGAGAGTGACGGAGCGCTTGCTGGCGTTGACCTGCTCAAAGGACGACGGGGGTTTGCCGTACATGGCGTGGGGCCGGCGCGTGATGTCCAGGCGCGCCGCCGACTCGACCTTGATCACGTCGGCGCCCAGGGAGGCCAGGATCATGCCGGCGAAGGGTCCGGCAGCGTGGACGGAGAAGTCGGCGACGCGCACGCCGGAGAGGGGAGCGGATGTGTTGGTCATGGTCACCGCCTGGGTGTCACGTGCTGGCTATGCTGTGTTGGTACTTCTCGTGATATTCCCGCAACAGCATCAAAACGTTGACCGGCCATTTGTCTAGCGCTACGAAATGGAAACGTTTTACCGCCGCGCTTGGATCTCAATCCTGAGTAAACCCGGCGACGACGGCATTGCTATCGCCGCCGGGTTTGGCGTTCCCCTTAGTAGTACACCGCGCTGCCGGTGCCGCCGCCGGCTGCGATCAGCTCGCCGGTGATGGCCCAGGCCTTGTCGGAGGCGAGGAAGGCGGTCAGGTAGCCGATCTCCGAGGCGTCGACCATGCGGCAGATATGGTTGCCGCGCGCGGAGCCGGGGGAGAAGTCCTGCGCCTCGGCCTCCTCCGGCGAGACGCCCAACTGCTCGGCGCGGGCGGCCAGCAGGCTCGGCGTGCGCTCGGTGCGGGTGGTGCCGGGATGGATGCAGTTCACGGTGATGCCGAACTGTCCCAGCTGGGACGCCAGGGTCTTGGTCATGTGCACCAGCGAGGTGTTGCGCGCGCCGCCGCTGAGGTTGCCGGCGTTGCGGGCGTTGAGGCCGCTGATGTTGATGATGCGCCCGAACCCCTGCTCCTTGAGCAGCGGAATAGCAGCCCGGGAGCAGCGCAGCGCGCCGACGAACTTCACGTCGAAGTCGCTGATCAGCTCCTCGTCGATGAGGTCCTCGATGGGGCCGGTGGCCGATGGCGAGCCGCCGGGCAGGGACGCGCTGTTGACCAGGATGTGCAGTCCGCCCAGGGTGTCGGCGGCGGAGTTGATGACGCGGTCAACCTGCTCACGATTGGTGGCGTCGAAGGACATGGGAATGGCGCGGCGGCCGGTGGTCTCGACGATCTCGGCGGCGGTCGCCTCGAGATCGGGCATGGAGCGCGATGCCACGACCACGTCGGCGCCCTCGCGGGCGAGTTCCAGGGCGATAGCCTTGCCGATGCCACGGCTGGCGCCGCCCACAAATGCCAGTTTGCCTTCAAGTCCAAAATCCATGGGGAATAGCCTCCGTTGGGATGCGAACGCGCCGGAAGGGGCGGGTTCGGCGGGATGGAGGGATTATACATTGCCACTTTCTATAACAGCGCGAGATGGAGACAACTCAACCGCTTAACGCTGACCGCGCGCGGATTAGCTTTTGCACGATTCGCAACTGTGTCACGCATTGGATTTCCGGCCGGAGTGACCCTTGGAACAGTACCATGGATTTGCATGACGACCGGTTTGCGATTGTGAATTATAATGAGCGTCTGAGTTGCTCTCGACAGATTAATCATTTGCCGTTGATCCAGCGGTGAGCATATGTCAAGGTTCGCTTTAACTCGCTACATCGGTCTCAATCTGTTGTAGCAGGTTTGCCAGTTCTCGCTTGGTCACTGTGCCGGCGAGGAATGCGAAAATCGATCGAGGGCAACTCATGCGGTTGTGATTTGGAGTATTGGCCATGGATCTAACGCTGGAAACCAGACCCGACGAACTTCGAGAGAAGTTTTATGCTTTGCAGGATCCGAGGGACGTCGCCGAGATGCTTGAGGTTCCATACGCGAGTCTCAATTATTGGACTTACGCGACAACCGATGACGAAAAATACACGACGTTCCATATCGCCAAGAAAAGCGGCGGACACCGGCAAATCGATGCGCCGAACAAGAACATCAAAATTCTCCATCAAAAATTGAATACGGTGCTACAGTCCGTTTACCGCGTAAAGCCAAGCGCACACGGATTCGCCTCGGGCAAAAGCGTCAAAACCAACGCGGTACGACACGTCAAGCAGAGTTGGGTACTCAACCTAGACTTGGACAATTTCTTCCACACGATACATTTCGGGCGAGTACGAGGAATGTTCATGGCTAGGCCGTACAATCGTCCTGAGCGAGTGGCGACGATACTCGCCAACCTTTGTTGTCACCAAGGATATCTTCCTCAGGGCGCCCCTACGTCACCTACCATAAGCAACATGATCTGCGCGCAAATGGACAGCCAGCTTCAACAGTTGGCTCGCCATTGTAGATCTTGGTACACCCGCTACGCTGACGACATTACATTTTCCACCGGACGCCGAGAATTTCCAGTCGACTTGGCATTTCCAAACGAACTAGGGCAGGTTCAAACCGGGCACCGTCTCAACGAGATCATCGGTCAAAATGGGTTCGTGGTCAACGGAAGCAAAGTTCGGTTACGCGGCCGACACCAGAGGCAAGAGGTAACGGGCGTTACGGTCAACGATATTCCAAATGTCCCCAAACGATTTACAAACCAAGTACGGGCGATGCTGTACGTGTGGAGAAAACATGGCCTATCGGCCGCACAGAAAACTTGGGAAGAGAAGGTCTTCTACAAGCACATAGGACCTAGAAAGAGTACCCCTCGGTTCGAGCAAGTTGTGAAAGGGAAAATCGAATATTTGGGTATGATCAAAGGCCAGGATTCTAGGGCTTATCTCAAATTTTTGGACCAGCTTTGGGAATTGGACCCGGATCTTGCGCAGGGACGCGGCACCCCTTTGCACCTTCTTCTTCGCAGGTACGACGAATTAGCCAACCGACCTCAAAACACACAACGCCGCGGATATGATTTAGAAAATTTGATGTACGACTTGTTCGATATCGTTGGGATAGAAGCTAAGCGACCGTTCAGGAGGAACCGAGGAGGTGAGCAAATCGATGGAGCATTCGAATTTTCCGGGACCGATTATCTCTTAGAATGCAAGTGGACCGTCGATGAAACTGAGCCTGCAGAGATAGGTGAGTTCAGTGGCAAATTGTCCAGATCAGGAGGGTTAACGATGGGTATCGTAGTGACCGTAAACGGTTGGTCAGACAACGTCGTGTCTCTTTTGAAACAAAACCCTGACAAGCGGATGTTTCTAATGAATGGAGAGGATCTGAGAACTGTCCTCGCTGGAGGCGTCTCTCTCGCGACCATGTTGCAGGGCAAACGGCGAGCACTAAACCTTGCCGGAGAACCGTTTGTACCGGTTGACCAGTTGACAAAATTCATCGACGAGTAGTTCCTTCCTGAAGCCCTTCCCAAGGAGGTCTCCCGATTTTTGGTCTCTGGGTATTTTCGGCGGCCCCCGGACCGACCTCAGTCAAAATTTGTTTCATATGGCACCCGCCCTCCTCAGCGTAGCTAACTCCCTCGCCTCGTAGCCCAACAGCCCGCAGTACACATCCACGTTGTGCTCGCCCAATAGTGGCGCGCGGGTTAGCGTGGTGGGTGTTTCGCTGAGCTGGAACGGGGCGCCGGTGTATTCCAGGGGGCCGGTGGCGGGGTGGTCGACCTCCGAGTAGAACGCTCGCTCGCGCTGCTGCGGGCTCTGGAACACCTCGGACGGCGTGTAGTAGGGCGCGATGGGGACGCCGTGGGCCTGGCCTTCGGCGTAGAGCCACTCGCGGGTGTGCTGGGCGAACCATTCCCGCATGTGCCGGTTCAGCTCGGGGCCGTGGGTGGCCGGGTCGCTGAACATCTCCGGTGATGCCCAGTCGGGGTTGCCCATGAAGGCCAGCAGGCCCTCGAACTGGCGCGGCTCCAGGGTCAGCAGTTCCACGTAGCCGTCGGACGCCGGAAGCACGCCGCCGACGCGGAAGTAGCGGGAGAAGCGCGTCTCGGTGATGCCCTCCGACTCGTGCCGCTGGATGGGCATGTAGCCGACGGATAGCTGGGCCTCCTGCGCGGAGGCGTCTACCACCTGGCCTCGCGCGTTCCCCGCAGTTCCCAGGCGGTTGTACACCGCGGCCAGGGCGCCCACGGCGGCGGTGAGGCCGGCCTGGTAGTCGCCCATGTTCGCGCCGGCGACGATGGGCGGCCGGTCCGGAAAGGTGTCCAGGGCCACCCCGTTGGGCAGCAGCCAACCCTCGCCGCCGGCGTGAAACACGGCCAGGTGTCCGGCGTGGTAGTCGGCGTAGGGACCGGTGCTGCCGAAGGGCGTGACGGCGGTGACGATCGCGTCGGGGTTGGCAGCCAGAAGGGAACCGGAGTCGAGGCCAACCTCGGCGGCCCGAGCCGGCGTGTAGTCATGCACGACCATGTCGACGCGGGAGACCAGCTGGCGCAGCAGGTCCTGTCCGGCCGGATTTTCCAGGTCCAGGGTGACGCCCGGCTTGCCGGTGTTCAGGTACAGGAACAGTCCGCTGCGCTCGGGATGGGGAGCGTCATCCGGGAACGGGCCGCGACGGCGCGCCGGGTCGCCCACGCCAGGCGGCTCCGCCTTGATGACATCGGCTCCCAGGGACGCCAGCAACTTGCCGCAGTAGGGGCCGGGGATGAGGGAGGCGATCTCCAGGACGCGGAGGTTGGGCAGGGCGACGGCCGGAAGATTATTGTTCATGCGTAACTCGACTGGCGAAGGGTTGAGCTGAGGCGCATCACAGCAGGAACGGTGGCCCGATTTCGTCGTCCCGTCGCGGTTCTATACGCTCGTTCACCAGGTCAACTTTGAACCCAAAATCCTGGAGCAGCTTGTAACCGACCAGGGGTATGGCAGCCGGAACCGCGCCATTCACGAAGCCGGTGCCCTCCAGGATGCCCACCGCCACGTAGATCGGTGACCGCACTACGGAACCATTCACGGTCATCAGGGCTGCAGTCGCGCCGGGCACGGCATCCAACGCTAAGCTGTCGATGTCTTCCTGGGGGATGCCAACCCACGTGGCGCCCGTGTCGACAAGGAAGTCGTACTCGCGGGTTTCAGTTTTACCGGTGATGCTGCCCCTGGCGTAGGTTACTCCCACCGAGTTGTCCTCCGTAACGCACCGCGACGGTTGTTTTCGCCAGTGCGACAATTGTGCAGGCCGAATTATACGGGGGCGCGGTCCGTAGTCCAATCGACGATGGCAAGGTGTCATTCAACGGGGCTGGCGGCTTGACGCAACGGGTACTCCGGGTCAGCGGCGTGGCCCACGGTATGAGGAGACCGGTACCGCTTTGGGCGGATACTCGCAATCCCTCATCAGTTCACTCAAGCCTCATCAGTTCACTCAAGGTTGTTGGGAGACGCCTGCTGAGGGTCTCCAGTGCCCAGGAACCAACCGGCTCTGGGCCACGGGCCGTCACCCCGGTAGATGCTCTGGGCGTAGGCGGTGAGCACCGCGCCCGAGACCAGCGTCAATGCCGAGAAGAACAGCCAGATCAGGATGATCAGCACCGATGCCAGCGGCCCGTAGAACAAACGCTGGGGCGCGATGTAGGAGAAGAACAGCGCGAATACGTAGGATGCAGCCTCAAAGATGATGCTGGCGCTGACCGCCCCGACGATGGCGTACCGCCAGAGGACCGGACGCTCGGGGACGTAACGGTACACCAGCAGGAACACGATCACGGACAGCGCCCACGCCAGCAGGCTCGGCCACCAGCGTTGCGCCTCCACCGCGTTGGCCAGGCCGCCCAGCTCGATCGACCGCAATACGTAGACGGTGAAGTCGGGCACGGTAACGTAGGTTAGAACCGTGGAAACCAGCAACCCGAGGGCCATGGCGCTGAGGAACAGGTATTCCCGGGTCTTGCCCAGGATGCCCACCTGGGCGGGTTCGATCCCCCAGGCGCGATTGACCACCAGCCCCACGGCCCCGAACAGCTTGAAACTGCCCCAAAGCAAGCCCAGGAAAGCCACCAGGCTCGTGGCGCCAGCCACCGCCGGCGGTTGCGACGGCCACAATGTGGACACGTCGATGTTGGACGGCAGGACACCGGATGATATGGCGGAGAACCAGGCTCTGGCCCCTTCTTCGCCGAGCAGCAGCGGCAAAATCTGGAGCACCACCACCGAGAAGGGCAGCAGCGAGACCATGCCATAGTAGGCGACCCCGGCCATCAGCTGCTGGTTGTCGTTTTGCATGACCGTGGACACTGTCGCCAGTAGCAGCCGCACCGAGCTCCGGCGTTGGGCCAACCGCTGAACGGAACGCCGAAGTTGCAAAGCCCGGAGCACCGGTCGGATCCGGAGCAACCGCCGGTTGCGGGTTGCCCAGTCCGCGGCCTGGTGCAATTTCGCTTCGATGGACGCCATTGCCGATCAGCTGTTTCGACCGGCGCGGTGGGACGATCTCCGGCTCAAAAGCCGGTGGGTGGGCAACCTGATCCACAACTTGCCGACGATGTTGGCAGCCGGCACCGGACCGAAGCGTCGGCTGTCTCCGCTGTCGGCGCGGTGGTCTCCCATCAGGAAGTATTCGTTGCCGTCACACAACCACGACAGCCCGGGACCTGGGGCGGCCCGCGCCTCCGGATCCAGGTACGGTTCGCCGAGAGGTTCCTCCTCGATCCGGACGACGCCGTCGCTGCTGACACGAACCAACTCTCCAGGCAACCCGACTATTCGCTTCACATTGGTCACCGGACTGTTATCTCCTGACAGCGAAGGCATCTCCGCTGCTACGATCGATGCTACTACGATCGATCCGCGTCCGTAGTGTGCGCCCTTCTCAAGCCCGCGACGCACGAGTATCAGGTCACCGTCGCGCAACGTGGGACGCATGCTGTCGCCCCGAACCAGAAAGAGAGAGCGGAACGGTACCCGAAGTACGCTGATGCCCGCGTTTCGGATGACAATTAACGCCGGGCCGAGCCTACGGAAACTATTCCGCGCCACCGTTACTCGACGCCGGGTTCCCAGAAGGGATATGACCCCAGTATCTTCAGCATGTCCGTACGCCGGCGCAACCCGTCCAGCGCGGCGGCGACCTCCGGCTGGTGCCGGTGGCCTTCGCAGTCGATCAGGAAGATGTACCTGCCCAGTTCCTGCTTGGTCGGGCGGCTTTCGATCTTGACCAGGTTGATGTCCCGGCTGGCGAACTCGCCGATGGTGCTGTACAGGTTCCCGGGACGGTCGACAGTGAACGAGAAGCAGATGGACGTGCGATCATGGCCGGTGGGCGCATGGTCGGCGTGGGCCAGGACGACGAATCGGGTCTGGTTCGCCGTGTTGTCCTGTATCCCCCGGTCCAGGATTTGCACGTCGTAGATTTCGGCGGCCCGCTGCGGGCAGATCGCTGCGGCCGGAACCCGGCTGCCCTGCATGTCGGCGACGGCAGCGGACGTGCTCAGCGATGCTTCGCGAGGAACCGCGGGAAAGCGCGCTTCCAGGTATTCCCGGCACTGGGCCAGAGCCTGCGGATGGGAGTAAATCACCTCTACGGACTCGACGGCCACGCCGGGCGCTGCGACCAGGTAGTGGTCGATGGGGATCACCACCTCGTTCTGAATGGACAGGCCGGACTGGGCGATGAGCAGGTCCAGCGTGAAGGTGACCGATCCCTCGAGACTGTTCTCAATGGGCACCACCCCGACGTCCACCTCGCTGTTGGAGACGGCAGCGCCCACTGCGGCGATTGAAGGATAGGCCGTCAGGACGCCCTGGGGCGAGTAGAGCAGCGCAGCCTGCTCCGTGTAGGTTCCGGCCGGTCCCAGATATCCGATGCTGTTGCTCATAGGATTACGCCGTCATACGGGGCGTGCCCGCGGTCACCGGGCAAACGCCCTTTCGACATCCTCGTGATTCCCAACCACTACGAGGATGTCGCCATCGTCGATCATTTCATCTTCGGCCGGGTTGATGATGTATTCATTCCCGCGCCTGATTACCATCACCGAAACGTGATGGCGGATTGATTCGGAGACGAGGCCGGCGTCCCGCAGTGACATGCCCCGCATCTTTTCCGGCGGCCGCAATTTGTGCACGCCGGTGTCGTCGGTGATGTGCATGAACTCGACGTAATTGGGGCTCAGGTCCAGGCTCGCGGCTCGCTCGGCGGCCTCTTCCTCGGGAAAGATCACCTTGTCCGCGCCCACGCGGTGCAGGATCTCCGCGTGCTGCGTGTCGGTTGCCCGGGCGATTACGTAGGGCAGCCCCATGGACTTGAGCATCATGGTGACGATGATGCTGGACTGGATCTGGCTGCCCAGGGCCACGACGGCCACGTCCATATCGCTGACGCCGAGGTCGCGCAGCGCCGTCTCGTTGGTTGCGTTGGCCTCCACCGCGTAGGTGACGCGCCCCAGCATTCCCTGCACGCGCTGCTCATCCTGATCGATAGCCAGCACCTCGTGGTCCCGCTGGAACAGCGTGCTGGCCAGCTTTGCTCCGAACCGGCCCAAACCGATCACACATACTTGCTTCGCCATGATTATCAACCAATTCTAACGGGTTCTTCGGGGTAGCGGTAGGTGGCGTCCTCCCGGGGAGCCAGCAGCATCACGAGGGTCAGCGGGCCGACCCGACCCACCAGCATCGTGATCATGAATATGATCGAACCGGCCAGGCTGAGTTGGCCGGACACTCCGGTGGACATTCCGTTGGTGCCGAAGGCCGATACCGTCTCGAACATCAACGGCAAAAACGGCAGGTGGGGGTCGGTGTAGGTCAGAATGGGCAATACGACAGCGAGGAAGGTCACGCCCAACAGCGCCACCAGCAACGCGCGGGACACCAGCACCGGAGCGATCTCCCGGCGGAATATTTCAGTGGTGGGGTTGCGCAGGGCCGACGACCGGGCCGACGCCAGGAGCACCGCCACGGTGTTCACCTTGATCCCCCCGGCCACCGACGCGGTGGACCCGCCGATGAACATCAGGCCGGCGAACACCAACTGCGTGAAGTCGCGGGTCGCGCTCCAGTCCAGCGCCGCGAACCCGGCCGTGCGCCCGCTCACCCCGTGGAAAATCGCCGACCCTACGACGCCGTGCTCGGAATGGTCCCACAGCACGCCGTTCCATTCGGCGAACAGAAACGCCAGCGCGCTGAACCCGTAGAGGAACGTGGTCAGGATCAACACCAGCTTGGTGTCCAGGCTGAATCGTTGGAAATTGAACACGAACAGGCCGGGCCAGCGCCGCCGCGACAGGCTCGGGCTCCAGTTCCGGCGCATGTCCATGATGAAGGGCCACCCCAGGGCGCCGGCGATGATCAGCGGCGTGATGACCCACATCAGGTACGGGTTCGCCCCCAAAGTCTCCGCATTGCCGCCGCCCGGCGAGTTGGGCAGGATCGAAAACCCGGCGTTGTTGAGCGCCGACACGGAGAGAAACAGCGACTGCCAGACCGCTTCCAGGGTCGTGAAGTCTGCCACCGACCGCATCCGCAGGAAAATCAAAGCGGCTCCCGCCAGGTAACCGATGAAGAACGCAACCACGATGTTGCGCGCCACCCGGGTCAGGTTCCGCGCGGAGACGTCGCCCACGGTGTCCTGGTACACGTCCTCTTCGAGCGCGGTTGCCCGCCTGCCGATGAAAGCGATCAAAACGGTGGCCGCAGTGATGAACTCCAGCCCTCCCACCAGCATCAGCACGAAGATGACGGCCTTGCCGAATTGGGACCAGAACTCCGGGGTATCCACCACTGTCAGGCCGGTGACGGTGGAGGCTGAAATTGCGGTGAAGAACGCCACCCGCAGGCTGGGCGCGCTCCCGTCGGCGGTAGATATGGGCAGGGACAGCATGGCCCCGCCGACAACGTTCAGCAACAGGAAGGTGAGCAGCAGCAGCAGCGGCGTGGACGACCATCGACGCGGCGGGATGCGGTGGCGACGTACGGGAATGCGAACCGGGTCGACGCGCCGCACTCGCCACGACGAACCATTATCGCCGGGCGCGGCGAGAGTGGCTCCTGCTTCCGGCTCGGTCGAGCCGGCGTTACCGCGAGACGGGTCGTTCACTGGGAAGCACCGGACGCTGGTTGAGGCTCAAATTGGGATGCCGGGCGGTGGGTTGATTCGCGTGCCAGACGCAGGCATCGTAATTATGACGAGGCGCGGGGATATGTCAATCGCAGTGAAGTTGCTCCGCAGCGAAGTTCCTCGCGCGAACGGTTCCTCGCGCGTACTCGGTTTGCGGCGTGGGAACGTCAGAAGCAGGATTTACGGGATTTTATGATTTGGCAGGATTGGGAGATCTCCATCGCGGAACGGTCTCAATCCTGATAATCCCCAAATCTTGAAAGTCCTGATTCTGACGATTATGAAAACGGCTACGCATGAGCGGAAAGTCATGGGTTCGGGCGGCCGGCGCGGATCGGCGAACGTCGGTGCGGTTCGAGCCGCGCTCCCGGGTTTGTGTTAATATCCTGCGTGAAACCACGTCATCAGAGGAGGGATCATGGGTTCCATACGACTGTACACTGGCGACGACGGCCACTCCCACATTGAAGCGATAGACCCGCCGTCCCATCCGGATTGGAGCCAGCTCCACAACGCCAGGGGGATCATATTCCGCGCCTCCCCTCCGGGGTACTTCAGCGACTGGCACGTGGCGCCGCGTCGCCAGTACATCATCACCCTTTCCGGAGAAGCGGAAATCGGTCTGGCGGACGGTACCGTTCACCGTCTGGGGCCCGGCGACGTGAACCTTGCCGAGGACCTCACCGGTCACGGCCACACCACGCGGGTGGTCGGCGACGTTCCCCGCGTAACGGCTACCATTCACCTGGACGACTGACGGAAGCAGGCCCGGCGTATCCGCGGGATGTCTGCAGCCGCGCCTGCGCGCCCACGCTTACCCCTTTGTCATCCCGAGAAGCGAAGCGACGTGGCGATCTCGTTCCCGCAGTAGCGTCTCTTGCACCGACGGGATTGCCGCGCTCCACTCGCAATGACGGTTCCAGTTTGGCCGTAGGGAAACGTCAGATTCAGGATTTGCCGGATTTATGGATTGTCAGGATTGGGGGCTCTCTGCCCCAATAGTCTCAAACCGACCGATCCGTGAACCCTGATATTCCTCATCCTGACAAACTACCCAAACTGGGTACGCGTGGGGTTGGTTTCAGCCGGTTCGTTCAGTACCGTTCGGCGGGTTGCCCCGCATCAATATAGCTGCTATTGAGCCGCCCTACCGGGTCCGGACAGCCGTTCCCGGCGGCCGGGTGTTATACTGTGACCCGCCGCAATTCCTCGATTATGCCGTGTGCTATATTGAGGGCCGCCAGACGTAAGTTTGCTGGGCGCCATCGCCGCTGCCGCCCGCGCCCACCGATATTGAGGGTTGACTTTTTATGACCACAGCCCAGCGTCAAGTTGAGCTCCGCTTCGACGCGGTTGAGATTGACCGCAAGTGGCAGGAGCGGTGGGAACGGGACGGGATCTACCATGTCGAGGACGACGATCCCCGCCCCAAATGGTTCGAAATGACCATGTACCCGTACCCGTCGGGTGATCTGCACATCGGCCACTGGTACGCCATGGCGCCGTCGGACGCTCACGCCCGGTTCCGCCGGATGCAGGGCTACAACGTGCTGCACCCCATCGGGTTCGACGCCTTCGGTCTGCCGGCCGAAAACGCCGCCATATCCCGGGGTATCCATCCCTACGAATGGACCATGTCCAACGTGGAGAACATGCGCCGGCAGCTGCGTTCCATCGGCGCGATCTACGACTGGGATCGCGAAGTGGTCTGCTGCCTGCCCGAGTACTATCGCTGGAACCAGTGGTTCTTCATCAAGCTGTACGAGCGCGGCCTCGCCTACCGCGAGAAAGCGCCCGTGGTGTGGTGCCCATCCTGCCAGACGGTACTCGCCAACGAACAGGTGCTCAACGGCGAATGCGAGCGGTGCGAAACACCCATCACCCGCCGCGATTTCGAGCAGTGGTTCTTCCGCATCACCGACTACGCCGACGAACTGCTGGACTTCGACACGCTGGAGGAATGGCCGGACAAGATCCTCACGATGCAGCGGAACTGGATCGGACGCAGCGAGGGCGTGGACATCGGGTTCGACATCTCTGACTACAACATCGAGGAACGAGAGATCCGCACCTTCACCACGCGCATCGACACCATATTCGGCGTAACTTTCCTCGTGCTGGCGCCGGAGCACCCCCTGGTGTCCAAGCTCACTTCGGAAAGCCGCCGGGCGGAGGTCGAAGCTTACGTCGACCAGGCTCGCGCTTCGTCCGAAATTGACCGGCTGTCCGCCGACCGCGACAAGACCGGCGTGTTCATCGGCGCCTACGCGCGCAACCGCCTGAACAATGAAAAAGTACCGATTTACGTGGCCGACTACGTGCTGACCACCTACGGCACCGGCGCGGTGATGGGCGTTCCCGCTCACGACCACCGCGACTATGACTTCGCTCGCAAGTACCGGCTGCCCATTCGCACCGTGATCGCGCCCATAACCTGGGACGGCAGCGAACTCGGCGAGGCTTTCATCGGCGACGGGTTCATGACCAACTCGGGCGCCTACGAGGGCATGACCAACGAAGAAGGCATGGAGGCCATCGCCAGGGACGTGGAACGGCGAGGCTGGGGTCACCGCGCGGTCACCTATCGCCTGCGCGACTGGCTGATTTCCCGTCAGCGCTACTGGGGCACGCCCATCCCAATGGTTTATTGCGAAGAGTGTGGCGTGCAGCCCGTGCCCGAAGCGGACCTGCCCGTGCTTCTGCCCGAGGACGCCGAGTTCCGGCCCACCGGCGAATCGCCGCTGGCCATCAACGAGACCTTCGTGAACACGGTGTGCCCGAAATGCGGGGGTCCGGGCCGGCGCGAAACCGACACCATGGACACCTTCATGGACTCGTCGTGGTACATGCTCCGGTACTGCACTCCGCAGTACGATGGCGGGCCGTACGAGCCCAGCGTGACCGCCGACTGGATGCCGGTGCGGCAGTACACCGGCGGCGCTGAACACGCGGTGATGCACCTGCTCTACAGCCGGTTCTTCATCAAGTCGCTGCGCGACATGGGAATGCTCGACATCAACGAGCCCTTCCTGCGCCTGTTCAACCAGGGTGTCATCCTCGGCAGCGACCACGAGAAGATGAGCAAGAGCCGAGGCAACGTGGTGAACCCCGACGACGTGGTCGGACAGGTTGGCGCTGACGCCGTCCGCTGCTTCCTGATGTTCATCGGACCCTGGGACCAGGGCGGCCCGTGGAGCGACGAAGGCATCAACGGCGTGGTGCGCTGGCTCAATCGTGCCTGGAGCCTGGTGGAACACGACCCTTCGCAGCTTGACGACAGCGCCACCGACGCGGCGACGGTGCGCGAAACCCAACGCATCCTGCACCAGACCATCCGCAAGTGCTACGAGGACCTGGACAAGTTCAAGTTCAACACCACCATCGCCTCGCTGATGGAGCTCGTGAACCACCTGAGCCGGGTGTGGAACGACGGCTCCGTAGACAGCACCACCTGGCGCGACTGTATCGAGAAGTTCCTGCTCATGCTCGCCCCCATCGCACCCCACGTTGCGGAAGAGTGGTGGGAACGGACCGGCCACGGCTACAGCGTCCACCAGCAGCCCTTCCCCAGTTGGGACGACGAACTCGCCGCCGAGGACGAGCTGACCCTGGTGGTGCAGGTCAACGGCCGCCTCCGTGACCGCATCACGGTGCCGGCCAGCATCGGCGATGACGACGCCCGCGAACGCGCCCTGGAGAGCCCGAAGGTCCAGTCCCACATCAACGGCAAGACCGTGCGCAACGTGGTGTACGTGCCGGGCCGGCTGGTAAACGTGGTGGTGGGGTAGGCGGTCAACATGGGCGAGGTACGCGCGATACTTGGGGTTTGGTCGGCTGACGGTTCTACTCGCCACGACTTGGAGATGCGGGTAGATACCGGCGCTTCTTATAGCCAACTCCCCAGTGACATGCTCGTTGATTTGGGGTGGGCCCCAAACCTGCCTCCGCGCTACGCTGATCTCGCTGACGGCACTCGGGCCATGGTTGAACTGGGCGAAGTCAAAATCCAGTACAAAGACTACGTTCTGTCCCGCATCTTTATTTTCGGCGAAAATGGATGTCCCAAACTTTTGGGCAGCGAAACCCTGCAGGGACTAGGCATGGGCGTCGACCCCGTAAATCACCGCCTGATAAGCGTGGCGGCCTATCGGTAATCCACTCCGAGGTCGGCCACGCTACGCGGATTTTATACCGCTGTGATCCGTGATTTTCAGACCGATGCTGCGGAGCATGGCAATTACCTGCACATCTTGCCGAAGTATCAACTTGATCTCTAAACTAATGACCCTTGTTGAAAAATACGCCCTGCTCCCCGAGGAGATCGACCGGCTGAGCCTCGTGATGGTGGCTGACAGCCTGAGCGGGATTGCCGACGCAGCCAACCTGCCCGAGGCCGAACGCTACGTGCTGCACCGCATCGTCCGCGCCGAGGGCGACCCCGACATCGCCGCCGATGTTCGCTTCAGCGACGGCGCCGTCAACGCGGCGCTGGCTTCTCTCCGCGACGTCCGCCGTGTCGTCACCGACGTGCGCATGGTGCAGGTGGGCATCTCCCGAGCGGCGCTGACCCGACGTGGGGTCGAAACCGCGTGCCTCATCGACGCGCCCGAGGTCGCCGAGCGCGCCCGCCGCGAAGGTACCACCCGCAGCGTCGCCGCCGTGCGTGAGTTAGCCCCGCAGATGGACGGCGCGGTGCTGGCCATCGGCAACGCGCCCACGGCCCTGCTGGCCCTGCTGGACCTGATCGATGAAGGTCAGGTGTCTCCGGCTGCCGTGATCGGGATGCCGGTGGGATTCGTGGCCTGCCCCGAATCCAAGGCCGAACTGGCCGCAAGAAACGTGCCGCACATCACCATCCTGGGACGACGCGGGGGGAGCTCTGCCGCTGCTGCCACCGTGAATGCCCTGCTGGACCTGCTGGAGGACTGAGCCGCTATGCCCGACGCCGACCATACCAACAACGGATCCGGTGGCTGGGGCGTTGTACTCCTGTGCCACGGCAGCCAGCGCGGGGCCAGTCGCGACGAGTGCTCCTGCGCCTGGGCGGCCGACGGCGCCCGGTTCCCGGCATGGTGCCTGGGCTGCCCGAATACGCCGGTGGGACTGCGAGAAGCCGCCCGCCGCCTGACCGATTCCCTGGGCGAAGACGCCGAACAGGTCATCGTCTCCTGCCTGGAGTTCCTGCCGCCCCATCCTCCGGAGGCCGTTTCCATCCTGGCCGACGCGGGCCTGAACCGCGTCGTGATCGCTCCCTATCTGCTGGGCAACGGCAAGCATGCCACCCTTGAAATGGAGGAGGTTCTCGAGGAGATCACCGCGCAAACGCCCGGCGTGGAAGTGCGGCTGGCCGATGGCCTCGGCGCGGACATCCGCATCGCCGAGTTGGTGCGGGCGCGCATCGCCGCGCTGCCCCAGGAGGTGCGCGAACCGGCAGACAACGGGATGGTGGGCATATTGCTGGTCAAAGCCGGCACGCAGACTCGATACGACGACTGCCTCTGGCTGAAAGAGTTGGGCAGCTGGGTCGAACGCGATCTGGGCGAGGGCTACGCCGTCGAGGTGGCCCAGTCCCACTACGGTGATCCGACCATGGAGCATGCCGCCGCCGCACTGGTGGGCGAAAGGGGCGTGAGCAGCATCATCTGCGTTCCCTACGTCTTCTTCCCCGGAATGATCCTGCGGCGCAACGTGCTGGGAACCATGCAGCAGCTTCAGGAAACCTATCCCGATGTGCCCATGTCGGTGGCGCCGCCGCTCGGGGTGGACGACCGGTTGGTCTCGGTGGCCCGCGACCGCGTGCGCGAAGCCCAGGCCCGGGTGGCCTGAGATTGCAATGTGATACCATCAAAGCGGCATTACCACGGGTCCGGGGAAGGTCTACCATGACCATCACAGCGTCTACATTCGCCATGTTGCCCTACGTCAAGCAGGGCGACATCGATTATGCCGCTCTGGACTACAACCCCGATGATCCGGAGCCGATGCCCAACGCCATGGAGCAGGAATTCGTCGTAAACGAAATCCTGGACATGATGCACAGCCGGTTCACCGACTTCAAGACGCGCCCGGACGTTTTCCTCAGCAGCAACACCATCCTCTGCTACGACCCGACCAACCTGAACGTGCGCCGGCAGCCGGACATCTACCTGGCCTTCGGAGTGGACCAGGCAGCCATCCGTCGCCGCCGGATCTACCTGCCCTGGGAGGCGGGCAAGCCGCCTGACCTGGCCCTGGAAGTGGGTTCGGAGAGCACCGGCTCCGAGGACACCCGCGTGAAACCGGGCGTGTACGCCGCCGTCGGCATTTACGAGTACTGGCGGTTCGACCCCAGCGGCGGCGAGCACCACGGGGGGCCTTTGTGGGGCGGATTGCTGTTGGAAGGGGAGTATCAGCCGGTTGAGTTGACCACCGAACCGGACGGTATTCTCAAGGCATACAGCCCATTGCTGCGGCTGTACCTGTGCTGGGATGACGGCTGGCCTCGATTTTACGACCCAGCCACCGGCCGGTATCTCGAGAATTGGCGACAAATGCGGGCCGCAATGGAAGCGGAGCAGGCTGCTCTCGAAGCGGAAAACGAACGCCTGCGCGAACAAATTCGCCGCCTGCAGGAAGGCGGATGAGCGACCGAGGCCAGCCACCACTCAGCGGCTGCCCGGCATAACAGTGGACTTGATGACCATCCCTGCCCAAAATAGCGACGCCGAGCGTCCCGAAAGCGATTACTCGCGCCCCACCAAGCGCGACCCTCGCGGAATGCGCACCGGCTACACCACCGGCACTACGGCGGCGGCGGCGGCCAAGGCTGCCGTGATCCTGATGTTGTCCGGCAACGCTCCCGAGGAGGTATCCGTCCCGCTGCCCGGCGGAACGGGCCGGGCCACCCTCAAGGTTCACCAGAGTTGGCGCATGGATCCCGCAGAGGGAGTCCGGTGCTCGGCCATCAAGGATGGCGGCGACGACCCTGACGTCACCCATGGCGCGGAGATCGTGGTCGGCGTGTGGCGTTTGCCCGACGGCATCAATGGCCTGCACATCACCGGCGGCCCGGGCGTGGGCACGGTTACGCGCCCCGGCACCGGCATCGAGGTCGGCGAACCGGCCGTAACCCGGGTTCCGCGCCGCATGATGGCCGACGCCGTGGCCGAAGGGCTGGTGGAGTGCGGCTGGCCGGCCGATACCGGGGTGCGCGCGCGCGTCTCGGTGCCCAACGGCGAGGAGATCGCCAAGCAGACCACCAACGCCCGGCTCGGCGTCCTGAACGGCATCAGCATCCTCGGCAGTACCGGCGTGGTGCAACCCTTCAGCACGGCGGCGTGGCGCGCCAGCGTCCACCTGGCCATCGATGTGGCGGCGGCCAACGGCCTAGACCACCTGGTGCTGTCCACCGGCACCCGCAGCGAGGAATACACCAGGCTGCTGCTGGATCTGCCCGACATGGCCTACGTCGAGGCGGGAATCTTCTCGGGCCCTTCGATGAAGCGCTGCGTCAACAAGGGTATCAAGCGCGTGGCCCACGTGGGCATGGTGGGCAAGTTCTCCAAGATGGCCATGGGCTATTTCGTTACCCACGTCGCCGGCAACCAGGTGGACACCGCATTCCTTGCCGGACTCGCCGGCCAGTGCGGCGCATCCGCCGAACTGCAGGCGGAAATGGCCGATGCCGCCAGCGGTCGGCATTTCCAGGAGCTGGCCCAGGAGCACAACGTCATGGGCGTGTTCCCCCTGATGTGCCAGATGGTGTGCTCGGAAGCGCAGAAATATCTGGGCGACGGCGGCGACGCGATCATCGTCGACGCCCTGTGCTACGACTTCGAAGGCAATCTGCTGGGCTCGGCGAGCACGTCCCCGGATGGTATCCCAATGCGCTCCGCGTCGACAGTGGTGGTCGATGGTCAGGGCTAATTCCCCGGTGGAGGTTGCGCCGGCTGTCGGCCGGGCGTTGGGCTTGTCCGACGACGCGCTCGAGCAGCGCCGTCCGCTGCGAGGCCAGATCACCAAATCCGAGGTGCGGGCGGTGAGCCTGTACGCCCTGCAACTACGTCCCGACAGCCTGGTCTGGGACATCGGGGCGGGCACCGGATCGGTCGCCGTGGAAGCGGCCCGCATCGCTCACGACGGCTGCGTCTACGCGATAGACAAGGACGCCGACAGCGCGGACCTGCTCCGGAACAACGTGGCCCGCTACGGCGACGGCCGCGTTTCCGTGGTCATCGGCGCGGCTCCCGATGCGCTGAACGAATTGCCCGATCCGGACGCAGTGTTCATCGGAGGCGGCGGCGCCGCCATGCCGGAGATACTGGACACAGCGCTCCGCCGCTTGCGCGCGGGAGGACGGGTGGTGGCCAATTTCGCCGTGATGGAACGGGCCAACAGGACCTACGGCGCTTTGCGAGACGCCGGCATGTCGCCCGAAATGACCGTGATATCCGCCGCCCGCGGTCGGGAGTTACCCGACGGCGCGTTGCGGCTCGAAGCCATGAACCCGGTGTTCATCGTGTGGGGACAGAAGGAATGACCACAGGCTCCCAAACCGGACGCCTCTACGGCGTCGGCGTCGGCCCCGGAGACCCGGAACTGCTGACTGTGAAGGCGCAGCGCGTGCTGCAGTCGGTTCCGGTCATCTGGGTACCCCAAGCCGGCATCAGCTCCGAGAGCTACGCCTTCACCATCGTGAAAGGCATCATCGACGAATCCCGCCAGGAAGTCGTCCGCGCCAGGTTCCCCACCAACGACGAGGACGCGGCCGGCGACGTCTGGCGCCGCGCCGCCCGCGAACTGGCCACCCGCCTGGAGGCGGGCAGCGACGTGGCCTTCATCACCGAAGGCGACCCCATGCTGTACAGCACCTTCGCCTACGTGCTGGAGACCATCCAGGAAGAATATCCCCACCTGCAGGTGGAGGTGGTGCCCGGCGTATCCTCGGTCATGGCCGCGGCCGCTTCGGCGGCGGCTCCGTTGGTACACCACGGCCAGCGCTTGGCCATCCTGCCGGCGGTGTACGGCATCGATGACCTCCGGGAGGCCATCGCGCTCTACGACACCATCGTACTGATGAAGGTCAACCGTACCCTGCTGGACGCGCTGGCCAACCTGGAACGCCTGGGTCTTTCCGGCCGCACCATATACGTGCGCCGCGCCACCACGGAAAGCGAGCGGGTGGTCCGCAACATCCAGGAACTATCCGCAGAGGACCTCGACTACTTCTCCCTGCTTATCATCCGGCGCTGACGAGCCCGACACCACGGAGGCACGACCACATGGCGAACGACGGCAAGGTCTACATCATCGGCGCCGGCCCGGGGGACCCCGAGCTGCTGACTCTCAAGGCGAAGCGGATCATCGACGACGCGGATGTGATCATCTACGCGGACTCGCTGGTGCCGGAAGAGATCGCCGGTTACGCCAAGCCCGGGGCAGCAGTCTACGGCAGCAAGGATATGGCCCTGCCTGAGATCATGCAGGTCACGCTGCAGGCCGTATCCGAGGGAAAGACCGTGGCCCGCATCCAGAGCGGCGACCCGTCGCTGTACGGCGCGACCCTGGAGCAGATGCGCATCCTCGAAGCGGAAGGTATCGACTACGAAATCATCCCCGGCGTGAGCGCAGCCTTCGCCGCCGCCGCCGTCCTGAAGTCCGAGCTGACCGTACCCGAGGTCTCGCAAACGGTGATCATGACCCGCGCCGAAGGACGAGTGCCCATGCCCGAAGGCGAGGACCTGATCGGCTTGGCCCGCCACGGCAGTACCCTGGTGATATTCCTCAGCGTTACCCGCATGTTCCGCATCGCCAACCAGCTCCAGGAGGCTGGATACCCGGCCGACACGCCGGTTGCCGTCGCCTACCGCGTGGGCTGGCCCGACGAGCAGATCATTCGCGGGACGCTCACCGACATCGCCCAGAAGGTGCGCGATGCCAAGATCACCCTCCAGGCCCTGATCATTGTCGGCAAGGCAGTTGACCCCAAACTGTTGGACCCTGAAGCCGGCGAGCAGGTGGCGGTGTCTCACCTCTACTCCGACGAGTACACCCATCTCTACCGCCGCGCCGGACAGGGCGACCACGCCGACGCCGACCGCACGGACCTCTACGAGGCCGGCGGTTACGAAGTCCAACCGGAGCGCGCGGTTCACACGTCCACCGGCGACGACTGACCGCCTGTAGCCATGCCCGATCCGGAAGTTGTCCCGCCCCGAACCGCCATCGTCGCGGTGTCACGGCCGGGCGCGGTCCTGGCGCGGCGGCTGGCGTCGTCAATCACGGATGCAACCCTGTACCTGGAACGGCGAACCGGAGACGATCCGTCCCCAAACAATGCCGCCCACCAAAGTTACGACCTGCCCCTGCGCCCGGTGATTCAGGACCTGTTTTCGCGGCACGAAGCGTTGGTGGTCTTCCTGCCCGTTGGCGCTGCCGTGCGTTTGCTGGCCCCGGTGCTCGGGAGCAAGCGGCAGGATCCGGCGGTGGTTTGCGTGGACGATGCGGGACGCTACGCCGTGAGCGTCCTGTCCGCTCACCTCGGGGGCGCGGACGCCCTGGCGCACCGGGTGGCCGACGCCATCGGCGCGCAGGCCATCATTACCTCGGCGTCCGACGCGCTTGACGTTACGGCGATCGACCTGGTGGGACGCGACGTCGGCTGGCGCGCCGAAGCGTCTCCAACCGACCTCACCCGAGTCGCTGCCGCAGTGGTCAACCGCGACCCGGTGGCCCTGTGGATCGACCCCGAAGCGGGAGTTGCGTGGCCCGATGACACTCCGTTATCGGCGAACATATTTCCCGTAACCTACCTGTCCGATGTGCAGGAACCCCGTTACGCAGCAGCCCTCATCGTGTCGGACCGGCTGTTTGCGCTGGAAACCGGCCGACCCCTGGTCACCTATCGCCCGCCGACACTGGCGGTGGGTGTCGGGTGCCGGCGCGGTGTGTCGGAAGAACACCTGCGTGATTTGATGCTCCACACCCTGGAAGAACACGGCCTGGCGGCGATGAGCGTCGCTAAACTTGCGACTGCCGACATCAAAGCCGACGAAGCCGGGATAATCGCGTTGGCGACATCCCTCGCCGTGCCGATGGAGACCTATGACGGCGACCGGCTGAATTCGGTCGTGGCGGAAAGTTCCGACCCGGAAGACAGGGCTCCCGATCTCCATCAGCCCACTGCATCAGCGGCGCGGGACTTGCTCGGGGTTTTCGGCGTCGCCGAGCCGGCCGCAATGCTGTCCTCGGGAGCAGACGGCGTGATCGTGCCCCGGGCCAAATCCGACCGTGCTACCATTGCTGTGGCGCGTATTCCATTGTCATAGCGACGCGCGCCGGATGAGCACATGAGCGAGACGGAAACCAGGCTCCCGGGCGAGGCCCTGCTGGAAGCTGCCGAGCGGGAAATTGGCAAAGGCAACCTGCGCGAGGGCGCGGGACTGGTCTGGGATGCCACCATGGAAGCGCTGGCGGCGGCTGGAGCGCGCTATGGCATGCCGTGTGGCAACCGGGAAGAAGCTGTCGAGTTGGTCAATCACCTTGACGATTTAGCCGATCCCCCGGCTCCCGGTGAATTCTATACTTACCGAAACTTGGTATCGTTCTCGGTCGCTGACTCCTACCGAGAAGAACATGAAAATCGGGAGGAGCTCTTGGGCGATCCAGAGTTCCGGTGGGAACCAGACGAGTACACTCTGTACCTTGATTCGATACGCAGATTCATCAAGTCGCTCAACAACCAAACGACAGGCAATACCAAGCAATGAGCGGGGATGAGCATAATGCCATAGCGGAAACTCTGGTAGAAATGGCCGCAAATCTGGCGCGGACTTCTACAGCCGCGCTGGTAGCTGGCGAACTGGTTTGGGGGGCGGCAATTCATGCTTGTGTTGCAATTGCTCACCACTTGGATTGGAGACCGCAACACCCGCGTCAAAAAAGGGAACTGGACAGACTTCTTACTCACGCCGTAGCAGAACACCCGGTTCGCGCTGACTTGATAGATGGCCTCAACATGGTCCAGAGGCGATTGCACAATCACTTCTACACCGGCCAGCTTGGCGATATCGAATTGGCACAGTACATAACCGGCGGAATTGAACTGGTTCAACGCCTGATCGACATTGCCTCTCAGACACCGCGCTCCAGCGGGTCGCCAGTTGCTTGACCCATTCGGCGATTGGTCCCGGTTCCCAAGGGAGGACCTCCTTGAACGGTGGCAAACTCTACCTCGTAGGCCTCGGACCCGGTGATGCCGGCCATCTGACGCCGGCTGCCGCGGCAGCCATCGCCGACAGCGATGAGCTGGTCGGCTACCACTACTACATCGAACAGGTGGCGGAGCCGGCATCCGGCAAGACGCTGCACAGCATGGAATTGGGCCAGGAACTCGAACGCGCCGCCCTGGCTGTGGACATCGCCTACTCGGGCAAGACAGTGGCGGTCGTATCTTCTGGCGACGCCGGCATCTACGGCATGGCCGGCCCGGTGTATCGCGTCCTTACGGACCGTGATTGGGACGGCGTCGATCCCGCAGTGGAATCGGTTCCGGGAGTGTCCGCTCTGCAATCGGCGGCGGCCCTGCTGGGATCGCCCCTGATGCAGGACTTCTGCGCCATCAGCCTCAGCAACCTGCTCACCCCGTGGGAGCAGATCCGACGCCGGCTGGAGGCTGCCGCCGCTGGCGACTTCGTGGCCGCGCTCTACAACCCGCGCAGTCGCCGGCGCACGAGTCAACTCGAAGAGGCACGCGCGATTTTCCTCGAGCACCGGGCCTCCGATACCCCGGTGGGCATCGTCCGTCACGCCTACCGGCCCGAGCAGGCAGTCGCCCTGGCCGATTTGGGTGGTCTGGACGGAGCGGCCCTGGGCGTGGATATGTTCACCACCGTAGTGATCGGCAATTCCAACACCTACGTACACAATGGGCGCATGGTCACCCCGCGCGGCTATGAGGTGAAACAGTAGCCAATTCGCGCCGACCCCGGTCCAGGGACGTTCCCCGGACCGATGCTGTTATACTGCCGCGAACCCACCTTTCAGGAGGACCAACCGTGGTAGCAATACGTGCGAACCGGGCCAAGGACAAGTTGCGGCAGGGGCAGCCGACCACCTGCATCTCCGGCCTGATGACCAGCGAGATCATCGACTTTCTGGGCCCGTTGGGGTTTGATTCCGCCTGGATGGAGTGTGAGCACGGCCCGGTGGACTGGGAAGCCCTGGGCGACATGACGCGCGCCTGCGACCTGTGGGGCATGGCGTCAATCACGCGCTGCAACGCCAATGACGCCGCGCTGATCACCCGTACCCTGGACCGGGGCTCCATGGGCGTGGTGCTTCCCCACGTGAACACCCGTGAGGAGGCGGAGGCCGCCGTTGGCGCAGCTAAGTTCGCGCCACTGGGGTACCGCGGGATGTTCGGCGGCCGGCAGTCGTTCGGAGTGCCGGACTACGTTCACCGCGCCAACGACCAGACCATGGTGGTCGTCCTGATCGAAGAGGTCACCGCGCTGGACAACCTAGACGACATCCTGAAAGTCGATGGTGTCGACGTGTTCTTCGTCGCGCCCACCGACCTCTCCCAGACCATGGGCCATATTGGCAACGTTGGGCATCCGGAAGTGCAGTCCGCCATCGACGATGCCATCGCCCGCATCGTGAGCGCCGGGCGCACCGCCGGCACCCTGGTCAACGACGACAACGTGGCATCCTACGTTGAAAAGGGCGCGCGCTTCCTGATGACCTCGTGGAACGCGTGGGCGGCCAGGGGCGGCGCCGAATTCCTGAACCGGATACCGTAAACGGCAGCAATCGGGGCGGGCAAAAGGCCCGCCCCTCTCTGATTTCAATTGTGCTGCGCCCGCTACTGGGTGGCGTTGGCGATCGCCTGCCGCCTCGGCTCGCCGCCGTGATCGACGTCCCAGTCCCACAGGTCGGCGTGGAAGCCTGAAAGGTTCTCCGCCAGGGTGTTGATGAAGTTGCGGACGCCCCGGCCGTGGAACTTGCCCCGCAGGGTGCATACGCCAATGTTGGCCGACGGGAAGATGTGGTCCAGGCGCACCACGGCCAGTCGGTCGTGGTCCTCCGGGTGCAGGGTGAAGTCGCTGACGATGGCGATGCCCATGCCTATCGCCACGTAACGCTTGATCATCTCGGTGTTGTCCATCTCCAGGACCACGTCGTAGCTGACGCTGCCTTCGCGAAGCTTCTGCTCCACCCGACGGCGGCTGAGGCTCTCCGGACTGTTCAGGATCAGCGGGAACTTCGCCATATCCTCGATTGAAACCGGGTCCCGGTGCAGCAGGTCGTGGCCGGGCTCGGTAATGAGCACCACGTTGTAGTCGAATAGCTCGGAGAACTCCAGGGACGGATCATCGGTCGGCGGAGCGGAGCACAGGGCCAGGTCCACTTCGCCCGACTTCACCAGTTGGATGAGGTTGGCGTACGAGCGGGCGACCAGGCGCATCCGCACGTCAGGATAACGCGCGCGGAACTGGCGAATCGGCCTGGGCATATGGTAGGAAACAATATCCGGATACGCGCCGACCACGAAAGAACCCCGCCCTTCGGAGTAGTCCATCTGCGTTTTCAGGGTGTCAATGGACTCCACGATGGGCGTCACCAACTCGTAGAACAGCGTGCCTTCGGATGTCAGCTGTATGGGCCGTTTGATCCGATCAAAGAGGGTTATGCCGAATTCGCCCTCCAGCTTTCTCAGGTGGGTAGTTACGGTGGGCTGCCCCAGTTCCAGCTTGCGAGCCGCCTTGGAAACGCTCCGCAGCCTGGCTACATGGTAAAAGCTGATAATCTCTCGCAGTTCCATTGACACTACACCTTGGCAATCCGCGTGTTTCGACGGAGCGATTCCGCAATATGGACGATATACTATATCAACGAGGCGGATAATGCAAACCCATAATCTTTGTCAACTCATTGCCCGCGTCGATCTCCCAACCTGGGCCCATGCCGGCTTTTTCGCAGTCTGGCAGCGCGGCCACTGCGGTCTCAGGTCGGCTCTCCCTACAATGTTTGGGTTCTCGGTCGTCTTCGGGAATAAGACTTCGGGGATGAATGGATGCGGCTGCGCGAAGATCTGATCATCACCGGAAATGAAGGCTGAAACAGAACGGCGGCTTGCCCCATTACGTGTACGTGGCCCCCGAAACGTATTGCCGGCGTCGATAGCAATATGCGGCCCGTATGCCTTGACAAAATATCGGGTCAAACCGCAGAATACGCCGCACTAGCGGGACGTCGATGGTCTGCGCCGGCCGTCTGTTGGCGGGCAACTGACCACGATTTATTGCCCGTGGCCGAGGTAATCTGATGGCATTCGTGATTACACAACCTTGCGAGGGAGTGAAGGACGCCTCCTGCGTCGATGTTTGCCCCGTGGATTGCATTCATTCCGACGACGACGCGCCGATGTACTACATCAACCCCGACGACTGCATTGACTGCGCCTATTGCGTGGCAGTCTGCCCGGTACAGGCCATATTCGACGAGTTCACCGTACCCGCCGATATGCGGGCATACATCCGGACAAACCGGCTCTACTTCTCGTAGCCCTGCCCGTTTGCGCCTTGAGCAACTGCCATGACACGCTTTTTGACCGACGCCGATGTGGACCGCTGCGCCGGCATCCCCGAGATGCTGCCGGCCATCGAGTCGATGATGGCCAACTACGGCCGAGGGGAGGCCGCCAACCTCACCCGGCGTAAGATCCACTCCCCGAACGGTTACCTGGCCGTCATGGGCGGCGGGTTATTCTACGACGGCGTGTTCGGCGTGAAGACCTTTACCTTCACCGCCAACGGCTATTCGTTCCAGGTCAGCCTTTACGACGCTGCGTCCGGGCGTCTGCTGCTCTATACCCAGGCCAATCGCCTCGGACAGCTGCGCACCGGGTCGACCACGGGCGTCGCCCTGCGGATGCTCGCCAGCGCGGAGGTCCCGCGCCTCGGCGTCATTGGCACCGGCAACCAGGCCGGAGACCAACTGCGCGCCGCCTGCGCCGTGCGTGACGTCGGTGAGATCTACGCGTACAGCCGCAACGCGGAACGCCGCCAGGCTTTCGCAACGCGCATGTCCGAGGAGCTGGGCCGTCCGGTGATCGCTGCGGACGCTAACCGGGACGCGGTGGCGGATTGCGCCGTGGTCATCGGCATCGCTCCGGCGGCCACCCCGGTTGTCCAGGGCGAATGGCTGGCCGCAGGCGCCACAGTGATCGGAGCCGGGCCAACCACGCCGCGCAGTCACGAGGTGGACGACGAGGTTCTGACCAGGGCCAGCCGGCTGTTTCTCGACTCCCTGGAACAGGCCCCGCTGGAGTGCGGCGACATCAACGCGGCGGTCGATCGCGGTCTGATCCGGTGGAGCCAGTTCCACGAACTGCGCCACGTGGCCGTCGGTCTTGTTCCCGGCAGGACTGCTCCGGACGAAATCATCTATTGCAAGCTGATGGGCACCGGCTTGGCCGACGTCGCGGCCGCCAAGCTGGTCCTGGACCGCTCCGAACAACTCAACATCGGCGTCGAGGTCGACTTCTAGCGGGCAGCCTCAGTCCGTCCCCTAACCGCCGGCTAGCTGGACATTGCCAGGTATTCGTCCGTGGTCAGGATGCTGTAGTTGTCCAGGCCGGTCAGCATGCTCTCCATGGCTGCCCGAGCCGTGTCCAGCGAAGTGAAACAGGGGATGCGCCGCTCCACCGCGGCCCGGCGGATGTAGAACCCGTCCCGCATTACCGAAGAGTCGCCTGACAGGGTGTTGACCACCGCGCCGACGGTGCCGTCGTTGATCACGTCCAGCACGTCCGGCGATCCCTGGCCGATCCGTTTGGTAATGGTTGTCACGGGCAGGTCCATGGCGGTGATCATGGCTGCCGTGCCCTCGGTGGCGTAAAGCTGGCACCCGGCGTCGGCCAGCCCGCGGATCAGCGGCAGCGAGTCCGCCTTGGCCTGGTCGGAGATGCTGAGCAGCACGCCCATGCCGGGCGACAGGTTGATGCTGGCCGCCTGCAGCGCCTTGGTCAGCGCGCCCGTGAAGTCCCGGTCAATGCCCATGACCTCGCCGGTGGACTTCATCTCCGGCCCCATGTACCAGTCGACGCCCACCAGCTTGGACATTGAGAACACCGGCGCCTTGATGCCGACCAGTTTCTGCTTCGGCCAGAGCCCTCCCTGGTAGCCCATGTCCTTCAGCTTGGCGTTGAGCATGACCCGGGTGGCCAGGTTGGCCACCGGTACGCCGGTGACCTTGGATATGAACGGTATGGTCCGGCTGCCCCGGGGGTTGACCTCGAGCACGTACACAGTGGTGTCGTTCGCCTCGTCGGACGGGCTCACGCTGGGGCTGCGGTACGCATTGCCGCCCTGCAGCACGAACTGGATGTTCATCAGCCCGCGCACGCCCAGGGCCAGCCCGATGCGCGTGGTGTAGTCCACCAGCGTGTCGACTTCCTCCTCGGTGAGGTTCAGGCCCGGGTAGATGGCCATGGAGTCGCCGCTATGGACGCCGGCTCGTTCGACGTGCTCCATGATCCCGGGGATCAGGACGTGCTCGCCGTCGCAGATGGCGTCCACCTCGCACTCGCGGCCTTCCATGTAGTGATCCACTAGGACCTCGCGTTCCGGTGTGACCTCCGTGGCGATGGTCAGGTAGCGGATCAGCTCCGTGGCGTTGCGCACGATTTCCATGGCGCGTCCGCCCAGGACGTAGCTGGGCCGCACCACCACGGGGTAGCCGATACGCTGGGCGACGCGCAGGGCCTGGTCCACGGACTGCACGGTACCGCCGGGCGGTTGGGGGATGCCCAGGTTGACCAGGAACCGCTCGAACTTCTGCCGGTCACTGGCAATATCGATGGCCTCGGCGCTGGAGCCCAGGATGGGCAGGCCGACCGCGGCCAGTGACTGGGACAGGTTGATGGCGGTCTGCCCGCCGAACTGCACCAGGCTGGGCGGCGGGTTGTCGTCCACCGTCTCGTTGTCGATGATATCGCGAACGGCCTCCTCGTCCAATGGTTCGAAGTAGAGCCGGTCGCTGGTATCGAAGTCTGTGGACACCGTTTCCGGGTTGGAGTTGACCATGATGCTGGCCACCCCCTCCTGCGAGAGGGCCCATGCCGCGTGCACGCTGCAGTAGTCAAACTCGATGCCCTGCCCGATGCGTATCGGCCCGCTCCCGATGACGATGGCCTTGGGGCCTTCCAGTGGCGGCGCCTCGTTCTCGGTGTCGTAGGCGCTGTAGTAATAGGGCGTCGCTGCCTCGAACTCCGCCGCGCACGTATCGACCATCTTGAAAACCGGCTTGATCCCGTGCTGCAGGCGCAATTGCCGCACCTGTTCGGGCAGGAGGCCCGAGAGAGTGGCAATCTCCGCGTCGGAAAACCCCAGCCGCTTGGAAGCCAGCAGTATGGGCGGCGCCAGTGGGTTGCCCAGCAGCCGCCGTTCCTGGTCGACGATGCGCTCCAGCGCGGCGATGAACCACGGGTCGATGCTGGTGTGCGCCACCAGCTGGTCGCGGGTGATCCCCCGGCGCAGGGCTGCCGTCAATCCCCACAGCCGCAGGTCGTTGGGATGGAGGGGCAGCGCATCGAGCAACTGCTGATAGCCGTCACGGATGCTCAGGCCGCGCCAGTCCTGGGCCTCCCAGAGCAGGGAGGTGTTGGGCTGCTCCAGGGCGCGGGTCGCCTTCTGCAGGGCCGCCTCGAAGCTGCGGTCGATGGCCATGACCTCGCCGGTGGCCTTCATCTGGGTGGTTACGTTCCGGTCGCCATCGGGAAACTTGTCGAAGGGCCAGCGGGGTATCTTGACCACGCAGTAGTCCAGCGCCGGCTCGAAGGCCGCGCCGGTGCTGCCGGTTACCGCGTTGGGGATCTCATCGAGACGCCGGCCCACGGCAATCTTCGCGGAGACCCGGGCAATGGGGTAGCCCGTCGCCTTGCTGGCCAGCGCGGAAGACCTGCTGACCCGGGGATTGACTTCGATAACGTAGTAATCCGAGTCGGCGTCCCAATCGCCGGGCCGGTTGCGCATGGCGTCGGGATGCGGCCGCAGGGCCAGCTGGATGTTGCACCCGCCCTCGATGCCCAGGCCCCGGATGATCTTGAGGCTGGCCGTCCGGAGCATCTGGTACTCCTTGTCGGTCAGCGTCTGGCTGGGCGCCACGACGATGCTGTCACCGGTGTGGGCGCCCATGGGGTCTAAATTCTCCATGTTGCAGATGGTGATGCAGTTATCGGCCCCGTCGCGGATGACCTCGTATTCGACCTCCTTCCAGCCCACCAGGGAGCGTTCCAGCAGCACCTGGCTGATGGGGCTGGCCGCCAGGCCGCTCTCAACAAAGGCCTGGAACTCCTCCTCAGTGTCGGCGATGCCGCCGCCGGTGCCGCCCAGGGTGTATGCCGGACGGATCACCAGAGGCAACCCCATTTCGGCGCGGTACGCCATCGCCTCCTCCATGGTGGAGACGGTGCGGTTGGGTGGCATGGGCTCGCCGATGTCGGTCAGAAACTGGCGGAAGAAGTCCCGGTCCTCGGCCTTGCGGATGGTCTCCAGCGGGGTGCCGAGGAGCCGCACGTCGTAGCGATCCAGCACGCCGGCGTCGGCCAGGGCCACGGCCAGGTTCAGGCCGGTCTGCCCCCCCAGGGTGGGCAGGACGCCGTCGGGACGCTCATGGGCGATGATGCGTTCCAGCACTGGAACGGTGAGCGGTTCGATGTATACGCGGTCGGCAACGTCCCGGTCGGTCATGATGGTGGCCGGGTTGGAGTTGACCAAGACCACCTCTACGCCTTCTTCGCGGAGCGCCTTGCACGCCTGGGTGCCGGCGTAGTCGAACTCGGCGGCCTGCCCGATCACGATGGGGCCAGACCCGATAACCAGTACCTTGCGGGGTTGTTGTGGAGCGTCAGTCAATGCAGTGTCCTCTGTGGCCATGGACCAGTGGTCAGGAAAAACGGGGCATGGAGCCGGGCAGCTCCATCAGGTTGCGCTCGGTGAGCGCATTGATCATCTGGAAAATGAACGCGCCGAAGAAGGCTCCCTCGGCGTCAAAATGCGCCAGGTCGATGCCGCCCTCGGGCGTGCGCGGCGGTATGACGAAATCGGTAGCGTCCGGCCCCACGTTGATGGCGTGGACAAACCCCACCGGCTCGTCGCTGATCGGCTGACCGGTTCCCTGGTCAGTGACCTTCACGGCCAGTTCCCAGCGAGCGCCCAGTTGTCCGCGGCTCACTGCCGCCAGCAGGTAGCCGTGGCCGTCGTGGGCGAAGGTGGGCACCACCTCTTCCAGCAGGCCCAGCGTTTCGTTCAAGCCGATGGGTAGCTGGGTTTCAATGCCCTGCTCCAGCAGAAAGGCGGTAAATCCGGTCATGTGATGGAAGCTCCAGTCTTAACGTTGGGTGCAGTCGAAGGCGAGGACGTTACAACACCCGCTCCGCAGGCTTGGCGTCGTCCACCATGGCCAGGAAGCGGTCGAACAGGTATTCGTTGTCCTGGGGGCCGGGCGAGGCTTCGGAGTGGTACTGGATGGTGAACAGGGGCAGTTCCCGGTGGCGCAGGCCCTCCACGGTGTAGTCGTTCAGGTTGATGTGGGACACCTCGAGGCCGGGAGGCAGGTTGTCCGAGGAGACCGCGTAACCGTGGTTCTGCGCGGTGATATGCACCCGCTCGGTCAGCAGGTCCTTCACCGGATGGTTGCCGCCCCGGTGCCCGAACTTGAGTTTGTAGGTGCCGGCGCCCAGCGCGCGGGCGGCCAGCTGGTGACCCAGGCAAATGCCCATGATGGGAACCCGGCCGACGAGCCGACCCAGGTTTTCCACAATGCCGCCCAGCAGCTCGGGGTCGCCCGGTCCGGGCGACAGCAGCACGCCGTTGGGCTGCATGGCGAGCATGTCCTCGGCCGGCGTGTAGGCGGGCACGGCGATGACCTCGCAGCCCCGGCTCTGCAACAGGCGCAGGATGTTGTACTTCACGCCGGCATCGGTGACCAAAATGCGCCGCACTCCAGCCGGCGGTGACGACATCGGGTATCCCTCCTGCTCACCGTGGTCCCAGGCGTACGCGCCGGGCGTGGTGACCGTGCTCACCAGGTCCAGGTCGTCGTAGCGGGGAATCTCGGCCAGCCGTTGCAGCGCGCGGTCCGGATCGTCGGCGGTGATCAGGCCGGTCATCGCGCCACGGGTGCGCAGGCGGCGGGTCAGCGCGCGGGTGTCCACGCCGCTGATGCCGGGGATGTTGTATTCCCACAGGAAGGCGTCCAGGGTCATGTCGCTGGAGGCGTGGCTGGGCAGGTCGCAGTGCTGGCGGACGATCAGGGCCGAAACCTGAATTCGCCGGGATTCGAAGTCCCGGCGATTGATGCCGTAGTTGCCCACCAAAGGATAGGTGAGCGCGACCATTTGGCCCGCGTAGGAGGGGTCGGTCAGCACCTCCTGGTAGCCGGTCATGGTGGTGTTGAAGACCACCTCGCCCCAGCCGTCCCGCTGCGCTCCAAATGACTCGCCGGTGAAGACGGATCCGTCTTCCAGGGCCAGGTGTACCGGACGGGTCATGCACTTGCTCCTTGCTTCAACAGGGTTTCCTCCTCGAATACGGTCCGCCCCGCAACCATTGTCGCCGCGACCTGCCCCTGCAGTTCCACGCCGTCCAGCGGGGTGTTGCGGCCCAGGGATGCGAACCGGTTCACGTCCACCGTCCAGCGCGCGTTGGGATCGAAAATAACCAGGTCGGCGGGCGTCCCCGGCGTCAGGGACGCGAACGGTGCAAAGTCATCGCCCAGCACCCGGGCCGGTCCGACGGTAAGCCGATGGATCATGGTGGTCAGGTCGATCGAACCCCGGCGCACCGGCGCCATCAGGGTACCCAAAGCCGTTTCCAGCACGCTGATGCCGAAGGCCGCGTCGTTGTAGGTGCATTCCTTGCTGGCCCGCTCGTGGGGCGCGTGGTCGGTGGCGACGCAATCGATGGTGCCGTCGGCCAGGCCGGCGAGACAGGCCACCACGTCCGCATGGCTCCGCAAGGGCGGGTAGACCTTGGTGGCGGTGTCGTAGGCCATCGCGCCCGTGGCCTCAGCATCCCCCTTGCCGCCCAGGGCCCACTCGTCGGTCAACCAAAGGTGGTGGGGGCAAACCTCGGCGGTCACCGCGATGCCGCGCTCCTTGGCCTCGCGCACCATGGACACGCTGCCAGCGGTGCTCAGGTGCGCCAAGTGGAGCCGGCCGCCGGTCAGCTCGGCCAGCGCGATGTCCCGGGCCACCATTGCCTCCTCGGCCACCGCCGGGATGCCGGGCAGTCCCAGGCGGCTGCTGACCCAGCCCTCGGCCATGACGCCGCCGCAACACAAGCCATGGTCCTGACAGTGGTTGCTTATGGGCGGGCCGAGGTCCCGGCTGTAGGTCAGCGCCATGCGCATCAGGCCCGCGTCGCGCACCGGGTCGCCGTCGTCGCTGAACGCCACCACGCCGGCCGAGGCCAGTTCTTCCATGTCGGCCAGCTCATGCCCAGCGCGGCCGCGGCTGACGCATCCGATGACGCGCACCCGTACTGCCGCGTCGGCGGCGCGGCGATTGACCAACTCCACCACCGCCTCGTTGTCCACGGCCGGGTCGGTGTTGGGCATGGCGCACACAGTGGTGAACCCGCCGCGGGCTGCCGCCGCCGCGCCCGTCGCGATGGTCTCCTTGTATTCGTACCCCGGCTCCCGCAGGTGCGCGTGGATGTCGATGAACCCGGGGGCGACCACCAGACCAGCCGCGTTGATTACGTGACCATGTTCACCGACCGATTCGGCCGGGATGCTGGGGGCGACTGCGCGCACCACGCCATCGCTGACCAGTACGTCGGCCACTGCATCCACGCCGTTGGCGGGATCAATCACGCGCCCGCCGGCGATCAGGATCAGTCCGATGTGGTTGGTTGTTGCCATAGTCAGTCGCCGCCCGATCCGGAACCCACCAGCTGGTACAGCAGCGCCATGCGGATTGCCACGCCGTTGGTGACCTGCTCTTCGATCAGGGAGCGTTCTCCGTGGGCCAGCGCGGTGCTGACCTCAATGCCCTCGTTCATCGGGCCCGGGTGCATCAGCAGCGCATCGGGGTTGGCGCGGGCCATACGCGCGTCGTTCACCTGCCAGCGGCGGATGTACTCCCGCATGCTGGGGAAGAACCCGACCTTCTGCCGCTCCAGCTGCAGCCGCAACGCCATCACCAGGTCGGCCCCCTCAATGGCGGCGTCCAGGTCCGGCTGTATCCGCACATTGGCTAGCGGATTGTGTGCTCCGTTCCCGCCGGGTCCCCATCCCGCCGACGTGAAGGGGTCGGGCAGCAGCGTGGGCGGGCCGCAGAGCACGACGCTGGCGCCCAAATGAGCGAAACCCCAGACGGCCGAACGGGCGACTCGGCTGTGCAGCACGTCGCCCACGATGACAACCTTGCGACCCTCCAGGTCCCCCAGGTGGTCACGGGCGGTGTACAGGTCCAGCAGGCCCTGAGTGGGGTGGGCGTGCGCTCCGTCGCCGGCGTTGATTACAGCCACGTTCTTGAGGCTCCGGGCCAGGAAGTGCGGCGCGCCGGAGTGGGGGTGCCGGACCACTATGGCGTCCACGCCCATGGCCTGCAGAGTGAGGCCGGTGTTCAGCAGGGACTCGCCTTTTTCGACGCTGCTGGCGGTGGCGGTCATGTTGATCACGTCGGCGCTGAGGATCTTGCCGGCTTCCTCGAAGGAGATGCGGGTGCGGGTGCTCGCCTCGTAGAACAGGGTGACCACGACCTTGCCACGCAGGGTCGGCACCTTCTTGACGTCGCGGGACAGCACTTCGCGCATGGCGGCCGCGTCGTCCAGCACCGCCGTGATCTCCTCCGCCGTGAAATCGTCCAGGTCCAGCACGTGGCGACGCCGGCTGTCCACGGGCGTGAACGTGCCGGACGCGGGAGCCGTTTCGATAGCCTGTCCGGTTGCCATCAGTCCACCCACCGGTCCAGGATGCACACGTCGTCGATACCGTCGGTTTCAGCCAGGCGCACGCGGACCAGTTCCGACTGCCGCGTGGGAATGTTCTTGCCCACGAAATCGGCGCGGATGGGCAGCTCGCGATGGCCCCGGTCCACCAGCGCGGCCAACTGGATGCGCAGCGGCCGGCCCAGGTCGCTGACGGCCTCCATTCCGGCGCGGACGGTGCGCCCGGTGTAGAGCACGTCGTCGCAGAGGACCACGGTGCGGCCGGTCACGTCCACCGGCATGGTGGTGGGACGCACGCGCATGCGCGGCCGCTCGGACAGATCGTCGCGATAGAGGTTGATGTCCAGGTGGCCGACCGGAACGGCCACGCCCTCGGAGTCCCGAATGTGCCCGGCGAGTCGCTCCGCGATGGGAACGCCCCGGGTGCGAACGCCGGCCAGAAGCAGGCCGTCGGCGCCGTGGTTGCGTTCCAGGATCTCGTGGAACATGCGCGTCAAAGCCCGACGGATCTCGTCGGCGTCCATGATCTCGCGGCCGGCGGTACTGCGTTCGTCCGTGCCGGCAGGAGGTTTGGTGTCGCTGCGGGTGGTAATAAAAAATCCCCTGCTGTCTGCCGTCGTCCGGCGGGCCAGCGGGGTTGCGTCAAAACCCGGAGCGTTACCCTGCGGTAAACCGGCTCCGGTCTGGTGTGCGCTCACGCTTTGCCAGCCTCTCCGGACTGCCTTAAAAGCGGCGTTGTATGTAAATAGATTGTAACACACCCCCGCGAGCTTGGAGGCTGGGCTGGCATCGCTCGCAGGGCCTTTTTAAAGTAGCTTTTGTCATTGCGAGCGAAGCGCGGCAATTTCGCTCCGGGAGCATGACTCATACGGGAAAACATTGTTTCATCGACGGGATCGCCACGTCGCTTTGCTCCTCGCGATGACTTTGAAAAGGCCCTGCATCGCTCGACAGCCCGGTTGCGTAAATCGTCAGAAGCAGGATCCACGGGATTTTATGATTGGGCAGGATTGGGAGTTCTCCATCACGGCACCATCCCAATCCTGATAATCCCAAAATCTTGAAAATCCTGCTTCTGACGTTCCTCGCTACAAAACGGGCGTGCATGAATGACATCCACCTGTTGACCAATTGCACGTTCGCGTGAGAACATCGGTTCGCCATATTGCCGGGCAACTGATGCCATGGCCTCACAGGAGATGCCTGACCATGCTCATCAAGTCCTCGCCCGACCGATACGACAAGCTGCGCACCCTGGGCGGCATGGTGGCCGCCGACGACATCCTGACCGGAGGAGCGGCACGTTCTGAAGACGCCGGTTCCGGCAAGTTCGCCAGCGGCTACGCCACCAGCGGCCCCAACCGCGTCGCCTACTCCGACCCGCGCAAGAACCCCACGCCGGGCATCTACAAGTCCAGCCTGCCCAACGGCAAGAAGATCAGCCTGCTGCGGGTGATGTTCACCGACTTCTGCAAGATGGACTGCGCGTACTGTCCCAACAGCATCTACGTGCCCCGCAAACGCTACGCCTTCAAGCGCGAGGAGCTGGCGGACACCTTCATGGAGCTGCACAACCGCTTTGCTGTAGACGGCTTGTTCCTGAGTTCCGGCATCGCCGGCGACGGGACCAAGACCACCCAGCGCATGGTGGAGACGGTCGAGATCATCCGCAAGAAGCACGGCTTCCGTGGCTACATTCACTTGAAAGTGATGCCCGGCGCCAGCCGCGAGTTGGTCGAACGCGCCCACCGGCTGGGCAGCCGGCTGTCGGTGAACATCGAGACGCCCGAACCCGACATGATGCGCCGCATCAGCCCGCACAAAGACCTGCAACGCGACATCCTCGACCCCATGGCCTGGATCAACGACCTCACCGCGTCCACCAGCGGCGGCGCCGTCGGCCAGGCCACCCAGTTCGTCGTGGGCGCGGCCGACGAGTCGGACCGGCAGATCTACCGCCGCGTTGACCAGATGTACACCGACTGGAACCTGAAGCGGGTGTACTACCCACCCTTCCGTCCGGCGACCCACACGCCCATGGAGGAGAAGCCGCCCGTCCACGCCGGGCGCGAGCACCGCCTCTACCAGATGGACTGGCTGCGGCGCGTCTACCGGTTCTCCAGCGACGAGATCGGCCTGGCCTTCGACCACTCCGGGTTCCTTTCGCTGGAACAGGACCCCAAGACAGTCATCGCCATGGAGAACCTGGACGCCTTTCCCATTGATCTCAACGCGGCATCCCGGGATCAACTGCTGCGCATCCCCGGCATCGGGCCGGTGTCCGCCGAGCGGATACTGAAAAACCGCCGCCAGCACAGCATCGACACCTGGCGCGATCTGCGGGCCATGGGAGTGGTCCGCAAGCGCGCCTGGCCTTACGTGGTGTTCCCCGGGCAGCGTCCGCCGTCGGGCCGACAGTTGCGCCTGGACCTGTTCGGCGAGGCTATTGATAGGCGCGCCGCTGAGGCCGACGGCGTCAACCTGCCGCCGCCGAGGTCGCCGGCCCTGGCCTCCGTGATGGAGACGCCGGCGCCTTACGCACCGGATCACGCCTGCGTCCCCGGCAGCCGGGGCGCGATGTGCGCCGGGTGCCCGGTGATGCGTCCGGAACCGGGAACGACCGCATGATAAACTGAATCGCACCCGCGACCAGCACGCTGGAAAAGGTTGAAATCATGCCACCGTCTTACATCGAGAGGATCACAGTGGAACCGGGCAAGCGCAGCGGGCAAGCCTGCATCCGCAACATGCGCATCACCGTTGATGACGTGTTGGGTTACCTGGCCGGCGGCATGACGGAGGAAGAGGTTCTCGCCGATTTTCCCGAACTGACGCCCGAGGATATTCTGGCCTGCCATGAGTTCGATGCCCTCCGCAGAGAGCGCATCGTATCCCTGTCAAAATACCGGTAAGCGCAACCGCTATGCGGCTGCTGTTTGATCAAAATCTGTCGTATCAGCTCGTGGCATTGCTCCAGGACTTGTACCCACAGTCGGCTCACGTCCGTCTCTCCGGTATGGCCGATCATGAAGATCTCGCTATCTGGGAATACGCTCGAACCAACGGTTTTGTGATCGTCACCAAAGATGCCGATTACCTGACCATTGGCGCCCGGCTGGGTCACCCGCCCAAAGTGGTTCGCATCGGGCTGGGCAACTGCCCAACGGCGGTCGTCGCCGATCTGCTACGGGTCCATCGCGACGAGCTGCTGAGCTTCTACCAGGACGAGCGCGGGGCCTTCATCGAACTGCGCTGACCCCGGCAGACGGGCCGCTCTGTGCGTGGGGCGCCCGCCGGACCCTAAACGCAGATGAGTTTTTCCTTCTCGAGGAGCGAAGAGGCGTTGCGATGTCATCACCGCGACGGCCGTTTTCCCCGCACGCTAGGTAATCACCCCTTCCTCGACCAGTGTTTCCATCTGCTTCTCGGACATGCCCAGCAGGTCGCCGTAGATCTCGCCGTTGTGTTCGCCGTACTTGGGTATCGGGCCGGCGGAGGTGGGGGTCTTCGAGAACTTGATGATGGTGGGGCCCGGCACCAACACCTTCTTGCCCGGCGGGTCGTGGGCGTCGGCCTCCATCATCACGTTGCGCTCCCACATGTGGTCGTCGGCCAGCACCTCGGGGATGGACTTGACCGGGCCGAAGGGGATGTCGGCGGCGACCAGCGCGTCCTCCACCTCCCGAACGGTGCGTTCCTCGCACCACTCTCGCAGCAGTTCCATGCGGATCTCGGCCATGTCGGTGGCGAACATGGGCGCGGCGAACTCGGGATCCTCGGCCAATTCGTCGAACTTCATCACCCGGAGCATGCGTTCCCACATGCCCGCGCGGGCGGCGCCCGTGGTAATCCAGCCGTCCTTGCAGCGCAGGAAGGTGCCCACCCGCACGAAGTCGTTGGTGCCGGTGTCGTAGCACATCGCCAGGGCGACCTCTTCCAGGGTGATGCCGCCGTCCAGCATGGCTACCTCCAGCCACTGGCCCTCGCCGGTGCGGTCGCGATGCCGCAACGCGCCCAGGATGCCGATCACCGCGTGGAGGGCGGCGGTGCGATCCATCACCGGCCCGTTGCCCATGATGGGCTCACCGAATCCCCGGCCGGTCTGGTCGCCGAAGCCGCTCATGGCCTGGATGATAGGGTCGAAGCACTGGCGGTCGCGGTAGGGGCCGTACTGTCCGAAGCCGGACACCGAAGCGAGGATGATGCCGGGGTTCACCTTGCGCATCTCCTCGTAGCTGAACCCCATCTGCTCCATGGTGCCGGGCCGGAAGTTCTCCAGGACCACGTCGGAGACCTCCAGCAGCCGGAAGAACAGATCCTTGCCCTTGTCGTGCCGCGTGTTCAGGGTCACGCTCTTCTTGCCCCGGTTGTACGCGGCGAATTGGACGCTCATCCCGCCCACGAAGGGCCCGGAGTTCCGCAGGTCCGCGCCCTTGCGCCACTCCAGCTTGAGCACCTCCGCGCCCATGTCCTGCAGGATCAACCCGCCCCGGGGCGCCGCCTGCCAGCGGGCCAGCTCCAGAACCCGCACTCCGTCCAGCACTGCCGTCGAACCGTTCGCTGCCATTGCCAAGCTCCTGATATTTTGAGGTTCGCAGGGATCCACAGCAGGAACCCTCGCCTTACCTTGCATTAGGGATTTCCGCGAGTATAACGCGATTCGAGTTGGCTCTCGTCGGACGGCCGTTTCCGGCGGTCGTGGGTTTCTATTTTGACGCCATTTGTCCGCTTGGCTACAATTACTACCCCGGAACGGGGAACCCAAATGCGATACTACGATAAGCTGCCTCCCGACTGCCCGCCTGAAGACGCTGAAGAAATTACGAAGCCGATTAAGCTCTACCGGTTGGTTAAGACTCTGCCTCCGAGCATTGATGACTTCAAGTCGTACCGCACACTGCGTCCGCTTGATGACTTCGGACCGAATGAATGTAAAGCCAATGGTTTATCTGTCTATACCAGGAGGAGCAGTGCCGAAAATCGGCAGCGCACTCCCGACTTTCGAGACCACCACGTTTGTGAACTTGATCTAAACGTGGGCGCAGGAAAACTGGAGAAAACGGGAGGAGCGCATCGTACTTGGTGGCCTTTCGCGGGCTACTTTGTCAAAACTGACGTGGGGACGGTCCAACTATGAAAACGATCACCCCTATCACCGTCCTAGATTATTACGACGGGATCCAAATCTTCACTGCTACCGACGAGATTGGCGGCAATTACTTGGCCACTATGGTCGGAACCGTGGGTGACCATGGCCGCTATTTGGTGACGGGCGTGTCGCCGTCCAACTTGCGTCGGTTTCGGTGCGGCGAGATCGACTTGCGGACGCTCTTGCTGGCGTCTCCGCCACATGAGCGGTTCACTACTGTCGCCTCTGGTAAATTTTCGGACGCGTTGAGCCTAACTGCAATAGGACAGCCGTTGGAGTACAACTCCCTGCTGCCCGACGAAGGCTTTTTCTTGGAAGAAGAGCCAGTCCAGGATGCTTTGGTATCTGAGGCCAAGTTACGAAACAACCTTATATTGGAGATCATCACGGCGCCACCTGAGTCAGCGGCGGGGCACCGCATGCGTGCCAATACACTCGGGAACCTCATACTTCATATCCAAAGGTTGGTCCGCTATGCGTACCGCGCCGAGATAAGGTCGTTGAGACAGACATACCGTAGAATCCTAAGCATACCCCACGCAGATTTGATGGATGTGACCGAACCAGCAGCGGCTGGTTCGTATCGCATCGTTATGGAGCCTGCAAGTCCGACTGATATGTTCGGACACAGCGAACTGAGTAGAGCCATGGAACGCATAGATCGGGTTTTTGCGACCGGCAATGACCCTGCCACTGCCCGCCAGAACCTAGCGGAACACAAAGGGCACTTAGCCGGGTCTTACATACAGCTGATGCGCCTGTTGGCAGCAACCGAAACGGGCTTGCGGTACCGATGGGCAACAAGTGATTCAGACGAGAGCAGGGACGCCGGAGTCACGCGAGCACAGGCAAAAGAATTAGCTGACGTTTTGGAAACGGCCGTAGAATTGAGCACCGAGGAGGTCACGGTCAGGGGCAAGTTGGAGCAAGCCAATGACCGATCAGGAACCTGGTGCATTGTTGACTATGATGGGAATCGGCATTACGGCAAGGTGGAAGATCCTGGAGACTTGGACGGGCTGACGATAGGAACCGCGTATGAATTCGAGTGCGTAGAGACAATAGACACCGACGCCAGCGGCAGAGAAAGACGAAGCCTTTCACTAAATAATCCTAGTCCCCTGTTCGACTCCGGCAATTAGTAGCGCTACCAATTCAGCTCGACAAATGCGGCGGTATCGGACGACAGCCGCAAGCGTTTAGTTCCGGCATCGAGGACGCCGTAGGATTGTTAAGGGAAATTGCGTGGCGATCCGCTGATCAAAAGTTGAGCATAATCCAGGTCTACTCAGCGTCCTCAGGCCTAGTTGCTGCTCCATGCTAACCGGTTGGGAACTGGCCCTTGGCCTGACCGCGATGTTCTTCGGGGCCATCGTGCTGGGCACCATCAGTTTCGGGCTGGGCACCGTGGCGATGCCCTTCATGCTGCTGATCCTGCCGCCCCAGGATGCGGTGGTGATCGTCAACGCCGTGGTCGTGCTCACCACCGGCCTGACGGTGATCCAGACCTGGCGGCACCTGAACCTGAGGGGATCCTGGCCATTCGTGGTCGCCGGTCTGCCGCCGGTGCCCCTGGGAGTCCTGCTGCTCCACGGGGCTGATGCTACGGCGCTCAGGCTGACCATCGTCGCGGTCATCCTGGCGCTGGGCGTGATGAGCCTGTTCCAGATACGTTTGCCCGGCGCGCGAAGTCGATGGGCGGCTCCGGTTTGCGGGTTTATCGCCACGCTGCTGGTCACCACGCTGGGCGTCGGAGCGCCGTTGGCCGGGCTCTATTCCATTGAGCAGGACTGGTCGCGGGATACCATCCGGGCGACGCTGGGCCTGTACTTCTTCCTGGCGTCGGCGCTGGCGCTGCTGCTTTTCTTCGTGACAGGACTGATTCCAGTCACGACAGCACAGAACATCGGCGTGCTCAGCCTGGCGGTGCTATGCGGGACGGCGGTCGCAGCGGTGATCGCCAGTCGCATCAGCCTGCGGGCCTTTCGCTACGTGGTAGTGGCGGTAACCGTGATCGGCAGCGTCTCGTTGATGACCCGGGAACTGTTGCGACTCGTGTGACCAAACCACTTGCCTCAAGCCACGGCGCACCAACTTCGATCATACGCAACCATTTCACGGCGACGGGTTGGTTTCCTGACGCGTACCCAGTTTGTCATCGCCAGGAGCGCAGCGACGTGGCGATCTCGTTGCCGGAAGAGACCCCGTTGCTCACACGAGATGGCCGCGCCGCGATGGCGATGGCGATGGCGGTTCTGATCAAACTGGCTATGGATGAGAATCCTGTCCATCCTGTATATCGATGTAAAGCACGAAACGCGCATACACCATGCCGCCCGCCCGTTTGTGGAATCCACTCCGTTTGGCTAGAATTCGCGCGACCTTACCAGTTGAGCCAACAAGGAGCAGCCAGATGCCAGGCAGCCTGATCACCGATGAAGTCCGCGCGCTGATCGGAACGGAGTCGGAGCCCGAACGCAACCGGTTCCCCATCAGCGCGGAGATGGCCTACGACGTGGCCGATGCCATCGAGGACTACGACCCGCTGTACGTCGATCCCGAATATGCCGAACGCAGCCGCTTCGGCAGCCTGCTCTGCCCGCCTCTGGCGGCGTGGAAAGACATCGCGCCGCCCATCGGATACTTCGGCGCCGGCCAGGAGTGGCACTTCGAGGTTCCCCTGCCCTTCAACAGCTACGGACTCAACGGCGGCAGCGACTGGCAGTTCCTCGCGCCGGTGCGGGTCGGGACCTGGATCACCCGCCGGTTCCGCATGCTGGACATCTTCGAGAAGCCGGGCCGCTCCGGCGCGCTGGTATTCATCGTCCGCGAGGAGATCCAGACCGACCAGCACGACCGGGAGATCAGCCGCGCCCGCCGGGTCAGTATCCACCGCGCCCTGCCGGCCGGCGACCAGCCCACCGACGTGGCCCAGGTGGCCACCGACCTGTCCACCGTGGCCGTTGCCCCGCCGAACCCGGAGGTGATCCTGTCCAAGCCGGCGCCGGTGGGCAACGAGCAGCGTTACTTCGAGGACGTGACCGTGGGCGACAGCCTGCCGCCGGTGGTGAAGGGTCCGATGACCACGACCCACCTGATCCGCTGGGCTGCCGCCAACGGCAACTACGCCCGCATACACTGGGACCTGCCCTTCGCGCAGCTGCACCAGGGTCTGCCCAATGTGGTGGTGAACGGCTCGCTGAAGAACCAGTACCTTGGGCAGCTGCTGCTGGACTTCGCCGGCGACGAGGGTTGGTTCCGGCGGTTCTACGTGGAGCACCGGGGCATGGACTTCCCCGGCGACACGATCACCGCCGCCGGCATCATCACGGGCAAGCGGGAGGAGAACGGCTTCGGCCTGGTGGACTGCGCGGTGAACCTGCAGAACGACCGGGGCCACCAGACCGCCTCCGGCACTGCAACCGTCGTCCTGCCCAGGCGCGGCCAGTCGTTGCCCCTGGACTGGGAAGCGGAGGCCTGGTGATGGTCGGCGTTCCCTTTGGACTGCCGCTTGACGGCGTGCGTGTGCTGGAGCTGGGCAGGTACGTGTCCGCGCCGTACTGCGGCCGGCTGCTGGCCGACTACGGCGCGGACGTCATCAAGATCGAGCCGCCGGGCGGAGGTGACGAGGCGCGGCGGATGGGCCCCTTCGCCGGCGACGACCCGCATCCGGAAAAGAGCATCCCGTTCCTCTATCTCAACACCAACAAGCGCGGCATCACGCTGGACGTGGAAACGGTGGCGGGAGCCGGCCTGCTGGATCGGCTGCTCGAATATGCCGACGTGCTGGTGGAAAACTACCCGCCCGATGCCCGGCCATCCTGCCTGGACCCCAAAGCGCTGGCCGAGCGGTACCCCCACCTGATCGTCACCTCCATCACACCCTTCGGGCAGACCGGCCCCTACCGCGACTTCGCGGCCACCGACATCGTCACCACGGCCATCAGCGGCCTGATGTACCACTCGGGCGACTCCGACCAGGAGCCGCTGCGCAACGCCCTGAACCAGTCATTCTACGTGGCGGGCATCAACGCCGCGGTGGCCACGTCGGCCGCCCTGTTCCAGCGCATGTTCACGGGCCAAGGCCAGACCATCGACGTCTCCACGGTCGAGTGCCTCGCCTCCCATCTTGTCCAGGCGCTGCCCTACTACAACTACATGGGCGCCATCAAGGGCCGCCGGCCGGTGCGCGGTTCCGGATTCGAGGAGCTGATGCCCGCCCGCGACGGCTACGTGATCCCCTCGGTGCAGGGCTCGCAGCCGTGGTCGACGGTGGCCGAGCTGATCGGCGTGCCCGAGCTGCAGGACGAGCGGTTCGCCTCGGGCTCCGGCCGCATCGAGTTTGGCGAGCAGATCCACGACCTGCTGCTGCAAGGGCTGGCCCAGTGGGACCGCAAAGCGCTGCACCAGGCATCCGGCGAGCGCCGCCTGGTGTTCGGCATGGCCCAGGATGCCGGCGACCTGCACGAGTGTCCCCATCTGCACGAGCGGGAGTTCTTCCGCACCGTGTCCCATCCCGTGGCCGGCGAGGCCGACTATCCGGGCATGGGGCCGAGCCTGTCGGGTGTGGAGTATAAAGTGCGACGTCACGCGCCGCTGCTGGGTCAGCACAACTCCGAAATCTACGGCGCCGAGCTGGGCTGCTCCGCCGACGAACTGGCCCAGCTCAGGGCGTTGGGGGCGATATGACGATGCCGGAACGCACCCTGCCATTGGAAGGCATCCGCGTGGTCGACCTCAGCCGGGTCTTCGCCATGCCCTACTGCGGCGCCTACCTGGCCGACCTGGGCGCCGAGGTCATCAAGGTCGACACTCACCACAACCAGTTTGTCGATACAACCCGCACCCTCAACGGCCCCTACCCCGACAACGACCCGGGCGAGCTGTACTGGGAGCGCGGTGGCACCTTCCAAACCTTGAACCACGGCAAGATCAGCGTAACCCTGGACCTGCGCTCCGACGAGGCGCTGGAGGTGCTGCGCGAACTGGTTTCCATATCCGACGTGGTGTTGGAGAACTTCACGCCCCGGGTCATGCGCCGGTTCGGGCTGGACTATCCCAACCTGAAATCCGTGCGCCCCGACCTCATAATGGTGTCCAACACCGGCTACGGCCACTCCGGCCCGTGGACCAACTTCGGCGCCATGGCCACCGCCCTGGAACCGACCCACGGCACCGGCGCGTTCATGGGATACCTGGACGTGGACGCCGACGGGCGCACCTCATCCGGCACGGTTCCCAACAAGATCGCCAACTCCTACACCGATTTCCTGGCCAGCTGGACCGCGCAACTGGCGGTGCTGGTCAGCCTGATCCACCGGGCGAAGACGGGCCGGGGCATGTGGATCGATCTCGCCATGTACCAGGTGGGCGCGTCCTTCCTCGGCGAGGGCATCCTGGATTACGCCTTCAACGGCCGCCGCGCCCGCCGCCTGGGCAACCGCCATGAGTCGATGTCGCCCCACGGCTGTTACCCGTGCCAGGGCAACGACCAATGGGCCGTGATCGCCGTGCGCGACGACGCCGACTGGCGGGCCTTCTGCGACGCCATCGGCACGCCCGGGCTGGCGTCAGACCCTCGCTTCGCCGACCCGGTGACCCGCCACAGTAACCAGGATGAGCTGGACGAAATCATCTCGGGATGGACGTCCTCGCGCACCAAATACGAGGTCATGACCGTCCTGCAGAATGCCGGAGTGCCCGCCGGGCCGGTTCTCGACGGGAGGGACATGCTTGGCGATCCGCACTTCCGCGACCGGGGTTATTTCGAGGCCATGGATCATCACCCGAAGACGGGTTTGGGTCGCCGGGAATACCTGACGCGCGGCTGGCGCATGTCCGGCAGCGACGTCCGCATCCGCAAGCCGGCCCCGATGCTGGGCGAGGACAACCGGCACATCCTCTCCGATCTGCTGGGCCTGACCGACTCCCGCATCGCCGACCTGGAAGCGGCCGAGGCTATCGGCCAGACCCTGGCCGGCGCGCGCATCCCGGCATCGGTTCCCCTGGACCGGCAGGTAGAGCGGGGATGGACGGTCGATTACGACACGGGCTACCCGAGCCGGCCGCCGGAATAGCGCCGGTGGGTGCAACCGGAGCGAGGGCCGGCGGCAAACCCATGCCGCCGGCCCGCTGCGATAGCTAGTCGTTGTCTTCGACCACCACCCGCACGCTGCCGGTTTCGCCGTCGTACCCGCCTCCCGTCGCCGCGTGGTTGACCATCGCCCAGTATTTGCTGGATACGGTGTCTTCGGATGCGGTCAGCCTCACGTCCTGAGTTGTGCTCCAATTGTCTGAAGTGAAGGTCAGGCTTGCGACGTTTGCGGAAACCCGGCCTCCGGGTGGGTCGATGCTGAGCGAAACGGTGACGTCGGAAGCGGGTTGCGTCGCCAGTGACACGGAGTAAGTCGCGGTGGCGCCCTCGGCCATGTTCACCTCGGCGACGCTGAATATGATGCCATCCGCGTCGTTGTCCGCGGTCGTTTCAGTCGCTGTTGACACGTTGTTCACGGGTTGGTTAGAGAAAAGCACGAGCGGGTTTCCGTCGCTGTCCGCGTAGGCGCCGTGGGAATCCCTGGCGAAGTTGTTGTCGTAACTCACCCTCACATCCTGGCCGGCTGTTATCTCGTGCTGCAGGGGAATGGTCAAGGTGTTCCCCGTAGTGCTCAGTCCGGTGGCTTTGGCCGGAGCCCCATCCACGGTCACGTCCAGGATGTCTTCAAAAAAGTGCTGTATTTCTACGGCGTGGTGTTCAGAAAGCCAATCAACAAAGCGCAGGGGATCCGTGGCTTCGCTCAGCGTTACCCTTACTCCTGGTTGCTCCGGCGTGGGCGGCACGAAAGGCGGTATACCCGGGCTGCCGGCAATGGTAACCGTGATCGCGCTCACGAATTGCGGACTTATCCCATCCACTAGGTGGCCCGTGTCGGCCGCCACCGCGTTGTGGGTCAGGGTCGCCGGGTTTCCGGACAGGTCGGCGATGGTTCCGCCGTTTTGCATGATCTTGTTCGCGCCGATGGAGATGCCGTCGGTGTCGGCGTCGCCTTCCGCAATGGTGTAGGTGAAAACCGCCGCCGAACCGTCCACCCGGCGGTACGCGGCATGTTTCGCCGCACCACCGACATCCAACTCGATCTCCGGCGAACCGGTCACCTGCACGTTCTCACTGAAGGTAACCGTTGCTTCAACACTTTCCCCGACGGTGTAGGTGTCATCGTCGCCGGGATCGGAGGTCAGGGCAACGGAGGAGACAGTGGGAGCGATTCTGTCCCTGGCGTACACCTTGTGATCCGGGTCAGCGTCGAGGGCCGGGTAGTAGACGGAGACCGCGGCGCCGGAGGACTGAACATTGAGCCTGCCGTCGCGCGTATACCCCGAGCTCCTGCTGCCGCGATCGACACTGATGCCCGTGTCGTCCTGTTCGCCGGCCTGCACAGTGTAGGCGTAGACGATCCTGTCGGTGCCGGAGCCCCGCACGTACCTTGCCGCGCGGTAGGTTGACCGTCCCGACCCGTAGTCGCCGACCCGGATGGCAATCCCCTTCCGGCCGGTCACTCTTACCGCCTCCTGGTACCGGATTTCGATCTCGATGTCCTCGCCAGCGTCATAAGCGACGCCGTTGGCCGGCGTTGAGACAATCCGCACGCCGACGGCGCCCCGGCGAATTGAACCGTCCGCCCGGTGACCCGACTGGTTTCCGATGCCACGGTATATGCCGCTGACCCCGATATCCGTGTCTTTGACCTTGATCACGCTGGAGAGCCCGAACCCGTGCCATCGTTTTCCGTCGTGGTAGCCGTTAGGGACGCTGACGCCATTGCCGTCTCGGTCTCGATCCTTGACGGTGTATCCGAACACCAGGGTATCCGTGCCGGACCCTCTCTGGTAACCGGCGGCCCGCCATCCAGGGTTGACCCAGATCCCCATGATCAGCCGGCCTCCCACCTCGACCTCGCGATTGAAGGTGACCGCGAATTCGATGGTCTCCTTCCGACCGTAGGTGTCCCCTGCGGCAGGTCGCGAGATTATGTCGATGCTGGTCACGCGCGCTTCGTCGTCCACGATCGTGATATCGCACCGGTCGTCCCGCTGCGGATCATCCAGATCTTTCACAATGCTGGGCGGGGAGAACCTAACGACGAAAGATTCTTCACCTTCCAGGCGGTCGTCTTCGTAGGTCCGGATGGTTCGTTCCATACGATTGGCGCGGCGCTCGGCCTCGGTGCTGGCCTGCCAGACCCCGTCGAGGCGAGGGTAATCTGATCCGTTGGCGGTGTACCAATGGGTATGCCACCACCCTCCGAAATTGTCCTCCTCGTGACCGTTCACGTCCGTGCGCACCAGGTAAACCTTCAGTGAATTGCCCTCTTCCACATGGGTCTGTGGACAATCTACGTAGACCTTGGGACTGGGTCGGTCGTCGTGGTCCGCCGCAATTGGCGGGACGTTGGGGTTGCCGGGAATCATTGCCGCAGCGGCGAGGGCCAGCATGAGCACCGCCAACCCTAGGATTCGGTATCCCGCACGCATTTGTCGCCTGTCCATTGTCCCTTCCTCCGCGTTGGTCGCCCTTCGGCGCGTGTCGGCCTATCTGCGCGTGAGTGCGGCCACAGTCGCGGAGGTAGAGTCCATGGCCCAAAAGGCCGTCTCCAGCGACAATATGGCCTTAATAATTCATACGAACTCATATAAGTTCGATATATGTAATAAACACGCGCAGATATACGATATATTTGTATATTGGGCTTCTATCATCGGCGTGTCTGTGCAATTCCAAAAATGCACACGAAAGGCAGCAGACTTACAACAAAAAACGGGCGGCGCCTTCGCACCGCCCGTCAGCCAACTGCCAATGGTCAATACCCTTACATCTGATTAATGACCCCAGTTCTCCTCAATGGATCGGAACACGCGGGCAAAATGGCTCTTCTCGCCGAATTGATCCGCAAAGCGGTGTCTAATTCGGCGGAACCCGGAACCTCGGGCAGCTACACCGCTCCGACGGTCTTGCCCTCGACCAGCGCGTCTATCTCCGCCTCACTGTACCCGTGCTCGGCCAGTATCTCGCGGCTGTGCTGGCCCAGCGCCGGTCCGCGGTGCCGGATGCTTCCTGGCGTCTCCGATAGCTTCACGGGAACCCCGATGTGGTTCAGTTGGCCCAGTTCCGGGTCGTCCAGCGTGACTTTCATGTCGCGGGCGAGGACCTGCTCGTCGCTGTACACCTGCTCCATGTCGTAGATGGGGCCGGCCACCACGCCGGCGGCTTCCAGGAGTTCCATCCAGTGGGCCGTGGTGTGCTCGGCGAGGATGCCCTCCAGAAGTTCGGCCAATTCTGCCTCGCGGGCCTTGCGGTCGTTGGGCTCCAGGTAACGCTCGTCCTCGATCAGGGCATCCTGCCCGATGGCGCAGCAGAACTGCTCCCACGTCGGCTGCGACGCCGCGCCGATGTTGATGTAACCGTCACTGGTGCGCAGGGCCTGGTACGGCGCGTTGACCCGGTGGGCGGAGCCCAGTGGGCCGGGGATCTCCCCGTTGGCGAAGTACTCCGACGACTCCCAGACCGTGAAGGCGATGCCGGCCTCCAACAGCGACCCGTCCACCTGCTGACCCTGTCCCGTGCGCTGGGCGTGGATATACGCCGCCAGGATGCCGAAGGCGGTAAAGCTGCCCGCGCCGATGTCAGTGATGGGCACGCCCACCTTGGCCGGAGGCCCGCCCGGGAAGCCGGTGATCGACATCAGCCCGCTCATCCCCTGGGCTACCAGGTCGAACCCGCCGCGGTTGCGATACGGCCCCGTGCCGCCGAAGCCGGATATGCTGGCGTACACCAGCCGGGGGTTGATCTCCGCCAGCGCCTCGTACCCCAGGCCCAGGCGGTCCATTACGCCGGGCCGGAAGTTCTCCGCCACGATGTCCGCCGTTTCCGCCATGCGCCGGAACACCGCCTTGCCCTCGTCCGAGCGCAGGTCCAGCGCGATGCTGCGCTTGTTGCGGTTCAGCGCGAGGAAACCGCCAGCGATGTCGTGGGTCAGGCGCGACCCCATGCGCCGCGTGTCGTCGCCGGTGCCGGGGCGCTCGACCTTAATGACGTCGGCGCCCATGTCGGCCAGCAGCATGGTGCACATGGGGCCGGCCATGATCTGCGTCAGGTCCAGCACCTTGACGCCGACCAGCGGGCCAGCGGGATGATTGTTCGGAGTTCCATCGTTCTGGGTCATTGATCTCACCTGGTATCCTCACGCGCATCCTCTTTTGTCATTGCGAGCGTAGCGTGGCAATCTCGCCGGTGCGGCGTGAGTGTTGGTTTGACGCCGGTTAGCGGCGCACGGGATAATGCGGCCTCGCATCGGAGGCGCAGGATGGGCGAGATTATACTCGGCGACAATTTGGATGTCCTGCGGACGCTTCCCGACCGCGCGTTCCAGTTGATCTACGTCGATCCTCCCTTCAACACCGGCAAGTCCCAGTCCCGCACCCGCATCCGGGTCACGCCCGACCCGGACGGCGACCGCACCGGGTTCCAGGGCCGCCGCTACCGCACGCAGGTCGTTGGGTCCAGCGAGTACGCCGACATTTTCGACGACTACATCGGCTTCCTGCGCCCGCGCATGGAGGAGGCGTACCGGGTGCTTGACGACCACGGCAGCCTTTTCCTCCACGTCGACTACCGCGAGGTCCACTACTGCAAGGTGATGCTGGACGAGATCTTCGGCCGCGCCTCCTTCATCAACGAGATCATCTGGGCCTACGACTATGGCGGCCGTCCGAAGACCCGCTGGCCGGCCAAGCACGACAACATCCTGTGGTACGCGAGGGACCCCGGCAACTACACCTTCAACTACGACGCCATGGACCGCATCCCCTACATGGCCCCCGGCCTGGTTGGACCGGAGAAGGCCGCCCGGGGCAAGACGCCCACCGACGTGTGGTGGCAGACCATAGTGACCGGAAAAGAGAAGACCGGCTACTCCACCCAGAAACCAATGGCCATCCTCAGCCGCATCGTCCGCGTCCATTCCAACCCGGGGGACCGCGTGCTCGATTTCTTCGCCGGCAGCGGGACACTGGGCGAGGCGGCACACCAGGAGGGTCGGGAGTTCACGCTGATCGACAATAATCCGGAGGCGGTTCAACTCATGAAGAGACGGTTGGCCGTTGCTGCCACGGATATCGGCCAGGCGACAACCTGATAACATGGAAGGCGAATATTTCGGGACGTCGTCGCTATGGCCACAGATCATTTTCCCGCCAACGATCCTCAGCCCATGACCGTTGCCCAATTGCGGGCGTTACTGGAGCAAACTGCGCAACTGGCGAGTGAAAACGCCCGCGCTATCGCCGAAATGCGTGCCGCCAATGTGGAGCGCGACGCCCGGCATGACCGGGAGATGGCGGAGATCCGGGAATCTGCCGTCGAGATGCGCGCGGAGCAACGGGAGCGTGCCGCTCAGCACGACCGGGAGATGGCGGAGATCCGCGCTTTGCAATCGGAGAATTCAAGAGGACTCGAAGAGCTGCGCACGTCACAGGAACGCATGGACCGCAGGTTCGAGCGACTAATGGAATCTCACCGGGAAACGAGAGGCAGAGTCTCAGAACTGAGTGCCGAGCATGACTACACTTCAAATGACGTTTCCACCTTGAAAGGCTGGGGAATGGAATTCCTCTGCGAACGCCGTCCCGGTGATTTTGCTAATGCGCTGAAATTGAGCAGTATCGAGCTCTTCCCACGGGAGAAAATGTTCACAATGGCGATTGGCGCCGCCCAGCGCGGCATCGTCTCCGGCAGCTCGGCCAACGATCTCCACTCCGGTGACGTCTATTTCTACGGTCGCCGGGCCGAAGATGACATGCCGGTTTATTTGATTGTTCAAGCATCCTTTGAAGTCAAGCGTGGTGATGTGAAGCGTGCATCGGCGCAGGCGGAGACCCTGGAAACCATCCTAGGCCATGACGGACCACCGGAAGAAACCGGAATTGCGTTGCCAGTGGTAGCCGGTACACGGTTGCGCACAGACCCCAATACCGGCGCCGTGATGGTGGCACTTTGGGATACCACGTACGTTGAGATCAGCAACGGCAACGAACTGACCGCATAAAATTGCAACCGGGTGTAAGGAGCAAGCCACATTGACAACCAATAACCGCATAAAGCAGGACGCCGACTATATCTTTCACGAACTCACCCGATCCATCTGCCCCGAGTGCAAAACCGTCATCGACGCCCAGGTAATCATCCGCGATAACAAGGTCTACATGCGGAAACGGTGCCCCGAGCACGGCTGGTTCGAGGGCATCATCAGCTCCGACGCCGAGATGTACGTCGGGAGCATCCGGTTCAACAAACCCGGCACCATCCCCCTGGACTTCAGCACCGAGGTCAAGGACGGTTGCCCGCTGGACTGCGGCCTCTGCCCCGAGCACAAGCAGCACATCTGCCTGGCCCTCATCGAGGTCAACACCGCCTGCAACCTCGACTGCCCGGTGTGCTTCGCCAACGCCGGCGCCGGATACAACCTCACCCTGGAGCAGGTCGAGTTCATGCTTGACCGCCTGGTGGAGATCGAGGGCGACCCCGAGGTGGTCCAGTTCAGCGGCGGTGAGCCCACCATACACCCGCAGCTTCCCGAGATGATCCAGGCCGCCAAGGACCGCGGCATCCGGCAGGTGATGATCAACACCAACGGCGTGCGCCTGGCCCGCGACGACCGCTTCCTGGCGCAGATGCAGGCCCTGGACCCGGTGGTCTACTTCCAGTTCGACGGCCTCCGCGAGGAGACCTACCTGACCATCCGCGGCGAACCCCTGCTGGATACCAAGATGCGCGCGCTGGACCGGTTGGCAGAGGTTGGCATGACCGCCGTGCTGGTGGCCGCCATCGAGCGGGACGTGAACACCGACGAGGTGGGCAGCATCGTCGAGTTCGGCCTGAAGCATCCGGCGGTGCGCGGCGTCGTCTTCCAGCCCGTCACCCATGTGGGCCGGCACATCGAGTTCGATCCCATGACCAGGGTCACCATCCCCGACATCATCCACGGCATCGTCGACCAGACCGACGGCCGTTTCATCCTGGAAGATTTCGTTCCCGTCCCCTGCTGCTTCCCCACCTGCCAGGTCAATTCCTACCTGTTCGTGGACGGCGACACCGTCACGCCATTGCCCAGAATATTGGACATCGACCAGTACCTGGACTACATCACCAACCGCGCGTTGCCCAAGCCACCCAACGCCGCCGATATCCAGACCGCGCTGGAGGGCCTGTGGTCGGCCTCCGCCGTGGCTGGCACCGAGCAGACCGCCGGGCAGTTTGAGTGCGCTTGCGGACCCGGCCTGGACCTGCCCTACGAGGTCAACCATCTCAAGGAGCATGTCTTCCAGATCGCCATCAAGGACTTCCTGGACGCCTGGACCTTCAACGTCAAGCAGGTGATGAAGTGCTGCGTCGGCATCCTGACGCCGGACGGCCGGGCCATCCCCTTCTGCTCCTACAACTCCGTGGGATACCGTGAGCAGATCCGGGAGCAACTGACCATGGAACAGGGCCGGCAGAAGATCCTTGCCGTCTCGCGTGACCGGGAAGAACAGGCGTAAGGGTCGCGGTCGATGCTCGACACCTACGCGGCCAAGATATGCTGCGCGGACCTCTACTCATCGGAACTGGCGCGCCTGATCCTGGGCGACAGCCTGCATCCCGGCGGGCTGCGCGCCACCAACCGGCTGGGCCGCGCCATGGGCCTGCAGGCCGGCTGGCGCGTGCTGGACCTTGCGTGCGGCCTGGGAACCAGCGCCACGGCCATCTCCCGGGTGTTCCGCTGCCACGTGGTGGGCCTGGAACTGGGAGCGGAGGCGTCGGTTGCCTCCCGCCGGCGCGCACAGGAACAGCCGGTGCCCGCTGACGTTGCATTCGTCCGGGGCGACGCCGAAATGCCCCCATTCCGCGAGGGCGCTTTTGACGCCGTGATCATCGAGTGCGCCACCAGCCTGTTCGTGGACAAGGAATCCGCCATCTCCCGCGTGCGTGGTCTGCTCCGGCCCGGTGGCGTGGTCGGAATCTCCGATGTCACGGTCGAGCCCGGCAGCCTGCCGCCCGAACTGGACGGAACCGTGGGCATGATGCTCTGCCTCACCGACGCCCTGCCCGCCGACGGATACCAGAATCTCCTGGAGCGTGCCGGCTTTGTGGTTGGTGGACCGGAAGACCTTTCCGGCGAGGTGATGACGCTGCTGGCCGACCTGCGCGGCAAGCTCGCCCTGGGCGGAGCCGTTGGCTTCTCCCCATCGGAACTGACCGCCGATCTGGCGGAATCCGCCCCCGGCTTGCTGGAGCGCGTGGAGCAATCGGTGTCTCGCGGACAGATCGGTTACTGGTTGTACGTGGGCCGCAATCCGTAATGATTGCAACCCGCTGTGGTATCATTCTCGCCCGGCCGACCATCTGATTTCGCTTTTTGATGTTTTTTGACGATCTTCTGCCCCTGATCCCCCGCGTGCTCGCGGCGGCGCTGGTCGGTTATCTCCTGGGCAGCATCCCCTTCGCCTACCTGGTGGCGCGCCTCAAGGGCGTGGATATTTTCGCCACCGGCAGCCGGCGCGCCGGCACCGCCAACGTTTTCTGGCACGTGGGACGGCGACGCGGCATGCTGGTATTCGCCTGCGACGTCATCAAGGGCGCCGTGGCCGTGGCGGTCGCCTGGATGCTGGGTGTACCCGAGCTGGCCGCTATTGTCGCGGGGGCGGCCGCGATTGCGGGTCACTGGAAGAGCATATTCACGGGGTTCAGAGGTGGCGATGGCATGGTCGTCCTGGTGGGCGTTTCGCTGGCCTACCTCAATTGGTACATCCTGGTGGGTATCGCCGTCGGGATCGTCACCGTGCTGCTGTTCCGCCGCTCGGCGTTCCGGTCGTCCATAGGTATATTCCTGGGGTTCGGAGCCATGCTGGCCCTCAACACGCTGCGTGGACATGATTGGGCTGTCATGTTTGGCTTGACCGCCCTGGCCATGGTGGTGGTCACCCACAACATCCTGACCAACTCCGACCACCGACCCGAAAAATCTGCGGCAATAGATCCAGATCTGCTCATCGAGGATCGGCCCGAAATCCTCGGAGAGGCCGCCCGCCTCAGCGAAGAGGCGATCCTGCTCGACGTGCTCCCGCCGGACGAGGAGAGCGAGACCCAGCGTCCTTCTTGAGACGGCGTTTATCCGCCCTGCCTTTCATCCCGCATTCGAGACAGGTCCAGTACCCAGCCCAGCATCTCGTCGGATTCCGCTTCGGCGTACAGGCCGGGCTGCAAACGCACCGCCTCCGAAAGCTGCTCCGCACACTTGGGAATGTCTCCCTGGTCGGCGTACAACCGCGCCGCATTGTAGTAAGGGGCGGCAAACTCGGGGACGACTTTCTGCGCTTCGAGGTAGTCGGTCAACGCCGCCTCAATATCCCCCAGGCTTTCACGCGCGGCCCCCCGGTTGCTCAACACCTCGGCGAAGTCCGGACGCAGGCGCAGCGCCACGTCGTAGTCGGCAATGGCCTCGACGTATTTCCCCTGGGCGTCGTAGGCCAGCCCGCGGTTGTTGATCGCCTCCACGTCGTCCGGCCGCAACTCGATGGCAGCGGTGTAGTTCGCCACCGCGTCGTCATATCGACCCAGGCGGTAGCAGACCCGAGCTTTGTTGAACCGGGCGTCCGCATTGTCCGGATTGTGTCGCAACGCCTCATCATAGTCGGCCACCGCGCCTCCCCCGTCGCCCAGTTCGTCCCGCGCCACTCCCCGGTTCAGATAGGCGTTGGAGATATCGGGGCGAAGGGTCACCACCGCGTCGAAGGCCGCGATGGCGTCGGCGTATCTGCCCAGGTTATTCAACACGATCCCCTGGTTGTAGTAGGCCTGGAGGTACACCGGATTCAGGCTGATGGCCTCCGCGTAGTCATCCAGCGCCCCGGTCGCATCGCCGACGTCGTCTTTGGCATTGCCCCGCTGGTAGTACGCCGACGCCGAGAAGCGATCGATCTCCAGCGCAACGTCGAGAGCGCTGACCGCCTCTTCCGGCCTTCTTCGGCGCAGGCAGGTCACGCCCAGGTTGAACCTGACCGCATAATCGTCGGGACGCTGCGCCGCCATCTCCTGGTAGACGGTGTACGCTTCCGCATATCGGCCGATGGCGAAGCAGCCGTTGCCGAAGATCAGGCTGCGGGGGCTTTGCCCCTGCTTCAACCCGGAGTCCGCCACCGTCAACTGGTCAAGCAGGGATGCGACCTCGTCAGCGTCCTCTCCAGTCAAGCGGCCGCCACGGGGCCGGGGGGTCAGCGCGGCCGACCCCAGCCCATGCCATTCCAACAGGCCGGCCAACCGTCCCAACAACCCGTCCGCGGTTGCGCTGCTCATTGCTTGACCATCCGACTTGGGGCGCCGACCGTTATCCGGCCAGGCGCCGCACCGATCCCTACAGGGTCGACTCTCTTCCGTCGCCCATCTCCGGCCGCAGCGCGATCTGCGCCAGGGCCAGGGCGGAGTAGTAGGCGACGGTCATGGTGAGGTCGACGACGCCCCGGTCACCCAGGAATGCCCGCACCGCCTCGAAGTTCTCGTCGGATACGTCCTTTTCGCGGATCATCTGCTGCACGAAGCGGGCGATGGCGGCCGGCTGGCCGTCCAGGCAGTCGGGAGCCTTCCAGGTGCGGATCCCTTCGATGGCTTCGTCGCTCACTCCCGCGTTGGCAGCGGCAACGGCGTGGCCGGTCCACTCGATGCCGGAATCCCACTCCCGCGCGACCAGTATGATGGCCAGTTCCTTGAGGTCGTCCGACATGGAGGACTGGAACCGGAGCGTAGCGCCCATGGAGGTCAGGTAGCCGGCGGCTTGCGGGCTGTGCAGCAACGCCCGGAACTGGAGCCCCACGTCCGCCGCGCCGCGATCCTCCCGGATCCGGTCGTAGATCGTCTGCCCGTCCGCGTCCAGTTCTTCCCGTGCGACGTAAGGAACCCGTGCCATATCGAAACCCTCCGGCTCAAACTGCCGTTCAGGATACCATAGGCCGAATCGCGGCCGGCGTCGGCGCGGTCAGCAGGGCTGGTGCAAAGTCTATCTAACCGTTCATGGTGAGCCTGTCGGACCATGAATCCAACAACGGTGGCATCCTTCGACAGGCTCAGGATGAGCGGAAACCAGGGAGCGACAGGCTCAGGATGAGCGGAAACCGAGGAGCGACAGGCTCAGGATGAGCGGCAACCGAGGAGCGACAGGCTCAGGATGAGCGGAAACCAGGGAGCGACAGGCTCAGGATGAGCGGAAACCGAGGAGCGACAGGCTCAGGATGAGCGGAAACCGAGGAGCGACAGGCTCAGGATGAGCGGAAACCAGGGAGCGACAGGCTCAGGATGAGCGGAAACCAAGGAGCGACAGTCTCAGGATGAGCGGAAACCAGGGAGGTCGGTCACTTTGCACGGGCCTCGCCGCGGTCGGCGCGGTTGCGCGCCGTCTTCCGTGCATCTACTATTGCGCCAGCCCTGCGCCCGCGCAGCGAGCACGGGCGGCTCACTCTTTGAGGTATGGTCCGCCGCTGCAATGGTTTCGACGTTCCGAAATACCTTCTACGGCTGGTACGTCGTTTTCGGCTGCGCCATGGTGACACTGGGCGTGTCGGGTGGCCAGTTCTCCTTCGGCGTATTTCTGCATCCCATGACCCAGGAATTCGGGTGGAGCCGCGGCACCCTGTCGCTGGCCTTCGGCATCACCTACATGATTTCGGGCCTGCTGCGGCCGCTGGCCGGGTACCTGGCCGACCGGTACAACGCCAAGTGGGCTGCGCTGAGCGGCGTGGTCATCATGGGCTTCATGCTGGTGTTGCTGCCAACGGTCAACACCCTGTGGCAGTTGTACCTGGTGTTCGCGGTGATGAGCACCGGCATCACCCTGGGCACCGGGCCCATCCTGACCAAGATCGTCAGCCAGTGGTTCGTGACCCGCCGCGGGCTAACCCTGGGGATCAACGGCGGAGCCGGCTCGATGGGCGCCATGCTGCTGGTGCCGGCCACTTCGGTCTTCCTGGTGCTGCTGGACTGGCGCGAAGCGTATCTTTTCCTCGGCCTGCTGCTGCTGGTGGTGATCTTTCCCGTGGGCGCTTTACTGATCAAGAACCAGCCCCAAGACAAGGGATTGCAGCCCTACGGGCAGGCTCCCGATGGCGCGGGCGGTCCGGGCACCGGTGGGTCGCGGGCATCGGCGGCGGCGCTGGAACACGTGAGTTTTGGGCAGGCGCTGCGCACCGGATTCTTCTACCGGCTGACCTTCGGCTACTTCGTTTGAGGTTACTCGATGAGCTTCGTGAATGCTCATTTCGTGACCTACGCCCGCGACCTGGGCTACTCGCCGCTGGTGGGAGCGGGCGCGTTCAGCCTCATCGGCGCCACGGCCATCGTGGGCGCGCTGCTGCTGGGGCACCTGTCGGACCAGTACGGGAGACGGAGGCTGCTGGCCGCCTCGTACCAGCTGCGCATGGGAGGTTTCGTGGTCGTCCTGTTGTCGATGGGTGTCCCATTCCTGGGGATACCGCCGCTGGGCGTCGTGCCGCTGGTGATCGGGATGGTACTGGTGGGCTTCTCATGGAACGCGGTGGTCGGAATTACGGCGGCCTACACCTCCGACGGTTTCGGCACAACCAACCTGGGCCGGATTTACGGGACGATGTTCGCGGTGATGCCCATCGGTTCGGGGATCGGTTCCGCGCTCAGCGGGTATATGTTCGACCTGCGCGGCAACTACGAGATTGCCATCTGGACCAACATTATCCTGCTGGTCGTCTCCGCGGCGCTGGTCTGGACTATCGGGGACAACCGGCCCGGCGCCAGGATCGCCGAGCTCGCCGGCCAGCGGGCTCCCGCGTAGCTCCAGTGTCGGGGTCGGCGCACCAGGCGGGCGGGGCGTCGAGCCGCCGCGCGCTCGCCAGGGCGCGCCGAACCTGAGGGCGCGCGCGCCATCCTCATGGTGTCCACTTTGTCATCGAAAAAACACGCTGACGCGGCGGTCTCGTTGCCCGAAGAACGCCCCCTCCGGCGACGAGATTGCCGGGCTTCGCTCGCAATGACGGTTTCATCCATCCGGGCGACGCTGTTCACGCGTGTCCGGATGACCGGCATCCCCAAATCGGGTATCCTGCGCCCATGCTGAGTGACCTCTGGGTAATCGTCGCCGCCATCCTGATCCTGGCCGGTCTCCTGGCCAGCCAGTTGCTGCTGATCGTGGTGGGCGTACTGGTCGTGCTCATCTGGCTGACGGGCAAGCACTGGCCCCGGTATGCCTTCGGCCGCCTGACCTACCAACGCCGCCTGGAACGCCGCCGGGCCTTCATCGGCGACGTGGTCGACTACTACATCACGGTGGACAACGGCAAGATCCTGCCCATGATCTGGCTGGACATATCCGACGCCTTTCCCATTGGACTGCAGACCGGCGGGACGCACCAGCGCGGCGTCGGGATGGAGGCGGAACTGGACCACCGGATCACCACCTCGTTGCTGCCTTACCAGCGGGTGACCTGGCGATACCAGGTGCGTTGCCGGGCACGGGGCAACCATCGCATCGGGCCGGCCCGTTTGCGCAGCGGGGACATGTTCGGCATCACCGCCGCCGAAAAATACGTTCCCGACGTGGAGTACCTGCTGGTATATCCGCGCATCGTCGACCTGCGTGAGATGATGAATGTCTGGGAGCGCCCGCTGGGGGCCAGCCGGGGCCGCCGTCTCATCCAGGACGACCCCAGCCGTTTCGTCGGCCTGCGCGAATACCGTCCCACCGACCCGCTGAAGCGCATCGACTGGAAGGCCACCGCCCGACACGGCAAGGTTGAAGCCCGTATCTTTGAGCCGGCCGCTACCCGCCACATGCTCATTGCGCTCAACGCGCGCACCGGCGACGCCGCCTGGCAGGGCAGCAACCGCCGGCTCTTCGAGCGCGCCGTGACCGTTGCCGCCTCCGTTGCCGAATACGCCGAACGCGAGGGCTACACCTTCGGGCTGGTCAGCAACGCCGTAGCGTCCTATTCCAGCAAATGGATGTCCGTGCCCGTCGGCGGAGGGAGCCTGCAGCTTGAAGCCGTGCTGGAATCGCTGGCCATGGCCGGTCCATTCTGGGTAGCTGAGCTCTCAGCGGTCTTGCGAACTGAGACAGACACACTCCTCTCGGACGCCACGGTTGTGCTCGTAACCGCCATCCTGTCCCGCGCGGTTGTACTCGAAATCGAGCAGATTCGCCGGCGCGGCCATCGCGTGGTGGTGTTCTACGCGGGTGACGGGCCTCCGGGTCCCGGAGCGTCCGAGTTGCCCGCGGAGGTTCCGGTGTATCTGGCCGGCTCCAGCCTGGCCAACCTCGAAGAAATCTGGAGGGACGATTGGTCGGGAGATCCCACCGGTGAGCCCACCCTGGTTTCCTCTGAATCGGCGGGTTAGGGCAGACCCGGGTCTGGAACAGCCATGGGCGCATTCGCTCGCTCCGCACTCATCGCCGGTATCGCCCTCTTCCTGGAGGGTTTCGCGGTTTATCTGGGCTGCCGCCTGTTCGCCCATGTCATTCGGTTGCCCGACGCCTCCGTACCGTTGGGCATCGCCACGCTTGCCGTGGCCTGGTCGTTCATCCTGTCCTGGTACGTGCAGACCATCCGCTTCTCGCTCAACCTCCGGGGAATCATTGGCTTGGGCCTGAGCGCGGTGTCGGTGCTGGTGCTCGCCGGCATCAGCATGGGAGCCGGCTGGTTCCCCGTCGGTCAGGTGCTTTCCGGCGATCTGCGAGCCGCGGCGGCCCTGGGGCTGTCCGCCATCTTCATGCTGCTGCTGTGGTGGCGGGGGACGGCCATCGCCCGGGACGACGTCACGCTGGACGTGATCCGCAACGCCTTCGTTCGGGGCGTGGTGGTAATCATTGTTGCCGTGGCCGCCGACACCCTGTTGACGGCGGCGATCATCCGTCTGCCGGGACTGCTGGTGTTTTTTGCCACCGGTCTCGCCGGGCTGGCCATAAGCCGGTTTGCCGCCGAGGGCGGCGGCGGCCGCATGAACCGCGGCTGGATGCTGGCCATTTTGTTCAGCGTCGGCGGCGTGCTGCTGCTGGCGGTGATCCTGGGGGCAATTGGCGTGGGTGGCCTGGACGACGCAACCCGGGCCATCCTCAAAGGGATGGCTTTCCTCGGCTTGTGGACGCTCCGGCCCGTTCTCCTGCTGTTGGGGCTGCTGGCGGCCGGACTCGTGGCAGTGGGCAACTGGGTTTCCAGCCTGTTTGGCGGCGGCGATCTCAGTGGCCTGGAACTGGCCCGGTTGCAGATCGAAGAATTCCACGAAAGCCTGCGCGAGGTCGAGGGCGACGGTCCGCCCAGCATCATCCTGACCGTCATCAAATGGCTGGCATTCCTGGCCGCCCTGTCCCTGGCCGGCTGGGTGCTGTTCCGCATGTTCCGGCGCCGGAGGCTGGTGGGCGGCGGCTACGCCGATGACGAGGTTCGCGAGTCGATCTTCACCTGGGGAGGCGCCGGGCAGGACTTGTCGGACGCGCTTTCCGGATGGATGTCGCGCGCGTCCGGTTTCCGCCGTCGCCGCCCGCCGCCGGCCACGCCCCGCGAGGTGTATCACCGGATGCTGGAGGTTGCCAACGCCGTCGGCTTCCCGCGTCGCGGTTCGCAGACTCCCGAGGAGCACCGGCAAGACGTCAGGGAGACCCTGCCCGACCCGCCGATGGCGCGGATCGTCGGTGGTTTCCAGCGCTACTACTACGGCGCCCGCTACGAAGCCGCCGACCCGGAAACCATGTCATCCCTGCTGGATGACCTCGACGAACTGCAGCCGCACCAGTAGAACCGCGCACGCCGCCCCCCTCATGCGTACCCGCTTCGTCATCGCGAGGAGCGTAGTGACGTTGCGATCTCGTTGTCTGGAGAATCACCCCTATGGTAACGAGGTTGCCGCGCTTCGCTCGCAATGACAACTCGGGCGAATCTGTATCCGCATAAGTGCCAACCCGGGAAGACTGGATTGAGCGATGAGTAACCGGTCGGGTCTCGTCGTTACGGGGCTGGACCGGCCCCGTATCTCGTCGGATCGGGGTTGCCCGGCTGCTGCAGGAAGCGCATCCGGGCCTGCTGCAGGTTGCCCTGGATCAATTCGTCGCCGGGGTTCAAACGGTCAGCTCGTTCCAGGTCATCCACTGCCAGCCGATAATCGCCCCGACAAAAATGGGCGTACCCCCGACAGTTGTAGGCTTCGGCATACAGCGGGCTGATGGCGATAGCGCGGTTGAAATCGGCGATGGCCCGTCCGTGGTCGCCCATCAGTCCCCAGGTCATACCCCGATGGAACCAGGTGTCGGCCCGGTCAGGGTCGATGCGAATCGCCTGCTCAAATTCCCCCATGGCATGGCCGAAGTGCTCGTTACGCCGGTATTCCACGCCTTTGTGGATGTATTCCTGTATCAGGTGTTCGCGCGCGGAGTCAGGGGCGGCAATCGCATCCGCGGGCCGGTCGTCCAGATCGGCGGCCGGAGGCAGCTCGGCTTCTCCGGGCGGATCCATCGGCTGCATTTCGGCCGCAGGGTCCGGCTCGGCCTGGGGGTCTGGCGCGGCATCATCCGGCGCGGCAGCCCTGGACGACGCCGTTCCGTAGCGCCTGAGGCGGAGGCGGTGCTTGGCGCCGTCGATGCGCTTGGCTTCGTTGATGGCGCCGACGGCAGCCAGCAGCCGGCCAATGGAGTCCAGCGCGCGGTCCAGGTCATCGTCGTCGAAGGTGTCCTGGTGCGCCCAACGGTTGCGGGTTTCGCGGATCTCGGACACCAGGCTGCGCTCGGCAGGGCCCAGGGCATCGCGGAAAACGTCGTTCCAGGCCATGGCCATCACGCGCAGGGTCACCGAGATATCCCCGGCAATCTCGCCGAGGGCTTCCGAGTCGTCGGGCGCGTAGCGTCCAGCGTCCACGGCCTCTTGCATCTTGCCGGATACGTAGGGACCCAGTCCGGCGGCCAGCAGTCGCAGGGCCTCACCGACCAGGCTGTGGTTGTTGTAGGGCGCAGGCGCAGTCATGAAATTCCGTCCAAATTACCGCCAAAAGGTGAGCGCAAGATCAACTTCTACAGAAATGCTTGAGCTGCATTCTTCCGGGTCAACATAGCATGAAGAAACGGAAGCCCGTCGCGTAAAGCCAGCGCGATTTTCGCGCATTGATAAAGGCCTTCTCCGTTGTGGAGAAGGCCTTGTTCAGCGCTTCGTGTTGTGAGGACAGTGGACCGCGCTAGTCCTCGTCCCCGTACTGCTCCTTGAGCATCTCCACCACCGCAGGGTCGGCCAGCGTGGTGGTGTCGCCAAGAGCCCGGCCTTCGGCCACGTCGCGGAGGAGGCGACGCATGATCTTGCCGCTGCGGGTCTTGGGAAGCTCGGCGGCGAAGTAGATGTCGTCCGGACGAGCCATGGGGCCGATCTTGCCGGCCACGTGCTGCTTCAGCTCGGTGATCACGTCGTCGGAGCCGGCCACCTGGTCCTTGAGGGTGACGAAGGCGACGATGGCCTGCCCTTTCACCTCGTGGCTGCGGCCGATGCACGCCGCCTCGGCAACCTTCAGGTTATCCACCAGCGCCGATTCCACCTCCATGGTGCTGATCCGGTGCGCCGACACGTTGATCACGTCGTCGACACGACCCAGCAGCCAGAAGTAGGATTCCTCGTCCAGCTTCGCGCCGTCGCTGGTGAAGTAAGTGCCCTCGTAATTGGACCAGTACTGCTGCACGAATCGCTCGGGGTCGCCGTAGATCCCGCGCAGCATGCTGGGCCACGGCTTGCGGACCACCAGGTAGCCGCCGCCGCCCGGGCCAATCTCGTTGCCCTGCTCGTCCAGGATGGCCGCGTCGATGCCGGGGAAGGGCTGCGTGGCCGAACCGGGCTTCAGGGTAGTGATGCCCGGCAGGGCCGAAATCATCACCGCACCGGTTTCGGTCTGCCACCAGGTGTCCACCACCGGGCAGCGGCCGCCGCCGATGTGCTGCCAGTACCAAACCCACGCCTCCGGGTTGATGGGCTCACCAACGGAACCCAGTAGTCGCAGCGACGACATGTCGTGCCGCTCGGGATACTCCTCGCCCCATCGCATGAAGGTCCGGATCGCCGTGGGCGCCGTGTAGCAAATGGTGCAGGCGTACTTCTCGACGATGGCCCAGAACCGGTCCCGGTCGGGATAATCCGGCGAGCCCTCGTACATCACCGTGGTCGCGCCGTTGGCCAGCGGCCCGTAGATGATGTAGCTGTGGCCGGTCACCCAACCGATGTCGGCGGTACACCAGTACACGTCATCTTCCTTGAGGTCGAAGATCCACTTGCTGGTGGCGTAGGTGCCGGTCATGTAGCCGCCGGTGGTGTGGACGATGCCCTTGGGCTTGCCGGTGGTGCCGCTGGTATACAGCATGAACAGCATGTCCTCGCTGTCCATCTGCTCCGGCTCGCAGGTCAGGGGCTGGTCGGCGACCAGGTCGTGCCACCAGACATCCCGACCCTCCACCATGGGCACGTCGTGGGCGGTGCGTTTCACCACCACCACATTCTGCACCGGCGTGTCGCCCTCGATGGACGCGTCGGCATTCTGCTTCAGCGGAATGATGCTGCCGCGTCGCCAGCCCCCATCGGCCGTGATCATCACCTTGGACTGGGAGTCCTCGATGCGGTCGCGCAGCGACTCCGCGCTGAACCCGCCGAAAACGATGCTGTGGGGCGCGCCGATGCGGGCGCACGCCAGCATGGCGATGGCCAGCTCCGGCACCATAGGCATGTACAGCGTGACCCGGTCGCCCTTCTTGACGCCGAGGCTCTTCAAACCGTTGGCGAACTTGCACACCTCGCGGTACAGATCGCGGTAGGTGTAGACCTGCCAGTCTCCCGGCTCGCCCTCCCAGATGATGGCCGCCTTATTCTTGCGCGGTCCGTCGAGGTGACGGTCGATGCAGTTGTACGCGGCGTTCAGCTTGCCCCCCACGAACCACTTGGCGAAGGGCGCGTCCGACCAGTCCAGCACCGTGTGCCAGGGCTCGAACCAGTCCAGCTCGCCGGCGAACCGCGCCCAGAAGGCCTCCGGGTCCCGAGCAGCCTCTTCGTACACCCCCGGGTCGGACATGTTGGCGTTGGCGACGAACTCGGCCGGGGGCGGATACGTCCGGTCTTCCTGCAGCAGGGCCTCAAAAGCGCCGGTATTCTGAGTCATGGTAAGGAACCTCCGGAGCGGGTAACGACAGTGTCAATCACCCGCAGATATTAGCACATCGCCGGCATGGTAAGATTCGGCCATCATGCGCCCACAGCGCAGACCCGGGCGGAGGAATCCCTGATGACTACAACGACGCTGACGATGGTCGGAATGCCCCCGGCGCGACCGTTCAGCTCTGAAGAGTGCGCCGCCCTGGCCAGGGCCGGCATCATCGACGCGGGGGAGCAAGCCGACGTGTTGGCCGGCCACCGCCGTTTCACTGTGGACGAGTACCTGGCCATGGAGAGGGCCGGCATTCTGCATGAAGATGATCGTATCGAACTGATCGATGGGGAGACAGTCATTATGCCGCCGATTGGCGACCCTCACGAAGCCTGCACCGACTGGCTTACCCGATTGTTCGTTCCCTCATTGATAGGCAGGGCGATAATACGGGTGCAGGGGGCAATTCGCCTGAATGACCGCAGCGCGCCGCAACCTGATATTGCCGTGTTGCGTGAACGTCCTTTGAGCGAGTTGGGGCCATATTTCCCGCCGGACGTCCACCTGGTCATTGAGGTCGCTGACAGCTCGCTGGCCTATGACCAGGGCGCCAAGCTGGCCCGGTACGCCGCGGCCGGTATCACGGAGGTGTGGGTAGCCAACCTGCGGGCTCAGGAAGTGACGTCCTACTCTGAGCCCAACGGCGCGGAGTACGCGGCCGTCCGAACCTACCGAGCGGGGGAGAACATCAGCCCCCGGGCATTCCCCGACGTGGTCCTGGCGGTGTCCGACTTCATGCCGCCGGCCGGCCCGGACACCGCCGAAGCGCCCTAAACCGGGCCCTGTCACCTACGGCAGCGGCCCGTACCACCGCGCCACGATCTCGTCCACCTTTGCCGCATCGGTCGCCGACACGTCGGCCTTGAAAGCGGCGACCAGGTGGCAGATGCCCAACTCTGTGCCCTCGCAGTCGTCGGAGTAGTCCTCCGCCTGCGATTTCAGGTACAGGCTGCTGAAACCCTGTCGGAAGGTCTCCTCGCCCAGGGCATGATAGAGATCGAGGAAAAGGCGCTCGCCAAGCGTATAGTTGCAGTTGAACCCCCTGGTTCCCAGCGCATCTGGATCCATGGCCTCCAGTTCGCCAATCGTCTCCGCCGCCGCGCAGGGGTTGTTGGTCACGTCGATCGGTGTTTCCTCCCGGGCGAATTCGGAGATGCTCCCGAGTATCTCAGCAGCCCCTTCGTCGATCCAGTCACTATTGCCATGCCAATAGTAATGCGCAACCTCGTGGCCAATTATGAAGGGCGTGTAAGCCCACCCGAATCCGTTTTCCACGTCAAAGACGAGCTGTATCGCCATGTGCGTGCCGAAGTTTGTCCCACCTGATCCTGGGAACACGGCGTCGTCATACAGCAGGGCGATGTAATTGGTGGGCAGGCCAACGCCCATGAACTCCTCGATGGTCCGCACGCTGTGTTCGAGGTAGTCCATGCTTGCGGTCGACTGGTCGCGGATACGGACCACGGTCAGCGATACATCGCCTGAGATCGGCAGCTCGACGGTGCGCTCTTCCCAGTAGACGCCGGTCCCGCGCAGCAGCACATCGCCGGATTCCGGCCGGTAGGAATAGGTGCCCCCGAGCAGGGCGACCATCTTTGCCCCTTCATCCGTGATACCGCCCTTCAATTTCGGATGAGCCAGGACGTCCAGGAAGGTTTCCTCATCGCCGTACTCGAGTCTCCGCAACGACATCACCGCCAGGGCATCCTTGCCGGTCACCGTTTCCAGGAACGGCATGGAGAGCATCTGGATCGCCGCGTCAATGATGTTTTCCCGGACCAGATCGTCCTCGATCCAAACCAGCCCGTAGAGGTTTTGGGCCACCGTTGCCTCGTGGGCGGTAATGCCGTCGACAAACCAGGGTTTTTGCAAGACCGCGGGAGCCAACTCGTCCCCGTAAAATGCCATCCAGCGCGCCGAATCCAGCGCGGCTGCCTCCGCCTCGGATACACCGTCTTCCAGCCAGTCGAGTTCGATGGCAATCGCGAAGACCTCGGGGTACCAGACTGCAAGGTCCACAAGGTCCTGCGCAGGTGGCGCCTCGCCCTTGTCCAAGCCGTCTGCGATCCAGGAAAGGCTCCCGATCTGGCTGGCGAGCGTGCGTTCGTTGTCTGCCAGCCATTGGCCGTTTTCCAGTTCCCGGACCGCGCTCGGTATAGTCGGCGTGTTCGTCGGCCGGGGCGCAAACGTGGGGATCGGCGTGGGCGTAGACCGCGGTCGTGGTGTGTAGGTCGGCCTGGGTGTTGCGGCAGGCGTGGCGGTTGGCTGGGGCACCGGCGTGAAAGTCGGCGCCGGCGTATCTGTCGGAGGTACGGGCGTTGCGGTCGGCGCCGCCGCGACGGTGGGCGGGGGCGCGGCCATCGTCGCTGTCGGTAGCGCGGTGGCCGTGGGCAACGGCGCATCAGTGGGTCTGCTTTCGACGACCGACGCCGGTGTCGGCTCAGGCGAGGTACAGGCCGGCGATACCAGCAACACAATCAGCGTGATCGCTACGGATATCGTCAAAAGAGATCGACCACGTCGCGATTTCACCATTGACCTCCTGGCTTGCGTAGGGACAATAGTACCGCCCTGGGCGCGGCGTTGCCATCGGTCTCTCGCGCTTGCCACCCGCCGAACCTTACGCTAACCTTGTCGGCGCAATTACGGGGAGGCCTTCTTGTGACTACCGCCGCCGACACGCGCGCCATCCTGGAGGTGAAGGACCTCCAGACTTACTTTTTCACCCGCACCGGAACGGTCAAGGCCGTGGACGGTGTCAGCTTTGAGCTCTACCCGGGCGAGACCCTGGGCGTCGTCGGCGAATCGGGCTCCGGCAAGAGTATGACCGCCCTGTCCATCATGGGCCTGGTGCCAGGACCCGCGGGTCGCACGGTGGGCGGCCAGATCCTCTACCACGGTGAGGATCTGCTGCAAAAATCCGCCTCCGAGATGCGCGCGATCCGCGGACGCGAAATCTGCATGATCCTGCAGGACCCCATGACCTCCCTGAATCCCGTCTACACTGTGGGGAACCAGGTCATCGAGACCCTGCGGCAGGGCAGCGACAGCCGGTCCACCGGCCTGCGGGCCCGAGCCATTGAGCTCCTGGAGAAGGTCAAGATCCCATCGCCCGACGTGCGTTTCACCAACTTCCCGCACCAGATGTCCGGTGGCATGCGGCAGCGCGTGGTCGGCGCCATCGCCGTGGCCGGCGCTCCGAATGTCCTAATCGCCGACGAGGCAACCACATCGCTCGACGCCACCATCCAGTATCAGTACCTCGCCCTGCTCAAGGAGTTGCAGGAAGATACCGGCATGGCCATCATCTTCATCACCCACGACTTTGGAATCGTGGCCAAGATGTGTGACCGCGTCGCCGTGATGTACGCCGGTCGCGTCGCCGAGATCGCCGACGTGCGGGAGTTGTTCAACAACCCGCAGCATCCGTACACCGAGGCGCTGATGCGCTCCGTGCCCAACGTGGACGACGACGTCGACTTCCTGTACTCCATAGAAGGCCAGCCTCCCGCTCTCGACGACCTGCCTCCCGGCTGCACCTTCGCCGACCGCTGCCCCTACGTGTTCGACCGCTGCCGCGAAGAGTTCCCGCCAGCCGTCGAAACCTCGCCGCGCCACATCGCCACCTGCTGGCGACTCACCGGCGATTCCGCCTAGCGCGATCCACGCCACAAGGAGCTCTCCTGATGACCCAAACCGCCGCCAGCCCCGACACCGGCGTTGCCGCCAACAGCAGCAGCGCCATCATCGAGCTGGACAACATCCGCAAGTTCTTCCCCATCAGCAAGGGCGTCCTCATGCGCCGTTCCGTTGGTGAGGTCAAAGCCGTGGACGGCGTTTCCTTCAAAATCCGCGAGGGCGAGACCTACAGCCTCGTCGGCGAATCCGGCTGCGGCAAGACCACCACCGCACGCATGGTCCTGCACGTCGAAACCCCCACCGACGGCTACATGCGCTTCAACGGCAAGGACACCCGCCAGTTCAGCGGCTCTGACCGACGCGAATACCGCGCCTCCGTGCAGGCGGTTTTCCAGGATCCCTGGAGTTCCCTGAACCCGCGCATGCGCGTCGGCGACATCATCATGGAGCCCCTGCTCACCAACAAGCCCATGGGCAAGAACGAGGCCAAGGAGCAGCTGGATACTCTCCTGCGCGACGTCGGCCTCCGCCAGGCTCAGGGCGCGTACTACCCCCATGAGTTCAGCGGCGGCCAGCGCCAGCGCATCGCCATCGCCCGCGCCCTGTCCCTGCGCCCCAAGGTCATCGTGCTGGACGAGCCGGTGTCCGCGCTGGACGTCTCAATCCGCGCCCAGATCATGAACCTGTTGCGCCAGCTGCAGGACCAGTACGGCGTCAGCTACCTCCTCATTGCCCACAACCTGGCCACGGTGCGCTACATGAGCCACCACGTGGGCGTCATGTACCTGGGCCGCATGGTCGAGGAAGCGCCCACCCGCGACCTCTTCGCCAACCCCAGCCATCCCTATACCAAGGCGCTGATCGCCGCCTCGCTGCCGTCGCATCCCGACACCGTGCGCGAGGAGATGGTCATATCCGGAGAGGTGCCGTCGCCGCTGAACCCTCCGTCGGGCTGCCACTTCCACCCCCGCTGCCCCATGGTGATGGACCGCTGCTCCGTGGATGACCCCGAGACCAGGCAACTCACTGCCGTGCATCAGGTGGCCTGCCACCTGTACTGAGGCCGGCGGTCGGGCACACGTCCTGCCGTCTCGGGGCGCTGTCGCTGGGCATAATCCTGCCAACCGCCCGAGATGGGAAGGGCGCCACCAATCGCCTCCGGCTTCCCCTAGTCGCGCCCCTAGGTGCGCATTCCTCCCTCGCACCGTGCCGTATAATGCCGTCCGCCGGAGGTTCCAGCATGTCCCTGATACTGACCAACGCCAACCTGATCGACTGCGCGAACGAAGGCGTGAAGCCCGATGCCACCGTGGTCATTGACGACGATCGTATAGCCGAGGTCGGCTCCGGCACCGCCACATCGCCCAGCGCCACGGTAATCGACCTGCGCGGCGCGTTCCTGCTCCCGGGCCTGTGGGACGTGCACATCCATCCCGAGTATCCGGTCCCGCCCGGTATGACAGTGGCCCAAGAGACGGCCAACTTCGGCCGCGCTCTTTCCCTGGCGCTGACCGAGGGCGGTGTCACCGCCGTGCGCTGCGGCGGCGCGGCCCACTTCATGGACGTGGCCTGGAAGCGGGCCTTCGACTCCGGCGACGTGGTTGGCCCGCGGGTCTTCGCCTCGGGCTACTTCCTCACCACCACCGGCGGGCACTTTCTCACCTCGGGGCAGGCGCGCGAGTGCGACGGACCCTACGGTTTCGTCCAGGCCATCCGCGAGCAGATCAAGAACGGTGTCGACCACATCAAACTCAATCTCACCGGCGGCATCATGGGGCCCGACTGGGACCGACACTGGCACTCCTTCTTCCTGGAGGAGGAACTGAGCGCCGCCTTCGCCATCGCCCGTCAGCGCGAGTTTCCGGTCATGGCCCACGCCGCCAACCCGGACGCCGTCAAGTCGGCCCTGCGCCTGGGCGCGCATACCGTGGAGCATGGCTACATCATGGATGAGGAGTGCATCGGCACCCTATCGGAGTCGCCCACCTGGTACGTGCCGACACTGGCCATATCCCACCTCACCGAGGGCCAGGCGCAGAACGAGTACGAGCAACGATGGCTGGCCCAGCGCAACATCGCCCAGGAGTTGCAGTGCCGCGCCGACGCCGCATCCGGCGAGCACGCCTATTGGTTCCGCCGCGCTCTGGACTCCGGCGCGAAGATGGCCCTGGGCTCCGACATCCGCCCCCTGCGTGAGGCCGCGCTCCTGGAGATGGGCCTGTGGGTCAGGGACGGCGCCACCACCTGGCAGACGCTGGTGGCCGCCACCCGCAACGCCGCCGAGCTATGCCGCGTCGGCGATCAGCTGGGCACCGTCGAGGCGGGCAAGCTCGCCGACCTGATCGTGGTGGGCGCCAACCCGCTGGAAGACATCAACAACCTGCGGCAATTGCAGTTGGTCATCAAAAACGGCCGCGTCGTCTCCGACAAGCGGCCGTCCAGTTAGCGGTCTAGCGGCGCAGTGTGAAGCCCAGTCTGCGCCCGTTCTATAGAATTGCCACCGGGTTCACCGGGGAGCCGGTGCCGCCCACCACGCGTAGTGGGTTGATGGTCAGCATGAACTCCCAGCGGCCCTCCTCGGCGCACGCTTCGGCCAGGGGCTGCAGCAGTGCGTTGTCCAGCAGGCCGATGCCATAGGCGAAGATGCTGCCGTGTACCGACCACGGCAGGTCGTAGCCGTTGGGCGTGTGATCCATCATGTCCCACACCAGCACGCAACAGTCGCTCTCGCGGATGAACTTCAGGCACGAGGCGTGGAGCCCGGGCCGCTGCGTGGGGTCGCTACCCCAGATGGCGTTGCCGTCGGCGTTCCACTTCTCGCGTCCGCCGTACACCACCAGCGCGTCGCCCGGCTCCATCTGGACTCCCTGGGCGTCGCAGATATCCCGCAGTTCCCACGCGTGGATCGGGGTTTCCTGGGTCACGTAGTCGGTGCCCCGGTGCCGTGGCACGTCCAGCAGGACGCCCCGGGTGATGATGCCTTCCTTCCAGTGCTCCACGGAGCCGTACTTGGCCCCATCGAACTGGATCATCTCGTTGGGATCCTTGCCATTCCACATGCCGTTGTGGTCCCAGACGTGGCATAGGGCGTCCAGGTGCGTGGTCGCCGTGCCGTGGTAGGAGATGCCGTAGTAGTCGGTGGACATGCCGCCGCCCGGCTCGCGGGGGCCCTTACGCATGTAGTGGATGGCCGGCGTGGGGTTGTTGGGGGCCGGCGTCACGGGGAACTCCCGGCTCAGTGACACGGCACGTCCGGTCTTGATCAGGCCGGCGGCGCGCAGGCGCTTGGCGTCGTCAACCATGTTGACCGCGCCCTTCTGGTCGTCGGGGCCCCAGCGGCCCCAGTTCACGTCATCCTTAAGATAACCGAGGACTTCCTCTTTGCTGGGATCTTGTCGGTTGGTGGTCATGTGCGTCCCTCCGTAACGGCGCGTTCACTGCCGCGCTGGTTGCGTTCGACGCAAGGTTGCCACTGTGCGATGGGAATGGCAAGGGAGGCGCGATGTCAGCTACCGTCAATCGTCACTCAATGTGACCAGACCGGTGCGACCATCGTAATGCAGAACGAAGTCTTGCAGAAAAGATCGGCCAATGATGGCACGATGAAGTTGACCACCGGCGGCCAATGCCACCCCAGTGAATCGGCCGGCGATGGTCCGACTCAGTTCGGCTATGTGGATATGGGCCAGGTAGACGTTTGTGGTGTGCTCTCCAACGGAACCGGATACCGTAACTGCATATTCGACCACGGGCAGACCCAGCGCAACGGCCAACTCGTTGTCGATGCTGTTGCCGCTCGCACCGGTGTCCACCAATGCTGGATACAAATCCGGTGGTACGACCGGCTTCAGGTCCGCGTATTCGTCAAACCCGGGGTCGTGCCCGATTTGAACCGGGATGGTTGGCCCTGCTTCGGCCAACAACGCGCGCCGGACGCCCATATCGGGCAAGTCTGGGGAAACGCAATCAATCGTTGGCATAACGCCGCTGCCATAGTTCTCTGGCGTATTCCGTCCAATTGGTCGGCGCGACCTGCCGAATCAGGTATGGTCCCCTGCCAAAACGCTGGCCGGCTTCTCGAGCCGCGTCGTTGAACTCCGTGTAGACTCCGACCAATTCTTCGCCGTGGACGACTACCCATTCGTCGGTATATTTGGCTTCAAGCTCGGCCCGCATCTTTTCATAGGCGGCATATTCCGTGGCAAGTACCCCGCTGGCCATCCCAACGTCGTGCCAGTCCCGCCCGTGGTAGCAGGCTTCCCAGAACTGGTACTCGTAGCGCAGCGTGGTGCGGAAGATGCGCTCGAGGTTGGCCCGCTTGGTCGCATTAGCACGTTCGCCGGCGTCGTTCAGTCGCTCCGTGAACCAGGCCACCACGTCGCCCAGCACGTCGGGGCTGTGGATGTCGATCCAGCCCTGGTAGACGGCGTTGTTGGGTTGCGTGCCGGAGTTGAGGAGCCGTTCCGCCCAGTCCAGGTAGGTGCCCTCGGTCACGTAGAAGAGGGCGATGAGGTCGTCGAAGTCGCCCTCCAGCGCCGTACGCACCATGAAATCTCCGAAGCCCTGGGTAACCGGGTTGGCTTCGGTCTCCAGATATTGCTCCGCCGTGACGCCCAGGTCGTGGAAGCCGTTGAGGAACAGATCGTTCTCGGCGGACAGGAAGTTGGAGAGGAACCCGTTAAGTATCTTGCCGGCCTCGTAGTCCGGCGCCGCCCTGGCGATGGCGAACGACGTCAGCTTCACCAGGTCCTTGCAGAAGACGTAGTCCTGACGGAAGTAGTTCCGGAACTTGGCGATGTCCAGGCTCCCGTCGCCCATCTCCAGCACAAAGGGATGCGTGACCATGGATTCCCACTGGTCGTGATACTTGGCGCGCAGTTCGTCGGCGAAAGGCATATCGCTTGCTCCATTGAGGTGTCGTTGCGAGCGGAGCGTGGCAATCTCGTCGGATTAACGGCGTCCGTCTACGCGGATTGCCGCGTCGCTACGCTCCTCCGGAATGACAACAGGATCGACTCAGGCCGACTCGGCCAGGCAGCCGAAGAACCGGTCCATCATCCCCTTGGCTACCGAGCCCATCATGCGCTGGCCGACCCGGGCCACCGATCCGCCCACCTGGCCGTCTGTGTCCACGTGCAGGTCGGTCCCGCCATTCGCACCGGGGGTCAGGGTCACGCTGGACACGCCGCTGGCGAAGCCCAGGTTTCCGGAACCCTCGATAGCCATCGTGTAGGAATGGGGCGGATTGAGCTCCGACAGTGCCACGGTCGCCGTGAAGTTCCCGCTGATGGGTCCCACCCGCACCGTCGCGCTGGCCCGGTACCGGTCCGGCCCGTCGGGCTCGATGCCGCGGCAACCCGGGATACAGCCGGCCAGCACGTCGGGGTTCATCAGCGCGTCCCAGACGGCCTGCGGTTCCTTGTCGAAATGGTAATCGGCGGAAAGTTCCATAGCGGGCCGATTATAGCAGGCGCAGCAACTTCACATTGACCAGGATCGCCCGACAAATGGATCGGGATCAGTTGTCCGACGCAGTCGGCGCTTCTGCCGGGTTACGGCCCCCGTCTTCCTGACGGCCTCGGGTCTCCTCTTTCTTTGCCGGGAACACCGCGCGGAACATTCCGTAGACGAACCGGAGCCCGAATTCAAGCGCCACCAGGAACGCCAGGTAGTAGAAGATTGTCTCCGACAGACCGCGTGCCTGTCTCAAAACTTCCAGCGACGCCTCCACGTTGAAGAACGATGTGTCTATAAGGAAGATCGCGAGTACCGCAAAGGGCAGGATCTTCGCCAGGTCCCGGGACAGGTCTTCGTCGTAGTAAGCGCACACGCGAATGGTGCTGACGGTTGCCAACGCAATCAGGAGTATGTTCGACATGTCCCGCCCTTCCGACAGGAAAGACAGCATGAGGGTCAGTACCGCGAACCAGAAAAACGCGAAGGCCGGAAACAGGATTACATACTTGAGGATGTAACCGATGAGGTGCAGCAAATCACGCAGCGCCGGTATGCTCGAGTTGTCGTGCTTCGAAAAGTCCAGGTTGAAAATGTCCCGCGCGGCGATGAACCGGTAAAACCTGAAAATAAACACAGCATAAATCGCCATGCCCAGCGCGTACACGGCCACGGGTCCCAAAACCCGCAGCGCTTCGTCCACGCTCAACCCGCCGGGGAACAACGCGTCAATTCCCGGAGGTCCCATATACCCTCTCGTCGTTGGTCATCGGGCGAATGCCGCCGTCCTCTACTCTGCTGACCCGCGCCGGACACCCTTGGACCAACGTCTAGCGATCATCGGCCAGCAGCACCGAGTTCAGCAGCACTTGGGCACCGTTGGCGCAGTCTTCGGGCGTGCTGAATTCTGCCGGCGCGTGGCTGATGCCACCCACGCTGGGCACGAAAACCATGGCCGCCGGCGTTACCGCAGCGATCGCCTGTGCGTCGTGGCCGGCTCCGCTGGGCAAGCTGACGTGCTCGAGGCCCGCCATCTCCGATGCGTCCGCGATCAGCTGCTGCATATTTCCCGATATGGGCACCGACGGGGTGTTGCGCTGGGCCGTCACGGCAATTGCCACCTGCTCGGCGTGACCCACTTCCTCCGCGGTGCGGCGCAACTCCACCTCGGCGGCGGCCAGCGACTCCATCCGCTCGTCGCGAAACTCCACACCCATCTGGACGCGGCCGGGGATAACGTTGCCCGCGTTGGGATGCACGTCCATGGAGCCCACGGTGCCCACCCGGCATACTTCCATCTCGCCGGCGATGCGACGCACGGCCAGGGCGATCTGCGCGGCCGCCGACATGGCGTCCCGTCGCAGCGCCATGGGCGTGGTGCCGGCATGGTTCGCCTCGCCCACGATGTCCACGTGGTACACCGAGCGCCCCGTGATGCCGGTCACCACTCCGATGGGAAAGCCGCCCCGGTGCAGCGTCGGCCCCTGTTCGATGTGCAGTTCAAAGTAGCAGGCGAACTCTTCGGGCCGACGGCGCGCCGCCTCGACGCGGGACATGTTGCCACCGATGCTCGGCAGGGTGTCCGTCAGGGTCACTCCATCATCGTCCACAGCCGCGAAGTCCTCCGGCTCCCACAGTCCGGCCACGGCCCGACTGCCCAACAGCCAGCGGTGGAAGCTGGTGCCCTCCTCATTGGTGAACACCAACACCTCGATGGGATGCCGCGGGGTGTGCCCGGCGTCCCGCAGCGCCTCCACCACCTCGATGGCCGCGATGACGCCCAGCGCTCCGTCGTAAGCGCCTCCGCTGGGCACCGTGTCGGTGTGGGATCCGAGGACGATGGCGGGCAGAGTCGGGTCGGCGCCTTCCGTGCGGCCGATGATGTTGCCCGCCGGGTCGATGCGGACGGACATGCCCGCGCCGCGCATCAGGTTACTGACATAGTCGCGGCCGGCGACGTCCTGCCGGGAGAACGCTACCCGCTGCATCCCGAATTCGTCACGGCCGATCTGTCCCAGGGCATTCAGATGGTCATCGAGGCGGGCGGAGTTGATGGCGGCCGATGCGGGTGTAGCTGTCATGTTACCTGCCGTTGTCCAGTCGTTGTATTCGAGTGTTAGTGGTCGCTGACGACGCTATCGCTGTTTCCGCCGAGACCGGCGATCCGGCCCTCGAAATGGGCTTTCGATGAACTCGCCCACCTTCAGGGTGCCGAGAATGTCGTTCCAGGCCGCCTTGGCCCGGTCGGCGTGATCATCCCAGTAGTCCATGCCGATCATCGCCAGCAGCGCCGCCTGGGTTTTCATCGCGTAGCACAGCCGGGTGTGGGCCGGTCGTTTTTCCACCGGGTCGATGAAGTCCATCTCCGCCCAGACGATGGTGGTGCCGTCGAGGCGCAGGGTGAGCGGGTTGCCCACCCGGGTGGGAACACGCTCGTCGGCAGCGAGGTTCTTCTTCAGCCAATCGGCGATGGGCGGCTCGTCCCACGGCTGCAACTGCGACCAGTCCACGTCGGGCCGGGCCGCCGCCAACGGCATGACGCGGACGTCCAGCCGGATATCGGCGTCGGCCTCCGGTTTCCGGTCCAAAAAAACGAACGACCGTGAGCCCTTGGGCATTTCAAGTATCCAGGTGTTCGGCACCTCAAATCGTACTGCCCCCTGATTCCCCACGAAGACCCGGTTGCCCGGTTTCGCCGTCCACCCGTGGTCTTCAGGCAGGTTGAACTCCTGCCGCTCCCATCTCATGCCCATTTCCGCTTACCTCGCCGTTGACGTCGCCTGATGCGCACCCGAATTGTAAAAAATGTCATTGCGAGCGAAGCGCGGCAATCCAGTTGGGGTAAAAACGACAATGAGAGAACGAGATCGCCACGTCACTACGCTCCTCGCGATGACACATCGGGTACGGGTGAGTGCCATCACAGGTTGGCTAACCGGAGCTCTGCAGGATTCGCACCACCTCGTCACCCACCTGCTGGGTGCTGGCGCTGCCGCCAAGGTCGCCGGTGACAACCCTGCGCTCGTTCAGCGTCTGCAGGGCCGCCGCGTTCACCCGATCCGCCGCATCCGTCTCGCCCAGGTGGTCCAGCATCATGGCCACCGCGAAGATCGTCGCCAGCGGGTTGGCCAGGCTCTTGCCGGTGATGTCGAAGGCCGCGCCGTGTACCGGCTCGAACATCGAGGGAAATGCCCCCTCGGGATTGATGTTGGCGCTGGGGGCCAGGCCCATGCTGCCCGTCACCACCGCGGCGATGTCGGACAGGATGTCGGCGAACAGGTTCGACGCGACGATCACGTCGAAATCCTCCGGCCACCGCACCAGGTCCATGGCCGCCCGGTCCACCAGGAGCGATTCGGTCTGCACCTGGGGATACTCGGCCGCAACGTCCTCGAAAACCTCGTCCCAGAACACCATGCTGAAGGCCTGGGCGTTGGACTTGGTCACCGAGGTCACCTTGTTCTTGCCGCCGCGCCGGACGCTGTGCTCAAAGGCGGCGCGGATGATCCGCTCGGTGCCCCGCCGGGTGAACACGCCGCTCTGGATGACCGTCTCGTGGGCGGTGCCCGCGTACAGCCGGCCGCCCACGGGCGCGTACTCGCCCTCGGTGTTCTCCCGGAAGATGACCATGTCCACGTCGCCGGCGGCTTTGCCCGCGATGGGCGATTCCACGCCCGGGAACAGCACCGCTGGCCGCACGCAGATGGCCTGGTCGAAGGCCCGGCGCATGGGCAGGAGCAGGCCCTGCAGGGTCACGTGGTCGGGAATGTTGGGGTCGCCCACCGCGCCGAAGAGCACCGCGTCGCTTGACGAAATCTGCTCCAGCCCGTCCTCGGGCATCATTCGACCGGTCTCGCGGTAGTAGTCGCTGCCCCAGGGGTACTCGACGGCGCGGAAGGACAGGCCGTCGGTCTGCGCGGCCACGGTGTCCAGCACCTTGCGTCCCTCGGAAATCACCTCCGGCCCGATGCCGTCGCCGGCGATGACGGCCAGGTTGTATTCGGCCATTTTGGCTCCTCTATGCGATAGTGATTATCGAACGCCAGTTTATGCGCTGTTATGGCACGATGTCCACGCTGCTCAGTGTTTTCCAGCCAGGAAGTGCGCTTGAACTCGTGGGGGCGAATAATCATTCGCCCCCACAGCCAGTTACGAGTGTTTGACGCCGTAGCGCCGCTACACGTCCCGCTCGATGGGCGCACCGACGATGCTGCCCCACTCGGTCCACGAGCCGTCGTAGTTGCGCACGTTGTCGTAGCCCAGCAGCTGGCTGAGCACGAACCAGGTGTGCGATGACCGCTCGCCGATGCGGCAGTAGGCGATGGTCTCGCGACCGCCGTCCACGCCCCTGCCGCCGTAGAGCGCGCTGAGCTCGTCCGCCGACTTGAAGGTGCCGTCCTCGTTGACCGCCTGGCCCCACGGGATGTTGGCCGCGCCGGGGATGTGCCCGTTGCGCTGGGAGCCTTCCTGGGGCAGATTCGGCGGGGCGTTCAGCGCGCCGGAGAACTCGTCGGGCGAGCGCACGTCGACGAGGGCGTGGGACCCGCTGTTGACGGCCTGCAGCACGTAGTCCCGCAGGGCGCGCAGGTCGCTGTTCTCCGTGGTGATGCTGTAGCTGGTGGCGGCATAGGACGGCACGTCGGTGGTGGTGGGCCGGTTCTCCGCCAGCCACAGGGCGCGTCCGCCGTTCATCAGACGCACGTCCTGGTGGCCGTAGTAGCGCAGCTGCCAGAAGGCCCAGGCGGCGAACCAGTTGTTGTTGTCGCCGTACAAAATGATGGTGGTATCGGGGCCTATGCCGCTGCCGCTGAGCAGCCCTTCCATTTCATCGCGCGAGACGATGTCGCGCGCCACGTTCTGCTGCAGCTGGCTCTGCCAGTTCCAGGTGACGGCGCCGGCGATGTGGCCCTGCTCGTAGGCGGACGTATCGACGTCGACCTCCACCAGCCGCACGTTGGCGTCGCCGCCGTGCTCGGCCACCCAATCTGTAGTTACCAACGATTCGGGATGCGCGTATTCAGCCATGTGTACACCTCTCCTTATGGGAAATGCGGTCGGGACGGTGTTTTGTTTTCTGATCTCCGGCCTTCGCGGCCGGCCGGTTCATTATACACAGCGGATGGAACGGACCCGGTACACGGTTCAATCCAACAGGAGGAAGTCCTTCTGCACCCGCTCCAGGAACTTCGCGTCGGTTGCGGCCATGTCATGCAGTTCCACGATGATTGGGAGACTGGATTCGTCGAAGTCCTCGTCCAGGCTACCCATGACGGACCAGGGTATTTCTCGGCCCCGGTCGTCCAGCATCAGGTCCAGGTCAGAGTAGCGTCGCGCGCGCCCCTTGGTCCGTGAGCCGTACACCCACACCCGGGCATCCGGCAACCGGGCGCGGATGATCTCCAGGACCTGCTTTTGGTGCGCTTCGGGCAGGTCGATGGCCCGCGCTACCTCATCCGCCATCAGCTATGCCCCGCTCCATGGCGGACAGCAATGCCCGAGCGTCAGCGGCGAAGGGGGGTGCGCCTTTGGCAACCATTATCGCCATGGATTCCAGATACGCATGGGACACTCGATCGCGGTTTTCCATGTGCCGCAGCCAATCGGAGCACTCCGCAATCAGCCCCAGGTCGGCTGCTTCCCGCAAACGACGTCGGGGAGACATACGATTTGGGTCCCGTACGGCGGCCACAAATTGCAGGTAGCGTGCCAGCACCGACGCGGCCGCCTCAAAGGTGAGGGTGAACCTCAAGATCACCGCGTCCCGCAGGTACGTATTCCCGGGCTCGGCGGCGCGGTCTCGCAGGGCTTCTTCCAAGCGGCAGAGGGCGTCCCGGAAAGTTTGCAAGTCAACGTCGGAGGTCATTTGTCAAGGGTAGCACAGGCAAAATCGAGCGGTTCAGGCGAGTGCAACTCGGGCAGACTTGTAACGGGCGCGAGGCGACGTTGCGGAGGGCCGCGAAACAGAAAAGTAACCCAGCCGAAATAATTTGTTAATCGGCTCGCAACGGACGTTTAACACCCTGCGCCTAGCCTACCGATTGTCACATCCACATGGGACGCCGGTCCACAGCGTTCAGGTCACGCGCTGCGCGACGACGCCTCAAATCCGCAAGGAGGCACACATGTTTTCGGCCACGAAATCACTTTTTGGTAACGGGGTGCTCAATCACGGCGTCGCCGCGGTGAGGGAGTACCCATTCTCGCTGCGGCGGACGCTGCTGGCGCTGGCGGTTGGTCTGCTGGCGGTTGGTCTGCTGGCGTCGTACAACGCGGTGTTCGCGCAGGACGACGGGCCCACCACCGAGTGGCTCAACGGCTACTCCGACAACATCGTCACCGTGGTTGCGGCGGCGCTGGTGTTCTTCATGCAGGCCGGTTTCGCGTTTCTCGGCGCGGGTCTGATCCGGTCCAAGAACACGACCAACTACCTTACGAAATCCTTCATGGACTTTGCCATCGCGTCGCTGGGCTTCTGGGCCTTCGGCTTCGCGTTCATGCTGGGTGACACCGCCGGCGGGTTCATCGGGCTGACCGGCTGGTTCCTGACCAGCGGCGACTATGTGGGCTGGATCTTCCAGATGGTGTTTGCCGCCACCGCGGCGACAATCGTCGCGGGCGCCATGGCCGAACGGACCAAGCTGCAGACCTACCTGGCGTACAGCTTCATCGTCTCCTCGCTGATCTACCCTATCTACGGGCACTGGGTCTGGGGCGGCGGCTGGCTGGCCGACATGGGCGCCCTGGACTATGCCGGTTCCGGCGTGGTGCACGCGGTGGGCGGATTCGTCGCACTCACTGGCGCGGTGGTGGTCGGTCCCCGCATGGGCAAGTTCATCAATGGGCGCGCCCAGGAGCTGCCGGCGCACAGCACGCCCTTCGTGGTGGCGGGCACGTTCATCCTGTTCTTCGGCTGGTTCGGCTTCAACATCGGCTGGGGCGACGACATCGGGCTGAACGCGGTGAACACGCTGCTTTCCGGCGCGACCGGCGCGGTAGTCGCCATGTACATTACGCTTATCGTAAAGGGCAAGGCCGACATACTGATGGCCTGCAACGGCGCGCTGGCCGGCCTGGTTGGCATCACGGCGCCGGTGAACTTTGTGGACCCGTGGGCAGCCGTGGTCATCGGCGCCATCGCCGCGCCCGTGATGTACGGCTCGGTGATGCTGATGGAGCGGGTCTTGAAGATCGACGATCCGGTGGGCGCGATCAGCGTGCACGGCGTGACCGGTCTGTGGGGCCTGCTGGCCATTGCGATTTTCGCCAAGGACGGCGGCCTGGTGGGCGGCAGCGCGACGCTTTTCGTCCCGCAGATCGTCAGCATCGTGGCGGTGGTGGTGTGGTCGCTGGTCACCGGTTTCGCCCTGTTCTACCTGCTGAAGTTCAGCATGGGCGTGCGGGTCAGCGAGGAGGAAGAGAGGCAGGGGCTGGACATCTCCGAGCACGGCATCCAGACCTACCCCGAGTCGGCGGCGACCAGCTAGCGCACGACGCGCGCGCCAACCAACGACATTTTTCCTCTCCTCATTGCGAGGGCCGGGGGTTGTGGCCACCTCCGGCTCTCGTATTTTTGGCCGATCTCACCACCCCGTTTTCGGGGGCTCAACGGGCTGTTTCGGGGGCTCGATGGGTGGTTTTGGGGGTGTGGATTTTGGCGATCGCACCGGGTCCTACCGGTGTTCATCGCTGTTCTAGCTATCTTCGTAGCCACGCCCAGCGCGAAACAAAAGACATCGACCGGGCCCAGGTATTCGAAATGTCCGTACTCATTAACTTGGCCGCGACGCTAACGCGATTTCAACCCTAGCGACCGCGTGGTCTGTGGGTTCGTGCTCCCACACTCTCACCACTTCCCAGCCACCGGTTAGTAGAGCCTGAGTATCGGCCAAATCCCGGTTTTTGTTCAGCTTCAACTTGGTATCCCAATAAGGTGCGTTGGCCTTGGGTCGTTGTCCATGCGTAGGGCATGAATGCCAGAAGCACCCATCGACAAAAACTGCAACTTTCCGCCTAGGGAAAACGACGTCTGGGCGGACTTTCCGCGTCGCTGTAACGACTGGAAAATCCACACGGAACCGCCATCCTTTGCGGTGTAGGGCAGAGCGCAGAACGATTTCTGGTTTGGTGTCCCGACGTCGATTAGCTCGCATAGTCGCGGATGCAACTGCACTTGACGGAATTGGCCGAGGAGGCGAATTCCGTTCGCCGTCAGATCGAGCACCGATCAGTCGGTCGCTGACTGACTCTGCAACCGCGCGAGCCAATAGAGGAGGTACGGCGTTCCCGATCTGTTCGAATTTGCTACGTTCGCTCCCGTAGAAACGAAACCAATCAGGGAACGATTGCAGTCGGGCGGCTTCTCTGACCGTGAGTGTCCTTCTCGTTCCATCAGGCAATCTGATACGGAGCATATCTCCGGTCGACCCGCTCAGATTCCTGGTCGTCAACGTCCTGGACGGCCTGTCTATGTGCAAATCCCGGGGGGTTCTACAACCGGACGCCTGCTCATATCGTTCTATGTAGGCGCTCATACCTTCGGACACCATACGTGCTTGTTTGCTGTTGCGCCAATACGTGCTAGGTATGGCTTGGCGCACCTTGATCTTTTTGGTCCACGGGTCAGGTTTATTCAGGGGCTCGTTTCCCAGCACCGCTGTTACGAATAGCCTCTTTCGATTCTGTGGCACTCCATAATCGTTTGCGTTCAATTCGAACTCTGCCACGGCGTACCCCAAAACGTGCAAACTATCTTTGAAGCGATCTAAGTATTGCCTGCCGGTCGATCGGCCCAGCTCTGGAACGTTTTCTACGACTACCGCGGTCGGTCTAATAGTCTCCACAGATCGAATTATGACATCTAAACCATCGCGGTGGTCCTCTTCCCCAAGCCGTTTACCTGCCCGACTCCAAGGCTGGCATGGTGGCCCCGCAATAACAACGTCGACGAAAGGAAAATCCGTCTGGTTGTTGAGATCATCGCATTTCGCAGGGCCCAAGTTTTGTGAGTAAGTCCTCGCTGCGTCCAGGCTCTTATCTACGCCCAGTACGTCAAACCCCTTGGCCCAAAAACCAAGTGATAGCCCACCCGCACCACAGAAAAGATCCAGAACCCGAAAACCCAACGATCGGTCTTTGCTCAGCCAGCGATTAACACCACTAACCCAGCTTCCTTGTTGTTTTTTGGGGTCCGTCATACGGTCGGGATCCGCTGTGCTATTACCTGGCCCCATGCGTTCATTCGTTGCAGCAAGCAATCGGGCGGGGGGTCGTCGTACAAGGCACTGAGCAAGCGGAGGCGGTCGAACGGGATGCTTGAGAAGGAAAGGCCATCCAACTCAGTCGGTTTGGTTAGTGACAAGGTTTCTGGGAAAGCAACTGCCGTAACTGGTCTGGCTACGAAGCGAATTAAGCGCGACGAAGCCGGTTGTTTGTCGGTCCATTCGTTGGCCGGCTGCTTTCTTTTCCAACGCCGTTCGGAGATGGTAGCTTGGCAGACCACGGTCAACTGTCCAGGACGGCTGTCACCAAACGGTTTCCATGCCAGTGCATCCCCTCCAAAGTCTCCGAGTGCTAATTTATCGAATTCTCCCGGCCCTTCATGCATGCGGTCGCTGAGTTCGGCCACAGCGTCTGCCAGCGGAGCTGGCAGTCCATCTCCTCTGGATCCGCCAGCCACACCGAACCGCGCGCGACTCGCCGAAATTGTTCCGATATAGGCTCCTATCGCACATTTGGCCAATTCTTCAAAAAGTAGTCCTGATACCTCGCCATCGTCGTCCAAGCCCATAGGATAGAGGTGCCGAGCTCTCAGCAGGACCAAAAACCGGTAAATGTCCCCCGAAATACCGCCGTCGTTGATCACTGCGGTCTCGCGGTCGATCGCGAGCGGGTAGCGTTCCCCCAACCAATTTGATCTTTCCTGTAGCTCAAGGAATGCGGTGGCAGCGCGATCTTCCGCAGAAACCCAGAAGCCCGGGACAGATTGTCCGTTGGTATCTTCAAGCGGGTCGTAACCAGAACGCGTTTCGCTTTGGTTGGCATCATCCGGAGGATTGTCAGCCAACTCGTCGGTGACGCTGTGGACCGACAATAAGGTCTCCTCTTCAGTTAGCAAATTGAGCTCAACCCAATCGGCAATTTGTATCGGGTCATCGGAAAGCCCCACGGCGAATTTCGGTGGCTGGTACATCAGAAGATTCCGTACCGGACGGCCATGTCGTTCACCAAATCGCAGATTCTCCGTACCTCTTCCCTGATTTCTTCATCATCCGCATACTCCCGCGCTTGCCCATTGACTTGGGCGAGGCGCAAATGCAGGTCAGAAAGGAGGCCAAGTAGGTCATTTCGGCCGCCTCCACTGATCCTCCATGCTCTGTCGAGATCCCTGTCTCGCAATAGATTTGCGCACGCCCGTTCGTTCGCTAGCACAGTTCCTAGTGTGTTGAGGTCGCGCGACTCGTTTATCACCCGCGGGACACCGCTTTCGGGATCCCCAAAGAGCAAAATGATCAGGTCCCTGAGTTGCTCTAACCGATCTGTCGGGACCGGAGAAACTGGCAAGGCATCGATTTCGACCTGCCGCCCGAGACGAAGAAACTCCCTGACACCAGGTTGGTCTAGGGCATTGTAGAACACTCCATATCCGGTCTCTACCCGGTCCATTGGAATGCCTTCGGCCAGTGCTTGCGTATATATGGCATGGGCTTCGGCGTATCGTCGTACCATTCTGTAACTGGTGCCGATGCTCCTAACGACATCTCGTACAGTTCGTCCTGACGACAACAATTTGGCGATGAACCGACCCTTTGCTTCGGGCCGCCAAGATGAAGGCCCAGTAATGTGCCGGAATCCGAGGTATTCATCCAAAGAGGGCCGATCTGGATAGACAATTACGGGTATGTGCGCCCAATCCATAATGCCAGCCGCATCCTCGGCTAGTTCCGACCATTCGGAACTAGTCGCTCCCACCGTCGTCCTGGTTTCGGAGTTTGCCAATAGCTTCAGGGTAGCAAGCCTGCGGTTCCCCTCAACGACGATATAATGGTCTCCCTTGACCGGGTGCTCGATCACGAGCAGTGCCTCCGCATGGCGAGGGCTGAAACCCTTATCGGCTATTGATCGCGCCAATTCGATAAGGTTGTAACGCCGCACGAACTCCTTCAGAAAGCCATCGTCAACGGTTGCCTGCCAATCGTGATCTCTTGGCAATCGGGGGTTTTCGGGATCCAGCTCGAGTTGATCGAGATGAACCTCTTTGAATTCTTCCTGAAAAATGTCTGTAGTCATGGTCCTCGACCAAAGCGTTGTCGTCTAGCACCCGGCATTTCAGGCAACGGGTTACTCTGACTGGATCAACCAACCTTGAGCGCCGTAGGCCCAGCACTAAGCGAAACTGAAGCCACCGAGATCCGCACCTTTGATTATCACACGGTCGACAACTTGGCTATGAAGTGCGAATATCCCTCCATTCGGTTAACTGACCCATAACAAAGGGATGATACGACCGACACCAGCCATCGCTGACGCCATATGCATCGATCTCTGGACCCTCCAGAATTTACGCAAGATGGCAAGCATCCATTCTAACAACGTCCGAATTCAATGGAAACTCAGTCGTTTTTCGCGGTCTGGGAGAATTCCTGCCGCAAACGTGAGCACGACTCCTAGGCCTCCCGACGATCGCATGTCGGGGCCGCTAATGAACTTTGGTACTCTAGAGCCAGGTGCTTTCGACCGCATTGTTGCACCCTTGCTAGGCGCCGGAGAACTCGCGCTGCTCCCCGGTCAGGTTGGCGCCCGCGTCCACATTGATGAACAGCTTGGGCAGGTCGCCAGTCTCCGCGCAAGGCCGCCAGCTGGCCGCAGCCGTTCAGGCGGCGTCGCAACGCGCCTTGCCGCAGCCGTACTTGCAAGTTAGGATACGCGGGCCGGCAGCGCGTGGCGCCGGAGTTCGCCGAGTGACGGCGTGAGACGCAAGGAGAGTGGAGAGATGGCCCTCTGGAGACCCGACCCGACCTTTTACCCCTCGGCGCGCCTGGCCATGGAGGCTCCGCAGGAACGCCTGGCCTATGTCGCCGTGCTCAATCCCGGCACCGGCGAGCCGGACGCCATGACGGTGGTGGACTGCGATCCCAACTCGGCGTCGTATTCGCAGGTGGTCCACTCGCTGGAAATGCCCCACGTGGGCGACGAGCTGCATCACTTCAACTGGAACGCCTGCAGCGCGGCCCTCTGCCCGTCGTCGGCGCATCCCCACCTGGAGCGCCGCTACCTGGTGGTCCCGAGCCTGGCCAACAGCCGGATCTACATCATCGACACCCAACCCGACCCGCAGCGGCCGCGGATCGTCAAGACCATCGAGGCCGAGCAGGTGCGACGGGCGGGCTACAGTCGCCCTCACACCGTGCACTGCGGGCCGGACGCGATCTACGTCAGCGCCCTGGGCTCCGCAGACGGCGACCGTCCCGGCGGGATCATGATGCTGGACCACTACACCTTCGAGCCCATCGGGCCGTGGGAGCTGGACCGCGGGCCGCAGGAACTGGCCTACGATTTCTGGTGGCATATCGGCATCGACACCATGATGACCAGCGAGTGGGGCACCCCCGAGATGTTCGAGAGCGGGGCCCGGCTGGAGGACGTGGTGGGACAGAACTACGGCCACATGCTGCACTTCTGGGACATGCGCCGCCGGACTCACCAGCAGGCCGTTGACCTGGGGGCACAGCATCAGATGGCCCTGGAGCTGCGTCCGGCGCACAACCCGACGCGGCACTACGGATTCTGCGGGGTGGTGGTGAGCACCGAGGACCTTTCCGGCTCAATCTTCGTCTGGTACCGGGAGGGCGACGAATGGGCCGCCCGCAAGATCATCTCCGTGCCAGCTGAACCGGCGGAAGCCGCGGATCTGCCGCCGGCCCTGCAACCCCTGGGCGCGGTGCCGCCGCTGATCACCGACATCGACCTCTCCCTGGACGACCGGTTCCTCTACGTGTCGTGCTGGGGGACCGGCAAGCTGCTGCAGTACGACGTGTCCGACCCCTTCAACCCGGTGCAGACCGGCGAGCTGGAGATGGGCGGCGTGGTGCGCAAGGCGGCGCATCCCACCGGCGCGACCCTCACGGGCGGCCCGCAGATGGTGGAGATCAGCCGGGACGGCCGGCGGGTGTACCTGACCAACTCGCTCTATTCCTCGTGGGATGACCAGTTCTACCCCGACGGGCTGAACGGCTGGCTCAGCCGCATCGACGTGAACCCCGAGGGCGGAATGTCGGTGAACGAGGACTTCTTCGTCGATTACGGGAAGACGCGCACCCACCAGGTGCGGCTGCAGGGCGGCGACGCCTCGTCCGATACGTACTGCTTCCCGTAGCGCGACACCGCCGTTCACAAATCGTAAAACGTAACAAACGGCTCCAGGGCCGCCGGACCGGCAGTGTCGGCAGTGTTGCTGCACGCCCTCATTCCCGATCCGGCGGCCCTGGCATCGCTGGGCCCGTGGCTGGGCCTGGCCGCGCTGGGAATATTCCACGGGCTGAACCCGGCGATGGGGTGGCTGTTCGCCGTGGCGCTGGCGTTGCAGCGGCAGCGGCCGATGCAGCTGTACACGGCGACGGGATATATCGCAATCGGTCACCTGGCGTCGGTGGCGATCATCATGGCCGCGTTGGTCCTGGCCGGCGCATTCCTGCCCCTGAAATGGGTGCGCATCGCTTCGGGCGCAATCCTGCTGGGCTTCGGCTTCTACCGGCTGGTCCGATACTACCGACACCCCCGCTGGGTGGGGATGAACGTGGGCGGACGGGACTTGATCGCCTGGTCATTTCTGATGGCGTCGGCCCACGGCGCGGGGTTGATGCTGGCTCCGGTGGTGCTCTCCCTGACCCGCCCGGACGCCGCGTCGGGCATCGTCGGCGACCTGGGCGAGCACGGCGGCTTTCTATCCCTGACCGATGCCCCCATATGGTGGGTGGTCGGGCTGCTGATGCACACCGTCGTCATGCTGGCGGCGATGCTGGCGGCGGCGGTGGTCGTCTACTACCGGGTCGGCCTGGCGTTCCTGCGGCGGGGCTGGATCAACCTCGACCTGCTGTGGGCGGGATCGCTGGTGGCGGCGGGAGCGATCACGCTGGTGTGGGCGGTGGTGGGGTAGGCCCTCACGCGTACCCGGTTTTGGAAATGGTCAGAAGCAGGATTTGCGGGATTTATGGATTATCGGGATTGGGAGCGGTCTGCCGCAAATGGTCTCGATCCGGTCAATCCCGTAATCATGCTCATGTGTACCCAGTTTGTCATCGCGAGGAGCAAAGCGACGTGGCGATCTCGATCCTGCAACAGCGTTCCTTGCCTCAACGAGATTGCCGCGCTTCGCTCGCAATGACAGTTCTTGTGAAACTGGGTACGCCTGTATCCAATCCGGACGAAACAGGCTGCCGGCGCAGCCTACCGGGCCGGCTTGAGCCGCACTGGTCTGGCCTCGACGCTTCGTTCGGCTTCTGTCGTCTGGCGGCGGTCGCTAGAACGACGCTCCCGCGTCCACGACTTGCGGGTGAACTCGCGACCCAGGCCGCGCTCGATCTCGCGCCACTTGCGGTCTTCGTCCGGCGTGATGAACGTGATGGCCTCGCCGGCGCGACCCATGCGGCCGGTGCGGCCCACGCGGTGGGTGAACAGCTGCTCGGAGTCGGGGAGGTCGTAGTTGATGACCTGTCCGATGCCCTCGACGTCCAGGCCTCGCGCGGCCACGTTGGTGGCGACCAGGATTGGCGCGACCCCCGAGCGGAAATCCTGCATCACCCGCTCACGGGCGACCTGGCTGAGATTGCCCTGCAGGGCGCCGACGGGGTAACCCGCCTCATCCAGTTGTCGGGCCAATCTTTTGACACCGTGCTTGGTCTTGCCGAACACGAGGACGGGCGCGCCGTCCCGGCGGTCCAGCAGGATGAGCAGCGCCTCCATCTTGTCGGTCTTCTGGATGCTGTAAACCAGGTGTTCCACGCTGGGCAGGGTTTCCAGATCGGCGTCCACGGCCACGGTGACCGGGTCGTGGAGGTGCTTCCTGGCGGTCTTCGCCACCCAGTCCGGCACGGTGGCCGAAAACAGCGCGGTCTGCCGCTGGGTCGGAGTCTCGCTCAAGATGGCGTCGACGTCGCGGGCGAAGCCTCTATCGAGCATCTCGTCGGCTTCGTCCAGCACCAGAAATCGCACTGATCTCAACTTCAGGCTGCCCTGCCGGACGTGATCCAGGGTCCGGCCCGGGGTGCCGATGATGATCTGCGCGCCCTGCTGCAACGCCCGATGGTCCTTGCCCAGCGACCGCCCGCCGTACAGCAGGGTAACGTGCAGGCCCTGTGGCCGGGCGAGGTCCTCGACGACGCCGCCCACCTGGATGGCCAGCTCGCGGGTCGGCACCAAGACCAGCGCCTGCACCTGCCTGGCGGTGGCATCGCACTGTTCCACCAGCGGTACAGCGAAGGCCAGGGTTTTGCCGGATCCGGTGCGGGCCTGGCCGATGAGATCCCGGCCTTCCAGCAGAGGCGGTATTGACTGTTCCTGGATGGGCGTGGGATCGGAGATGTTCATGCCGGCGATGGCGGCCCGGGTCCCGGGATTCAGCACCATGCCGCGAAAGACGGATTCGTGTGCCGCGGCGTCAGACCGGCTTGCGCCGGCAGCGGCCGCCGGAGATGCCGACTTGCGATCCTGCGCCGGACGGGAAGAGGCGACCCCATTCCGCCGCAGGTACAGGCAGGACGAACAATAAACGGGCCGACCCTCTGTCGGCCGGAAAGGAACGGTGGTGGCGTCTTGGCAGTCCGCGCAAATGGCGGGGTGCTGCTGTGGTCGGTTGATCTGTGGGCTGTTGGTATGTTGGCGATTGTTGGAACGGGTACCGGCCTGACGGGGTTGCAATGGCATATAGAGGAAGACTCCTTGGTCTCGGGAGGAAAAGGATGCGACGCGCCTCGCGCCGAGCAAAACGGTGCATTATAATGAGGTTCGTAGCTGCAAAAACCATCAATGCGATTTGTCGGACCTGCATATTGTAACAGCGTCCCGCAGTAGCCAGAGTTATTGCGGTTTCATGCGCAGCTGCTTTCGTGAATCGCCAGAATCAGGATTTTCAAGATTCGGGGATTATCAGGATTGGAACCGTTCTGTGATGGGGCTCCCAATCAATGCCAAATCATAAAATCCCGTAAATCTGGATTCTGACGTTCCTCCACGCCGCAAACCGGGCACGCGTGAAGTGGTCTCGCTCACGCCTACCCACTTTGTCATCACCAGCAGCGTAGCGACGTGGCGATCCAGTTCCCGCAGTAGATTTCCTTCAGTAGCGTTCCTTGCCCCAACGAGATTGCCGCGCTTCGCTCGCAATGACGGTTCCAGCGAAACTGGGTACGCGTGTGGCGACGTCGTTGCTGGCACTCCTCAAACCCGCGGCGGTATACTGCGCCACACTTTCATACTGCATGTCCGGACACGAGGTGTCGACCGCTCCGCAGCAGGAGATAAAGAGAGAAAGATTATCACCAACGATACAGTGAGCCCGCCGAACAGCGAGCCAGCAAGCAACCGGGAACTCGCAGACGTTACGGCGGGGATTTTGGATAAACGGCAGCGCAACGAGGAATATTTCAAGCTACGGCGTTTGATACTAGAGCACGGGCTTCTGGACCGCCAATACGCGTATTACGCAGTCAAGGTATCAACCGCTTTCGCGCTTCTCATCGCCAGTGCAGCCATACTGGTCGTTTTTGACAGCCTGTGGGTGCAGATGGCGAACGCGGCCCTGATGGCGGTCGCGTTCAGCCAGTTCGCTTTTCTCGGGCACGACTCCGGACATCGCCAGGTCTTCCGGTCGGTGAAGCGGAACGACAATCTCATGTTGCTGGCGGCGCTGGTCACGGGCATGGCGCCCAGCTGGTGGCGGGAAAAGCACATCAAGCACCACGTCAGCCCCAACCAGATCGGGCATGACGCCGACATCGAAATCACGGTTTTTGCTTTCACCCGCGAGCAGGCGCTGGAGTCGTGGGGAGTTGCGCGGTTCTTCATCCGCCATCAGGCCTTCTGGTTCTATCCCATGCTCATGCTCTCGTCGTTCAGCTTGCTGTTCGCGGGCATCGTTTTCCTGGCGCGACCGAACGAGGTGAAACATCCGGTCCTGGAACCCATCGTCGTGGCGACCGCAATCGCGGCCTATCTGGCGCTGGTTTTCACGTTCCTGCCCTTCTGGCACGGGGTGTTGTTCATCGTGGTCCATCGGGCCCTGACCGGATTGCACGTGGGCTCAGTGTTTGCTCCCAACCACAAGGGCATGCCGATCCTGGGCCCCGATACCGTGCTCGATCACCTGCGGCAACAGGTGCTGACGTCCCGCAACGTCTTGCCCAATCCGGTCGTAGATTACATGTACGGCGGGTTGAACTATCAGATTGAGCACCACCTCTTTCCCAACATGCCCCGCAACCGGTTGAAGGATGCCAGGCCCGTGGTCAGGGCGTTCTGCGCCGACCACGGGGTCATCTATCACGAGACGGGTTTCTGGCGGTCCATTAGAGAGATACTGAGCCATATGCACGCGGTGAGCGCTCCCCTGCGTCAAAACCGGCGCAAGCCGATGAGCAGCCTGGACCGCCTGGCCGGAGGTGGCGCTTTGCTGCGGCCGCGTCCGGGATATGCCCTCTTCTGAACGGGCCCAAGGGCGGCATCGCTACCCCAGCTCGGCAAGCCACTCGGCGATAGCCTGGCCGATTTCGGCGGGGGAGTCCTCCTGGATGAAGTGGTAGCCGGGGACGGTGACCTCGCGCTGGTTGGGCCAGGCGCGGCAGAACTCGCGCTGGGCGCCGGTCAGAATGGTCCCGGGGTCGGCGTTGATGAACAGCTTGGGCACATCGCTCGACGACAGCCACTGCGAGTAGGCATCGACGATCTCCACCACGTCAGCCGGCTCGCCGTCCAGGGGGATCTGACGAGGCCAGGTCAGGGTCGGACGGCGGGACTCCCCAGGCTCCAGGTAGGGCCGGCGGTAGATCTCCATCTCCGGTTCGGTCAGTCCGCGTATCACGCTGGCCGGCAGGATGCGCTCGACGAACATGTTGCGCTCCAGGATGATCTGATCGCCGTCGGGTGAGCGCATGGACTGGAAAAAGCCGCGGGAGCGCTCGGGCCACTCCTCCCACGCCAGGGGCCGCACGATGGCCTCCATGTAGACGACGCCCTTCACGCGCTCCTGGTGTCGATGGGCCCAGTGGAAGGCCAGGGCCGACCCCCAGTCGTGGGCGACCAGGGTGACGTTCTCGGTCAGTCCCAGGGCGTCGAACCAGGCGTCCAGGTAGCGGGCGTGGTCGACCAAGCGGTAGGACCCGTCGGGGGCGCGGTCCGACTCGCCCATGCCCAGCAGGTCGGGGGCCAGGCAGCGGGCCGCGCCGGCCACGTGGGGGATGATGTTGCGCCACAGGTAGGAGGAGGTCGGGTTGCCATGCAGGAACACCACCGGGTCGCCCTGACCGGTATCGACGGTGGCGAGTTCCACGTCGAGGGCCTGGACCCGGCGTCTGGGATGGGGATCGGCGGCGGAGATTTGCTGGTCTGCCATCGGAGTGTAGCTCCTTATTATCTGGTGCAGTCAATGGTATCAGGCGTCCACGGTGGCTGGGTGAACCGGCGGCGTCCGGCCGCTATCCTGGTAGTAAAACTGCGCGGCTTTGCATAATAATTGCGATATCCGTCACAAAATTGACAGTCATTTACAGCGCACTTACACTGCGGCCACCTGGATTTACTCATATCGTCGGGCAGATCGCGACGAAATTACAGCACATTGCCTTTGGGAGGTAACTGTATGCCGGAATTTGATTTGGTAATTCGCGGTGGAACCGTAATCGACGGCACCGGCCTGCCCCGCGTCCGCGCCGACGTAGGCATCAAGGACGGCCGGGTGTCCATGATCAGCGGGCGCATCAACTCGGCCGGCGCCAGGGAACTGGACGCCAGTGGATGCATCGTGGCCCCGGGCGCGGTGGACCTGCACACCCACTACGACGCTCAACTGAACTGGGATCCCTACGCGTCGCTGTCGGGATGGTTCGGCGTGACCTCCCTCACCGTGGGGCAGTGCGGCTTCGGGTTCGCGCCGACCCGTGCGGAGGACCGGGACCTGAACATGCGCATGATGAACCGCATCGAGGCGATCCCACTGGAGTCGATGCGGCTGGGCATGCGCTGGGACTGGGAGACCTTCCCCGAATACATGGATAGCCTGGATCGACAGGGCCTGGGGGTCAACGTGGGCGCTCTGGTGCCCTTCTCGCCGCTGCGGGGCTACGTTCTGGGCATGATTCCGGCGCGGGAGCGGACCTCCGTGACCGAGGCCGAGCTGAACCAGATGAAGCAGATCCTGCACGACTCCATGAAGGCCGGAGCCTTCGGGCTGTCCGCCGACAAGAACCTGGAGGACCGGCCCGAGGACGGCAGCTGGCTGCCCAGCCACGTGGCCTCGCCCGAGGAGTTCTACGCCCTGTCCCAGGTGCTGAGCCAGTTTGGCGTGGGTCACCTGGGCTGGACCATCGGCATCTCCGACGACCGACCGGGTCAGCGGGAGATGCTGGCGGAGATGGTTCGCATGAGCGGGCGCCCGCTGCACGTCGCGCTGGGCGACGAGGAGGGCTACGACTGGCTGGAGGAAGTCCGGCAGGAGGGGCTGCCTGTCCTGGCGCAGCAGGGCTCGGTGCCGACCATCGCCGAGTTCAAGCTCTCCGAGTACAACCTGTTTGACTACATGCCGAACTGGGTGCAGCCGCTTGTGGGCAGCAAGGAGGAGCGCATCGCCAAGCTCTCCGAGGACGGCATTCGCTCGGGCATGAAGCGCGACGTCATCGAGCGACCCCACGCGCGCACCGACTGGACGCAGGTGCAGGTGGTCGAGGTGGCGCTGGAGCGGAACCTCAAGTACGAGGGGCTGTCCATCGCCGACATCGCCGAGGCCGAGGGCAAGCACCCGCTGGACGTGTTCCTGGACATCGCGCTGGACGAGGACCTCGAGACCGAGTTCGCGCATCCGGCCGGCGGGCAGGGGGACGACGCGCGGGCCGAGCGGCTGGTCAATCCCTTCGTCCACATCTCGGTGTCGGACGGCGGCGCACACACCCGGTTCCTGGTCAACAGCGTGTGGCCGGTGTACTTCCTGGGTCACTGGATCCGCGACAACGAGCTGATGACCCTGGAGCAGGCGCACCAGAAGATGAGCGCGCTGCCGGCGGCGTTCTCAGACATGAAGGGTCGTGGCACCCTGCGCGTCGGCGATTATGCGGACGTGATGATCTACAACATGGACGAGCTGGGACTGCTGTACGACAAGCCCCGGTTCGAGACCGACTTCCCCGGCGGCGAGAAGCGGCTGGTGCAGAAGCCCACGGGCATCCGCTACATCCTGGTCAACGGCACCGTGACCTTCGTGGAAAACGAGTGCACGGGAGAATTGCCGGGCAAGTTGCTGCGCAGCTACGACATGGTCGGATAGTGCGGCATCGGAAGCAATGCGGTTTGCTGACGCGTGCCCAGTTTGATCAGAACGGTCATTGCGAGGAGCAGAGCGACGTGGCAATCTCGCGAGGTTCGGCAACGCACCATCGAGATTGCCGCGCTGCGCTCGCAATGACAGTTTGAGGGAACTCAGATACGACGTGAACGGCCCCGGGAACCTGCGTCCCGGGGCCGAACTCATTGCGATGGCCGAGCAGCTTGTCTGGCTGGCCTACTCGTCCGGGACCAGCGCCACCAGCCGGCCCTCCTGCTGGGTGACGAGGAACGCCTTCATGCGGAAGTCGGGCTGGTTGACGCAGGTGCCCTCGCCCTTCTCGTACTGCCAGCCGTGGCCGTCGCAGACGAAGACTTCGTCGCCCTCGTCCTCGATCTCGCCGCCCTGGTGGGGGCAGATTGTGGACAGCAGCTTGTAGCCGTCGCGCCCACGCACCAGGAAGTACCGGGCATCGCCCACCTTCACGGGCGCCGGCAGGTCGGTGAAGGCGGATTCCTCTCCCAGTTCGACCCTGACCTTCTTCGAGCGGGCGGAGCCGCTCACCTGGCGGAGGGTAACGGTTCCTCGGCGACGTTCGGTAGTCATGGCGATCTCCTCGCGGCGGTCGTCAAATTCCTTTGATGTTTACCGGTGGTGCTTACCGGCCGGAGTATAGCAAAACCGCGTCGTGTTTGGCCCGGCGGTAGCCCGGCAGTCGACGCGATGCTACACTGGCGAAAATCTGGATACGAAAAGCGTAGGAGGCAGTTATGGTTGACCTCGGAACTGCGACAAGTCTGGCAAATCTCGGCCTCGTCGTCGGTACGCCGGCGTTCAAATCGGTTGGTCCGCTGGCCTTCGGACCCGGGGGCGTGCTGTTTGCCGCCGACAACGTGAGCGCGTCCATCTTCGCCATCGACGTCGGAGACACCGCCGACGGTGAGCCGCAGGACGTGAACCTCGAGAACTTCGACGCGTCCCTGGCGTCCTACCTGGGTTGCTCCCGCGAGGATGTGACCATCCGGGATATCGTGGCGCACCCGACCTCGGGCAACGTGTACTGCTCAGTGATGCGTGCCAGCGGCGACGCGGCGACGCCGGTGATCATCAGGGTGTCCGGCGACGGTTCCATCGGGGACGTGGCGCTGGACGACGTGGCCTTCTCCCAATACGACATCACCGACGCGGCGGACGCCGACGACCCTCGCCTGGTGACTCGCATGCAGCTGCGCACGGTGACGGTCACGGACATGTCCTACGTCGACGGGCTGCTGCTTGTGGCGGGCACCTCCAACGAGGAGTTCACCTCCACGCTGCGGCGCATTCCCTTCCCCTTCAACGGCGAGGCCAAATCCAACTCCCTGGAGATCTTCCACGTCTCCCACGGCGTGTACGAGACGGCCGCGCCCATCCGCGCCTTCGTGCCGTACCAGGGCAACACCAGCATCCTGGCCAGCTACACCTGCACTCCGGTGGTGCAGTTCACTCTCGCCGATTTCGACACCGAAAAGCATGTCATGGGCAAGACCGTGGCCGAGTTGGGTTCCCACAACCATCCGATTGACCTGATTTCCTACGAGCACGACGGCGGGGAGTACCTGCTGGTCTGCAACGACCGGCACCCGCTCTTCAAAGTCGCCTGCAAGGACATTGATGTGCAGGGTCCGCTGACCGAGCCCGATGATTCGATGGACGCATCGCCGGCCGACCCGGTCACCCCGGGCGTGGGCGTGCCGCGGGAACTGCTGCCCCATCCCGGTGTCAAGCGCATGGCCAACCTGAACGGGAACGGCGTGCTGATGCTCCAGCAGGACGAGGACGGGCGCTCGCATCTCCGCACCTACGCCACCGCGACGCTGTGACCCCGGGCCGCCACCTGCAACTGGAGTGGGCGCAATACCAGGGGCGCGACTGCCTGAAGATCAGCGGCTGGATCGAGGCTGAACTTCGCGAGTTGGAGAAGCAGGACGCCGGGGCGCTGTCCCGGCGTCTCGCCCTGTATCCCAGCGAGGCAGTGCCTCAAGACGAGGGCTGGCCGGTCGTTCCGCCGGTGGCTGGTCGTTTCCTCATCGAAGGCGAAGCGGCCTGGTTCGTGCCCCGCTTTCCCTTTGTCGACGGAGTGAGCTACTCCCTGCTGGTTCGGTCTGCCAGCGAGGCGGACGGCGCGGAGGCTTGGGATATCCGGCGGCCATCCTCGGAAGGGTCGGCCACCACTGAGGCGCTGGTGATCTACCCCACTGCCGCCGAGCTTCCGGTCAACCTGCTGCGCGTGTACGTGCACTTCTCCGCCCCGATGAGCGAGGGCTGGGCGGCGCGCGCGATAACGGTCAGTCGCGCTGACACCGGCGAAACCCTGGACGACGTCTTCCTCCCGCCGGAGCCGGAGCTATGGGATGCCGAACGCAAACGCCTGACCATGTTGCTGGACCCGGGCCGCATCAAGCGGGGCCTGGTGCCCAACCTGGAGTTCGGCTACCCGCTGGTGGAGGGCACGACGGTCCGCATCACCATCGACCCGGCCTTCCGCGACGCCACGGGTCAGCCGCTGCGGGCCGGAGCCGAACGGAGCTATAGCATCGGGCCGGCGCTGCGCTCGCGCCTCGACCCGCACTCTTGGCGATTGACCGCCCCCGCCGCCGGCTCCCGGGAACCGTTGCTGGTCGAGTTCGACCGGCCCCTCGACCACGGGCTATTGCAGCACTGCCTCTCGTTACAGGACGGCGACGGTAGGACCATCGAGGGCGCAGGTGAGATTGGCAAGGGCGAGCGCATCTGGGGCTTCGCGCCGGACATTCCGTGGACAACCGGAGAGTACCGGCTGGTAGTCAAACCGCGCTTGGAGGACGTGGCGGGAAATACGCCGGTGCGGGTGTTCGATCGAGACGTTACAAAGGCGGAAGACGCGCCGGGGGAATGGGAGGCGGTGACGGTCAACTTTTCGTGCACCCGAGCCTCGCAGCGGCGGTTTCAATTAGACCACTGAGGGAAGGTCCGGTGGCACATCCACTGAGGCGTTGGGGCAATACTCGCGGTATCTGAATTCTGCAAGGAATTGCTAAAGCCCTTTGCCGGAGTCGTCAAAGATCAAGTCTAGAGGTATCGTATCTCCGTATTTCGGATGAATTTTGTTCAGGTTGTCCCTGAACTCGTTCCACGATCGACTCAGTTTCATTATGGTTACCACGGAACCCAGATGTTCACGAAGTTTGGGATATCCAATATTGGACGTAAGGCGTTGGAACAATTTATGCTTCAAGTTACCTGCCTCAGTACGGGGGGTAACCTTTTTTAATTCGTTCAACACCCCTGGCGCGAGTCGGGCGTAAACGATGTCATTCGTTAGAGTCCCGAAGTACTGCGGCCGTTTCACGGTATCGGCAGGATATTGTAGGCCTCTCAGCCGAAACATCTCACGGTAATAATCGTCTGGGAACGTCCGCACCCACGCTTTCAGTTCCCTGGCAATGAACTGCTCTAGGATTGCGGCAAGAGCATTACGTGCTCTAAGGTCTTGATAACCCGTTGCTTCATCGACGAGGGCGATTATACCGACATGGGCCAAGCCTCTCATCAGGATGTCGGCCTGTTTGGCGACATGGATCTGGTTGGGTGGTAGCGCGTTGGCGTCCCGCGCTTTTAGATACACCTCGCAAACCTCGGGTAGCAACTCCGCTCGGTAGCCACTGGCTCTAACCCCATGAGGGGTCCTAAACGCAATAGGCGAGCTCTTCTCCAAAGTGTCCACGGATATGAAAGGACCGATGGCTTTTCCTTGAAGGATCGCAGGTGCTCGTTCTCGGCGAACGTTTGCCTTTCTGTGGCGGCCTAGCGCACTGAGGAACCCCGCTTGGGATAGTAGACGGGTCCCGTCTTCCAAGACGTAGCATTCCAATTCAACATTGCCTATTCGCAGCGGTTGCCCTTCAGATGTGGCGCAGACCGCGTTAGGCAACTCAGCCCACCGAGAATTCGCTGCCTTTTTCGCAATCTCTGACCTTTCCGTGGCGGAAAGTTTCGTTGCCCGCGCTTTCCCACCTCGAGATTTACTATCTTCGTTCGCGTCGGTCATCATTTGATCCCCTGTAGTGCCGCACTGTAAGCATACACCGTATTATGCCCCAACAAATATCACTTTGCAAGCATAACAGCCACATTGCTTGCATTTTCGTCTGCGTCACAACCGTCGCCCGCCCGTACGCCCGTACGTCCTAGTGCCCCACCCCGCTGGGTGGGATGACCAGCTCGGCGCACACCGTACCTCCGATGCTGGCGGCTAGACACAAGCGACTCGCCACTTCCCGGCTCGTGCCTTGGCGACGCCGGCCGATATGCGCTGCCCGCGGCATGCATTGATCACAACCGACGATCCTCCGGTGCGGCCGTACATAACACCGGACGTGCCTTCCGACTAAGATCGTGGCAGGTCCTCAGGCGCCTCGCGATGACTAAATTGGAGCACAGGAGCGGATCGACACCCTTGCAGCGTTGCGGGGAATGGCCCAATCCCGGTTGCACGAAACATCTTTGTAACAATTACGTCATTAGTACGTAACACCGGATAACTAAAATTTTGCGGCAAATCCTTGGCCGATCCACGCATCGCGGTGCCACCGTTCCCGGCATGGTCATCCGCTCCCGAGCGGGCCGCGACGGCGATGCGACTAATCACGATTGGCGGCCAACAGCAGAGGGGAGAAGGAGACATGGAATTCACTGAACTGGAAGTATTCTCGTTCCTGATATCAGCCGCTCTGGTGTTCCTTATGGTGCCCGGCCTGGCCCTGTTCTACGGCGGGCTGGTGCGCCACAAGAACGTTATCGGCACGATGATGCACTCCGTCACCGCCATCGGGGTGGTCAGCGTGCTCTGGGTGCTCTGGGGCTACAGCCTTGCTTTCAGCACCAGCGTCGGCGGCCTGGGCTTCGTGGGCGACCTGGGCAAGTTCGGCATGATAGGCGTCGGGCTGGACGAACAGGCATTCATGATCTTCCAGGGCATGTTCGCCATCATCACCGTTGCCCTGATCGCCGGCGGCTTTGCCGAGCGGTTCAAGTTCCAGTCCTACATCATCTTCGCCGCGCTGTGGGTGACCATCGTCTACGCGCCCCTGTGCCACTGGGTCTGGGGCGGAGGCTGGCTGGGCAACCTGGGCAGCATATTGGGCATGAGCGAGGCCGGGTTCGCGCTGGACTTCGCCGGCGGAACCGTGGTCCACATCGCGTCAGGCACGGCCGCCCTGGCCGCCGCGCTGATCGTGGGGCGTCGCAGCGGCTTCGGCACGGCGACCCTGGCCCCCGACAACGTTCCGCTGGTGCTGCTGGGCGCCGGCCTGCTCTGGTTCGGCTGGTTCGGCTTCAACGCGGGCAGCAGTTTCGACCTGTCCACCGAGAGCGCGGCCAACGCCTTCGTGGTGACCAACGTGGCCGCGGCGACCGCCATGTCCTCGTGGTCCATCATCTCCTGGTTTATCACCAAGCGCCCATCGGCCAGCGGCGCCGCAGCTGGCGCGGTGGCCGGCCTGGTCGCGATCACCCCGGCGGCCGGTTTCGTGGGCGTGATGCCCGCCATCATCATCGGCGCCGGCGCCGGCGGAGCCTGCTTCATCGCCGTTGAACTGATCCACAAGTTCCGCATTGACGACTCGCTAGACGTGTTCGGCATTCACGGCATCGGCGGCATGTGGGGCGCGCTGGCCACCGGCATCTTCGTCGGTATCGGCTTCGGCGCTCTGGAGGCCGACGTCACGCGCATTGAGCAAATTTTCTACCAGATCATCGGCATCGGAGCCGCCTTCGCCTGGTCCTTCGTGGTCTCCGCCATCATCCTGCTGGCCCTCAAGTACACCATCGGCTTGCGGGTCTCCAGCCAGGAAGAGGAGATTGGCATTGACCTGACGCAGCACGGCGAGAGGATGAACATCTAGATTGATTTGTCGGCGTGAAGTCATCGATTTCGGCAACGAGTTCCTCATGCGGGGCAGCGTCTTCACCGACGACCTCACCGGGGTCTGCGACCGCATAGGAACCTAGCTGGACTGCAAGAAGAGCGACGGGGATGACCCGCGCCTGGGCCCACATTCCATCGAACTCTTCAAGCACTTCGACGCCTGATCGCGACCCGGTCAATTACGGCCCTTCCGGCAGGGGCGGGTTCGAACCGCCCCTGCTGTTACAATGTCGCGCAGCCACGAGTGGCGCGACGTGAACCCATGCTTCAGGAGATATCCCGTGCTGACTGACCACCACGCCGCCGAGCGCGAGTACGTGCTCCGCAGCGCCCGTGACTTCGACGTCAAGTTCATCCGCCTGTGGTTCACCGATATCCTCGGCAACCTCAAGGGGTTCGCCATCACCGTGGATGACCTGGAGGACGCCCTGGAACTGGGCGTCGGCTTCGACGGCGCGGCCATCGAGGGCTATAGCACCGACACGGAAAGCGACATGCGCGCGTTCCCGGACCCGACCACCTTCACGCTGTTGCCCTGGCGTCCCCGCCGCAACGCCGTGGCCCGCATCTTCTGCGACGTGCGCACCCCCCGGGGGGAGCCCTTCATCGGAGATCCGCGCCACGTCCTGAAGCGTAACTTGGAGCGTCTGGCCAGCCTGGGATACATCTACTACGTGGGTCCCGAGCTGGAATATTTCTACCTGCGCGACGCCGAAACGCCGGAACCCCTGGACACCTACGGTTACTATGACCAGCTGTCCAGCAACCCCGCTTCAGATCTCCGTCGGGACACCGTGCTCAACCTTGCCGAAATGGGTATCCCGGTGAAATATTCCCACCATGAGGGCGCGCCCAGCCAGCATGAGATCGACCTCCAGTACACCGACGCCCTCACCATGGCCGACAACGTCATGACCGCCCGCATGGTCATCAAGGAACTGGCCCAGCAGCAGGGCGTTTACGCTTCGTTCATGCCCAAGCCATTTTCCACGGCCAACGGCAGCGGGATGCACACCCACCAGTCGCTGTTCCGTGGCAACAACAACGCCTTCTACGACCCCGATGACGAACTGCACCTGTCCGTTATCGGCAAGCGGTTCATCGCCGGCCTGCTGCGCCACGCTCCGGAAATCACCCTGGTGACCAATCAGTGGGTGAACTCCTACAAGCGCCTGGTGCCCGGCTACGAAGCGCCGGTGCACGTGTCGTGGACCATGTCCAACCGCCTGGACCTGATACGGGTTCCTTCGTACAAGACGGGCTATGAAACCTCCCTGCGCGTTGAGTACCGCGCCCCTGATCCGGCCTGCAACCCGTACCTGGCGTTCAGCGCCCTGCTGGCCGCCGGCCTCAAGGGCATCGAGGAGGAATACCCGCTGCCGTCGCCGATCACCGGTGACGTGGCGTCCATGTCCGGCGAGGAGCGCACCGCCCGCGGCATCGGACGCCTGCCCACCAGCATGGGCGAGGCCATAGCATTGGCGGAAGACAGCGACCTGCTGCGCAAGACACTGGGCGAGTTCGTCTACGAAACCCTGATCCGCAATAAGAAACAGGAGTGGGAGCAATACCGCTCCACGGTCACCGACTACGAGATTTCACGTTACCTCCCGTTGCTGTAGGTCTGGCGCCCCTGCCAGAGAGGACGACCATGCAATTCTCCGGGAAACTGGTGATCATTGCCGCGCTGGCGGTGACGGTGCTGTTGGTCAGCAACATCATCGCCACCAAGCCGGTATCTCTGTTTACACTGCCTTTCGACTTCATCGGAAGCAATCTGTTCGTGGTCTCCGCTGCCATCGTCTGTTTCCCCATCGGGTACATCATCAGCGACATCCTGACCGAGGTGTACGGTTTCCGTGTCGCTCGCGGCGTGATCTGGTTGGGATTCGTATGCAACCTGGTGATGGTGTTACTGTTCTGGGTCGGCGACCTGATCCCGGGCGCGGTGTTCTGGTCGGTGGAACCCGTGATCATCACTGACGACGCCGGCAACGTCGTGGCCAACCTGCCCAGCGAACACGCCTACGAGGCCATCCTGGGCGCCACCGGCTGGATCCTGCTGGGCTCGTTCGTCGCCTACATCGTCGGCGAGTTTTCCAACGCCGTCGTCATGGTACTGCTCAAGAACCGCACGCAGGGACGCTACCTCTGGCTGCGTACCATATCCTCCACCGTAGTCGGTCAGGGCATCGACTCCATCCTGTTCTTCACCATCGCCTTCGGTGTCTCCGGCCTGTGGGTCGGACCGGACGGCTCGTGGCTGCCAGTGTTCAACGCCGCGGTCTGTGCGTGGATCGCCAAGTCGGTATACGAGATCGTCGCCACGCCGCTGACCTACATCGTGGTTGGCTGGCTGAAGCGCACCGAGCAGATGGACGTTTATGACGCGCCGCGTTCGCTGAATCCCTTCGGCGTGTTCGGGAGCGGAGATACCAACGCCGCCGCTACTCGGGCCTGAACTCGAAGGGGATATCTTCCCAATGGCAGACCAGGAGCCGGAACACGGCCATCCCCACGGGCATCAACACAACGGCCCGGACAGCCTGTGGTCCGCGTTTTCGAACCTGCGCGGCACCGGGCTGCCGTGGCATCGGGTGCTGGCATTGGTAGCCTCCAACATGCGGCTGAAGGTGGCGAACCGGCGGGGGTGCTGCGGCAACTACGGCCAACCCGGCTGTTGACGGCGCTGACCCGACGCCGGCGTGCCCGGCGGCTGCTTCCGGGATCCGCTCTCTGAAGGGTCCCCGCGCTTCGATATGTTACGATTGGGCTAGTCCCCATCGCGTATCGACACCAAGGAGCCTGACTGATGCACGCCGAACAGCGCAGGGTAGCCGACGAAGGTCTTCACTATCTCGTCATCTTTCCTGACGATTACGACGCCGACGCCGATTACCCGCTGGTGGTCATGCTGCACGGTTTTGGCGCCAACATGCAGGACCTCGCCGGCCTCGCGCCGTCCATCAACCGCAAGGGCTACGTGTACGTGTGCCCCAACGCGCCCATACCCTTCGAACTGGCCCCCGGCATGGTTGGCTACGGCTGGCACCCACCGCGCGGCCAGGCCACCGAGGAGCATTTCGACCAGGCCGAGTCGCTGCTGGATGCCTTCTTTTCGGAGGTGCTGCAAGAGTTTCGGGCCCAAAAGAACCGCGCCGTGCTGCTAGGCTTCTCCCAGGGAGGCGGCATGACATACCGCATGGGCCTGGAGCGGCCGGACAAGTTCGTGGCCCTGGTCGCGCTCAGCGCCTCCTTGCCGGATCCCGAGATACTGCGACCGCGCCTGCCAGATCACCGCGAGCAGCCGGTTTTCGTCGCCCACGGACTCCACGACCAGATGGTTTCCATGGACAGCGCGCGCCGCACCCGCGAGTTCCTGGATGCGGAGAACTACAACCTGTCCTATAACGAGTACAACATGGGCCACGAAATACCGGTGGAAGTGCTGCGTGACATGGTCCCGTGGATGGAAGCCCTGCTCCCGCCCCTGGTGGCAGAAACCGACCGCATCTTCTGACCCCGAACGGAGATTGGCATGAATGCACAGGATAGACCAAGATTTCGATGCTACATTCCGATTTGACTCGGATCATCATCGGTTGCGCGTTTGATGTTCTGAATGAGCTCGGGCCGGGATTCTTGGAATCTGTTTACGAAAAAGCAATGGCCATCGCCGTTTCCGAAGCGGGTCTACGGGTCAGAACCCAGGCGCCTATTGAGGTACTGTTTCGTGGTCAGGTTGTGGGCGAGTTTTACGCCGATTTGTTGATTGACGACAAAGTGATAGTCGAACTTAAGGCCGTGCCATCACCATTGGCTCCAATACACGAAGCACAGTTGATCAACTACCTGAACGCAACCGGCGTGCAAGTAGGACTCCTGATGAACTTCGGACAGCCCAAGCTCCAATATCGCCGCTTGACCAGACGTGAACACTCCAAGGATGAAAGATAGACTGTCTCTGCCGAACATAGAATCATCCCATCCATCCTGATCATCCATGCAAATTTCTCGACAACTCAAGGGAGGTATTGCAACTATGAAAGCCACTGCCCAGCTGCGCCAGATGCTCGCTTCCGACCGGTTGGTCGTCGCCCCCTTCGTCCTTAACGCCCTGCACGCCCGCATCGCCGAGGACGTTGGACACCAGGCTGTCTACATGACCGGCGCCGGCACCGCCGCCGAGCGCGGCTTTCCCGATGTCGGCCTGCTCACCATGACCGAGATGGTCGCCAACGCCAAGTACATCGCAGACGCCATCAACATCCCGGTGATCTGCGACGCCGACACCGGCTATGGCAACCCGCTCAACGTGCACCGCACCGTCCGCGAGTACGAGTCCGCCGGCGTGGCCGCCATCCACCTGGAGGACCAGGTGTTTCCCAAGAAGTGCGGTTTCTTCGCGGGCAAACAGGTGGTCCCGGTGGAGGAACACGTCCAGAAGATCCGCGCCGCCCTGGACGCACGCACCGATCCCGATTTCGTCATCATCGCCCGCTGCGACGCCTACGCCGTCACCGGCTGGGAGGATACCGTCAGGCGGTGCCGGGCCTACGTCGAGGCCGGCGCCGACCTGGTATTCGTTGACGGCATCAAGTCCCAGGACGACATCCAACGCTACGCCGTCGACCTGGCCGACGTGCCCCGCATGTACAACGGCGATCTGGCCACGACCCGGACCATGGACGAACTGGGCTACAAGATCATGATCTGCGGTAGCACCATCTGGCTCATTTACAAGCAGGTGCGCGCCGCGTATGAAGAGCTCATGAGCGACGGCATGGTGAGCCCGGACCGCTACGGCACCCGCTGGGACGTCGCTTCGGTGCTGGGCCTGGACTCCATCTACGAGCTGGAAAAGAAATACGGCGTGCAGGACGTGGGCACCGACGTGGCGGGCCTGGCCGCCGCACAGGCCGCCCAGATGGCCGCCGACGCTGCCGTGCTCACCCCGGCGGACGACTGACCGATCTTGCGCACCCAAGCCTCACCGAGGATGCTGGCGATGAGTGACCGCTTCCGCATGCTATACGACGGGTCATGTCCCATGTGCAGCCGGGAGGTGCTCAATCTGTACCGCCGGCGCCCGGAGGCCATCGAGCCCGTGGATATCTCCGCCGAGGATTTCGACGCCACCGCATGGGGCCTGGACGCCGACCAGGTCCAGTCCGCCATGTACGGCATCAGGCCGGACGGTACCGTCACGGTGGGAATGGAGAGTCTGCGCGAGGGCTACCGCCTGGCCGGCCTGGGCTGGGTGCTCGCGTGGACGCAGTGGTGGCCGGCGCGCCCCGCCTTCGATCTCTTCTACCGCGGGTTCGCGCGCAACCGGATGCGCATCAGCAACTGGCTGGGACGGTGCGACGGTCATTGCCGCGTCTGAGACCATTGGCAGGTCCCGCAAGGATCCTCGACGCATGTCAGTTAACCCGGGCTGCGGACAGCACGTGCTCGTAGCGTCCCGGTTCATGTCCGGACGCCTGCCGGCGTATCGCGCCAGCCAGGGAATCCGTCGCGAGGCCGTTCAATCGTAATGTGGCCTTTACTCGCGTTGGGCTCGGCCCTGGCCTTTTGCTTCGTCAGCGTCTGCGACAAACGGCTGCTGTCGTTCCACCTGAATGGCGTGCCGCCCCTGTGCCTGTGGTGCGGGACCACCGGACTGATCTACGGCACCATCGTGGCCGCAATCGTGGGGGTTCCGGCCGGCACCACCTGGCAGGTGGGGGCGACTCCCGTTGTGGCCGGCCTGTTCATGGGTTGCTCCGTGGTCCTCCTGTTCCGGGGTCTGCGCCTCATGGAGGCGTCGCGAGCCGTCGCCATTTCCCAGACCAATCCGATATTCGTCGCCATTCTGGCGCTGCTGTTCCTGGATGAGCACGTTTCGCCCGCCCAATGGTGCGGCATCGCGTTGGTAGTCGCCGGCGCGGCGCTGATCTCCGTGCGGCTGTTCCAGGAACGGCCCTTCGGACGCATCGGCGCAGGTTTGACCGTTCCGAGCACCGCGGTTTTCGACCTGCGCGACCGCAGCACAATCTATGGACCGGGCCTGCTGATCGTCAGCGCGATGTGCGCCGCCGCCAGTTTCGTTGTGACCAAGGCCGCCCTGAACGCCGACCTGCCCGTGCTGACGGTATTCGGGATCCAGCAGGCCACGGTGGGCGCGGTGTTCTTTTGCGCCGGCCTGAGCGGAGGTCCCCGCCTGTGGAGGGCGGTGAAGGAACCCGGCGTTCTGGCAATGCTCCTGTTCGGCGAGTCCCTGATGCCGGCGGTGTCGATTTTACTGGGCGTCTACGCGTACAGCCTGGGTCCCGCCTCCCTGGTGGCCGCGGTGCTGGCGACCCGGCCGCTCTTCGTGTTCATCGCGTCCACACTGCTCTCGCGAATGCGTTGGCAATTCCTGGATGAGTCGCTCAACCCACGAGTGTTGTCGGTAAAAGCTGCGTCCATAGTGATGATTGTAGGTGGCGTGGGCACACTCAGCGTGGGCTGAAACACGAAACGGGAATTCCCGAATATCCCCCTGGTCGTTACGTTTATGATGCGTCCGATGCGGCGTAAAAGCAGCGAATCCGTCGCGAATAAAACGATAATGTTTATCATTGTCTTATTGATAGTTGACAACCGCAGCCAGAACGAATAATATCGTAGGCCAAGTATCTGCGCCATTGGGCGTAGAGACATGACTGCATACCTAGCACGGAGTCTGCCAACTAATGGACGAACTTGACCTGAAGATCATCGGTATCCTGCAATCGGACGGGCGTGCGTCCAACGCCAAGATTGCGCGCGCTGTGGGTGTCAGCGAAGGCACCGTGAGGCGGCGGTTGCGCCGTCTCATCAAAGAAGACATCGTCCATGTGGTGGCAGTCCCCAACCTGGAAAAAATGGGCTACGGCACCACCGCGCTCATCGGTCTGGAAACCGGCCCGGGCAAGTCCGATGCCGTGGCGGAATGCATCGCCAACCTCGACGAAGCGCACTATGTCGTAGTCGCCACCGGCCCCTACGATGTTTTCGTCTGGACTGCCCTGGAATCGGCCGAAAGTCTGGGTGATTTCCTGCGCACGCGCATCGGCGTTATCGAAGGAGTGCAAAAGACCCAGACCTTCGTCACGCTGTCCACCAAAAAGCGCTTCACCCGGGTGTAAAACCGCTGCATCCTGCGGTCCGGACCGGCGAGGCCGGGCGTCCTCCGCGTTTGCATTGCCTATGTGCCGTGCTATAATTTCCGCACCCGTGAGTTGTGGCCCGAAGTTCGGTTAGCCACTGTCGACCCACACCACATCACCCGAGGGAATGCCGCTATGACCTACATCATTACCGAGCCATGCGTGGGCGTAAAAGACGCCGCGTGTGTCGACGTTTGCCCGGTGGACTGCATCTACACCACCGACGACGATGACATGTACTTCATCAGCCCCGATGAGTGCATCGACTGTGCCGCCTGCGAACCGGTATGCCCGGTTACGGCCATATTCGCAGAGGAAGCGGTACCGTCCATGTACGAAGACTATATCAAGATCAACTACGACTACTTCAGCAAGTAGTCGTCGCGCCGACCGGCGTACACCGACCCCGTCGTGCGCCCGGCGCTTTGCTGCCGGGCGCACGTTTAACGGTTGACACTTTCTCTGATGTCCGCTATCGATCCGCAGCGCTCCGCTCGCCCTGAAGTCAACGTTGTCGTCTGCACCGACGAGTACGGGTGCGGGCGCTGGTACCATCGGGGCCGCAACGCCGAGGCCGTGCTGGGCGAACTGCAGGCCGCCGCGGACCGGTTGGACGGCGAACGCGTGCAGGTCACCACGGCCGGATGCATCCTGGGCTGCACCTACGGTCCGAGATTCGACGTCGCCCGCCGTTGGTCCGGCGAAAAGACGCTCTACGGCTCCATTACGGGAGAGGCTGTCATCACCCGGCGAGGTCGCGTCCGTTTCGCCGTCATTCCGGATAACCTGGAGCAGGCGCTTTCCGATCACCTGGAAGAAACCTCCGTTCCCATCCAATCTCTTGGCGGAGCCAGCCGTCCGGCCGATGTTGACCTGCTGCGCCGTATTCTGTCTGACTGCAGCCGCGGGTCGGCAGATCCCGGCGTGGGGCTGGCCGAGTCCGTGATCATGGTGCACAACGCGGCGGCCACCGTGTCCATTCCCGCCACACTGGACAACCTGCAGTTCGTGGATGGCAGCGGGAACCCCCACCCACTGGGGGATATCGCCCTGCTCACCACTGACGGCGACGGGCAGGTGGCCCTGCAACTCAGCCGCATCCGCCAGGTTGAGTTTCTCTACCGCCAACTGCGTAACGGGCTGCCCAGCTACTCCATCTGGCTGCGGGACGACGACCTGGCTACCGTATACCGCATCTACCTGCGCCGCTCGGAAAACCCGGCGAACGATCCGCTGCGCCATCGGCTCTTCATGGACCTCATTGAAAAGTATGGCGAAAGGGTAACCCTGTAACATCTCCCCGGGCCTGGTAGTCCTCCGACGCACGCTGCAACACGGGTCACTTTCGTGATCGATGGCGCGCCGGCAGGATCGACCCAGCGGGGCAAAACTCGAGGAGGAGCGAACATAATGAGCAATATCGATTCCACTCCGGAATTCGTGCGGGAAACCTACCGCAAGATGGACGAAAAGCTGTCCCAGGTTCGGGCCCGGCTCAACCGTCCCCTGACCATGACCGAGAAGCTGCTGCTGTCCCATCTGGACGACGTGGACGACGCTGATCTGCGCCCTGGCGACAGCTACATCAACCTTCGCCCCGACCGCGTCGCTCACCAGGACGTCACCGGTCAAATGGCCATCCTGCAGTTCATGCAGTCCGGCCGCGACCGCGTCGCCGTCCCGACCACCGTCCACTGCGACCACCTCATCCAGGCTCGCGTGGGCGCTTCCTCCGACCTCCAGGACGCTCTCAACGAGAGCAACGAGGTCTACCAGTTCCTCGAGTCCGCCAGCCGCCGCTTCGGCATGGGATTCTGGAAGCCCGGCTCCGGCATTGTCCACCAGGTGGTTCTGGAAAAGTACGCCTTCCCCGGAGCGTTGATCATCGGTACCGACTCCCACACCGTCAACGGAGGCGGTCTGGGATCCCTGGCCATTGGCGTGGGCGGCGCGGACGCTGCCGACGTTATGGCCGGCCTGCCCTGGGAAGTCCGGTACCCCCGCATCATCGGCGTCAAGCTCACCGGCTCCATGAGCGGCTGGACCGCGCCCAAGGACGTCATCATCAAGCTGGCCTACGAGCTCACCGTGTCCGGCGGCACCAACGCCATCATCGAGTACTTCGGATCCGGCACTGCCTCCATCTCCGCCACCGGCAAGGGCACGATCTGCAACATGGGCGCCGAGCTGGGCGCCACCGGCGACGTGTTCCCCTACGACGAGCGCATGGCCACCTACCTGCGCGCCACCGGCCGCGAGGACCTGGTCGCGATCGCCGAGGAGTACAAGCATCTGCTCCAGTCCGACCCTGAGGTCGAGGCGCAGCCCGAGCAGTTCTACGACCAGATCGTCGAGATCGACCTGTCCACGCTGGAACCTCACGTCACCGGCCCCCATTCGCCCGACCGCGCCCGGCCCATCTCCGAACTGGCCGCCGAGGCCAAGCAGGAAGGCTTCCCGGAACGGGTGTCCGTGGCCCTGGTGGGCAGCTGCACGAACTCCTCCTACGAGGATATGGAACGCTGCGCCGACGTGGCCCGACAGGCCTCGGCTCGGGGCGTTTCTGCCGCGTCCGGCCTGCTGGTTACCCCCGGCTCCGAGCAGGTCCGCGCCACCATCGAACGCGATGGTCAGCAGGCCGCCCTGGAGGCCATCGGCGCGACGGTGCTGGCCAACGCCTGCGGTCCCTGCATCGGCCAGTGGAACCGGCCCGAGGCTCGCGGCACCGACAACAGCATCGTCACCTCCTACAACCGCAACTTCCCCAGCCGCAATGACGGCAACGCCGGCACCATGAACTTCATCGCCAGCCCGGAACTGGCCGTGGCCATGGGACTGGGCGGCAGCCTGTCGTTCAACCCCCTCACCGACCCGCTGGTGGACGCCAACGGCAACGAGTTCATGCTCCAGCCGCCGTCCGAGGCGCCCGAGGTGCCGCCCACCGGCTTTGACCCGGGCACCGACATGTACGTCGAGCCGCCGGAAGACGGCAGCGACGTTGACGTTCGCGTAGACCCCAGCAGCAACCGGCTGCAGGTGCTGGATCCGTGGGAACCGTGGGACGGCAACGACTTCGAAGACATCCCCGTCCTGGTGAAGACCCAGGGCAAGACGACCACCGACTCCATCTCGCCGGCCGGTCCCTGGCTGCGCTTCCGTGGCCACCTCAACAACCTCAGCGACAACATGTTCCTCGGCGCCAACAACGCCTATACCGACGACACCGGCACCGGCAAGAACCAGCTCTCCGGCGAGGAGATCATGCCCATTCCGGAGATCGCCCGCGCGTACAGCGCCCAGGGCATCCGCTGGGTCGCCATCGGTGACGAGAACTACGGCGAGGGCTCCAGCCGCGAGCACGCCGCCCTGTCGCCGCGCATGCTGGGCGCCGCGGCCATCATCACCCGCAGCTTCGCCCGCATCCACGAGTCGAACCTGAAGAAGCAGGGGCTCCTGCCCCTCACCTTCGAGGACCCGGCGGACTGGGATCGCGTGCTGGAGGACGACCGCATGAGCCTGGTCGGTCTCAGCGACCTGGCCCCCGACCGGCCCGTGCAGGCCATCCTCAAACATGCCGACGGCAGTGAGGAAACCCTCAACCTGCGTCACACGCTGAACGACGCCCAAATCGCGTGGTTCCGGGCCGGCAGCGCCATGAACCACATGAAGAACCTGGAGGGCGCCAGCAGTTAGCCGAGTTAACATTCGGAACGTCCAGGGGCGCCCGCGAAAGCAGGCGCCCTTGAGTTTGTCCGAGCACGCGACGCCGGATCCTTGCCTTGCCCGCCCTTGTTGGCCGGTGGTAAGGTATTGACCATGACGACGCAGATCACCAACGAAGACATCGTCCAGTTGTTCAACAACATGGCCGCCATGCTGGAGATCAAGGGCGATACCGTCTTCAAGATTCGCGCCTACCAGCGCGCCGCCAGCACCATCGAGCAACTCAGCTGGTCGCTGGCCGCAGCGGCTGCCGCCGGCGATGACCTGAAGAAAATCCCGGGCGTAGGCAAGGCCATCAGCGAAAAGGTCCAGGAGTACGTGGCGACGGGCCACGTGGCCGCTTATGACCGCCTGGCCGAGGAATTGCCTCCCACGGTCCTGGAGCTGCTGGAAGTCCCCGGTATGGGGCCAAAAACCGTGAAAGCTGCCGTGGACGAGTTGGGCATCGGTTCCGTGGCCGAACTGGAGCAGGCCGCGACCGACGGACGGCTCGAACAGCTGCCCCGAATGGGGAAGCGCTCCGTGGCAAACATCCTGCGTCACATCCAGGCCCAGCGGATGCGCTCTGATCGCACACCCCTGGGCATCGCTTCCGAGACCTGCGCCGCCGTAACTGCCCAGCTGTTCGACGCCTGCGCCGGGCTGGTGAGCATTACCCCGGCCGGTTCGCTGCGCCGCTGGGAGGAGACCATCGGCGACCTGGACCTCATCGCCGTGTCGGAGAACCCGGCCGAAACCGGCCCGGCCCTGGCCGCCCTGACGTCGGTTCGCGAAGTCCTGGTCCAGGGCGACTCCAAGACTTCCGTGGTTGTCGACCCGGGCATCCAGATCGATCTCCGCATCGGCGAGCCCGACGCCATGGGCGCGATGCTCCAGTACTTCACCGGCAGCCAGCAGCACAACATCCGCTTGCGTGACTACGCCAACCGCCGGGGTTTGTCCCTGAACGAGTACGGCATCACGGTGATCGAAAGCGGCGAAACGGAGCGTTTCCCTGACGAAGAATCATTCTACGGCCGCCTGGATCTGCCCTGGATTGCCCCGGAACTCCGCCGCGGCGCCGACGAGTTGGACGCTGCCCGTGACGGAAGTCTCCCCAACCTGATTACGGAGACCGACCTGCGCGGTGATCTGCACCTCCACAGCGACTGGAGCGACGGCAAGTTTCCGTTGGAGGAGATGGTTGCCGCCGTGGCCGCCATGGGCTACGAGTACATGGCGCTCACCGACCATTCCCAGGGCCTGGGCGTCGCCAACGGCCTGACCACCGACCGTCTCGCCCGCCAGATCGAAATCCTCAGGAACCTCCAGTCGCGCTACGAAATGACCATCCTCTGCGGCTCAGAGGTGGACATCCGCGCCGATGGCGCCATGGACTTCCCCGACGACGTGCTGGGCATGCTGGACTGGGTCATCGCATCCGTTCACAACGCCATGAGCCAGGACCGTGACACCATGACCCGGCGTATCACCCGCGCCATGGAGAACCCTTACGTCACCGTCATCGGGCATGCCTCCGCGCGCCTGCTCGGCCGCCGCGACCCGGTTGAGTTCGATATCGAAGCCCTGCTGCAAACCGCCCGCGACACCGGCACTGCGATGGAAATCAACGCGGCTCCGGAGCGCCTGGACCTCAAGGACACGCACGCGGCCCGCGCTCGCGAGTTGGGCGTCCCGCTGGTCATCAACACCGACTCACACCACGTTGACGGACTTACGAACCGCACCTTCGGGGTGGCCGTGGCCCGACGCGCCTGGTGTGGCCCTGAGCATGTCCTGAACACCTATCCGACAGGCGAGTTTCTCGGTTGGCTTCGCGCCCCGAAAGGGCAACGACCCGATCGTTTCGCGGCGATGGCAGGGGCCCGAAGCGCTGCGGCATCCCGACCATGACTTTCACGGTGGACGACACCGGGGTCGCTGTCATCTCGCCGGCGGGCGGCGAAGGCGGAGCCCTGCCGGCTTACGACCACGTCATCGAGCGGCTGCGGTCCCGGGCAGGCCTGGTGGAACCATGGTATATCGCGTTGCTGGACGCCATCGGTCGCTGGAGCCTCCCCAACGAGGAGCTTTGGGGGCGGAATTGGCGCTACGTCATCGGCGGCGAAGCGCTGGACTGGATCACCCTGGCCCATCGTCTGTGCCTGTCCATCCCCGATGTGGTTCCTCCTGACGAACTGGAGGCCCTCCTGTTTTACGGGCGTCTGCCCGAGGACATCGGCCCGGAGCGATTCCGCCAGCTCATCGGTCCATACCGTTACACCGCCCACCTGAATTTCTGGTACGGCGTGGTGGTCGAAGAGGCGTTGCAACTGGTGACGGAAGACTCCATCCGCAAGAGTCGGCTGGCCCGCTGCTACGGTGACAGCGACGACGTGGTCGAAGACGCCCACCGCCATCTCTACGGCGAGACGCGCACCAACCTGGTGCCTCAATTTCTGTCCGATGCTGAGGGAATCTGGGGCTACGATGCGCAGAATCTGTCCCTGGTCGCCTGGCAGGAGTTCACCTATTGGCTGTTCAAGCGTCGCATCCGCAAGTGGCATCCGGCTCGTGTAGCCAGCGATACGCGACGCGGCCTGGAGCGGCTCCGCGAGTTGCGCGACGATGGGAATGCCTCCGATCCGGGCCTTTTCGTCATGAACGACATCGACCTGCCGGCGTTGCAAAAAATAAAATAGGGGCGACGGTCGTCGCCCCTGTAACGTTCTGCCGCGGCGCGGAGTTTACGCTTACAGTCCGTACACCTTGCGGTAGCTCAGGCTCATCCGCTTCCGTTCCGTGTCAATGCTCAGGATCTGCACCTTGATCAGCTGACCCTGGTAGACGATCTCCCGGGGGTGCTCCATCCGGCGAGCCGACAGCTCGGAGATGTGCACCAGGCCCTCGACCCAGTCTTCCAGCTTGACGAAGGCGCCAAAGTCCATCAGCCGCGTGACGGTCCCGTCGACAATATCACCAACGTGGTATCGCTCCGGCACCGTGTCCCAGGGCTCCGGCTGGGTGCGCTTCAGGCTCAGGGAGATCTTGCTGGCCTCCCGGTCCACACGCAGCACCTTGAGCGTCAGCTCATCGCCCACGCTGACCACTTCCTCGGGAGACTTGATCATCGACCAGGACAACTCAGAGATGGGCACCAGCCCTTCGGCGTCGCCAAGGTCCACAAACGCCCCGAACCCGCGCATGGACCTGACCGTGCCCTGCACGATCTGGCCCTCCTGCAGTTCTTCCAGGAGGCGTTCCTTGGCGGCGTTGCGCAGCTGACGCCAGATACGTCGCTCGGTCAGCACCAATTTCTCACGTTGAGCGTCCAGCTCCAAGATGTTGAACCGGGCGTCCTCACCGATCCGGGCGTCCAGGTGTTCGACACGGCCTTCTTTCGGCACCGGCGCCATCTGGGAGAAGGGCACGAACCCACGCACTCCTTCCCAGTCGACCACCAGGCCGCCCTTGTTGTGCTGGACCACCTTGGCGGAAAGCTCGGAGTCCTGCTTGTGCAGTTCAATCAGCTCTTCCCAGACCTGCTTCTCCTGTGCCTGGTCGAATGAGAATACCGCCATTCCCCCCGGACCGCGATTGTTCAGGTGAATGACAATCACACTGGAACCCGGTTGCATTTGCTCGCGCTTTTCGTCGGTGAGTGTCCGCATTTCTTGTGGCGGAACAATGCCCTCGGTCTTGAGGCCGGCGCTGATGACCATACCCTCGTCATCGATGCGCACTATCTCGCCGGTCACCAAGTCGCCCCTGCGATACTCCCTCGGCGAAAACGCCGATTCCGGGAGTTGCGACATGTCGGTGACTTCGACTACGTTCGGGTCCTGGGCTACCATCAGTTAACTTGCTCCTTACTCTTGCTTACGGCCGGTTGGCGCGGCCGCATAGGTCGAGCAGGTACTTCGTTCTCGCTTGGATCACTTTCCCCACAATTCGCCTGCCTAATAATACTTATACCGCACGCAAATTGCAACCGCGAAGCGCGAGGCGCGGCGAAAGCCTCACTTCGGGCCCACCGGAGCAGGAATAACGTCGGCGAGACAAGCCTGGTCCCCCACTGGATTTCCTCGAAAGCCGGAACGTCGGAAGGCAACCGTTCCAAACGCGATTCTCGTGCCGAAGAAGCGGACTGAATTGACACGGTTGACACGTCCGTCTATGATTAAAGTCCGATTAGCCGAGGTAGCTCAGCCTGGTAGAGCACGGCACTGAAAATGCCGGTGTCGGTGGTTCGAATCCGCCCCTCGGCACCATTTTCGCAACAAAGGACGGTTGCAAATACAAAGGCAGTATCAATAAGAGGTGAACCACCAGGATTGGGCCCATTTTGCTGGACAAATGCTGGACAAATTCCCAGAGGTCTACAGCACCGGGCTGCAACCCACAGTATTCGGACTATCAATCGCGCCCGCGAAATACCGGGCGCGATCTGATTTTTCCACGGTCATCAATCGGTGATTGGAATCCCGGACGGCAATCGATCAGCGTTCCACACCCAACAAGGCTAACCCCCAATCCACCGAAAAGATGTCGGTTACCACTTCTCGAAAAGGCATGCGGGTGTCGTAGCGCTGCCAAGTCGGCAGTGATTCAGCCCGACCGTGGCGCATTACCCGGATACGGTTATCTCTGCCGCGAGACGCAGTGCCCTCCCTCACCACAGTGAAGGCGGAGGCATTCCCCCCAATCTGGTGCGCTGACTTCGGATATTTCCCATTGCCTGACCGTAGGATGTTATCGAAGGCTCAAACATTTTAGGTCGGCCGTGGACTTGCCCGAGGATCGTGTTACCTCGGTTGGGACACTCAGGTCGTCCCTAATCGCCCATTCGCCAGTTCCGGGATTTGGTAGGTTTGAAACCCGAAAGCGACGATCAACTGACCGAAGCGACTGATGGGCACTCCCATACGGCCTTGGTCACCGGTGCCGCCGGGTTCGGCGGCTCCCATCTGGTTAGGCGACTGTTGGGGTGCGGCTACCAAGTGACCGGTCTGGACGTGGTACCGCCGCTCCATGCCGGCCTGCTGCAGCGCGAAATGCGTCACCCTGACTTCCGCTACATTTGGAAGAGCGTGCAGGACATCTTGCCCAGCGACATCGAGGGACACGCGGTGATCGCGCACTTGGCGGCGCAGGCCGACACACCTCTGGCGTTCGACTCTCCACGTTACACGGTGATGCAGAACATTGAGGGTACCGTTGCACTGCTGGAGGCCGTCCGCCATGCCGACGGCGTTGAGAAGGTGTTATTTGCCGGTTCCGGCAACGAGATCGGTCGGCCCCTGCAACTTCCGATTGACGAAAGCCATCCGCTGACGCCCCACAACCCATACGGATTCTCCAAGGCAGCCGCGGAGCTGGCGATGTGGTCGTGGTACCGGGCCTACGGTGTGCCGGCAGTGGTGTTGAGCACCGGCGTGGTGATCGGGCCGCAGATGCGAAGGGAGGTGTTCATCTTCAAGTGGCTGTGGAACGCGATGAATGGATTGCCCATTGTCGTGGAGGGCGGACAACAGACCCGAGACCTGTCGTTCATCGACGATGTGGTCGAAGGATGGATGCGAGCAATCCATGCCCCCGCGGATGCCGTGGTCGGTGAGAAGTTCTTCGTGGGCAACGGCGACGAGCGCACGGTGAAGGAGCTGGCTCAGTGGTGCCTTGAGGCCTCCGGCGCCGATGTACCCATCGAATATGTCGGCTACCGGCCTGGTGAGGAGGGCCAGCGGGAGGCGTTCAGCAACGAAAAGGCCAGGCGGGTGCTGGGGCACGAGCCCAGGGTGTCTTCCAGAGAAGCGGTGCGCCTAACTGCCGATTGGGTACGAACCCTCGTCAAGCCCGTGCCAGAGGAACTGAATCCGGTCTGAGTCTGCCCACAACACCAGGGCGTCCAGATAGTCAGGCCAGCGGAACTTGTCAACAGACCGCCCGTATAGCGTTCCCACCAACACGGCGAGAACGGCGTCGTGGGTGACGAAAACGCTGGTGCCACACCGGGCGCAAAGGGCTTCGGCCACGCTGTCCAAAACCAACTGCACGCCCTCCGATGTGGACCTCATGCCATCGGGCGGTTCGGTTGCCGACAACTGTTGCGTCACCACCCCAGCGATGCCAATGTCCAGGATTAGGCTGCCCGCCAGCTCGCTGTCGACGACGAATGGCCCCGGATCGCCCAACAACATGTCAGGAATCACGTCGGCTGTCCAGCCCGAGCCTGCTACGATGGATTCGGCAGTCTGGACGCAGCGTGGGAGCGGGCTTGTCTTTACGATACCGGCAGGCCGGTGTGACAACCCCTCGCCAAGGCGATAGGCGGCGTGCCGTCCTCGGTCCGTCAGTGGGACATCATTGCCAAAGGTTCCAGGCGGGATTTCCTCTCGCTCGGCGTGCCGTACCACCAGGGCAGCCGCTAATCCTTCAGGCAGCCTGTCCAGCAGTGCCAGAGTACGGGCTTCGTCCCCCGGCACCGTCAAAGCGCTTCGGCGACGATGAGGGAGTTGACAGTCTTGGTCGGGACAACCCTGTGCAGGCCGAAGCCCGCCTCGGTCAGCAGTACCTTGAATTCTTCCACGGTGCGTTCCCTGCCGCCGGTCATGACCAGCATGTTTAAGTCGAGCAAGCCACCCGACCCCGTCATCTCGTCGGGGATCATCTCGACCAAGTAGAGACTGCCGCCCACCGGCATGGCTTCTCTGGCCCGCTCCAGTATGCGACGCGCGTGGTCGTCCGGCCAGTCGTGGAGCACCCGTGCCAGGATCACCGCATCCGACCGCACCGGCCATTTCCGGAACAGGTCGCCGGCGACGAACCGGCACCGCTCGCCGACGTCTCCCGCAGGGCGGAACAGAGCCTCAATCTCGGGGCGGTCCATCACGGTGGCGTTCATGCCCGAGTTGGCGCGGAGCAGTGCGAAAGCCAGTTCCCCGGTGCCGCCGCCGGCATCCAGGATGGCATCATGGACGCCGAAATTCCACGCGGTTGGTAGGGAGGCGTAATCGTGCCGGGCGTAGGTGGCGAACATGCTGTGGCTTGCGGCCAACTCGCCGGGTAGCTCCGCCAACCGGGCAAAGAAATCCTGGCCGGCCTCCGACGGGTTCGGATCACCAGTGCGCAAGGATTCCACCAGCCCGTTCCATGCGTCGGCGGATGGGTCTCCCCAGTGGCTGGCGGCGGTGGCCAGCGAAAGGTCGTGATCGAGCCTGAGGTGAGCGCCAATCTGGGTGGCGTGGAACACTCCTTGGCCGTCAACTCGGGCCAATCCCAGTTCCAGAAGCGCGCGCATCAGTCTGGCCCCGTTCGACGGCGCCAGTTCTAAAGTTTGCTCGATTTCGTCCGGATCGGCCGGCAAGAGTTCGAACACGCCCAGTTCCGCAGCGGCGCGTATCGTTTGGGTCTTCCACACCCCAACCATGTCGGAGGATAACCGTTCCAGAGTGGACACCGACGAATTCCTGAGCCGGACGATCTCATGACCCTGTTCATCGATGAGCATCAGAGAGCCGTCGTGTCCTTCGACCCGCGCCTGTCCGTTATAGAAGGGTTCCACCGTCCTGAAACGACGAGCGTAGAGCGGTTGTCCCGCCATATCCACATGGTGCCAGCCCGACAAATCCGCGGCCCGGGCGAACCCCTTGTGGAACACGTCCAGGTCGCGGAACCACCTGGCGTGCAGGAACACGCCCTCCGGGTCGATGTGGGTGTGGTCGCCGGCATCGTTCTGCACCACGGCGTGCCCATCCCGAAAATCACCTGCATACCGGTAACTTTCCGGATAAACGGGAGCGCCATCGGTGCCGATGTGGAAGTAGCGTCCGTCAGCGTCCCTGACAGTACAGCGTCCCTCCTGAAAGTTGCCGCACCATTGGTAGCGTTGGGAGTAGAGCGGCGTGCCGTCCGGTCGGATGTGGTGCCAGCCTTGCGCTGAGTCCACGGCGGCGATGCCCTCGTAGAACCCAAACGTGCGATTGTGTCGCTCAACGTACGCGGCGCTGCCGTTGGGATGGATGTGGTAGGAGCCGGTATCGTCGACCACGGGCGCGAGGCCGGGCGCGTGGAACTTCAATACCTCAGTGAAGCGATGATCATACGCGGGCCGCCCCTCGCGGGCGTGATGGGTGCCATCGGCGGACACGGTACACAGCCGCCAGTCGTCCTCTCGGGCAGAAAAATGATTGTACGGGCTGGTGATGTCGTACCGAACCGTTTCCGTGACGTGCGGAACCCTGAGAGTTCCGGTCCCATAATTCAGTTGCTTCAACGCCGTGCTCACCGGCTCGATCTCATCAGCTCCGATGCGGTCGCCGGCAATAGCCCGAGCATAAACCCAGATTGCGCGTCGGAGATGCACCCAGTCACTATCCCACGGGCCATGCTCAAGGAGAGATCGCATGCTCCGGAACTCCAGGTACCACGTCGCTCTCGGTTTCGGTGAACGGTTGGTCTCGGAGTGATGAAGAACGTGGACATTGTGTATGACCACGTCTCCAGGTTGGGTCGCAACCGGTTGGAACAGATCGCGGCAATCCGCCCAAAGCGCGTCCACCGCGCTCTTGGTCAATGGCCCCATACGGTGACTTCCGGGGAGGAAATACACAGGGTTATCCCCGTCAGCGGTCAGAGAAATTCCCAAGCTGTGGACCGTATCTCGGGTGGGATCCAAGCCTATGTCCTGATGAACTCCGACCTCAACCCCTACGGATGGAGGCTTGATCAGGACGTCCTCCCAGGTCAGTACCGAGTCCCCAACCGGCAACAACCCATCCACCACCTCGCGCACTGGCTGGCTGCCCAGCACAGAAACGAACTCATCGTACTTATCCAGCGGATAGAGCAGCTTGACCGGCACCCCGTCCGCGGTTCTCACAAGATCGTCGGAGGACTCGTGGTCATCCAATGACCCCAAGGCCAGCATGGCGAGCCGGACCGCAACGTCGGCCTCGATTACTCCGGGCAGATGCACAATACCATCTCGTTGCAATTGTGGCATCCACGGTGGCGTGACCATTGGGTTCCTCGGGTGTCAGGGCCGGGTATAGAAGATCGTGGCTGGCGATCACACCACGCTGGTGGGTCGCCGCATGTTGCAGCCCTGGCAGAGGGGCTTGCTCATGTAGTTATTCCGTAGGTCCTTGTATTCGGCGCTCTGCCAGATCTCGATGATGCTGTGATCGTTGAGGTTGCCGAAGTCGCCAAGGGTTTTGCGCAGCGCGTCGGGGGCGCAGCACGGATTGAACCGCCCATCTGAAGCCACCCATGCCTCCCGACCGAGGAACGGGCACTCACCGCCGGGTGCGATGTCGTCGCCGCCATCCGGATCCAGGGGAAAGATGTTCTCCAGCAGAACCTGGGCGCCGTCGGACAGACGGCACCGAGCCGCGGCCCGGTAGGCTGCGGCGACAGTGTCGTTCCACGTGGTGACGGCCTCGGGGTCGCGCCGCATGGACTGGCCCCGCATCTCGGGCGAATGCACCCACAGGTGGTGGCCCTTCACGCGGTCCACGCCGAGATTGGCGGCCAATTCGACCACCGCCGGGATCTCGACGTGGTTGATCTCCATGAAGGTCAACTGGAAAGTTACCCGGCACCTGTTGCCGCCGGTGCGTGCGTGCTCGTCCCTCACTTCGATGAACGTCCGGACGTTTTCGACCACCCTCTTCCAGTTGGATCCCAGCATCACACTTTCCTGGGTTTCCCTGGTGGCGCCGTTCCACGACACCTTGACGTCCGAACCCACCGGAACGATGCGCTCCGCCCAGGCCCTGGCTCCCCTGATGGGAAAGGACCCGTTGGTGGTCAGGTTGAGCTTCACGCCGTATTCCCCGCACAGGTCAATAATCTCGTCAAAGTGGCGATACAGCAGCGGTTCGCCCATGGTGGACGGGATGATTTCCCGAAGGCCGTTGCCCGCTGCATCGGCCAGGACGCGTCTGACCATATCGATGGCCATACGCCGTTTTGGCAGCCCGGCGGCCCGGCGGTACCGCTGCGTGTTGCTGTAGGGCGAGTGGTCCTCGCACATGATGCAGCGCAGGTTGCAGTCGTCCGGGTTGGTGTCGAAGGTGATGCGCCAGGGGCCCTGAAAACCCTGGCCGGCCGGGTGGTTCGCTGGCAGGACCGGCGTTGAAGTAGATGTCATTGCTTTTTCCCCTGAGCCAGGAGATCGGCGTACATCCTCGCGATCTCCTGGGCGTGCTCAGACATGTCGGGCACGTTGCCGTCGTCCGACTGCAGGTAGCCTCGGCGGCCCATTTCCCGGGCCCATTGGGGTGCGTCGACCAACCGCTGCATCTGCTGCGCCAGGGAGGTTGGATCCCGGTGAGTGAACAGCAGACCGTTCCGTTCGTGGCCCACGTACTCGGCCATTCCGCCGTAATCGGCGGTGATCACCGGCACGCCGGCCTGGAGCGCCTCGTGAATGACCAGGGGCGAGTTCTCCGCCCAGATGGACGGCACCACGATGGCGTCGCAGCGGTCGAACACGTCGGGAACGATGTCCTGATTGCGGTACTCGTTCATCCACTCGATCCGGTCGCCGGCGTCGCCAGTCAACTCCGCAGCCATGCGCTTCAGACCTGCCGTCTCAGCGCCGCGGTCACGCCCCCAGATTCTCAAGCGGGCCTGGCTTTCGAGTTCGCCAAATGCCTGGATGAGATGGTTCACACCCTTGGCCGGGATGTGGGTGCCGATGTAACCGAAGGTGAAAGGGTCATCCGGGGTTCTGGCCCTGCCGGTCATGCGCTGACGGTGAAACCCGTAATCCAGGTAAACGAGCTTGTCATCGGCAATGCCGAAATCGTCCCGGAACCGTCCCAGCAGGTACCTGGCCGGCGCCAGGAACAGGTCTACGGCGTCACACACCTGACGGATGTGGCCCATGCGACGACCAACCCAGCCCGTCCAGTAGGCTGCGTCCCGTTCGAACTGATCATCATCGTTGCCGAAGTACCTGCGGTAGCAGCGCACCGCGCACTTGCGGTCGTCCTGGCCGTCGCAAACGGGCCACGGCTGCTGGCCCGGGTCCTCGTACATCTGGATGAACTGGCCACGAGGACACATCAGCCAGTAGTCGTGGAGCGTAAACACCACCGGGATGCCCCGCTCCTTCGCCGGAAACACCAGCGAGGTTGACAGGTGGTTCAGGTGTCCCACATGCACAACGTCGGGCGCGAGTTCGTCCAGAAGTTCCGCGAAAGCGTGATCCACCTCCTGATGGTTGTAGCCATCGCGGGCACGGGCCATGTTGATGACGTGCAGGGCCACCCGCGGGTCGGCCGGATCCCGCTCTTTTTGCATTGCGTACTCTGGCAGAAAGGCATTTTCCTGGCGGGTGAACACATGGATCTCGTGGTCATCCGCCAGCGCCTGGCACAAACCCTGGGTGTAAACCTCAGAGCCGGCGTTGTACCGCATGGGATACCCGTGGATGACCTGTAGGATTTTCATACCTGATCCAGCGAGTTCTTGCGTCGTAGAATTGAACGGTCACCAAAGAATAACCCATATCGCGACGCGAATGGTGGCGACAATGGTTGCAGTTCCGATGATCGTACCGATGCCCGTCCAGGCTCGGGCATGTAACGAATCCTCCGGAGTGCAGGAGGATCGCATCGTTACAATGGTGACGATCAGCAGATCCCTACTGTCGATTTCGGCGGATCGGCGACGACGATGGTGGACGGAACGGAGACTATCAACAACATGGAAATCACCGTGATCGGTCTCGGTCTCGTGGGCACGGTCGCGGCTGCAAACCTCGCCCGCGCCGGCCACAACGTAATCGGTATCGACGTTGATCAGGGACGAGTGGATCAGCTGAAGTCGGGTGTCGTCCCGTTTTACGAGCCTGACTTGGAACAACTCGTCCAGGCCGGGATCGGCGCCGGCGGCATCCGGTTCCAACATGCCAACGCGTTTGAAAGCCCGGTCGGTGGTGTGGCTCTCATCACGGTCGGCACGCCCCAGGCCCCGGACGGCAGTGCAGATTTGAGCCAGGTTGAATCGGCGTTGTCGTGGGTCAAGTCCAGGGGCCGGTCCTGCAACGTTGTCGTGATGAAAAGCACGGTGCCGCCGGGAACCGGCCAACGAATTGCCGATCGGTGCCTTGCCGCAACCGGGCTGCCTTATGCCGCCAATCCAGAGTTTCTCCGCGAAGGTAAAGCTGTATCCGACTGGCAGCACCCTGATCGGATTATCATTGGCGCCAACGCCAGTGATGATGGGGCGGTCACCATGGTGAAGGCGATGCATCAGGGCATCGACGCGCCCAACATGATCACTGACATCACCAGCGCCGAGATGATCAAGTACGCCAGCAACGCCTTCCTGGCCACACGCGTCTCCTTTATCAATGAGATCGCCTTGCTCTGCGACCGGGTCGGCGCCTCGATTCACAACGTGAGCGATGGACTGACGTTGGACCCGCGAACCGGCGGGAAAATGTACGCCGGCCTGGGTTATGGCGGATCCTGTTTTCCGAAGGATGTACAGGCGTTGGACCGCATCGGGCTGGACATTGGGGTGAACCTGGAGTTGCTGCGCGCTGTCATCAGCGTCAACAACAGACAGCGATTGCTCCCGCTGTGCGCGGTGCGCGAGGAGTTTGGCAATTTAACCGGTGTTGGTGTAGCTGTGCTTGGCCTCGCCTTCAAGCCCGGCACCGACGACGTCCGTGAAGCGCCCGCCGAAGATCTGATCAATGCGCTCGTGGCCGACGGCGCCATCGTCACTGCCTACGATCCGCAAGCTACTGATAACGCTCGGAAAGTACTCCCGCGCGGAGTTCGGTTCGCCCCAACCGCGGAGGGAGCGACCGTGCAAGCCCAGGCCGTAATCTTGTCCACTGAGTGGGAGGAGTGCGTCGAGGCCGACTGGTGTGAAATCTCCAAACAGATGTCGCCGCCTCGATTGGTGTTCGATGGCCGCAACGCGTTGGATCCCGTTCACATGCAGAGCCTGGGTTTCCGATACGTCGGGATATGAAAGCACGCTTCCTATAACCGAGACGATCGGAGACGCGCCGCCGCAAAGCGCACATCCAGCGTCTGCCCGGAGGTGAAGAGCCCGCATCGACCACTCGACCACACAGCGAACTCCCGGCCGCACTGATGGGCGACCTACGACGGTCCAACCCTTGGTGGTCCGGCATCCAGCCCCCAGCCGCGCCACCCACGCGGCACCACCTGGTCGACCGTGTTCGGCGACGCCTGGACTCGAGGATAGCTCCCATCATCGCCGTACGCGGGCCACTGCAAGTCGGCAAAAGACCATCCAGTTCCAGATCATCGAAGACCTATTGGCCCAGGGCGTACCGCCCAACAACATCATGCGGGTCCAGTTGGACGAGGTCTCGACATTGGAGGGAGCATCAACCCGATACTGCGCATCCCGCAGGGGACTCAAAGCCAACATTGTCACGGAGCCGTTCAACAACCGGGCACACCAGGGACAGAGCACCCACCTGTTCGTCGACGAAGTGCAGAACATTCGCGGCTGGAGGGGCCGGTTTGAATCCCCGGTAGACAGCACATCCACCAAGGTCCTGCTCACCGGCAAGGCTGCCGCCCTTTCGCTGAGCGAGATCTCCCAGTTCCGAGGTCTCAACTGCTACACACCGTTCCTTCCAAACAACGGCCTGACCAACCTGTTGCGCAAAGAGTTCCGCCAGTATCTCGTCCGACCCGGCGTCGACAACGCCGGAGCCCGAGCTGAGGCATTCACGTACTTCTCCGAATGCGGGGCCTATCCCATCGCTCATAACCAGGCCGACTCCGACTGGCCTCTACTGGCCGACCAACTCAACAAGACCGTCATCCAATCCGTATTGCAACGCGATATCGCCGCAGCGCTCGGTGCAGACACACGCGACGCCGCTCTGATGAAAAGGCTTTTCAGACTCGCCCGCCGCCACGCAGGGCAATCGGTGTCGTACGAACGCATCGCGTGAGAAGACCGTCTCACGTCGGGACGAAACATCAGCACCCAGCGCGTTACGGGACATCTGCAGGCTCAGGACGACACCATGCTGGTCAGACTGATCATGCCGCTGGAAGTACGCCCCCAGCGCACCCGAGGCAATCCAAAACTTTGCCTCGCCGACCACAGCATCCGGACAAGCTGGCTCCCGGAACTCATCCCACTGCACCCCAACGTGCTGGCAGCCAGTCCGGAGCTCGCGATCATGGCGGGACACATGGCGGAGAGCGCTCTCGGCTCTACGGCCTTGGCAATACCACGCCTCGACGTCGCCTATCAAACAGAGCAGGACCATAACCAAGAAGCCGACATCGTTTTGAACGTCGGCGACCACCACATCCCAGTAGAGGTCAAGTACCAACGTCGCATCGACCAGTTCCGCGACACCCTGGGTGTCCGTTCCTTCATCGAACGAACGGCTAACCGAGAACCTTTCGGGCTGCTCATCATCCCGGCGGACACACCGCCCATGGACGATTTGTGAATCGTGGCGATGCCCCCTACGTTCATGCTGCGCACGTAGTTGCCGCATATGTCCAAAGCACAGCGGGCATCAGAGAACAGCCGGACCATCGAGGCCCGTAATGCGCCATCGCACACTGCGTCATTAGCCACGGATCGAAGTGGCCGTGGTTGATCCCGAAACAACCAACTGATATTGATCAATATCGCCACGCGGCTGGCGTGGTACATAGTTGTTGACGATCACTGGCTCCATGTCCGCGGTGTTTCACATGTACGCAACTTTCCGGCCGGTGCGCCCTAGAAACTCCCACTGCCGACTTCATGCCGCGCCCCCATGTCTCCAGAGGATCATCTAAAGATGCTTGCTGCGCAGGGACTATCGAAATCTCACTTGATGCTGGGTTGACTTACTCACCCACTCACGCTGCGCATAGCCAATTTGTAACCCGATCCGCGCCAACCGCACTTTGTCGTTGAAATTAAGCGCCTGCGCGTCAGTTTCCTTAGCTGGGGTTTGTGCTGTAGCGTCCCAAGAAACGGTTGGTGAAGGCGGACCCGGTACGGCGGGAAGCCTGTGGCGGAGTATGCCGCGCTGACTGCGTCGGCCCTACGTGTCAATATTCGCCGGATTAATTCCGCATCCAGTTCTTAATTCGTTGCCACCAGCCCCCGGACTGCCTTTCCCAACCGGGCAACTTGGCATCAATCTTCCGGATTACCCGGTCAGCGGCCAATCTGGCCCAAACCAAACCTTGATCCTCTGATTCACTCACGGTACTGGCCTCGAGTGTCATCCGGCTGAGTCGGTCGAGTTTTGTGCGCAACGTCCACAGATCCTGGTGTCTGGACGCGTCATCGCGATCCAAGATCTCAGTGGCTTCGCCACACAGTTGGTATATGAGAGCGGTCAACTTTTGAGGGCCCGATTGTCGGTCGTCGACACTTGGGGCAGGTCTTCGAACCGCGGCGCTCGGCGTCGTCGGAACACCTTCCGATACTGCGGCATCTTCGCGATTGGCCGCATCGCTTTCCAGAGAACCATCGCCGAGGGTTGCGTCCCAGGGCTCGGCGGCCTGATCGGTTATGGAGGGCATGTCGTGGTCAACATATCGCGCCAAAGCTTTACGAACTTCATCGAACACGCCGGGTGGCCATGGAATGGCATCGTCTAACAAACCATCCAGCGTGTCTTCATCAATGCCGCACAATTCGCACACGCGACTTGGGGATCGGAATTCCAACAGTTGCTTGAGCATTCGCTGTGGTTCAGAGCCACTTTTCGGTGCGTTCATTTCCATGGTCTCCCAAGATTTCAGCGTACGGCGGGTCAGACGAGCGACGCCGGCTGACCGCCCAGCATCCAGCATTCTGTGTTGCCAACCGCGCCAAGCTTTCTCAAACGAGCGACGGTCGTGGTCGCTATATCTACGCCGGTTTCGAAAGCAGCCTGCTGAAAGTGTTTTTCCGCCCGTTCGGTGGCGCAGACCACCAACAGAGGCCAATGGTCAGACCTTCGTTTGGAGTGGTACCCACGAAGTTTTCGCTGTATCCGTTTGAAGCTTCGGGCACTGAGTTCATACTCGATGTAATACCATCCCGCCCCGAACGGGCCCGAGGGAAGGTAAACTGCAGCGTCCGGCTTGATCCCGCCTTCATCGCCGAAATTCTCCCCTATGGGCCAACCGGGGGCTATTGGACAGCCGCTAGCCATGAACTCGGCGACTAGGTCCAGGACACCGTGTTCATGCTTCGCAACCTTTTTCAGATCGTTCCAGCGGTCGATCTCAAGGCGAGTCCAAACATTCACCGGTTCGGTGCGGTCCATCGTTGCCAGGGCGTCGGAAGCTTCACTACTGACCCGATAGCGGTTCCTTTTGCCGTCCATCCAACTGACTATTTGCCCGAAATCACGCAGGAGAGCGGCAGTGTGTTGCACGCGCCGGTCGTTACGACTTTCACCCAAAGCCACCTGGCCCATCGCCACGGTGAACCCGGAGAACTCGACGCTCAGCAGCAACACGTGCCCCAAGTGTTTGCACCGTGCCGGGGTTTCGAGGAACGAGGCCGTTCGTCGCAGGATTGCAGCCGCCTCATCGCCCGGGCGTTCCTGTTCAATGTCCCGGGCGACACTCGTTATGATCGTCGCGGCCGCTCTCAACCCATCGTTATTCAGGATCACCTCGCTTGGCGTCATCGCCTTTCTGGTTGCTTCGTCGCCGTACAGCTCCAAGAGATCCTCGTGTACCGCGGCCAGCCGGGCAGAGGCGTCATCGCCGTGAGCGGTGGCCATGATGGCTTTGTTGACCCGGCTCAACAGTCGCACCGGATCTCGCAGGTACGCCCGTGCCCACAGCGAATTGGTGAGCCGGGTTTCCCATAACGTCTCACTCATCGTCCGCCGATACGCGGGCTGGCGTATCCAGCCCCGGCTGTTCAGGCGATTCGTCGTTTCGTGCCAAGTGTTGTCCTTGGCGCACCATACGCGCACCCAGTCCTCGATCCCGCATCGCCGGGCGACGCGACGCACCATCTCGACCTGCCACTCGCGCAATACGACGAAGCACAGCAGACTGGGGCGTGGGTGCGGGTCGCCCTGGGCCAGAGACTCCAAGTCCCCGCCAACATCTTCAATCAGGGCCGCCAGGCGGGATTCGGACCGCAACAGCCCCACCCAAAACAGCGCCGCCCACCCGTCCTCACAACGTATGGCGGCGTCCATACTGAACCCATCGACCCATTGCCATTCCCGGAAGGGGCCGAGGTCAAGAATCTGAGTGGCTGCTGTGTAGAGATGCTCAACGGAGGAGAGCCTTTCCAACAGGCGGGCGCGGCAGCCTGGTTGATGCCAATCGGTCCCGCGCGGGAACAATTCTGATCGGGTAGGAGAGGTCCACCACCACCGTTCCACTGGCGATTGCAGACAACCCAGCAGGGCCGAAGCAACGATCCCCCGTGCGCGCAGATTTCTCAGCGCACGGGAGACTGTGTTGGTAGGTAGCCTTATGAACGCAGCCAGCTCGGCGTCGCTCGCCAGGGGTAGTCGCAGTAGGACACCGACCACCACCTGCTGTGTTGGTGTAAGCGAGTCCCATAATCTTGCCATTTTGCTGCGCATGGTTATCTCCTGATCCCGCTGGACGCCATCGGTTTCAACCCTTTCACTTGCCCAGGCCGTTGCCGGGCGCCGTTATCTCGGTGACCACACGTCCACGGTCCGTCTGTACTCGGCGTTAAGGCCAAGGGTTAATAGCCCCCCTACTGCCGGACCGGGCACTGGTGATGGTTCGTTTTCTCCACAGTTCTGATCTCAGCAACGCGCACTGTTACGCATGTATTGGGACTGAGCCCCAAACGCGCTGATTAACCACAGGTTTTCTCTATCAATCACGATATTGCCTACCGGAAACCATGATTTTGCACTGAAGCGCGGCGCGAGCCGCCTGGGGAATACGCAATTCACTCCGCCTCCAGCAGTGGTCGAAGCGGCTCCAGATACCTGGTGGGTCTACTATTGTTTCCCAGACCGATGTCTGTCAAACAATAGTAGACCAACTCTCGGGTCGCTCGAGTTGTGATCGTGTACCAGAGCCTCTCTTGATAGCGGCGGCCGCGGACCCCCGCTCCGCCCGGGATGGTTTCATCGCTGACGTCGAAGACCAAAACCACGGGCCAATGTCGACCCTTGATCGCGTCCCATGTGCTGACGGTCAACGCATCCGGGTCAGATGCTCCGCGGTCTGCGTCTAAGACCGCCGAAGTCCGGTCAAGGAAGCGGACCAGTTGTTTTTCCAGGGGCTCACCATCGGTTTGGGCAGCGTTGTGAGCTGCGTCCTGCCACAACCGATCAGTTCGGAAGTCGACCACAGTTTCGTCCCCCGCTATCGAACATGGACCCGCCAGCCCACGAACCTGAACCAGCGCATGTGCCAGCAGAGTGGTCAAATCACATCCGGGACCCTCCAGTATTGACCGCAGATGGCGATGGCTCTCTACCAGCCAGGACAGGTCCGCCCGTTGCGGTTCTTCGCATTGCCGCAGGAACGTTTCCGCGGCAGTGACCAGGTCCAGATCTAATGCCCTCGCCATCCTCCATAGCATTCCGGATGTCTTCCCGTTCAAACTTAGACCGCGATTGGGATGGCGGGCACCGACCGAGACCCTGACTGCATATAGATCGTAGGGATTGATCAGGCAGGTGAGCATGGCGCGGACGCAGTCCGCATCGCTGATCCGGTCAGCGGGTTTCCTACCCACAATCCGGTATGGTGTGTCACGGTGTACCAACAGCGTCAGCAGTGGTTTCATCGCCGTCGATGTTTTGCAGAGGATGACAATGTCCTTCCACGCAACCCCTTGGTCGTGTCGCGCTACGGCGTCGGCCACCACACGCACGGCCATGTCGCGGTTGGTTCCCGGCACCTCGACCAACCTCGGGTTCGGACCCGCCACCCGCTCCCATACCTGTTCGTAATCCCTCAACCCCTCCATTTCATCGGAACGGCGTAGAAGTGCCGCCGCTACCGACAGCGGAGTGGTGCCCGTTTGAGTAAGCTCCAGGTGGTGAACATCTGCGCCGCGATCCTGGGGACGTACACCGTAGACCTTTGAACCCGAATAGCTGCCGCGGATCCTTTGGTTCTCATCGGTGGTGAGTGTCAGGGTGTCGCTCCCACCCGCCAACAGCGCCAGCAGCTTGATTTCGCGCTGGTTGAAGTCCTCTACGCCGTCGACCAACAGATGGTTGCACCGGAGCCAATGACTGTATTCATCCAACTCTCCTTTCCCAAATTTCTCCACGGCTTCTGCGGCCGTGTAAAGAACGTCATCTGTGTCCAAAACCCGTAGCCATAATTTTTCCCTTTGGCACAAATCTGCGAGTTCCTCCAGCCGAGCATCCGCCGCTGGTATCTCCTCATCAACCTTGCCGCTCCATCGATTCCGCCGGCTCCACGCTATTGCCTCGCGTATCTCGGTCCTTTTAACTTCAATGCCTCCCAATCCGGCCAACGCGTGCGCGATGACCTCAACTGTTTGGGTATCGTTCCACACGCTGTAATTGGATGGCACTGACAGTTCCTTCCATCCCTCGGACAATCGGACAAGTGAATTGGCCAACTCCAAAACGGTTCCCACAAAGAGCCGGTCGGAGTTGGCCAGGACACGAGGGTGGCTACGCATGAGGAGGCTCAGATTGGCAACCCGCTCCGGGGTAGCACCAATGCACGTGATTTGCTCGGGTGGGCAACCGGATTCCAGGAGAAAAGCCACGCGGGAAACGGCGGAATGGGACTTGCCCGTCTGGGGTCCGCCGGTGATGATCGTCACGCGAGAGCCGGATTCGGCCGCTTTACGCTGGATGGGGTCGATGGAGTATTTTGGCACGTTGATTCCTGACGAGGCCACGGTGATAACCCTCCTGAGTGCTGTACTCATCACCATAAATTAGACTGGGCTGACCGCGTTTTGCGCGACGGCGACGTAAGCTATTTCGTGCGGTCAGGACCCGTGTGACGACTAAACGGGTGCTTGGAGACATCGCTGGCCTGATGGGTAACGACCCATCGGATATTCTGGGAAAGCACCCCGACTTGATGGCTTGAAAGAGCCCGCAACGTTCCCAAGATTGCCTGCTCAGCTTTTGGACTACAGGCTCTGAACGAGCGCGGGGCGAATACAATCAGTTCCCGCTGGACCTCCAACGTGGAACTGAATTGGGCGTAGACCGCTTGCTACACCCACACCCGACCCCGCGAGCTTCCAATAGCGGCTGTCGGTTCGCTGGATCACGCGAAATATGCATCTTTAGATGGGTACGCCTGCCTCTGTCACCTCGGGAAGAACATCTCAAACGCCGGTGCATGGGCGGCAAATTTGAACCCCAACAATCAGCCTGGATATGGGCGTCGCCCGGCGGTCGTCGACTTCGAACGCGGTCAGTCGTTCTCGTCGCACATGGGTAGCCAATCCACCACTCACGCGTTGGACCAGGCTTCGATTGCGAGCATCCCAAATTGACCTGAGATCGGGAACGCGCCACCTCGTCGCGATGTTTTTGCGACCGCCCCGCCGTTCTTTTGGTTTCCGGCGGCGGCGGCCTGCTAAGCGCCCTGCTTACGGATTCACACAATCAACTGGAGGCACAATGAAGCCCATCAAGGAACCCACAGATAGTCAGCGCAATGAACGCGATCGCGAAGCAGAAATCGCCGTCTTTGACGCATTGCTCGCCACCAACCTGGAAGGCAATCTCTTCTACGACGTACGCGCGGGGAAGCAGATCGACATGTATCTCGAAATCCCCGGCGAGTGGAGAGGCGCCGTCGAGGTTAAGGGCGGTCATCATATGGTGAAGGATGGCATCTTTTATCGACGGGAAGCGAACGGCAATTTAACCATGCTGAAGGATTCGCCTCTGGATCAGGCAGTAGCCGGCGCAATGGCGATACGGGACGCGTTGAAAGCCCGCCTGGGAGGTACCGAATGGTGGATAAACGCCGTCCTGGTACTGCCCAGCATGGACGTCGAGGATCCTGAAATCACCAAATGCGCGGCGGACAGCAGGGTGAGCGTAATTTGGGGAGCGGGTAACGAAGAGCAACAAGTGCTTCGGTTCATCCAAGACAAACCCGATCGGAACCCGCCCGATGAACTCGACATGGCGGCGGCGGCGGCGGCGCTGCTGCAGAGCAAACCGCCGGCAGAGTGGCTATCGCGCGAGGCGGCGGAAAAAGGCTCCGACGATTCCACCATGTCCGCCGACCTGCTGGCGCTCTCGAACAATCCCGCATTGCCCGCCCGTGCCGACGCTCCCGTCTCCGCCATGTACAAGTTCGTAATCTACAACTACGGGACGATGCACATCAACGTCCCCGATTCGGAAACGCTCGCGCCCCACAACGATGTGTCCGTGTCGAAGACCGGGCGCGACGACGCTGCTCCCACCGCAGATCCGGTTGCCGATGTCCCCGGCGTCCCCGGCGACTGCGACGACGACCATCCTCCCGTCATCGAACCGGACCCGTTGGTTGAGGTCGTCGTTGACGACGGCTTCGACGACGCTTACCCATTCAGCTAGAACGCTGAGGCTGGCTGGCGTGCATGCACGCCGCCAGCCTCAAAACATCCTCCAACGATCGAGTACATCTTGACCATCTCAGACGCCATTCTCAATCAACATCCCGACCTGGACGACCAACAACTGTCTGTGATTGGCCATCACACCGGACCCGCCCTCGTCCTGGCGGGTCCGGGTTCCGGCAAGACCGCATCCATATGCCTGCGCGCCGTCAACCTGTTGTTGCAGGGCAGGGCAACTCCACGAAATATGCTGCTCTGCACGTTCACGCGCGCCGCCGCGCTGGAGATGCGGCAGCGCCTCATCGCCGGCGCTCAAGCCGCCGGGTATTCGGGGGACCTCGCCAACCTGCGCGTTACCACGATACACAGCCTGTGCCACCAGGTGTTGTCCAACTTGGGCACGACGGTCGCGATGAAAACCCCCGACCGGGTCATCAACGCGGTTGAACAACTGGAATTCCTCAGGAATAACTTCGATGTGATCTTTGCGTCGGATACGGACGCATTGGTTGATCACGGTTGGTCCGACCCGGAGCGCATCGTCAACGGCGCCCGGCGCTTCTTTGATCGCATCGCCGACGAGCTAATCGACCCCCAGGAGCTGATCGATTCCGGTAAACCATTCCGTGTGGCCCTCGGCCAATGTAACCAACGCTACCTGCGGCTGCTTCACCAGAAGGGACTGATCGACTTCGCGGGTCTCCAAACCAACGTTCAACGACTGCTGGACAACCCCGGAATGGTCGCCCATTATGGCGGCGTCATCCGCCACCTGCTGGTGGACGAATACCAGGACACCAACCGCGCCCAGCAACACATCCTGAGCCGCTTGGCTGAAACGCATGGAAATATCTGCGTCGTTGGCGATGAGGATCAGTTGATCTACGCTTTCCGCGGAGCAAACCCCTACGGCTTCGATGAGTTCAGGAGGCAGTTCCCCGACGCGAGCACCTTCGAACTCGCCGGCAATTATCGCAGCCATCGAGACGTGGTTGCTGTCTGCAACACCTGGATCGGTTCGTTCAACTGGAGCAATCCCGATCCCGGCCAAATGCCGTTTCGACAACCGAAGTACATCGAGCCTCGGGCGAATCATGCCGAGGACAATCACCCGGGGGTATTGACCGTTGTCGGAGTGGATCGAGGCGATGAGGCCGTCTGGCTGGCCGACCTGCTGAGTCGGTTGAAAGACCAGAACTTCATTGGCAGCTACGATGAGGTGGCGGTCCTCCTGCCCAGCGTGAAGAGCCGTTACGGAGATGTCTACGCCGACGCGCTGCGGTGCTCGAACATTCCGGTGTATCGTGACCGGATACAGGACCCCTTCGGGGAGGTCGGCGGTCCTGGCGATAACACGCCCCACCGTACATCGAGGCGTTCGCATCCCGCCGGCCATGTCCTGCTGACCACCATCCACCAGGCCAAGGGACGGGAATGGCCGGTTGTGTGCACGGCCGGCCTTCACCTCGCCGACCTGCGCCCCAGCGAGCTCGACGTTCAGCTCGGTCCGCACCTGCCCCGACCGCCAGCCTACTCGTCCAGCCGCGCCGCCGAGTTAGACCTCGGGAGGCAATACTACGTGGCTTTTTCCCGCGCTCAACGCCTATTGATACTGTCTGCCGCCCGGAACCCACATAAGATATTTCGGCCGGCTTGGTGCGGTGCCGTGCCCAGGGAAGATGTCGACCAACGTCTCCTGTCCGGCCCCGGCAAATTCGTAGCCGAGGATACTCGCCCGTCATCATCGGCGGTTTCCAACGCTCAACACATCGTTGTGCCGGCCTCCTCTACCCTGGTCCTTCGAGCGAACATCCCGGGCCCGCCAGATTTGGTTCTACACTCTCGGCAGCTGAGGCGTACATCACCCCCAGCCGGTTGATGTCCACCGGCCACCGACGAGCGCAGGTCACCGCCGCCCTTATGTCGTGGCAGGTCGGCGCCGACCGCTGCGTTTGGCCCGTAGCGTCCGCCCCTCCCCTGTTGCGCGCGCCGAGTTTCGCCCGGGCCGGGTCATCGGCTGAAACCGGATTGATGCTTTTACCTACGTCAATGGCTTCATCCTACTATTGAGGCGATTTCGCCACGGCCATTCCAGCATCATCATGAACGCCGCGCCGGCAACGTTGCCCAGCAAAGTTTGAGACGCTAACCTGCGGAGCAGCAGGAGCAGCCCCAAGTGATCACCCAGCAGTATCGGCAAGCCAGTCAGCATTTCATCGTGTAGGCCAGGCGCGAACTCGCCGACCGCGATCTGGCCCAAACGTCCGAGAAGGGCTGGGGCGCCACTGTTCAAATCCTCAACGCTGTCGCAGAACAGCGCGGCTGGAAACACAGCCGGCACCACATCCACCTCCTTACGGTCAGCCGACTCAGGTCTGAGACCGGCCACGGAGACATCCGCTGGCTGTTCGGAAGCGCCATCCTGCTGTAGGAGAACTTCTATGAAAACGTGATGCAGGCTTTCGAGGTCGCCGAAAGATTGGACGACATCGAGGCCCTGCTGGACAAGCCGATACCTCTGCTGGACCAGAAGTAGTCCCGCCCACTCTGACCGGTCGAGTAGCGAAATCGCATCCTTGCTATTACCACAAACGCGGCGGCCGTCACTCTGGAATCGCCTATGGCGCCACGCCCGATCGCTGACGCGACGAATGCGTGGCGACTCGGAGCCGTCAATGCGTTCCAAGAACACTTTGGTTCCAGCTCCGGATAGACCTTGAGTCCGTCCCGGCCAAGAGGCCCGAGAACCCGCTGCAAACGCTCCTGATATTCGCTGGCAATCCACGGCATTGGGCCAACAATCAAACTGAGTTTTTGACCAAGCTGCCCCGCGGCTAACCCGTGGTGAGGCGGGAGGGATTTTCCGCAAAACGGCGAAACCGAGGTTGCCTTCACACTGTCCCCAGACCACCGGCCATTAGGCCTTCCGAAATTCTTGTGGCGTTGGTCGAAGCGTCGCAAACGACAGGACGAGTGTGATGATGAGTCAAAACCAGGACACCGCAGCCGACGAAAGCCATCAGGAACCGTTAGGGCTAGAACTCTTTGACACGGAAAAGCCGGTGCCGCACGACGAACCCCCCATCCCCTCGTCCGCGGCTCGGGAACAACCGCTGCCTGCCCACCCGTGCAGCGGATTGTTTGGCAAGCGTTCAATCGAACAGTTCCAGCAACTTTCCGAAACCATGCAAATCTCGGGCGGGCCCGTGGAAGTCTTCCTGTTCGACGGCCAGGTACTGGGGGACCCAGACCTGTACAGAGCCGCCAGGGGACTTGGGTTGCCCATCAAGTACATCACATACTCAGGTGACGACCCTATCGCCTTCATGTGCATGCGGGTTCTGCATAAACTCCATCTCGACAAGGGAACCCGGGCCGTCATCGTGACCCACATTTATCCGTGGACTACGCGGGGTCGTCCCCATAAATCCTCAATAATTGCGGATTTTTTGACGGCTGAACTGCACCCCAAAACCGCCCACCAGCTGGCACGCCTCGCAGGAGTGAGCGAAAGCTATATCGAGAAGGCCAAAGAAATCTGTTCATTCGGGCTGGCCGACTTGGTCATCAATCGAAAATTGAAGTTTGGAACAGCGTACCGACGGATGACCGATGTGAAGGCAGCGGGGTTAGGAGGAGAAGTGTTCAGCGACGCGCTCGATTTCGATACAGCCTGGCTATTGGCTCGGGAGAAACTGTCGGCTGCGTCCGACAAACGCCGACAACGGGATTCGACCAAGCGAGATCTCGCCAACCGGGTCAAGGAGCTGGAATCTGAGGTTGAAGAACTCCGTCGTCAACTTCTGAATGGTAATCCAAACGGTCGACCTCGTTTCTTGCAGTCGGAAGACCCGGCCCGCCAGTTGGAAGAGCAGCGCGATGAAGCCATCGTGCGTGCCGAAGCAGCCGAAGCTCAGATCCTTGCTGTGTCCAAGGAGCGTGAAGAGCTGTTCACCGAAATACAGGAGTTGAGGCGGCTTTTCCGTGAAGCGGCCTTGGATGCAGCCGATGTCAAAGTCCAAACGCCGGCAGTCGACGGTGACCCGCACGATCACGACCGATTGGTCCCGTCGCTTAGTCACGCAACGCCAGCATAGACATAAGTCGGTGACCCAAACCAACGCCGATCGCAACGACGTCATCACTGACATCACCGGGCAGACCAGGCATGAACATCGTCGCGGCCACCGTGCGTGGCGGAAGGGTCCTACCGGGGGCCTATCCAGCCCGTAATGCGCACGCAGCCGAACCGTAACCTCCGCCGCGGAAACAACCATTAGCGTCGCCGGACCATAGGCGGATCGTAATCTCCGAGTCAGAGACGTATTGACATGTTCCCATCCGGGCCGATGATCGTCTCTGACTCCGGGAGATTACGATCCGCTAAGGCGACCATTCGATCGAAGGCGGTAGACTGGAATGGGCCTTGAGATTGTCCATTTGCGACAACGTCGATAACCAGGCGTGATACAATCCGCCATGCTTTTCATAGGATGGACGTTAATCGCGCTAGGCATAGTGATGATTTTCGGTGGGATTTTCGCTAGTCGCCGGTTCAGGCATCAGAAGCGCGTTGGCTGGATTTCGTTAGCCGTCGTTGTACTCGGCGTACCCACGGTATTTGCGGGTTGGCTGACGATAACTCGCCTAGGATGAATGCTATACCGCACCCTACTGCTCCCAGATTCAGTCCCAATATGAATGCTGTTGCTGCTGAATTCCATTCCATTTTAGACCCCCTACAAAGCACACCCTATTATCGCGATCTATCGCCAGCTTGACCGTTGTAGCCTATGCTAGGCCACCAAAATAGACATACGGGGTTAAATCTGGGAATTAATCCCATGTCAGTTCCACACCCGTGAATGGCCCTCCGTGATGTCGGAGAGGTCTAAATTTTCGGCCCACTCGCGATCAACGAGCGGGCCGAACGGTTCCTACTGCTGCCCGTCCTCGCATTTCGGTGGCGCGATCAACTCTTCGTAAGTGATCCGTCGTCCTACCATTCGCACCAGAACCGCGGCCATGGTGCGGAATCCATTGCCGGGTCCGACGTTGTGACGATACGTGAACTCATCCATATATCGGTGCAGATGTTTTGGCGACACGAAATGAAAAATACCGATGTAGCCGCGTTTGACAAGTGCCCAAAAGCTTTCAATCCCATTAGTGCTGACATAGCCATTTACGTACTGACCGATATTGTGGTTTACCTTCCCATGTTCGTAGCCCATATCGCTCAACCCGTTGTAACCCGGATAGCCGTCCGTGAAAACCATTGACCCTTGTTCCACGTGGTCGGCCACGGCATCGAGGAGAGTGTCCCGGCTGGTGTCTTTGATTGGGAAGGCGATGACAAGTCCAGCTGGAGCATCCTCGCGTATCCCGAACACCGCCGTCTTGCCATCCGTCCAGTGACCATGCAATTTTTTGTTAGCGTGCTTGTTCTTCTCCTTGCCACCCACGAACGTTTCATCCACCTGCACGATGCCGGTAAATACGGGGTCTCCCTGCTCCATCTCCTCGCGGATGCGCTGTTCCAAGAACCATGCCGTAGACTGCATGATCTCTAGGTGCTTCGACAGTTGGACGGAACTCATACCCTTGCGCGCCGTGAGCATTAGATGGATCGCCAGCAACCACTTACGCAGCGGCAAGTTGGTGCTCTCCATGGTCGTACCGACGCGGACCGAGAAGAACCGGTTGCAGTCGCGGCAATGGTGGCTCGATGGTTTGCCACTGGGAACGCGGCGCACGTTGTCGCCACCGCAACGAGGACACCATGGCCCGTCGTCGCCCCAAATAGCTTCTTCCACAAAGGCAATCGCGGCGGCTTCGTTGGGTATCCGTTCCTCAAATTTGAAAAAGCCGATGATGTCCTGCTGTTCTTTCTTGGTCTGCCCACGACGCGGAGGTGGCGTGCCCGCACGATCCGGTAGAGTATTTGGGCGTTCTTCGCCCTCGAAATAAATCTCGCCATTTGGTGTGATTGACGCTCTGCCCCTGGCCATGATGACTGTTCTCCTTTATCGGTCATCCCCCGACCCGCCGGCTCTCCCCTTTTTTCCAAGGGAGCAATGGCGCAGTCGGCTGTCAATTGTCCGTTTTTGTAAGTGAGAACCATACTGATTCCATCCATTATGCGGTGGTCCCGGCTGTGGTACGATGATGGTGTGATGGAGGCAGTGGGATTCGAACCCACGGGGGTGCTGCGACACCCCGCCCGGGTGAAAGCCGGGTCCAATAGACCGCTCTGGTCATGCCTCCGGTTCTGTTGGGGCCGGGCGATTAGCCGGCAAGCGACACGCTTGGCCCCCGCTCTTTGTCATCAAGTCATGGTGACACCTCCTCTGGTGGTGTAGGTGCCGGGATTTGAACCCGGACGGATAGGCTTATCAGGACCCCCGTTGACCAACACACCCACACCGCCAACCCTAAGCGATGACTCCGGACCGCTGTCAAACCCGCTTCATTCCCAAAAACGTCCATCCAGAGTCGGACTCCCCATCGAATGATAGGAGTGTCACAGCGAACGCCCCAGCCGTTTGCGTTGGGGCGTTCGCTGTCACAAGACGAAATTCGATATTATGTCATCGAATTTTGAGCGTGTTTAGCGATATCAAGTCGCCCACCGTACGGAGCGCCAACCATGCTGAACGACATAATCGAAGTGCATCACGCACTCCTGGAATTGCCGATTGAAGGCGCACTCGTGTTCAGCGAGTCGCGAGAATGCCACTCATACAGCAAGGCATTCCGCGAGCGCGCACAAGAATGCGAGAGGGATGACCAATCCGTCTATTCCAGGGCTTGGTCGCTACTGGAGTGCATCACCGACATAATGTTCCATCCAGGAGACAAAGCCGAACCATTCAGGCCCATGGCTCAATGGGAAAATAACAGGACCATGGTCCCGGCTGACCTTCGTGGTGAACCGGCGAACACGATTTTTGAGATTGGTATGCAAATCCAAGACCCGGAGTTGCGGGCGCGACTTTTGGATGTGGCATGGGAAGCGAATCACAACCACACGGCAGCCGAAACCGCAATTCCTGCGTATTTAGAAAGCGCAAGGAACTTATTCGACCCCGACAAATGGCCGCCTTGTGCTGAAAGATTCGAACGTGCCCTAAGACTGGCAACGATATTGAGGAAAAGTGATCTGCGCGACACAATCGTCGCCGAGATAGAAGATGCGGTGTTACGACTCGATGGACGAGACCCGTTGTTCTTGACCGTCAAACTGGTGTCGCTCTTGTTGGAATATGGCTCTAGCGACATCCAGTCTTTGGCGGACCTGTCGGACAAAGCCGCGACGATTGCGTTGGATTCATCCGGGTTCGAGCAAACACGCCGGCATCTTGAAAACCTTGGCGCTTGTTATCATCGATTGAAAGATATTGAAGGCGAGCGACTGGCGAAGGCCCGAATTGCGAATTGTTTTGAAGTACAGGGCACCATGTATATGGAAGCGGGCGAGGGCTTGGTGGCCTCACATTGGTTTCAGATGGCGTACACGACCTACCGCGAAACGCCAGGGATGCGTGAAAAGGCGGATGAAGTTTATGCCTCGCTCAGGACGGCACAACGGCAAGCCGCGGATTCGATGGAGGTATTGGAGACTAATCCAATAGACGTTACCGAACAAGTAGAGAACGCGAGAGCCGCCGTTTCGGGGTGCGATTTCCTAAAAGCCCTGTTGCGATTATTCGCTATCGTTCGACCTATCGATTTTGATGAGGCCCAACGAGCCACAGCGGAAGGATTAGAAGAGACCCCATTGATTCGTTTGGCATCTGGTGTAACCGTCGATAGCGACGGAAGAACGATCGCTCATAACACGCCAATGAATATCGGGGAACCAAATGATAATGGGGCGGAATTGTGGGAGCATACTGCTCGGAACGTGGGCCTTGAGCTTCATGTCAGGGGGCACGCGATTATTCAACCGGCAATAGAACAGTTGGCTCTGGAGCACGCACCGACATTCCGCGATGTGGATAGGATCGTTGGTAACAGTCCGCTCGTCCCGGCGGGGCACGAGGAACTTTTTGCTAGGGGTCTCTTGGCCGGCCTCAGGGGCGATATGGTGCAGGCATTGTCCGAACTGGTGCCACAGTTTGAGAACGGGCTGCGATGCCTCCTGTCCAACAATGGTATTGAAATTTCATCGATGGACAAAATGCGCGTTCAAGATGTGCGCATGATGGGCGGCATTCTTAGCCAGAGCGAATTGGGAGACATATTGGGGTCGCCAGATGTAGTCAAAGAAATGAAGGTGCTGTTCACCGACGATCACGGATTGAAATTACGCGACCGGCTAAGCCATGGGCTGATGTCGTCAGCGGACTTCTATACCGGTGGAGCGTATTACGCGTGGTGGTTGATCTGCCGTTTGTGTTTCGGACCTGTTCTGGTGGCAATATCACGGGCTGATGGGGAGTGATAACTATCAGTGAATGGGTTAGGACGGGTAAATGGGGGCAAGCCCAAAACGCATCACTCCGTATAAGGCCACCGGTATTATTGACAGCGCAACCCGGGCAATTTGACGATTGGGGGGCATGGCAGGTGAGCGAGGCGGCCTGCCGAGAGGAGACAGAGGATATGGACGAGAACGTTTGGGATGCCATCAGAGACACGCTCCGTGCGCTGGTGCGCCCTACTACTGGCCCTGCATCGGACGGCGTCCTACGCGTGGCACTGCTGTACGCGGATTTGGGCGACTTCGACCGGGCGGACGCTAAGCTCTCGGTCGTGTATCGCCATCAAACAACGGACACCCAATCGCTGATGGGAGCCGACATCGCGAGCCACGATTTGGTCCCGCCGTTTGACGTGCTCTGCGTCAACCTACCGGATGGCCAGGAAATTGACGCCCTTTCGTTTGCCCTTAGGTTCTTGCGGGTGAGACGCCCTGAGATGTTCCTGTTGCCGTCGGTGAGCCACGAATTGCCACAAGCGGACGAGTTCCTACACACGGTACGGGGCAGAACACACGGCTTGGGATATCGGGTTTATGGCAACGATCATGTCGTGGTCGGGATGCTTGGGCACCCGGACGCAGACGGTAAAATTCGCGCGATGCTGGACGCGTCGCTGGGATAGCCGTCAAACGCCGCCAATCAGAATCGTGACGGGCCGGAGCTTCACGCTCCGGCCCGTCGCACTTTCAATGTAGTCCGTGAGGCTTTGCCGCTGGTCGTCCGTCTCGAGTACCTCGGGATTGAACACGGCCTACCCCTGTTATGTCGAAGTTTTCGTCAGCGCTGGGTAAACGTGGTTCGCGACGAGATTTTTGTGGTCATTGTCTTGATTCTCGATTATCCCCTCATCCAATGCAAAATTCAGAAGGTCATTGAGAAGTTCAAGGCTGGTCATACCCTGCTTCTTTTGCAGGTATCGGACGAGTAGCGTTTTGAGAAATTCGTCCATCTGCGCGTCGTTCATTGTTGCGATCTGATGAGCATTTAGCATTTGATCACTTCGCTGGTTAGCGTCGTCGCCTGCGAAGGCCGTCGCCCGGCGTGTAATTGTTCGCCAGCCAATTGACGAACATATTGGCCCCGCTGGAATGCGTCCCAACCGTTCCCGCAGTAAGCGGAGATGCTCGCAATTCGGCTAAGTATTGTTCAAGCGCGGTTCGTACTTCACGTAACGCGGCTTCGCTTATTTTAGGCATTTTCCGGTCCTCCACTACCGCGTCAAAGGAATACCCTAGCGGCGTCGCATATCTCACCATCCGCGCCCACTTTGCCGTCGTTGCCGGGCAATGGATGCGGGCGCACTTTGGGGCTCGCCCGACTGCCTTGGTTTAGGCTGCCCTCGCAGCCGATGGGCGATGTGCGTAAATCCTCTTGATGATTGCAATTGGGCCGAATGCTAACATCACTCGGCCCAGCCATTTTATCAAATTCCGCTTCTGGTTCCCCCAGCACCGTTCCTTCTGGTAAGTTAGCGGCGCGACAGACGCGGGACTGAATCCCGTACCCAGGCGACAGCCTGTTCCCAAGCGATGGGGCCTCATGGTCCCTGTTGCGCAGGCTAACGCCTTCGGGATGCCCGCGTCTGTCGCAAGCGCCCATCCGAGCAACAGGGGCTGCCACCGACCCGCACTTTGCCCCTATTCAGGCATCCGGGGGTGAACTGTGCGCCGCAACCTGATCCTCTTCGCGCTCGCTTGCTCGTTGCTGGTGCTGACTCTATCCTGCGACACCGTTACCGCCGCCATTCCCGTGACCGGACAATGCCATAGCCGCATCGACGGCTCAGTCCTCAAGTCGGTCGAGGACCAGAACGGGAAGCGATGGCCCGTGGTGAAGTACCCCACGCTCGAGGTTCTCGGAACCACGCTTGACGATGCCTGCGGCGTCCGCTTGGAGGCCGGACAGGCAATATACCGGGATGAATCCCACCCTATCGAATGGCCCAAGTGGTGGCTTCATCCTGAGACGGGAGAGCCCATTGAACTAGGCGTATTCGGCTCTCATCGAGGGTACCTGAGCATCGACACCCAGGAATTTGAGTGGTACTGACGCTGGGCCGCGTCAATCAAGGGATATTGGGGGCTGCATCACCGATATGTTTCCCGGCAAGAAAACCTTTTTCATCACCTGGGCCGTCATGGCGGTCATTTATATCATCGTGATGGTTGCCGGCGTTCCATTCTTGCCCCTCGCCCTGGGCGTGGCTTTCTGGGGTTGGGCATTGTGGGGCGTCATTGGGGCAATCTCCAGCAAACGAAGAAACGGTTGAGGTTGGAGCGACAGCCCATGGCCAGAAATTACTACATGACCTGGAGTTTGGGGGCGGACCGACGCCCTCGGCCAAGACCTGACCGCCGCACGCTCATCAGGCTTGGGCTAGTCCTGCTGACGCTCCTGTTCCTGCTTTTGCTCGGCCTACTCGTTTTCCTCGGCCACGAGGCCCGGACGGGTGGGAACAGTAGCGGTCTAGATCAGGCAACTTTGCCCGTTCACGCCGCCTATGCGTTCGTGTTCCCGGACTTCATCCCGGGGGCGAGTGCGCCCGGGTTGCCCGATTTGTTCCGCGGCACTTGGGACTTCCTGTGGGGATGCAGCGTCATCATTCGGCTGCTGGTGCTGGGAGCATTACCCCTGGCGACTGCCATTGCGTACCGGCGGGGATTGCGGAGGGGACGCGAGGAAGACTAGTCGGGGGCCTGCCCGTTTCCTCGGGCAGGCCCCCGACGCGTGCGGACAATTGGTTTTACTTTTCCTCGGCTTCACCCAGGGCGTCGGTGTAGGCCAACTCGAGGCAGATTTGCAGTGACTCACTGAATGCGTCCGAGTTGTCGATGTACTTCCGGGCGCGTTCCATGAAGAATGTCTGCTGTCGTTCGTCCAGGTCCGGGCAATCGTCGAGGTAAGTTGTCAAATCATCGTCCGTGATCCGGTAGACGTACTGGCAGCGCTGGGTAAGCTCCTCGGCCAGACTGCGGAGCGGCTCGGGAACGTCGCAGGCTCGACCGAGCCTGGTGACTTCAATCGCGCATCGGATCTCCGGCACAGTGAACTGGGGCTCTTGCGTTGCGGTCATTGGTATTCCTCCTATATGTGGGATGATCCCAGGGAATACCAGTGGCGGGAAACGCGTCAATTATGGTAGTGATTGCGCCAAACAGAGCCAGGGTTGTATTAATGTCGAGACGTCACATCTGATAAGGTTGTGGGCCGGCAAATGGACGACCGACCCACCGCGCAAAGGAGAACGATATGAAGGCCTCTTTGCAGGTACAATCGCAAACCATGGACGACGCTCTTAAAAGCCAACTCATGTCGCCAATGCCGCAGTTTCACCTCCAGGCGAGCGAGCGGATCGGCCCGCTGGACTTCACGTTTGAAGCTGGGAATAATTCCGGGACGACGACGCTGAACGTTTCCGTGGAGGACATCCCCGACGGCGATGCAACCTCCGGTGATGTCAACCTTCGAACGGTCGCGGACGCCGTGGCCGTGTACAAACAGAACCATCCGCGTACCCGCTATTTTCCGGTCAGGTCCACAGCCAAATCACCGAAGGAGCAGAAAGGTACATCGTCGCGGAAAGGCAGGGGGAGCAAATATCTGCACTGAGCCCACCACCGCTATTCTATTGCAGGAGACGTGCCTGCTAACTGGTGGAACAAATCTTTTTGCCGGATCGGGGGACGAACGTTGTGGAAATCGCATCAACCATTGTGGCTATGATGATCGACCTTTTCGAGACGTGGGCATGGCCTATAACAGCGTTGGCGCTTGGGTTCATGTTCCGGCCTTTCATAAAAAAGGCTATAGAGGAACTGCTGCCTCGACTGGCGAGATTAAGTTATGGAAATGCCAGTGCCGACTTTATCACTCGAGAGTTGACACAAGCAACTGCGGAACCCGTCCCTATAGACGCGGAGACGCGCCGTGAAATACAGGACAGTCCTCTGGGCACTGTCGTTCAGTCTTGGCAGAGATTTTTGTGGGAATCAGCGGAGATTCTCCGCGAGTACGGAACCCCAGTGAGAGATCGCTCCCCGATGCGGGTGATTCCTGCTCTCCTCCACACTGAACTCATAGATCAAGGCACCTACGGATTAATCGAACGTCTCAGGGTGTTAAGGAACCAAGCAGTTCACGAGCCAGATCACGTCCCCACTCCAGAGGGCGCAGACCTCTATTTCAGGACAACAGAAGGCATAATCCGGACGATGAGGAACAAATTACGGGTTAGGGCCGACTCCGACTTTGGCTGAGGGGCCTTTGACATCACGGCATATATCGTCTTGAATGGTGCACAGCGGATGGCCCAGGCATTTGGGGTTGCCTGGGCCGCTGGTGTAGCTTCCGCCCCTGCCTCGGCTACGGCCTGTCTAGCGATTAAACGTGTCCGGGGGGACGGCAATAGTCGATCCCACATCGAAGGTAGCGGTTGGAGTGGGTGCACATACCGCCCTGGATAGGCCCCGTCCTACCGAATGTGGTACAACTGCGCGACCCCATCATCAAGGCCGACCAGGCGACGATCGTCGGGTCGCTTCAAGGACACTGGCGAGCGGAACCCATTTTTGAATTGACCGGGTCTTGGTACTGTTCCGGGCGTATCACAAAGATTTCTGAGTGCGACCGTGAAATCGAAGACAGACTTGAACGCCCAGACGGCCGTAGCGACGGCGCGGCGCCGGCTCCCAACGGCAAAAAGCGAAATTAGCGAAACCCGCGCTGCTTCGATATCCGGAGCCACATCTTCCGGATGACCGGGGTCTACCTGACCCGGATCGACGGTGTGCACGGCTGCACAACGTTGAAAATGATCAGTGAGATTGGCACGGATATGACCAGGTGGGATGGCGCCGGCCACTTCGCTTACTGGCTGGGACTGAGCCCTAACAACCGGGGCACCGGTGGCAGGGTCATCAGCTCAAAGACCAAATCATGCACCAACCAGGCTGCGGCAGCATTGCGCTTGGCAGCCGACGCGAGGCGCCGCCTCGACAGTGTCCTGGGGCCGTTGCTTCACCGAAACAAGGCGCATCCGGGAGCGTCCCAGGCAATACCTCCACCGCCCCAAGCTGGCACGGGCCTTCCATTCCTCGAGTTGGTACGCCCAAGCGTAGGTGGAATCTGGCCTATAGTACTACGAGAGCCAGTTTCGGCAGCACGCTTTGCACGCGGCAAGAAGGCGGTGGCCCAACTGGGCTACCGGGTTGAGCCCATCCACGATCGAGATTACCGGAGATCAAGCGTTCCACAACCTAGACAGCCACCGCCGCGCGCGAACCCCGGTTAGTCGGGACGCCCTTGCCGCCCTTTACAGCAAGGCTCGACTGGGTGTCCCCATCGGCCCCATGTCCGAAAGCATCACGCTATCGATCGTGTAGGTCGACGGCGAGCGACCGGCGGTTCGCTTGATCAGGTCAACGATCACTCTTCGGTTTAGGAGGTCGAGGATCGCGTTTCCGTAAGCCGCGCGACGGGTCACGGTGACGGTTATGACGTTTCCGCTGCAGAGCTCAAACCTGGCAAATTCACTTAAAGGCAAATGGTAAACGAATTTGCCCTTGGTGATTGAGTTCGTTTCAACAATATCCACCAACTTCCGGTGATAGTCATTCAAACCCGCGCCGGAGGTGTTTCGGAAGAAAGCGTTGGGGACGTTAACAGCGCAGATCAGTCCGGTGTCGACGGCGAGTTCGGCCAATTCCCGCAGCGATGTCAGGGTGTCCGATGGCAGTCGCGCCACCGCGAGACCCAGTTCTGGGGCCACGCCGGCAGCACATCCCTGGACCATGACGACATCGTACGCCGCTCCTCCTAATTCGGGCAGTCCGGTGACGGTGAGGCCACCTCCGGTCGTAGGCTGACACGAAACAGGCATCCTTGGTTGGTCAGGTTGTTTGGGTGCCGTCCGCATCACTGCGCCGAATAGTCGGAGCGACAACGTACGCCCCATTTCTTCATCGGCTCGCGATGACTTGGCACGTGACACGGTAATTCTGATCGGGTCGGTCGATCCATATTCGGGCATATTTGTTTCCTCACTCTCGCATTACCCTTGGGTTTGCGGCATTGATGAAAAAGTGTATTCCCCCAGTGAGAATGCCGGTTTTGTGGAAACTGCCCGTTCATCTTCGCCCAAATGGCGGCCTTACAAAAAGGGCACTAAGTTGACCTCGTTCGCGATGCTCCCATGATGTTTGCGATACTTGACCGATTCGACCCTGCGCTGTCGGTCGGGCCGTTTTTCATCGGCGGTCACCCGTATCATCGTGATATCCAGTTGCGCGTGTGTGGCTGTTTGCTCGACAAACTCCATGCTGGATACACCATATGAGAAACCGACGAATCCAGATTTTGCTTGGAATGCCAAGGTCGTTGACGGTAACACTGAACCCAGCAAACTCACCCTGGCACGTTTAACGTTCCGTTACCAGCAGTCATGATAGGACGATTCCTTTGCATTTGAATTACAATCAGAATGTGGATCCTACACCGCACACATCCGCAGGCGGGCTTCAGACCATGAACGCCATCGACAACGTCGGTGAAGCGTTCCACGACGCCTCCCGCGAGGCGGCGAAGACCAGGCATTTTTGACGTGGCACGGCCACGGCCCACCCCGCGACACAATGGGAAGCCGCAAAAATATCGGAGCCCAACGACTGCGACTGTCAACCCGCCGACAACGGCGCCACTTCAACTGCTTGGCCGCCTGCCACTACGCCGGATGTGTCGAGGTCTTGCATCTAACCAAAAGGCTTCTCGGTCGTCGCCAGTGGTTTTTGCGTTTCGCGCTCGGGTCCAGGCAGCACGCGGTTGCCGTTAAATGCAGAGTACGCCGTGCGCACCATCACCTGTCTTCCCCGATCGCTCGGGGCGGTAGCGACTAACCACATATGAGGGACAGCAGTTGTGACTAGCGCAACGGAGTTACTGGCAATTCGAACTCCTCGAGGCATTCGTGATGGACAACACTGAGCAGACCGTCGATGACGCCTTTGAGATGATTGGAAGAGCGATCAACCGAATAGGCGATGCGGACGACATTGACGTTGCGTTCCCCGACGACGGAGCGGTCGGTTGCGCGATTTTCTGAACACTACTACCCGTCCAGCAGCCCATTGCGGACTGCCCAGGCCACCAAACCCTGCCGGGTGCCGGCTCCCAGTTTGTCCTGGATGCGGTAGACGGTGTTGCGGACGGTGGAAGGGCTGTTGCCCTGCGCCTCCGCAATGTCCGCATAGGAACTGCCGCTGGCGAACATCGTGAGCACCTCCCGTTCCCGCTCGGTGAGCAAGTGCTGGTTCCCTTCGTGGACGGGCTTCGGCTGCCTGTCCGCCACGGCAGCGGCCCGCCTGAGAACTGGAAGGGGTATCCGGACCCGGCCCATCGCAACGTCCCTCACCGCTTCCAGAAGATCCTCCAGACTGGCGTCCTTGACGACGTACCCGGCCGCGCCGGCGGCCACCGCCGTGATGACCGTGTCGTCATCCGTTGAGGCCGACAGCATCAGCACCCGGGCATCGGGCAGGAACTCTACGATCTCACGACAGGCCTCGACTCCACCCTTTCCGGGCATTATGACGTCCATGATGACGGCATCCGGTCTAAGATCCCGAGCCATCAAGACCGCCGCATCACCGTCGGCAGCCTGCCCAACCACCTCGAATTCTCCCGAGTTCTCCAGCACCCGCTGCAGGCTGCCTCTCACTAGGGGATGGTCGTCCACCAGCAGCACCCGGGTCCGTGAGTCTTCAGACATGTCGCACTCCTCATTCAATTCCGGCCGGTCCAGCACGGTCATCCGGTTCTTTCAATAGGAATCACACAGGTCACCGAGGTTCCCTCCCCAGGCCTGCCCGAGGTCGCCAACAACTGGCCGCCCATCCGCTCCGCCTCCGTCTTCATGCCGGCAAACCCCCGCCCGCGTTGTGCGTAGTCATTGGGAAGCCCGACCCCGTCGTCCTCCACCGTCAGGCGGATGCCGTCCACCTTGAAATCGAGCACTACGTCCACACGTCCTGCATCAGAGTGGCGGAACGCGTTGGTGAGCGCGTTGTGGGCAATCGAAAAGAGCCGAGAACGGGTGTCCACGCTCAGATCGGGCTCGACCCCTGATTGCGTCATCCTGGTGGGCACCGACGTGATCCTCTGGAACGTCTCCGTGTGTTCACGTAACACGGACCCCAGGTCCCGGCCCTCGAAGAGCCGTCCGGCGTCAATGGAACGTCTCAGTTCCCACATCACGGAACGAGACAACTGGGAAGTCGCCGCGAGCGTCTCGGAAAGCTCCGCATTGGAGTTGACTGCCAGCGCCCGGGCGCTCTCCACCCCCAAGCCGATCATGTAGACAGACTGCGCCGCCGTGTCGTGGATCGATTGGGAGAGATCGATCCGTTCCTGCTGCAGTGCTCTCTCCCGCTCCGTCGCCCTCATCCGGCCGAACCGCTCGAACCTGGCCACCAGGTTGACGGCCAGCACCACCGTGTACATCACCGCCACCCGCACCACCAGTGTCACGTCCTCTCTGGCATCCCAATCGAGTCCCCCTCCTGCCGCCAGGCACACCAGAGTGTACGTCAGGGCAACCAGGGTGACCCACACCAGGTTGAGTTTCAGCGACGTGAACAGCACGGCAAAGGCCGCCAACGCCGGGTAGTACAACAGGTGAGTGAACAGGGTCGAGAACCCGCCTGAGATCCACACCAGACCCGTGACCAGCGCAACGTCCGTTGCGCTCAGCGCCAGCATCCAGCGCCCGGGCAACGTCCGGCCCGACCACAGCCGGTGGTGAACCAACCCGTTGAACACGATCAGCAAGCCAACAAACACCCAGTAGGAGGTGTACTGGGACGCCGGGTAGTCAAAGGGACGCTGGACAATGAGCGCCACGCACAGCGCGGCCACGCACCAGCGGACCCAGACCGAGACCACGGCGGCAAAGCGCACCTCATAGGGCCCGGCCCAGTCGCCGCGCCAGAACCGGTCCCGAAGCAACCTGAACGGCCGGATCAGCAAGGCAGTCGCCTCGGCCCTACCAGATAGCCACTGCGCACGGTTACACCTCATTCGTCCCCAATATCGTCGTTCCGTCAATGTACCGTCTCAAGGCGGTCGGGCAAAAGGCCGAAACTGAGAACTCATCTGAACATCATAACTGCGATTGCGAACGTTCCTATAGACAGTGAAAACGGCCTTACATCAACGCCGGGCGCGATGCTAATAATTTCACAGACATTGTCAGCATGTTGGCTGGGTCACGCCGAGACTCACCTGCGTTGACCGAACCGGGCGCGAGACACTGCGCCAGATCGCGTAACTGAACCGGCGGAAGGAGGCCTCGGATTACATACGAGAAAAGCGCACCAGCGACCACGCTTTGCTTCTTGAGGTTCCCCAAACTTGGGCACAGTCCCTGTTGGGACGGCACCGTGTCCCGACGTCGAATGCCGGTTGGGCAGAACGTACCAGTGCCACCAGACGATGATTCTCCACTTGTGCGACTGGTCAGGCCACAACGCAGTCGTTTGAGGTGACCTATGTCCAGCGAAACCACCCGTCAAGCGGCCATCATTGTCGCTGTGCTGACAGTATGCGCCGCGGTTCTGTTCATGCTCTCGCAGGCCGGCACATCCGCCCACGCTTCGCATCTTCCAGCGTCCGTCCTGGGTGTGGGACACAATGACCTTGGAGTCGAGCAACCGCCTCTGTCGAAGCACACGAGGGGTGATCCAGTCGGGCAAACCCGTGATCTTTCGGTGATGATTCTGCGAGTGAAACCCAGCTTATCATTGCCTGGCGGGAACGTGGAAGCGATCGTGCTGGTGGATTACGAAGGCAATGAGCCGGCGCCCACAAGCACCTTGAGATTTTATCGCTCCGTTGACGAGGTGATCTCGTCGTCCGACACGGAACTGGTGTCGTACGAGGTGACGTTCCTGCCCCTGGAAATCCGTAAGGGGTATGCCTACCGGTTCACCGCTCCTGAATCTTCCGGGACCCGTTACTACGGGGCATGCGCGGATGCGGTTGCAGATGAATCGACCGTGGCCAACAACTGCTCCGACGCGGCCACCTTGATGGTGGCTCAGAGCTACTGACGGCGGGGGACGATGGGGTAGATCGAGCCCGTCATGGCCGCTGCAGTTTGGGAATCGGGAGTGCGCTCTTTCGTCGAACTCAGGACCACTTCGACGAGTTCTTGCATGACTGCGTTACGGAGCGATCGGATTGGAGAATGAACCATCAGCGTGGTGAAACTCCAAGCGTTTCGCGATGCGCCGAGCCTCGGCGGCGGGAAAGGTCTCGTACAGGGAGGCCATTCGGTGAGTGTTCAGGTTGTCGAGTACCACGCATTTCGTCGAACTTGCGGAAACGGTTGTCTTGGACCCAGTCCCGCAACACGCCGTCTAAACCCTCATCGGCGGACCGCCTTTTGACCCGATACACCATGCCTTCGGCTACATCCAAGGCCGACGCCACCCGCGTCGTGTTCCACCCTTCATCGATCTTCAGCAGAATGCGGGCTCGGGTGACGATGCGCGCCGCGTGTTGGCCGCCCCGGACCAACCGGTTCAGCCGTTCTCGTTCCTCCGTTGTCAACTGTATCGTGTATCGCTTCCCTGACCCGGCTGCTGAACCACCCCGCAACCCAATTTGGCGTCAGCGTAGCAGCACGATGACCCACACCCCAAAACTCTCAATACTCGTTTAAACCAGCACTAGCGGAGAACTTGCTCGTGAACACCCACGCCCTACGGCTTCTGGAGACGGCCGTTCGGAAGCCCTGCCACCAGCGCCTTGTGGAGGCGGCCCACAGTTGCACTGTGTGGGCCGGCTCCTTCCCAAAACGGCGCGTCCTCAAAGTAGCCCGGCCGCCAGACGTGAACCAACGGAAAACGCGCAGCGGAGCAATATCCGTATTCCCGCACGCCTGGAGCAGTTCAGGGAAATGTCAACCGGTCGAGGTCGCAGAGCGTCCACCGCCCTGACTCCGGTCAGAGCCTTAGCTCCGGTCCAAGGAAGACAAGAGCCAGACAGATATGGAGACGCCATGCAGCCCCGCGAGGAACTGTCAGAAAAAGCGGAAGCCCTGTTTCGCGAACACCTGGAACGCGAGATCGGAACCGTGATCCGGTTCGCACCAATCTCGGCAGAAGCCAGCCACGACGACGAAGGGAGAGCGACCTTCCAAGTCACCATCGTCTACGAAGGCGAGATCGAAGAGACCAACGGCAAGAGTGAAGCTGCGGCCCGCAACTCCGCGGAGAAGGTGATGGAGGTACTCGAACTCCACGCCATGCCCACCTGGGTCTTCGTCCCCGAGCACGAGTACCCGGGCTACCTGAGGAGGCGGGCGCAAAACCCCCCGGCCACGTTGCGTGAGCGACGGTCCACTCGTATGCCTGATAGGCGACAGTGAGCTGACGCGCAAGGCCTTGCCATATCGAGGGCATTCATGGAGCCCAAAGCGTGGTTAGGAACAGTATGGAGATAACAGCATGAACGGACAGTGACTGCACTCCGTAGTTATCCCTGGCGCGGGCGCGGGTGGCTGGGTCTCGCTTTCAGCAGCGCCGCAACGAGAAACAGAACTGCTCCGCCGCCGAAAATCACGAGGCACGTGGCCCGATCCGTCCAATCGCCTGCATCACAACAACGGAGCAACAGGGTATGAGCGCAGCAGCAGTCGCAGACGCCGTCCGTGAGGCCATGGCAACCCGCGAAAGGCATGCCGGCTGGCTTTCCTCGGACAAGACGCGGCTGCGGTGCGCCGTAATCGACCCGATTCTGTGGACGCTGGGCTGACGCACATGGGATCCGTCCGAGTGCCAGCACAACACGTCCCTGCACAGGCGGGGGCAGCTCGATTACGTGATGCTGGAACCCGATGGCCAGGTCGCCATCGTCATCCTAATCACAACGTCCGCGCCGCCGCGGGAACACCACCGCCGGAAACTGGCGATGCTCGTTAGCGGCGTCCACCGCGGCGTTGCGGCGCTGACCAACGGTACGCGGTGGGAAATTTACGACCTGTCCCTCCCACCCCGAGGCTTGGTCGGCAAGATGGTCGAGAACTTCACGCTGGACACCAGCGACGCGGTCGAGATCGAGGACGCGGCCCTCGCTCTCGACTATTGGCTCGGCAAGGACAGCAGCCATCATGACGGGCAGAACCTCGAGCAGTAGACCGAGTCGGGCGGACGCCGGCGGCTTGTCGTCGGGCACGCCGGCACAAAAGAGCTGGGGCGGAAACCTCGCAAGGTAATGCATGAAACTGCCGAGACGACACGTTGCCGCCTTGGTGGGATGACTGCGGTGTCAGATGGAGCGCGGGCACATCACGAACCGCCACTGCCGGATCAACATCAGCGTGGAGACGAGGGCGTGAAACCGTTGCGCCGGACCACCTTCAGCAGGATCTGGACACGATTCAAGGCGCTCCCGGCCGGAGCCAAGCTGATGCTGAGCGTCTTCACGTTCTGCGGAGCCTACAGCATCGCGCAACTCGTCCAGAGCATTTCGGCCGGCCAAATCACGTTCGTCATTGGTGGCGTAGCCTTCGCGGCGCTGAGCGTACCACTCATCATCATCGCCTGGCAGGGCCGTGAATCGGACCAGGAGGATGCGGACCCGCGGCCATGACGCGCAATATGGGCATCGAACGTAGGAGCGACCACAGGGAATACGCCAGCATGGACGAACCGATTGCGCCCACCCGTAGACGTTCACGGCCGATGCCGGACGACGTCGTGAATCGAAAGAACGAACTCGACGGTACGAGGGCCGTCGGCGAGCATCGAACGCAAGGTAGTTTCGTGAAGGTCTTGTGACGAGGCCCAAAGGATAATGAAATTGCTCAGAGTCCCGCTGTCCAATCTCACCCCATCGCTGGTTGGCGCGGCGGTGATGGTTGCTGCCACAGGGGTGGCGTGCGCGTGCGCGACCGACCAGGTGGAAATCCTCTCGGGCGTTTCCGACGACCATATCCTGTTCGGTCAATCGGCGGTCTTCAGCGGGCCCGCTTAGGATCTGGGCAGGGATATGCGTCTGGGTATCAAGGTTGCGTTCTATGAGGTGAATCAGGCGGGCGGCGTTCACGGCCGCCGGTTGGAACTCAAGACCATGGACGACTCTTACGAGACCGACTACGCTTTGCACACCACCAGGAGGCTCATTGAGAAGGTCGGGGTTTTCGCCCTGATCGGGGCGGTCGGGACGCCCATGACCCGCGTCTCAAGCCCGCTGGCCCACGAAGCCGGCGTACCGTTTCTTGCCCCGTTCACCGGGGCGGAGTTCCTGCGCGACCCTGGTCTGCACAACGTGGTCAATCTCCGCGCTTCGTATTACCAGGAAACGGAGGAGATGATCGCGCGCTTGACCGAGGACTTGGGGGTAAGTCGCGTTGCAGTCTTCTACCAGGACGATTCCTTCGGTGCCAACGGTCTGGAGGGTGTGCGGCGGGCTCTGGAACTCCGCGGGCTGGAACCGGTGGGAGCCTGGGATTACCAACGGAATTCCGGCGCGGTCAGGCAGGCGGCATCCAGCCTGGTTGAGCTCGACCCTGAAGCGGTCGTATTGATCGGCACGCAAGACGCGGTGGCCTCCACGATAAAGCTGGTGAGCCGCGACATTCGCCCGGTATTCATGACGGTTTCCTTCGTGGGCGGAACCGCCCTGGCGAAGGCGGTGGAAGGCCATGGGCGCGGTGTTTATGTCACCCAGGTGGTTCCCTTTCCCGAGGACGCCAGCCTGCCGGTGGTCGCCGACTATCACGCCGCCCTGGCCCGGTACGATCCCAGTGAGGAACCGGGATTTGTTTCCCTGGAAGGATACCTGGCCGGTCGCCTCGCCATCTTCGGTCTTGAGGCCTGTGGTCGTGAGCTCAGCCGCGAATGCTTCATGGACAGCCTGAATACGACAGGCGTCATCGACCTCGACGGATTTCAGCTCAAATTTGGCCCCAACGACAACCAGGGATCGGACTCAGTGTTCCTGACCGTGGTCGGTGCGGACGGGGAGTACCGCCAGGTCGATAGGCTTGATCGGCAATACTGAATCGCGCCGGCAGGCTGCTGACCCCGCAGGCGTTGGCAGACCCAGACTCCGGGAGCGAACCGCGGACGGTGGCAAACAACTCCCATGGACACCGTCGCCAGCAGGATGATCAACATCGCCATATTCATTTGTCTGCTTTCCTATCGTCTGCTGGAGGACCATCGCCTGGTGGCACTGGTAAGTTCTGCCCAACCGGCAGTCGACGTCGGGGTACGGTGCCGGCCCAACAGGGACTGCCTCCAGGTTGGGGTAGTCTGAAGAAGCGGGGCGCGGTCTATGGTGCGTTTTCTCCCATGCAATCCGAGTCCAACGTCCGCTGGTTCAGTTGCGCGATCCGGCGCAGGGTCCCGCGCCGAGTTCGGTTGATGTAGGTGAGTCTCGGCATGACCCAGCCAACATGCTGATAATGTCGGCGAGATTGATAGCGCCGCACTCGGCAGCGGGGTAAGGCCGTTTGCACTTTCTATAGGAACGTTCGCAATCGCAGCTGTGATGTGCAGATGAGTTATCGGTTTTGGCCTTTGGCCAGGCTGCCTTGAAACGGTACATTGGTGAAACAGCAACGGTGGGAACGAATGCGGTGCAACCGTGCACAGTGGGTATCTGGTCGGGCGGAGGTGCCCGCGTTGGTGAACCTACCGTTCAGGTTGCTGCGGGACCGGTTCTGGCCCGGATACTGGGCCGGACCCTGTGAAGCGCACTATGCCGCCTTGGTCTCGGTCTGGGTCCGCTGGTGCGTGGCCGCGCTGTGCGTGGCGTCGGAAGGTTTCTCACTGTCGGTCGCTGACCCCGACATGTAGGAACTACCGGTGGCTCTGTACCACCGACTTGTAGATTCCCTCGCCTACGCTGCTTGAAATGCGCAAAGTCCAGACAAGAAGGTCACCGACTGGGCGCGGCAGATGGTCATGCTACTGCGTCCCTGTCTACTACAGCACCCGCTGGTGCTGGTGGACGACAGTGGTTATGCCGTCGAGGCCCGAGTTTCAGCCACAGAGCCACCAGGACGACCGCGGCAGGCGTTTAGGGTAAACCGCTCTCGAAGCCTGCAAACAGACCCGGCGGGGGCCGACAAATCGCGAATTGCGTCCCCCGCCAACGTTCACTCAAACGTGAACCCCGCCACCGACCATCCTCCGGCTCAGCCCGTCGCCACCCTCTGGCTGGAATCAGCCACCACCACTGGATGCCCGAGGTCAGCAGCATTGCCGGCGCTATCGTAGACACCGCCTCCACTCGCACTCAGGCTGTTGGCTGAAATACCGATGCCATCCATGTCCGTGTCGCCGCCCTGCACCACGTAGCGGAAGACCGACGAGGTCAGGGTCGCCGACGCTTCAACCGTCGCCTGGCGTGCCACCCCACCGATGTCTAGCTCAAGGCTCAGTGATCCCTTGCGCACCACCCGCTCGTCAAATGTCACCTCCACCGTGATGTCCTCACCGGCAGCATAGGCATCACCGTTGGCCGGCCGAGACGTGAATCTGATCGAAGACACGGCCGGTGGACGCGCGTCCACCTTGTGCTTCGCCTGGTGGCCAGTGCCCAGGTAGTAGGGATTACGCTCCACGTCCGTGCCCTTGGCCTTGATGGTGCCGGCACCCGCGAAGCCGCTCTCTTCGGTGCCCAACACGATCCCCACACCCTCGGTGTCCATGTCGCCAGGACGCACCGTGTAGCCGAAGGTCAGCGTGTCCGTGCCAGAACCGCGAAGGTAGTCAGCCTCTCTGATCACGCCATCCCAGTTGTAGTCCACCACACCAAGATGAAGCTCCACCGACACGTCGCCATCCACGACAACGTCCGTGTCGAACCTCATAGAAACCTCGAGGACCTCGTTGGCGCGGTACGCGCTCCATCCGTCCGAAGGTGAGGAGATTATCCGCGTCTCCTGCACGTAGGGCCGCCCATCAACCTTCTGTTTCCAGCCACCAGTCACGCCTTCGTGACCATACTCGACCGGCACGTCGGTTCCCTCGGCAAAGATGTCGCCGCCGAAGCCGTAAGCAGGGCTGCGGTCATCGCCCGTGGCCGCGGCGGCCACCTTGATCCCGTCGTCGTCGAAATCTTCAGGCTGCACCAGGTAGCGGAAGATCAGGGATCTGGTACCTGAACCAGCCTCGTAGCTGGCGCCCCGCCAGGTGCTGTCGTCCTCGTCGCCGAGGTACAGGGCGAGATTCGCATCGGCGCCAGCATCGACCTTCTGGTCGAAGTCCACCGCAATGTCGATGGCGTCGCCGTTGTGGTAGGCGTACCGGTCCAAGGGTTGCGAAGCGATGCTCACGTGGACGATCTCCGGCGCGTCGTCGTCTTCAATCGTCACGACGCAGTGGTGCCACACGTCATCGTCCCAGAAGCCGATGGCGAATGTCTCATCGTGCTCCGGCAGCGTGTCCTCCTTGGTCACGATGGGAGCACGCAGCGTACTCTCACCACCGCTGGACTGCACCTTGAAGCCATGGTACTCCACGTAGTCGTCGCCATCGGCAGTGTGGTACCGGTGATCCGTGAAGAAAAACGCCGACTTGATCTTGTGACCGGAACGGCGCACTCCGATTGAACCGGTGTTGCCCTCCTCGATGGGGTCGGGACAAACCGCATAAACACCGCCGTGGTCAGCATGAGCCTCGCTGGGCATGCCCAACGCCACGGCCACGACTGCAAGCACCGCGAATGCAGCCAAGGCAGCGAGTGGGAAAACGTTCGTAATGCCGAACCATCGTCTCAAATCTCGTTTCTTCCCTTGCATATCGGGCCTCCTGTCCAAGTAAGTTATGTTTTTTATCCAAGTCAGTTATATGTTTAATTGTACACCCATACCCGTCAGATTTACGGAGCACAGGACTGCAGGCGGACTCATGCGTGCGAGTTACTGCGTTGACCGCTGGATCAACAGCCACGATCCCAGCGGATCCAACAGGCGCACCATCCAGCCGGACCCCAGTGCCAACTGCAGCTACATAGGCCACCACGCGACCGGCTGGTACTCAACAGGCATAACGCCCTCGTCACCGACGTCAAGACCGGCCAGGAACGTCCCTGGTACCGCTACCAGCTCATGATCTACCAGTACGCCCTGACGCGGGCATTGCCCGAGCACTGCGACGCGCGCATCGCCGGCAGGGTCTCAACCCACGCCAAATGCACGTGCTTACAAGGTGACACCACCCGAAATCGCCTTGCGGTGGGTTCCAGCATTGACACATCTGACGGCCCCCAATACGCTTCGCCTCGTACCTGCGTAGCGGGAGACATGACGCCTTATGGAACAAATACGGTGGTGCCACGAATGTCAGATGGAGAGTCCGCTCACTGCTGACCATTGTCTGCACTGCGGCGGATGGAACACCGTAGTGACCACGAAGGGGACAATGGGGTGGCGGCTCGGCTTTCTTGACCGCAGGAGCGCACTGCTGCTGCTGGGCCTGTTCGGCTGCGTGGCAATTATCGTCACGATGGTCATCCTGTCGTAACCACAAACCACGGCAGTACGAGGCTGTCAGTGGCGGCCACGGTTCCGCCACGCGAGCAGTATAATCCCTGTCGCAAGATGAGAGGCGGAACTCGCCCGCAGACTAGCCGACGGTTGCGGGAGCGTGGGTGCTCCATGGCTTGTTGTGCGAACCGCCAGCCACCGACTTCGACAAGACCAGGTGGCTGTTGAGCCACGCCACCCTCGTCAACGAACGCATCAGAAACTGGGAAGTCGGCGGCTTTGAAGTCGACGTCGAAGCGCAGAACCGATTTGGTCTGCGCGGCAAGACGGCAACGCTGGCCGGCAGACCGGACATCATCTCCCACCGCGACGATGAATCCGTCATTGTGGACGCCAAGACCGGCCAGGAAGGTCAGAGCCACGCCGTCCAGGTCATGATCTACCTGTACGCCGTCCCCAAGGCGCTCGAACCATATCGGAACGCCAAGCTACGCCGCAGGTCACGTACCGCGACGACACAGTCCGCATAACGGCGGACGCTGTGCACGACACGTTCATCGAGAACCTCGGCGCGCTCATCCGATGGCTCTCTCGCAACGAACCAGCGAGGCGGGTACCGTTGGGGCGGGAGTGCCGTTTCTGCGACATCACGGCCGGTGACTGCCCAGCACGCGTCGACGCTGACCATGACGACGAGGCCGCCACCACCGACGACTTCTGACCAGCGCGGCCAAGCACGACCTGACCAATCGCAAACGCTGTGACACGCAGGCACCACTACGGCCATCACGCGACCCACTTCGGGCGGAAGAAAGCCGGCCAGCATTGAACACACAGACCCGCCCCGTTCCGGCCGGCTCGTTACAATTTGAACATACAACGGCTTGTGTGGTACAAATCCGGGCGTATTGGCGGTGGTCAATGCAGGAGAAGGCGGTATGCGCGGTGTCCGAGCAGCGACAGCACACTTGCCGGCCGGCCCGGCTGTAGGCCACCCATCGCTGCCTAGCTGGCTGTCCGAGAAACACGGTTGTTGAGGTATTGGCATAAGATGGTTCCAGCACGAAGCTGCCGGTGAACCACGATGAGCAAGAGCTACCTTCCCTATGATCCGGATCAACGACTGCTGCTGCGCCAGGCCTTGCAGGAGTGGCTGCCCGAAGACCATCTGGCCGGTGGTGACAGTCTCCCAGCCGTCGCTGGGCGCCTCGCGACCCACGAATAGCTGCGGTGGGTAGTGGGGCAATGTGCGGCCGGCCGCAGCCACGCACGTGATGGTCGCGGCCCGATCCGCTGGCAGGCGGCCCAGGCGGTACTCCGCGTCGTCAAAGAGCCATACCGGTTGCTCCGATCCCTCCAGGCAGGGATGCCACGACGGCGTCGGGAAAGGTCATCCAGTGAGGTATCAGGCCAGCGGCTGACGCCGCGATGACCGCTCCCTGGATGAATAGGCGAGCATCCCGTGGCGGTCCAACTCGCCGTCGTCCACGTTGAAGTGCCGAGCGTAGAGCAGCAGGGCGGCCTCCCGGTCCAGATCGATGCCCGTGTCGCCCAGCAGCCGCAGCCAGTCCGTTTCAGCCCGGGTGGGAACGTAGTCCACCTGCGGTTCATGGGAGAGAGATGCCATCCAGCCGCCAGCACTGAGGGAAGGTCATCGTCGGGCACGTAACATTCCTGAGCCAGCCTTCTCCAGGACCTGCAGCACGCGCCGCTGGGTGAACTCGGGACGTTCGGCGGCCCGGGCCGCCAGGTCAACCATCCGGGCGAGGCCACTGCGGCGTGCGTCCCGGCACCCAGGGTGGCTGGTGTGAAACCAACCGACGCCGCGGCCGCAATATTGACGACTGCCCATGCTCGTCTCCCGGGCGAGACTGGGGCCATGATATGACATATCGCAAATTGCTGCCCGTCGGACGATGGCGCACGTCAAGGCTGAATCCGTGGGCAACAAACGGTTGTCCCCGATCAGGCCAACCGCGCCCGGCAGGGAAGTTCGACAATGCAACCAGTCGGGCGACTCGCCGGAGTGACGAATTCGCCTCGTTGAGACCCATGGCGGTGGGCAAGCACGGGCGGTGCGGGTTATAGTCGACGGCGCAAAATTAACGTTGGTTGACGCGATGCCGCCCGTCCGGGGCAACGGAGCGAACAGTATGGTGTGGATACGAGTGGAAGTGGCGGGTGATGCTGACGAGGTGGTTCGGGTCATGGGCCACCTGGGCGGCGCAACCGTCCGTGTTCCTGGTGGGGAACAGCTCCCCGCCATGGGGCAGGATCGGTCGGAGACCAACCCCGTGTTGGAGCGGTCGGCGGCGGAAATCTCCCCAGCGCCACTGTCCAGTGGCTGGACGGAGGAGTTGGCCGCCGACTTCGCGGCGAGCCTGGGCGCTGCGGCCAGGCGTATGGCGCTCTGCGTGTGGCAGGCCGGTACCGCGGGCATCCGCCGACGTGCACTTTGCCAGCGTACAGACCTGGCTCCGGCGGAGCTGCGCTCGTTGCTGATGCGGATGGGCCACGCGCTGCGGAGGTTTCAGCGGGAACGGGAGATGACGCTTTCCCGGCCGGTGGTGGGCAACAGCCCGCTGCAGAGCTACTTCGTCGATCCCGACTTCCCGGCGGTGGCGGCGTCCTGGATGTTCGGCGAGAGGGTTCCGGACCAGCCTGCCGAGGGCTCGGAGCACCCTTGATGGATCCCGCCGTTGGCCTCTCGGGAGAAGCGACTGTGCATCGGTTGTGGAACGCGCTGCTGCTAATTATCGTCCTTTGGACCCTGCTGGCCTGAGGGGTGGACGACGACGACAGGATGGTGCGCAGGTACTCCCAATGGATGGTGGACGCCAACACCACCCTGCACCGGCTGAACGTGTCCAGCGCCAGCGGGACTGTTGCGTTGAGCGCCGAGGCGGTGGAGGAACGGTTGCGTGGCCGACTGGAGCGGGGCGGGGTCACGATGGCGAAGATCAGGGCCGACTACGCTCGCTATTGTGAATAGGTACGGGGCGAAATCTGCGGGAAGAACGCGGGTGAAAAGCGCTCGGGTTGGTCCGCATCCGGGATCAAAAGCATCGCCGGGGGCCGAATGACAGGAATGGCATGGTGACGACGGAATGCGTCGCGCTGGGCGGGGAATGTCTGCCTGGAGCGACGACCCGTGGGTGGACGGTGTGGAGTATCCGTAATCGAGATGGTCCAACACAGGCCGACGAAATCCGGCGTGAGCCTGGCGGACGGGATCCCTGCAGGGGGCGATTTACGTAATGACCCTATTGCGCGAACCACGGCGGGTATCGATAAAATAGCGAGACACCGGCACGGCGGCACGGTGTACGGGACAACCCGGAACTCCGATGCGTCGCAGCAAGTCTTTCCGACGCGGGTGATCAGCCATCTCGCATTTTGTGGCTGATGCACCATCGATGCTTGCTGCAAGCACATGTCGGTAATATTTGATGTGAGGCAATGCGCCTTTGTTGATGGGCTTCAGGCTTGCGCGGTAAAACTGACCGACACCGCCCAAGCCGATCCTCTCCACCCAGTAAATGTAAATCCCACCTTGGTTTCGGTTTAGGCTCGTGATGATTGGCATTTGTGACATTCGAGACAGCCGACGGTGGCTCCATCGCGGGCTACTGGCGCTGACGGTTGCGGTCCTGATGCTGGGGATCGGCTGCGCGGCGGACGAAGTGGACCGCTTCATCAACGAGGGCGATGGTCACGTCAAGGCCGGGGATTTTGAGCAAGCAATCGCGGCCTATGACGCCGCGATTCAACTGGACCAGGAACGATTCGACGCGTACTACAATCGAGGCATCGCTTTCCACAGCAAGGGGGAGTATGACCGGGCCATCCAGAGCTTCGACATGGCCATCGGGCTCGATCCTGAATATCCAGCAGCGTTTTATTACCGCGGCACCGCTTACCACCGGAAGGGGGAGTATGACCGGGCTGTCAAGAGCTACGATATGGCCATACGGCTCGACCCGAGTGTCGCCTTAGCCTACAACGGCCGGGGCATCGCCTACTACGACATGGGGCAGTACGACCGCGCCATAGAAGACCAGGACGAGGCCATCCGGCTCGACCCGGGAGTCGCCCAATTCTACATCAACCGGGGCAACGTTTACCACGACATGGGTGCGTTTGCCCTGGCCATAGAGGACTTGGATGTGGCTATCCAGCTCGACCCAGAGGTCGCCGTTGCCTACAACAATCGGGGCAACGCCTACGGCGAAATTGGAGAGCACGACCAGGCCATGCAGGACCTCAACACGGCGATACGACTCGATCCGGAACTGGACTTAGCCTACAACAATCGGGGCACCGTACACGACGATGAAGGCCAATATGACCAGGCTATCGCGGACTACAACACAGCCATTCGGCTCAACTCCCAATATGCCCGGGCGCACTACAACCGCGGCAACGTGCATCTCCGCATGGGCAACGATGAACTGGCAATGAGGGATTACAATCAAGCCATCCTTCTCAATCCAGAATTTGCAGCTGCGTATTATAACCGTGGACTTGTGCGCGGACGGCAGGGCGAGCACGAGAGGGCCATAAAGGACTACGACACGGCCATCCGGCTCAACCCGGAATATGCCGAAGCGTATTACAACCGGGGCAACGCCCACATAAGACTTGGGAGGCACGAGCGAGCTATCGATGACTACGACGCGGCCATCCGGCTCGATCCGCAGGACGCCAGCGCCTACAACAACCGGGGCAACGCCTACCGCGAAATTGGAGAATCGGACCGGGCAATGGAGGACTATGACACTGCGATACGTCTTGATCCAGACCACGCCTCTGCATACAACAACCGAGGCGTCGCCCATCGTAAATCAGGTGAGTATGACCGGGCGATAACTGACTACGACGCGGCAATCCGGCTCAATTCGGAATACGCGCAGGCATACTGCAATCGCAGCCATGCCCTGAGGGCATCAGGCGACGAAGACAAGGCCGAGCAGGACCGCAGCGCGGCCCTGGCACTGGGTTACGATTGCACGCGGTGAGCGATGACAACTGCTGATATGGACACAACGCGATACGATTACATCATCATCGGCAGCGGGATCGCCGGGCTGAACACCGCGCTGCTGGCGGCAGAGCACGGCAGCGTGCTGGTGGTGACCAAGGGACGCATCGACGACTGCAACAGCCGCTATGCCCAGGGCGGCATCGCGGCGGCAATCGGGCCGGGCGATTCGGCGACGCTGCACGAGCGGGACACGCTGGACGCCGGCGGCGACGCCACCGGTGCTCGTGAAGCCACTTAACGACCTCACGGATGTCCAGGAATCGGTCTTGCAAAGCATGTAGACGGAGCCAACAGGGATTTATCCGTCAGGGGCAGGGTGCGGTGACACAGTTACCAAATTCATGAGGAGGAGACCACAGCGGCATGGCTTACTACACTAACCTCGGGCATGAACAGGCATTGTCGCTGCCACTTCGGGACAGCCCGATACGCTTTGCGGTGATGCGCGAAGACTGCCTCAGTTCAAATGCTTTGCGCGTTTGGGTGGGGTCTGACGGTAGCGCCTACGTTGCGTGCCGAGACAACATGAAAGAGATGAAAGCAAGCCTTCATCAATCGGGGAAACAGCTGATAGACGACAATAAGGAATGCCTCTTGCGCTGACTATTTTTGCCGGTTGAGGTGGACGCATTGCCTCAAATATGAGGCTACCGGAAAGTCGGATTTACATACCGGCCGTTGAGCGAAGTCTAGCGGGTATCAGCAAGTCGACTTGAACCGGCAGAAGCTGAGAGTGGTGATTGGATATTCGTTGATCGACAAAAGCGGCGGTAATACGATGCGCTTTGCCACGCCGACCTCGTGCAGGTGTGATTCTGCGGGAGGCAAGTCGCGGGTCAGGGAGGGACTGATCGGTGGTCGACATTGCATCAACGTCGTTTGACGGCAATCTGCTGGAGAAGGCAGTTCGCAAGATTGCACGTAGTTCGGATGAGACCCAAAAGCTCGCGCGGAGAAGGCTGGCTCAAGCTAGGACCAAGGCTCCCGGAGCCAGCGATCTGGACCTGCAAAGTAGAGTGGCCAAGACGATTGTACGGGGGCACACCCTGCGTTCCGGCGTGGCCGGCGGTGGCACGGGGTTGATCGGCGCAGTACCGGGAGTGGGAACCGTAGCTGCCATCAGCGCGGGCGTGACTGCCGACGTGATATTGCAGATGAAGGTCAACGTCGACATGTGCCACGCCCTGGTCTATGTCTTCAAACCGGACATGGAGCCTGAGGAAGCTTTCTCCCTGGCCGTAACCCTGGCGTCCTATGGGACGCTTGAGAAACAAGGCGCCAGAAAGGTTGGGGGTGCGGCGACTCGGCTGGCATCCCAAGCGGGTGTGAGGGTATTGCGCCAGCAGCTGAGGGGGAGCGCGCTACTGGCGACCAAACAGGCGTTCAAACGTGTTGGCATCGTATTTACACGCAAGGCTGTGGAGAAAGCGATTCCGTTCGGTGTGGGAGCGGTCATCAGCAGTGGGGTGAACGCGGGGCTCACCACCTATGTGGGTCGTGAGGCCCGCAAATGGCTGGAACTGGATGCCGTCATGGAGTAGGTATGGCTGATTGCCCCACCGGATCCTGCGATGATGCGGTGATCGGCCAGCTCTGGCACATGGATGTACTCATCAACTTACTGCCTTGGCTGGCTCCGCCGATACTGGGGGCCGTCATCGGCTACGTGACCAACCGGATAGCGATCCAAATGCTGTTTCGTCCCCGGGCGGTGAAGCGAATGCTGGGCTTCCATGTACCCTTCACGCCGGGCATCATTCCCAAGAACCGCAACGAACTGGCGGAGAGCATCGCACGGGCGGTGGCGGGTGAGTTGATTTCGCCGGAAGCGGTGCGTGCCCGGTTGAACAACCCTGAACTCAGTGTCAGCCTGGAGGCTTGGATACGTGCTCAACGCCGGAGCTTGATGGACAGCCGGCTCGATACGTCGGGGGCCGACGTTCAGGAGTTGTTGGCGGATCTGATGCCGACGATGATGGAAGGACTGCGCCGGATGCTGCGCCAACCAGCGGTGCGCGCCGCGATGGTCGAAGTCGGGACCGATATGGTGCGGGACACGGTTGCCAATCGGGGAGCTGTGGCCAGGACTGCGATCGGCGCAAGCGGGATGGACCGGGTCATCATCAACCGGATGCCCAGTATAGTCGATGCAATAATCGCCTCGGCAGAATCGACCGCCACACCCGACCGGATGGCCGGGTTGATCCGGCAATGGATGCGGACAGACGGGGCCAAGAAGGCGAGCGATTTCCTGGTTCTGTCGGAGGCGACGGAGGCCAGGATTGACGGTTATCTGATGGAACGCCTCATAGCGTTCCTGAGCGCGGAGTTGCCCGCGATCAGCGCCATGCTGAATGTGGAGCGACTGGTGATGACGCAGGTGAAAACGCTCGACGTTGTTGAGGTGGAGAGGATGATCCTAGATGTGGCTGGCCATCACCTCAGGTGGATCAACTATTTCGGCGCTGGTCTTGGTGCCCTGATCGGCTTGGCTCAAGTGGCCCTTCGACTCTTGGGATGAGCGGTTGAGAGTAGAGTTGGTTCCCAAGCGAAGGCAATGTGGTGACAGAGGCCCAGTAAGCAGGAGTAAAGCGAATGGGGTTTGGACGAAATCTAGCGGCTGCTCTCACGATGGGTCTCACCGCCAACACCGAGCACAAGCAGGCCGACGACGAGCACAAGCAACGGGCAGCCGCACACGAGCGTGCGGTGGGGGCATTCAACGCAAGCTACCGCCAGACGGGCGAGCAAATCCAAGCCTTGGAGGCAACCTATCAGTCAGCCTGGGATGCGCTGATCCAAAGTGGCGCCGTGGGCATCGACGACGACGGCAGTCTTGCCGCCGGGTGGTACAGGCCGGTGTCGTCTCTCGGTGCAGACGGACATGATCCTGACCCAAAGCGAGCCCTCGTTGGCTCCCTACCCGCCTTCGGGGTGTCTTTGGGCGCTCCGATGGCGGGCCTGGGCGCTGGTCGGGGCTTTTGGCACTGCGGCGACTGGAACCGCCATAAGCGCACTCTCCGGTGCTGCGGCCGGGTCTGCCACCGCTGCCTGGATCGGGCGGGACGCCACGCTTGGGACGGCTGGGATGACGGCCGGCCGCTTCGCCCTTGGCCCCATCGCCCTGCTGTCTGTACCAGTACAACTCGGCATTGGGTATTGGGTCGCCGGCAAGCGTGAGAAAAACGCCAAACAGCGTTACGCCGAGGAAAGCAGAGAAATGGAAGAACGTGAAGGCCTGATGGCCGAGTTCGAACAGGATCTGCTGCGGCAACGCCGTGACGCCGACCGGATCATTGCCAGCCTATCCCGCCACACGGACCAGCTTGAAAGAGCAGATCCGGAGTCCGACGATGCTCAACGCGCGCCGGAGCGCATGGACGCTGACATGCGTCAGGCCGTTGCGCTTAGGCTGGATTTTAGCCAGGCGGTCAATGCAATCCAGGATAAACTCGCATCCCACGAGGCGTGATCAGATGGAGCGCTGAAGGAGCCCGACGCCACGACAAGTCAAACCGCGATTGACACCATCGCTGTCCTCGGCATTTTCCCTTCTCAGGTCGACCATATTCGCGGCCTGCCGTCGGGCCAGGCTCATCGGGATGACACCAGCCACGTACGGACAGCGCCGCTCGAAGGGGATGCAATGAAACCGCTGGCTTCTATCAGGTGAGCAGCCAGTTGTCCAGCGTCGATTACATTTGCCGAATTGCATCGCTTCACTGTCGTTAATCACAAGGTGATGTGCTGGGGCGGTCACGAGATGGCCTCCCGGGGGCGGGCAGTTTCAATCTTCGGCGTGGTCGGCGGGGATCCATCGCGAAGATCACGGTGCCGGCATGGTGATCATGGGGTGTGATATTATAAGTGCTCAACATTCCATCATGCAGCATTACATGGTCTATGCTTAACTCACCAACATTGCCTGCGGGGATTTCCGGTAGGAACCGCCGCCTGTTGACCAGGCTGCACCGGGAGTTTCCCGCCCCGTTCACGGTGCGTGAGGCCGCGGGCGCACTGGACTTCAGCATGCCTCAGGCTCGGCGGTTTCTGGCCTACCTGGCAGATCGGGGCTGGCTGGTGCGAGTTCGTCATGGGCTCTATGCCACGGTATCCCTGGAAGCCGAAACACCCGGCGAGTGGCGGGAAGATCCCTGGGTGGTGGCCACCAAGCTGTTCGGCCCCGACTGTTACCTGGGCGGATGGACGGCGTGTGAGCACTGGGACCTGACCGACCAGATATTCCGCGGGACCGTGGTTTTCACCACGCGGCGGGTGCGCAGTACGGAGACCGAAGTGCAGGGCTTTCCATTCTGCATTCGCCGCGTCTCACCGGAGCGTATCTTCGGCACGCGGCCGGTGTGGCGGGACAGGGTCAGAGTGGATGTGTCGGACCCCGCGCGGACAGTGGTGGATCTCTTGGACAAACCCTCCCTGGGTGGGGGAATACGCCACGTCGCTGAGGTCGTCGTCGAGTACTTCCGCAGCGAGCACCGGGACGAGGGTCGTCTTGACGATTACCTGACCCGATTCGGCAACGGAGCGGCCTACAAGCGTCTGGGGTTTCTGCTGGAGGAGTTGGACGTTCCGGCGCCCACCACGCTGGGCAAGTGCCGTGATGGCCTGACCTCGGGAATAAGCCTGCTGGATCCCGACCTGCCGCGGCAAGGGCCTGCGACAAGGCGCTGGAACCTTCGGGTGAATGGCAACGTCAATTAGGGAAGCGGCCAGTTGATCAGTCAAACGGAACTCAACGAGAGGGTCTAACGGTGGAGCATGCGCCCGGAGGTGGTTGAGAAAGACTACGCCATCGGGTGGACGTTGTGGGGGATCGGATCGGACCCAGATCTGGCCGACTGGTGGGCCTTCAAAGGCGGGACGTGCCTGAAGAAGTGCTACCTGGGAGATTATCGATTCTCGGAGGACCTGGATTTCACCTCTCTTCCTGATGGCACGGTCAACGCCGCGGAGGTACTGCCGGCGCTGACGCGAATGTTGCAAAGGGTCAGCGATGAATCGGGCATAGATTTTCAGAGCCGGGAGCCGCGGTTTGGGATGCGCGATAATGGCACATCCGCCGAGGGCCGAATCTACTATCGAGGGCCGCGCAATGCGCCTCCGGTCCGGATCAAACTCGACGTTACCACCACCGATGCTGAACGGGTGCTGCTGCCAACGATGTTGCGACCGGTTTCCCATGAGTACTCTGATGATCCGCCGGAACCGGTGTCGGTGCGTTGCTACGGCCTGGAGGAGATTTTCGCCGAGAAGGTCAGGGCGCTGGGGGACCGGTGCCTGCCGCGGGACCTCTACGACGTCATTAACCTGTTCAGAAGACGTGAGGAGGTCATTCACGCTGATCGGGCTGCGGAACTGTACGTGGAGAAATGTCGCAGCAAAGGCTTGCCAGTATTTACCCTGGCCGACTTGGAAGGACAGGATTTGCGAGCAGAGATGGAGATTGACTGGGTTCGTATGCTGGGAAATCAGCTTCCCGATCTCCCGCCGTTGGCAGAATACTGGGATGAATTGCCGCTTGTCTTCGAATGGCTGAGCGTGGGCTGACCGGCGCACGAGGGGCCGCACCGGCGAAGAGATGCGGCATCGGCTGTCCGACCTGTCCGCCCCTGAAAACCCCTACACCGTGCAGATTGGTTTCGCCATCGGAACCCACATCGGTCCGGGCGCATCCAGTGGGCGGCTCCTCGGCGCAGGCGACCTGCACATGGTGTCTCGTGCGGTCCCCGGCTCCTTGGCGATGGCTGTCCCGCACGGAGCGATTTGCATAATGACCCTATTGCGCGAACCAATAGGAAGCGGACGCTCGCGCAACGTACGCAAAGCTGGTCCACCGATGCTTTCCGGCGGGTCTTGCCGACGAGGCTGACCAGCTTCTAACGTTACAACGACGGGTTATCTGGGAGGATCGTGGGGAACAATCGGAGGCTTCGGGACGTGAGGTGGGGCGATGGAGGCGGCAGCTTTGGGTACGATGTAAGATACCAACACGACAGCGCCGACGCGGCTACGTTCGTGCTGCTGGCGGAATCACCACAAAGGAAATGAACAAATGACTCCGCCAAACTTGACCAATGCAACGTCCGTGAATATGTGGCAACACCCGGCGATTAGTCAGCAGTGGCTTGAGGATCGGATTGACGAGGAACCGTCTTTGCTCGGTCTGGGAGATCTTGAGGTGATTGATAACGCGCTGAAGGGGATTTAGTGCCACGCGCCGATGTTTCATGGTTGGACCCAATCCCGATATTCCCCTTCCTCCCATTTCCCGCAGGGGCTGGCTTATCCCCGGCCGACAAGCGGCTGGGGATTATACCGTTACGTCACGGAACCAGCCTCAAAGAGATTGAGCGCGGTTAGGCACCGAATGGAGATGACAGCATGATTGATCTAGTCGCGGCAGCTTTGCAGTATGCCTTTGTCGTATTTGAAGCCGACGATGAGGACGAATTCGAACTGGATGGTCTCAATTACGCATATCACTGTGGCGAGGCTGCCGGAATAGCGGCGGCTGCCGGGGTTTTCGGTGTCAAAGCGCTGGAAATGTGCGACGACATCTCCGACGCCTATGAGGACTGCGATTTGGATTTCATGCGTTATATTCTTCGCGAGGCGTCGGAACGTCCTGACAGCGGCGACGAGCATTACGCCCGCACCAGGGAAAGCGAAATTCACGCGCTCGAATTTGGGGCTGCATTGCAGGAGGCGATGCGGGCACAGGAAGAGGGTGACTTGGAACGTCGCTCGTTGATGATCGGTTTCACGGCTGGCTTGATGTTCCGGTATCAGGACCCAGATGATGGGGCAGTAGGGGCAGTGCGTGCCAAGATCATCAGTGGATACGAGACTGATTCCAACGAACTGCTGCAGGAGGCTCAGGGAACCCTGGCGTTCGGTGCTCGGATGAGTGACCCCATGGGGCTTATCGGCAAGGAAGAATCCGCCCGCTACTATGAAGAGCGGATGCGGACGATGCGCTGGGTGCAGAATTTCGGCTTGCGCGAAGCCCGTTCAACAGACGAGGCGGTGGTCGCTCCGAACTCTTTGTCAATCAACTACCAGTTGTTGCAACAAGCGGACGGTGCGGACGTAACGAATAACGGTGAGGAAGTCGAACGAAACGAGGAAATCACTTTTCTCGAGGAAGAAGACGCGCTCAAAGGCGCCCCCGAAGCCGCTGCCCACGTCAGCAGTGGGATAGAAAAGCAAAAGATCGGAGACTATGACGGCGCGATTGCGGATTTCGACCGCGCCATCGAGATCGATCCGGAGAACGTGGGAGCATTCGTCAATCGAGCTGTCTGTAAGCAGAACAAGGACGACCACCTTGGTGCAATCGCCGACTGGGACTGTGCCCTGGAACTCAAACCCGATGACGGTGGATGGTACGTCAATCGGGGCATCGTCAAAGAGACCATTGGCGACTATGACGGAGCGCTCGCCGACTACACCCGGGCCGCGGAAGTAGAACCAGACTACGAAGTGGCTTACATCGCTCGTGCCTACATCAAAACGCAAAAAGGGGATTACGAAGGCGCGATAGCCGACTACGACCGGGTTATTGAACTTTGGCCGGATAACGCGGCGGCTTTCGACGACCGGGGTCTCGCGAAGAGGCACCAAGGCAACATTGACGAAGCGATTGTTGACTTTGACCGCGCCATTGAACTCCAGCCGTCCAATGCCGACTACTACCTGAACCGAGGTACAGCCAAAGCAAGCGCAAAAGACTACCTGGGAGCGATCTCCGATTTCGCCCGAGCCATAGAGCTTGATCCGGGCAAGGCCAGCACCGACCAGGAACCAGAGGCGAGACCAAGCTCAATGGCGATCGATTCAGGGGTGGCATCTCGGGCACACGTTGAAAACCCTCCCCATCCCATCGAAATGTGCTACTGGGTGATACACGGCAAATTGCTCGCCGGTGAATACCCGCGTACCCCGCACGAAGAATCTTCAAAGGAAAAACTGGCGGCGCTCATCGGCGCCGGCGTTTCAGCGTTCATCGATCTCACCGAACCCCACGAACCTGCTTCGCACGGTCAGCCGATGAAACCCTATGATTACCTTTTGGACGGCCCGTCCCACCAGCGGTTCGGCATTCGCGACCAGGGCATTCCGGCATCGGCGGAGTTGACCAAAGCGGCGCTGGACGCCATCGACGCCCACCTGGCGGCGGGTGAGACGGTGTACGTCCACTGCTGGGGTGGCGTCGGACGCACCGGCACCATCATCGGCTGCTGGCTGGCGCGCCACTATGAACCCGGCCAGGCCGCGCTGGACCGCCTCCAGGAATTATGGAAAGAAAATCCCAAGTCCCTCAACCGTTGTTCACCGGAAAATGCCGAACAGGCACGATACATCCTGGAGTGGAACAAAGACACCGCCTAGCATCACAACTACAGGCTATCTGGTAGGGTAGTGCTGAACCATCGGATGCGTCGGGAGACGAGGCGGAGTGATGGACGCGCCAGATTTGGGAGGGTTCACCAAGCCTTTCAGGATTTCCATGCCTACTTTGCGCCGGCTTGCGGCCGCAAGCGGTAGCGGGAAAGCAGCGGGTAGTACCTGCAGTGTTTACTGGTGTAGTTCCATGAGCCGCGCAATGCAGAGAACGTGTCGGACGGTCGCCGCAGGTGCTGCAGCGTTTCTCACCGAGGCCGGCTGGGACGACGACTTGGTGAGAAACGCTGCAGGAGTGTCTGGGTGCCCGGCTGAGGCATCCCTTGGGGGTTTGGTTCGGGACGGCCGCGAACTTTCCCAAGAAAGGGGTGAAGCTTGCGGAAGATGGGAAAGGGCAGTTGTTAGGCGATGGCCTCCAACCCAGCCACCACCAGAGACTGCTCTCTGGCCGGCAAGGGTACCCTCGGTCTAACCGGTGCACACGTCGGTGGCCACCAGGCTGTAGACAAAGGATCCGCTCATGTTATTCCCGTAGCGGGCCACCAGATCAATCCCGCTGTTCCCGCCACCGGTGGCCGGCGCAATGTCATGAACGGTAAATGTGGTCGGATCCAGGCGACTACCTATATTCAACTCCAGCTCAGTCATCGGGCCATGTCTGCAATTGAGCACCAGCATGGCGCCAGATGTTACGGATTTATCGAACCAGTTGCAGTAGGCGAGGAGAAACTATTCCGATGACGGCCGCATCTAAGGCGTCGGGCGATCCAGGTAGGCCTACGGCACCACCGCGTGATTTGTTGCGGACAACGCTCGCCGGTTGATGGCACAGGGATTGTGCGTTGCAAAATACGGTCGAGACTCGTACTTGGAACCGCTGAACGTAACAGCTGTTGCACGAACCAACGAGAGTATCAATATGGCGGAAGACTATGGTGGAAAGATGGATACTGAAATCGGGTTCGCCGATGCTTTACAGCGAGCCTTTCTTTCCGACGACTGTGGTCAGATATCTCACGTTTCATGGCTCAGTTCGCCAAGAGGCAACCGGGAACCAGCAGGACTAGGGCGTGTTTGCAAACTCCCCAAGCGCCTCAAATCGACCATATCAAGCCGGGCCGAGGCGTCTCAAACAAGTACATAGCGGAGGCAAATGGCCTGCTGACCGTGGTGAGAGCGGGCCGTATTTGCTCTGGATCATAGTTTGCGAGCCGGCCGCCGTCCCAGCGACGGCCGGGCTAACGTAAACCGCGGCACCGCCACCGGGGGCAGGTCACTGCATCCCCTCGGCGACAGCCTTTGATTTCCTCTACGACGCGCTCACGGAGTAATTCGCGGATCGCCGCGAACGTACCGGCATTAGCGGGAATCATGGTAGGAACCGCAGATTCGGTGAGCCTACCGGCGCACATTGCGCCGCTCTCACCCCGCGCTCTCAAGCCGACAAAAACAGGACGCCTGCACCGGCACGTCGGCGCGCGCCCGGGCCAGGTCGAGACGCTGCTTCGCGACCGCCGCCAATTCGTGCTGGCCGGTCCGCTCCAGGCATTCGTGATAGCCGCTCAGACTCCAGACATTGTCGGGGTGCTGACTTGACCGTTTGAGCACCGGGTCGAAGCCGAGGTCAGCCCGGTACTCGGCGAGGGCTTCTGCCACACGCCCCTGTTCCAGCAGGAGGGCGCCGAGGGCGTGCCGGGCCGGCTGCATCCAGCCCCAAGGCTCGTCATAGGGCAGGTTGTCGTCTAAGGCGACTGCCTGACGCAAATGCACGAATCCCGATTCGATGTCACCCCGCCGGTAATCGAGCTCACCGAGCAACATCTCCCGCGCGACCGCCAGGATATCGCGGCAGGAATTGTTGAACAGATACCGGCTCTCCGGCACACGGTCAAAGTCCCGCTCGAACCCCTCCGCTTCGGCCTCCGCCGACTTCGGATGCCCGAGCGTGGCGAAGGCGATGGCCCTGGCATACCGCATGGTCGCGCTGGTCACGCAGTACAGATCGGGATTCGCCGGTAGTTCCTGCGCAAGGATTTCCTTCCATTTCCCGAACCGCACGAGTACATGCTGCTTGACGGGCACCAGCCCTTCCAACCAGTCCGCCATGGGCGGCGACTGCACGCTCAGCAGGTCCTCGGGGAGGGCACCGATCAACTCTTCAGCCGCCTCGATGGCCGATTGGTACTGGCCCAGGAACATCGCGCCGTACGCCTTGAAGTGATAGTCATGGCAGCGGTATAGCGTATAGAAGTTGTACGGCCCTCTGGCCGCCAGATACCGGCGGTCGGCACGCATCGCTTCCTCATTCCAATTCACCACGCTCTGGTAATCGCCGCACAACACGTCAATATGGGTCGCCATGTGCTGCAGATGGCCGGCATCCGGCACCAAGCCTCGCAACTGATCGCAGGCGAGCAGAGCTTGTTCCGGGAAGGGCGACATTTCCAGCAGGTGGATGTACATATGCAGCAACCCCGGATGTGGCGGGGCGCCCATGTTCGCGCGAAGTTCCATACCCCTTTCGAGCGCCTGCCTAACCTCTTCGGTGTCGGCGCCCGCTGCCGCTTCGCCGGACTCCAGATCCCAGAGCGCCCAGGGCGTGCGGTTCATCAGCGCCTCCGCAAATAGCGCCGAGATATCCGCATCCTCCCGGTGCTTGAGGTAGACGGCTCGCATGGCGGCGGCAAAGTCATCAATCCAGGCGGGCAAATCGTGCGACAGTTGAGCAGACTGATAGCGCTGGTGAAGCGCCTCAATCAAGTCCCTTTCCGACTGGGTACCGCGGCCCGCTAGCGCCGCGGCGCTCATCGTCGCGTCATAGGCCTCGGAGAGCGTTTTCGCTGTTTCCGCTTCATCAAACGCTTCCCATGGCTTGTTGTAGTTGGGACCCATGGCGTACGCGATACCCCAATACGCCATGGCACACTTCGGATCGGCTTCTGCTGCCTGCTTGAAGCAGAAGCCGGCCTCTTCGTGGTTGAATCCGTAGGTCCATAGCAGACCCCCATCAAACCAGAGCTGGGCCTCCGGCGAAGATGTTGTTATCGGCCGGCTGTATGAACCGAGATCGAACTCGTAAGCCATGATGGGGCACCTTTCGTCGCGACTGCGTCTCCGAGCCTGGTCTGCGGTGGGCATCGGCGCAAGGCTTTCGCGAACTGTACGCTTGCCTGACGACAGCGTGCGTTTCCTTTACCGATCCAAGGTAAGCATAAAGCCTACGGGCCGAGTGTTTCGCATACTTCACAAAACACAAGGGGGAACGTCCTTCGGGTGGCACGTACACGAGCCGCGTAGTGCGGGTGGGCGACGGGTGTCGATGTCACCCACACCACAGTCCAAACTGAGCGGGCCGCCCAATTATCTTACCGACGCCACCTGCCGGATACAAGCCACGACTGATCGCATCGCATAAGCCAACCCCAGTCGCGGGAGCTGGCCAACCTGGAGCCCGCCCCCGTCATCGATGATCCGCCCGTCGAGAACCATGACAATGAACCCCCGACCCGCCGGGAACTCACCCCGCGCCATCTGGCCATCTGGAAGGCGGTGCAGCAGGCCAAAGCTCAGGGCCTATCCCTGCGCGCGATCTCGCGTCAACTCGGCGTACACCGTAACACGGTCCGCAAGTACGCCCACCCACGGACCCAGTCGACCCATCAACCGTGGCTCCGGCCGATCACATCAACCAGCCACCCGCCGCTCAGACTGACAGAATCGCTGGACAACAACACGTCAACGGAACTCCAGGACAGAAACCATCATGGCAATCAGACCAAATCGTCGATATTGCATCGATTTTGAACGCCAACCTAACGAATGGTGTAGGTCTAGGTTCTACCGCTACGATTCAGGCTCATTATGCCCATCCGATTGTTGACATTAGTAAACCCCGTTGTTAGGTTGGGCTCAAAATCGCCTTTGTACAATCCACCATGCGGTGGAGAGGAGGGTCCGTCGTGCCAGTGCAGCGATTCAGGCCAATGACCAAAGATTTCCCCACCTTCGATTGCGATGCGCACATCGTGGAGCCTGCTGTCATATGGGAACGGGCCGCAGATAACCTCACCAGCGATGAGTTGGCAGCTCTGAAATCCACCATGTGGTACGACGCCGAGACAAACCAGTTGCTGGTCAACGGGAAGGCTGACGTGAACAGCTTCTCCCCGGTTCCGAAGACTGGTCCGGGCGCCATCGACATCGTGAGGCTAGCCGGTCCCGGGCTCAAACACGACATCCAGCGCGCTTTCAACGTCCGCAACCTCAATCCTGAAACTGCGCTCACGAGGGAGCAGTCGGATTACCTCGCCCACGCCGGGGCCGACGAACCCGGCCCCCGGCTCCGAGACATGGACGTCCAGGGCATCGACCAGGTGATGATCATACCGACCAGCATCGATACCTACCCCTGGCTTCAGGACGCCCTGGGGGCGCGGGCCATGTGCAAGGCCTACAACGATTGGGCATACGAATACACGCAGGAGGACCCGGAACGCCTCTACTTCGCAGCCCTCATCCCCATGCAGAACCCCCAGTTCGCCGTTGAAGAGGTCTATCGCGTGGCTGCCAAGGGCTGCCGGGTTGCCCTGATCAGACCCATGGATGCCATGGGCAACTACCCGATTCAACCCAAGTACGAGGGCGTGTGGAATGCCCTGGAAGATACCGGCCTGGTCTACGGTATGCACCCCTTCCCGGCTTCCGGGGTTGCGAAACCACCGGGTTACTCCGACCAGTATTCGGGCGCAGAACTCATCAGAAGGACTATTTCCACCTCCGGATTGCCGCATACCTTCCTGGGCAATGTGCAAAACTTCCAGGCCGAGGCGTCCCTATGGGTGACCATGGTGCTGATGTCGGGGTTTTTCGAGAGGCATCCCAAGATCCGAGCCGCCGTGTTCGAGGCGTCGTCCACCTGGCTGAGCTTCCTGCTGGATGAATGCGACAAGACCTATCGGCTCTACCGAAATGACCGCAAGCTGCCTCCTCTGAAGCAACTGCCCAGCGAGACTTTCTTCCAGCATTGCGTCACCGGCTTTGAAGGCGACGAAGCCCCGCCGTCGCGCCTGCCCGACTACTACCGGGACATCCTAGCCTGGGCCTCCGACGTCTATCACCACGACGGAGACGACGCCTGGAGGGCCATCGAGACGATGGAAGAGTGCGAGTTGCCCATCGACGACCAGGCCAGGTTCCTGGGGGCGAACGCTCGACGGCTCTACAATATCGAGCCGCCCAGCAAGATCATTCGCGATCGAGTTACCGAGATCCACCGCCCGGATTGGTGGCCCGACGAAGACGAGATAAATGAGGCCCTCAAGCCGGAGTCGTCGGTTACGCGACGCTAGCCGGCAGTCCATCGGATGACGTGCGATGACTATGAGCAAAGACTTCGTTGTTTTCGACAGCGATTCCCACGTGGTGGAACCCCGCGACGTGTGGGAGAAATACTTGGAGCCCGAGTACAGGGTCCCGGGTAAAATCGCCCTCTGGCGCGAAGAAGGGCGTTTCGACTCGTATCTCAAGATCAACGGCCAGGTGTTTCGAGACAGCGCGAACCCCAACATTCCTCGTCATGCCATCTGGAAGCCCGGAATGACCTGGGACTCCGTTGGCGAGTTGGACCCGGATACCCGCCATCCGATGTGTGAAGGCGCATCTGACCCACAGGCCAGGCTCCGGGATATGGATGCCATGGGAATCGACCAGACCTTCCTTTACCCGACGTGGTTCGCCGAGGGTTTTCACCTGGTTGAGGATCCGGACGTGGCCTGGGCGCTGGCGCGGGCGTACAACGACTGGATTGCAGATTTCTGTGAGGCCGCGCCGGACCGTCTGTTCGCCGCCGCGATGGTCCCCCTGGGCAACATGGACTTTGCTTCAGCCGAACTGCGCCGCGTCTCCGGGTCGCGATGTTTCCGTGGAGCGTTCATCCGGCCCATGTTCATGGAAGGACGGTACCTGACCCACCCCTACTACGATCCCCTTTGGGCAGAACTGGAGAACCTGGGGTTGGCCGCCGCCGTGCATCCCACGGCCGGCCTATGGAATCCGGAGTGGACTTCCCATGGTCCCTTCGTAGAAAAGATCAGCGGCCGGTTCTCACAGACCGCCGGCCTCGGCGGCGGCGGTGGGGGCCCCTTCGCTGGCGGCAGCACCAGTGACCGCAACCGGGCATCCCCGGCGACGGGAATGATCCCGCTGGGGCATCCCCTGGCGCCGATATTGTCCCCATGGCTGGACAACCATATGTTCGTCGCGTCCACGCTGATCGGCTACACCGTCATGCAGCGCTTCCCTGAGATGAGGGTGGTCATGGCCCACGGCAAGGCCTCCTGGATGGACGAAGTCCTGGAGAAAATGGAGGCATCGACACGGGTCATACCTCTTCAGCATTATTATTCCGTCAGGACCGATCCTGAAGAAATGTGGGAAGAAGGCCACGTCATGCTGGGGTTCGACGCTCAAGAGCGCATGATCCAGGAGCTCCCGCATGCCTACGAAAATAAAATCGTCTGGGGTTCCCGGTATCCGCACCACGACACGACCAGCGCTTGGGACGCCATCCAGGCGCTGACCCAGGCGCGAGTAGAACGGAACGTCATAGCCCGCATGATGGGCCAGAACGCCCGGGAGCAATTCGGGCTGGACTGAGCCACCATTTTTGTCAGCGAGACAGTTCGCCCCAGAGTGGTGCAGACAGCGAGCCTCACGCGTACCCACTAAACCGAGGCCAAGGTGAAATACGCAGAGATATAGGGTGCATTTGTGGAGGGCCCGGGTTAGCTGGTCTCGGGAGTTACGAGGGGTTCAAGATGGGCGTGAGGGAGATAGACCGGTCTCTGGAACGATGGCAGATGGGAGTCAAGGATCTGCACCAGCGGATGATCTTGGCTCCCACGCCCCGGGCACGGGCGCGTTGGTATGCCCTTTGTATGCTGGCCCGAGGCTGGACGGCAGTGGCCACGGCGGAGGCGCTGGAACGGGCCCCATACCATAGGCCGTTGGGTGTCGGCATTCGGTGAGGGAGGGCCTGCAGCCCTGATATTCGAGCCGACCGGTGGTTCCCCCCGCTCCTGACCAGGCGCAGCAGGAGAGGTTGAAAGGGGCGGTGGAGCAACCGCCAGTTGCGGCGGGCATCGATCTGTCCAACTGGAACTGGAAGGTGGTTCGCCGGTTTGTAGAGGAACGGTTCGGGTTGAAGCTGAGCCGGAGCAGTTGCCTGAACTATCCCGTATCGAGTACAGGACAGGCTCTGCACCGTTTGGGGTTTGTGCTGAAGCGCCCCAAGAAGCGGTTGGTCAAGGCGGACCCAGCGCGGCGGGAAGCCTTTGTGGCGGAGTATGTCGCGCTAACAGAGGCGGCCCGACGGACTGAGGCCAAGATATTCTTTGCTGACGAGGCCCACTGCTGACGAGGCCCACTTTCGAGCAGACGCTGATCTGCGTGGCAAGTGGGTCCTGAAAGGAGAACCGGCCCTGGTGGACTCCACCAGCCCGCGACGTGGTGAGAAGGCCAGCTACTACTCAGCGGTAAGTCTGGAAACCGGCGAGGTGGAGGTGATGGAACTGGAGGGCAACAGCAACTCCGCCACCTCAGCCGCCTTCCTGCGACAACTGCGGGAGCGACACCCTGAACCACTGACCGTGATCTGGGACAATTCGCCAGCCCATCGGGGCGACGCGCTGCGAGCCTACCTGGCCACGCCCGGCCCGAACTTGCGCCTGATGAATCTGCCCAGCTACAGCCCAGACTTCAAAGCTGACGAGGCCATCTGGGGCTGGGCACGTCAGGAAGCGACCGCCAACCAGTGCCTGGGCACCCGTGCCGCGGTGCAGGAGCAGGTGGGCGACTTTTTCGCCCGTCTGTCCAGTCGCCGCGAGGAAGTCAAGCGACGATGCCGGATCATGCGGCAAGCACAAGCGGATGAACCGACCGCCAGCGCCCCGGCCGACACTCTCCGGCCTGCAAATGTAGATTTCACCGTGGCTCCAGTTTAGTTTGGCATTGGGCGTCTGTTTCAAAACCATCATCCCGGATGCACAGGAGCGCCCTCCCCTTGTTCAGTGCGCAGACCCCACGCTCTCGCTGGTCGATTCAGGCTTGGTGCGAATAAAAGTTATTGACGCCGGCAATGATGGCAATTTAGACTGACGCGAGGACGTGGTTCTGACGTATTTCGTCATTACATTCGGGATACATCTCAGAGTCTAATTCCAATAAGGGGGAAATGATGGCGGATTACGACATTATCATCAGGAAGGGCACCATAGTAGACGGGACGCGGACGCCGCGGTACGTGAGCGACATTGCCATCAAGGACGGTAGGATCGCCAGGATCGGCGGGTTGAACGGCGGCACCGCCGACCGGGTAATTGACGCGGAAGGTCTGATTGTGGCGCCGGGGTTCGTTGACTTGCACACGCACTACGACGCCCAGATTTTCTGGGATCCCTACTGCACCCTGTCGGGCTGGCACGGCGTAACGTCCGTTGCCTTGGGCAACTGCGGGTTCGGATTTGCGCCTTCGCGGGTGGAGGACCAGGACCGGGCGATGCTCAGCATGACCCGTAACGAGGCCATTCCCTACGACGCCATGAAGGAAGGGATGCCGTGGAACTGGGTGACTTTCCCCGATTTCATGGAAAGTCTCGGCAACACTCCCAAGGGGGTGAACTGCCTGACCTACGTGCCGCTGACGCCGCTCTACGCCTGGGTCATGGGTTGGGACGAGGCCAAGAACCGCCGCCCCACGGAGGACGAACTGCAGGAAATGGTGCGTCTCATCCACGAGGCCATGGACCACGGCGCATGTGGCTGGTCGGCCCAGGTGCTGGGGGTGAACTCCGTGCAGCGGGACTACGACGGCACCCCGATGATTACCGATATGCTGTCCGAGCACGAGGTGCTGACCTTCGCCAATGTGCTGGCCGACCGGGACGAGGGTTTCATCGAGTTGGCCTACCAGGAGACCGGCGAGGAAGGGCGGCCTTTGGGCGAAGGGGCTCGCCTGTTCTTTGAAAGGGTAGCCGAGGTCTCGAACCGTCCGGTGCTGTACCAGACGGTATCTCCCAACTCGGTACACCCCGAACAGCACCGCGAGCGCATCCGCTGGCTGGAGAGCTGCGCTGAGCGTGGCTTGCGGGTTTACGGACAAGGCAATACCCGCCGCGGAGGGTTTGAACTCACTTTCGAAGACTGGAATCTGTTCGACGACACTCCCATGTGGCGCGAGGTCACGCTGGGCGACAAGGCCACCAGGAAGGCCAAGATGTCCGATCCGGATATGCGCCTCAAGCTGAAGGAAGAATGGGACTCGGGTCGGCGCCCCACCCAGGTGACGCCCGGCTCCGTGGGCAGCCTGCAGGTGATGACGCGCAAGGTGAAGATCGACATCGGCGCTGAGACCGACTTCACCCGGATGCCCGCCAAGGTCAATGTCAGCGGGGCAGACTATTTCCTGGTCAACACCCGCGACGGCTACAAGCTGCTGTCGGTGGTCTGCCCGCACCAGGGCGGTTGCGTGGATGATGAAGGAGACAAGTTCGTCTGCGATACCCACGGCTACGAATACGAGCATGACGGCGGGCGTTGCATCACCAACGGCGAGCTGCGCTTGAAGTCCTTCGTCGTCAACGTCGTCGATGGGCGCATGATTGCTCTGGCGCCGGACGAGACCGAGACTTCCAGCCCGCAGGCCGGCCTGACCGTTCAGCAAATCGCCGACGAACAGGGCAAGCATGTTATCGACGCGCTGCTGGACATGTGCGTGGAGGACGACCTGGCCACGGAGTTCTATGCCGACACCCAGGGGCGCGATGTAGCGCAGTACACGGCGGAGGTGCTGGACTCCAACCACGTTGTTGCCGGTGTTTCCGACGGGGGCGCGCACGTCAAGTTCCTGACCGCCGGCATCTATCCGACGGATATGCTGGCCTGGCTGGTGCGAGACGAACAGGTCATCACCCTGGAGGACGCCCACTTCAAGCTATCGTATCTGCCGGCCCACTTCGGCGGATTCCAGGACCGGGGAGCGCTGCGTGAGGGCGCGCCGGCGGACATGGTCGTCTATGATCTGGAGAAGCTGGAAGTGCTGCCTTCTGAGGTGGCCGAGGACTTGCCCGGCGGCGAGTGGCGCCGGATCCAGAAGGCCAAGGGCTACCGCTGGACGCTGGTGAACGGCGAGATCACCTTTGAGGACGGCGAGCCCACTGGAGCGATGCCCGGATGCCTATTGCGGAACGGCTGGGGGTAGGTCGTTGCCTGCGGAGCATAGGGGCGAAAGGCCAGTCGCCCGGTCTCCGTTGTGTCCACTAGGCGCCGATTGAACCAAGAGCCTATCCCGTTGTTTTTGGGATAGGCTCTGAGCCCAGCCTGCAGTCGTCGCGCGGTCGCATTGCACTTCCGGGACAGTCTACCGACGATGAAACCGAGGAGGCCGAACTCAACCAAGTCGACAACCCATCCACGATGAATATTGTCTTCCGGAATGTTGCCGCGATGCCCGGCGGCTGCGTCACCATCGGCGCGACTATAGGTTCCGGCATAGCCATCAACAGCTCGGAAATACTGTGGCCGCGGGGCAGACATCTGCCGCGCGGCAATTGCCGTACGCGACTCATCCACATCATCGTTGGGCCAGTGCGGCAGCAGGATGCGCGGCCATTCCATACGTATCGTCCCAGCGTTCGCCTCGCGGTAGACGGGATCATGTAACAGGGCGAGGACGTGCACAACGGGCGGTTGCTGGTGGCCATGAACAGTCCGCAAACTCATCCTCTACTGCGCCACGGCCCGGCTTTGCTCAGGGCTGGCTTTACCAGGCTTGGTTCACGTAACGGCTAATATTGAGCGAAGCACCGCGGGTATCACAAAGGGACGGATGCCGGCGCATCGCACGGACAAATCATCTCTACGGATGCTTTGCGGCGGAACTTCTAAATGGCGCTGGCCGTGGGTGCCACCAAACGCTGATGGTTCGGTAACATTTCTCAATGAGGCAACAGGCGTGAACTTCTTCCAGCCATCGTTCAAACTCATCGATAAGATCCGGGACGGTGCCACCACCGTCAAGCGTTACAGTCCGCCCGCCACACCCTGCGACCGGCTGATCGGGCACGACGCAACCGGCAATGAGCTGAAGGCTGAGTTGAACGAGTATCGGTCCGGTTTGGACCCGGTGCTGCTGCTGCACAGCATTCGGGAAGCCCAGTCTGCCCTGGTGGCAACAAGGACTCCGAAAGTGAGGGAAACGCCAAGCGGTGAAAGCCTCGAAACGTTCCTGGCCAAACTGCCCAGTCTGTGGCGGCAGGGCGAGGCACGCCCCACCCACATGGTGAAAGTGCGGGCGCCGCGGCACTGGCGAACCCGCAAGGATCCCTTCGAAGGGGTGTGGGCAGACGTGCTGGCTTGGTTGCATGCCGAGCCGGATGCAACCGGCAAGGCACTAATGGGACGGTTGCGGATTGAACACCCGAACCGGTTCAGCGAGGCTCAGTTGCGAACCATGCAGCGCCGGCTGAAAGAGTGGCGCGGCATCATGGCCAAAGAGCTGGTGTACGCCGGGACTGCTGCAGCACCAACGGCACCCAACGGATCCCCGGGAATGCCGCTGGTGGGAACGGATCCCCGGTGCTAAAGTTTCGGTAACATTCTTCGGTGAGGCAACAGGCCGGCATTCCTTATTGTCGTTAATCAGTTAGCCTGATTGCACAGCAATATTCGGGAATCGCTGCTCTCCCGTCAGGCTGCCAATTACTCATCCATCAATTCAAAGATGTTGGTTTACTAGCCCTGGACTACCAGGGAGAGGCCACAGCCCAATTCGTGCCCCGCCCGCCGCCGGTAACCACCACCATTCCTTGCGGCGACGGGTGTTTGGCCAAGACAGGAGGGCCGTACATGAGCACCTTGAAGGACAAATGCGCTATCGTTGGCGTGGGAGAGACGGTCTACAACCGGGACTCCGGCAGGACCGAGTTGAACATGGCCGTGGAGGCGGCAAACCGCGCCATCGCCGACGCGGGTCTTGTTCCCCAGGATATTGACGGCATCGTGAAGTTTACCGCCGACTCCACACCCCAGGGGGAATTGGCCGCCTGCCTGGGTATTCCCTACCTGCGGTACTACGGCGAATTGGGGCCGCTGGGCGGGGCCGCCTGCGGCTTGGTCATACAGTCGGCGATGGCCGTTGCCCAGGGCGTGGTCAACAACGTGCTGGTGTATCGTTCGGTCAACGGCCGCTCCGGGCAACGCTACGGCTCCGGCACCGTCACCACCCGCCGGGGCCTGGGCAGCTCCGCATTCACCGAGCCTTACGGCCTGTTGGTGCCGGGGCAATCCAGCGCACTACGGGCGCGTCGCCACATGCACGAGTTCGGCACCAAGATGGAACATTTTGGCGCGGTGGCGGTGGCCTTCCGAAATAACGCCTGTCTCAACCCCAAGGCCATCATGCACGGGCGGCCCATCACCATGGAGGACTACCTGACCTCCAGAATGTTCTTCGACCCCCTGCACATACTGGACTGCGCGCTGGAGGCCGACGGGGCCAACGCTTTCGTCATCACCTCGGCGGAAAGGGCGGCCAACCTGAAACACGCGCCGGTGTACATAACCAGCGCTGCCCAAACGCTGCTGGCCGGTATGGACGGGCACGGGCGTTCCTGGGACGAAAGCGGCGGAGCCCTGCTGGCGCCCGAGTTGTTCGGTGAGGCCGGGGTCACCCCGCAGGACATTGACGTGGTCGGCTTCTACGACCATTTCAGCCCGGTGATCATCACCAAGCTGGAGGACTACGGTTTCTGCCAGCGCGGCGAGGGCGGGCCCTTCGTCGAGAGGGGCAGGATTGAAGTGGGCGGAGAACTGCCGGTCAACACTTCCGGCGGGCATCTATCCGAGGCCTACCTTCAGGGCATGAACCAGATCATCGAAGTGGTGCGTCAGTTGCGGGGACAGTCGCCGGCCCAGGTGGAGGGCGCGGAGTTGGGTCTGGTTGACAGTGGCGACGGCTCGGGTGCCCTGATACTGAGGAGGTGAGTCAGCTGTGACTACCGCTAATTTTCCCCTGCCGGTGCCCAACCTGGACAACCAGGAATTCTGGGACCAGTGCCGGCAGCACCGGCTGGTGCTGCGGCGTTGCCTGGACTGCCGTTCCTTTTGCCATCCGCCAAGACCCAACTGCCCGGAGTGCGCTTCGTCCAACCTGGAGTGGGTGGAGTCGCCGGGGAAGGGTAAGGTCTACACCTACGTCATAACCCGCCAGCCGGTGAACCCAGCCTTCCGGGAGCGTCTCCCCTGGGGCGTGGTGGAAGTTGAGATGGAGGAGGGGGTCCACCTTATCAGCAATCTGGTGGACTGTGACGCGGACGACATCGAGATCGGCATGGAAGTGGAGGTAGTCTTTGAGGCGGTCAACGACGAGATCACCCTGCCCAAGTTCAGGAGAGTCGGACAGTAGCCATGTCCCCGTAGGGTTGCCCTGACTTTCTCTCCGTCACAGTGTCAGTTCGGCGGGAATCAGGCGGCGGTTCTTGGCGTCGGCAGCTAGTGGTCCGAAATCTTTGAAACGATGAGTTGCTGGCTTCGTCCTGGTTCCCCAGCGAAGTCGGTCTAAAGCAAGGCGTGAAGACGGATTCCCATCATTTCAAAGCGGTTGGTCTACTAGTGGCGATGTCTATCTCCACGCCGTTGTCCGTCATCACGGTCCTGCGTTGCGATTCACGGCTTTCCTGCAACGCGCTTTGCACATCGCGGAGATACATCCCCACCTTTTCAGGGTGCGACAACGCTTCTTCAAGTTCCAGTGCTTCCGGCTCCATTTTCAGCGAGGAGTAGGAGGTATCGGCCAGCGCGATGGCGTCGGACAACCTGCTCCACTGACGCGCTAGGTTGCCATTGCCCGGCTCAGCATTGGGATCGCTCTTGGTGTCAGCAATCTCGGATACGACCGCGAGGACATCGCGCACATTGTCTTTACACGTGATACGGTACAACTCCTCAGCGTGGTAAGCCGCTTGCAACGTAGCAAGCCCTACGTCGGCGTCCCCGCGCCACTGGGGAGGCCATGCTGGCCCTGGCGGAGACCGGAGACCCCAGGGCGGAACCGCACCTGCGCGACCGCGGCGGCGATCCCGACTGGCTGATCCGAAGGGCAACCGAGCGGTGGCTACGGGTCCGCCAGGAACGGCAGTCCGCGGAACCGTCGTCGCCGGCGAGTTGACGTTGACGAGAGTGAGAGCCCGATGCTGAACCGTTACCCAACGGAGGAGATCGTCCCGGCGCTGACCCACCACAACGGCCGGGTAAGGCGCTAAGCCGCCATGATGCTGGGCATCGACGGACAGGAACAACTGGTCAACTTCCTGGTGGACCTGCTGCAATCGGAGTCGGCCCCGGCGCGGCGGGCCGCCGCCCGTGCCCTGGGGTTATCCATCCGGCCAGTTCCCGACCCGGGCGGGCCACCGGGGTCAGGTCCTGCCGCCGTGGAGCGGTTGGCGGTGGAGAGCCTGACGGCGGCGCTCCGGGACCCGGATGCCCTGGTGCGGTCCCACGCCGCCGACGCGTTGCGGGCGTTCTCGGCCCCGGCGTCGCTGCCGTCGCTGCTCCCCATGCTCCAGGACCCTGAGGAGGAGGTTCGGTTCGCCGCCGCCGTGGCCGCGGGTGACTTGGGCGCCCCGCAGTCGCTGCCGGTTCTGCTTGAAGCGCTCCGCCGTGGCCCACCTCACCGGCGGCGACAGGCGGCCGCCAGCCTGGGTACGCTGGGAGCTGCGGCGTCCGTGCCCGCCCTCATGGATGCTCTGGGCGACCCCAGCAGAGTGGTGCAGGAGCGGGCCGCCGTTGCCCTGGGCACAGCCTGGGAGACCCCCGGGCCGTCCCCGCCCTGATCGACGCTCTGGGGGCGCCGAACATCATGGCCGAGGAACGCCGGGGACTGCGGGAGGACCTGGTCAACGCACTGGGCCTTCTCGGAGACCGCCGGGCCGTTCCGGCTTTGATCCGGGCGCTGGACGACTATGAAAGGCACGTGCGCATCGCAGCGCTGTCGTCCCTGGTAGAACTGGGCGGTCCCCAGGCGGAGGAGGCCCTGATCGACCTGGTGCGCAGGAACATATTCCATTCCCGCCCCGATATTGTCGCTCGAGCAGCCATCCGCAAACTGGGCGGAATGGGCGTGGTTCGCGCCATGCCCATGCTCAGGCTGGCGGTGGAGCAGGGGCAACTGGAATTGGCGGCGGCGGCGGCGCGCGCCCTGCGTCAACTGGGGGATACCATCACCGCCGGCGATATGCTGGCGTGGTTGAGCAGCCCCTGCTCCCGGCGGCGACTGCGGGTGGTTCTGGCTCTTCCCGCGCTGGTTGACCGGGATGCCCTGCCGCATTTGCTGAGCGCTCTGGGCGACGGTGACGCGGCGGTGCGAGCCGCGGCCGCCCGGGAGCTGGGACACCTGGACGACGGGAGCGCCGTCCCTGTCCTCACCGACGCCCTGGAGGACGAAGGTGAAGTTGAGGAGGTGCGCGAAGCGATCCGCGGCGCGCTGGCTTTCCTGGCCAGAGGTCCCGGGCGTCAGTCTGCGGCGCCCGAAGCAGGATGAACTCCCTCGCGGTCTTGAGGGGTTGGTGTTCTCCAGCGCGCGCCGCCCAGCGGGGATAGCGCGTTGCCGCCTTGCCGGTGCAGACGTGCTGCGCCATGCCGTCGAGCTTTCTGGCGGACACAGCGAGGTTCACGTAATGACCCTATTGCGCGAACTTGGACGGGTATCGATAGGCCGATCGACAGGGCCCTGGAGATAATCCGGCTCCCTTGATTTCCAACGATGAGCGGGTGTAACAACCTCGTTTGAAATTGGACGGCGGAAGTCGATGTAAGTTTCGTTCCCGATTCCGATGCGTAGGACAATGCCGTGCGTGACTGGTCTCTGCTCCTCAACCCGTGGCGACAGGCATTACCACCTTGCCCTCTGGAACTGATCTAGGCAACCCGCTGACGCGCATGGTGAGTGGGTAGATGAACGGAGAGGCATCCCGGTGCTCAACATTGCACGGCATCGATTCCGACGTTATCCCGCGTCAGATTCACTGGTGTGGCGATGCGGTCTATAATGCGGACACACTGGATCGCTCGTACGCGTTGTGCGGGTTGAGTTGAAGAGAGTGTCGATATGAGAGACGTGGCGTTCTGTCTGGTTGAGAATGAGAAGGGCGAGGTGCTCTTCGTCCAAAGAGCGTACGGTAAGGAAAAAGGCAAGTGGTCGCTGCCCGGTGGTCTGGTGGACCGCGGCGAGAGCAGTCGGCACGCCGCCTACAGGGAGACCAGGGAGGAGACGGGTGTCATCGTAAAGATCACCCACCGGCTGTTCACTGGCAATACCCGGCCCATCCAGGTGTTCGTTGGTCAACGGGTGGGCGGCCGGCTACGTTTCCAGGAGAGAGAATGCCTGGACGTCCGCTGGCGCAACCCTGAAAGGATACGGCCGGAGGATCTGGCCTTCGGGGGAGACCGGAAGGCGCTGCGCCTCTGGGCGGATATCAAGAGGGGCAACGCCAGGCCGGAGAGAGATTATACGGCTGAAGGGGAACGCGGCCGTACCGGTGGCGCGCGCCAAGGCAAGCAGCAGCGGGCCCCGGCGCTGGTGGTCAAGGACGACAGGTATTTGCTGGTTCGGGACAAGGGCCATGATAAGTATTCTCTCCCTGGCGGAGGGATGGAGCAGGGCGAGGCGGCGCTGACGGCCGCCTGCCGTGAGTTGGGCGAAGAGTTGGGCATGAAGGCCTATCGTGCCGAGCGTCTCTTTGACTACACCAACGAAGGGAGCTCCAACGACCACAAGGTGGTGCTGGTCCTCGCGGGAGGCGAACCCAGGATCAACGATCGTGAGCTGGAATCCTTCCGTTGGTGGGATGGCAGGGAGCGGTTGCCGCTCTATCCACACGTGACCAGCATCGTCGGACGCTACGAGGCGGAGGCGAGCCCTGATGATCGGAGCGCCCATAGCCGCCGGCGCGATTCTGGCGGTCGGCGATAAATTGGGTTATAGAGGCGGTGATGGTCTCCCATGCGTGAAGGAGCAGAAATCTGATGAGCGACGTTACGGAAGAACGGTTCCCCGAGGATGCGCCGGACGAAGAGGATCTGCTGTTTGAGGATGAACTGGGGGACCTTGAGTTTGCCGATAACCCGGAGCCGCGCTGTCCCGTCCTGATCATCGCCGACTGCAGCGGATCCATGGGGGGACGTCCCATTGACGCGATGAACCGCGGCGTCGACGACCTGTACCAGGCCGTCATCGACGACGAGATCGCGCGCAACCGGGTGGAGGTGGCGTTGTTGTCCTTCAGCACCGAGGCCAGGGTGGAGCGGGATTTCAGCACCGTCAGCGAGCGCGGCAAAACCAACATGAGGGCGGGCGGGGCCACCAACATGCACCTGGCCATCCAGCAGGGGTGCGACCTCCTGGAAGACCGCGAGGAGCAGTACCGGCGGGGTGGCGTGCCCTACTTCCGGCCCATCATGGTGCTCTTCAGTGACGGGTTGCCCACCAGCGCACGCGATGAGATGGAGCGGGCCAACCAGCGTCTGGTGGATATGGAGAGCGGGAGCCAGTTGACCATTTTCAAGGTGGGGGTGAACGCGGAGGCGGTGCAGGCGATGTTGAGAGTGTTGCCCAATCCGAACTCCCGATTCCAACCCCAGCAGCTGGACAGCCTGCGGTTCAGCGACTTCTTCGTATGGCTGAGCCGGTCGGTCTCGGCGATATCGCGCAGCACGCCTGGGGAGGCGGTGAACCTGCCGCCCACCGACTGGACCACCATCAATGTCTGAACACACCCGCAGTCACGGCCGAGGTTTGAACGTTCAGACCGGCCACGCGAGCCGGCAGGGCGCCAGCCATCTGAAGGACGGCACACCCAACCAGGACAGCGCGGTGGTGGCGACGTCGTTTCTGGGGCGTCTGGGTCCGGCGGCGATCATGGCGGTGAGCGATGGGGCCGGTTCGGCCAGATACTCCCAGTTTGGCTCAAAGGCTGCCTGCGCTGCCGGGGTTGCCAGCCTGGCTCGTCAGCTTGAGCGGAACCGAGCCATCGCCGTCAAGGGACATCTGTTGCGGAGCGCCCTGCAGCGTGCCGTGCGCAGCGCGAGACGAAGCGTGATGGACACGGCGCACCGGTCGGCCGGTGCGGTCAACGTGAACGACTACGCCTGCACCGTGATGCTGGCGCTGGCCAGTGAGCGACTGGTTGGTGTGGCCCACGTGGGCGACGGTTGCGTGGTGGCCGGCGACGGTGACGAATGGCGCCTGTTGAGCAAGCCGGACAACGGTGAGTTCGCCAACGAGACCAAGTTTCTGACCAATCCGCGAAATTTGCCGCGAATCGCGGTCACTTCCGGTTCCGGCGTCAGGTGCGTGGCGGCCATCACCGATGGGCTTCAGGATGTTGCGCTGTCCCGTGGAACTGCGCCCTACGAACGGTTCTGGAGCCCGTTGTACCGGGCGCTGAACCGATCCTTCGCGTCAACTCCCGATGCCGTGTTGGAGGCGCTGCTCCGGAAAGTGGGCGACGCGGGCAAGGCGACCGACGATTGCACCATCGCGGTGTGCATCAGGAAAGGCTGAAGGGACCGATCGTCATGACCAGTTTCATCGACCGTTTCAGGGGAGCCGGGAAGAGAGAGGAACCGGCCAACGGACCGGCGCCGGCGAGATCGGGTCCTCTGAGCATCGGGAAGCTGATTGGAGCCGGTGGAGAGGGGGCGGTTTACGAGGACCGCAACGATTCCGGTATGGTCATCAAGGTGCTGCACCAGCAGCACGCAACGCCGGAACGCGCGGCCAAGCTGCGGGCCATGTGCGACAACCCTCCGCAGAACGCGCAGGCGCTGAGCTGGCCCAATGTTCTGCAGACCGACGCTGACGGCCTCCGGTACCGTATGCCGAAGGCTTCCCGGGGAGCCGGGACGGCATACCGTTTCATCAGCGCCAACGAGCGGCGGCAACTGCCGGCGCGCCAGCAGGAGTACGAATACCGGGCGCGGCTGGGCGTGAAGATCGCCGAGGCATTCCGCTGGCTGCACACCATCCACGTGCGGATCGGGGACGTGAACCCGTCCAACATCCTGGTGAGCGATGACGGGTCGGTCATGTTGATCGACTGCGACAGCTTCCAGATACCGGGCCCGCCCGGTCACCAGCCGTATCCATGCGTGGTGGGCAGTCCCGAGTACACCGCGCCGGAGATCGACGATTTCCGGCGGCAGTTCCGGTCCCAGGACAGCGACAACTTCGCGCTTGCGGTGCTGCTGTACCAGCTCCTGGGCAACGGCAGCCACCCTTACCAGGGGGTGGACGCATCGGCTGATGACGCGGTGTCCAACATCAGGGAACGAATCAAGGACCACCGTTTTGCCCACCAGCCCAGGGAAAGACGCTGGCGCCCCACGCCGGGGCAGGTGCGGAGCTGGCGGTCCATGCCGGAACGGGTGCAAAACGCCTTCCGTCAGGCATTCTCACCGGGCGCTTCCCACGTCGGTCGTCCCACCGCTGACGCGTGGGCCAGCATCCTGGAGCAGAACCCGAATCCGGTGTCGCCCACGGAGCAGCAAGCGGCACAGCCTGCGCCCAGGGTATCGGCCACGCCGCCGGTCTGGCAGGTTGGACCGCAACCGGCGGCGGTTCCACGGACGGCTTCGACGCCGAGGCCAGCGCCGGCTCCGCCCGCGCCACCGGTTACGCGGAGACCCCGGGCTCCGCGCCCTGCTTTTCCCGCCATGGAGAGAGCTTGCCCCAAGTGCAAGAGCAGGAACGCCCGGCTGCGCCAGGATTGGTTCAAGCGCTATAACGCGCTGCGGTGCCGGAGCTGCAACGAGGTGTTCGGCAGGACGCTGATCAAGAGATGCCCGAACTGCGCGAGCCAGGAGGCCAGCCTGCGCCGGGACTGGCACTCGCGCGGAAGGCCATTCCGGTGTGCCAAGTGCAACAAGGTGTTCGGCGGCACTGACCAGATGCTCCCCACGGAGCCGGTGGTGGGACGTACCCCCAACTTGGTGCGATATCTCGCTGACGCCACAGCCACAGCGCCCGAGGGCGGTCGGATCGAGGACCGGGCTCGTGGCCTGATGCTGGGAGTGGTGGTCGGCAACCTGTTTGGCCTGGCAATAGAGGGGAAGTCCGAGGGGTGGATCCGGGAACATTACCCACATGGGGTGAGGGAAATACAGCCCTCGGAGATGGCGAAGCCTCTGGACGACGATCCGGCGCAGTCGGTGGAGCTTGCCGAGGCGCTGCTGGAGGGCGGGGATCTGGTTGAGCGTTTCGCGGCGCGGCTGGTGGCCTGGAGCCTGCTCAATGGACGGGGAATGGGCCGGACCACCAGGCAATCCATCAACCAGCTGAAGGACAAGGTCCCGCCGCCGGTGGCCGCCTACGCTGTCTATCGCGCCAAGGGCGAGATTGCCCCCAATGGAGGCATCATGAGGTGCGCGCCGGTGGCCATCGCGCGGAGGCGCCAACCGGAGCTGCTGGTGAGCGACACTGCGGACACCTGCGCGGTGTCCCATTATGCGCCGGCCAGCCAGTGGTCCTGCGTCATCGTCAACGCCGCCATCGCGGTTCTGATCAGTGGCGCAGTTCCCGACCTGAAGGAGTTGCTGGCTGCGGCCAGAGCCGATGGGTGTCCTGACCTGATCGCCGAAGCTCGGGAGGCCGGAGTTCCCACAGGACTTCTGGAGTCCGCCATGCGGGGAAGGTCCGCGCCTGGGGATACCAGATGGATGCGCGGTGGCCAAAGGCGAGGGGTCCGCGGCCACACCGTGATGACGATGCAGGCGGGCCTGTGGGCAGTTACCGCGCCGCTGGACTTCGAGGAAGCGCTGGTAGCGCTGGTGAACGCAGGCGGAGACACGGACACGAACGCCGCCTTGGCCGGCGCGGTTTTGGGTGCCCGTTATGGCGCTTCGGCAATACCACTGCGCTGGACCAGTCACGTAGCGCAGCGGGAACGACTAGCCGATCTGGCGGACCGCCTGGCGCGGCTGTGAAACCAGACGAATGTAGCGAGATGTCCGATGCCCAGAAGAAGAGCGTTTTGCCTGGTTGAGAACGGCCGCGGGGAGATCCTGTTCATTCAACGGGGCTATGGCACGGAGAAGGGCAAATGGTCGCTGCCCGGCGGTTTCGTGGATTCCGGTGAGAGGAGCAAGCACGCCGCCCGACGGGAAACCCGGGAGGAGACCGGCCTGGCGGTGGAGATCGTCTCCACCGTCAGGGTGAACCGCGACAGCACGGCCAAGGTGTTCGCCGGTCGGGTGGTGGGTGGAAAGCTGCATTTCCAGCGCCGGGAATTCCTGGATGTGAAGTTCCGTGACCCGAAGAAGATGAGGAGCGGTGATCTGGCCTTCAAAAGCGACCGGCGGGTGTTGGAAGCATGGGAGAAGTTGAAGGAGCGGCACAGAGAGCTCAAGAAACAACCGCTGCCCAACCGTTGCCCTCGCTGCGGGAGTTCGTCGGTTCGCCTGCGCCAGGACCCACACCATAAGGCGTACCGATGTCGATCCTGCAGGGGAACCTTCTGAATGGCTTGGAGAGGCACGAACTGACTTCCCCGCCACGTTGGTTGCTATAGATGATCAGTCGATGACAGTTGGGCACGGTTGCTGGATCCACGACTGAAACGCTCTTTGAGAGGAGAAGTCAATGATCAGACGAACGCTGAAATACGCTCTGATCGCAGTGGTGGTTGCGGTCATTGCCTACACGGGCCTCACGGTATATGGGGAGGTGACCCAGACCGAGGCGGCCAGGATGTCTGACTCTGTGCAGCTGGCCGAAAACCAGGCCGAGAACATGAACCGCGCGTTGGGGGACGTGAGTGTCTTTGCCGGTGGTACCTCGGGTGGCAACGCCTCGGAGGTCGGTTCCCAGCCCACCACTGCCGAGATCGCCAAGATCACCAGCATTGACGCGCTCATCGATCGGTGGGAGCCGCGTTACGACGATGCCAAGCTGGCCTACGTCAAGTTCGAGGCGGCGATCGACAATGCCAAGGCCAGCGCCGCCGGTTACTTCGCGACACAACAGGCGCTTACCGATAGGATCAATGACCCGGCAACCAAAGCCAAAGCCCGCCAGGACGACGAGCGGGACCTCGCGCTGTACCGGCAGTGGGAAGCCCAGGCTAACTCGGCGCTGGCCAAGGCGCTGGCGATCGGAAAGCAACTGGACGATATGGATGCGAGTCTGCGCAAGCTGGAACTGCGGACCGATTTTGTTTTTGACACCTCGTCGTTCCAGGACGTCCCGACGGCCATCCTGGAACTGGATGCCCAGTTAAGCGAGTTCAGAGCCGCCAGCGAGACCATCAGGGCGGCGACGGGATCCCCCTTTGAGGCCAGATGACAATGAGAGAGCGGAGCCGCACCATGCAGTCGGGGAATCGTGATCAGACCAGGAACCGTGAACTGATCACCCTGATCATGAGGATCACTGCCTTCGTGGCTACCTTGATTCCCCTGGCGGCGATGGCGCTACCGTGGGTGGTGCTGGACGGCACCGGGGAAGCGGTGACCGGCGTCGGTGCCATCGCGCTGCTGGTGCCGCCCACGAGTGAATATCTCTATGCGGTGTCTCTATTGCAGGCGTCGGCCCTGATGGTAGGCCCGATCTTGGTAGCATTGCTGGCGATAATCATCAGCTACAACTACCGGCGACGCAAATCGGTTTACTGGGCGCCGCCGCTGATGCTGATCGTGGCTGGTGCAATTGCCTACGGAGCCGGTGATCTGGTCACCGCCATCGAACCCGGGCTGGTGATCGTGATGGCGGTTTCGGCGCTGCTCACCCTGCATCAGGCCGCAATACGCCTCCAGGTCGCCTTGCGACGGAAGATGAAGCTGCCCGAGGTCTACCGGGCGTTGGCAGTAGTCACCGGGATGGGCCATTACCGTTGGTCGGAGCGGTAGTGGTCATGTGGGACGGGGCGGCATCAGTTTGATGCCGGGCAGCAAATTAAGCCTGGGCC